>ERZ1026975.1-NODE-1-length-452826-cov-8.874935_pt1 | contig 452826 bp, 404 predicted proteins | sample MGYA00519561_ERZ1026975 | MGnify/ENA primary metagenome ERZ1026975 (study PRJEB26926, sample SAMN06164672) | human gut metagenome | biome: ENVO:00009003; feature: ENVO:2100002; material: ENVO:00002003 | host: Homo sapiens | place: USA | collected 2012 ... | reverse complement strand
CCGGGGCCGGAACGGAAGTTTACGTATTCCGTCGTTTTCGCGCTTTGCTCGGAACCGCTCGGTGCCTGTGTCGGTGCGGGCGTTGCCGTTGCGGAGGAAGAACTGTTCAGCTTCAAATATTGCGCAAATATGTAGCCCGTAGAGCCGTTCGAGAGGCGCACGGCGTACCACTCGGAATTGCTCGTGTCGGTGACCGTAACGGTGGTGCCCAATGCAATGACGCCTTTAGAACTGTAATTCGTACCGGGGCCGGAACGGAAGTTTACGTATTCCGTCGTTTTCGCGCTTTGCTCGGAACCGTTGGAAGGCGCCTGTGTAGGTGCTGCCGTAGCAGACGGCGTATTGCTGCCCGTGAAGCTGATGTATTCGGCAAAAATATAGCCTGTAGAGCCGTTAGAAAGACGCACGGCGTACCACTGGGCGTTGCTCGTGTCGGTGACCGTAACGGTGGTGCCTAATGCAATGACGCCTTTAGAGTTGTAATTTGTGCCCGGTCCGGAGCGAAAATTTACATATTCCGTCGTTTTGGCACTGCGTTCTTCCCCGTTGCTTGTGCTGCCGCCGGTAGACATGGAAATATACTCGGCGTAGATATAACCTGTAGAGCCGTTAGAAAGACGCACGGCGTACCACTCGGAATTGCTCGTATCCGTTACCGTGATGGTCGTGCCGGAAGCGATGATCCCCTGCGAGCTGTAATTCGTACCGGGGCCGGAGCGGAAGTTCACGTATTCGGTTGTTTTTGCAGAAACTTCTTCCGCATAGGCCGCAAGCGGCAGCGCAGAAGCCAATAGCAGCGCGGAAAGCAACAGAGCCGTGCCCTTCTTTCGGAGCATTCTTTTTCTGTATTGCATGTGTTTTCACCTATCCTTATCAAGGCATCGACCTGTAGAAGCAAAAGCCGGTTTCTGTCCTGTTGCGGCAGAATATGGTACAGATCGTTTTATACAGTTACAATCATAACACAATAGTTACAAATTTGCAACCATTTTTGCGGTCCAAAAGCCAAAAACAGAAAATAAACCCGCGATTTTCGCTTAAAATACTTAAATATGAAAAATACCGGACCCATAAAAACGGATCCGGTATCGAATTTCAGGTGAAATTACAGCTTTTCAACAATGGCTTTCGTATCGCGTGCAATGACAAGTTCTTCGTTGGTCGGGACGATGTAAACAGCGACCTTGCTGTCCGGCGCGGAGATTTTCTTCTCCTTGCCGCGAACGCCTTTGTTGGCTTCGTGATCGAACTTGATGCCGAGGTATTCCATATTGGTGCAGATGCGCTCGCGCAGGGTATCCTGGTTCTCGCCAAGACCTGCGGTGAAGACGATTGCGTCTACGCCGTTCAGCGCAGCGACATAGCTGCCGATGAACTTCTGAATCTGATAAACGAGCATCTCATGTGCGAGGTGTGCACGCTCGTCGCCCTCGTCCTCTGCCTTGCAGATGTCGCGGTCATCGCTGGAGATGCCGGAGATACCGAGCAGGCCGGACTTTTTGTTGAAGAGGTCGGAAAGCTGTGCCGGGGTGAGGTTCTCTTTCTCTGCGATGAACGTGACAACGGACGGATCAAGCGTGCCGGTACGGGTACCCATCATGAAGCCGTCAAGCGGGGTGAGACCCATGCTGGTGTCGATGACCTTGCCGTTCTTGATGGCGGTGATGGAGGAACCGTTGCCGATGTGGCAGGTGATAAGCTTCAGATCCTTGATGTCCTTGCCCATGAGCTCTGCAACGCGGTGGCTGACATAGCGGTGGGAGGTGCCGTGGAAGCCATAGCGGCGGATCTTGTACTTCTCATAGTACTCATACGGCACAGCGAACATGTAAGCCTTCTGCGGCATGGTGGAATGGAAAGCCGTATCGAACACGACAACTTCCGGGACTTCCTTGCCGAAAACGCTCATGCAGGCACGAATGCCCTGTACATGTGCGCTGTTGTGCAGCGGTGCAAGCGGGATGAGACTTTCGATGCCCTCGATGACCTTTTCGTCAACGAGAACGGACTCGCTGAAGAGCGCGCCGCCCTGAACGATACGGTGGCCGATAGCAGCGACTTCGCTCAGATCCTTAATGACGCCGACTTCGCTGTCGAGAAGTGCGTTCTTGACCTGCTCGAACGCTTCGGTGTGGTTCGCCATGCGGATTTCGATCTTCTTCTCTCTGCCGTCTGCCGTCTTGTGGCCGAAAATGCCCATTTCAAGGCCAATCTTCTCGCAGTTGCCCTTTGCAAGCATTTGCTCGTTGTCCATATCGATCAGCTGATACTTAAGTGAGGAGCTGCCGGCGTTGATGACCAGAATTTTCATTTCGTCTTCCCCCTGAATCATGGTTAAATTTGAATTGGATCATCTGTGCAAACGCACAAAAAATAAGCACGACACTTCCAAAATTATAAATAAGGAAACGCGGCTTGTAAATTGATCTTCATTGCTTTATACTTATGATAATACAAAATCATGTAAATTTCAAGGAGTTTCCTATAAAATGATTGGAAAAAACAAGATTTCGGGCGTTGTTTGCGAGTTTAATCCGCTGCATAACGGCCACGCGGCACTGCTCTCCCGCATTTCGGAGGAGTTCGGCAGCGACATTGTCTGTGTGATGAGCGGAAATTTTGTGCAGCGCGGCGAGGCGGCTGTGCTCGATAAGTGGTCGCGCACACGGCTGGCACTGCAAAACGGCGCGGCACTCGTGCTGGAGCTGCCCTTGCCGTGGGCTGTGGCAGGCGCAGAAAAATTTGCACTCGGCGGCATTTCGTTATTAGATGCGCTCGGTTGCGTAGATACACTGACGTTTGGCAGCGAAATCGGCGATACCGCTCCCCTCATGCACTGCGCGGAATACTTGCACTCCGATGTGTTTAATTCGGATATTCGCCCGGAGGTTGAAAAAGGCGTTTCGTTTGCAGCGGCGCGTACGGAAGCTGTGAAAAAGGCACTCGGCGCAGAAACCGCAGAGCTGCTCACAAAGCCAAATTGCATTTTGGGTATAGAGTATTGCAAGGCAATCTTATCGTTGAATTCTAATATCGTGCCGCAGACTGTACAGCGTATCGCGATTGACCACGACAGCGACAAAGCGCACGGCGCGTTTGCATCGGCGAGCCTGATCCGCAGCAAGAGTGCCGAGGGTGAAGAGATTTCCGCGTATGTCCCGGAAAATACGGCGGTGTGTATTCGTGTGCTGCAAAAGGAAAAGCAGTACCCCGCTTCCCTTTCGTATCTCGACCGTGCGGTACTGGCGGCGGTCTCGGCCATGTCACCCGAAGACCTGCGCCGCGTGCCGGATGTTTCAGAGGGCATTGAAAACCGCATTTTGGCGGCTGCCGAAACGGCGGAAACGTGCACAGGGCTGTTTGATGCGGTGAAAACCAAGCGGTACAGCCACGCGCGTATTCGGCGTATTGTTTTAAGCGCGTATTTGGGCATCACGAACGATCTGCCCAATTTGCCTCCGTACCTGCGCATTTTAGGTATGACGAGCCGCGGCGCGGAGATCCTGCACAAAGCGAAGCCGATGCTGCCGATCATCGCACGACCTGCGGACGTGAAGAAGCTTTCGCCGGAGGCCAGACGTGTGTTTGAGTTGGAAGTGCGCGCGGATAATCTTTACAGCCTGTGCACAGAGCATCGCCGCCCTGCGAACATGGATTATACAGAAAAACTGATTCGGATATAAACTGAGCTCTGCATTTGGCTTTTGCCGGTCGCAGAGCTCTTCTTTTATACAAAAAGACCGAACCACGCGGGCTCGGCCTTTTGAATGTTCAAATATTCGAATTACTTCTCAAGCGGTGTGACTTCCACAGTCCAACCGAGGGTATCTTCTACCTTACCGGTCTGGATGCCGGTGACGGTGTCGTACAGCTTCTGGCTGAATTCGCCGATGCCGCCGTCCTTGATCTGCATGACTTCGTTCTCGTAACGGAGTGCGCCGACCGGGGAGATAACGGCTGCGGTACCGCTACCCCAGCACTCTTCAAGTGCACCGGTACGGGCCGCCTCAACGAGCTCGTCAACGGAGATTCTTCTCTCTTCGACCGGGAGACCCCAGCGCTTGCAGAGATCGATGCAGGATGCACGGGTAACGCCCGGCAAAATGCTGCCGTTCAGCATCGGGGTGACAACGGTGCCGTTGATTTTGAAGAAGATGTTCATAGCACCGACTTCTTCGATGTACTTGCGCTCAACACCGTCGAGCCACAGAACCTGAGAGTAACCTTCGTCGTGTGCCTTTACCTGTGCCGCGAGGCTTGCAACGTAGTTGCCGCCGGTCTTTGCTTCGCCGATGCCGCCGCGGACTGCACGTACATAGTCGTCTTCGATCCAAATCTTTACCGGGTCGAGGCCGCTCTCATAGTAAGCGCCGACCGGGGAAAGAATGATGATGAATTTATAGGTGTTCGACGGGCGTACGCCGAGGAACGGATCCGTTGCAATGACGAACGGACGAATATAAAGAGAAGTGCCGGGACGGCTCGGAATCCAATCTGCGTCAACGGCGACGAGCGTCTTGATCGCATTGAGGAAATCATCGGCCGGAATCTCCGGGATGCAAAGTCTTCTGTTGGAGTTGTTTGCACGTTCGATGTTCTTGTTCGGACGGAACAGACGGATGCGGCCGTCTGCGCATTTATAAGCCTTCATGCCCTCGAACATTTCCTGACCGTAGTGGAAAACCATAGCGGACGGATCAAGGACGATCGGCTGATACGGCATGATCTTCGGATCGTGCCAACCCTGCTCCGGGTTATATTCCATCACATACATGTGATCTGTAAAGATTTTACCGAAACCGAGCTTGCTTTCGTCTGCCGGCTTCGCTTTAGGCGCAGTGGTACGTTCAATCTGGATTTTCTGCATCAAAAAACACTTCTTTCCTGTTTGCTTATACACATTTTAGCACGTATTTGCCTTTTTTGCAAGTTGCCGAGGTTTAAATTGCAAAAAAAGCTTCACAAATAACCATTTGGCTTTGCGAAGCTTTCTGTTCTTTTTGTATAAACGAATGCACCTTTACAGGTGTGTGCGCAGCCCCTTTGGGTAACGATTCTTCAAAACACCGTTCGATGCCTTGCCAAAGCCCGTTACAATACCGTCTGCGGCGACGGCGGTGTAACCGGAAAGCCCCTCTGCGGGGATTTCTTCGCCGCGCAAAAACGCGAATAAAGCAGGATCGTTCGATGTGAGATGCAGAACGCTGCGGCAGTTTTCCGCACGGCTTGCCATGAAAATGCCATGCGCGGGCTCGATGCGGTTCTTTTTTGCCTCGCCGAATTCCACACCGGCGCGCAAAACGGAAAGTCCTGCAATGTCCGGCAGCTCATTTGGCAATAAGATCACACGGTCGCGCACGCGCTGGAATCTTCCCGGTACATCGGTAAACAGAGATGTGTACAATTCTTCGGCATGCGCCTGCGTCTCTCTGTCGGGTTTAAAGCTAAACGGCGCAAAGCGTTCTTCACATGGCGCAACGCGGCGGAAGCGCGCGGCAAAGTGCCCCTCACCCCCGTCCATCGGGAAAATGCGCACAGCATCTACGCCATAGGCCGGGCGACCAAATGTGACATTCGGCTTTTCGAGCACGAATTCCGGGTGGCTCTCGAGAAATTTCTGCACAACGCCCTCATTTTCTTCCGTGGAAAACGTGCAGGTAGAGTACACCAAAATGCCGCCTTCGCGCACGCACTGTGCGGCGGAGGATAAAATTGCGAGCTGACGTACAGCGCAGGTCTCCACGTGCTCAGGACTCCATTCCTGCACGGCAACGGGATCGCGGCGGAACATGCCTTCGCCGGAGCATGGCGCATCAACGAGCACTTTATCAAAATACCCGCCGAGCTTTTCCGCAAGCATCTCCGGGTATACGCTGGAAACGACTGTATTACGCACGCCCATGCGCTCCAAATTGGAGGATAAAATTGCGGCGCGATTGCGCACAACTTCGTTTGACCACAAAAGCCCGGTGTCGCCGGTCAGCGCGGCAATCTGCGTGGATTTACCGCCCGGTGCGGCGCAGAGGTCGAGCACCTTATCCCCCGGTTCCGGCGCCAAAAGCGTGACGGCCGAAGACGCGGACGGTTCCTGCGAATAAAACGCGCCTGCATGATAGAGCGGCAGCGCCGCCATTTTGGTATCTGTCGGCGCATAAAACGAGAGCGGCGAAAACGGCGTTTGCACCAGTGTAAACGGCAGTGCACGTTCAAGCTGCTCTTTTGTGCATTTTACAGTGTTCAAACGAATGCCGCGTTTGTGCGGTTCGTTGTAAGACGCCCGAAACGCCGTATATTCTGCCCCAAGCATATCCTGCATTCGTTTTTCAAAAGCTGCGGGCAATTCCATGGCCGCCCCACCTTTCCTAATTTCATAAATTCGATACATAAACGCGTGTACCGTGCGCATAATAGCTTTCGGAAGGGGTGAATCACATGGCAAATTCCGAAAACAAGAATTACACAAACAAAAACCAGAAACAAAGCCGCAATAAGAGCGACCGTCAGACAACCGACCGCGTGAATAACGGCACGGAAAACCGCACGGAAAACCGCAGTGAAAAAAGCTGCCGGTAACACAAAAAACCGGAAAAAGCAGGCAGGCGATGCGCTTGTCTGCTTTTTCTATGCGGATTTATTCTTTCGGCTCGCTGACCGGCTCATCGCCCGTCTTGCGAATAGCTTTGATAATCTCGCCGAGCGTGCGGTCGTCGGAGCGCACGGGTTTGAAGCCCTCACCGGCGATTTCACCGGCATCGCCGACGATGACGAACGCATCGGGGTCTTCCTCGCGGATGATCTCACTGATACGGAACACCTCGAAGCGACGCACGGCGCAGAAGAGCACCTCGCCGTCCTGCTTCAAATAGCCGCTGCGGGACTTGAGAAACGTCAGGCCGCGGTCCATCTCCTTGATGATGCGGTCGGCAATGACATCGTTTTTATGGGACATAATGAAGAACATTTTGCCGTTGCCCGCATCTGTGCCGTACAGAATTGTATCGATGATTTTTGTCGATACAAAAATGACGATGCACGCGTACACGGCGCTTTCAATGCTCTTATATACGATGGCCGAAAACAGCACGACGCAGCCGTCTACGGCAAGCATCAGCTTGCCCATGGAAAGATGGCGCAGGCGATGATTGAGCAGACGCGCGATCATGTCCGTGCCGCCGGTCGTGGCACCGCGCATAAAGACGAGTGAAAGACCAACGCCCTCACACACGCCGCCGATGAGCATGATGATGAGTGGGTCACCGTGGTAAACCGGCATGAACAGCGCCACGATGTCGATGCAGGCAGCGTTTAACACGACCGCCAACATCGTTTTGGTGACGAGCTTATAGCCGATCTCAATGATCGCCCAAATGATGATCGGCACGTTAATAAGCAAAATCACGGTGCCGACGGGCGTGCCGAACAGATAATTCAGCACGATGGCGATACCGCTCACGCCGCCCGGCGCGATGTTGTTCGGCGCGGTAAAGCCGTTCAGGCCGACCGCGTAAATAACGGAACCCGCCGTCATGAAAATCAGGTCAAGCAGGAATTCCTTCACGTTTTTTGCAACTTTATTTTTACGCATGTGCGGTTTCCTCCGTTTCTGCAAATTCAAGGATCTTATCGAAGAAAAGGCGCAGGCGCTCCAGCTCGCCTTTAAGGTAAAGATAGCCGAAAACGCATTCAAATGCTGTGGCTGCGTGGTAATCCGCAACGCTGGAGTTTTTCGGCACGTGCGAAACGTGCGCATTGCGTCCGCGCAGGCAGACTTCTTTTTCCTCTTCCGTGAAAAGCGGCATCAGCACTTCACTAAGCACCTTCGCCTGAAACTCGCAACGCACGAACGAAACGGCGCGGCTGTGCAGCTTTTTCACGGGGCAGTTGCCTTTGGAGACGATATATTCGCGCACGAAAAGCTCGTACACGCCGTCACCCACATAAGCGAGCGTTAAGGGGCTTAACTGCTTCGGATCCGATTCCGTTTGATAGAACTTTTCCAAATAGCCACCCTCTTAGTTTACAAAATCGAATTCAAGGTCATACATGCTGACCGTGTCGCCTTCCTGGATGCCCGCCTCACGCAGCGCATCGATAACGCCGGTGTGAATGAGCACACGCTGGAAGTACTGGAGCGACTCGTAATCATCGAAATCGACGGCGGAGATGAGCTTTAAGAGCCAATCGGCCTCGACAAAATACACGTTGTCCTCCACGCGGATATCGACCTTTGCCTTGCTGCTGAATTCTTCGACAGGCTTTACCGGCTCCGGTTCCGGCTCGAAATGCGCGACCGGCGGCAGCGTGGAAAGCAGTTCTGCGGTTTTATTCAAAAGCGGGTCAACATCATAGCGGATTGCCGCCATGATTGGAAAGAATTCATAGCCTTGCGCCTCGACAAACTTGCGGAAATCCTCTACCTGCTCGTCGGTCGTCAGGTCGCATTTGTTGCCGGCGACCAGCATGGGACGGTTCGCGAGGTCGGGGTTGAACTTGCGCAGTTCTTCGTTGATGATGCGGAAGTCCTCCTTCGGGTCTCTGCCCTCGCTGCCGGAAACATCGACAATGTGAATGAGCATGCGGCAACGCTCTACATGGCGCAGAAACTGATGACCGAGGCCTACACCCTGCCATGCGCCCTCGATAAGGCCGGGAATATCCGCCATGACAAACGATGGCGCGTTCGGCATATGCACCACGCCGAGCACCGGGGTGATGGTCGTAAAGTGGTAGTTTGCAATATTCGGTTTCGCTTCACTTACAACGGAAACAAGCGTAGATTTACCTACGTTTGGGAAGCCCACAAGGCCCACATCGGCGAGCAGCTTGAGTTCAAGCTGAAGCTCGAATGCTTCACCGGGTGTGCCGGGCTTTGCAAAGCGCGGAGTCTGGCGCGTAGGCGATGCAAAATGCGTGTTGCCCCAGCCGCCGCGGCCGCCCTTCGCGATAACGACGTCTTCGTCTGTGGACATGTCCGCCATGATGCGGCCGGTTTCCGCGTTGCGGATCAGCGTGCCGCGCGGCACGGTAATGACGAGCGGCTGTGCGCTTTTGCCGAAGCAGCGCTTGCCACGACCGTTTTCGCCACGCTCTGCGGTGTACTTGCGCTTGTAGCGGAAATCCGCCAGTGTGGAGAGGTTATCGTCCACGCGGAACACGATGTCGCCGCCGCGACCGCCGTCGCCGCCGTCCGGGCCGCCGGAAGCCACGTATTTTTCACGGTGAAAAGCCACGGCGCCGTCGCCGCCGTCACCGGCTTTTACCTTGATCTTAGCTATATCGATAAACATAATTCATCATCCTTTCAGCGCCGCGGACGGCTCTGTACAAAATAAAATGGGCTTCTCCGCTTTACCCGAAGAAGCCCGTTTCATCGTATATTCGGGGATACGAAACCGGTATTCCCCCCAAGGGTCAAAATTACTGCTCGATCGAGTAAACGCTGACCTTCTTGCGGTCACGGCCCATACGCTCGAAACGAACCTGACCGTCAATGAGCGCGAACAGAGAGTCATCAGAGCCTCTGCCTACGTTCTCACCCGGATGGATGTGCGTGCCGCGCTGCTTAACAAGAATGTTGCCTGCGAGGACGTGCTGACCATCTGCACGCTTGACACCGAGTCTTTTGGATTCGGAATCACGGCCGTTCTTCGTGGAGCCCATACCTTTTTTATGAGCAAACAACTGGATATTGATCTTAAGCATTTTGTTGCCTTCCTTTCGTTTTATTGTCAGACTTCTGCGTAGCGTACCTGTAAGTTTTCGGGGTACTGCTCCTCTAAACCGAGAAGATGCAGCTTAAATCCCTCAAACAGGCTGCGGCATGTCCGTGCATCGGTATCGGAAACCCTAAACAGCATCTCGCCGTCCTCTGCTCGGAGAGAAATCGGTGTGATGTGTAAAATCTCCAGCACGGTGTTCGCCGTCATATACGCCGCAGAAGAAACCGCAGCACAGAGAATGTCTTCTCCCTCCTGCGCCAGACCGGAATGGCCAAGCACGGAAAAACCGAGAAGCGCTCCGTCTGCATTTGCGAAAAAATCCGCACGAATCATACGATCAAATTAGCCCTGAACGGACTCAATCTGAATCTTCGTGTAGGGCTGTCTGTGGCCCATCTTGCGCTTTTCGCCCTTCTTCGGCTTATAAGTGAGGATCGTAACCTTCTTAGCCTTGCCGTTCTTCAGGACCTTGCCTGTAACGGAAGCGCCCTCAACATACGGGGTGCCGATTTTTGTTCCGTCTTCGCCGCAAATTGCAACGACCGGGAACGTAACTGTCTCGTCTTCATTGGCAGCGAGCTTCTCAACGTAGATCACGTCGCCGTACTGTACCTTGTACTGCTTACCGCCGGTTTCAATAACTGCAAACATTTTTTTCTGCCTGCCTTTTCTGTAATCTCGCTACTCGTAGGCGGACTTTCGTCACTTTTCAGCCCACAGTAAGCGGCTCTATCATATTAACATACGCTGACTCTAAAGTCAAGGTATTTCAAAGGGATTTTGTGGTTTTTTCTTCAAATAGCACCGCAAGCTTGTCGTCCTGCTTTACCGCTTTGATGACGCTCTTGCGGTCTGCGATGCGCACGATCAAAGCGAGGAGAAAATTCAAAAAGGTCAGGAACGCCAGAAACAGGCGGTCACGGCGCTTTTGGCGCTTCAGTTTCTCCGGGTCGCGACGGCCTGCACCGTTACGCTGTGCCTTACTCATGGCTCTTATACGCTTGTTCACAGTACAGGCAACGATAGCGGTGCGCTTTTTCATCGCACAGCACGAAGATCTGGTCGAGGTTTTCCTCCGTGCTTGTGATGCAGCGCGGGTTCTTGCACTTTACAACATTTTTGATGCGACGTGGCAGCACGATGTTCTCTTTCTTCACAAGCTCACCGTTTTTAATGGTGCATACGGTGATGTTGTTATCGATAAAGCCGAGCACATCGAAGTTGATAGCGAGGTCGCCTTCAATCTTGATGATATCTTTTCTGCCCATCTTGCTGCTGCGGGCATTTTTGATAAGTGCCACGCAGCAATCGAGCTTATCGAGCTCCAAAAGCTCGTAGATGCGCATACCCTTTCCTGCCTGAATATGGTCGATCACAATGCCGTTTTGGATACTGTCGATGTTCAGCATACGGTTTCCTCCTCAAAAAGTCCCGGTTCGATGTTCAGAAGCATTAAAATGAGCGCCATGCGGACATATACGCCGTTTTGTGCCTGCACAAAGTACTTTGCGCGCGGGTCGCCGTCCACTTCGACCGCGATCTCGTTGACACGCGGCAGCGGATGCAGCACAATGAGATCCTTCGGCGCAAGCTTCATCTTCTCTGCATCGAGGATGAAGCTGTCTTTTAAGCGGATGTAATCTTCTTCGTTGAAGAAGCGCTCGCGCTGTACGCGGGTCATGTAGAGTACGTCAAGCTCCGGCAGAACCTCGTCCATGGTACGGACTTCTTTATATTCGCAGCTGGAGGGCTTTACGACTTCATCAATGATATAGCTCGGCACATGCAGCTCTTCCGGGGAGATGAACACGAAGCGGATGCCCTCCCAGCGCACAAGCGACTTGATGAGCGAGTGCACGGTGCGGCCAAATTTCAAGTCGCCGCACAGACCGATCGTCAGGTTATTCAGTCTGCCCTTTTCGCGGCGGATGGTGAGCAGGTCGGTGAGCGTCTGCGTCGGATGCTGGTGGCCGCCGTCACCGGCGTTGATGACCGGCACGCGGGCGTACTGCGCTGCTACACGCGGCGCACCCTCTTTGTTGTGGCGCATGGCGATGATATCCGAATAGCAGGATACCATGCGTACCGTATCGGCAACGCTTTCACCCTTGGAAGCAGAGCTGTTCTGTGCACTTGCAAAGCCCAATACCTTGCCGCCAAGGCGCATCATGGCCGATTCAAAGCTCAGGCGCGTGCGGGTACTCGGCTCGTAAAAGAGCGTGGCAAGGATCTTACCTTCACACTTGTGGGCGAATGCGGTGCGGTCGTTTGCAATGCTGTCCGCAAGGTCCAGCAGGCGCAGGGTCTCCTCAAAGGAAAGATCCAGCGGGTCTACGAGGTGTCTTAACTCATTCATCTCATCTATGCCTTCCTTTCTTATGTGCGCCGTGTGTTGCGTTTTATACGTGGCGCAAGTAAAAACAGGCTGTAAAAAACCTCCCCGGTAAGCCCGGAGAGGTTTTCAGCATCAATCTTCGTCTTCTTCCTCGGGCTCGTTCCAGTTATGCCAGACTTGCTGGACATCGTCGTTATCCTCGAGTGCATCAATCAGCTTCTGCATCTTGAGAATCTGATCGGGATCAGTAAGATCCGTGTAGGTATCCGGGACCATTTCCACTTCTGCGGAAACAAAGGAATAGCCCTTAGCTTCCAGATCATCGCGAACGCCGCTGAAATCGGACGGCTCAGTGTAGATCTCGAATACGTCTTCGTCTGCCTGAAAATCGGAAGCACCGGCCTCCAGTGCATCGCTCATGACGGTATCTTCGTCAAGGCCCTCACGCTCCAGCACGATAACTCCCTTTTCGTTGAACATGAAGGAAACGCAACCGGTGGTGCCGAGGTTGCCGCCGAACTTGTCAAAGTAATGACGGACATCGCCTGCGGTACGGTTGCGGTTATCGGTGAGGCATTCCACGATGACGGCAACGCCTGCGGGGCCGTAGCCTTCGTAGGTGATGCTTTCATATGCGTTGGAGTTGCCCTCGCCTGCGGCTTTCTTAATGATGCGCTCAATGTTGTCGTTCGGCACATTGTTCGCCTTAGCCTTTGCAATGACGTCCTTCAGCTTGGAGTTTGCTGCCGGGTCTGCGCTGCCGCCTTCTTTAACGGCAACGGCAAGCTCACGGCCGATCTTTGTGAAGATCTTCGCTCTTGCACCGTCGGTCTTTTCTTTCTTTCTCTTAATATTATTCCACTTGGAATGTCCTGACATTGATGAAAACCTGCCTTTATTCACACAAATTCAAGTTATTATATCACAGCTCGCGCGCGATTTCAATAGCAATTTCCTGTGCCTTCGCGAAAATCGAAGAGTTTTCGCAATCTGCACGGTCTGTGTCCGGCAAAACCACCGTTTTTTTGAGCGTTGTGTTCATAACGGAAAAGCTTTGGCGCAGTGTTTTCTCGCATACCTCCACCGCAAACGGATCATACCGCCCCATGGTGAGCAGCAAAACGGCATCGCGGTGTGTCGCAATCGCCGGGCGGATACCGCGGGCAAATCTAGCTTCAAAATACCGCTGAAAACGGTCGATGACCGCCTTGAGCTGCGCCGGAAACGAGAGGTTATAGACCGGCGTGGCGATGACAAGCAGATCACACGCGCGTAGGTCACGATCGAATTCATCGAGGTCGCGAAACGCGCAGCCGTCTGCTTTTTGGCAATATCCGCAGGCGATACACGGATGAATATTCACTTTGCAAATATCAAGTGATTTTACTTGCCAGTCTTTCCCTTCCAATCCGTCGAGAAAAGCTTCAAGCAGCTTCTTTGTGTGTCCGTCTTTATGCGGCGAAGAAAACAAAACGAGTGCATGTTTCATGTACTGGCCTCCGATTTTGTAAAGTAAAAAGCCTTTGCAAAGCTGTTTAACTTCACACAAATGTAAAAAGAGCGCTGTGAATTTACACACAGCACTCTGTAAAGAATTATCCCTTTACAACGATATTGACGAGCTTGCCCGGAACGTAGATCTCTTTCACGACGTTCTTGCCGTTGATCTCCGCTGCAATGCGGTCTTCCGCCTTTGCAAGTGCAATCGCGTCATCCTTCTGGATGTCGGCTGCAACGGACAATCTTGTGCGAACCTTGCCGTTGACCTGCACAACGATTTCAATGACGTCATCTTTGCACTTCGATTCGTCATACTTCGGCCAAATCTGCTCTGTGACCATGCCCTCGCCGAGCTTCATCTCACTCCAAACCTCTTCTGTTACATGCGGTGCAAACGGGTTGAGGAGCATCGTGAAGACGGAGAGCTCTGCTTTATTGATGGAGCCCTTTTCCGCAATAACGTTCATGAGCGCCATCAAAGCTGCAATGGCGGTGTTGAACTTGAGGTTCTCAATGTCATAAGAAACCTTCTTGATGGCTTTGTGGAAAGAATTTTCCATCTCCGGGCGGATCGCTTCGCCGTCGACGAGAATGGACTGCAGATTCCAATAACGCTCAATGAAGCGGCGGCAGCCCTTGATGCCGGCGTTGCTCCACGGTGCGGCCTTCTCAAAGTCGCCGATGAACATTTCGTAGAGACGGAGCGTATCTGCGCCGAACTCGTTTACAACGTCGTCCGGGTTGACAACGTTGCCGCGGGACTTACTCATCTTCTCGCCGTTTTCACCGAGGATCATGCCGTGGCTCGTGCGCTTTGCATACGGCTCTGCGGTCGGGACCTGGCCAATATCGTAGAGGAACTTATGCCAGAAACGGCTGTACAGCAGGTGCAGCGTGGTGTGCTCCATGCCGCCGTTATACCAGTCTACCTGATGCCAGTAGTTGAGCGCTTCCTTGGATGCAAAAGATTCATCGTTGTGCGGATCCATATAGCGCAGGAAGTACCAGGAGGAGCCTGCCCACTGCGGCATGGTGTCCGTTTCGCGCATGGCCTTGCCGCCGCACTTCGGGCACGTGGTGTTGACCCAATCGGTCATCTTGGAGAGCGGAGATTCGCCGTTATCGGTCGGCTCGTAGGAATCAACCTGCGGCAGAACGAGCGGCAGCTCGCTTTCATCGATCGGCACATAGCCGCACTTCTCGCAGTGTACAATCGGAATCGGCTCGCCCCAGTAGCGCTGGCGTGCGAATACCCAGTCACGGAGCTTATAGTTGACCTTACGGTGGCCGATGCCGGTCTCCTCAAGGTAATCTTTGATGCGGACTTTCGCTTCTTCGACGGTCATGCCGTCCAGAATGCCGGAGTTGACCATGATGCCGGTGTCGCAGTCCGTGAACGCTTCTTTCTGCACATCGCCGCCCTTAACGACTTCGATGATTGGCAGGTCGAACTTCTTTGCGAACTCCCAGTCACGGGTATCGTGTGCCGGAACAGCCATGATGGCGCCGGTACCGTAGGAAACGAGAACGTAGTCGGAAATGAAGATCGGAATGGTGGTACCGGTCAGCGGATTGATGGCCTCAACACCCTCCAAACGCACGCCGGTCTTATCTTTCGCGACCTCGGTGCGCTCAAAGTCGGACTTTTTCGCGGCCTCTGCCTGATACGCGCGGACAGCATCCAGATTCTGCAGCTGATCCGCCCACTTTTCAATGAACGGATGCTCCGGGGAAACAACCATGTACGTTGCGCCGTAAAGTGTATCCGGGCGGGTCGTGTAAACAGTCAGCTTATCGCCTGCGGTCGTGTTGAAATCGACCTCGGCGCCCTCAGAACGGCCAATCCAGTTTTTCTGCTGGGTCTTAACGCGGTCCGGGTAATCGACAAGATCAAGGTCGTCGATGAGGCGCTGTGCGTAAGCGGTGATCTTCAGCATCCACTGGGATTTGACCTTGTGAATAACTTCACTGCCGCAGCGCTCACAGACGCCGTTGACAACCTCTTCGTTTGCCAGAACGCATTTGCAGGAGGTGCACCAGTTGACGGACATCTCTTTTTTGTAGGCCAAACCGTTCTTAAAGAGCTGGAGGAAAATCCACTGCGTCCACTTGTAGTATTTCGGGTCAATGGTGCTGATCTCACGGCTCCAGTCGAAGGAGATGCCGAGAGACTGAATCTGCTGCTTAAAGCGCGCAATATTCTTCTTTGTGATCTCTTCCGGGTGCACGTGGTTCTTGATGGCATAATTCTCTGCCGGTAGGCCGAATGCGTCCCAACCAATCGGATAGAGCACATTGTAGCCCTCCATGCGGCGCTTTCTGGCAACAACGTCAAGCGCGGTGTACGGACGCGGGTGGCCGACATGCAGACCCTGACCGGACGGGTACGGGAACTCGATCAGAACATAATATTTCGGCTTATCCGAAGTATTGGAAGCATGGAAAACACCGGCTTCTTCCCACTTCTTTTGCCACTTCGGTTCAATTTCACTGGGATTGTACTTGTTCATATTGATTACACTTACCTCTCTGCGCTATATAAAATAACAAAATCAATTCGGTTCAAACGTCATGTTGAGCTTTTCGCCGTCGAGCCACAGGCGATCCAAATCATAAAAACTGCGCGCTTCCGAGGTGAAGATGTGTACGACCACCGTTTCGTAATCGAGCACGACCCAGGAATCGGAGCGATAGCCCTCCACGCGGTCCGGCGCAATGCCGAGCTCTTTTAGCTTGAACTCCAGCTCGTCCGCCAGAGCATGCACATGCGTGCTGCCGGTGCCGTTCGCCAGAACGAAATAATCACCGAGCGAGGAAACGTCCGAAATGCGGATCACATTGATCTGATCGGCTTTTTTCGCATCCAAAATGCCCGCTGCGGTTTTTGCAAGCGTCAATGAATCCATGCTTTTAGCCATTCCTTTCTGCGCGCTGCGCGATTTATATGCTTCCTTCCGCTTAGTTGCCGTGCCGCAAAGCCCACACCGCGTCATTATATGCGTCTATGGTCTCCGGCACGATGGGCGCGCGGTCTTTTGCGAGCTCCGTAATGGTGAACGCGATGCCCTCCACAATGGCTTTGTCAAGGCTTTTATACGCGGCCTTGCGCATATCCTCTACGCCGGGGTAATTGCGGTCTTTGGAGATGAAATCCGCGATAAAAATGACTTTTTCGAGTAACGTCATGTTTTTTCTGCCCGTGGTGTGGTATCGCACGGCGTTGTAAACATCCTCGTCCTCAATGTGCAGAACATGCTTGATATACACCGCGCCGCTGATGGCATGCCAGAACTTTTTAGCGGAAAGTTCAACGTCGCTCATAATTATACCAAAGTCCGCGAGAATTTTCAACTGTTTCTCCGGGGGTGTATCCTTCAAAATATCGTGCAAAAGCCCTGCAAGCTCCGCTTTTTCGGTATCGGCACCGTATTTTTTTGCAAGCTTTACCGCTTCTTCCGAAACATTTAAGGAGTGTTCGAAACGTTTTTGCGTGAGCATGGGCTTGATGATATCGATATATTGCTGTTTTTCTTTCTTATTCATGCGTGTAAAGCCTCTTTTTTTGGATGTATTCCGCGACGCCTGCGGGCACAAGACCGCTTATATCTTCGCCATGCAGACTTTTTTCGCGCACCATCGTCGATGAGACAGGCAAAAACTCGATGTTCTGCACGGTAAAGCGAAGCTGCGGGAACTTTTCCTTCACTTCTTCCCCGTGCGTGACAAGCGTTTGGAAGCTATCCTTGTCACGCGGTGCGGCGCAGATCTCTGCCGCGGCGAAAATACGCTCCGGGTGATACCACTTTTCGACGGTGCAGAACATGTCTTCCCCCATCAGCAAAAAGAGCTCATCGTCGGGATATTGCGCTTTCAGTTCCGTCATGGTGTCTGCCGTGTAGCTTTTGCCCGTGCGCAGCACTTCAATATCCGAGACTGTGACGGGACATTCGGCGATGTCTGCCGCCGCAAGCCTGCACATTTCAATGCGGTCTGCCCCGCTTGCAAGCTGATGTGTCGCTTTGTGCGGCGGCGTGCCCGTCGGAATCAAAATCACGCGGTCAAGCGACAGACGCTTAATAAACTCCCGCACAAGGTGCACATGCGCCGTGTGGATGGGATTAAATGTGCCGCCGTAAATGCCGATGCGCATGGCTTATGCCTTTTTCGCACGCGGCAGGACGATTTTCGGATCCTTTTCGTTGCGTTTATAAAGCGCAAATTTGGAACCGATGACCTGCACAACTTCGCTTCCCGTCTGCTCTGCGAGCGCTTCTGCGGCTTCACGCGGAGAGACCGGCGCAGTCTCCAACACTTTGCCCTTGATGAGTTCACGCTTAAAAATAGCGTCTGCAGCCTGCTTTACGACATCTCCATCGATGCCGCCCTTGCCAATCATCAAAATGGTGTCTTCATTTACGGCGAGCGAGCGGAGATACGCTCTTTGTTTACTGGTCAGCATAATTTATCCCTCTTTGTCTTTCAGGTAGTTTTCAAGTTTTTCTGCGAAAATACGCAAGGATTTTCCTCGGTGGCTCACGGCATCCTTTTCTTCTGCCGTCGCTTCGCCGAACGTCTTGCCCGCGCAGCCTTCTTCGGTGCAGATAAAAATGGGGTCATAACCGAAACCGCTTTCGCCGCGGCATTCCTCTGCGATGCGCCCGTAGCAGTAGCCTTCGGCTTCAAGTACGTCGCCGTTCGGGAATACACAGCAGATGGCGCTTGTAAAGTGTGCGCCGCGCTTTTCTTCCGGCACGCCCTTGAGCTTTTCGAGTACCGTTGCCTTACGCTTGCCCGGCTCGGCATACCGTGCGGAATACACGCCCGGCTCGCCGTTTAAATAATCGATCGATAAGCCGGAATCGTCCGCGACGCACGGCAGGCCCGTTTCGTCACACGCGGATTTCGCCTTGATATACGCGTTTTCACGGAACGTGGTGCCGGTCTCTTCCGCCTCGGTCAGCTCGGCCGTCTGCACGGTGATGCCAAGCGGTGCCAAAATGCGGCCGAATTCCTCTATTTTATGCGCATTATGCGTTGCAATGATCATGTTCATGCGTTATCCCTCCAAAATTCCGAAATCGCGTGCGGCTTGCTGCCAATGCTCTAAAAGTACGGGGCCGCCCGCTGCAAGCTCTTCTGCGCGCTGCACGCAGAAAAGCGAATAATTTTTGCCGGTGTAAAGCTGTTTTAAAATCGCATGCCCCCACACGCCCGCGCGGGTCAGCAGTCCGCTTTCGCGAATTTCCAGTGCTGCGGCGTCAATGTCATACGGCACTTCGAGCAGCGTTTCGTTCCACGTGTTTCCGTCGGAATCGAGCAGCGCCATTTTCGCCGTGACGGTTTGCGTACACTGCACGCCGACCGCACCGGGGTTCACGTACAGCTTGCCCATTGTGTGCGCGCTGCACGGCTGATGCGTGTGACCGCTTAAAAGCACGCGCTCGTCGATTTTTAAAAGCCAGCTTTCTATTTTATAGGGGAACGGGCGCAACGTGTCGCGCGTTTTTTCCGGTGAGCCGTGGCAAATGCGTATGGGACACTTGCCGTTTGGATCAATTGTCTGCATAAACGGCAATGCGGAGATGAACTCGAGATCCTCCGCCGTTAGCCCCTCGTAGGTGTATAGAAGGGAGCCTGTTGTAGTGCCGTTTGCCCAATCGCTGCCGAAGTTGTGGTGGTTCAGCACGTATTCTTCGCGGTTGCCGCGCACGAACCAGCAGGGCATTTCCTGCTTTGCGCGGTATATTAGCTTCATGGTCTCGTGCGGGTTTGCACAGTCCGAAATATAATCGCCGAGGAAAATGTACCCATCCGCTTTTTGCTTTTCCGCTTCCTTCAGGCAAGCTTTCAGCGCATGGTGGTTGCTGTGTACATCGGAAAAAACGGCGAGCCTCATGCTTCCGGTCTCCGCTCGAACAGCGCGCGGGCGAAATCCTCCGCGTCAAACGGCTGCAGATCGTCCACCTGCTCGCCGACGCCGATGAATTTCACCGGCAAACCAAGATCCCGGTGGATCGCCAACACAACGCCGCCCTTTGCGGTGCCGTCAAGCTTTGTGAGCACGATACCCGTGAGTCCTGCGGCTTCTTTGAATTCACGCGCCTGATTGACGGCGTTCTGCCCCGTTGTGGCATCGAGTACAAGCAAAACTTCTTTGCTGCAGCCCGGCAGACCCTTATCGATGATGCGCGAAATTTTGGAAAGCTCGTCCATCAAGTTTTTCTTATTGTGCAGGCGTCCGGCCGTATCACAGATGACCACATCGGCGTGACGTGCCTTTGCCGCGGAGATTGTATCGTACACGACGGCGGCGGGGTCTGCGCCCTCTGCATGCTTGATGATCGGCACGTCTGCGCGCTCTGCCCAGACTTCAAGCTGCTCAATGGCCGCCGCGCGGAACGTATCCGCCGCGCCCAAAATTACCGATTTGCCCTCTTTTTTAAGGCGGGAAGCCAGCTTGCCGATGGTCGTCGTTTTGCCGACGCCGTTCACGCCGATGACAAGGATGACGGATGGCTGCGTATCGAGATGCAACTCGTTGTCGCCGCTGACCATCTCCGTGACGACCTCCTGCAAAAGCGTCATAATCTCGTTCGGGTCTGTGATGCCGCGCTCTTTCACGCGTGCGCGGAGCGTATCGCAGATTTCGGTCGCGGTGTTCATGCCGACGTCCGCCATGACAAGCAGCTCCTCAAGCTCCTCAAACAGCTCCTCATCGATCTTTGTGAACGCGTGGAGCATGCTGTTAATCTGCCCGGTGATGCTGTCTCTTGTTTTTTTCAGTCCCGCTTTGATCTTATCAAAAAAGCCCATTCAGGCACCTCTTTTCCGAATTTATGTTGTTATACCCAGTTTTTCCTGCGCTTCGTGTGCGTGCAGTGCCAAGAGTTTCGAAATGCCCTGGTCCTGCATCGTCACGCCGTAGAGCATATCAGCTTCTTCCATCGTGCCGCGGCGGTGCGTGATGACGATGAACTGTGTCTTTTGGTTCATGCGGCGCAGGTAATTTGCAAAGCGCACGACATTTACGTCATCCAGCGCAGCTTCGATCTCGTCGAGCATACAGAACGACGGTGGATTCACGCGCATGATCGCAAAGTAAAGCGAAATTGCCACAAGCGCCTTTTCGCCGCCGGAAAGCAGCTCGATGTGCGAGACGATCTTGCCCGGCGGATGCACGCGGATATCGATGCCGGAATGCAGTACATCGTCGCTGTCCGTAAAGCAAAGCTCTGCCGAGCCGCCGCCGAACAACTCCTGAAAAATCCGGCTGAAATTCTGATTGATGACGGAAAAGCGCTCTGCAAACTGCGTCTGCATCTGCTTTGTCAAGTTGTCGATGAGCTTTAACAGTTCGGCGCGGGAGCGCTGCACGTCGTCCGTTTGCGTTTTGAGAAAATTGTAGCGCTCCGAAACCTCTTTGTATTCCACAACAGCCGCCACGTTGACGGAGCCGAGCGCTTTGATGCTGTTTTTGAGTTCGGACAACCGCCTTTGCGCCGTGGGCACATCTTCAATCGTGATGTTCATTTCCTCGGCTTCGCGGCGGGTGAGCTCGTATTCTTCCCACAGCTTTTTGAGGATAGCATCGTATTCACCGCTCTGGTTTTCACGGCGTTCGCGCAGACGAGCAAGTTCAAGGCCAATCGTCTCGCGGCGCGAGGAAGCTTCGCGTTCCTTTTGGCGCAACTCGCTCGTCTGTTGCTCGAGTACCGTGCGCTTTGCGGCGATGGCGCTGACCGTTTGCCGTTTTTCCTTTGCGGTCTCACGCAGATTAGCAGATTCAATTTTTCGGTTTTCAATATCCGCTTCGCGCGCTTTGATCTTCTCGAAGCTTTCCGCAAGTTCTTGATTTAAACTTTCTATACGTGCAGCGCGTTCGGACTGCTGCGCTTTCAGCGTTTGCACAGCATTTTCAAGCGATTCTTTATCTTTTTCGATGGCGAGCCCAGCAAAACGGATTTCCTGCAAATGCTGCAAGGTCTCATCACAACGATGCATTGCGTCCTCGCGGTCGCCGACCATGGATTCCATTTTGCTTCTGGCTGCCTGAATTTTGTCTTCTGTTTCTTCTGTTTTCTGCTGGGCGCTGTCTGCAGTCTGCACAAAACCGCTCAGACGCTTTGCGGCACTTTCTTTTTCGTCGCGCAGAGAAGCAAGATTCGCGGTTTCCGTCTCCACGTCGCGTGCGGCACGGGCCGCTTCCGCTTTGAAGCGGATCTCATCTTCCCTGTGCTGCGCCAGCACGGCCTTGGCGTTTTCAAGCTCCGCCATGGCCTGCAGCACTTCCTGCTGTGTAGCCTTGTGGCGCTCCAGTGTTGTATTTGCAGCCTGCGCCAGCATTTGTGCGTCTGCGCGAATGCGTGCAATCTCCGCCGAGCGGCTCAAAAGGCCGGAGTTTCGCGCCGCGGAACCGCCGGTGAACGAACCGCCCGCATTGACGATCTGCCCGTCCAAGCTGACGACACGGTAGCGGAACCGAATACGCCGTGCAATCTCCGCCGCGCGGTCAAGGTCTTCCGCAACAATAGTGCGGCCGAGCAAAGAATCGCGGATGCCGGCGTACTGCTCATCACAGTGGCAGAGTGTTGAAGCCACGCCCACAAAGCCGGGCATATTCTGCACATCGCGCGCATCGATAACCGTACCGCGCACCGTGGTCAGCGGCAGGAATGTCGCACGGCCGGAATCACGCTGTTTCAATAAGCGAATAGCCGCTTTCGCCGCATCTTCGGAATCAACGACGACGTTCTGCATGGCGGCGCCGAGCGCGGTCTCCAGCGCCACGGCGTATTCGCGCGGGACTTTTAAAAGCCGTGTAACAGGTCCGTGGATACCACGCAGATTGCCGCGCGTGCTCTCGCGCATGACGGTTTTAACGCTCTGCGTAAAGCCTTCAAGATTGCGTTCAAGGTCTTCCAACAGTCCAGCGCGGCGCTCTTTTTCTTTGGCGTCGAGCATCTGGCGGTCGGCTTCGGCTTTCACGGCTTCGGCGCGTTTTCTGCGCTGTTGCACACGCATTTCATGCCCCTGCACAGTGTTTTCAGCGTTTTGAATGTACTCCGCCGTATCGTGCAGCATGGCGTCAAGCTCCTCGCACTCCGTGTGAAGCGCTGCAAGGCGTTCTTCGCTTTCGGTGATCGCAGCATCCACTGTTTCGGCGCGGGCGCGAATCTCCTGCATGGAGGATTCCGCCGAGGACTGCTGCACGCGCATTTCGGAAAGTGCGGCGTTCAGTGCCACAAGCTCAGCCGAAACGGCGTCGATCTCACGCGTAGTGCTGTCCGTGCCGGCACGCAGCTCCTCGAGTTGTGCGGTAAAGGCAACGAAATCGGCATGGTTCTGCGCAGCTTCCGCTTCCTTTGCTTTTACCGCCTGTTCTTTTTCTTGAATATCCGCTTCAAGCGTTTGTCCGGTCAGCGCGGCGCTTTCGATCTCGCCATTTAATCTGCGGATGGTCTGCTGCTCGTGCAGAATATCATTTTCAAGCACCGAAACTTCTCCCTCTTTACGGGTGGCGAGTTCATCGGCTTCGGAAGCCTTCAAACGTGCTTCTTCCATCTGTGCGGTGCAGCCGTTCGTTTCCGTGAAATTCTGCTCGATTTGCGCGGAAAGCACATGGAGCTCACTTTCGGCTTCCTCGTAGCTGTTCTGCGTGGAGGCAATCTTTTCCTCCACCTCGCGCACGATCTTGCCGGAGCGCTCCAGCGTTTCAAGCCACAAACCGATCTCCAGTTCCTTTTTCTCGCTGTCGAGTGCAATAAACTTTTCGGCTTTCTCCGCCTGCTCGCGTAAAGGGCCCACGCGTTCTTCGAGTTCGTTTAAAATATCGTGCAGGCGAATGAGGTTTTCTTCGGCTTTTTCCAAGCGGCGTTCGGCTTCCTCTTTGCGGTAGCGAAAGCGCGAAATGCCGGCGGCCTCTTCAAAAATCTCGCGGCGGTCTTCGCTTTTTGCGGAGACGATGCTATCGATCTTGCCCTGTCCGATGATGGAATAACCGTCGCGGCCGAGGCCGGTATCCATGAACAGCTCATGCACGTCGCGCAGACGTACGAGCGTTTTGTTAATGCGGTATTCACTTTCGCCGGAGCGGTAAAAACGACGCGTAACGGAAACGGTGTCGCCGTCGTAATTCAACTCGCGGTCGGTGTTATCCATGGTGACGGTCACTTCGCAAAAGCCCTGCGCTTTGCGCTGCGGCGTGCCGCTGAAAATGATGTCCTCCATTTTGGAGCAGCGCAGTGCGCGGGTAGACTGCTCGCCGAGTACCCAACGCATGGCATCGCTGATGTTGCTCTTGCCGCTGCCGTTTGGACCGACGACCGCCGTGATGCCGTTTTCAAATTTTAAAGTCGTTTTATCGGGAAAGGTTTTGAAGCCCTGCAGCTCCAGAGATTTTAAAAGCATCTGTTTACCTGCCTATCGTAGCCTGTATGTGCCGCCGGAAAGCGAAGCATCCGGGCGGATGTGCACGGTGTAGCCGTGCTTAGAGAAATGCTGCAAATTTTCTTTTTTCTGTCCGAGCGCAACGGAAAGCATGCGCGGGTCAACATCGATCGTAACTTCCGAATCGTTTCGGGCTTGAAGCGCTTTAAGGACGTTTTCTCGGAAGATCGCGCTGCGGCACAGCTCCATAAAAGCGGGGTGAAACGGTCCCGCGACACGGTTTTCCAGTTCTTCGCTGGCGTGCAGCCCCACACGGATGAGCTTTACACCGCGCTGCTCAATCATCGGAATGAGCTTTGCACAGAGTGAAACGGCATCCTCTAAGGTCTGCGGTGTGTATTTTCCTGCGCGGTACAAATCGCACAGTGGTGTGTTTTCTAAGACGATCGTAGGGTAAATGCGCATGGTGTTCGGCTTTAGAGCCAACAGCCTTTCGACAGTCTTCATCGCCTTTGCGTCACTGTCGCCGGGCAGCCCGGTCATCATCTGCAAGCCGAGCTCAAAGCCGTATGCGCGAATTAACCGCGCAGCGTTTTCCACATCCTTTGCGGTATGCCCCCGACGATTGAGCAGCAACACTTCGCCATCCATCGACTGCGCACCGAGCTCGATTGCCGTTACGCCGTATTGCTTTAATACGGTCAGACGTTCATCATCAATGGCATCCGGCCGCGTAGAGCAGCGGATACCGGCAAAGCCGTATGTTTCGCATGCTGCGTGCGCTGTTTTTAAAAGCGCCAAACGGTAATCGGGGTCGATTGCCGTGAAGCTGCCGCCGAAAAATGCGATCTCGGCGTTCTGCACGCGCTCCCCCATTTGCTTTGCTGCGCTTTGCAGCAGCGCCGCCACTTCTTCAGGCTGCGGCTGATGATTTTCACCCGTGATGCGGTTCTGATTACAGAAGCTGCATTGCTGCGGGCAGCCGTTGTGCGGAATAAAAATTGAGATATTCGCGTGCTTAATAGCCCATCAGCTCCAGTGCTTCGCGTGCCGCCTGCTGTTCGGCTTCCTTCTTGCTACGTCCGCCGCCCTTGCCGATGACATTGCTGTTGAGGTGCACCTCTACGGTGAAGTGCTTGTCATGGTCGGGGCCATGCTCGCCGGTGAGGACGTATTCGAGCCGTTCACCGGGGTTCTGCTGAATGATCTCCTGCAGCATCGTCTTGTGGTCTTTAAACGGGCGTTCGCCCGCAGACTGCGCCGCCGGTTCAATGTAGTGCAGTACAAAGCGCTTGGCTTCCTCCAAGCTGCCGGAATCGAGATAGATCGCCGCCGTAATGGATTCGAACACGTCTGCTAAGATGCTTGGGCGTTCTCTGCCGCCGCTGTGCTGCTCGCCGTGGCTGAGACGCAGCAGCTCGCCTGCGCCGAAGCTGCGTGTAAACCCGCAAAGCGATTTTTCGCATACGAGCGCCGCACGCTTCTTTGTCAGCTTGCCTTCGGGAATATCCGGGAACGCTTTGCACAGGTATTCCGCCGTGATAAACCCCAAAATAGAATCGCCGAGGAATTCCAGTCGCTCATAGCTCTGGTCGCCGCCGCGGCTCTCGTTTGCGTAGGAGGAGTGCGTCAGCGCTGTGATGAGCAGGTTGCGGTTCTTAAATTTATATCCGATCTTTTTTTCAAATTCATCCAATGATCTCATAGTTATACCTTTGCTGTCTTGTTATTCGTTCGTGTTTTCCGTTTTCTCGTTTTGCAGGGCTGCGGTGATCTCACTTATAATGCCGGACTCAGCGTACTTCACCGTAAGCGCAATGGCGTTTTTCAGCGTGGAAGCCTTGGCGCTGCCATGTACCTTAAAGACCGGCTTCGAGCACCCGAGGATCGGCGCACCGCCGTATTCGTTATAATCAAGCTCTTTTTTCATGGCTTTCATGTCGTTTAAAACCATTGCCGCCGCAAGCTTATTTTTTAGACTCTTTTTGAAAACGGCCTTGAATTTATTCATCAGCGCCATGGCGACGCCTTCATACATCTTAAGAAGGATATTGCCCGTAAAACCGTCGCACACCACAACATCTGCCGCATCAAACGGAATGTCTCTGGCTTCAATGTTGCCGATGAAATGGACGTCTTTGTTTTCGCTCAGCAGTGCAAACGCCGCGTGCTGCAGTTCGCCGCCCTTGTGCGGCTCCGTGCCGACATTTGCAAGGCCGATGCGCGGCTTTTGAACACCCATGACCTTCTGCATATACACAGAGCCCATCATGCCGAACTGCTCCAGCATTTCGGGGCGGCATTCGTTGTTTGCGCCGCCGTCTGCCAGCATGAAAAAGCCCTCGGATTTCGGCATGAGCGGTGCAAATGCCACGCGCTTGACGCCCTTGATGCGCTTGACGAGCAATGTGGCGCCAACGACGAGTGCGCCGCTGTTGCCGGCGGACGCAAACGCATCGCCCTTGCCCTCTGCCAAAGCGCGCAGGCCAACCGCCATAGAGCTTTGCTTTTTGGCGCGCGTGATCGCTGTGGGCTCATCCTCCATCGTGATGACATCCGGGCAGTCAATGACCTCAAAATCGGAAACGTTAATATTCAGCTTTTCCGCCGCTGTTCTGATCTTCTTTTCGTCGCCGGTTAAAACGATCTGCACATGGAGCTCATCTGCCGCCAGACGGCAGCCTTTTATAATTTCGTCCGGGGCGTTGTCGCCGCCGAATGCGTCGATTATGATCCGCATGTTTTTCCCTCACTTTAATATTCAGCTTCCGGCAAAAGCCGGTTTTGTTCGGGCATTTCGGTTTATCAAACACGGATTTTCCGCCGATAAACCGCTTTAGACTATAATTCACTCTATTATAGCAAAAAAACAACGCAATTTCAATACCGCGCTCCCCATAAGTTGCATAAAACAAAAAACGTGTGCCAGGCTTTCCCGGTACACGTCTTTTGCTGATTTGGAGGAAAAATTTTGAGTTTTGATTTTTAGAATTTATCCGGCAGGCGGATCTCGCGGCGCACGGCTGTGCCGTCGATCTCGTTGAAGTGCACGGCTTCGTTCTTTACGGCCATTGCGGCGGCTACGGCATCGGCAATATTTTGGAGCGCCTGCACATTTATTACGATGATGATTTTATGTTTGAGATCGATTCCGCCATTCTGGTCGGCATCACGGTGACGATTCGCGTCCCCTATTCCCGCAACGATTCCCCGCAGATCCACGCGGAGCGCCCCATCGGCGGCGCAGAGCAAAATGGATGCTTTATATCGATTTTTACTAAAATACTACGCACTGCATATTCACCTCTTGCTTTTTTCGCTTGTCTTTGTTATCTTTAAAGCAGCGCAGCGTTTATCTGCCTGATCTAAAGATGAAAAGAGGTTCAACATGTATACCCTTAGATCCCGTTCCATTCCGCTCAATACCGATTACGACGTGATCGTGGTCGGCGGCGGCCCCTCGGGCTGCACGGCGGCAGCCGCAGCGGCGCGCACTATACGCTCGAAGAAGCAAAGCTTGCAGCCGTCGGCAAGATCGACGGTGAAAAGCGTGATGCCCGCTACGGCCCGGGCGAGTCGCACGGCATTCCCTACCGCGCTTTGCTGCCGCAGGGCGTGAAAAACGTGATCGTCGCCGGGCGTTCCATTTCGTGTGATAAGCGCATTCAGGGTTCTGTGCGTGTGATGCCCGTGTGCCTCACAATGGGCGAAGCCGCAGGTGTGGCAGCCGCGTTCGCCGCAAATGCAAACGGCGACGTACATGCGGTCGATACAGATAAATTGAGAGAAACACTGCGCGAAAACGGCGCGTATTTTCACTAAAACACAACGGAGGAGTTTAACATGAAATATGATGTGATCGTAGTCGGCGGCGGTTTTGCCGGCACCGCAGCAGCGGTCTCCGCTGCAAGAGAAGGCGCAAAGGTGCTGCTTTTGGAGAAAAGCGGATTTCTCGGCGGTGCAGCCGGAAATTGCTACGTCAACCCCTTTATGGGCTACACAACGAAAATCGACGGCAAAACGACGCTACTTTCCGACGGCATTTTTACCGAGATTCTGGATCGTCTCGAGAAAAAAGGCGGACTGATGCCGAACCGCGTGACGTTCAGCGAAGAAGTTTTAAAGCTCGTTTTTGACGAGATGACCGAAGAGAGCGGCGTAGATGTGCTGTTCCACGCCTACCTGCTGCGTGCCGAGCGCGATTGTGACCGCATTAAGTCTGTGACGATCATGGGCAAGGGCGGCGAAATGACCTTTGAGGCCGACTATTTCATCGATGCCACGGGCGACGCCGATCTGACGGCATGTGCCGGTGCACCGTACCGCATCGGTCGAGAGGATGACAATCTTTGCCAGCCGATGACGCTGTGCTTCCGCATGTCCGGCGTAGACGTTGACCTCGCGTTCAAAAACACGGAGAAGATCAACGCGCTTTACAGAAAATTCCGTGAGGACGGCAAAATCAAAAACCCGCGCGAGGATGTGCTGAAATTCAAATATGTCGCAGACGGCGTGCTGCACCTCAACTCTACGCGCATTGTGAAGCGATCGCCGTTCGATCTTTATGACTTAAGCTTTGCCGAGCGCGAAGCCCGCCGCCAAATGTTCGAGCTTTACACGTTCCTCAAAGAAAACTGCGAGGGGTTTGAAAACAGCACGCTGCTGTCCTCCGCTCCGGAGATTGGCGTGCGCGAAAGCCGTATGATCGACGGTGTGTACACGCTGACGGTCACGGATCTCAAGGATTGCGTACATTTTGAAGACGGTATTGCGGCGTGTAACTATGATATTGACATTCACAACCCGGAGGGCACCGGCACAAGCCATTATTACTTCAAAGAGGGCACGTACTACACCATTCCCTATCGAAGCCTGATGCCGAAGAACATCAAAAACCTGCTTGCAGCCGGCCGCTGCATTTCCGGCAGTCACGAGGCACAGGCATCCTTCCGTATTATGCCCACGTGTTGCAGCACGGGTGAAGCCGCCGGTGTTGCGGCTGCCGTTGCCGCGCAGGAACACACCGATTTCCCGGAAACGGACGTGAAGAAAATTCAAGCGTTGCTGCGTAAGCACAACGCGTTTATCGGCGAGTAAAATCTGAAAATACAGCGAAAAACCCTCGACATCTGAAATGTGCTTCAGCTCGTCGGGGGTTTTCTATCGTTCGTCCCTTATGCGTTTTTCAGTGTTTCGGCAAGGTCTTCGAGCGCGCGAGCGGAAAGCGCGGCGTAGCGCTCTTTTTTGTCACGAATGTGCGGCTCAATGACGGGCAGAATGCCGAAGTTCGCACCCATCGGCTGGAAATCTTTCGAGGGGCTGTGCGCGGCGTGCTCCGCAAGTGAGCCCATCATGGTAGTGATGGGCAGAATGAGCGGCGCTTTGCCCTCTAAACGGCGCACAGCGTTGCGTCCCGCAAGCAAGCCGGACGACGCCGATTCCATATAGCCCTCCACGCCGGTCATCTGCCCCGCAAAGAACAGCTCCGGGCGCGTGCGCATGGAGAAATCCGCGTTCAAAAGCTTCGGCGAATCGAGGAACGTGTTGCGGTGCATCACGCCGTAGCGCATGTACTCGGCGTTTTTCAGGCCGGGAATCATACTGAACACGCGCTTTTGCTCGGGAAATTTCAAGTTTGTCTGGAATCCTACAAGATTGAACAGCGTCTTTTCTGCGTTTTCGGTGCGCAGCTGCACCACGGCCCACGGACGGTGACCCGTGCGGGGGTCGCGTAAGCCGACCGGCTTCAACGGGCCGAAGCGAATCGTATCGTGTCCGCGCTGTGCCATGACTTCAATGGGCATGCAGCCCTCGTAGACCTTCGGGTTCATCACGTCAAAATCGTGAATGGGCGCGCGCTCCGCGGTGATAAGCGCTTCATAAAACGCATCGTACTCCTCTTTGTTCATCGGGCAGTTGATGTAATCATCGTCGCCCTTATCGTAGCGGGAGGCCGTGAAGCAGTGCTCCATATCAAGGCTTTCGCGCGTGACGATCGGTGCGGCGGCATCGAAAAAGCTGAGCGCACCGCCGCATAAATTCGTGATCTGTTCGGCAAGCGTGTCGCTCGTCAGCGGGCCGCTTGCAATAACGGTCACGCCCTCTGCGGGGATTTCCGCCACTTCGCCGTGAATGACTTCGATGTTCGGATGCTCCGTGATCGCTTTTGTGACGAGCTCTGAAAAGCGGTCGCGGTCAACGGCGAGCGCGCCGCCTGCGGGCACGGCGGTTTTATCCGCACAGGCAACGAGCAGAGAATCCATGCGGCGCATTTCCTCTTTCAAAAGCCCGGCGGCGCTGTCGATGCGCGCAGCCTTCAAAGAATTCGAGCAGATGAGCTCCGCAAACCCGGCGCTTTTATGCGCAGGCGAAAACTTCTGTGGCTTCATCTCGAAAAGGCGTACAGAATACCCCGCCTGCGCAATCTGCCACGCCGCTTCGGATCCGGCAAGACCCGCGCCGATGACGGTGACGGTCTGCTTATTCTTCATCTTTCTCCCCCGCGTCGTCCTTATTGAACGTGTAAGTGCAGCCCGGCGTTACGCAGTAGAGCGTCTGGGCTTTGTCTTTTTTCTTTAAGAGCACCTTACCGCAGACCGGGCAGGTCTTATCGGACGGCGCGTCCCAAGAGACGAAATCGCACTTCGGGTAGTTGTCGCAGCCGTAGAACACACGGCCGCGCTTCGATTTTTTCTCGATGATCTTGCCGCCGCACTTCGGGCACTTTGCACCCGTATCGTTGACGATTTTTTGCACGGTTTTGCACTCCGGGTAGCCGGAGCAGGCGATAAACTTGCCGTAGCGGCCGAATTTGACGACCATCGGCTTGCCGCAGTTCGGACAGACAAGGTCGGTTTTGTCTTCTTCAAGCTGAATCTTCACGCCGTCCATTTCAGTCTTCGCCTTTTTGAGCGTCTTCTCAAAGTCGTCATAGAAGTCGTGCAGCGTGTGCACCCAGTCTTCCTGACCGCTCTGTACTTCGTCAAGCTCTTTTTCAACGGCGGCGGTGAACTTGATATTCACAATGTCCGGGAAGCGCTCTTTCATCAGCTTTGTAATGACTTCGCCAAGCTCGGTGGGCTTAAAGGACTTACCCTCGCGCGTGACGTATTCGCGGCTCGTGATGGTTGTGATGGTCGCAGCATACGTGGACGGGCGGCCGATGCCGTTTTCCTCCAGCGTCTTGATGAGCGAGGCTTCTGTAAAGCGTGCGGGCGGCTGTGTAAAGTGCTGCGTGCCCTTGAGGTCGCGGACTTTCAGGGACATGCCTGCTTCAAGCTTCGGCAGGTCTTTGCCCTTTTCCTCTTCCACGTCGCGGCCCTCTTCGTAGAGCACGGTGTAGCCGTCAAACGCGACGTTGTAGCCGCTTGCTTTAAAAATATAATCGCCTGCGGTGATGACCGCCTGCGTGGTGTTCAAAACACAGTTTGCCATCTGGCACGCGACAAAGCGCTCCCAAATGAGCTTATAAAGCTTGTACTGGTCTTTTGTAAGGGAAGATTCCACGTCCTTCGGTGTGAGTGCAACGGAGGTGGGGCGAATGGCCTCGTGACCGTCCTGTGCATTGGCACGCGCCTTATAATGGCGTGGCTTAGAAGGCAAATATTGCTTGCCCCAGCGCTCGCCGATGAACTGCACAGCCTCCTGCACGGCGTCTTCGGAAATGCGCAGAGAGTCGGTACGCATATAAGTGATGAGACCCACGGCACCCATGCCCTCAATGTCCACGCCTTCGTAAAGCTCCTGCGCGGCTTTCATCGTGCGCTTCGCCTGAAAGCCCAGCTTGCGTGAAGCTTCCTGCTGCAAGGTGGACGTGATGAACGGCGGTGCAGGCTGCTTGTTCTTCTTGCCTTTTTTGACGGACTCCACCATGAACGCGGCGGATTCGAGGTCGGCAAGGATTTTATCGGACTGCTCTTTGTTCGTGATTTTAATCTCGCCGTTTTTATCGCCGTAGAACGATGCGCCGAAAATGCTGCGGGAGCCCTCGGCGGTCAGGCGTGCGTCGATAGACCAGTATTCTTCGGGCTTAAACTTGCGGATCTCTTCCTCGCGGTCCACGATGATGCGCAGTGCAACAGACTGCACACGGCCTGCGGAAAGACCGCGGCGAATCGTTTTTGCGAGGAACGGGCTGAGCGAATAGCCCACAAGGCGGTCGAGAATGCGGCGCGCCTGCTGGGCGTTCACAAGGTTCTGGTCGATGGAACGCGGGTGCGCCATGCCCTCCGTGATGCCGGTTTTCGTAATCTCGTTGAACGTGACACGGTTGTGGTAATCCTCATCAAGGCCGAGGATATACGCAAGGTGCCAGGAGATTGCTTCGCCTTCGCGGTCGGGGTCGGTCGCGAGATACACGGTATCGGCCTCTTCGGCCGCTTCCTTCAGTTCAGAAACAAGCTTCTCCTTTCCCTTGATGATGGCGTATTTCGGCTTGAAATCGTTTTTCACATCCACGCACAGGCGCGCCTTCGGCAGGTCGCGCACATGGCCCATGGAAGCGATGACTTCATAGTCGCCGCCCAGATATTTCTTGATCGTTTTCGCCTTGGCAGGCGACTCAACGATAACGAGTTTCGACATGGTTTTCTATCTCCTATTCTGTATCTATTTAAACCGCACAGCGAATGTGCGAGTGGAAGAATCATGTATTAGGTGCATTTGAAAACAAAGAAAATGCGAAACGGACAAGCTTCCAATTTTTCAAATACACCTTAGTATAGCGTACTTTTACGCCTTTGTAAACCTCTGGCCGGGATAAGTTTTGATGAGGCCGAAAAGCTCGAGCTCCGTGAGTGTCGCCAAAATTTTCCCTGTGGATATGCCCAGTTCAAGCTCCAGCTCGGAAGCGTGCTTCGGGGTATCGTTCAGTGCGGCGTAAACGACTTTTGCATCTTCAGAAACGTTTTGCAAAAGGTTGTTTTCGGGCGCAGGGATCGGCTCGGCAGGCTTCTTCTCTGCTATTTCGGGCTCCTTTTCTGCATCGGAAAGCGACGCAATCTTCGGGCGAACGCGGGAGACATGGGAGATATTTTCCACTGTGCGAGCAAGCTGTTCTATACGCTCCTGTCTGCGGCAGGAAGCAAACGGCTTTAAAACATCCTCTGCAGTGTAAATGCGCGCTGCACCGTCCTCTTCCAGTGCGATACAGCCGGAAAACGCTTTCTCGTCTTCGCCAATGAATACGAAAACCTCGCGATTCTGCTCTAAAGCATGCTTTGCGGTGATGAGTGCACCGCTCTTTTTTGGCGCTTCCGCAATGAGCACGCCGTGCGCCATGCCGGAGATCAGCCGGTTGCGCACCTGAAACGCGCCGCGCTGCACAGGCGTGTGCATGGGATATTCCGTGACAAGTGCACCGCCGAAATCGACGATCTCGCGGCGCAAAATGGCGTTGTCCATAAGATACGGATATTCGAGCCCGCACGGCAAAATTGCGATTGTCTTGCCGCGGCCGTTCAGTGCACCCTTGTGTGCCTCGGAATCAATGCCGAGCGCGCCGCCGCTGATAACAACGGCGTTTTTGAGCGCAAGCCCGTAGGCGATCTCTCTTGCGGCATTGAGCCCGTTTTGACTGGCTTTTCGCGTGCCCACAATGCTGATGGAAACGGCATCGGAAAGGATGCTCAAATCGCCCTGCACATATAAAACGGCGGGCGGATTGTAGATTTCTTTCAGCAATACAGGGTAGTCTTCGTCATCGGGCGTGATGACCTTTTGACCGAGCTTCAAATAATACTCGAGCGCTGCGGCGGCCTGTTCCGCGCCGTAGGCATTGAGCGCGGCAAGCTCTTTATCCGAAACGAACGAAAAGGAGCTCCACAGTCGTGTGCCGCCCTGATACAGCTTTTCAGCACTGCCTATGCGGCGCACGAGTTGCACAGGCTTCGGGCTGCCTGCGCCAAACGCGTTTTGCAGCCAGATCCAGTATACGCGGTTATCCATGGCTTGTGCCTCCTGCCCCGTTGCGCTCCATTTCCCACAGTACAATGGCGGCTGCGGTGGAGGCGTTGAACGATTCCGCTCTGCCGCGCATGGGGATCGTCACGCGGTCGTGACAATGCTCGATGGCTTCATTTGTGAGACCGTTGCCCTCGTTGCCGATCCACACCGCCCAGTTTCCCGTTTCAAACGGAATGGTCGTGATGGGCGTAGCGCCGCTGTCCGGCACGGCGGCGAGTGACGCGATATTCTCGGCATGTAACACTTTCAGGCAATCCTCTGCCGTCTCAAAGCGGCGGATGCCGAGGCGGAACACCGCGCCCATGCTGCCGCGCAGCACTTTTGGGGCGTATACGTCGCAGCAGGTACCCACAAGCGCCAAATGCCGCACACCGAGCGCTTCCGCTGTGCGCAGCACGTTACCCATGTTGGATGGGTCCTGAATATTTTCCATAACGAGCACATGGCGGCACGGGCGTGTATCCGACTCTGCGGAAACAGGCAGGCCGTCCGCACGGCGCTTCGGCATGCGACACACGCAGAAAATGCCTTGCGGGTTCTTTGTATCGGACAGCATGGGCGCGATGTGCTCCTCTATGCAGTATGCGTTCTCTGTCTGCTTTAAAACCGGATCTAAATAATCTTTGTATTTTTTAGCGGCGTTTTCCGTAAAGAAGCACGCGGCAATCTCCGTTTGGCTCCTTGCGGCATCGGCGCAAAGGCGTGCACCCTCGGCCATGAAAAGGCCTGCTTCACTTCTGTTTTCCGCTTTCTGCAAAAGTGCGGCGGCATTTTTAACGACGCTGCTTTTACGGCTGGTGATTTTTTCGATTGGCACGGTACACACTCCTTTTTACCGATAATAAGCAGAAATCCTGTGCACTGTATTTTACGGCACACGGGAAATTTCCGCAAAGGCGATTTTGCACAAAGAAATACACTTACGTTTGCAACTATCACCCTAAAAAATGTGCGCCCGGAAGAATTCCGGACGCACGGATAGCTTAATTATACAGAAGCCTTTGCTTTCTCGACAAGTGTCTTGAAAGCTGCTTCGTCCGCGATGGCGATCTCGGAAAGCATCTTTCTGTTGAGCGTGATGCCAGCCTTCTTAAGACCGTTCATAAATGCGGAATAGGTGGTGCCGTTAGCACGGCAAGCCGCGTTGATTCTGGAGATCCACAGACGGCGGAAATCTCTCTTCTTCTGCTTTCTGCCGATGTAAGCATAGTTGCCGGACTTCATGACAGCCTGCTTAGCCATCTTAAAGTGTCTGCTCTTGGAACCCCAATAGCCCTTAGCGAGCTTCAGAACCTTTTTTCTTCTCTTGCGCGTAGCGAGCGCACCCTTAACTCTAGCCATTTATAAAAACCTCCGATTATGCTTTACTTAAACTTGAGCTGCCCTGTTCGCTTATGCGTAGGGGAGCATCTTCTTAACAGCCTTTACGCTGGTCTTATCCGTAACGGTCGTGCCGCGTGCATGGCGCTTGGACTTAGCAGTCTTGCCATGGCCGTTCAGAAGGTGGCTCATGTAAGCGTGGCCACGGATAACTTTACCCTTCTTGGAAATCTTCAGGCGCTTCTTAGCACCGCTGTGTGTTTTGAGCTTCGGCATTTTATAGTCCTCCTTGAAATTGTTACTTAACGGGCTTGGGGGCAAGGAACATCAGCATGTTGCGCCCTTCGAGCTTCGCGGGCTTATCGACGTTTGCCGTGTCAGCGAGCGATTCTGCGAAACGCTTCATGATGTCTGCACCCAGTTCCGGATGACCCATCTCTCTGCCGCGGAAACGGATGGAAACCTTGACCTTGTTTCCGTCGTTGAGGAAACGGATCGCATGATTTCTTTTCGTCTCGAAGTCGTGGGTATCAATGTTGAGAGACAAACGGATCTCTTTGATTTCAACTACGCGCTGGTTCTTTTTCGCTTCTTTTTCACGCTTTGCCTGTTCGAAACGGTATTTGCCGTAATCGATGATTTTGCATACGGGCGGCGTGGCCTGCGGGGCAATCTTTACGAGGTCAAGATTTTTCTCAGCCGCAAGGTTTAAAGCGTCACGGGCCGACATAATGCCGAGCTGTGCGCCGTCTGCGCCGATCACACGGATCTCTTTATCGCGGATCTCTTCGTTTATCTGCAGTTCCTGTTTGCTAATGGTTAAGCACCTCCATCACGCGTGCGATAACTTGTTTTCGCGAAGCCGGCAATAAAACAGCGGGCAGAGAACCTCTGCCCGCAAATCAACTCAATCAAACACACGAATTTATCGTGATTTTTCTCGATATTGACCTGTGTCAGACGGTACTGCACGGGTGTGAGCCATGGCTCCGCTTTGTTTTCCAAATATTATATTACCACAAAGAGCGCGATCTGTCAATAGGCAAACAGGGCTTAAAAGAAATTTTATTCTTTTCTCGGTGCATAAACAGGGGCGTTCATATAAAAAGAGTAAAGCACGGTGTCTTTCACTTCTTTATTCATGACGCGGGTCATCGCTTCTTTGTAGAGCGTGAGCTGCGGGCCGTATCGTTCCCACAATTCCTGCTTATTGTAGCACCGATCGGTCTTAAAGTCAAGGATATAAAGCGAACCGTTTTCTTCAAACATGCAGTCCACTGCGCCCTGCAGGATCATCGGCTGCGCGGCATCTTCCCCGCTGAGTGTTTTATCCGTGAGTCCTGCGGGAATGGAAACGATGAACCGCTGCTCTTTATAAACGCGGTCGGCATGTAAAACGCGCTGCCCGAGCGGGCCGGTAAAGAACTTTTCCACACGGGTAAGATCGACGGCATTTGCCTGCGCTTCGGTGAGATAGCTTTGCTCGATAAGGCGTTTGAGCTCCGCTTCGGGGTCTTTTGAAGCGGCGGAAAAATCCGCAAACTGCATGAAGTTGTGCAGCGCCGTGCCGCGCTCTGCGGGCGTCAGTCCTTTGGCGCTCAAAAACGCCGGGCGTGAAAGCGTGGCTTCCGTTTCGGCTTGTTCTGCCGCAAGCGCGGAGGCCGCGACCTTCGTTGCAAGCTTTGTCTGTGCAGCGTAGGGATACACGAACGAAATATCCCTTTCGATGCGCGCCTTGAGCGCTTCATCGACCGGTGCGGGCGCTTCGGCTTTCGGCAGGTCGGATAAAATCTGCGGTTCACTGTATACGACGCGAATATCCCACGGCGTGTAGTGTGTGCGCAGAATGATGTCGTCATCCGCTTCGATGCGGCGGCGCAGGTCATTTCCGTTCGGGTGCCGCAGTGCACAGAGCATCAGCCACTCCGAAATGCCGGAAGCGTTGCTGACAGTGTACGGCGGCACGGTCTCCTCCTCGGTGATCTGTGCCGCAAGCTTTTGCAGGTTTGTATCGATATTTTTCACGGTGGAAAGCAGAATGAGCTTCTCTTTGGCACGGGTCATCGCGACGTAGAACACGCGCAGCTCCTCTGCGGAAGCGCTTTCCGCCGTTGCAAGGCCGATGGCCTCGCGGATGAACGTGGTGCGGCGCACGCCGGTCTCGGGGTCTGTAAGGCGCATGCCGACACCGAGCTGTGGGTGCATGCGCAGGTCGTCCGTATCATTCACGAATTTCCGGCCGCAGCCCGCGATGATGCACACGGGAAACTCCAAGCCCTTTGATTTGTGGATGCTCATGATGCGCACGACGTTGGCGTTTTCCGAGACGACATTGGCGCTTTCCATATCGGATCGATTCTTTTTCAGGCGCTCCGCAAAGCGCACGAAGCCGGAAACGCCGCTGTACCCGTAGGCTTCGTATTCTGCCGCGTATTTTTCCAGCAGGCGAATGTTTGCAAGGCGGCTTTCTCCGCCGGGCATGGCGCGCACGATGTTCTCGTAACCGGTTTCGGTGCACAGCATATTGATAAAGCTGTCCGCAGGCATGGTGGAAGCGAGCGCTCGGAAACGCGTCAGCGCATCGCGCACACGCACACAGCGCTCGTTTTCGGCGCGCAGAAGCGAAACGTACAACGTCTCTCCCCCGCACTCGCGGCGCAGTTGTGCCATATCTTCCGCTGTGAAGCCGTAAATGGGGCTCATCAAAACGGAGAGCAGCGGAATGTCTTGATCCGGGTTATCGATGACGTTTAAAAATGCCAAGATGAGCGAGACCTCTGCCGCGGCGAAAAAGCCGCCCGTTACAGCCGCCCACGTGGGAATGCCCGCATTGCGCAGATTTTCTGCATAGACAGGTGCATATTTATTGGAGCTGCGCAGCAAAATACAGAAATCGCGATATTCTATGGGACGCTCCTGACCGTTTTCCGTGACGGTGAAGCCGCTTTCCATCAGCTCGCAGATGATTTTTGCGATACGCTGCGGCTCCAGCACCTCTGCGCCCACGCCGTCGATGTCTTCCAAAAACTCCACGCGCGTTTCGCAACCCGATTTTTCGGGGTACTGCGCGCCCGCCGCAAGCTTTTCATCGCCGACGTAATCGATGCCGCCGCATGTGCGGGACATGAGCTGCGTAAAAACGAAGTTGACGCTTTCCGTCACGGTTTTGCGCGAACGGAAGTTGCGGTCTAACACGATAGATGCCGGGTATGCGTCCTTTTCGCGGTCATAGCGCGGAAATTTATCTTTATAACGGATGAAAATATCCGGCATTGCCTGACGGAAGCTGTAAATACTCTGTTTTACGTCGCCCACCATAAAGCGGTTCGCGCTGTTTTGGGAAATGGATTCAAAAAGATAATCCTGCACGTCATTCGTGTCCTGATATTCGTCCGTCATGATCTCGTCAAAGCGCTCGGAGACGAGCTTTGCGGTCTCTGTGCGCCGAAATGTACCGTCTTCCTGCTCCGTTAAAAACAGTTGCAAGGCCATGTGCTCAAGATCACTGAAATCGAGCACGTTTTTCTCACGCTTTTTCGCGCTGTATGTTTTCTCGAACGACTGCACGGCCAGAAACAGATAGACGACCGTGCCGGTCGTGGCGGCGATTTCTTCCGTGAATTTCTGGTCTTCCGCGTCGCCGGCAAGCTTCTGCAGTTTGCCGATTTCCTTTTTTACCATATCGCGCATGGCCTTGATGCGATCGGCACGCGGGTCTTCTCCTCTGAAAGAACCGAGCTTATCGAACGTGACGGTCAAGTCGGAAAAGCGGCAGGTTTCAGGGTCTTCCATTGCCTGCAGCTTTGCCGAAAGCTTATCGATATCCGCGCCGAGTGCCGTGCAGTACGCTTTTTCAAGGTCCGGGTCTTCTGCCGCAAGGCGGTATGCACTGTGGGAAAGCTTGATTGCGAAGTCATAGACCTCCATGATATGCTGCCGGACGACTTCGCCCCACGGTGTTTTGACCGGGGACTGCGTGACATCCGTCATGGCTTTTTGAATGTCCCGCATCCATTTGTCCGGAAACGGATGGCTGCGCGTGTATTCGTACATTTTGAGGATTGCGGCGGAAAGGCGGGCGTCGTTTTTGTCGCCGCCGAGCACATCCGCAAGGTCTGTCCTAAAGTTTTCGTCTTTGTACCACTCGGTCAGTACTTCGTCGAGCGATTCGGTCATCAGCTCTTCCTGTTGCTTATCGGTGATGATGGAGAAATCGGGCGAGATACCGAGCAGGTAGAAAAATTCGCGCACAATGTCCGAACAGAAGCTGTCCACCGTGCAGATGTGCGCCTGCTGCAATAAAAGCTGTTGGCGGCGCAAGCGGGTGTTTTCCGGCTGCTCCTTCATGAGTGCCAAAAGTCGCTTTTCAATGCGGTCGCGCATTTCGGCTGCGGCGGCTTTTGTGAAGGTCACGACGAGCAGACGGTCGGCGTCCGTGGGATGCTCCGGATCCGTCAGGCGCTCGATAACGCGCTCCACGAGCACTGCGGTCTTGCCGGAACCCGCAGCGGCGGAGACCAGAACCGTACCGCGCCGCGCTTTGATGGCGTCGAGCTGTGCGTCAGTCCAATTCGGCATTTTCCCCACTCCCTTTCTCTAAGTCATTTTCCATGCGCGCGAGCGCTTCGTCGTTTTTCATGCTGTTCTTTTCGGCATCGTCCGCAGCGTGCTCGGAGCCGCAGACGGACGTATACGGGCACCATGCGCAGGCGTTGATGTTCTGCATCAGCGGTTTTGCCATGATCTCACCGGCAGAAAGCTCCTCCGCCATCGTTGCGATGAGACGCTCTACGTAGCGCAGGACGATCTGCAGCTCCGGCTCATTTAAAGCGGAAGCCGTACCGCTGAGTTTTCTTGTTTTGGTGAGATAAACAGGAATAAATCGACCGTTCAGACCCATTTCCATTGCATTCAAAATTTCGTTGTCCTTTAAAAGCAGGCCGTTCATGCGCAGGTTTTTTTCCACTTCCTGCTTTAGCTTTTCGGCGCTTTCCGTGCCGTCCGAGGTCACACTTGCAATGAACGCCGGCATGTACAAAATGCCCGCCGGGTGCAGGTCTTTATTCTGCGCGAGCGCCGCGAGGTAAATAAGCATTTGCAAGCTCATGCCGTACAGAACATCGGCGAGCTTAAACTCTTTGCGGCCGGTTTTATAATCGACGACGCGCACATAGGTCGTACCGTTCTCATCTTTATACAAATCCACACGGTCGATGATGCCGCCGACTGTGACGAGCCCGTTTTTCGTTGGGATGCGCAGCGGTGGGTACGGTGTGCCGTTTTTGAGCTCCAGCTCGAAATGCTCCGGGCGGAACAGGCTGTGCATCATTTCTTCCGACATGTGGGCGATGAGCTTTACGGCCGTTTGCTCCATGCGGTACAAGCGGTATTTTTCGCGCGGCGAAAGAGCATCATAGCCGCCCATATTTTCGCGCACATAGTCCATGATGCTCGTGTGTACGCGCACTTTTAAGTCGTCTGCATAAAGGTGCAGCGCTTGAATGTCTTCCGCACTGCCGAGAATCTGCTCGAAAAGATAGTGCATCAGACTGCCGTATTCCAGCGCATCGATCTCTGCCGGGCGGCGCTCCTTTGCGCCGAGGCCGTAGCGGCAGAAGTATTTAAAGCGGCACTGGTGGTAAACTTCGATTTGGCTTGCGGAAAAATAATGCCCGCCGCCAAAGTAATCGTTTGCGGTCTCCGGCGCAAGGCGAGCCGAAGCCATGCGGTCTGTGCCGCCGAGGACCTGCAAACGTCCGGCGAACTCCGGCTTTTCGCGAAAAACACTTTTTAATGTCTCGGAGACGGTCGAGTTTTCGTTGAAAAGCGATGCCGTTTGCGAAAACGCGGCTTCCGGTGCGTTTGCGAAAAACTCCGGCGGCAGGTTTTGTGTGATTTTTAAATTCGGCAGCGCCAGCTCAACTGCGCTGATGAGCTCACCGGGCGATTTTGCCTCCTGCCCTACACTGACGGGATACGTAAGATACAGCTTCTCCGAAGCGCCGCACAGCGCGGCGTAGGCGAGGTACTTTTCCTGTAACATGCGGTCTTCGAGCACATCGGAGACGGGCAGCTCGAGCGCAAGGAGCGTGCGGCGCTCCGGCTCGCTGAACACACCGTTTACGGACGGAATGAGCGGAAACTCGCCTTGCACGGCGCCGAGCAGGAACACGGCGCGCGGCGCGGACTGACGGATGCGGTCTGCGGTGCCGAATGTGATGCTGTCCATGCTCTGCGGGATGTCCGAAACATCCTCGCCGCTGACGATCTCCTTTAAGAGCCTTCCGTATTTTTCACCCGTGATGATCTGTTCACCGAGCACGCCTGCCATTTGGTCGAGTACTTCCATGAGCAAATCCCAAATGCGCATTTGAGCGGCGGAAAGGTCATCGCGCCCGGCATTTTCGAGCGTGCGGCAAAATATCGGGAAGCTTTGCTCCAAATCAAAATCGGTGAGAAGCTTATAAACGGCTTCGGAGATCTGCTCGCCGGAAGCGTGTGCGGTGCGCTCGGAGAATTTTACAAGCGGTGCGGTGACGCGCTCGCGCAGAGCGTTCAGCGTGCGCAGTGTCTCGGCCGCGGTGTCATCCATCGGCTTACCGAAGCCGTCCGGGTGTTTTGTAAAAGGGCTGTACCAAGCGGATGCGCCGTTTAATTTCCAGGTATAAACGTAGTTTTCAAGCTGCGCGAGCTCTTCTGCCGTAAAACTTGTGATGCCCGTTTTCAGCATGGCGAGCACATCTTCCGAACGCCATTTGCGGCTGCCCGAAACGATTTGAAACGCGGAGAGCACGAAGCGCATCAGCGGCTCGGCATCGACCGTGCGCGCTTCGGAAAGAAACGCCGGAATTTCCCAGCGGCGCAGCGCGGCGGCAAACAGCCGCGTGTAGCGTTCGCCGTCACGGCAGATGACGGAAATATCGCGGTAGCGGTAGCCCTCATGCAAAACAAGGCTACGGATTTTAGCCGCGGTGAAGTCCGCTTCCTCATACGGAGAGGTCGCGCGGAAAACACACACGTTCTCAGCGGTATCTGCTTGCTGTACGTGGCCGGCGTAGGTGCTTTCCACGGCGCGAAGTGCATCGTTTTGAAAGCGATACGGCGTTTTACAGTACACAGGCGAAAGCACGCCCGTGCCGCTCTCTTTTGCAAGGCGCATCAGGCGCGAAGCGGTGCGGCGCACGGTAGAAAACAGGTCTTTGCGGCTCGTGTCGAGATCGTCGCAGCACAGCGAAACACTGACTTTTTCCGCATGGCGCAGTGCGTGGCGCAAAACGCGGTACTCCTGCACGGTGAAGCCGTCAAATGCATCGACGGCGACATAAGCATTCCGGAAAAAATCCGGATGGTCGGTCAGCAGGTCATCAAGGCGCGTCAGGTCGTCGAGCGGATCGAGATACGTCTGCGCGACGAGTGCTTCATATGTACCGTAAATGAGCGCGATCTCTTTTAGTTTGCGCGAAAGGCTGTCTTCTGTGACGGCTTCGGCGGTTTTTGTGAGCATATCGGGCTCAATGCCGCAGATTTTCATTTCACCGACGGTGTTCAATAAAACGTCCGTCATGCGATCGGCGCTTTTTTCAAACAGTGTGAGTTGGTCGGCACAGTTTTCAAGCGCCAAGGTCATCAAAATACGCCTGCCGCCGTCCGTTAAACGCTTGCCTGCACCGCCGCCGTACTGCAAAAATGCCGCCTGCGCAAGGCGCGTAAAGCTATACACCTGTACACGGTTCGCGGTTTCAGCACCGTATTCCATAAGCAGCGCGCGTTCGGATTCAAACGTATATTGTTCCGGGACGATCAAGATCGTTTTCGGCGCAGTGCTTTCCGCAAGGCGTTTGCGCAGCAGCGTCGTTTTGCCCGTGCCGGCGCGGCCAAGGATCAACTCCAGCATTCTTCTTCCCCCTTTTTCCGTTTAGAACTTATACTGCTCTTATTTTAGCACATGTGCGCTCACGCGTCAAAGAGTTCGCGGAGACGTGAGAAAATTTCCGCCACCTTGAATTTGACTTCGTAGCTTTCCGGTTCACGCACGAGTGTATCGGTATCATCAGGCAGGTTGGATAGGTCGCTTGCACCGGGCATGCACAGCGCCGGAAATACGACGCACCACCAGTTTTTGCCTTCGGCCTTGCCGAGCGAAATGCGCAGTGTGCGGTAGCGCCCGGCGGGCAGCTTGAAGCTCTCGTAGGTGCGGGTCGGAAAGTACATTTCGCAAATTTCCGCTTTGGCGCAGTACGGGAGGTTTTCGGCTTTCAAGACGGAATTCGCTGCCGCTTCAAGGCTTTCAAGGTGCGTGCAGAGCGCTGTGACGGCAGTGTCAAAATCTTCCGCATCGCCGTACCACTGCTCGGCTTCCCGCAGCACGGCATTACGCACGCGGAGCTTTACGGCTTGATCCGCTTCGTCGTTCGAGTTTGCAATAACATGCAGCCGCACGATGTTCTCTTCCAGCGCGGCACACTGGGCGGAGAAGCCCGCTAAATTTAGAAGCGCTGTTAAGATCAACCCGCACGCCATCGCGCGCAGAAGAAGCGTTCTGCTATACCGTGTTTTGATTTTACGCATCATAGATTTATTCTCCCTGCACATTTTCATCGTTACACAAATTTCATTTAATTTTTTGTATAAAATATGGGCAGAAAATTTGCGGTTTATACTTTCCGCAAAGCAAAATTTCCGCTATACTATATAATAAATTATGAGCATCAAAACGGGAGGAGTTTTTATGAATTGGACAGTACCGAACACCGAAAGCCTTTTACGCCGCCTAACGAAACCGAAAGGTAAGATTGACGTGGTTTTGGACACCGATACGTATAACGAGTTAGATGACCAATTTGCGCTTTCGTATATGATGAAAAACAGCGACAAGCTGAACGTAAAAGCGCTGTATGCCGCGCCGTTTTTGAATGATAAATCCGTATCACCAAAGGACGGCATGGAAAAAAGCTATGACGAGATTCTAAAGCTTCTGACGCTTTTAAAACGCGAGGATTTAAAGTCCGTCACGTTTAAGGGCTCGGAAACATATCTCACGGACGAGGACACGCCTGTGCTTTCGCCTGCGGCGGAGGACCTCGCAAAACGCGCGATGGATTATACACCCGAAAAGCCGCTGTATGTCGTCGCGATCGGCGCTATCACGAATGTGGCTTCCGCCTTGCTTTTGAAGCCGGAAATTCGCGACCGCATCGTCCTTGTATGGCTCGGCGGCAACGCGCTGCACTGGCCGGACAACCGCGAGTTCAACATGTATCAGGATGTTGCGGCGGGACGCATTGTTTTCGGATGCGGTGCGGCGCTTGTACTGCTGCCGTGCGCAGGCGTAGTCTCCGGCTTCTCCGTGAGCGAGCCGGAGTTCAAAGACTACTTTCTCGGCAAAAACGAGCTGTGCGATTATTTGGCACACTATGCCATTGAAGAAGGGCGGCGCTGGGCGCAGGCGGAAACGTGGTCGCGTGTGATCTGGGACGTGACGGCAGTGGCGTGGCTTTTGGACGGCGAGTTCATGGACGACACGCTTCTGCATAGCCCTATTCCCCAGTATGACGACACATGGACGCCCTCGAACACGCGGCATTTTATGCGCTATGTGTACAATATCCACCGCGATGTTTTACTCAAGGACCTTGTGCAAAAATTGACGGAAAAGTAAAATTTTCGTGCAATTTCGGCTTTTACGTGCTATACTTAATTTTACAGTAAACAGAATACGCACCTTTTCCCTTATTTTGATCCGAAAGGTTGGTTGTCTCATGAAAAAGCTGATTCTTGTGACCTCACCGCCCGCGTGCGGCAAAACCCGGCTTTCCAAACGCCTGTGTACGGCGCTGGATCATGTTGTTTATTTGGACAAGGACACGCTGATCCCGCTTTCCAAGCAAATTTTCAAAGTGGCGGGCGAACCGTATGACCGCAGTTCTGCGTTTTTTGAAGCGAACATCCGCGACTACGAGTACGAGACGATCTTGGACCTTGCGTTTGAGGCGCTGCGTTATGCGGACACCGTGCTCATCAACGCGCCGTTCACACGGGAAATTCGCGACACGGCGTACATTCAAAATTTGCGCGCAAAGCTCGGTGAATATGGCGCAAAGCTGTGCGTTATTTGGATCGTAACCGACCCCGCTGTGTGCAAGGCGCGCATGATGAGGCGCTCTTCCGACCGCGACACGTGGAAAATGGAACACTGGGACGAGTACATAAAGGGCGTGAATTTTGATATTCCCGAAAATCTGCGTATACCGGACGACCCAGAAAGTCTTTTGCTGTACTACAACTCGACCGACGACCTTGCGGACGCTTCATTTGCCCGCATTTTACCGATGTTGAACCAAAACTGATTTTAGGAGCCTACTCATGCAGAAAACCGATACCGTGTATACCGCATACGTTGAAGTTTTAAAAGAAGAATTGCTGCCCGCCATGGGCTGCACAGAGCCGATTGCCATTGCCTATGCGGCGGCAGCGGCACGGCGCATTTTAAACGAGCTGCCGTGTGAAGTCTGCGTCACGGCGAGCGGCAATATCATCAAAAACGTGAAAAGCGTTTTTGTGCCGAACACCGGTGGTCTGCGCGGCATCCCTGCGGCGGCTGCGGCGGGGATCATAGCAGGACATGACGAGCTTTTATTGGAGGTTATCTCAAAGGCGACCGAAGCAGAGCAGGCGGAGATCAAGGCTTATATGGAGCACACGCCGATCACCGTGAAGCTTTCGGACTCTCCCTATATTTTCGACATTGACATTACGGTGAAAAGTGAGCATCACACGGCAAACGTGCGTATTGTGGGGCACCACACGAATATTGTGCATACGGAAAAAGACGGCGAAATATTGCTCGATACCTGTGCCGATACTCCGGCGGAAAGCACGGACAGCGGCATTTGCGACCGCAGTTCGTTTTCGGTGAAGACGATTCTTGAGTTTGTTGAGTGTGCAGAGCTTTGCGATATTGAAACGCCCGTAAAACGGCAGATTGACTACAACACACGCATTGCGAAAGAAGGTTTATCGGGCAGTTGGGGCGCGAACATCGGCAAGGTATTGCTCGAAACCTACGGCGATGATGTGAAAATCCGCGCCAGAGCCATGGCGGCTGCGGGCAGCGACGCGCGTATGAACGGCTGCTCCCTGCCGGTCGTCATCGTTTCCGGCAGCGGCAATCAGGGAATGACGGCTTCTCTGCCCGTTGTGGAGTATGCAAAAGAATTGAATGTCGGCTATGAAAAAATGATTCGCGCGGTGGCACTCTCTGACCTCGTGACGATCCACCTGAAGTCCGGCATCGGACGGCTTTCCGCGTACTGCGGCGCTGTGAGCGCAGGCTGCGGCTGCGGCGCGGGCATTGCGTACTTATACGGCGGCGGGTTGAAAGAGATCGAGCACACAATCGTCAACTCCATTGCTATTGATTCCGGGATGGTATGCGACGGTGCAAAAGCCTCGTGCGCGGCAAAAATCGCATCTGCTGTGGATGCCGGCATTTTGGGCTACCACATGTACAAAAACGGGCAGCAGTTCCGCGCGGGTGATGGCCTTGTCACGAAGGGCGTTGAGGAGACGATACGCAACATCGGCATGCTGGCCCGCGAAGGTATGCGCGAGACCGACCGCGAGATTTTGCATATCATGTGCGATTAAATGTGATAAACAAAGAGACGTTTCTCTGTAGTTTTACAGGGGAACGTCTCTGTTCATTTTACATAAAGCGCTCCGGCAGACGAAAACAGTCCGCTGGGGCGCTTGGTATGTTATAGACTTTGCTTCAAGATTTCTTCTGCGCAGCGCAGACCGTCTACGGCGGCGCTGGTGATGCCGCCGGCGTAACCTGCGCCCTCTCCGCACGGAAACAGACCGCGCACCGTGGGGCACTCGCGCGTCTCGTTTCGGAGGATGCGCACGGGTGAAGAGCTTCGGGTCTCGGGAGCGGTCAATAAAGCGTCCGGGTCGTCAAAGCCCCTCAGCCGCCTGCCCATGCGGCGGATGCCCTCCGCCATGGAATCGCAGATATAATCGGGCAGCACGGCCCTTAAATCGCCGGGCACAACTCCGGGCCGATAGGTCGGCTGCACGCTGCCGTTCAGCGCAGTCGTTGCGCGGTTTTCAAGCAGGTCGCCAACGCGCTGGCATGGGGCACTGTATGCTCCCCCGCCCGCTTCAAATGCGGCGCGCTCGATTTTACGCTGAAACTCAATGCCGGCAAGCGGATGCGCGGAACCGAAATCCTCCGGCGTGATGCCGACAAGCAGCGCGGCATTGCTGTTTTGACCGTCGCGGGCGTATTCGCTCATGCCGTTTGTCACGACACTACCCGTTTCGGATGCCGCACCGACGACGTAGCCGCCCGGGCACATGCAGAACGTGTACACGCCGCGGCCGTTTTCAAGATGAACGTTGAGTTTGTAGTCCGCCGCGCCGAGTGCGGGGTCGCCTGCAAAATCGCCGTACTGTGCGCGATCTATCGTCTCTGCGCGGTGCTCGATGCGCGCGCCGACGGAAAACGGCTTCGGCTCCATAGGTACACAGCTTTTTTCAAACAGCATTTTAAATGTATCGCGCGCACTATGGCCGATAGCGAGAATGACGTGTGCGGTCTCGATCGTCTCATTCACACCGTTTGTCTCGGCAACAACCCCGCAAACAGCATTGTTTTTGACGAGCAGGTCGGTCATCTGCGTGTTGAAGCGCACTTCGCCGCCGAGAGATTTGATCTCCTCGCGAATGGCGCGGACAGTTTGCGGCAGCTTGTCCGTGCCGACGTGCGGCTTTGCGTCAAATAGAATGTCTTCGGGTGCGCCGTGCTCGCAGAGCGTTTGCAATACGAAGAAAATGCGCTCATCTTTCGTGCCTGTATTGAGTTTGCCGTCCGAAAACGTGCCTGCGCCGCCCTCGCCGAACTGCACGTTGCAGCTTGGATTCAGCTTGCGCATTTGCCAGAAGGTGTTTACGGCCGCTTGGCGTTCTTCTACGGAGCCGCCGCGCTCTAAGATGATCGGGCGCAGGCCGGCGCGTGCGAGCAATAAGCCTGCGAACATGCCCGCCGGGCCAAAACCCACAACGACCGGACGCTGCGACAATGTACCGTGCGGCGGTATTGCATAGGTTCTTTTCGGCGCTTTTGTGACGTGGCTGTTGCGCACGCGGGAAAGCAGCTTGTCTTCGTTGCCGTCCGTTTCCACATCCACGGTAACGACAAAGCGCACGTCCTGCTTTTTTCTGGCATCAACAGAGCGTTTGACAAGTGCCAATTTTTTGAGCTTCTGCGCATCGGTACGCAGTTTTTTGGCGGCTGCGCGGCGCAAAGCTTCGTCCGTATAGTGAAGCGGCATGGAAATGTCGCTGATGCGTATCATCGTTTTTCCTCCTTCAGGCAGCGATAGGCTGCGCTTTTTCCGGCTGTGATGCCGCTTGCCCACGCAAAATGCAGGTTGTAGCCGCCGCAATCGCCGTGGATATTCAGCATCTCGCCCGCAAGGTAAAGCCCCGGGGCTTTTTTAGATGCCATCGTGTGCGGGTCGAGCTCCGTAAGCGGCACGCCGCCCGCCGTGACCTGCGCCGCAGAAAAATCTTTCGTGCCGGTGATGTCCAACCTCCAGCCTTTAAGGAGAGAAGCAAGCTTTTTAAGCTGCGGTGCTTTGATTTTTACCGCCGGTTCGCTTTGCGCGATGCCCGCCGCGCCGACGAGCATATAGCCGAGACGCATATTGAGTAGGCCGGAGAGCAGATTGCCCGCTGCACGTGCGGGATACAATTTTGTCATCTCAAGGAGATAATCGAGCACGTCCTGATAGGCCATGTCCGGCAATAGATCAAGCTGTACGGCGAGTGAAGTGTACTTCTTATTGCGGATCGTGCCGAGCGCAAAGAACTCGCCGGCATACACGGAAAGACCGAACACACAAATACCGGAGATGCCGGTATCCGTAAACTGCACCTCGCCGCTTTCTTTATAGACGGGTTTGCCGTCTGCCAAAAGCACGGCGTTTGCAGGGGCGCGCGTGCCGGAGAGCGTTTTCCACTGCTTTGCGCGCACGGTAAGCTGCGTTAAAGACGGATACAGCTTTGTCACCGTGTGGCCGAGCTGCTTTGCGAGCGTGTAGCCCTCGCCGCAGGAATGGCGTGGAGATGCCGCACCGCCGCACGTCAAAATGCACTGCTTTGTGAAAAGCTGCGTGCCGTCCGTACAGATAAGCGTAAATCCGTTTTTGACTTTCTCGATTTTTGAGACGGTGTGTTCTTCCGAAAACGACACGCCGTATTTTTCGGCATCCCACCGCAAAGCGGAGAGTACGGCCGCCGCCTGCTGATTCTGCGGGTATACCCTGCCCTCGCTGTCCGACTTGGTGACAAGCCCCATTTCGCGGAACACGGCACAAATAGCTTCGGGCGTGTATTCATGCAATAAGTCTTGAATTGCCGTAACATCGCCGTGGTAATGCGCGGGCGAAACGTTTAAATTCGTTAAATTGCAGCGGCCGTTGCCGGTGGCGAGCAGCTTTCTGCCAAGCTTTGCGTTGCCCTCCAAAACAAGAACAGAACCGCGTTTTTTCAAAACATGTGCGGCGGCACACGACGCCATAAGCCCCGCTGCACCGCCGCCGATGATGATAATGTCTTTTGTTTCCATTTAACCTTCCTTATTAAATGAACATGCCGAGCAGGCCGTAGGAGAAGATCGCCATTAAAATATCCGCGATGAGCGTGCCGCCGATGACGGAGAAAAGCGCGTCTTTAATGGGCATTTTCATCAGCGCCGCGGCAAGCGAACCCGTCCATGCGCCGGTGCCCGGCAGCGGAATGGCGACAAAGATGAGCAGGCCGAACGTCTTGTATTTTTCAATCTGCGCAAACTTGCTTCTGCCCTTGGCTTCCATGCGGTCAACAAGCTTTACAAAGCGCGTGTTGCGCATCCAGTCGAAAATCTTATTGATAAAGAGCAAAATGAACGGCGTCGGTAAAATGGTGCCGATGAAGCAGATCAGCATGGCAGGCAATAAATCTACGCCGAGCATTTTCGCCGCAACAAGACCGCCGCGCAGCTCGATGATGGGCATCATGGAGAGGATGAACACCGTAAGCTCACCCGGAATAATATTTCTGAAAAAATTGACAAGTGCTTCTACCATACTGAATTGTTCCTTTCATGATCCGTTCTTTTTCAAGTTTCTTAAAAGTTCCGCAAATAAGTATACTAAACGTCATGGTTTTTATTTTTCTTTTTAAGAATTATAGCTTACGTTTTGCTGACAAAACATGCTCAAGATGTTTTCTGTGCGGCACAATAGGCTTCAAGGTCGCCGAACGAGTAGCCTGTTTCTTCCCATTTTGTAAGGAGCTCATCTAAGATTTCGGCGTTCGTGCTCGACGTGCTGTGCAGTAAAACGACCGCGCCGGGGTGAATGCGCGGTAATAATTTTGAAAATGCCTGCTCGGGTGTGGGCTGATCATCCGTATACCAATCGACATAGGCAAGGCTCCAAAACACCGTGGAATACCCGAGTTGCTGCGCCATTTTGAGGTTTTCCTCACAGAATTTGCCCTGCGGCGGGCGGTAGAGCTTTGGCATTTCGCTGCCGAGAATGTCCCTGTACAGCGCTTCATTCTTTTGCAGCTCGGTCTGAAAGCTTTGGATATCGCCGATTTTCGACATGTCCGGGTGCGAATACGTGTGGTTGCCGATGGTGTGGCCTTCCTCTGCCATGCGTTTTACAAGCTCCGGCTGCGTCTCAAAATAATTGCCGACGAGGAAGAACGTTGCCTTTACGCCGTGCTTTTTGAGCGCGTCCAGAATTCTCTCCGTGTTGCCGTTTTCAAAGCCGGCATCAAACGTGATGTAGATCTCTTTTTTGTTCGCGTCGCCGACATACAGCGCGTCGAAATTTCTTAAATACTCCTGCGAGGCATTTGCAACGGGCGGTGCGCCCTCGCTTTGAAAGCTCAAACCCCAATCGGTAATACCTGCGGCGGCCTCTGCCGCACCCAAACGGTTGACTGCGCGCAAAGCGCAAACCATACCGATACACAAGAGAATGATTGCCAAAGCAACATAAAGCACCTGCTTTTTACCGAATATGTGCACTTTCATTCTGCGTTCCCCCTATTTCTTTTTATAAAGAGTATGTGCAGCCGCATAAAAAAGAACCGGGATAGCATTGCGAAGCACATGAAAATCCTGTACAATGATAAAAAGATGAATTGTAAGCTGATTGTAAGAATTCTATTCCCGATTTTGTAAGAGGTATTCTGTATACTTTCAGCATGGAGTGAAAAGGAGGGCATTTTATGCCGGATATGAATAAGAAAACCATTTTGGTTGTGGATGACGACCACGAGATCGTGCGCGCCATTACCATTACGCTGGAGCGCGAGGGCTACCATGTGCTGAACGCTTACGACGGCTTGCAGGCGCTGGATTGCGTGACCTCCCGCGAAGTGCATCTGATCATCATCGACGTGATGATGCCGAAGCTGGACGGACTTTCCGCCGTGATGAAAATTCGCGAAAAGAAAAATCTGCCCATCATCATTCTTTCCGCAAAGGGCGAAGACAGCGACAAAATTCTTGGCCTTTCCATGGGCGCGGACGATTACATTTCGAAGCCGTTCAATCCGATGGAGCTTGTGGCGCGTGTGAAATCGCAGTTGCGGCGCTACACTGACCTCGGCGACATCAACACGCGCAGCGACAACGTGATCGTGAACGGGCGTTTGACGTTCAAGCTGGACGAGCACGTGCTGTATGCGGACGGCGAGCCTGTAAAACTGACGGCGACGGAAACGAAAATCGTGGAGCTTTTGATGAAGCACCCGGGCCGCATCTTCCCCGCCGAGGAAATTTACAGCCGCATCTGGAACGAACCCGCGTACTCGGCGGAAAACACCGTGATGGTGCACATCCGCAGAATTCGCGAGAAAATCGAGCTGAACCCAAGCGAGCCGGAATACTTGAAAGTGGTATGGGGGATCGGTTATGAAATTGAAAAGCACTAACCTTGCCCGCGGTGTTTTCGCCTGGTTCTGCTTTTTGCTGTGCGCGTTTTCTATTATTGTGGGGTTGACTTTTGCCGTGTACTACCCAGATATATTTGAAGCCATACCATCTGCGGTAGATAAATGCGGTCAGGCACTTTCAGGCGATCTGCGTGAAACAGATAGCTACAAGGATAATGTTTCCATTCTGTTTGAGCGGCTATATTACAGCACGCAAAGCAATGCTGCTTCAAACACCTCAACCGATGTAACCGCGGAAAAGGACAACGATGTACCCTCAAACGGCTATCACTACTACATTTCACGGGATGAATCCAGCACGGCACTTTCTTGGGTCTATGTGGAATCGATCTCAAAGGATGTTCTTTTCTCGGTAACGGACTACAGCACAGACCCCGCCGGCAAAACGATCACGAACGACTCGAACTGGGATGCGCAGACGCTGCCGGAGGACTTCAATTACCTTTTCACTTGTGAAAACGGTGTGACAAAAATTTACTACAGCGATAAAGACGGTGCTTTAGACTGTGTTTTCAGCAGTGATACGCCTGGCGCATTTTACACGCTCTCGCTTTCCTACACGCTTGGCGCATTAAAGCAAAGCAATGCTCCATCACCGAAAATCAGCTTTGCGGTGCGTGAAAAGCCGACCTCTTATTCTTTATCGAATGAGATCGTCAGCGATGCGCAGACTTGGGTCAACAATATACGCTTTGATATAAGTCTTGTTGCCGCTGCGGTCGTGATATTCACTTTGATGCTGCTGCTTTCCATTTTATTCCGGCAGGACAGAAAGCTGTTTGAGCGCTACATTGCACACGGACTCAAATGGATTTGGATCGAAATCAAAGTCATAGCCGTATTTGTATGGGTTTTTGTTGTGCTCAATATCATTTCGTATGGGTTTGACCTTGCGGGCACAGCTGTTACCCTGTTCTCTGTGTTCTTTGTTTTCTATTTGCTCGGCATCGATATTTCTCACAACCGGCGGATTTATCGGCACAACATCATTCATTCCGTTTTGAAGCTTGTGCTTGGCAACCGCGAAGGAAAAAAATTCGAGCAGATTGTTTACCGCAAATACATGGCGACTGCCGGTATTTTGGTGGGGCTTTGCATCGTAGGTATTTTAGGATATGTTTTCTTTTACAGCCATTGGTTGATGGGTACGATTTGGTTTGTCGCGTTTTACGTCGGTCTGTTTTCCGCGGGTGTGGGTACGCTTGTATGGTTTGCGTGGGCACTGCGCGACGACCTACGCGATTATGGCAAGCTGATGGAGCAGGTGGAGCAAATGTACAAGGGCGACCTTGACGCGATGAATCACCTGCCCGCTACTTCCCCGCTTTATGATTCCGCTATGCAGCTCAATATGATCCGTGACGGCATCCGTATCGCGGTGGAGGAAGGCATCAAATCCGAGCGCACGAAGGTGGAGCTTATCACGAATGTTTCGCACGACATCAAAACGCCGCTCACGTCCATCATCAGCTATATCGAACTGATGAAGACCGAGCCGGATCTGCCGCCGCATATGCAGGATTATTTGAAAATCGTCTCGCAGAAAGCAGACCGTCTGCGCCATATGCTGCAAGATATTTTCGATGTCTCTAAAGCCGCAACCGGCAATATTACGCTGGTGCCGGAATACATCGGTCTCGATAAGCTTTTGCGGCAGACGCTCGGAGATATGGACGGCGTGATGAACGACAGCGAGCTGACGTGGCGCGTGCAGATCCCGCAGGAAGACTTCCCCGTTTATGCTGATGGGCAGCGCATGTACCGTGTGTTCCAGAACCTCATTAAGAACGCGGCACAATATGCGCTTGAGGGTTCGCGTGTCTACGTGGAGCTGCAAAAGCAGGGTCAAAACGCCGTCGTGACGATTCAGAATATCTCGAAATACGAGCTTACCATGGACGGCGATTCGCTGACGGCCCGCTTTGTGCGCGGTGATGACAGCCGTTCCACTTCCGGCAGCGGCCTTGGCCTTTCTATTGCAAAAAGCTTCACGGAGGCCTGTGGCGGTACTTTCCACGTGACCGTAAAGGGCGACCTTTTTACCGTGACGATCACTTTGCCGCTCAAAGAGCCGCCGAAGGAGCCGGAAAAGGAACCGCTGCCCGAAACGGCAGACGCAGAGAATATAGCAAGCAAGCCGGAAACCAGCCCCGACGTGCTCCCCGAAGCTTCGGAGCAGACAGAAAACACCGAATCCCCAGAGTCTTCGAAATCGGAAAATTGAAAAAGTTGAGCATATAAAACCGCTCGCAGGAAATTCATAGCCTGCGGGCGGTGCTATTATGCAAAAGCACGGCGTAAAATTTTTCTCGCGCCGTGCTTTTCGTCTATATAAATGTTATTTGGTTGCTTTCTCAAGTGCCTGCTTGATGTCATCGAGGATGTCTTCCGGGTTTTCGATGCCTACGGAGAGGCGGATAAGATCCGGGGAGACGCCGGCTTCCTTTAATTGCTCGTCGGTCATCTGGCGGTGCGTGGTGCTGGCCGGGTGCAGCACACAGGTGCGCAGGTCTGCGACGTGCGTGACGACGGAGGCAAGCTCCAAGCTGTCCATAAAGCGGGTGGCCGCTTCCCTGCCGCCCTTGATGCCGAAGGAAATGACGCCGCAGGTACCGTGCGGCATATATTTCATAGCGAGCTCGTGGTACGGGCTGCTCTCAAGACCCGGATAGTTGACCCACGCCACGCGGTCGTCCTGCTCGAGGAATTCGGCAATCTTCTGCGCGTTCGAGCAATGGCGCTCCATGCGCAGTGCGAGCGTTTCCATGCCGAGGTTGAGGTAAAATGCGTTCATCGGGGCAGCCTGTGCGCCAATGTCACGCATCAGGTGGCAGCGTGCTTTTGCGATATACGCCGCCTTGCCGAAGTGCTCGGCATACACGATGCCGTGGTAGGATTCATCCGGCTCTGTGAACTCCGGGAACTTGCCGTTGTTCCAATCGAAATTACCACTGTCTACAATGGCGCCGCCGAGCTGCACCGCGTGACCGTCGAGGTACTTTGTGGTGGAGTGCGTGACGATGTCTACGCCGAACTCGAACGGACGGCAGTTGATGGGCGTCGGGAACGTGTTATCGACGATGCACGGTACGCCGTGCGCGTGTGCGGCGTTTGCAAACATTTCGAGGTCCGTCACGACGAGAGACGGGTTCGTAAGCGTTTCCGCAAACACGCAGCGGGTGTTCTCGCGGAATGCGGCGTTCAGCTCGTCCTCGGTGCAGTTCGGCGAAACGAATGTGCAGTCAATGCCCATTTCATGCAGGGTTTTGTAGAACAGGTTGAATGTGCCGCCGTATACGGCGCTGGAGCACACAACATGACCTCCTGCGTGGCAGATGTTCAGAACGGCCATCATGGTGGCTGCTTGGCCGGAGGACGTGACGAGCGCGCCTACGCCGCCCTCGAGTGCCGCAAGCTTCTTTTCCACAGCGTCGAGCGTCGGATTACCGAGGCGCGTATAGAAAAAGCCGTCCGCTTTTAAATCGAACAGATCGCCCATTTCTTTGGAGCTGTCATAGGTGTATGTGGTGCTTTGTACGATGGGCAGAACGCGCGGTTCACCGTTTCCGGGCGTATAGCCCGCGTGGATACACGTTGTATCCGGTCTGTACTGTTTCATTTGGACTTCCCCAATCTTTAATAATATCCTATTTTCGCGGCAGTGCTTACTTTGTGAAAAGCGCTTTTAAGAGATTTGCGATGAAATCCGAGCCGAGCACGACCAAAATGACGATTGCCATGAACGCGATGACGGAAAGCGACTGGATGAGCATACGCTTGCCGCGGGGCATATCGTCTTCTTCGGACGTTTTTTCCTGCGACTGCTCTTCCCGCTCTTTGAGCATCAGCTCTTTGGCGCGTTCGAGGTCTTGGTATTCCACGTAAATATCCTTATCGGTCGGCAGATACTCCGGGTCATACACGCTGGTGGAAAAGCCACCTTTTACGGGGTGTATCGCATGGCGCACCGCGTTTTGCTCAAAAAGCAATGCGAGCTCCGCAGCTTCCCCCTCGCTGACCTTGAGGAAAAACACTTCGTCCTCGGGCTTTACGGGCCGCAGACCGCGGCTGCGCTTGCAGTTCGGACAGGTTTGTGTGGAATCCTCGCAGATGCTTTTGCATTTCGTGCAGTAGAGCATAATAGCCTCCCATTTCGGCATTGCCGTTTCTGCTTTTCAGTATAGCACAGCTTTTTTACAAATTCAACTGCCTTTCGCGGCGCACCTCATCGCAAAACAGGCTGCAACTGTTCTCCACGCACGGCGTTTGCAAGCGTTTCGGGAATTAGGTCGAAATGTGCGACGAGAGAATTCGGCTTTTTTATGGGGTCGTCCTGTCCGAGGGGCACAAAATAGATGTTTTTCGTGTTCATAAGCAGACCGATGTTTTTGCACGACGCACCGAGAGCATCGTTTGTGGCGAGGGACAGTACAACGGGCATGGAGACGCGCAGGGCGGATTTTACCGCCATCGTGACGGCTGTATCCGTTACGGCATTTGCAATCTTCGCAGCGGTGTTTCCCGTGCACGGCGCGACGAGCACGGCATCGGCAAGACGCTTCGGGCCGATGGGTTCCGCTTCTGCGATGGTGTGGATAATTTTTCGTCCGCAGATATTTTCTATGCGCTCGTGAAAGCTTTCCGCCGTGCCGAAGCGTGTATCGGTCGTGTACGCCGTTTCGCTCATCACGGGCAACATATCCCAGTCCTTTCGCAGCAGAGCAAGCTGCGCGAGAGCTTTTTCAAATGTGCAGAATGATCCGCACATGGCAAAGGCAAGCGTGGGCATGTCGATCACTACTCCTCCAAAATATTGTAGACCGCCTCTTTGATATACTCCGCCGCCGTCTTCGGCGCGACGCGGCCGGGCAGCGAGGGCGCGTCGATGACATGCAGGTGCAATTCTTCCGCACGCTTCAAATCGATGCCGCCGGGTGCGGAGGCGAGCTCGATGATGAGCGTATCGCGCGTTTGCTGCATGAGCACAGGCGAAGTCAAAACCCTTGCGGGCACAGTGTTGAAAATGAGATCGAACCTTCTGCTGATCTCGCGATACGTCAACGGCTGCACGCCGAACGCGCGCATTTGCATGAGATCGGCCTTTTTGCGCGCTGCGCAGAATACCTCTGCACCCATACCGCGCAGGATAATCGCCAGATTTTTCCCGATGCGCCCAAACCCCGTGATGAGACATTTTGCGCCGTTTATCGTGCCGGGGTATTCGCGAATCGCAATGCCGACCGCGCCCTCTGCCGTTGGAATCGCGTTGCCGACGGCAAGCTCTTCGCGGCGGTAGTAGTCTTCGGGCTCAATCTCACGCCACAGGGAAGACGAAGCGGTCAACCGCTGAAGCATGCCGCCGCACACCGTTTTGTGCATAAAAAGACGCGCAAAATCGTCATCTAAACGAATTTCGTTTTCGGCATACGGCGCGTTTAAAAACAGACCGTCCTTTGTTGCGGGCAGCGGCAAAAGGATGACGGAGCTTTTCGCCGCGAGCTGCGGCAGGTCGCATTCTGCTGCGCCGCGGCAGGTGCCGAGCTTTTCTAAACCGCAGACACACACGGGGTAACCGTCCGCCGCAATGGACTGCGCCAAATATTTCATGCGCTCATCGCCGCCGATGACGCCGAATGTATTGATCATGGGCATATTTCCCCCACCTTTCAAATTATCATCCGCTTCATTTTATGGAAACGGGCGGCTTTTGTGCGCCCTGAAAGACTTTTTTATACTTTTTTGAATTTGCTATTTATTTTTCTGCCCGTTGGCGGTATAATGTATGTGTATGGGTATGCAATTTCGGACGCATAGCTATGTTTTTGAGATATAACACAGTGTATTACATAATTTCAGATAATTTCGCAAAACAAGTTTTGCGTGAAGCCAATTCAGAAAGGACTCTTTCGTTATGACGAATCAGAATAATTCGACCGATAAAAACGTTAACCTGCTCGATACCGTACGTCGTCTGCACTTTGTAGGCATCGGCGGTTCCGGTATGTGCCCTATGGCGGAGATTTTACACCACAAGGATTATATCATCACCGGCAGCGACATCAATGAATCCGACACGCTCGCGCGCATTCGCAGCTACGGCATCCCGGTGCACATGGGTCACCGCGCGGAGAACATCGGCGATGCGGAGGTCGTGGTGTACACGGCGGCTGCAAAGCAGGATAACCCGGAGCTTGTTGCGGCGCGTGCAAAGGGTATTCCGACGTTGGAGCGCTCCGTGATGCTCGGCCTTTTGACGAAGAAGTTTGCAAACCCCATTGCGGTTTCCGGCACGCACGGCAAAACGACGACGACCGGCATGCTCACGCAGATCTTGATTGAAGCCGGACGTGACCCGAGCGCCGTCATCGGCGGCAAGCTGCCGTTCATCAACGGCAACGGCAGAGTCGGCAAAAGTGCGGACATTGTTTGCGAAGCGTGTGAATATGTCGATACGTTCCTGCAGCTCCACCCCGCCATCAGCATCATCACAAATATCGACGCCGATCATCTCGACTATTTCGGCACGCTCGATAATATTGTGAAGTCGTTCCATCAGTTCTGCTTGCAGACCTCAAAGCGCATCATCGTCAATGCAGATAACGCCAACGCCATGCGCGCCGTAGAGGGCATTACGAATGCGGAGATCGTCACATTTGGCAGAACGGATAAAAGCGATTACTACGTGACGGAGCTCAACGAAGAAGATACGGTCTGCGAAGACTTTACCGTTATGTATAAGGGCGAGCGCGTTTGCCGCGTGAGCCTGCGCGTGCCGGGTGAGCACAACATGATGAACGCTTTGGCGGCTGCCGCTGCGGCACATGGCATGGGTGTGGACGGCGAGCACATCAAAAAGGCCCTTGAGGACTTCTCCGGCGTACACCGCCGCTTTGAGATTTTAGGCAAATTTGAAGGTGTGACCGTTGCCGACGACTTTGCACACCACCCGACAGAGCTTTCCGCCGTGCTTTCCGCTGCCGTGCGCATGGGCTACCATGAGGTTTGGGCGGTGTTCCAGCCGCACACTTATTCCCGCACTGCAATGCTGCTGGATGATTTTGCAAAGGCGCTTTCCATCCCCCAGCATGTTGTGATGACGGAAATTCTCGCCGTGCGCGAGACGAACACGTATAACATTCACACAAGCGACCTTGCGGCGAAGATTCCCGGCAGCTGCTGGTTTGGCAGCTTTGAGGAGATTGCGGATTATGTGATGACGCACGCTAAGGAAAACGACCTCATTTTAACGCTTGGCGGCGGCGACATTTACAAGTGCGCAAATCTTATCGTAGAAAAATACAAAGAGAGAGCATAAATTTCTAAAAGGCTTTCCGCGCGAAAGCCTTTTCTTTTGGAGGTACCATGTCTTTTCGCGCCATTTTCTTTGACATTGACGGCACTTTGCTCGGGCGGGATAAACGTATGCCGCCTTCGACGCTGCATGCACTAAAAAAGGCGCGTGAAAATGGCGCTTTGTTATTCGTTGCAACGGGCCGTGTGACGCCAATGACGTATTTCCTGCGTGATTATTTTGATTTTGACGGCTTTGCCGCGATGACGGGGCAATATTGCTTCGATAAAAACGGCAAGGTTTTACATACGCTGGCGATCGACCCGGAAGACATTCGGCTTTTGATGCAGCTGCAAAAAGAGGAGCCTTTCCCCTGCCTGATTGCCGAGGGGCGCGAGTGTTTTGCTGCAACACCCGCAAAGCAGATCGACGAGAACTTTTACAGACATAATTTGCCCGCGCCTCCCCTCTATGACGTGTCGCGCATCGGTAAACACGAGGTGTATCAGCTGATGCTGTATGACCCGGAAATCTATGCTTCGCGCATTTTGCCTTTAAAGCATATTAAGTATACGCACACAGTTTCCTATTGCTACGATGTTATTCATGAGAACGGCGGCAAGCAAATCGGTATTCCGGCAATGGCGGCGCATTACGGGATAAGAAACGATGAAATTCTCGTGTTCGGCGACGGCCCGAACGACGTGGACATGCTGCGCGATGTCGGCTTCGGTGTTGCGATGGGCAATGGTTGTGCAAAAGCCAAAGCGGCTGCAGATTACATCACAGCAGATGTGGACAACGACGGCATTTACCGCGCCTTGAAAGAGCTCGGCGTTATTTAAACTATAAACAGAAAGCCCCGCAAAACCGATTGGTTCGGTAATTGCGGAGCTTTTGCTATGCGGAAAATTTTATCGTTTGTATTTCGGTGCGGCGGCGCGGAGCGTGTGCCAAAGGAGCGCAGCGGCAATGATGGCGGCGCTTACGGCAGCGCCGATGGAAAGGCTTTTATAGCCGAGCGGCCCTGTGACCATGGAGACGAGCACGGCAATGGCGGCGATGCACAGCAAAATGATATATGCGGCTTTATCCATATGCTCAAGTACATTTTTATTCATGTTCATAAAAGCATCTCCTTAATCGGCAAGCTGATTGACAACAGCGGCAAACTCCGGCAGCGTGAGTGCTTCGGCGCGGGAATTTGCCCGAACCCCGGCTTGCTCAAATGCATCTGTCACTTGCTGTTTCGACATATGCAGTGTGTTGGAAATGGAATTGACGGCCGTTTTGCGGCGCTGTGCGAACGCAGCGCGAATAACGCGGAAGAAAAGTGCTTCATCGTGCACATCCACAGGCGGTTCTTTTCGAATACGCAACTGAATGACAGCGGAATCCACATTCGGTGCGGGCATAAAGCTGCCGCGGCTGACCTCGAACAAAATTTCCGGCTCGGCGTAATACTGCACGGCCGCACTGACAGCGCCGCACTCGCGCGTGCCGGGCTGTGCACACAAACGCTCTGCCGCTTCTTTTTGTACCATAACCGTGATGCTCGTGATGGGCAAACGATCTTCCAAAAGCTTCATGATGACCGGCGACGTGATGTAATACGGCAGGTTCGCACACACAGCGACCTCTTCCCCGTTAAATTCTTCTTCGATGACGCGGTGCAGGTCGATCTTCATCACGTCGTCGTTGATGACCTTCACGTTATCGCAGTCGGCAAGTGTTTCGTCTAAAACGGGCAACAGGCGCTTATCAAGCTCGATGGTGACGACTTTTTTTGAGACCTGCGAAAGCTCGTAGGTCAAAACGCCGATACCGGGGCCGACCTCAATGGCGCCTGCGCAGTCTGCCGCGCCGCTCATCTCAGCCATGCGCGGGCAGACGGAGGGATTGATGAGAAAGTTCTGACCGAGCGCCTTGGAAAAGCTGAAGCCGTTCTTTTCCATGACGGCTCGAATGGTGGATATATCGGAAAGTCTTTGCATAGGGATATCCTTTCGATTAAAATGTCACTTTATAGATCTGCACGCCGTTTTCGTCAAAGACACACGGGAACAGCGCTTTGATCTCCGCTTCGTTCACGGTGAAGTTATTGCGCTCGTAAGCGGAGACCAGCATGTAATCAATGCTGTATTTTTCAAAGAGCGCACAGTTTGCCTGCGGTGCGGAGAACATACTTTGCATGTCCGTTTCGCGCTCGGTGTAATCGAGCCCATGAAAATACACGTAGCTTGTGGAGCCGCAGACGATGTTTCTGCCCGTCAGCGCCGCGATCTCGTTGTTATGGCGCATATCGGTCAGCACGGTGTCTTCCGGCTCGGTGTTCTCATAAATGTACTCCGCTGCTTTGAGCTGACTGTCGCCGTATAAGCAATAGCCCGCAATGCTCTCTCTGCCGATGGTCAGCACCGCAGAAAGCATGCATAGCACGAGCGCGCCGACAGCCAATGCGCGGCGGCCCGGCAGTGTGCGCAGGCGGCGGTAAATTTCGACCATATACGAAGCGACTACGCCGCAGACGAGAAAATATGCGGCGTAAAGCAGCTTGTTGTTATCATAGGTATTCGGCTGGAACACGACAAACTCGCAAATGAACCAAATGACGGCTGCGGGAGCACAGACCGTGAACCGGCGCTGATCTGCCGTGAAAAATACAGGCAGGAACAACAGCGCCGTGACGCCGAGATTCACAAGATAGAACCACAAATAGCCGTCCTGCAGATTGCCCCAGTTGTACCACCCACGCATGAAGCTGTCTCCGCTCGCCTGCGAGAATGTCCACGTGAAAAGCTGCGGTGCGGCAAGCAGCAGTGTGATGAGCAGGAATACGCCCCACGTTTTTACAAGCTGTATGCCGAAACCCTTGCGGATCGCCATGGTGAGCAGTGCGAGCACAAACAAAACAAACGCTGCGGCACAAACCAAAACCAGATACAGAAACACGGATGATTCGCGCGAGATGAGCTTCGGCGTGACGAACTGCGCGCCGAACGCGAGCAACATCAAAACGAGTGCAGCAACTTTTGCGGTAAACTGCACATGAGCACTGCTGCCCCGGAACACTCTGCGGCACAGTGCAAAGCAAAGCCACACGCCGCAAATGAGTCCGAACGCGAGGAACGAATGCGTATGAATCATGACAAGTCCGCCTGCAAAAATACCGGCAATGATGAAATACCGTTCGCAGTGCTCATAAACGGCGCGGTACAGCACGTATAAAAGCGGGAATAAAACCGCCCAGCCGAACAGCGTTGCGCGCTGCGGGATGAGCATATCCACAATGACGTTCACCCAGCGGATATTTTGATTGACAAGATTCGTGGGCGTCTCATAAAACGATGTGAAAATGCGGGTAAAATTATCTGTTCCGTTTTGCAGATTCGGGAAGAAATACGCAAAGCCGAAGCCGCCGTTAAAAAAAAACAAAATCTCCGCTAACGCGGTCTTTGCTTTATCACGCAGCCAGCGTTGCCAGAAAAGATGTGCGCCGAAAAACACCTGCGCCCCGGCAAAAAGCATCGGCAGCACATACGCAAAGCGCAGCGGCGCACCGAGCAAATATAGGCTTGAAGAAATGCTGTCCGACAAGAACGGATACGAAAGCTTCACGCCCGGCAAAATGGAATACATGGGCGGAAATGTCTTCTGCTCCGCGATACTTGTGATGAATCCGAGGTGCATGCTCATGTCGCCGTAGGTGCATTGGCTCGACCAGATCTCGCCGTTTTGGTAACGGAAGCTGTGCAGCACCAAAAACACGAACAGCAGCCACAAGCCGAGCGGCAAAAGCAGTGTGCGTTCTGCACGGCAGAAGGCTTTGTGTTTGCCGGGAAAATCATTCGGAAGCAGCTTCGGACGCTTTAAGAACACAGCGCCAACCGTCAGCAAAAGCAGTGAGATGAGCGCCAAAACATGCGCTGTGATGCTGAACGAAAACAGGAATGCCCACAACGACGGCAGCCACATTAAAAGCACGCTGCCCGCAGCGCTGCCGAGAATCATTTGTGTATATCGCCGCTCTTTATTTAAAAAGCATGCGGCAAGTGTTACGCCGCACAGCTGAAACATCAGAAAATACAGCAGCGCCACCGCGCCGCCCAAAAAATTGCCGCCCATAAACAGCTCCTGAATTTGTTCTTTAATATACTATATTGTACCATTTTGGCGACGGGATGTAAAGACGGCAGAAAAGGTTTTATTGCAGGCGCTTACGCGCTTTTTCACAAAACACCCGGAAACGGGGTTGCAGTTCAAAATGCAATGTGCTACAATATATTTTAATAATTACGGTGTCTCCCCTGCGGTTTTGCGCAAAAGCGAACGATGATACGCAGTCGTATATGTGTAGTTTCCGATTGCGGAGTGCCTGAATGCAAAGTGAGGTGTTCTTCGTGGAGAATGATATCCACCGGAGAGATAAGACGAACTACTATCTGGATCTGGCTGAGGCCGTTTCCCAGCGCTGCACATGCCTTCGACGTCACTACGGCGCTGTGATCGTAAAAAATGATGAAGTGATCTCCACCGGCTATGTCGGTGCGCCGCGCGGCAGAAAAAACTGCACGGATATCGGCAAATGCGTGCGCGTGGAAAGAAATATTCCCCGCGGTGAACGCTATGAGCTGTGCCGCAGCGTACATGCGGAAGCAAACGCCATCATCAGCGCCCCGCGCGATAAGATGATCGACGCCACGCTGTATCTTGTCGGCAAGGAGGTCTCTACCGGCGACTATGTGAAAAACGCCGTATGTTGCTCCATGTGCAAGCGCATGGTCATCAACGCAGGCATTGCACGGGTCATCGTGCGCGATGACCACGATCGGTTCAGAGAGATAGATGTTCAGGATTGGATCATAAACGACGAATCCATCGAAGGTGTATTCGGCTATTGAGCCTTACCCCGTTACCGCGTATCCGGCATAAGGCTCGGAAAGAATACGGTGAACATTTATGTCTTTAATACAGGTGTCAAACCTGACCTTCGGTTATGAAGGCAGCTTTGATAACGTCTTTGAAAACGCGTCTTTTTCCATGGATACAAAGTGGCGGTGCGGCTTTATCGGGCGCAACGGCAGAGGCAAAACGACGTTTTTAAATCTGCTGCTCGGAAAATACGCGTACAGCGGCACCATTTCCGCTTCGGTCAACTTTGAGTATTTCCCGTTTGAGGTGGAAAATCCGGACGATACGCCGCTTGAGATTGCGGAGAGCATCATGCCGGACTTTGAGATGTGGCGGCTAACGCGTGAGCTCAACTTACTCGACGCTGACCCGGGACTGCTTTACCGCCCCTACTCGACGTTAAGCTACGGCGAGCGTACGAAGGTACTGCTGTCGATTTTATTTATCCGCGAAAACAGCTTTCTGCTCATCGACGAGCCGACGAACCACCTCGATATCGAAGCGCGCGGCACACTGGCTCGGTATTTGAAGTCGAAAAAAGGGTTCATCCTTGTCAGCCACGACCGTGCGTTTCTGGACGAAGTCATCGACCATGTGCTTTCCATCAACCGCGCGGACATCACGGTGATGCGCGGCAACTTTACGACGTGGCAACAGGAGAAGGACCGCGAGGATCAATTTGAGTTACAACAAAATGAGAAACTCAAAAAGGATGTGAAGCGGCTGGAGGCGGCTGCCCGCCGCAGCGCGGAATGGTCAAACCGTGCGGAAGACCGCAAGATCGGTTTCAAACCGGAGCGCACGGAAAAGGCCCTTGACCGTCGTGCCTACGAGGGTGAAAAAAGCCGTAAGATGATGAAGCGTGCAAAGAGCATTGAATCCCGCCGCAACGATGCACTGGAGGAAAAAAGCGCGCTGCTGAAAAACATTGAATCGGCCGATACGAAATTGCAGATTGCGACGCTGCGCCACCCGAAAGACCTTTTGGTAGAGGCAAACGACCTTTCCGTTGATTACGGTGACGGCCCCATCTTTCCTCCGCTGCGCTTTGAGATCCGCCGCGGCGACCGTGCGGCATTGCAGGGCAAAAACGGCTGCGGTAAATCAAGCATCATAAAGCTATTGTGCGGCGAAGATGTTCCCCATACCGGCACGCTGAAAACCGCAAGCGGGCTTGTGGTCTCGTATATCCCGCAAAGCGTGGAGGGACTTTCCGGCACACTGCGCGACTATGCAGAGCATTGCGGCATTGACGAAAGCCTTTTTAAATCGATCTTGCGCAAGCTGGAATTTCAGCGCACACAGTTTGAAAAGCGCATGGAGGATTTTTCCGAGGGACAAAAGAAAAAAGTGCTCATTGCGCGGAGCCTCTGCGAAAAGGCACATTTGCTTGTGTGGGACGAACCGCTGAACTTCATCGATGTTATTTCCCGCATGCAGCTTGAAACGCTCTTAAAAGAGTGTGTGCCCACAGTCATTTTCGTGGAGCACGACCGCCGCTTTGTGGAAAATGTGGCAACAAAGATCATTCGGTTATAATTGCGGTTTAAAATCTGAACAAAGCGCGTCGTGCAGGGCTGCGGCGCGCTTTTGTTATAAAAAATCAGGGGCTATGAAAGAGAGAAATCTATGAAGCAAAGAAGCGACTATATTGGCATATTGGACGGCATACGTGCGTATTCCATTTTGATCGTTGCCGGGTTTCATTTGTGGCAGCAATCCTGGCTGCAAAATCTGTTTCCAAGCAATTTGCTGCAGTTTATGGGCGTGCGGAATTTCAGCTTAAACTGGGTGCCGCGCACGGGCTACATGTTTGTAGACGTGATGCTTCTGCTTTCGGGATTCTGCCTCTTTTTGCCCTATGCGCGGCAAGTGACCGACCCGCTTGCGCCGGAGCCGGATAACCTGCGCACATTCTTTAAAAAGCGTGCAGCGCGCATTTTGCCATCGTATTATTTGTGCTTGCTTCTCTACCTCATTTTCTGGGTGCGGCCTTCGGATTACGCGAATGTCAAGCAATACTTGCAGGATATTTTTGCGCATCTGACGTTTACGCAGACGTTTTGGCCGGAAAGCTACATCGGCACAAAATTTCCGACAGCACTGTGGACACTCGGCGTGGAAATGCAGTTCTATCTCGTCTTCCCTTTGCTCGCGCGCGTGTTCCGTCGCTTTCCGCTTGTGTGTTGGGCGGTGCTTTCCGTTTTGGCGCAGGTGTATATCGTGCTTTTTGCACATCTGCCGCAAGGCAACGCAGAAAGCCTGCGCATCAACCAGTTCCCGGCATTTTTGGGTGTATATGCAAACGGTATGCTGTGTGCGCTCTTCTTCTGCCGCCTGCGGATATGGCGCGAGCGCGAATGGAAGAAAAACCGTATTTTACCGCTTGCGGCGCTGATGCTGATTCTGTTCAGCGGTGCTGCCATTGTGTGTATGTTAAATGACGGGCTGAGCCGTGCGGCAATCATCCAGCGCTGGCAGGTAGATTACCGCTTTCTGTTTTCTGCGATGGTCTGCGTTTTCATTTTGCTTTTGGATGCTGCACCGAAAGGCGTGCAATGGCTGTTTTCAAACCGCATAGCTGCTTTTTTGTCGGCGGTCTCCTATAATTTCTATATCTGGCACAGCACGGTGCTTTTAAAGCTGAAAGCGTGGCGCATTCCGTATTACCCGGATGCCCCGGAGGGCGCTGCCGCGTGGCCGCAATCCGCAGGCGGCGAGCTGTGGCACTTTGCTTGGCAGGTGAAGTACACGGTGCTGTTTTGGGCGTGTGCGCTCCTTTTGGCGGCGTTTTTCACCTATCTTATCGAAAAGCCGACAGCAAAACAGCTGCTCGGAAAGAAAAAAATCACCCATACATAGAAACAGACCGCCACGGCGTATTTCACGCATTCGGCGGTCTGTCTTCATATTCTGTCCGGGTTACGGAAAACTATTCCGTTTTGCCGTCTTCTTTCTGCCCGTAAGCGCGGTCGGCGGCTTCTCTCGCAATATCGATGACGCTGTATTCGCGCTTTTCGCCCTGTTCGATGATAGGCAGCATTTGGTAGACCTCTGCCGCCATGCCGTGCCCCCAAAGCATGGGGTCGATACGCATGGAGTAGCCGTGGCCGTTTTCGCACATCCAGTCGGTCATTTTGGCGCGCGGCAAGCCGTAAGCCGCTAAGATCGTCATGATGACGCCGCCGTGTGTGACGAGCACGGCACTCTCATCTCCCGTCATCATCATGTTTTTAACGAGCATCTCAAAGCCCGCGCAGACACGCTGCATAAATACGATGCTGCTTTCGCCGTTCGGCGGGGCCTCGTGCTGGCCACCGTTCATCCAGGCGACGAACTTCGGGTCGTTTTTCAATTCTTCGGCCTTTTTATTTTCCCAATCACCGAAGTCGCACTCGGCAAGCTCTAAAATAACTTCCGGGTCGGCGGTGGGATATAAGACCTTCAGCGTATCGACACAGCGCACGCACGGGCTGGCGTAGTACTTTTTTGCTTCGGGGTAAATGCCCTTACGTTTCAGCTCCAAAAGCGCCTGAATGCCCTCCTGCGCAAGCGGAGACTGCGTGCGGCCGATGTAACGACCCTCTAAATTGCCCTCACATACGCCGTGGCGGATTAAATGAATGGTGTAAGATTTCATGCGATTTTCCTTTCCGGGACGGTAAAACGCTGCCGTTGTCCCTTTCACCAAAAATTCGCGGGAAAACCCGCAAAAAAGGTTCGTTTATCTGTTTACTTCTCGGATAATTTCGTTTATAATTTACAGAGTGTTATTTTTTGACTCAGGTGGTGAAACTTTTGTGAACAGTGATTTTCCGCGCATTCTGACACTGCTGCGCAAGGAACAGGGTATCAGCCAGAAAAAGGCTGCCGCAGACCTTGGCATCTCGCAGGCGCTGCTCTCTCATTACGAAAAAGGCATACGTGAATGCGGTTTGGACTTCATTGTGCGCACAGCGGATTATTACGGGGTCTCCTGTGATTATCTGCTGGGCAAAACACCGCACCGGCAGGGCGAAAAGCTGCATGTGCCGGAAACGGAGGAGGAAGACACGCACGATGGTCTCCCCAATGTGAGCCGAAAAATAATATCGAACTCCTTACATATTGTATTTGGTATTCTGAAAAAAATCAATAGCAAATCTTTAACAAAAGAGATCACGCTGTATTTGAGCGGCGCTGTGTATAACGCGTTCCGCATGCTGTATACGGCGAACCCGAAAAATCCCTCGGCTCTTTTTGAGACGAAGGACGGACTGAGTGAGGCGCTGACCGACGGCCGTATGCAGCTGGCGCGTGCCAAAAGCCGCGTGATGCTGCTCGGCGAAAAAGTGTCGGACGACGAGGCCGTTAAAACAGACGACCTGCCCCAGCTTTCCGGCGAGATGCTCTCGGCGGAATATCCCGATTGGGCGCCCTCGCTTTTTGCATTGATCGAGAATACCGAAAACGAACACAAGGAAAACTAAGTAAACCAACTGCAAAAAGGAGGCAAACTGTATGTGTGGTTTTGTAGGTTATATTGACGGCGGCGAAACACAGCTTATGGAGCCCGTGCTGCACGCTATGGCAGACCGCATCCGTCACCGCGGCCCGGACGACGCCGACTATTACATGGACGGCGAGATCTCGCTCGGTTTCCGCAGACTTTCCATCATTGACCTCGAGGGCGGCAGACAGCCGATTTTGAATGAAGATAAAAGCAAGGTTCTCATGTTTAACGGCGAGATTTATAACTATCAGTCTCTCCGCGAAGACCTTTTAAAGGCAGGCCATGTATTCACAACGAAAACGGACAGCGAAGTGCTGCTGCACGGCTTTGAAGAATACGGCACCGACCTGCTCAATAAGCTGCGCGGCATGTTCGCGTTCATCATTTGGGACAAGAACACGAAAACGCTGTTCGGTGCGCGCGATTACTTTGGCATTAAGCCGTTTTACTATGCAAAGATGCAAGGCACGTTGATGTTCGGCAGCGAGATCAAGAGCTTTGTGGAACACCCGCACTTTAAGCGCGAGCTGAATGAACGCGCACTGGAGGGCTACCTTTCTTTCCAGTATTCTCCGGGCTACGAGACATTCTTCAAGAACGTTTACAAGCTGCCGCCTGCACATTATTTCTTCTACAAAGGCGGCAAAATGGATATGCAGCGCTACTGGATCCCGGAATTCAACGCGGAAGAAGACAAGCCGCTTGAATATTGGGTAGACGAGATTGAAAAGACCTTTGACGACTCCGTGAACGCACACAAGATTGCGGACGTTGAAGTCGGCTCTTTCCTTTCCTCCGGCGTGGATTCCAGCTATGTGGCCTGCTCTGCCGATGTGGACAAGACGTTTACGGTCGGCTTTGACAACGGCGAAAAATACAACGAGATCAGCTACGCAAAGGAGCTTTCCGAGCTGATTCCGGTGAAGAATTACAGCAAGACGATTACCCCGGAAGAGTTCTGGGGCAACTTCGGCAAGATTCAGTACCATATGGACGAGCCGCTTGCCGACCCGTCCGCCGTGGCACTCTATTTCGTGTGCAACACGGCTTCCAAATATTTGAAGGTCGTGATGTCCGGCGAGGGCGCCGATGAAATTTTCGGCGGCTACAACATTTATAAAGAACCGCTCGCCGTACCGGCTTATGATAAGATCCCGTTCCCCATCCGTCGCTTTATCGGCAAAGTCGCTTCGCACCTGCCGAAGAAATCCGGCATCAACTTCCTTATCCGCCGCGGCAAAAAGCTCGAAGACCGCTTCATCGGCAACGCGTACATGTTCACTGAGGAAGAACGCAAGAAGCTCCTGAAAATTAAGACCGATGCACCGTCCCCGGCAGAAGTCGTAAAGCCGTTCTATGATCGCGTAAAGGACAAAGACCCGGTAACGAAAATGCAGTTTGTTGACCTTAACGCCTGGATGGTCGGCGATATTCTTCTGAAAGCGGATAAAATGAGCATGGCAAATTCCCTTGAGGTGCGCGTGCCGTTCCTCGATAAGAAGATTATGGAGCTTGCGGAACGCATCCCGCTCAAGTACCGTGTAAACGACGAGAACACGAAGTTTGCGATGCGCAAGGCCGCTTTGCGCCGCATGCCCGAAAAGTGGGCCGGCAAAAAGAAGCTCGGTTTCCCCGTGCCGACGCGTGTGTGGCTCAAGGAAGACAAGTACTACAACATCGTAAAGGAGAAGTTCACGGGCGAAGTGGCACAGAAATACTTCAACACCGACATGCTCGTAAAACTGCTGGATGACCACAAAAACGGCAAGGCGGACAACAGCCGCCGCGTTTGGACGGTCTACACGTTCCTCGTGTGGTACGACCAGTTCTTTAACGATGATATTCTCAACGGCTATGCGGAGCACACAGATGCAAAGACCGCGTAAGTATTTGGAAGGAAAATGAAGATCATGAATACAGAAGCATTAAAAAAACAAGATTTTCTGCCGGTTCTGCTCGGCAGTGACATCAACGTATACGGCATGGCGCGTTCTTTCCACGAGGCTTACGGATACAAAAGCGTAGCGGTCGGCAAGGGCATCCTCCCCGCCTGCACGCACAGCCACATTGTGGAAGTTTTAAAGGTAGAACCGCGCCTTGAAGAAGACGACGTGTTTGTCCGCACGCTGACGGAATTTGCAAAGAACTTCTCCGGGCAGAGATTACTGCTCGTCCCCTGCGGCGACAACTACATCAAAATGCTTGTGCGCAACCAGACGAAGCTGCGCGGCATTTATGAATTCGAGTGCATCAGCGAAGAGCTTTTAATGCGCCTTTCCATCAAAGAAAGCTTTTATCAGGTCTGCGAGGAGTATGGCTTCTCGTTCCCGAAGACAACGACCTGCACGTATGAGAACCACAAAAATCTTGAGCTGCCTTTCGACTTCCCGGTCATCATCAAGCCCTCGAACAGCGTGGCATACTGGAACTGCAAGTTCCCGCACAAAAAGAAGGTTTTCGTTGCAAACACCCGCGAGGAATTTGATGCGATTTTGGACGCCATCTACGGTTCCTCTTACAAAGATCACCTCATTTTGCAGGAATTCATCCCGGGTGACGATTCTAAAATGCGCGTGATGAACTGCTACTGCGGCAAGGATAAGAAAGTAAAGCTCATTGCACTCGGTAATGCCGTGCTTGAGGAGCATTCCCCGGAGGGCATCGGCAGCTATGCGGCCATCATCAACGGCTACGACGAAAAGCTGAACGAGACGATGAAGAACTTCCTTGAGGGCATCGGTTACGTGGGCTTTGCAAACTTCGATATGAAGTACGACGAGCGTGACGGCAAATATAAGCTCTTCGAGATGAACCTGCGACAGGGCCGCAGCAGCTATTTCGTAACGGCTGCGGGCTATAACATTGCAAAGTGGCTTGCGGACGACGTCATCTACAACAAGCCCATGGATCTCACCATTGCCACAAATAAAGTGTTGTACACAATAATCCCGACGAAGATCATCTTTGACTATTGCCCGGACACCGCCGTAAAAGCGGAAGCGAAAAAGCTCATCGACGAAGGTAAAGTGGTTAACTCGTATTATTACAAGAAAGACCGCAGCCTGATGCGCTGGCTGATGTTCCGCCGCAACCAGCACAACTACTTTGAAAAGTACAAGCGTTATTTCAACAACAAAGGACTGCGTGACTGATGAACAGTTTAGGCGTTATCGGCGGACTCGGCCCTATGGCGACAGCGTATTTATTAGAGCTTATCACCGACATGACCGATGCCCGCACCGATCAGGAGCATCTTGACGCGATCATATTCAATCGCCCGAGTGTGCCGGATCGGACCGCATACATTTTAGACCATACAAAGCCCTCCCCTGTGCCGCCGATGATCGACATCGCACAGAAATTGGAGGCGCTGGGCGTGTGCGCACTCGCTACCCCGTGCGTGACGGCACACAGCTTTCACGATGAACTGCAAAGCAGCGTACACATTCCGTTTATCCACATGGTGCGCGAAACGGCAGCATATCTAAAAGAAGCCGGCTGCAAAAAGCCCGGCATTATGGCGACAACCGGCACGGTGCACATGGGCTTATTTCAAACCGCGCTGACCGATGCGGGTCTTTCCTACGTTTTGCCGAACGACGAAATGCAGCAGAACGTAATGTCGCTCATTTACGACTGCGTAAAAGCAGGTGAACCGGCGGATATGGTAAAATTCCGCGCCGTTTCCGACGCTTTGCGCGCGGACGGCTGCGACGCTATTATCTTAGGCTGCACGGAGCTCTCCATCATCAAGCGCGATAACGAGCTTGGGCCCGGTTATCTCGATGCGCTGGAAGTGTTGGCACGCGCGTGCATTTTAGCGTGCGGCAAAAAACTTAAGCCGAAATATTCTTCCCTGATCCAACAATAAAAGCATAAGGAGGCGTTTTGTATGTGCGGCTTTGCCGGTTACATTCACAACTACGGAACGTTCGATAAAGAAGAAGTCATCCATAAAATGGCCGACCGCATCAAGCACCGCGGCCCGGATGATGCCCATTATTACATTGACGACGGCATTGCCCTCGGTTTCCGCCGCCTTTCCATCATCGACCTTGAGGGCGGCAGACAGCCGATCTTAAACGAAGACGGCTCGCTCGTGCTGCTCTTTAACGGCGAAATTTACAACTATCAGGAGCTTCGCGAAGAGCTCATCAAAGCCGGACACGTCTTCACCACAAAGACAGACAGCGAAACGATTCTGCACGGATACGAGGAATACGGCAAAAAAATCCTTGACCGTCTGCGCGGCATGTTTGCTTTCATCATTTGGAACAAGAACACAAAAGAGCTCTTTGGTGCACGCGATATTTTCGGCATCAAGCCGTTCTATTACTACAAAAAGGGCAAGGAATTCATGTTCGGCAGCGAGATCAAAAGCTTTCTCTCTCACCCGAATTTTGAAAAAGAGCTCGACGAGGATATGATCCCGTTGTACCTTTCCTACGAGTACAGCCCGGACGAGCGCACAATTTTTAAAAATGTCTTCAAGCTGCCCGGCGCACACTGCTTCACCTACAAAAATGGCGAACTGAAAGTGGAGCGTTACTATAAGATCGAATACAAGATTGAAGACGATAAATCGCTTGAATACTGGGAGGACGCCATCACAAAGGAGTTCACGGAGTCCGTCTCCATGCACCAGATCGCCGATGTTGAGGTCGGCTGCTTCCTCTCCTCCGGCGTGGATTCCAGCTATGTTGTGAAAGAAATCTCCAAGGGTACGAAGAAGGTCAAGACATTCTCCGTCGGCTACGAGGAGGAAAAATACAGCGAGCTGCCGTATGCGCAGGACTTCTCTAATGTCATCGGCGTACCGAACATCGCGAATAAGGTTTCCGCAGATGAGTTCTTCGACGCGGTGCCGGAGATTCAGTATTACATGGACGAGCCGCTGCCGAACCCCTCGGAGATCCCGCTCTACTTCCTCGCCAAAAATGCCCGCCGCTATGTGAAGGTCGTGCTTTCCGGCGAAGGTGCGGACGAGCTGTTCGGCGGCTACCCGATGTATCTTGCAGGCGGACACTTTGACCACTATTCGCATAAGGTACCGCGCCCGGTGCGTAAAGTCCTCGGCACGGTCGCAAAGCACTGCCCGAACTTCAAGGGCAAAAACTTCCTCGTGCGCGGCGCCATGGAGCCGTATCAGCGCTTTATGCGCGCAAACTACGTTTTCCAGAGCGCAGAGCGCCAAAAATTCTTGAAGCGTCCCATCGCGAGCAAGGTTCCGGAGGAATACAGCAAGCGCTATTTCGACGAAGTATCGAATCTCGACGAGCCGACCCAGCTTCAGTATGTGGACATGCACACGTGGATGATCTATGACATCCTACTGAAAGCCGACCGCATGAGTATGGCAAACTCCCTTGAACTGCGCGTGCCGTTCCTCGATAAAAAGATGCTGGAGCTTTCCACACGCATTCCTTCCCGCTACCGTGCAGCAAACGAGACGACGAAGATCGCCCTGCGCGGCGCGGCCATCAAGCAGCTGCCGGAGCGTACCGCGAACAAAAAGAAGCTCGGCTTCCCTGTTCCGCTGAACGATTGGCTGCGTGAGGATAAGTACTACAACAAGGTCAAGGCGGCGTTCCAGAGCGATATTGCGGAGAAATTCTTCGTGACAAGCGAGCTGATGAAGCTGCTCGACGACCACAAGAGCGGCAAGGCGCTGAACATGCAGAAGATCTGGTCGTTCTATACGTTTATCCTTTGGTATGAGCAGTTCTTTGTGCTGAACTGAATATAGTCGAAAACAGCGTCAAATTACAGATTGGCGCTGTTTCTTTATGGAATTATTCTGTTTTGTTAACAACAGACAAGCAAATTTAAAAGAAAAACAAAAGCTTTATTCTTCCCTTTTTTGGGCGGAATAAGGCTTTTTCTTTTACCGCTTTATCGTCTTGCACGGCGGTACGCGGCCGGTGTTTCGCCGGTGATGCGTTTAAACTGGCGGATGAAATGGTATGGGTCTGCATATCCGCTGTGCTCGGCAACTTCCGTGATGGGCAAGTCACTGCCGGAGAGCAATAAAGACTGTGCATAACGAATACGCGCTTCAATCAGGTCGCGCATGGGCGATGTACCAAAAACCGCGCGGTATAACGCATGCAGGTGCGAAGCGCTGACAGACGCAAGCGATGCCATTTGCGGCACAGTCCAGTGCCTTTCGGGATCAGAAAGCACCGTGTGACGCAGGTTCTGCATCTTTTCCCTATCTGCACGGCTGACCGTAGGTGAGTAGTTTTCTTCTGCTATGGCGCGGGAGAACCGCACAAGAAATTCTGTGGTGTATGCTTCCAACAAGTCCTCCCGAAACGGTTCATTGGAGAAAAATGCAGCTTCCGTTTTTCGGAAAAGGCCGGAGATAAACTCTGCCGCGCGTGGGTAAAGCAGTGTATTTTCGGGAATACGATAGCGCAAAAGCTGCACGCGAAAGCCAGGCGCAAAATGCGCCCAGTTGTGCGTGAGGTTACTGTCTGAGTGAAACCACTGTGGTTCATCCGGCGCATAGAAAATACACGCGCCGGGTCTTACTGTGACCTTTTCCCTGTTAATTTCAATCTCCACGCTGTTCATAAAGTGCAAAAACGTGTAGATTTCAATGCCTGTTGGGCGCACAAGTGTAAACCCGGCTTTTTCCGGCCAATCGTGGCGAATATCTGTAATCTCCATTTTGACGCCCCCTTTGCTTTATATTATACGCAAAAACTCCCCGTGTCGCAATAGAATAAGTCAATTTTCGTGCATGATACGGCATTGTATTTTGCATAGTGATTGCGTACAATGAAACCGTAATCAAAAAAGCGCGGCAGAAATTGGGATTTGCCGTCTTTTCGGAGAAAGGATGTACAAAAAATGAGTAATATACCGAGAAAAGAATATCCGCGCCCGCAGTTTGTGCGCGAAAACTGGATGAACCTGAACGGCACATGGACGTTTGAGATCGACAACGGCCGCAGCGGTGAGGCACGCGGCTTACAGAAGGTCGGCACAGCGCTCAGCGGAGAGATCACCGTGCCGTTCTGCCCGGAAAGCGAACTTTCCGGTGTGCAGCACACGGATTTCATGTACGGCGTGTGGTATAAGCGCACTGTAACGGTCACAGAAAAACAGCTGAAGGGCCGCGCCGTGCTGCATTTCGGCGCTGTGGATTATTGCGCAAAAGTTTTTGTGAACGGCGAGCTTGCCGGCACACACAAGGGCGGCTATGTTTCGTTTGAGTTTGACGTGACCGCACTTTTAAAAGCGGGCGAAAATGAAATTGCCGTCTACGCCGAAGATAATACGCGCGACCGCCTCATCCCGAGCGGCAAGCAGAGCGAGCAATATAACTCATACGGCTGCTTCTACACGCGCACCACGGGCATTTGGCAGACCGTATGGCTGGAGTTCACCCCGAAGACTTATATTTCCCGCGTGCAGTATTATCCGAACATCACTGCAGGCACGGTAACGGTGACCGCAGAGCTGGTCGGTACGGCAAACCTCACAGCAACGGCTTCGTTTGAAGGCAAAGAAATGGGCAGCTACACAGCAGAAAACGCCTGCGGCACGCACACATTCACGATAAAGCTGAGCGAAAAGCATCTGTGGGATGTCGGCTGCGGCAATCTGTATGACGTTGCATTCGCTTTCGGTGAAGATAACGTCACGAGCTATTTTGGTCTGCGCGAAGTGCGCCTGGACGGCCACAAGTTCCGCATCAACGGCCGCTCTGTTTTCCAGCGTCTGGTGCTCGACCAAGGCTTCTATCCGGATGGCATCTACACTGCGCCGAGCGACGAAGCGCTTGAAAACGACATTAAGCTCTCCCTTGCCGTCGGTTTCAACGGTGCCAGACTGCATGAGAAGATTTTTGAAGAGCGCTTCCTCTACCACGCAGACCGCTTAGGCTACATCGTTTGGGGCGAATTCCCGAACTGGGGTCTCGATTCCTCCTATCCCGATTCTGTTTACGGCATTTTGCCGGAGTGGACAGAAGAGATCCGCCGCGATTTTAACCACCCGGCTATTGTCGGCTGGTGTCCGTACAACGAGACATGGGATACTGACGGCAGGAAACAATTTGACGACGCACTCGACATCGTTTACAGAGCAACGAAAGCGCTTGACCCTACCCGTCCGTGCATCGATACGAGCGGCAACTATCATGTGGCAACTGATATTTTCTGCGTGCACGATTACGAGCAGAACCCGGAGATCTTTAAGGAGCACTATGACAAGCTGATGACCGAGGGCACACTGTTTGACAACCACGCGCACCGCCAGACCTACAAGAGCGAAGCGACGTTCGTCAGCGAATACGGCGGCATTCAGTGGAGTCAGGACGAGAGCGGTTGGGGCTACGGCACCGGTCCGAAGACCGAAGAAGAATTCCTCACGCGTTTTAAGGGCCTTACAGACGCATTGCTTGATAACAGTGAAATGTTCGGTCTTTGCTACACGCAGCTGACCGACGTGGAGCAGGAACAGAACGGCCTTTACACCTATCAGAGAAAGCCGAAGTTTGATCCCGCGTTCTTCCACGGCGTTTTGAGTCGCAAAGCCGCAATCGAAGACTAACAGATACGTTTGGTGCCCGCAGTTTTTCCGCTGCGGGCACTTTTTTATCAAAATACAGAAAATTCGTCGATTTTCGTCATACGTACGTCACAAATGCAGAGTATTTTATATAATAGAGTAATTTTGGGCAGCAAGTTTCTGCTGCCGGATACTGTTCTGAGGAGCGTATTTATGCCGCAAAATCACTTTAGAGAACCGAAAAACCGACGTGAACATCTTCTCTCTTCCCTACCAATCGTCTTGCCGGTGGCAGCCGTGACGATATCCGCCGCCGCGTTTGGTTTGCTGTTCCTGCAAGGGGATCTAGTGGAGCGCGCGGAGGAAACCGTTACATACACTGCAGCGATTGGCGCAGATGACGAGCAGGTGGAAATGTACGTCTACGATGCGGGCAACGATGAAGTTGAGGAAGCCGAAGAAGAAGCTTCGGAAATGAATGCCGCGTCTTCCTATGCCGCGAAAGAGCGCATTTTGCCGGCTGGCGAAGTAGAAGACACCGCAGAGCTTGTAGATGCATACAGCTCTGTGCCATTATTTGTTTCCAGCGGCAATCTTGCGGAGCAAGGCGTGCAGACACGGCTTGAACTGCTTGAAGATTATTTTCCAAACGGCATGTACTGGAACCATATCGGTGTGGACACAAGCGAAATGACGGCAGACGAAATTGCCATGTGCGTTACAGACACGCCGTGCAACCATTCTGTTTATGGTTATGGAAACTGCAACATTTATAATGGACTGATGGATGATTTCTTCCCGCAATACGGAGACGAAACGCAATGCCTCGGCTACGCTTCCATCATCAGCGACCTGCTGTTCGGCTACGATGCACCAATCACGGAGTTTTACGACTTTGACGAGTTGCGCATCGGCGATCACATCCGCATGGGTTGGTATGAGCACTCGATGATCGTGACGGACATCGACTGGGATACCGATACCATCACCGTGACGGAAGTAAATGCAGATTACGAAAACTGCCAGATCTCCTGGGGTCGACAAATCACCCGCAGCGAGCTTCTTGGCATGGAAGGCGACCTTACCTATTACACGCGCTACGCAAATTGAAAATCGGTTGTTCTGCGCCTCGGCAAGATTTTGATGTCTTGTCGGGGCGCATTTTATATTTCCCAAAAGTTATACGATACAAAAACACCCCGAACGACGCAAAATCGTTCGGGGTGTGCTGATTCAAAGAATCAATTATTTAACCATGTTGGCAACTTCGCTTGCGAAATCGTCGTTTCTCTTCTCGAGGCCTTCGCCCTTCTCGAAGCGAACGAAATCCGTAACCTTCATCGTGCCGCCGGCCTTCTTTGCTTCCTCAGCAATGTACTGCTCAACGGAGAGGTCGCCGTTCTTAACGAACGCCTGCTGCAGGAGGCAGTTGTTCTCATAGAACTTGCCGATTCTGCCGGTAACCATCTTCTCGATGATGTTCTGCGGCTTCTTGGAGTTCTTCGGATCGTTCTGGATCTGAGCCATGAGGATTTCTTTTTCCTTATCGAGTGCTTCAGCCGGAACCGTGGACTTATCGAGATAAGCCGGATTCAGAGCGGCAATCTGCATTGCGACGTCCTTGCCGCACTCGTTGAGAACTTCTGCCGGAACATTCTCGGTCTCAAAACGAACGAGAACGCCGATTCTGCCGCCGCCGTGTACGTAAGCAACGCAGTCGCCCTCGTAACGGACGAAGCGACGGATCTTGATGTTCTCGCCGATGGTGAGAATCTTATCCTTCAGCATAGCATCAACAGTCATATCGGAGCCGTGTGCCTTAGCTGCAAGGAGAGCTTCAACGTCTGCCGGGTTCTCATAGATAACAGTCTCGGCACAGGTCTTAACGAAATCGATGAACTGAGCATTCTTCGCAACGAAGTCGGTCTCAGCGTTGACTTCGATCACAACGCCAACCTTACCGCACTCGCTGACCATGGCGTATGCAACACCCTCAGCTGCAATACGGCTTGCCTTTTTAACGGAAGCTGCAAGACCCTTCTCGCGGAGGATCTCGGTTGCCTTCTCTACATCGCCCTCAGCCTCTGTGAGAGCCTTTTTGCAATCCATCATGCCGCAGCCTGTCTTAGCGCGCAGATCTGCAACGTCCTTAGCTGTGAAATTCATTTCAAATCACCATTCCTTGTAGAATCTTAAACTCTATATCAAACGAAAGGAATTTTTAACCGAAATTAAATTATTCCTCGGTCTCAGCAGCAGCTTCTTCGGTCTCCTCAGCAGCAGCGCCCATACGGCCCTCGCGGCCTTCGATGATAGCGTTAGCCATAGCACCTGCGATGAGCTTAACAGCGCGGATAGCGTCGTCGTTGCCCGGGATAACGTAGTCAATCTCGTCCGGATCGCAGTTGGTATCTACGATTGCAACGATCGGAATACCGAGCTTCTTCGCTTCGGAAACAGCGATTCTTTCCTTTCTCGGGTCAACAATGAACAGTGCGCCCGGGAACTCCTTCATTTCTTTGATGCCGCCAAGATACTTTTCGAGCTTTTCGATCTCAAGCTCAAGCTTGCTGACTTCCTTCTTCGGGAGCAGCTCGAAGGTGCCGTCTTCCTGCATCTTGCGCAGCTGTGCAAGTCTCTGGATTCTGCGGCGGATGGTCGTGAAGTTGGTGAGCATGCCGCCCAGCCAACGAGCGTTTACATAGTAAGCGCCTGCGCGGAGAGCCTCTTCCTTAACGGACTCCTGAGCCTGCTTCTTCGTGCCTACGAAGAGAACGCTCTTGCCTTCCATGGAAAGGTCACGAACGAAATTGTAAGCCTCTTCGAGCTTCTTAACGGTCTTCTGCAGGTCGATGATGTAGATACCGTTTCTCTCCGTGAAGATGTACTGTGCCATCTTCGGGTTCCATCTTCTTGTCTGGTGACCGAAGTGAACACCGGCCTCCAGAAGCTGCTTCATTGATACGACTGCCATTTGAAAATACCTCCTTGGTTTTTCCTCCGCCGGGCTGATATTTTCGGGGAAAACCGCTTTCGCGGCACCAATCCGAGAGCCTCGGCGTGCGTTTTTGCTTGCAGAATCTGCAAATCGCTGAACTATTATAGCACAACATGCCGGGTAAAGCAAGTGTTTTCTATCCGTTTTCAAAGAAATTTTGCAAGAAGCTGCGCTTCGGTGTCCGCTTTACGGGAATGTGATCGACCAGCACCGCATCCTCCCCAATGGTCTTCACAGCGCTCCATGGGATCACACAGTCATTCTCTCTGCCAAACAATCCGAAAAAGCGCGGACGACCGTACACCACGATCGCCGTCAGTGCCGCCTGCTGTGTATCAAATTCAATATCACCGAGATACCCGATGCGCGAGCCATCCAAAACACTGATCACCTCTCGCCCATGCATTTCTCCGATGCGTTCTAACATATCGCTCCCCCGTTTCGCCGTATTTTTCCGATACAGCATATGCACAGTAGGGATACATTATGCGTTTGCATCCTTTAAAATGACTTCGGCAATCGTTTCGGCGGCAAGGTTCGAGCCCGCTTCGTTCGGATGGCTGCCGTCGTCGTTGAAAAGATTTTCGGTTTCGGTTTTTTCATAAAATGCACTGCCGACATCGGCGAGCAGCGTGTGGTTTTTCTCTGCCGCTTCTGCATAGGCTTCGTGCATTTTGCGGTACATCTCATCGTAATCTATGCCGAATTTTTGAAGCTGTTTGCCGTCTTTTTGGTATGCCCATGTCGCATACAGAACCGGTACGGCACCGTTTTCACGAATTTTACCGCACAAATCTTTCACGCTCTGCATAAAGCTTTCCTTTGCTGTGATAGGGCCGTTGCTCATCTCCTGCAAAACGACGTAATCCCATTTTTCATTTTGCAGCAGCTCCAATGCTTTTGCGCCGAGCCTTGTTTCAGGGTTCAGCTGCTCACGTAAGCGTGCACCGCCGCGTGTGTTCTGTACTACTTCAGCACCCGTGATTTCCGCCAGTATACTCGGCAGATCATTTGTAAAAATATAGCTGTTTCCAAGCATTAAAATGCGCATATTTATTTCTCCTATCCTCATGGTACTTTATCATTCGTAGTATAGCATATTTTTGAAGTTCGGACAAGAAAAACGCTCGGTTCTTACACTGTGAAGTGATAAAATAATGGTAGACACAAAAGTGCCTACCATTATTTTTATGCTATTATAGACATGAGCGTCACAAGCACAATGGCCCATGCTTTGTGCCACAGGGCTTTTGCAAGCTGCAGCAGATCAATCTCTGTTTCGTTTTCTCTGTTATTACCCACTTGTTTTCCCCATTCCAAATTTTCTTTTTTCTGCACATCTGCGAACACCCCCGATTTTTTGGGGTAAGTTTGACCGGCTTGACAAAGTTCAACTTAATTTTGTGTTTTCCGGCATTAACTCCCTATATAAAGCTAAATTTCTATACTCCACTTTAAATCCATCAAAAAAATTCATCCCCCTAAAACCAGAAAAACGCGCAGTTCGGTTTCTCATACGGATATGCCCCCAATACTGGGTGTCCAGTATTGGGGGCATATCATACCAACTGCGCTTTTTTCACATTCGTGTATTTTGTTTTCAAGAAATTTCTCGGCACCGCTTTTATTTATACTGACAGATAAAATAAAAAATCCCGAACCTCTCATTTCTAAGAAGTTTGGGATCTCAGTGTGGTGCCGGTGGCGGGGGTCGAACCCGCACGATGTTGCCATCAACGGATTTTGAGTCCGTCTCGTCTGCCAATTCCAACACACCGGCTTAACAAAATTTATTATACGTTAAACCGGTGGAAAAAGCAAGTCTTTTTTTTATTATTTCGAATTTTATTCGTTTGCGGGCACAGAAACGTCAAAATAACGGTACTTTGCTTCGCAGTCCCCCTGCGCCGTAAGGCCCACAAAGCAGCCCGTAAACGTGCAGTTCATGCACTCTGTGGAAAGCAACTGCGTGCTGCCGGTGCCGATCTCTTTCATCTCTTCCCCAGCTTTACCCGCAAGGAACGTATAGCGCAGGCGGTTGGCCTTGATGCACAGCGTCAGCGTGTCCGTTTCCGGGAAGAACACCGGCTCGCTCTCGATCAGCATATCAACCACGCGGCGGCGCAGCGTGACCTCCATACCGCCGTTTTTACGCTCAGCAAACAGCTCATAGTGGTGCTCGTTCGTGTGGAAAACCGTCATGCCCGCTTTGCCGTCGCCGGAAAGCGTCATTTCGGTCGTATAGTTCAAACCAAACTGCTGTTGGCGCACACCGAAGAATGTGACCGTCTTCAGCTCGTCAAGCGTCGCCTCACTGCCGCGCAGTGTAACGCCGCTCTTATCAAATGTATACTTCATGTGGTCGGGTGTGCGCAGATAGCTCCAGCGCGGTGCAGGTGCAGCTGTGTTGAAATCATCGTGCCAACTGCGCGCAACACGCACGTCTCCTTCGCCCTCTGCCGTCATGATGGGCTGAATCTCCTTGCCGCCGTATACGACCGGCCAGCCGTTCTCATCCCATGTAACCGGTGCAATCATCGTCTCGCGGCCGGTGTGATGCAGCATGAAAACAGACGGGCGAATGCCGTGAAACACCATCCACCACTTGCCCTCCGGCGTCTCTACAAGGTCGGCATGTCCGAGCGCCTGAAACTCCACGCGGTGTGCATTACGGTGCGTGAGGATTGGGTTGTGCGGACAAGATTCGAACGGGCCCCACACGCTTCTACTGCGCGCAATGGTCTCCATGTGGCCGTACTCCGTACCGCCCTCGGCAATCATCAAGTAATACCAATTGCCGATGCGGTACATGTGCGGTCCCTCCGGGCATTTGCCGCCGGTACCGTACCAAATGCACTTTGTCTCGCTCAGCTTTGCACCGGTCTCAAGATCAATCTCAAACTGTCCGATGCAGTTGTTGCCGTTTTCGTCCGTATGTGTACCGGTGTAATACACCTTGCCGTCCGCATCCCAGAACAAAGACGGGTCAATGCCCTGATGGTCGATCCAGATCGGGTCGGACCACTCGCCGCGGATGTCATCTGTCCACACAAAAAAATTGCCGCCGCCTGTCACATTCGTCGTGATCATATAGAATCGGCCGTCGTGGTAGCGGATCGTCGGCGCAAAAATACCGCCGGAGGTGCGGCAGTCCACCAGCGGCAACTGGCTTTCTCGCGTCAAAACATAGCCAAGCTGCTCCCAATGCAGCAAGTCACGGCTATGCCAAAGCGGCACGCCCGGAAAAAACTCAAACGAGCTGTTGACAAGATAATAGTCTTCACCTACGCGGCAAATGCTCGGGTCCGGGTAAAAACCCGGCAGGATTGGATTTTCGTATGTCATGTGTACTCCTCCAAATTTACACGTTTGGGCATATTGCTCTTGCTTCTTTTTCACTCTATAATAGTATATAGTCTGCGTTATCAAAATGCAATGCGGATAAAAGAAAAACCCGGATAACTTCCGTTATCCGGGTACTGGCGGAGAGGATGCGACTCGAACGCACAATGCCTTGCGGCACACCACATTTCCAATGTGGCTCCTTACCATTAGAATACCTCTCCAAGCGACGGGTATTATTATAGCGCATGTCTTTCAAAAATGCAAGTGTTTTTTCAAAAAAATTTCATTTTATTTTCTTTTAGGCAATATTGTGCGAAATATTTGCACATTTATATATTAAAATTATATAGCAGGTTGTATATTTCTCATTCAATTGTATGGCTCACGCATATTTTATGTAAAATTCGGCGAAAACAGGGTGCTTTTTCCTCTCGGGTTTGCTATAATAAAGTAAATATCTCAAGAATTCTTGCGGGCCCGCTTTCGGCGGCGCTCCGATTTAGTTGCTCTACATTGAAAGGCGGTGCTCATATTGAATAAAAAACTTTCGGGCGGGCCGGCTGCGGTCATCGAGATCGGCTCCAGTGCGGTGCGCATGCGTGTCTCGCAGTTAAAGCACGGCGAGATTGAAATGCTGGATTCTCTCGAATACCCTGTGTTTTTCGGCCACGAGGTCTTCACCACGGGACGCATCAGCTTTGAAAGCCTGCGCCAACTCTCCTCTATCCTCACAAAATTCACAACGGCGCTGGAGGGCTACAACTGCAAAAACGTGCGCGTGGTCTCCTCCACCGTGATGCGCGAGGCGGAAAACCGCTCGTTCGTCATCGATCAACTCAAAATTCACAATAATCTGCACTTGGAAATTCTGGAATACAGCGAAGAAAAAGCGCTCATCTGCTCCGAGATTATCCGGCTTTTAAAAGAAGAAAGCAAGCTCGAGATGAAAGACGCGCTCATCGCGTATGTCGGCACGGGCAGCATCGGTGTTGCGCTGTACGACGGCAAGGCGATCTGCACCTCGCAGAACATCCCCATCGGCTCCTTAAAGCTGCACGATGCCCTCAGTGCGCTCAGCCGCGAGTGCGACGATTTTTACCCCGCGGTCGAAGGATATCTCGACATCATTTTAAACCGCGTCGATATTCCGAAAAAAGACATTCGCAGCATCATTTTGACGGGTTCCGATCTGGAGCTTGTCGCCTCCGTGTGCGGCGCCGAAAAAAGCGGCGACCTTTACACCATCTCCGCAAAGAAAATGCACGCGGCGTATAAGGAAATCCGCATGATGTCCCATTCTGCCATCGCACGCCGCTACAACATTTCCGAGGAGCTTGCCGAAATTCTCTACACAGCGCTTTCTATATATACCGGCATGCTGCGCCTTTCGGACGGCGTGCAGAAGGTCATTTGCCCGGATATCGATATTTGCGATGCCATCACACGCCACATGCTCGTGCCGGGCGCGCAGAAAGAATACATTGCGCAAACAAACGAAAGCGCTATTGTTTCCGCAAAACGCATCGCGGCAAAATACAACTGCCACGGCGCACATTCCGACGCCATTTCAGAGTTTGCATGCACACTTTTCGACAAATTCAAAAACCTGCACGGTCTGTCAAGTGACAAAAAAATCATTTTGCAGCTCGCGTCTATTCTGCACAGCTGCGGTCAATACATCAACGTGCGCATGCCGAACCAGTGCTCATTCGACCTCATTAAAGATCTCGACATTTTCGGCCTCACGCACGAACAAATTCTGCTCACGGCATTCGTCGCCGGCAGCGATGAGTTCACCATGCCGAATGTTACCGATGCAGGTGCAATCCCGATGACGGAAGAACGCCGTTTGGAAATCTTAAAGCTCGTTGCCATCTTCCGCCTTGCAAACGCGCTCGATAAATCGAAGCGCCGTAAGCTGCGCATCAGTAAAATCCGCATTACAAACGAAAAGCTGGAGATCAAAGCCGTCGCTTCCGGCAGTGCCCTGCTCGAAAAATGGGCGTTTGAGGAATGCGCCGGTCTCTTTAAGGAAGTATTCGGTCTCAGCCCCGAGCTGCAAATCAAAAGCGAGCTGCTGAAATAACGAAAGGACGGAAACCATGTCTGATAAAAAGAATTACTATTATAACCGCGAGCTGAGCTGGATGGACTTCAATGCGCGCGTTTTGGAAGAAGCCCAAAAGAAAGATAACCCCCTCATGGAGCGTTTGCGCTTCCTTGCCATCACCGGCTCCAACCTTGATGAATTCTTCATGGTGCGCGTGGCCGGTGTAAAAAGCCAAATCGCCTCAAACTACACAAAGCCGGATGATTCCGGCATGACGCCGAAGGAGCTTCTCTCGGCGCTCGATAAAAAAACGCACGCCTTTATGGAAAAGCAGTATTCCTGCCTATACCGCTCTATTTTGCCGGTCCTCAAAAAGCAAGCGGAAATCGAGTTCCGCACGCCGGAAAAGCTCACGCACGAGCAAAGAGCCTTTACGGACGAGTATTTTCATCGCGTGCTGTTCCCCGTGCTGACGCCGCTCGCCGTAGACAGCAGCCGCCCGTTCCCGATGCTCGCAAATAAAAGTCTGAACCTCGCAGTACGCCTTTCTTCCAAGGAAAACAAGGGTGAAAAGTGCTTTGCCGTCGTGCAGGTGCCGTCCATTCTGCCGCGCTTTACGGAACTGCCCGCAGACGGCGACACACGCTGCTTTATCCTGCTCGAGGACATCATCACCGATTATCTTGAGGAGCTTTTCGAGCTGCACGAGATTAAATCCGTGTGCCCGTTCCGCATCACGCGCAACTCCGACCTCACCATCGACGAGGAAGCGGACGACTTTATGTATGAGATTGAAAAGTCCATCAAGCGTCGTAAGCGCGGCCGTCCCGTGCGCTTGGAGCTCTTGCAGCACACCGATGGAGATACCCGAAAATTTCTCATAAAAGCGCTGAACATCAATGAAAGCGGCATCTACGAGGTGCAGGGGCCCATTGACCTCACGTTCTTCTCGAAATTTGCGAATATCCCGGGCTGCGAAAAACTCTGCTTTGCGCCCATTCGTCCCACCACACCCCCGGGCGATTTCTTTGGCTACACCGATATTTTCAGGGCCATCCGTGAGGGCGACCGCCTTGTTCACCATCCATATGAGACATTCGACTGTGTCGTGCAGTTCATCGCACAAGCCGCAGAAGACGAAAACGTACTCGCCATCAAGCAGACGCTCTACCGCGTCAGCGGCAACTCGCCCATCATCGCGTCGCTCATCAAAGCCGCCGAAAACGGCAAACAGGTCACGGTGCTTGTCGAGCTGAAAGCGCGCTTTGACGAAGAAAACAACATCAACTGGGCAAAGAAGCTCGAAAAAGCCGGCTGCCACGTCATTTACGGTCTGACCGGCCTCAAGACCCACTGCAAAATCGCGCTCGTTGTCCGCCGCGAGGAAGACGGCATCCGCCGCTACCTGCACCTCGGCACCGGCAACTACAACGACTCCACCGCGAAAATTTATACCGACCTCGGCCTGTTCACCTGCAACGAGCAGTTCGGCGCAGACGCGTCCTCCCTTTTCAATGTCATCACCGGCTATTCCCGTCCGCCGGAGTACAAGCACTTCATCGTTGCGCCGCACGGCATGCGCAGCTTCTTTGAGTACATGATCCGTCAGGAGACCGAAAACGCCAAAAAGGGTTTGCCCAGCGGCATCACGGTCAAAGTCAACTCCCTCGTTGACCCGAAGATCATCGAGCTTCTCTATGAAGCCTCCAAGGCCGGTGTGCGCGTGCAGCTTATCGTGCGCGGCATCTGCTGCCTCATTCCGGGCATCGAAGGCGTCAGCGAGAACATCACTGTCATGAGCATTGTCGGTCAGCTTCTGGAGCACAGCCGTATCTTCCGCTTTGAAAATGCCGGCAACCCGCGCATTTACATGGGCAGCGCGGACTGGATGCCCCGCAATCTCGACCGCCGCGTGGAGCTTGTTTTCCCCATCGAGGACGAAACACAGAAGGCCCGCGCCTTCGGCATTCTCGATACCATGCTGAGCGACACCACAAACGCCCGTTTCATGCAGAGTGATACAAGCTACGAGCACGTTGACCTGCGCGGCAAGAAGAAAATCAGCTCGCAGCTTACATTCTACCACGAGGCACAGGCGCGTCTGAAAGAGCTGCAGTCCATCGAAAAGGACAGCGTTTTGATCCCGATCCACTCCGCGGAAGAATAAAGCTTGCATAGTTGTAAATTAAAGATTATAATAGAATAAATTGAGCGGACTTCGGCGCGTTTTGCTGTCCGCACATCACAACGAAAGGTTGAGGAACGATGAAAAGAATCGGTATTTTAACAAGCGGCGGCGACTGTCAGGGCCTCAACGCCTCCATTCGCGGCGTTGCAAAATCGCTTTACGAAGAATTCGGCAACGACGTAGAGATTTACGGCATCAAAGACGGCTATAAAGGTCTTATTTTCGGCGAATACAAGCTGATGAAGCCGGAAGATTTCTCCGGCATCTTAACGCTCGGCGGCACCATTTTGGGTACCTCCCGCCAGCCGTTCAAGCTCATGCGCGTCATCGATGAAACCAGTGTCGATAAAGTCAAGAACATGAAGGATAACTACAAGAAGATGAAGCTCGACTGCCTCGTCATCCTCGGTGGCAACGGCACACAGAAAACCGCAAACCTTCTTCGCGAGGAAGGCCTCAATGTCGTCTCCCTGCCGAAGACCATCGACAACGACGTCTGGGGCACCGATATGACATTTGGCTTCCACAGCTCCGTGGAGATTGCGACGAATGTCCTCGACTGCATTCACACCACCGCCACCTCCCACGGCCGCATTTTCTGCGTGGAGATCATGGGTCACAAGGTCGGCTGGTTGCCGCTTTATGCCGGCATCGCGGGCGGCGCAGATGTGATTTTGCTGCCGGAGATCCCGTATGATATTGACAAAATCGCAAAAACATTGGATAATAGAATCGCAAACGGCAAGAAGTTCTCCATTCTCGCCGTAGCCGAGGGTGCGCTATCCAAGGAAGAAGCCGCCATGAAGAAGAAGGACTTCAAAAAGGCGCGTGCCGAAATGAAGTACCCGTCCATCGTGTACCGCCTTGCAGACGAGCTTGCCTCCCGTGTGGATAACGAAATCCGTGTCTGCGTACCGGGTCACTTCCAGCGCGGCGGCAGCCCGTGCGCCTACGACCGCGTGCTCTCCACACGCTTCGGCGCGGCAGCCGCAAGGCTCATCCGCGAGAAGAACTACGGCAATATGGTCGGCCTTGTCAACGGCAAGATCGTCCCGGTGCCGCTCAGCGAGGTCGCAGGCAAGCTGAAAACCGTCCCGGTCGATTGCGAAGAAATCCTCGCAGCCCGTGAGATCGGCATTTCCTTCGGCGACTAAATTCGCACAAAACGTCAAAAGAGACGTTTTAATAAAAAGGATTGTATTGAAAGGATTGACCCACATGAAATTTTCCGTCAGTATGTACAGCTACATGCAGAAGATCCGCTCCGGCGAGGCTACTCCGTTTGAGCTGATCGCGAAGACCAAGGAACTCGGCTTTGATGCCATTGAGTTTGTCGATTTCACCGATTTCGGCACCGGCACCAAGGAAGAGCGTCTCGCCCACGCCGAAGAGCTCCGCAAGGAATGCGAGCGCGTCGGCCTTGAGATTTCCGCACTCGTCATGAGCTGCGACTTCATCACCGGCAGCGACGGCGACCTCGATAAAGAGATTGCTCGCGTCAAGGATTACGTCGACATCGCACACGTCCTCGGTGTCACCCGTATGCGCCACGACGCAGCCATTGGCTATGCACGCAACTCCGGTGACTTCTGCCCGTTTGATACAATGCTCCCGCGCCTCGCAAAGGCCTGCAAGGAAATCACCGAGTACGCTGCACAGTTCGGCATCCGCACCATGGTCGAAAACCACGGCTTCTATGTGCAGGATTCCGAGCGTGTTGAGAAGCTCTACGCAGCGGTCGACAACAAAAACTTCGGCCTCCTCACCGATATGGGCAACTTCCTCTGCGCAGATGAGGACCCTGCTTCCGCATTTGCAAGAGTTGCGCCGTATGCGTACTATGTCCATGCAAAGGACTTCATCGTAAAGCCGTTCACGGATGCCGATCCGGGCGAAGGCAGCTTCCGTTCCCGCGGCGGCAAGTACCTGCGCGGCACCATTGTCGGCCACGGCAATGTACCGATCAAGCAGTGCATGTATCAGCTGAAGCGTGCAGGCTATGACGACTGCATCTCCATCGAGTTTGAGGGCATGGAGCCCGTCTTTGATGCATTGCGCATCGGCCTTGCAAACCTCAAGAAGTATTGGGCTGAGGTCTGATCCCCCCTATATTCTAAAAACCTGATTTAAAGATTGGGCTTCGTGTTTTTTCGGCACGGAGCCTTTTCTTATGTCCCTAACGAGAGATGTCGTATCACATGTTATACCACTTTGAAATTAGCTTCTCTTCTTTTCGAATCATATCATTTTAGCACGGACAAAGAAAACAGAGCTTTTTTGTTCCCCCGCTTGCAATACAACTTAGAAAGGTGTACAATGAAAATGAATTTTGTGCATCTGTGTCCTGCATAGCTGCACAAGAACTTAAGGAGTGATTGAAAATGTCCGTTAAAGAAAAATTTCTGGATTACGTAAGCTACGACACCCAGTCCGATTCTTCCAGCACCACTATGCCCTCCACCATGAAGCAAAAGCTGCTCGCACAGCACCTTGCCGATGAAATGGTCGCCATGGGCATTGAAGACGCACACATGGACGAGTGGGGTTATGTTTACGGCACCATTCCCGCAAACTGCGAAAAGAAGAACGTCATCGGCTTCATCGCGCACATGGATACCGCAGAAGAAGTCTCCGGCGCAAACGTCAAAGCCCGCGTCATTGAAAATTACGACGGCGAAGACATTGTCCTCAACAAAGAGCTCGGCATCGTCACCGATGTTGAAAATTTCCCGATTCTCAAAAAATTCAAGGGTAAAACGCTTATCGTTACCGACGGTACCACCTTGCTCGGCGCAGACGACAAAGCAGGCGTAGCCGAGATCATGCAGGCTGCGGAAGACATCATCAAAAACAACCTCCCCCACGGCGAAATCCATATCGCATTTACCCCGGACGAGGAAATCGGCGCAGGCCCGAATAAGTTCGACGTCAAGGGCTTCGGCTGCGATTTCGCCTACACGCTCGACGGCGGCGAGCTTGGCGGCCTCGATTATGAAAACTTCAACGGCACCTCCGCCGATGTGGAGATTACCGGCAGAAGCGTGCATCCGGGCAGCGCAAAGAACAAGATGATCAACGCAAGCCGCGTCGCTATGGAGTTCGCTTCCCTGCTGCCGAGCCGCGAAGTGCCGGAAAACACCGAGGGCTACGAAGGCTTTGCGCATCTCAACAATATGGAGGGCGACGTAGAGCACGCTCACCTGCACTACATCATCCGCGACCACGACCGCGACCTTCTGGAAGCGAGAAAGGATAAATTCAACCTCGCGGCCGAGTTCATCAACCGCAAGTACGGCTTAGAGCTCGTCAAGGTCACACTGAAGGACGCATACTCCAACATGAAAGAAATGATCCTGCCGCATCAGGAGATCCTCGACGTTGCCCGCGCCGCTATGCGCAAAAACGGCGTAGAGCCGGTCACCACCCCCATTCGCGGCGGCACAGACGGCGCACGTCTGTCCTTTATGGGTCTGCCCTGCCCGAACCTCTGCACCGGCGGCGAGCTTGCGCACGGCAGAAACGAATTTGCCGTTCTGGAAGAGATGGAGACCATCGTCGAGATCGTCAAGTCCATCGCCGAGCTCGTTGAATAATGGAAAAGGAATCTGAAACTATGCTGCGATTTGGAACAATCGGCACCGGCTGGATCGCGAACAGCTACGTAGACGGCGCTTTGGACAGCGGCCTGTGGCAGCTCACCGCCGTTTACTCCCGCACAAAAGAGAAAGGTCTGGCTTTTGCCGCACCTTACGGCGTTAAAACCGTCTTTACCGACCTCGAAGAAATGGCCGCAACGGACAAAATCGACGCGGTGTATATCGCAAGCCCGAACAAACTGCATATTGAGCAGGCACGTGTTTTTCTGGAGCACGGCAAGCACGTCATTTGCGAAAAGCCGCTTTCCGCCCACGCAAAAGATGTAGCAGAGTTGCAGGCGCTTGCAAAAGAGCGCGGGCTCATCTACCTTGAAGCCATCATGTTCATGCACCTGCCGCAGAGAAAGCTTTTGGAAGAAGCCTTAAAAAAAATCGGCGATATCTCCGTGGCGAAGATTGATTTCTGCCAGCGCTCTTCAAAGTACGATGCGTACCTTGCGGGTAGCCTGCCGAATATCTTTAACCCCGCGCTCGAGACCGGCGCTTTAATGGATCTCGGCGTTTATTGCGTCTATCCCGCGCTGTATCTGTTCGGTAAGCCGCAGAACACGCTCGCCGTGTCGCATTTATTGGCGTCCGGCGCAGACGGCAGCGACATTGTCGCCATGCAGTACCCGGATAAGCTCGTGAACCTCGTGTTCTCCAAGGTCGGTCAGGCCGGCGCAAATACGGATTTTCAGGGCACAAACGGCACTGTATCCGTGGAGTCCATCTCAAAACTCGCCAACATTTCCATCCGTTATAACAACGGCACCGTGGAGGAAGTTTGCGGCGAAGAAGAAAAATTCAAGCTGATGGGCTACGAAGCGAAGGATTTTTACCGCTATATTACAGAGCCCGAAGCTTCCCGCGCGGAATACGAGCAGTGCTCCGACCTCGCTTACGACGTTTCCGTCTATATGGAAGAAATCCGCAAGCTCGCAAACATCCGCTTCCCCTTCGACAACTAAAACATAAAACAAAACGGCACCGCATGATGAAGTCTTTTCCCGTGCGGTGTCGTTTTCGTATGGAGTGAATTCAGTTCTTAGCGTCTCTTTTGTTCTTTTTACGCGGGCTTTCCGGGTCTTCATCTGTGTGCCGAATATCCTGCATTACGTCCCATGGCGTCAGCATACCGAGCAGCGGCTCATCTCGGCTCCCCGTCTTCGTGATGAAAATGACCGAAAGGCGTTTGTTGCGACCACGTATCTTCTCAAACATACGCCTCGCCTCAATGCAGGTCGTTTTCTCATCGACAAATGCATAGTTTTCCACGTGCTTTTCTACGGCCAGCATTTTCCCAAGCTGTGAAAGCGTCGTTTCCTTCGTGATGCGTAAGGTTGGGTCATGCAAAATGCACGAAAAGATTGTGGACACGCTGAATACACCGAGAAATTTCTCTTTTTCTATAACCGGAATGTGCGAAAAGCCGCTCTTATCCATGCTTTCCATCAAATTTAAAACGCGCGAAGAAAGCCTTGCACAGCGAATGCTGCTGCCTTTTGTCGCAAAGTCGAGTGCAAGCGGCGGACGGCAAACGTAGTCGAGCGCCTCTCGCAGTGCTTCCACCACCGGCTCGCTCGGCTCCACGATCGGCTCGCCGCCGAGGTTCGCATTGTGCGTCATCAAATTGCGGATTTCCCGGCAGAGATTCAACGTCTCGCGCACAGGCGCGCTTTCATAATGGTTGATGTATTCAAAAACCACGCTGGAATACCGCCGCTGCTTTGCGGTGCTGAACTTTACCTCAAGCTCATCCTCCAGCTGTTTATATAAATCGATAAATTCATCGCTGCGCATGGATCACACTCCTTTTTTTCAAGAATACCACAAAAAATACCTCCGCGCAAGGCTTTGCAGATAACAAAAAACCCGATACAAATTGTACCGGGTTTCTGGAGCTGATGGTCAGAATCGAACTGACAACCTGTTCATTACGAGTGAACTGCTCTGCCATTGAGCCACATCAGCATATTTGGTTTTGCAACGTTAATTATTATACCGAATTTTCTCCGTAAAGTCAACCCCTATCGCGAATTTTCTTTTAAAAAATTTCGTGCGGACAAAATCCGCCTACGCCGGGCGGTTTACGGTTGTAACCACGCGCAATGTGTGGTACAATGATACATACAGAAATTCAAGATGGGAAAGGGCGGCTTTTCATGGGTTATAAGCTGGAGCTCGGCGCATGGAGCGCGGTTTTCGCCGTGCCGAACGCGCTTGTAGATCGATATATCAAGGAGGCGGACGGAGATCAGCTCAAGGTCATGCTGTGGCTTCTGCGCCATAACGGGCGGCCGTATGCGGCGGAGGATCTTGCAGCCGCGCTCGGCATCACCCCGCAGCGTGTCGATACCGCGCTCGGCTTCTGGATGAAAAGCGGCCTCATTTGCAGCGTTGACACCCCGCTGGATACCGCCCTTACGCCGAATCACGTGGAGAGCCCCACGCCCCCGCAGCCAAAGGCCGCTCCAACACAGCCGCAGCGCCCCACTGCGCCGAAGCGTATGCTGCGCCCGGACGGGCTTTATATCTCGGAGCGCGTAGAATCCTCCCCGGAGATTCGCCGCCTTGTAGAGGAAGCGCAGAACCTGCTCGGCAAAACGCTTTCTCCCGCGCTTTCCGGCACGATCATTCAGGCGCACGAAGATTACGGTCTGCCGTGCGAAGTCATTTTAATGCTTATCGCCTACGCGAATAAGATTGGCCGCGCAAACACGAGCTACATCGAATCCACCGTGCGCAACTGGGCAGATTCCAACATTTTAAGCATCGCCGCCGCGGAGGAAAAGCTGCGCGAGCTCGACGAGACCGCCATCGCGTGGAAGCGCTGTGAAAATGCGTTCGGCATCACCTCCCGCCGCGCACCCAGCAAAAACGAGAGCCAGTTTGCTCACAGATGGGTGTTCGAGTGGCGCATGCCCGATGAGCTTCTAAACGAAGCCTATAACCGCTGTGTGGATAACACCGGCAAGGTCAACATGAAATACATCAACGCCATTTTGGAATCGTGGCACAACGCGGGCATCCATACCTTGAAAGAAGCCGTGGATGAAAGAATTGCCGCCGAAGCCCGCCGCGAGGGTGCGCATAAGCCTTCTTATGACCTTGACGAATACGAAAAATACGATATTTTTGCTACGGAGAAATAAACCATGGGATATGCAAGACAGGTCTACACGCAAGCTGAAAATGAATTAAACAGACGTCGCACCACCGCGCAGGATAACGCACAGCGCCGCTTAGAGAACTTCTACGCCGTCTGCCCCGAAGCGGAGGACGTGCGCAGACGCATCGCTTCCACAGCAAGTCGGGCGGCTATGGCCGTTTTGCGCAGCGGCAACGCGCGAGAGACCATGGAAGCTTTAAAAAATGAAAATCTTTCGCTGCAAAAGCAGTTTGCCGATCTCCTCGCCGCGCACGGTCTCACCCGCGCTGACATCGAGCCGCAGTACACCTGCAAGCGCTGCGAAGATACCGGCTATGTAGACGGCCGCATTTGCTCCTGTTACCGCAGTTTATTAAAGCAGATCGCCTACGAAAACCTAAACCGTATCTCCCCGCTGACGCTCTCGTCCTTTGAGGATTTCTCCCTGCTCTATTATTCCGATGTTTCCGTAAACGGCGAGCGTTCCGACCGCGAGCAAATGCGCAACATTTACGACTTTTGCCGGCGCTACGCAGACAACTTCAAAAAGGACAGCGGCAACCTGTTTTTCACAGGCGCTACGGGTCTCGGCAAAACGCACCTTTCCCTCGCCATCGCCGCAGAAGCCATCAATAAGGGGTTCGGCGTAGTGTATGGCACGGCGCAGACTTTTGCCCTTTCTCTCGAGCGCGAGCGCTTCACCCGCACCGAAGAATCCGCCGGCGATACGCTCGATCTTTTAAACGACTGCGACCTGCTCATCATCGACGACCTCGGCATGGAAATCTCGTCGTCTTACATCACGGCAACAATCTACAATGTAATTGATACGCGCATCACGCTGAAAAAACCGACCATCATCAGCACAAACCTCTCCATGCAGGAGCTCGAAAAGCGTTACAACGAGCGCTTCACCTCGCGCATAATCGGATTCTACGACCGCTTGATCTTCCGCGGTAAAGACATCCGCATGAAGAAAAAGCTCAATCCGCAAAACAAACAGAATTAGCACGCAAGCAAAAAGCCGAACGGCATCGGAGCTTTCCCCGCCGTTCGGCTTTTATAATTTATTTTAATACTTCGCGGATTCAATCTCTTCAATCACGCCGCGCACGGCTTTCTCCACCGCGCCATCTTCAAACGGCACCGGAATGCCGACATAATGCAGCAGATCAAAATAGCCCAGCGTGCCACCCGCTTTGCACAGCTTTAAATAACGTGCCCAAGCGCTCTCGCGGTCTTTCTTCATCTCGTCATAGAAGAAGAATGTGCAGATCTGCGCCAGCGCGTAATCGATATAATAGAACGGGTAAAGGAAAATGTGCTGCTTCTGCATCCAAAAACCACCGTTTTCCAAGAATGCATTGCCGTCATAATCGCGCCACGGCATATATTTTTTCTCAATGCTGCGCCACACACCGCGGCGTTCCTTCGCCGTCATCTTCGGGTTCTTGTATACCTCGTGCTGGAACTCATCCACGCACGCCATGTACGGGATAACGGCCAGTGCGTCGCACAAATGTGCATAACGGTATTCGTCCGCGCGGTCGCCGAAGAATTTATCCATCCACGGGTAGGTGAAAAATTCCATCGACATCGAGTGGATCTCGCACACCTCGCTCGTAGAGCCCTGCAAAACGCCGATCGGAATCAAGCGCTCGCCGAGATATGCCTGGAACGCGTGGCCGGCCTCATGCGTCAAAACGTCCACGTCTGCAGAAGTACCGTTAAAGTTCGAAAAAATGAACGGTGCTTTGTATTCCGGCAAAGATGTGCAGTAGCCGCCAAGGTGCTTGCCCGGGCGCGTCTCAAGGTCAAACAGCTCGTACTTCGTCATGAAGTCGAAGAATTCCTTTGTTTCGGGCGAGAGCGCGCCGTACATTTCGGTCGCCTGCCCCACCATATAATCTTTGCCGCCGATAGGATCTGCGTTGCCGCCTGCAAATGTCAAACTCTCATCGTAGTATTTGACGGAATCCAAACCGAGGCGCTTTGCCTGCGCCTTGCGCATGCGGTCCACCGCCGGCGTGATAACCGTGCGGATCTGCTCGCGGAATTTCTCCACGTGCTCGGGCGTGTAGTCCAGTCTGCCCATATTGCGGTACGCAAGCTCGGTGTAATTGTCATAGCCGAGCTTCTTCGCCATCTCCACGCGCACTTCGATGAGCTTATCGTACAACTCATCGAGCTTGTCGGAAACGCCCTCGTAAAGGTTAGCCCACTTTTCAAACGCTTCTTTGCGCTCCTCGCGGTCAGTGCTCTCCATATGTTTTAAAAGGCCGTAGAAGTTGCAGGTCTCGCCGCGGAAATCCACCTTGCAGGAAGCTGCAGCCTTGGAATACTCCACGGAAAGCTCCGATTCTTTTACAAGCTCCGGGATAATGCGCTCGTCCTGTGTCTTGAGATCATTTTCCAAAACCGCGATGAAATGCGCGCCGTATTCCTTTTCAAAGTCCGCACGGAACGGGCCGTTCACAATGCCTTCCTTCATCGCCTTCTCCGCCGGGATCAGGTTCGGCAGATTTTCGTTCAGGTACGCCATTTCCGCTTCGTAGAATTCATCCGTTGTGTTCATCGTGTTGCGGATGCTGCAAAGCGACGCGATCGTAGACAAGTGCGTGTCGAGCTTTTCAGCGTCTAAAAACACCTTTTTCGCTTCCTCAAAGGTCTTCGCTGCCTTAAATGCCTCGCTGTACCGCTTATATTCCTCCACTGCCGCCGCAATGTCCGGCCGGGTGTACGGAAGTTCACTGAATTTCTGCACAACAATACGCTTCCTTTCCAAAATCTATTTGCGCTTATCATACCACTGCTTCGCACATTTTGCAAGCTGTTTTTGTTTATCCTGCACAGTAAAATGTGATCTATGCAAAAAGAGACCGCGCACAAAGCCCGATCTCTATCTTTGAGATAAATTTTAAGTTATTTCAGCTCGCCAACAACCTCACGAATGGACTTCGCCAGAATATTGAGGCCCTTTTCCAGCGTATCCATCGGCACCTTCAGCTCCGGCATGATCTTCACAACGGAATCGCGGCGGCCTACACGCTCCACGATGAGGCCGTTTTCAAACGCCTTGTGAATGACCGCCTTCGCAACATCGCCCTCAAACGCGCCGAAATCCACGCCCCACAGCAAACCGATGCCGCGCGTCGTGATGCGGCTGTCAATCGTCTCAATGTTCTCCTTGAGGAACTTCTCCACGAACGGCGCACGCTCACGAACCGCGTCTTCCACGTGCTCGTTCAGCATGAACTCCAGGCCCGCTTTCGCTGCGACCAAAGACAGCTGATAGCCGCGGAATGTGCCGTTGTGCTCGCCCGGCTTCCACTGGTCAAGCTCCGGGCGCAACAGCGTCAGCGCAAACGGCATGCCGTAGCCGCCGATGGACTTCGAGAGCGTCACGATGTCCGGCGTGATGCCTGCGCGCTCAAACGAGAAGAACCAACCGGTACGGGAGGCACCCACCTGCACGTCATCGACAATCATCAAAATGTCGTATTTGTCGCACAATGCGCGCACACGGCGCAGCCACTCATCGGGCAGTACATAAATGCCGCCGTCCGCCTGCGTCGTTTCCAAAATGATTGCCGCCGGCTTCTCCACGCCAGAGTGGTCGTCCGTGATCAGGCGTTCCATATATGCTACGGTGTCGAGTTCCGGGAACATATACGGTGCCGGAATATGCGTCACGTTGTAAAGCGGCACGCCTGCGCCCTTGCGGGAGTCCGCATTCGTTGTCAGCGCTAAAGAACCCAGCGTCATGCCGTGGAACGCACCCATCAGCGCAAAGACATTGTTGCGCTTCTTTACCTTGCGAGCCAGCTTCAAGGCCGCTTCCACCGCGTTTGTGCCGGTCGGGCCTACAAACTGAATTTTATAGTCAAAGCCGCGTGGGCGAATGACTTCATTTTCAAAATATTCGATGAATTCGCGCTTCGGTTTTGTGTACATATCAAGCGCGTGCATCACGCCGTCGTTCTGCAAATATTCAACGACCTTCTCTTTGATGTACGGGTTGTTATGCCCGTAGTTCAGTGCACCGGAACCGCAAAAGAAGTCTATATACTCCTTGCCGTTCTCATCCGTCTGGATAGAGCCCTTCGCCTTGACGAAGACCGTCGGGAAGTTACGGCAGTAAGAGCGAACTTCGGATTCATACGTTTCAAATGCTTTCGTGTTGTTTGTACTCATGTAGTACCATCCTTTCTACCATGCCATCTGCATGATTCAGCGATCACACGCGTTATGCGTGGGGCTGCGTTTTTCCCGCTCATGAGTTTTGAAGCGAGAGTCAGCGGTCGTTCGGCCAATGTGTAATAGAAATTTTGGCCGGATCCATACGGCACGCACAAATCGTTTTGTGCGATACCGTGATTAAGTTTACCACACTTGTCCGAAAAAAGAAAGGCCTTCTTTCGCAAAAAAACATATATCTCTGCAAAAATTCTGCAAAAAAGAGCAGCGCCCGCAAAAGACGCTGCCCAAATTTACAAAATTGGAATTTGACTATCTCTTAACTCGTTTTGATAAATGAAGTTCATTATCATCTACATAACCAAGTTTATTATATACAGATTGTGCAACAAGATTTTCTTGTCCTGTTAGAAGTTCATATTTGTCAAGTGGATAATTCTTACTACAATAAGCCTCTGCAAAAGTAATCATCTCACTCGCTAAGCCTCTTTTTCTGTATGCTGGTTTAACATACACTTCTGTAATTTCAGGCATATATTCATCATAGCAGAACGATTTTTTAAGCTGAACACAAACAAATCCAACTAACATATCATCTTCATCAGCAACGATAACAACTTCCTGTTTATTATTCATAAGGGAATTTCTAATATTGTCTATGCTTGTTTCGCCCTCACCATTAAATTCGTTATTTAAGATTTTTAATTGCTCTGCATCATTTACTGTTGCAATTCTTACCATAATTACACCTCATCAAATCTAAATTTATTCGATGTTCTCGCCGAGCGTACCCTGGCTGAGCGCCTTCAGATACGCAGTGATGAAATCATCAAGGTCGCCGTCCATCACCGCGCTGATGTTGCCCTTTTCGCAGCCCGTGCGGTGATCCTTTACGAGCGTGTACGGCATGAAGACATAGGAGCGAATCTGGCTGCCCCACGTGATCTCCTTCTGCTCGCCCTTAATGTCGGAGATTTTTTCAAGGTGTTCACGTTCCTTGATCTCAACGAGCTTAGAGATAAGCATTTTCATAGCCACGTCGCGGTTCTGGTACTGGCTGCGTTCCACCTGGCAGGAAACGACAATACCCGTCGGAATGTGGATCAAACGCACGGCCGAAGAGGTCTTGTTGACCTTCTGTCCGCCCGCACCGCTCGCACGGTACACTTCCATCTTAATATCGTCCGGGTTGATTTCCACGCTGAGGTCCTCGTCAATCTCCGGCATAACCTCCAGAGAGGAGAATGAAGTGTGGCGGCGGCCTGCGGAATCGAACGGCGAGACGCGCACCAAACGGTGAACGCCCGCTTCACTCTTCAAAAAGCCATAGGCATTTTCGCCCTCGACAAGGATGGAAGCGCTCTTCAGGCCCGCTTCGTCGCCCTCAAGGTAATCGAGCGTAGAAACCTTAAAGCCGTGACGCTCACCCCAACGGTTGTACATACGGAACAGCATCTCGGCCCAGTCCTGTGCCTCCGTGCCGCCGGAACCCGCATGGAATGTCAAAATCGCGTTCTTACTGTCATATTCGCCGGTGAGAAGCGTTGTCAGACGCATCGTCTCAATCTCTTTGCCGATGGCCTCCACTTCCTCCTGTGCCTCCGGCAAAAGGGAAAGGTCTTCTTCCTCATTGCCCATTTCAATGAGCGTCAGCGTATCTTCGCAGCGGGAAACAAGGTTCAGATACGTCTCGTCCTTCTGCTTTAACGCAGCGGTCTTCTGCAAAATCTTCTGTGCAGATTCCATGTTGTCGTAAAAGCCCGGCTCCGCCGCCTTGTTTTCCAGCATCTCCACTTCTTCACGCAGTCTTTCAAGGCCCAGCGCGTCCTTCAATTCATCCAGCGCCGCCTGCTTTTCATTCAGTTCATGTTTTAATACTTCATATTGCAGCATACGTTTTCGTTACCTTTCAAAAATATCCGTCCAAACCCGCCTTCAAACATTTCACGGCGGCGTTCAGCTTAAATGTGCGCAAATCTCTGTTTATTATAATAGATAACCCGCCGTTTGTAAATAGAAAAAATGCGGGAAAACGCACGGTTTTGCTGAAATCTTTATATTAGCCTTTCTTGAAGTTTTACTTCGTTTTCTCACTGAATTATTAACAGTCTGAAAATTTGCACGCTTTGCATTGCGATTGCGGGCATTTTGTAGTATTATATGAATAAGAAAATAATTCTGGCAGTATTCTGACCGTCTTTCGAATATTGCCAACCGAATTTTGGAGGTTCTGTTTTGGACTATAAAGGCATCAAGTGTCCCGTGTGCGACAAGCCGTTTACGGAAAATGACGATATCGTCGTTTGCCCGGTCTGCGGTGCACCGTACCACAGGGGCTGCTATAAAGAAAAAGGTGCGTGCATTTTCACAGATCTGCACGAAAGCGGCAAGACTTGGGCGCCGCCTGTTCCGCCGGACGCGCCGAACACGGCCAGTGAGCTTAAAGACAAGGAATGCCCGAACTGCGGCACCTTAAACGCCCACAGTGCGCTGTTCTGCAACATCTGCGGCACTTCCCTCACCGGCGCGCCGGATGAACACCGCAACACGGGCTACAACACGCAGCAAAATCCGAATAACGCGAACAATCCGAACGGCTATAACAATTACAATAACCCGTACGGCAGTTATCCCCCGCCGCAAAACAACGCAAACTATCAGAGCCGCGGCTTTGGCGGCGTGCCGTTCGCGTTCGACCCCATGGGCGGCGCAAATCCCGCGGAATTTGTTGCGGATAACGTCACCTACGGCGACGTCAGCAAGGTCGTGCAGCAGAATACGGCGTATTACCTTTCCGTGTTCCGCAATATTAAGTCTTTCGGGCGCAGCAAGTTCAATTTCAGCGCGTTCCTGTTCTCCGGCGGTTGGCTCCTGTATCGCAAGCAGTACAAAGCGGGCATCATCACAACGACAATCATGTTCCTTTTATATATCGCGAACCTGATGCTCTCGTGTTTCGTCGTCAACCCCATCACGACGCACGTCATCGATAACGCCGGCGTGTCTTCGTCGGATCTCAGCTACGTGCAGCTTGCAAACCTGCTTTCGCAGTACTTGATGGATAACCCCTCACAGTATCTTTTGTTCTGCCTGCCGCTTTTGTGCAGCGCCCTGATGCTCGGCATTATGATCTTCGTCGGCGTGCGCGCAAATCGCATGTATTTAAATCACTGCGTCCGCACCGTGCAGGAGATTAAAAGCGTCAGCAATACGGAAACCGACCTTTCCGCAGAATACACCGCACGCGGCGGCGTGAACGTTGTCGTAACGTTCTGCCTGCTCGCCTGCTACATGATCCTGCGTTGGATCCCGCTCTTTTTGACTTGATTCCAGCTTAAAAGTGACATTACCGCTTACGGCTTCACGCGGTAATGTCGTTTAAAATAAAACACATTTGGAAAATAGGAAGTATATTTGGAGGTATTGATTTATGAAAACCGTCAGAAAAGCCGTCATCCCCGCAGCAGGCCTTGGCACACGCGTGCTCCCGGCATCGAAAGCGATGCCCAAGGAAATGCTGCCCATTGTGGATAAGCCCGCTATCCAGTTTATTGTGGAGGAAGCGGTCCGCGCCGGCATTACGGATATTCTCATCATCACAAACCGCGGCAAATCCATCATGGAAGATCATTTCGACCGCGCCCCGGAGCTTGAGGAGCGTCTGCTCGCAAGCGGCAAAAAAGAAGTGTACGATGAAGTTGTGAACCTTGCGCACCTTGCAAATATCACCTACATCCGCCAGAAAGAGACGCGAGGTCTCGGCCACGCCATCTCCTGTGCCAAAGCATTTGTCGGCGATGAGCCATTTGCCGTTCTCTACGGCGATGACGTCATCCTCGGCGAAGATCCCGCCTGTGGCCAGCTCATCCGCGCTTATAACGAGACCGGCAAGGGTGTCGTCGGCGTGAAAGAGGTCAGCGAAGAAGCCATTCAGCGCTACTCCTCCCTCAAGGTAGAGCCTCTGCACGATAACTGGTTCACCTGCACCGATATGATTGAAAAGCCGAGTAAGGATAAGATTATGTCTCTTTACTCCATCCTCGGCCGCTGCGTATTGCCGCCGCAGATTTTTGATATTCTCGCCCACACCGCACCCGGCGCCGGCGGCGAAATTCAGCTCACCGATGCCATGTGTGAGCTTGCCCGCACCGAAAGCATGATCGCCGTCGATTTCACAGGCAAGCGTTATGATATGGGCAATAAGCTCGGCGTCATGCAGGCACAGGTAGAAGTCGCCTTAAAGCACCCCGAGATTGGCGAAAGCTTCCGCGCCTACCTTAAAGAGCTTGCCAAAACGCTTTGAATGTAAAGTTGATTCGCATTACACGTATGTAAAGTTCATTCGCTTTGTAAAGTCAGACAACTTCACAAAGCGCCTATATCAAATTTGATTTTCCAAAAATCCGCCGAGTTCCAAGATTTTTCTTGACTTTGCGGATTTTTATGTTATAATACTTTTGTTAGTTTGTGCTTATGCGTTTTGTGTAACACAAATGACAATCCTTGCTCCGTTTAAAAGTACGGGGCCAAAGTCCAAAAGGAGGTGCAAACCATGACAGAGGTAGTAAAGAACAAGTACGAGACCGTTATCGTTCTCTCCGCAAAGCTCGGTGAGGAAGGTAATGCAGAGCTGGTCGAAAAGTTCAAGGCATTGATTGCAAAGCACGGCACTGTCGAGAGCGTTGACGAGTGGGGTAAGAGAAGATTCGCGTATCCGATCAACAAGGAAACCGAAGGCTACTACACCCTCGTAAACTTCGAGAGCACGCCGGACTTCACCGCTGAGCTGGACAGACGCTATAAGATCACTGACGGCGTTCTCCGTTCCATCATCGTGAAGAAGGATCCCCGTTTTGCAACCGCTGCTGCAAAGCCGCGTAAAGCCGCTGAGCCGAAGCCGATCGACGTTGAGGCTGTCGCAGCCGAGGCTGTCGAAGCAAACGAGTCCGCTGCTGAGTAAGTTTTTTGAAACGAAAGAGAGTTGTTACCTATGTTGAATGTTGCAGTTGTTATGGGCAGACTGGTTGCCGATCCTGAGCTTCGCCACACCCCGAGCGATGTTGCCGTTACCAGCTTCACGCTGGCGGTAGACCGCTCCTATGTTAAGTCTGGCACAGAACGTCAGGCTGATTTCATTGATGTTGTCGCTTGGCGCAGCACCGCGGATTTTGTATGCAAATATTTCCGCAAGGGCCAGATGATGGCGGTTCACGGTTCCATTCAGACACGCACATATACAGATAAGGACGGCAATAAGCGCAAGGCGACCGAGATTGTTGCGAACGATGTCAATTTTGCGGATTCCAAACGCAGTGACAGCGGCGCAAATTACGGTGCCCCTTCCGCCCCGTCTTACGGCAATAATTACGGAAGTAACAGCGCAGCCGGAAATGAAATGCAGCGCCCGGCTTACAGCGAACCCGCTCCCACCTATTCAAGTGGTAACAGCGGAGATTTCGAGGAGATCATCGGGGACGACGACCTGCCGTTCTGATGATCCAACAACGACTAAGATAAGGAGGCTTTCGCAATGGCAGACAGACCGGAGAGAGATAATCGCCGCGGTGGTCGCAAGGGCCGCAGAAAAGTATGCAGCTTCTGCGTTGACAAAGCGGATTACATCGATTACAAGGATGTTGCCAAGCTTCGCCGTTTTATTTCTGAAAGAGGCAAGATCCTCCCCAGAAGAGTTACGGGAACTTGTGCACATCATCAGCGTGGCCTGACAGTCGCTATCAAGCGTGCTCGTCACCTCGCTCTCCTGCCCTTCAGCAGCGACTGATCGTGCAGATCTAATATCAGCGTACAAGGGAGATTTTCGTCGGAAGGTCTCCCTTTTGCTATCCCCCATTGATTTGCAAAACCCGCACTCTGTGCCTTTAACGGTACAGAATGCGGGTTTCTTTTAATTTACTTGAGTCGCCATCAGAACAGACGAATGATCTTGCCGCCACAGCCGCAATGGTACCGCTCCGGGTGCTGCACCACTGCCGTGAGTTTCATGCGCGGAAACTGCCTTTTGCATTTTGTACATTGCAGCATATATTTCACCGGTTTCTCCTCGTACTCCACAAGTGCTTCCTTCGTCGTTGCCGTAATGCAGTAGTTATATGCGTTGTTCATCTTACCTGCGTATGTCTTCCAAAGGAGCTTGTGATTCATGCAGCGCGGGCACGTGTGCAAAAGCTCATGCGCCAAAACGCTGCGCACACAATTCTCGTCCTTGTCCTCCAAATACGCTGAGACCTCGATTCGATATTCATATTTTTCGCCATGTAATCGCATACAGCGACCGTAGCGCTTTTTTGCGCGCGTGTTGATCTGTACCTCCGGCTCGATGTTGCCCGAGACCGGGATACCCAGCGCACGCACTTCTTCGTAGATTTCTTTCATCAATGCGTTATAATCATACTTCATAAAGTTTCCTCGCTTTTCTTTATTTTACTACTATCTACTACGAAAGAAAAGTGGTATAATTAAAAAGGAAAATCGTTTTCCTATCAATTTTTCGGAGGAATTTTCATGAAGTATTATTCGATCGGCTACGCCGTCAACGACGGTTTGCCGGAAGTTACACGCGAAGACGTGCAGAAACTCACCCACATGAACCTTGCGTTCGGTCTCATCAGCGAAAACGGCCTTTTGGATCTGCACCAGATGACACATCTCGATCTCATCCCGCAGTTCCGCGATTGGAACCCCGCTCTGCGCGTGGTGCTTTCCGTCGGTGGCTGGGGCGCGGGCGGCTTCTCCCTCATGTCCCGTACCGAAGAAGGCCGCCGCGCATTTGCGGAGTCCTGCCGCAAAGCCGTGGAGGAATATCACCTCGATGGCATCGATATCGACTGGGAATACCCATGCAGCGACCAAGCCGAGATTGACTGTGACTCGAGCGATAAACAGAACTACACAAAGCTCCTGCAAGCTCTGCGCGACGCCCTTGGCATGAACCGCATCGTCTCCACCGCTGTCGGCGCAGGTGATTATTTCCCGGAAAACACCGAAATGGACAAGGTCGCCGAGATTGTCGATTACGTGCAGCTCATGACCTACGACATGCGCAACGGCTTCACGCATCAGGCCGGCCACCACGCCTCCCTCAGTGCCAGCCGCGGCGATACGAGCAATACGAACACGCGCTACATCGTCGAGCTGTTCCACAACGCCGGTGTGCCGTACAATAAGCTCGTCGTCGGCGCAGCATTCTACTGCCGCCATTACACGGGCGCCGCAAACGTCAACAACGGCCTCCTGCAGGAAGCCAGCGCCGGTATGTACGGCCCGAACTACGATGGTCTCACCGAGGAGTTCCGCCGCGAGCATAACTACACGGAATATTGGGACGAGGACGCTGAAGCCGCATATCTCTGGAACGGCGAAACGTTCATCAGCTTCGAGTCCCCCGAGGCCATCCGCCGCAAGTGCGAGTACGTCAAGGAAAAGGGCATGCTCGGCGTCATGTACTGGGAGCACAGCGCCGACCACACCCGTGAGCTGCTCACTGTCATCGCAAAAACACTGAATATCTAAACTCTAACGGAAAAGGAGCCTGCGCGCATGAAAACCGCGTTCAGGCTCCCTTTTTACCGATAAAAACAAGAACTATCCCTGTTTTTTGTAAAATAAAAGACCCATCGGAAATTCCGATAGGTCTTTTGGCGTGGTGCGCGAGACGGGACTTGAACCCGTACGTCATAAACACACGCCCCTCAAACGTGCCTGTCTGCCAATTCCAGCACTCGCGCTCAACAATATGTATTATAGCATAAGCCGCGCTGTTTGTCAACTGTTATTTCTCAAAACGCAAAAACATGTCCGTTTTTTGCATTTTACCGCAAAATGCTGGTGAAAAGGGTCAAAACATGCTATACTGCATGTAACAGGAACGCGGGAGGAAAACACGATGACGTACACAAAACGCTATATATCGCCGGTTGGCGTGATCTTGCTTGCAGCAGATGACGCGGGGCTTACGGGGCTGTGGTTTGAGGGCAGCAAGTATTTTGCGGCGGAGTTGCCGAAGGCGCACATAGAACAGGACACACCCGTTTTGCTCGAAACTATACAGTGGCTCGACGTATATTTTGCCGGAAAAGAACCGGATTTCACGCCGCCGCTACACCTCATCGGCTCGGATTTTCGGCAGGCGGTTTGGAACATCCTGCTCTCTATCCCCTACGGTCAGACAATGACCTACGGCCAGATTGCAAAGCAGCTTGCAAAAAACACCGGGATAGACAAAATGTCCGCACAGGCGGTTGGCGGTGCGGTCGGGCACAATCCGATCTCGATTATCGTCCCCTGCCACCGCGTTGTGGGCACGAACGGCAGCCTGACCGGCTACGCCGGCGGCCTTGATAAGAAAATCGCGCTGTTGGAGCTTGAAAAAACCGACACTGCAAGATTTTTCCGCCCGAAAAAGGGTACGGCGCTGTAACATGCCCTTACACTTAGAATAAACGAAAAGGTCTTCCGTTAGGATTACAGGAGACCTTTTTGCTATAAAAACCAAGCTAAACGTAAAATAAAAGACCTATCGGAAATTCCGATAGGTCTTTTGGCGTGGTGCGCGAGACGGGACTTGAACCCGTACGTCATAAACACACGCCCCTCAAACGTGCCTGTCTGCCAATTCCAGCACTCGCGCTCAACAAGTGATATTATAGCAACAAACAGGAAAATTGTCAAGACTATTTTAAAAGAAATTTGAATTTTGTTTGTAAAAAGCCGGATTTGCGTCGGTTTAGTCCTCAACGGCAATGGCGTTTTCTTCTTTGATGTCTTCCGCGAGCAGCATGCGCACGGGATGCTCGGCGGTATACGGTTGCCATGTGGGCAAGCCCTCCCCATTCGGGTCGCCGGTCTTTGCGAAGTTTGCCCAGTAGGAGGACATTGCAGCTTCAAGCGTATAGTCGCACGGTTCCCACGGGCGCCAGCATCTGTTCATCGTGTGGAAAACATACCACAGCTCGGACGAATGGAACGCACCTGCGTTGTCGCCCGGCAACTGACGGTTGAAGAAATAGATGTAGCTCGGGCATCTGCCGAGTTTATTCTGGTTCTTCGCCCAGCGCACGGCACTCTTTTCGAGAATTCTATCGCCCGCTGCGATGTCGCCGCCGGTGCAGCCGATCATGTAATCGATGTCGTGCGCATTGCCGGAAAGCGCCACTTCGTCTACGGAAGCCTTCAGCAGCACGTTATCAACAACGGGCTGCCACGCAAGACCGCTTGGGGACTGGATGGTATACTGCACCTCGGCGATTTTTTCCGCCGGGACAGCACGCATCTCTTCGATGTTTTTCGCGCCGAGCTTTTCCATCAGCTCTTTGGAGGACTTCACGCGCATTTCAATGGAAACGTCATGCGAAAGGCCACCAAGGCCGCCTGCGCTCTGCAAAACGGCACGCTTAATCTTGCCGCGCGTCAAATCGGACGAAATAAGCGTCTGCACGCTCATGCAGCCTGCAGACTGGCCTGCTGCCGTGATGCAGTCCGGGTCTCCACCGAACGCCGCAATGTTCTCGTATACCCAGTCGATTGCTGCAACTTGGTCGTAAATACCGTAGTTGCCGCTGATGCCCTCGGGGTTTTCGGCATCGAGCTCCGGGTGCGCAAAGAAGCCGAGTGCGCCGACACGGTAGTTGATGGAGACGAACACTACGCCGTTTTTCGCAAACTGCTCGCCGTCGAACTCCTTTTCCGCGCCGCTTCCGTGCATGAACGCACCGCCGTGAATCCAGAAGAACACGGGCAACTTATCGCCCGGCTGCGCAGATGCAGGCGTCCAGATGTTCAGATACAGGCAGTCTTCGCTCTGCTTTAGGTTTTCATCGCTGTAAAACTCCTTGCCGTAGAGGTCCATTTTGGACAGGTCAGCCTGCGGTGCTTTGGCGGAGAACTCCAGTGCGGGGCGCACACCCTCCCATTTTGCGTGCGGTTGCGGACGCTTCCAGCGCAGCTCGCCGACCGGCGGTGCAGCATACGGCACGCCCTTGAAGATCACGCTTTGTTTATCATCGGAAAACGCACCTTCGAGTGCACCTTCTTTAACGGTTACGATCGTATTCATTGAAACTTCCTCCCAAGGATAAAATTCACAGCAACGCCGCGGATAAATTTCTGCGGTGCTGTCGGTGGTTTATAAATTTAATTTATGCGTTAAGCTGCTTCAGGAGCATCTCACCTGCGCCGGCGGGCACACTGTCGCCGCCAAACGATAACAGCGCACGCAGCGGCATTTCCGCCATCATACGTGCCATGGCCTCGCCCATGCCGATGTCGTCCGCATCTGCTTGTGCAAGCGGGTTCTGTGCCATCATCTTGCCGAGAATCTCGCGGCCGACGGGACTTTCCATAATCTCTTCAATCGTGGAATTCATTGTGTAGACGCGCTTAATCTGCGTAGTAGAGGTGACGTTCACCGTCGCGGTGCAGGCGATGTCGCGGCTGGATTTTGCCGCCATGATCGTGTAGTCGCCGGACTCAACGTACCAATCGGAAATATCGGTGCGGTAATACGCGAACGCACGCTTTGCAAGCGTAAAGGTGACGGTCTTCTCCTCATCCGGCTCGAGTTCGATCTTTTCAAAGCCGCGCAGCTCTTTTATGGGACGAATGGTGCGGCTTTCCGGCATGCCGACGTACAGCTGCACGACCTCTTTGCCCTTCACCTTGCCGGTGTTGCGGACGTTGACGGAGACGGTCAGCGTATCGGTATCATTCATCTCGGACTTATCAAGCGTTAAATTGCTATATTCAAATGTCGTATAGCTGAGGCCGTAGCCGAACGGGAACAACACGTCCATGTTCTTTTTGTCGTAGTAGCGGTAACCGACAAATACACCCTCGCGATACTCGGTCTTATTCTGCTCATCGCCGAAGAAATAGAGGTACGAGGGGTTATCCTCCAGACGGCGCGGGAACGTCTCCGCGAGTTTGCCGGAAGGGTTCACATCGCCGAACAGCAGGTCGAGCGTCGCGGTGCCGACGGCTTCACCGCCGAGGTATGCGTACAGCACGCCGCGCACGTCATCAATCCACGGCATGGTGATGCAGCCGCCACACATGACGACGACAACGGTGTTCTTCTGCACTTCGGAAACAGCTTTGACGAGTGCTTCGTGGTTTTTCGGCATCGAAAGCGTGCGGCGATCCATGCCCTCGGACTCCATGGCGTCCGTGATGCCGACGAACACAACGGCGACATCGGCGTTCTTTGCAGCCTCCTGTGCTTCCTTGAGGAGCGCTTCGTCGGACTCTGTGGTGTTCGTATCATAGCCGGGCGCGTAGGTGACATCGAGCCCCTTTGCAGCCTCGAGCGCGCTTGTGACCTTATAGGAGTTCACGTGTGAGCTGCCGCCGCCCTGAAAACGCGGAGTCTCCGCAAACTTGCCGATGAACGCAAGTTTCTGGCTGCGCTTTAATGGCAGAATACCATCATTTTTGAGCAGAACCATGGACTCATCTGCAATCTTACGCGCTTCTTCGTGGTCGGCTTCAAAATCGATCTTCGTTTCGGGCTGCTTATTTTCGGTGTATTTGAGAACGATGTTCAAAATGCGCTCCACAGCGGTATCGAGCACCTTGATATCGAGCGTGCCGTTGTTGACCGCGTCAACGATCTGCTTGTCGTTTGCGGCGTTTTTGCCGGGCATTTCAAGCTCCATGCCGGCTTCAAGGCACTTTATGCGGTCTGCGGTGGTCGCGCCCCAATCGCTCATCACGTAGCCGTCAAAGCCCCACTCGTCGCGGAGAATATCGGTCAGCAAGCGCTTGTTTTCAGCGGCGAACGTACCGTTGATGCGGTTATACGAGCACATAATCGTCCACGGCTTCGAGTCCTTTACGGCAGTCTCAAACGCAGAAAGGTAAATTTCGCGCAAGGTACGTTCATCAACGACGCTGTCGCTGGACATGCGGTTGTATTCCTGACTGTTGGCGGCGAAATGCTTCACGCTGACGCCGACATTCTGGCTCTGCACGCCGTTTATGTAGTTTTTGGCAAGCTCGCCGGTGAGGTACGGGTCTTCGGAAAGATACTCAAAATTGCGGCCACCGAGCGGAGAACGCTTGATGTTGATGGCCGGGCCGAGCAGAACAGAAAGGTCCTCCGCCTGGCAGGCGTGGCCAAGCACTTCACCGGAGCGGCGGAACAGCTCGCGGTCGAATGAACACGCCATGCAGGAGCCTGTGGGGTAGCTGGTGGCGGGCACGCTGGCGTTGAGGCCGAGGTGGTCGGCGGCGTCAGACTGCTTACGGATGCCGCACGGGCCGTCCGAGACCATGACGGATTCAATGCCGAGGCGCTGCGGAGTATCGAGATGCCAGAAGTCTTTACCGGAGCAAAGCGCGGCTTTCTCTTCCAGCGTCATTTGAGAAATGATCGATTTTACATCCATACAAACAACTCCTATGACTGATTTGAGTTCAGTATAGCACACTTTCGCGAAAATTTCCATAGACAATTCAGAAATTTTGTTGACTTTATCGGTAGAAAGATATTATAAAAGCCGATACGATTATATCGGCTTTTCATCACAATTTGAATAGTTTTTCAAAATTATCATAAAGCATTTTTCGGTTCTCTTCCTCCCCGTAGCCGAGTGCGAAAAAGCGTTCAAGCTCCTTTTCGTGCGTCCACATGGGGAAATCCGTGCCGAACATGACTTTATCCATACCGAAATGTTCAATGCTCCTTCTTGCTTCGTCCGGGTTCAACACAAACAGCGAGCTGCTGGTATCGACCCACACGTTCGCGCCTTTTAGGCACGCTTTGGCTTCATCCCAGCGCTGGTAACCGCCGAGATGCGCGGCGATGCACTTTAATTCCGGCAGCTTTTCGAGCACATTCGCAAGCTTCTTCGGCGCAGAGAGCTCGCTTCTGGCATCACCCATGTGAAATAAAATCGGCAGATCGCGCGCCATGCAGGCTTTGTAGACCGGCAGCATTTTTTCGTCATCGATGGCAAAGCCTTGAAAATCCGAGTGCAGCTTGATGCCGTGCAGGCCGAGCGCCTGAATTTCATTGAGCTCTTTTTCGACGTCCTCAATGTCCCGGTGCCATGCGCCAAGGCCGACGAACTTCGGGTATTTTTCGCATTTGGCCGCGATGAAACGATTGATGGAGCCAACCTGCTCCACTTTTGTCGCAACGGAGCAGACGAGAAATTTATCGAATCCTACGGCGGTGCCCTCTTCGTTTAAAACGTGCGGCAGGCCGACCTCCGCCATGGGAAGATCATAAAAACGGCCAACGTTTTCGGTCGCCTTTTCCGCAATCTTGCCGGGGTAAATGTGGGCGTGCGCGTCGGCGGCACGGTACAAAACGCCGTTATGCTTCACCATGCGCCTTCGCCTCCCTTTCTTTTTTCGAGAACACACAGCCACAGAAATCCTGCCGATATAGGTTATAGTCTGCCGAAAGCTGAATGGAGCGCTTATAGCCCTCCTGTTTTTTGAAATCGGACGGCAAGTGCGGCACGCCGTATTTTTCTGCAAGCGCTTCGCCGATCTCATTTAGCTTCTGCGCGTTTTTCAGCGGGCTGATGGACAGCGTTGTTGTGAAAAAATCAAAATGATGCCCTGCGGCATACTTTGCCGCTGCTTCCATGCGCAGCTTGTAGCACGCAAAACAGCGCTCGCCGCCCTCCGGGATGTGCTCAAGCCCGCGCACGGCGGTGAAGAATTCTTCCGACACGTAAGGCAGATCGACAAGCGCTACTTCCTTGGTGCATGGCATTTCGGAGATAAGCCGCTTTAACTCCGCTTCCCTTTTTTGATACTCCGCCTCCGGATAGATATTAGGATTATAAAACAGCACGGTAATTTTAAAATGCGCTGTAAGCTTCTCCAAAACGGCGCTGGAGCACGGCGCACAGCACGCGTGCAAGAGCAAAGTCGGCCGCTTTTCCTCGTACGTAAAGGTTTCGATGAGTGTATTCAGTTCTTTTGCGTAGTTTCTTTTATTAGCCATGACTTTATTTTAGCACCGAAGCCCCGTTTTCGCAAGATATGTATACTCTTTATCACAAATTTCTTACAAATCTGCCGTGTGAATTGACAATATTGCCGTTTCGCGGTAAACTATATGTATCAAATTGTGCGCATACGGCGCATTTCGGTGTTTGTGTGCCGTTTTACAGAAAGGTTTCGTGACATGTTTGATTTTTCTATATTGATTTCCAACCCGCTCATCAACGTCGCTGTTGTTTCGTGGTGTGCGGCACAAATCTTAAAGACCAGCATCCATCTTTTTAAACACGGCGAATTTAAGAAAGAGCGTCTCTCCGGCGCAGGCGGCATGCCAAGCTCCCACTCGGCGGTAACGTGCTCGGTGCTGCTGACCTCTTATCTTATCTACGGCTTTTCCTCCCCGATCTTCGCCATGGCGTTCGTGCTGGCACTCATCGTCATGTACGACGCGACCGGCGTGCGCTGGGCGGCGGGTCTGCACGCAAAAGCCATCAACTACATTGTGGAATATTTAGGCGATGAGAACACCAAGGACAAAGACCAACTGAAAGAAATGATTCCGAAGCTGAACGAATCGCTTGGCCACCGCATGATCGAGGTGGTGTGCGGTGCGCTGCTCGGATTTGTGATCTCGCTCATCGGGTACTTCTGCTTCTAAAATTCAATTTGCATGAAAAAACGTTGCACGGAGCTTTCCTGCAGCGTTTTTATTATGGCTCTTTCCTGCGGTTTTGAATGCGGCGTATGAGCAGCGCCGAGCCGCCGACAGCAAGCACGCACCAGCCAAAGAGGAGCGATGCACGGACAATCCATTCCCCGGCTGCGTTCTCTTGCTTCTCGCCATGAATGTGAAGCTTTGCGCTTCCGCCTTCCCCGCACTGCACGGTAAATGTCATGCTCTCTTCGGCGGTAAGCGTACCGATATAAATCTCGGCAAACCCGAGTGCAGCACTGTCCCCAGAGAAAAGCATCACACTTTGCCCGTTTTGCACACGCAGAAGCTTTACTTCACCTTGGCTTTCTTCTGCCGTGAGATATAACTCAAGCGGCACGGTACATTCGTTTTTGAACACAAGGCTGAGGGGCACGCCGCTTTCGGCTATGACAGTCTTTTCTAAACGGTCTCCGCTGAAAAACACCGGCAGCAAAAAAGCCGTGATGAACGCCAGGACCCGAACCGAAAACATGCGCACCCCTCCTCGGCCGCCGGGCGCGCATCACCATACGCGCCGCCTGTAAGAGGGCACCGACGGGCCTTTTTCTTCATGTATATGCGTGCGCGCCGGCGTTATATGCGCACGGTACCGCATGACGATCTCCGCATGCCTGCCGAACAGCTTTTCCAAAAGCGTCAGGACGGTCTTTTTCTCTTCGCGATAGTGCTTTCCGTGTTTCATCGTTTTCCTATGCCCTTTCCGTAAATTTTGTGATCTCTACGGATAAAATACCACGACACGGCGAAATATTTTGTCATTCCCATCATGCGGAAATCTTGAACTTTCCACGCATTTGTGGTAAAATAAATCGGTTATTTTGAATTTGTGAAGAAACAGAGGTTATCATCTTGGCCGATTTTAGAAATGAGATTGAAAAACGGCGCACGTTCGCGATTATTTCGCACCCGGACGCCGGTAAAACGACACTGACGGAAAAGTTCCTTCTGTACGGCGGCGCCATTCAGCTGGCCGGTGCGGTCAAGGGCAAAAAGAATGCGCGCCACGCCGTTTCCGACTGGATGGAAATTGAAAAGCAGCGTGGTATCTCCGTCACCTCTTCTGTTATGCAGTTCCAGTATGAGGGCTACTGCATCAATATTCTGGACACCCCGGGCCACCAGGACTTCTCTGAAGACACATACCGCACGCTGATGGCGGCAGACTCCGCCGTGATGGTCATTGACGCCTCAAAGGGCGTTGAGGCACAGACGAGAAAGCTTTTTAAAGTCTGCGTCATGCGCGATATTCCGATTTTCACGTTCATCAACAAGATGGACCGCGACGCGCAGAGCCCGTATGATCTTTTGGACGAGATCGAAAAAGAGCTCGGCATCGGCACCTACCCGATGAACTGGCCGATCGGCTCCGGTGTGGATTTCAAGGGCGTTTACGACCGCGAAAAGTCCGAAATTCTCGCGTTTGAAGGAGACAAAGAGCTGCGCGGTCAACACGAAGTCAAAGCGCACGAGATCGATCTGAACGACGCGGCGCTTGAGACCATTCTCGGCGAAAGCCTGTGCCAGACGCTGCGCGATGACGTAGAGCTTCTGGACGGCGCGGGCTATGAATTTGACCTTGAAAAAGTGCGTCATGGCAAGCTCTCCCCCGTGTTTTTCGGCTCCGCTTTGACAAACTTCGGCGTGGAGCCGTTCCTCGAGAGCTTTCTGCGTATGACGACCTCCCCGCTGCCGCGCCAAACCTCGGAGGGTGTGGTTGACCCGTTCAGCAAGGATTTTTCTGCGTTCGTCTTCAAAATTCAGGCGAACATGAACAAGGCGCACCGCGACCGCATTGCATTCATGCGCATTTGCAGCGGCAAGTTTGAAAAAGGCATGGAGGTCACCCATGTGCAGGGCGGTCGCAAGATCAAGCTTTCGCAGCCGCAGCAGATGATGGCGCAGAGCCGCGAAATCATTGACGAGGCGTATGCGGGCGACATCATCGGTGTGTTCGACCCGGGCATTTTCTCCATCGGCGACACGATCTGCACGGGTAAAAAAGTGCAATTTGAAGGCATTCCAACGTTCGCGCCGGAGTTTTTCTGCCGCGTGCAGCAAAAGGACACGATGAAGCGCAAGCAGTTCGTCAAGGGCACTACACAGATTGCACAGGAAGGCGCCATTCAGATCTTCCAGGAGATCGCCTCCGGCATGGAGGAAGTCATTGTAGGCGTGGTGGGTACACTGCAGTTTGACGTATTCAAGTACCGCATGGAAAACGAGTACAACGTTGAAATTCGCATGGAGACGCTGCCGTACTCACTCATCCGATGGATCGACACGCTGGACGTGGACCTCAAAAAGCTGAACCTCACGTCCGACACAAAAAAGGTGCAGGACATCCGCGGACGTTACCTTTTGCTTTTCTCAAATGAGTGGAGCATCCGCTGGGCGCTGGAGCACAACGAAGGCCTGGAGCTTTCCGAGTTCAGCCGCTAAATTTTATAAAAAGTAACGCTCTGTATGGCTTTTGTGCCGTACAGAGCGTTGCTTTTTATGTATTGCTGCTTGATTTTTGCTTGTGGCTGTCCGCGACGAACTCTTTCGGCGTCATGCCGGTGCAGCGCTTAAAGCGTCCGCAGAACGGAGGCGGAATCCGAAAAGCCGCAGGAAAGCGCCGTTTCACTGACAGTATATGTACCCGCCAGCAGCATTTTTTTCGCCGCATTGATGCGCACCTGCATCAAATATTGCTTCGGCGACATGCTTTCGGAAGCGGAGAAAATGCGGTAGAGATACGTGCGGTCTATGCCGATATGCCGCGCGAGGTCGCTGATCTGAATGGGATAGCCGTAGTTGCTTTTGATGTAGCCGATGGCCTTATTCACATACTCATGCTCGCGGGTGTACGCGCCGCCGTGTGCGGATTCCTCCAAAACGGACATCGCACCGTAAAAGCCGCTCATCACTTTAAATAAGCTGCCTTTGTTGAATTCGTCGATCATCTCGTGCATGTAGCGGATGAATTCGTCGCCGTTTTCAAGCTTTGTTGTGTATTGGCTGACAAGACCCGTGCGGCGCAGAATCTCCAGTACATCAAAGCCGTCGAATGCGACCCACATGTACTCCCACGGGTCTTCGCGGTCGGCAATGTAATATGTGCGCTCACCCGGGCGGATGAGGAAGCACTCGTTTGCGTGCAGCGTGTAGGTTTCTTCCCCGACGGTATACGTACCCTTGCCGGAGATGACGTAGTGCAGCAAATACTGATTGCGCACGGCTGGGCCCCAGAAATGCCCGCCCTCACATTTTTCGTAACCGCAGTAATACACGGTAACAGAGCCGCCGTTATTCAAATTTTCAGCTCTATGCTTTATAGTGTTCATACCCGTCCCTACCTTTGTAATTCCCTATTCAGTATAGCACACTTAAACACAAAATACAACAAAATCGCAACGAAAAGAAACAAAAAATATAGAATCTGCACACTATGCACCGTATAATGAATACAAGAATCGTTTTTATGGAAGGAGTTACAAATTATGCCAAAAATTACATTCATGGGCGCGGGCAGCACCGTTTTTGCACGCAATGTGCTCGGCGACTGCATGTGCACGCCCTCTCTGTGTGAGAGCGAGATCGCGCTCTATGATATCGATGCCGAGCGTTTGGAAGAGTCCTACATCATTCTCAGCGCTATCAACAAGAATACGAACGGCGGCAAAGCGACACTGAAGACCTATTGCGGCGTTGAGAACCGCAAAGAAGCGCTGCGCGGCGCGGACTTCGTCGTAAACGCCATTCAGGTCGGCTTCTACGACCCGTGCACAATCATCGATTTCGAGGTGCCGAAGAAGTACGGTCTGCGCCAGACGATTGCCGATACGATGGGCATTGGCGGCATCATGCGTGCACTGCGCACCATTCCTGTTTTGGAAGATTTTGCCCGCGACATGGAAGAAGTTTGCCCGAACGCATGGTTCCTCAATTACACAAACCCGATGGCAATGCTTTCCGGCTACATGCAGCGCTATACGAACGTAAAGACCGTCGGCCTCTGCCACAGCGTGCAGGTCTGCTCTAAGGAGCTCCTAAAGGCCCTTGGCATGGAAGATAAGGTTGAAGGCCGCCGCGAGCTCATCGCCGGCATCAACCACATGGGCTGGCTTTTGAAGATTGAAGACAAGGACGGCAACGACCTCTACCCCGAGATCAAGCGCCGCGCCGCAGAAAAGAATGCAACCGAAAAGCACAAAGATATGGTGCGCTATGAGTACATTCGCCGCCTCGGCTACTACTGCACCGAATCCAGCGAGCACAACGCGGAATACAATCCGCTCTTCATCAAGTCCCGTTATCCGGAGCTCATTGAACAGTTCAACATTCCGCTGGACGAATACCCGCGCCGCTGCATCAACCAGATCAAGGGCTGGAAGGAAGAAAAAGAAAGCATTTTGAAGGACGGCAAAGTGGAGCACACCCGTTCCAGCGAATATGCCTCCTACATTATGGAAGCTATGGTCACCGGCAACCCGTATAAGATTGGCGGCAACGTACTGAACACCGGCCTTATCGATAACCTGCCCGCCGATGCGTGCGTTGAGGTACCGTGCCTTGTGGACAAGATGGGCGTAAATCCGTGCCACGTTGGCCGCCTGCCGGTACAGCTTGCCGCAATGAACATGACAAACATCAACGCACAGCTGATGACAATCGAAGCGGCACGCACCAGAAAGCGCGAGGACATCTACCGCGCCGCTATGCTGGATCCGCACACCGCAGCCGAGCTTTCCATCGACGACATCGTGAAGATGTGCGACGACCTCATCGAGGCACACGGCGATTACATGGCGATGTATAAATAACTCAACGTTTTCCTCCATTGATACTTCTATAAAAAGCAATACACCCGCAGGAACGAATCGCCTGCGGGTGTATTGCTTTCTAACCAATTTTACTCGCCGTCTTCCTCGCTGCTTTCCGCGCTGACGAGGATACCCACAACGGCGCCGTACGCGAGCGCATCGCCGGGGCTGTCGGACTGATAACCGATGACGTGACCAATCTTCACATAATCGTTGACTTCGGCGACCTGCACCGGCTCGAAACCGAGGGCTTTTAAAACCGTTACGGCTTCGTCGGCAGTCTTGCCTTCGATATCCGGCAGCGTACGCAGCTGCGGGCCTTTGCATACAGCAATCTTTACCGTGCTGCCGGCCTCAATAATCTCACCCGCGAGCGGATATTGCCCGGTGATTTGCCCCTCCGGCAATGTATCGCTGAATGTTTCCTTGTAGATTTCAAGCTTGAATTTATATTTTTTGTCCTTTTCTGTTAAGGAGAGCAGCTTGTCGTAATCCATACCGACAAGGTTCGGCACCTCAAGCGTTTGCTTTTCTTCGACAACGCCCGGATCTTTGATGAACGCAACGATGCTTTGCGGCGAGAATGGGCTGTCTTTGAACCACACGCTCGTCACGGCAAAGATGACGACGAGTGTAAACACGAATGACGCGACAAGCCACAGGAAAGCAGGCACGCGACGCTTGCTCGGCGTGCGGCCGGAACCGCTCGGCAGCGAGCGCACCGTTTCGGTCTCGACGAATTTTTCCACAACGGTCGGCTCAGCGGCAAGCTCTGCGGAAAAGCGCGAGAAGCTTGACGTGCGGCGAGAGGGATCAACCTGTAGGCCGTTTGCAATAGCCGGAATAACCTGCTCCGGCAGCTGCTTTAGGATATTTTTGGAGATCATCAGGCGCGGGTCCTGCTTGCGCTTCGGCGCTTCCATGGGCGCGGCGCCCGTGAGCGCAAACAACAACGATGCGCACAGGCCGTAAACATCCGTGACCTCATCGCAGATTTTCGTTTTGGAGTACTGCTCCAGCGCCCAGCAACCGGGGAAAATATCCTCAATGAGGTCGGTGCCGGCACGGCGCACAGACTGTATGTCAAAGCCCGTAACGATCATTTTATCGTCTTTTGTGATGCGCAGTGTGTTCGGCGAGATACCGAGGTGCTCGACGTTCTGCGCATGAATGGTACCGAGCGTGTGAATGACCGGGTAAAAGAACTGTTCGCACTGCGCCCAGCTTAGAATGCCGTGCTCCTCCACGTACTGTCGCAGGGAAACGGACTCTGTGAACGAGAACACGATGTACTGCGTGTTGTTCTGCGAAAATGTATCGATGGCGCGCTGAATGTGTTTTGTATCGGAAACACGCAGGAGCTTCTGCGCATAGCGCTCGAACTCGCTTAAATAGTCGCTGAACTTGAGTTCTGCCCCGCTGACCGGCAGTACGGACGCGCCGGTCTCGCCGCGCACAGCGATGGTATGCGGATAAAACTCACGCACCTCTACCTTCTGCGCCGTTTTGGCTTCCAACGCGGCGTATGTAATGCCCGCGCCGTTGACGTGCACGGCCTGTCCCACAAGGTATTTTTCGCCAAGCAATGTGCCGTACGGCAGCGCGTTTTTCACCTGATCGCCGTTGTGCCAGCCGCAGTGCGGACAGGTATTGCTGCTGTCCTCCATTGCTTCAAAGCATCTCATGCAATATAATTTGTTCTCTCCCATGCGCTCAGCTTCCTCTCGATCTCCGCTTCGGAATGCGGTGCATTTTTATACAACATCCCCGAAAAATTCTTTTCACTGAACACAGTATACCACATTTTGCCTGTGCTTTCAAGGTGTGTACGCACCCGAAAGCGCGAAGAAACTGTCGGAAAGCTGCAAGGGCCGCAATTTTAATAAAATTGTAAGGAAAATTTTGCTTTTCTTTTCCGGCATATATTCGGGCAAAAAAAGAACGCTCCAGACATAGGAGCGTTCTCTGTAATTCGATTTAAGCTGAAATTAAGCCTTGTCGATGGAACCGAAGAGCTCCATCTTTTCCTTAACGGTAGCCTTAATGGCCTCAAAGCCCGGAGCGAGGAGCTTTCTCGGGTCGAAGCCCTTGCCCTCGAGATCCTTGCCTGCTTCGATGTACTTTCTCGTAGCATCTGCGAAGGAGAGCTGGCACTCGGTGTTGACGTTGATTTTGGAAACGCCAAGGGAGATTGCTTCCTTGATCATGTCAGCCGGGATGCCCGTACCGCCATGGAGAACGAGCGGCATGGTGCCGGTGAGCTTCTGAATCTCAGCGAGAACGTCGAAGTTCAGGCCCTTCCAGTTTGCCGGGTACTTGCCGTGGATGTTGCCGATGCCTGCTGCGAGCATGTCGACGCCGAGGTCAGCAATCATTTTGCATTCCTTCGGGTCTGCAACTTCGCCGCCGCCGATAACGCCGTCTTCCTCGCCGCCGATTGCGCCGACCTCAGCCTCAACGGAGATGCCCTTTGCATGAGCGATGCCGATGAGCTCGGTGGTCTTTGCGATGTTCTCTTCGATCGGATAGTGGGAACCGTCGAACATGATGGAAGAGAAGCCTGCTTCGATGCAAGCCTTAGCGCCTTCGTAGGAGCCGTGGTCGAGGTGCAGAGCAACCGGAACCGTGATCTTCAGGGTCTCCAGCATGCCGTTTACCATGCCAACTACGGTGTTGTAGCCGCACATGTACTTACCTGCGCCCTCGGAAACACCGAGGATGACCGGGGAGTTGTTCTCCTGAGCCGTGAGCAGGATAGCCTTTGTCCATTCGAGGTTATTGATGTTGAACTGACCGACAGCGTATTTGCCTGCCTTAGCCTTGTCCAGCATTTCCTTTGCAGATACTAACATAAATTCAGCCTCCATGATCCATGAAAGGATTTTTATTTCTTTGTATATTATAGAATATGCAGCGCAAAAAATCAACCCTATTTGAAAATATCGGGCTGTTTCGCGTTATTTTACAAAAAAAGTAAGACCTTTTCGCGATTTCTTACGACAAGGTCTTACAAAATACCGTTTATGTTCAGTTATCGGAAGACTTGCGCTGGAGCAGGACGGCGGCGATGATGATCGCGCCCTTGAAGGCTTCGCGCAGGAACGGCGGAACGCCGAGGAGATTGAGGAGGTTGTTCATAACGGCGATGATGAGCATACCGAATACAGTACCCACAACGGAGCCCTTGCCGCCGGACATGCTGGTGCCGCCGACGATGACCGCCGCGATGGAATCGAGCTCATAGCCGCTGCCGGCGTTTGCCGGGTCCATAGCGCCGATGCGAGAGACCTGCAATACGGCCGCGATAGCGACAACCGCGCCCATCAGCGCATATACGCCGAGCTTTACACGATTGACGTTGATGCCGGAAAGACGGGACGTCTTCTCGTTGGAGCCGACCGCGAACACGTGGCGGCCGAACACGGTCTTCTTAGAGACGATGTACAGCACGAGCGCGATGAGTAGCCAATAGAGGATCGGCATAAACATCTGGCCGCCGACCTTCACACGGGCGATCTGCTGGAAACCCGTCGGAACCTTCGGCGAACTGGACTGCATGAACTGCTGCGTCACACTGCGCAGGATCTTCATGGCACCGAGCGTTGCGATAAACGGCGGAATCTTGCCCGCAGTGACCATGAGGCCGTTGAGGCCGCCGAAAATAATGCCGGCCGCGACGGAGATCAGAATGGCAACTATGTACGCAGGTGCGCCGGTAAGGCCGATCGCGCCGAGCCAGCCGCCGTTTGCGGCGTCGATGAGCGTCATGGTAATGGCGCCGACCGCGACGAGCGTGGAGCCGACGGCAAGATCAATGCCGCCGGAGATGATGACGAACGTCATGCCGAGCGCGATGATACCGACGCTGGAGTTGTTACGGAGAATGTTCATCCAGTTGTTAATCCATGCGCCGAACCATTCACCGAAGCTTGCGTAATTAAAGCCGAGCGCGAGCGTCTGCAGAATGACCATGACGATCAGTGCAATGCCTGTGGAAAACAGCGCATTATTCTTCCAATTATCGCGGAACCATGCGCCAAAGCCCTTTTTGTTTGTTTTTTCGTTCATTATACCTGTCCCCCTGTTGCAAGGCGCATGATGGCCTGCTCATTCATTTCATCGCCGACAAGCTCGCCCTGCACGCTGCCGTGGAACATCACGACGGTGCGGTCGCACACGCGGATAATCTCCTGGGCCTCGCTGGAAAGCACAATGACGGCGACGCCCGCCTCTGCGAGCTTCAGGATAATATCGTAGATTTCCTCCTTAGCACCTACGTCCACGCCCTGTGTGGGGTTATCGAACACAAGCACCTTTGGGTTTGCATCCAGCCACTTTGCCAGCACCACCTTCTGCTGGTTGCCGCCGGAAAGGCTGCCGATGAGATCTTTTGCGGAGCCGAGCTTAATGTGCAGCTCTTTTTCGAGATCATCAAAATCCTTTTCAATCTTCTTCGAGTGCAAAAAGCCCATCTTGCTGTCTCTGGGCCATGTGACGACCGTGCCGTTTTCAAGAATACTCATATCCTTGATGATGCCGTTTTCCTTGCGGTTGCGCGGCACATAACCGACGCCGGCCTTGAGCGCCTGCCCCGTAGTGCGGATATGCACGGGCTTGCCCTCTACTTCTACCGTGCCGGAAGCCCCGTGTATTGCGCCGAAAACCGTCTGAAACAGCTCGCTTCTGCCATCGCCCAAAAGGCCCGTGAAACCGAGCACCTCGCCGGCGTGCACTTCAAAGCTGACGTTTCTGAAATGCGGCTCCAACGTCATACCCTTACCGCTTAAAATAACATTACCAATCTTTTTCTCACGGCGGAGCGACTGTGTGCGCACATCGTGACCGACCATGTCACGCGCCAGCATATCGACAGAGGTCTCCGAGACAAGGCCGGAGGAAACCATATTGCCGTCTCGCAGCACTGTGTAACGTGTGCAAATCTCCATGACCTCGCGCAGCTTATGAGAAATGAACACAATGCCTACGCCGCTCTTTTTCAGCGTATTCATCATATCGAACACACGGCGAATTTCCGGCTCCGTAAGTGAAGTGGTCGGCTCGTCCATGATGATGATGGAAGCCTCCATCAAAAGTGCGCGGGCAATCTCGACAATCTGCTTATAGGAAGCATCGAGGTCGCGCACCATGATACGCGGGTCGAGGTCAAGGTCCATTTTTTTGAAAACTTCGTTCGTTTTCGCAATCATCGCGGCGAAATCCAGAAAACGGTTCTTCTTCCGCAGCTCGTGGCCGATAAACATATTCTCGTAAATGGCAAGATCATTTATAAGGTTTAATTCCTGATGGATAAAAGCAATGCCATGCTTCAGGGAATCCGCCGGCGTTTGAAACGCAACGCGCTTGCCGTCCAACAGGATCTGGCCCTGATCCGCATGATGGACGCCGCCGAGAATATTCATCAGGGTAGATTTTCCGGCGCCGTTTTCACCGAGCAGCGCGCAGATCTCGCCGCCGTTTAAGGTAAACGAAACGTCCCGCAGAACATCGTTTGCACCGAAGGATTTGTAGATCCCCTTCATTTCAAGTGTCATACATACACTTTCCTTTCTGTATGGCGTACAAATAGGAGATCTGCCGCCCATAGAAGACGGCTATCCCCTTTTAACAAAAAAGGCTGCTGCTTGCGCAACAGCCCCTTTGCAGAACTATTAAATTAGTAAACGGTGTTCTCCGGGTCGAGGTACTCGTCAACGTTGTCTCTGTCAACAACTGTCGTCGAGATAATCTTGACCGGCTCTACGTCCTTGCCTGCGAGAACGTCAAGTGCCATATCAACAGCGTCCTTGACCATCAGCGGGCTGTAAAGAGAAGACTCAATCCAAATATTCTCGTTTTCCTTCATCATGTTGAAGTACTCCTGGCAGCCGCCGCCACCGGTGATGACCTTAATGTCGTCACGGTTTGCTTCGGAAATAGCCTGCAGAACACCGATGGAAGTCTCGTCGTCCATGGAGTAAACCGCGTCGATGTGATCGTTGCTGGTGAGGATGTCGGCGAAGTCAGCCTGACCGGCTTCACGGGTGAACTGCGTAGCATACTCAACAATCTCCATATCCGGCGCAATCTCCTTGATGGTATCCATGAAGCCCTTCTTACGGAGCTCTGCAACGGAACCGGAGGTCGGAACGTCGAGAACGACGACTTTGCCGGTGGTGCCGATTTTATCGACAATGTACTTAGCGCCTTCAACGCCCATGGATTCGTTATCGCCGGATACACGGTAAACGCCGTCCGCTGCGATCTCGATATCGAAGTTTACAACAACGATGCCCCCATCGATTGCTTCCTGAATCGGCACTTCCATGCCTTCCCACTGCGGGAATGCAACGATAGCTTCTGCGCCCCAGGACTTGAGGTCGTCGATCTGAGAAGTCATCTCCTCAGCGTTGTTGCTGGTGTAGAGCTTGTAGTCGACAGTGTCGCTCAGCTCTTTGCAGCGCTGCTCAGCGTAATATGCAACGCCTGCGACCCAACCGTGGGTAACAGCCGGTGCAAGGATGCCGATCTTGGTCTTTTCCGTGGAAGTGCTTTCCTCGGAAGACGCGGAAGACTCGGATTCTGCAGAGGATTCAGAGCTGACAGCACTGGATTCCTCAGAGGCAGAGCTTGTGGAAGAGGTTCCGTTGCCTGCGCATGCTGCGAAGGTGACGCAGAGAAGCGCGAGCGCCAGAACAATGCTCAATACCTTTTTCATGTGTGTTTCCTCCTGTATCTGCGATCTGCCGCAGATGATCTGAAATATTTCGAGACGTTGTGAATAAACTGTAAACGCCTCATACACTGGGTATTTTACTCTTTGCTGTATACTTTGTCAATGATATTTCATGAAAATTTTACGTTTTTGAGCGGTTTTTTTTATAAGCGGCGTTCCCCCTACCCTATCTACTTGATTTTCTGCTTTGCGGTGTGATAAAATATTTGGGAATATGGGGCGGGTTTGCGCTTTGCAGCTTTTTAACGCCTCTCTCTACTCATCGTTCGGGAACCCCCGAATTGGGTTTCCCGAGCAAAGCACTCCACCGGACTGTTTTGCTTCCCTTCCTGATTTTTGGATAGGCAAAAAGATTTCGCCGTCTGCGAACGGCGATTTAGGGCGTTGCCCTAAAAAACCGCAACCGAACGCGTGCGTTCGGTTTAAGCTTCTTGGAAAAGCTTGCGCAAAACTTTGTGCGTTCGCTTTACTTTAGCTCAGATAGCTTCAATATTAAATAATTGAAAGTGTGTTTTTATGGCAAACATCATTTCCATCACGTCCTTTTCCGCGCCGGAGCTGGACGTTTTTGCGCGGCTTACGGAAAACCAGCTTGTCAACCGCGCCGACCCCGCAAACGCAATGTTCATTGCGGAAAGCCCGCTCGTTATCGGCCGCGCCTTAGACGGCGGCTGCGTGCCGCTCTCTTTTTTAATGGAAACGAAGCACGTGGAGGGCAAGGCTGCGGAAATTCTATCTCGCTGCCCCGAAGACATTCCCGTTTACACGGCGGAGCTGGATGTTTTGACGCAGCTGACGGGCTTTAAGCTAACCCGCGGCATGTTATGTGCGATGCGCCGCCCGGCTTTGAAAAGTGTTGCGGAAGTTTGCACAAATGCGCGCCGCATTGCCGTGCTCGAAAATGTGATGAATCCCACGAACATCGGCGCAATCTTCCGCAGTGCGGCGGCGCTCGGCATGGATGCGGTTTTGCTGACCGCCGTCGGCAGCGACCCGCTGTATCGCCGCGCGAGCCGCGTGAGCATGGGCACGGTATTTCAGGTGCCGTGGACGTATCTGCCCGAAGACGTTTCGTGGCAGGATACGCTGCACGGTCTCGGCTTTAAGACGGCCGCCATGGCGCTGCGCGACGACACGCTTCCCCTCTCTGACCCGCGTTTGGAGAAAGAGCCGAAGCTCGCCGTTGTGCTTGGCACCGAGGGTGACGGCCTTGCAAACACAACGATCGAGCATTGCGACTACACGGTGAAGATTCCCATGTCGCACGGTGTGGACTCGCTGAACGTTGCCGCCGCAAGCGCCGTGGCGTTTTATCAACTCGGCACACTGCACAACAAAGTATGAGAAAAGGACGCTGCCCACCGGGGCAACGTCTTTTGTTACCACTTTTCGAAATGCACGCGGTTTTCTTCGTAGCGGCTTTCACGCGGTTCTTTATTCTCCTCTGCGGGATAGCCGAGTGCAAGAATGGAATGCGGCACGATGGTCTCCGGCAGGTTAAACAGTGCGGCTTGCTTTTCTACGCGATCCATCTGCGGCCATGTGCCGAGCCACACAGAGCCGAGGCCGAGTGCATCGGCGCAAAGCGGCGCAAAATCGCCGCCGAGGTAACGGAAAAGCCCGCCATGACGTTCGGCAGGGAACGCGAGGCCTGCTCCGGGTCGAGCGTGACCACGAGTCCATGGTAATGGCCGGAGGGCAAGTCGAGCTTCTGCGAGCATGACGCGCCGTTTTCAAGCTTCATCTCACCGGCGCTCACATAGGAAAAAGCGCCTTCTCCCAACGCGTAGGCCATGCGCCCTTCGCGGCAGTGCTCGATCGTGAGCCGCATACGGTCGTCGGTCTTTCCGCATACGCAGTGCGTCATGTGCAGATCGCGAAACCGAAGCTCCACACCCGGAAAAATAGTATAGCATGTCACAGTGCCCTCGCCCGTCTCGTTGCGCAGCTGCCACACGGCACAGCCGTCACTTTCCGCAAGCAGCATCGTGTTTTGCTCTTCTTGTTGTATCGCGTCACGCATGATACGCGCCCCCTAACATTATGTTCTGACTGTGGGAAAAGAGGCCGTTGCCCGCGTGCGGCATTGTATTAAAAGTTAGCAGCTTCTAACTCAAATTCAAAAATAAAAGTGTAATTTTCGCTCTATTTGGTCTTTTCGCCCTATTTTCTTGCTAGTGATCTTTTATGCGCCTATGCGCCAAAACAGAATTTCTCGGTTCACGGTTGACTTCTGCTTTAATTTCATGTATGCTATATTCGAAAGCTAGCCAAAACTAACTTATTCGATTTCACTGTATACGGAGGATACATATGGAAACATTTTACGGCATATTGATTCCGTTTCTCGGCACCTCGCTCGGCGCAGCGTGCGTGTTCTTCATGAAAAAATCGCTCAGCGATCGCGTACAGCGCAGCCTGACCGGCTTTGCGGCAGGTGTGATGGTAGCGGCTTCGGTATGGAGCTTGTTAATCCCCGCCATAGAACAATCCGCAGCGCTCGGCAAGCTCTCGTTTCTGCCGGCAGCGGTCGGGTTTTGGGCAGGCGTTTTGTTCCTGCTTTTGCTTGACCACACCATCCCCCACCTGCACCACAGCAGTGAACAGGCGGAAGGCCCGAAAAGCCGACTGCACCGCACCACAATGATGATGCTTGCCGTCACGCTGCACAATATTCCGGAGGGTATGGCCATAGGCGTGGTGTACGCCGGGTACCTTTCCGGCAGCGCACAGATCACCGCCGCAGGCGCACTTGCACTTTCGCTCGGCATTGCCATTCAAAATTTTCCCGAAGGCGCCATCATCTCCATGCCGTTGCACGCTGAAGGCATGAAAAAGTCGCGTGCGTTTTTGGACGGCGTGCTTTCCGGCGCAGTGGAACCCATCGGTGCCGTGCTGACCGTTTTGGCCGCCCAGTTCATTGTGCCGGCGCTGCCGTACCTTTTGAGCTTCGCCGCCGGAGCAATGCTGTACGTCGTCGTAGAGGAGCTTGTCCCCGAAATGTCACAGGGCACGCACTCCAACATCGGCACGGTGTTTTTTGCCGTGGGCTTTACCGCCATGATGATCTTAGACGTTGCGCTTGGGTGAACGGTGTGAATGCCATTTTAAATGCTTTGCTCTTTTCAGCCTTAACGACTCCGTTTCATCGCGTAAAAAGTTAGTTTGTTCTAACCTGCAAATCTATTATAGCGCGCCATTCAAAAAAAATCAAGGGCATACCGCAAAAGCATTTCATCTTTAACGCGGTATGCCCTGTTTTGATTTCCTCGATTTTTTCAAAAGTTCCGCATATAGCAAAAAGTCCTGACTTTCCGAAGAAAATCAGGACTTTGGTGGAGCAGGGGTGCTCAAGGATGAACACCCCTCCAAAGCTCCGGTTTCGCCTTCAAATGCCGTTTCTATATCATCCAGCGGGATATTGTCGATGCTCAAAGGCTTCTTACTTGCGTTGATAATTAGGGTGAAATGATCGTCATACAAGTAGATGGATTGAACGAATATATTGATAATCGCTCTGCGCTTATTAAAATCATCAAACGGCATCTCGCAGACATAGTCCAGAAACGCCAAAATCTGTGCCTCGGTCAGCGTGATCTTCTTGTTTTCCTCGATGGCGAGCTCTGTCTCCGGCTCCGCCTTTTCCGCCATGCGCTTGTTGAGTCGATCCGTCAGCATCTCCACGGCCTGCCCCTGCTCAATGGCTTTCCAGAGATTCTCAATGGCCGCATCCGCCTCTCGGATCGCCTTTTTCAGCGCCTTGGCGGTAAGGTTGTCCGGGCTTTTGGCGCACTCCTCAGCCACCTTTTTGGCAATGAAGCGGATTTTCTCCTCGGTCAGCATTTTCAAACACTCGTTGACCACACGGTCCTCGATATAAGACTTGCTGACGATCTTCTTGCCGCACTTTTTCCTGCGGGCGTTTTTGCACATATAGTAGTGATATTGCCTGCCGGTCTTGCTGGTGCCGCCGTAGCCCACCATCATTTCCTTGCAGTGTCCGCAGAACAGCTTTGTGATCAGCAGATATTCGCCCTCGCCGTGAGTTCGGGCCGGCGCATTTTTGTTTTTATTCATCATCGATTGCACCCGGTAAAATAGGTCATCATCCAGAATGCGAGGCATCCCGCCGGGTGTTTCCTTTCCTTTGTAAAGATAGACGCCGATATAACGTTTGCTAGACAGTATGATATACTATCTAACAAGTGGGGTGCTGTTCAGTAGTGGACTAATCTCGGTGTTTTTCCTTGCTATTGCTACGCCTGACAGCTAAGTTCTTTTAACTTTTCGTTGTCAACCCGCGGCTTTGCAACTCGGTTATTCGCCCATTGCCGATTCAGCTGCGGTGATAATTTGATTTACTGCCTTATCAACGAAAACCGAAGAATTTGCAGGATTTCCCCCGTATTCCGCTGGCGGTGCTGTCCACCCCCATCCAGAAGCTGGGCATGGAGGCGATCCTTATTCTGAAAAAGCGCGGCGTTACCGAGCGCAAGGGCAACCAGCTGCTGGAATATCTCATGGATACGGATGTGCGCTTCATGGATACCGACAGCTATGATGATATCTATGCGGAGATGGATCGTGTCGGCAAGGCCTTCGCCGGTCTGGTGAAGATGGCCCGCGAGGGACAGTTCAAGCCCACCGACAACGTGCTGTACCTCTACTCCGGCGGTGCCGGCGGTCTGTTCGCCATCGACATCGAGCTGGACTGAGTCGCCTTAGCGGGCGCAGGCTTTTAAATCCGGTTATCGGTTGTCATCAGGCGGGTATGCCTTTCCCGCACACATAGAGCAGCACCCAAAAGAACGGCCGGAGGAAGCTCCGGCCGTTCTTTGCACAGCGGGAATGGGAAAGAGTATGGAAAAATCTTGCCGAAGCGCTTGCCGATACGGCGAGCGTTTTTGCATTTCTGTGGTTGTAAAGCTGCCGAAAATGGTGTAGTATGTAGGCGGATATTTTATACCAATCCGGAGGTGGACTATGCAGATGACCGTGCCGCGCCCGCGTGAACAGGCGCTGGAGCAAATCATGGCGTATATATTGGAGAATAAACTTTCCGCTGACGATAAGCTTCCGCCTGAGCGTGAAATGTGCCAGATGTGGGGGGTTAATCGCTGCACCCTGCGCAGCGCCATTGCCGCCCTGACGGAGCAGGGGATTGTGTACGCCGTTCAGGGCAGCAGGACCCGTATTGCGCACAGATTTCGCCGTATCCTACAGGATTTGCAGGGATTTTCGGAATACGCCGCCGATTGCGGCCTGCGGCCGGAAACGAGGCTGCTGTCCATGTCGCAGGTGGAGTGCGACAAGCAGCTTTCCCGGCGGCTCCATCTGGTGCTGGGAGAAAATGCCTATCGAATCTCCCGCCTGCGCATTCTCAACGGCCAGCCCACCCTTATCGAAACGGCCTATATTCCCGCCGCGCTGGCCCCCGGCCTGGAGGAGCATGATCTGGTGACCGGCTCCCTCTTTTCGGTGCTGCGGGAGGGGTACGGCCTGGATCTGGATCACGGCGAAGAGAAGGCCAGCATCACCACAGCCGCAGAGGAGGAGGCCGTTCATCTCGGCATCGCCGCCGGGGATCCTGTGTTCTGGATCGTCAGCATCACGCAAACGCCGGAGGGCGTTCCTGTGGAATATTGCCGCACCGTGGCAAGAGCGGACAAGGTGGAGCTGGTCAGCGTTCTCCACCGCGGAGAAAGCGAGGCATCCGATCATGCGTGAAATCAGCTATAAATCCCCGCTTTATATCCAGCTGCGCGAGGTGATCCGCAGTAAGATCGAAGAAGAAGAATACTTGCCCGGCACAGCCATACCCTCGGAAAATCAGCTGATGGAGACCTATGGGCTCAACCGGGTGTCCGTTCGCAGTGCGCTGGTGGCGCTGGAGGAGCTTTACATTCCCTACAGTGTGGTGCCCGGTCTGGAGGAGGTGGATATAAAGCTGTTCTCCATCTATGACATCTATCAGTGGAACGGCATCGTGCTGGGAGAGGGACATCAGACGCTGCGCATCACCCGGCTGCCGCCTATGCTGGCCAAGCACATGGACATGCCGCCGGAGCAGGCGGTAATGGAGTTTTCATGCACCACCCGGGATCGGGGCGGCCGGGTGGTGGAGTTTTCCCGCTGCTATGTGCGCAACGATAAGGCGGAGTTTGTCGTCCACTTCCGTCACACAAATCCATAATTGGTATAATTTTTAATATTACAACTATCAATACAGGCGGATAAAATGCGTTATCCGCCTGTATTTTTTACCATTTGTTGTTATTTTAACCAAAATTGCCGGGGCAGATTTTAGCCGAAACATAGAATTCACGCTTTTTGCCGCAAAAACCGATTATCATCTTGTAATTGGTATAAGTTGATACTATACTTATCACATCAGGGCAACACAACGAAAAAAGATTGAGCGGTGGGTCACTTGTCCGATTCCATCGTATCGCTGCGCCATGTGGAAAAATGGTATGGCAACAACCACGTGGTAAAAGACAGGAATCTTGAAATTCATGAAGGCGAATTTCTGACATTACTGGGGCCGTCCGGCTGCAGAAAAACCCCAACGCTCCCGCCTTTAATTTCGATTACAAGACCAACGTCTTCTTCCGGAAGGACGTGGGCGACGCGCTGACCATCTACGATAAATACTATCAGATGCTGAAGGTGGGTTAATCCATCGCTGCAAAAATGGAGGGATATCCTTGGTTAAGTTTGATGAACAAAAACAAATCGACAGCGTAAACGGTGCTTTGGCATTGCGGCCGCAAATCGAAGAGCTGATTGACCGTCTGCTGGCAGAGGGCGTGAAAAACCTCTGCTGGCTGGGCATCGGCGGCACATGGGCCAGCTGTATGCAGGTGGTATGCTATCTCAAGGAGCACACTGACATGGATACCTTCGCCACCAACGCCGCAGAGTATTGCACCACAGGCGATAAGCGTGTGGGCGCGGGAACCCTTGTGGTTCTCTCCTCTGTGACCGGCACCACCACGGAGATCGTGGATGCGGTTCGTCTGGCCCAGAGCCACGGCGCAAAGGTGCTGGGGTTCATTGACAAGCCGGATGCTGAGCTGGCCACTCTGGTGGATTACTGCATCAGCTACAAGGGCAATGAACAGCTGAAGTTCTTTATGGTGGCGGACTGCTTCCTGCGCCGTCAGGGCAACTTCCCCGACTATGACGCCTATTATGCCCAGATGGACGCCTATCTGGCCAAGGATCTGGTGGAGATCGAGAAGATTGCCGATCCCTTTGCGGAGGATTTTGCCCGCAAGCATCTGGAGGACAAGCTCCACTACTTCGTGGGCGCCGGCTGCCTGTATGGCGCCACCTATTCCTACGCCATGTGCTACTGGGAAGAGATGCACTGGATTCGGACGAAGTCCATCCACAGTGCCGAGTTCTTCCACGGTATGCTGGAAATCGTAGACAAGGATACGCCGGTCACGGTCTTTGTGGGCGAGGATGCCCAGCGGCCCCTGGGCCTGCGTGTGGCGAAGTTTCTGCCGCAGATTTGCGAGAACTTCACCATTATCGACACCCATGATTATCCGCTGGAGGGTATCGATGAGAAGTACCGCGGACGGATGTGCTATGCCATTATGCACGCGGTAACCAATCGCATCGACGCCCATGTGGAAGCCATCAGCGGCCACGACATGGCCATTCGCCGGTACTACCGGAAGTTAGCGTATTAAGTGAAAAAGGGCGGGTTCCCCCGCCCTTTTTTTCAGAGGTTTGCTTATGAAATTTGGGATGTTTACCAGCGGTTATCAGCGTCTGCCGCTGGAAAAATGCTTTACAGACGCTGCGCAACTGGGGTATGATTACATAGAGCTTTGGGGCGGCTATCCCCACGCCTTTGCCCCGGATGTGATAGAGGACTATCGGGAGATCCGCCGCTTGCAGGAGCATTACGGCATTCCCGTGCCTGTCTATACGCCGGAGCACAATGCCTATCCCTATAACTATATGCTGGGGACGGAAAAGCAGTGGCGCAATTGTATGGCGTATCTGGAGGTGTCTGTCCGTGCCGCCGGGCTGATCGGCGCCGGGCAGATGCTGATTTCCGTGGGACACGGCGGCGAGTGCCCGGCGGAATTGCGCCGCGCACGGCTACGCCGCTCTGTGGAGCATCTTGCCCGCGCTGCCGAACGGGAGCATGTTGTCCTTCTGCTGGAAACGCTGTCCCCTCTGGAGAGCAACACCTGCACACGGCTTCATGAGCTCAAGGAGCTGCTGGAGGCGGTGGACTCGCCGTGGCTGATGGGGATGTGCGATGTGGTGCCGCCGGTATTGCAGGGCGAGGACCCGGTGGACTATTGCCGCCATCTGGGAAGCAGAATGGCCCATTTGCATCTGGTGGACTGCGATGGCGTGACGGAAACCCATCTGATCCCCGGAGACGGTGTATTGAACCTGAAACAGATTGTCAGCGACTTCCGGCAGGCGGGCTATGACGGCCGCGCCACGCTGGAGCTGGTGACTCACTATATGGACGATCCTACCGGCGCCGCAGGACTGGCGCTGCAAAGAGCAAAGGAGTTATTATGATAAAAATTGCGTGCGCAGGCGACAACTGTGTGGATTATTATGACAACACCGGCGAGAGCTTTCCCGGCGGAAATCCGGTCAATGTTTCGGTGTATGTAAGGCGTCTGGGCGGCCAGTCCGCCTATCTGGGCGCGGTGGGTACGGATGATTTTGGAAAACAGATGTGCGCCGCGCTGCAAGAGAAGGGCGTAGACATCAGCCATGTGCAGATTCTGCCCGGCAAAACTGCCTTCACCCATGTAGAGCGCATCAATGGTGAGCGGGTATTCGGCGATTATGATGAGGGCGTCATGGCGGATTTCAGACTCCGGCAGGCGGATTTCGACTTCCTCAAGGGATACAATCTGCTGGTCACCGGACTGTGGGGGCATACGGAAAGTCAACTGGCCGACGTTCGCGCCATGGGGATCCCCGTGGCCTTTGACGGGGCCGAGCGCCCGCTGGATGAGGCGGGCAGGATCGCGCTGCCCCATGTGAACGTGGCGTTTTTCTCAGATGACGCCTCCGATGAGGAAAGCCTCAAGGCGCGGATTCTGGAGATAGCGGCGCTGGGCCCCCAGATCGTGGTGGCCACCCGAGGCGGAAAAGGGAGCCTTGCCTATGACGGCGAAAGCTTCTATCCGGGCCAGATCGTTCCGTGCTCCGTGGTGGATACCATGGGTGCGGGGGACAGCTTTATTGCCGGATTCCTGATGGCGTGGCTGAAAAAGGAGTCGATCCCGGCCTGCATGCGTGCCGGAGCGGAAAATGCAGCCGTAACGCTGGGCTATCCCGGCGCGTGGTGATAATAAAGGAGCGAATCAACATGGAAGAACTGCTGAAGTCTTTGCAGGAGCTGCTGGCATTATAAGGATTTATCAAGCATAGCCGCCAAGCTGGCGGCGAACTGCCCGCCGGGTATCCGCACGCGGCAGCGCCGGTCATCGGTACGGATAAGGCCGGTGTCGTAGATATCGCTCTCATCGGTGGACAACACCAGCGCGCAGACCCGGTCGGCGTTCCGGTAGGAGTGCGCCCGCTCGCAGCCAGTGGGCAGGCGCAGCAGCGCCAGCATTAGAAGCAGCGAGGCAACCACCGGCCAGAAGCTGTGGAAATGTGTGATGCGCCTGATTTTTTCATTGCTTCATATTCTATGCATAGCAGGAAGCAGGAGACCAAATAAGAAATAGTAGCGGTATTGTAGAATAAGATGTAACAATATTACGACTATATTATACCATTTTCGTGCTCTAGACGCAAGTTCACAGATATGCACGAATCGATATTATAGTAAAAAAGCGCCGTCTCGGAATCACTTCCAAGACGGCGCTTTTTTGTTGTAGATCAGAGCGAACACTTTGCGGCGAAGCCGCCGCTGAAGAAATAGGTGTTCGTCCAATACCTGTTTGGTGGAGACGGACGGGATCGAACCGTTGACCTCTTGAATGCCATTCAAGCGCTCTCCCAGCTGAGCTACGCCCCCGTTTGGTACTTGAAGATTATAACACAGGTGGTTACAAATTTCAAGCCCTTTTTTGTTTTTTTATTGATCTTTTTTCGCAAAGCGAAAAATATCGCCGTTTATTCGATGCTGTGAATGCGGTATGTTCCGCTTTCGGCAGCTTTGTAAGCGAGGCCATCTTCAAAGACATAGCCGCTTTCAAGACGAATAACGCCGTGCATGGTGCTTGGCAGCTCAACCGTCAACACAATGACATCGTCCTCATCCCTCTCCCATGCGGAAGCGATGCGGCCTGCGGGTGCAATGTGGAACGCTTCGGCATGTGTGAGGCGCGAGATGAACGACGGGCGGAAATCCACCTCATTCGGTTCACCGTGCGGCGCCATGCGGATACCGGAGAGCGCCTGCGTAAACCAGCTGCTGATGTCGCCCCAGAAGTGGTGATTCAGTGAGCCGATGCGATCACTGCCCTCGGGCTGAAACACCTCCCACAGCGTCGTGGCACCGCGTGCGATCCAGTTGCCGTAGGACGGATAATCCGGGCGGGTGATCATGGAGAACGCGAGGTCACTGTACCCGAAATCCGTCAAAACATGGAACAGCACGCGTCCGCCGAGCACGCCGACATCGAGGTGATACTCCTTTTCTTCGATGAGGTTAATGAGCTGTTCAAACGCCGCCTTGCGCTCTGCGGGCTCGAAGATGTTGTAGTAGATGGCCATGGCCTGCGAAGTCTGGCAGTTGCCGGCAGCGAGCATAGTGTTCTCGACGATGAGATACTTGCGCACGGCAGCTTTCCAGCGCTTAGAAAGCGCGCGGGCAAACGCCGCCTGCTCCGGCATATTGAGCTTATCGAACAGAAACGCGGCTTTATCCGCCATGTCCTTTGAGAGCACCGTATCGGTGAATGCGAGCGGCGATTTATATTCGTGCGCTTCGCGTCCCGGCGGGCACCAGTCGCCAAGGCCGATGGCGAGCAGGTCGTGCTCGTCCATACGCGTTGTGAGGTAGTGCAGGTATTGGATGATCGCCGGGGCGCACAGTTTGGCGGAATCCAAATCGCCGCGGTACTGATACAGTCTGTACGGCAGCTCAATGAGCACGCTGTCCCATGCGGGGCCGTTGCCCCAAGCAAAGCCCCAGCCGCTTGTGGGTACGATGCCGGGCAGTGCGCCGTTATTATCCTGTGCTTTCACAATGGCACGCAGCCATTCGCGGTAACTCTTTTCTGCGCCGAGGTTCAGCAAAATATGTTCGGAAGAAAGTGCCGCGTCGGCCGTCCAGCCGTTTTTCTCGCGCTGCGGGCAGTCCGTCGGGAAATAATAGAAATTCGTCACGTCCGATTGGCGTGTCATTTGCTGCAATTTGTTTGCGGTCTCATCCGAGCAGGAGAAACCGCCGCGCTCTTCGAGCAGCGAGTGCATCTCAAGCGCTGTAAGCAAGTCTTCCGTCGCTTGCGCTTCGGTGATGCCGCTGACGAGCACATAACGGAAACCGTGATACGTAAACGCCGGTGTATATACCTCTTCCCCGTCGCCGCGGCAGGTATACACGTCTTTGTGGACATATTCGAGGTCGCGCGCCCAGTGCTCACGCTTGAACCAGATATTTTCCACGTCCGGCAGGCCGTCCTTCAAGTGCTCGCCGTGCCGAAGTTCTATGCGCTGGTCAAGCTCGCCGCGCACGCACAAGCGGCACACACCGGCGGTGTTGATACCGAAATCATACAGATAGCCCTTTTCCGTTTTCGTAACGGAGATGGGTTTTAATTCATTTACGATGTCAATCGGCTCCGCGGTACACAGGCGCTTTTCGCCGCGCGGCTGCGGGGCGCGTTCGGCAAATTTCCATGCACTGTCGTCAAATCCGATCGTATTCCAGCCGGGTATTTCTAAGCGGCCGTCGTAAATTTCGCCGAAGCGATAGTCATCAAACAGCAGCGGAGACGATTCCGTGCGCCACGTTTCGTCACTTTCAATGCAGTGCGCCTCCCCGCTTTTGTCCGTGTACGTCAGGCACAGCGCCATTTGCGGTGCGGCACGGAATGCAGCGATGTCGAAATCCCAGATATGCCCGCCGGGGTTATTCGTGAAGCCGTTGCCAAGCCACACGCCAAGCACATTTTCGCCCGCGCGGAGCGTGACCTCATACGTATCGTAATACACAAGGTCATCGGGATTGCTGATGTACGGCGCAAGACGGCCCTTTGTGATGCGTTCGCCATTTAAATACAGCTCATAAAAGCCGAGCGCCGTGATGATAACGTTTGCTTTGGCTTCATGGTCGGCTTGAAATGCGCGGCGCAGATACGGCGCAGGCACGTGGTGTTCAAATGTATTGTAAGCTTCGGATGCGCGGATAAAAGACTTCGGAAATTCCATTTTAACTCCTCCAAAAAGGACTGAATTCCTCTTTTATGACTGCTGTTTCGCTTTTGATTCGGTTGTGGGATCTACGTAGACGGTCTTATACTGCACATAGATGACCATGCCGGGCTTTGCGCCCTGCGGCTTTGAAACATAGCGGATCTGCGTGTAATCGACCGGCACCTGCGCGGAATCCTTCGCGCGGCTGTGCTGCGCGGCAAGCACGGCGGCTTCCTCCATGGCGGTCTCCGTCGGTGCCTTGCCGTCTGTGACGAGCACCGTGTGCGAGCCGGGGATGTTCTTCGTGTGAAACCAAATATCGTTATTGTTTGCGTCCTTCATCGTCAGCTTGTCATTCTGGCGGTTATTGCGCCCGACAAGCACCGTGAAGCCGTCGCTCGTCTTGAACTTGAGCGGTGCGGAAAGCGCAGGCTGCTTCTGGTTCTTTTTGCCCGCCTTGCGGCGCACGTAGCCCTGTTCGGCAAGCTCGGCGCGAATCTCATTTAAATCGCGCTCGTTTTCGGCGAGGGCAAGCGATTCGAACACGCTGTCGATATACGTCAGCTCCGTCTGCGCAAGGCCAATCTGCTCAGTCAGCTTTTCCTCCGCCGTTTTCGCCTTGCGGTAGTTTTTATAGTATTTCTGCGCGTTCTGCTGCGGCGTGAGCGCCGGGTCGAGCGCAATCTCAAGCTCCGCCAAATTCTCATCATAGAAATTTTGCAGCTTTACGGATGTTTCACCCTTTTGAATCGCATACATATTCGCACTGAGCAGGTCGCCCTTGATGCGCAGTGTGTCGCGCTCGGCGCATGCGGAAAGCTCTGCCTGCTGGTTCGCGATCTTGCGGCTCAAACGGTCGGCGTGATTCGCAAGCAGGCGCAGAAGATCCTGACTTTTCACGCGCATACGCTCAATCTGGTCGCGCTCGGCGTAGAACGCGTCGAGCATTTCGGAAAAGCTCTCTTTTTCACTGACCGTCATCGCGCTGCCGTACTGACGAATGTCCATAAACGCGAAATCTTTCGGTTTATTCTGCGGGTCGATGACAATATGCGGCGTGCCGGAAACGTTTTTCGCCGTCTCCATCAGCGTCGTCACGTACATCTCCGTACGGCGGCGCTGCGGGGGCGTCATGCTTTTCACATACACCTCATGCCCCAGCCCCGCGCTGTTTTCGACTTCGCGCGCAATGATCGGCGAAATGCCCTGCAAAACGGACATCAACGCTTTGGAAAGCTCCATATCACGCGGTAAAGCATCGATACGCGCCATGATCTCCTCCACCGTGCAGGTAAGCATGGAAAGCTTATCCTGCGGGGGCGGCAAGCGGTATAAAAGCCCAGGCAACACAAGACGCTCCGAAGACATCTCGGCATCCACGCGTTTTAGTGCATCGATGATTTTGCCGTTTTCATCAACCAAAATGATATTGCTGTACCGGCCCATGATCTCCACGGCAAGCGTCAGCTCCACGTGGTCGCCGAGCTCGTTCACGCTGTCGAATTTCAGCATGAGCGCACGCTCCAAGTCGGGCTGCGTGATCTCCAAAAGCTTTGCACCCTGCAATTTCTTGCGCAAAAGCATGCACAGCATCGGCGGCTGCTGCGGATTTTCCACCGGAATCGTCGTCAGATTGACACGCGCACTGTTTGCACGGGCGGAAATGAGCAGCTTATATGCGGCGCTGAAGCCGCGAAATGCGAGAATCAGCTCATCGCGGTTCGGCTGAAACACACGGTCTACGCGCGTGCCGAGCAAGGACGTGCCGATTTCCTCTTTTAAATGTCGTAAAAATACACCATCCAGTGCCATTTTATAAAACCATCGCTTTTAAAAAGCGCCTTTCTGTTCTGTTTCAAAGCGTTTCCATCGGCGGGCGTTCGCTTTCGGAAACGATAAATTCCACACCCGGGCAAGCTGTGTCAAGATACGCTTTCAGCCGCTCGCGGTACGGCAGTTCCGTGTGGTAGTGCCCGGCTTCATACAAAGCCAGTCCCGCCTGCTGCGCCGCGATGGCCTCATGGTGCTTCACTTCGCCGGTGACGAACGCGTCCGCGCCCTTTGCCTGCGCTGCAAGGGCATAGTCTCCCCCGGCACCGCCGACGACCGCGACTGTGCGGAGCATTTTGCTGACCGCCGTGCAGCGCACCGCCGAAAGCCCCAGCGCTTCCTTAATGTGCGCAGCAAAGTCCTCCGTTGTCATTTCTTCCGGCAGCTCGCCCATGTAGGCAATGTCCGTTTCGCCCTCTTTTAAAATGCCGCAGACGTTTTGCAGTCCCAACTTGCGGCAAAGCGCATCGTTCACGCCGTAGGGATATGCCATATCGAGATTCGTGTGCGCACTGATGACCGCAATGCCGCTCTGCACAAGCGCATAGATGATGTTCTGCGGCTGCACGGTACGCAGCGGGTTAAAGATCACCGGGTGGTGGCTGATGATGAGCTCCACGCCGATGCTTTTCGCCTCATGCAAAACGCGCGGCGTGACATCCAAGCAAAGCAACGTCTTTGTGACGTCGGCATTTTCATCACCGACCAGAATGCCGACGTTATCAAAATCCATTGCCGTTTGAAACGGCGCAATACGGTCTATGGCATCATAGATCTCTCGAACGGTCATGCGTTCTCCTCCTCGCCGTACAGGTCTAAAAGCATTTGCAGCAAAATTTCCAGCGCGCTGCTGTCTGCGCCGCCGTGCCGCATGCCCTTGATCTTATTTTCGATGTTGTGCCGCACGCTTTTGGCATAACGTGCGCTGAACGGACTGCCGGGTTTGATCTGCCCCATATATAAATCAATCAGCTTTAAATTATCCCGCTTTTGATCGGTATAGTACACAGACATCACGGAGTAAATTTTATCACTATCTACTACCGCTTCTTCGCGGTCAATCGTAAAGCCCAGCGCGGCAAGTCCCTCTCTAAGCTGCATGGCGGTCGTCATCGGCTGCAAAACAAGGTGCTTATCCATCGCGCACAGCCACGGCACTTCCGAGATGATACGCAAAATAAGCTCACCGCCCATGCCGGCAATGACAATGTCCTCCGCCTCATCCGGCAGCACCCCGTGCAGACCGTCTCCACACACAAAGTGCATTTTGTCCGCCACACCGCAGCGCGAAGCATTGTTCATGGCGCTTTCCAGCGGCCCTTTGTGAACATCAACCGCAACGGCAAACGGTATCTTGCCGCTTTGCAGCAAACAGACCGGCACATAGCCGTGGTCTGTGCCGATATCGGCAAGTTTTTTGCCTTCCCGCACAAAATCTGCACATTTTTGCAGACGCGCGCCAAGGGTGGGTGCTCGTTCTATTCTGTTTTGTTCCATGAGTTCCTCCGAATTGCCGGATCGGCGAATTTGCTTATTTTGTGGCGAAGCGCGCGTTAAATGCTGCTGCGAACTGCTCTGCATCCATACCATGCACCGCACAGGCCTCTGCGATTGTTTCGCCGCGTGCGGCGGGACATTCAATGCAATGCATGCCCGCTTCCCTGAAAAACGCTGCGGCATCTGTCTCCCGCCGCAGAATATCGCCGATGATGGTATCGACCGTAATGTGCATAAAACATCCCCCTTTAAAGATATTTAATCAATTTAATTATACGATGCATAAGTTTGTTTTGCAAGGTATATCACGGCTTTCCGCGTAAATATCGCAAATATTTATAAAGCAATATTTGTCTTTGAACTGCAAAATGCCCGGCAGTCTCCCGCCGGGCACCGATATGCGTTTTAAAGCTTATCTTTCTTCCTTCATGCGTGCAAAGCACTCACTGCAATAGACCGGACGGTCCTCACGCGGCTTGAAGGGAACGGTTGCTTCCTTGCCGCAGGCGGCGCAGACAGCCGTGTACATCTCACGTTCCGGCTTTGCTGCATTCTTGCGGTTCTGGCGGCATGCCTTGCATCTCTGCGGCTCGTTCTCGAAGCCCTTGGATGCGTAAAATTCCTGCTCGCCGGCTGTGAATACAAATTCTTTGCCGCATTCCTTGCAGATCAGGGTCTTGTCTTCGTACATGTGTTTTTACCTCGCTTTGGTCATAATAGAATAGAATGAGTTTTGCCCCCGGCGGATTTGCACCGCTTCATTGAAAAACAACGCCATCCACTGTGGAAGGGCATATACATATAAATATATAGAAAAGGTATCCGCGCGAAAGTCATCCTTTGGCGTCATTGTTTTTCTGCCGCAGCTTTTTGCGTACACGCGCCATCGCGTTATCGAACGCACGCGCCGAAATGCCGAGTTTTCTCTCTGCTTCCTGCCGCTTATAGCCGCCAAGATACAAAGAAAGCACACGCAGCTCAAAATCGGAAAGTGAAATATGGATAACAGAAAGCAGCCGGTCCATCTCGTCACGGCTCTCCAAAAGCGTTTGCGGGTCGGAAAGGCGGTCTGCCCCAAGGTCTTCCATCTCCTCAATGGGCACAGCGTTATTGAGGAAAGAATTTTTCAGACTGGAGCTACGCCGCACGGCGCTGACGATTCGATTGCTGATGCACCGCCCGGCATACGTTTCAAACGATGTCCTTTCGCTCGGCTTATAGGAATTCGCCGCGTCTAAAAGCCCCAAAAGTCCCTCCTGGTACAGGTCTTCCCGCTCAAGGGAAAAAATCTCGCGAAAACTGCACGCCTTGATGCGGATGACCTTCAGGTAGCGCGCCGCAAGCTCCGAAAACGCCGCGTCATCTCCGTTTTGAAAACGAAGTGCCAACGCCTCATCGCTGAGCGGTATACTATTTTTCTGCCCGGTTTCCTGCATGAGAACGCTCCAAATGACTACTGTTTCTTTATCATACTCCAAACCCTTACAGAAGTCAAGACAAATCTTCCTATACTGTACAAAAATGCTCGACCGAATTTTTACATTTATATCTATCCTGCAAGATTAAACTTCTATTGCCAAAATTCGACAAAAAGTATATAATGCAGACAAGAACTGCGAAAGGCGGTAAAAATATGGTATCAAAAGCATTCAGCATGGGACTTTTCGGCATGCACGCGTTCAAAGTGGAAGTGGAATGTGACCTTTCTGCCGGTCTGCCTGCCTTTGACCTTGTCGGCCTGCCGGACGCCGCCGTAAAGGAATCGCGCAATCGCGTGCGCGCCGCACTGAAAAACTGCGGGTTCGATTTCCCCGTCAGCCGCATCACGATGAACCTTGCCCCTGCCGACGTGCGCAAAGAGGGCCCCGTTTACGACCTGCCGCTGCTCATCGCTTTATTGAAAGCCACCGGCCAGCTGAATGTCAACACGGACGACTGCATTTTTGCGGGCGAGCTTTCGCTTTCCGGTGCGCTGCATCCTGTGCGCGGTGTGCTCTCCATGGCGATAGAAGCCGGAAAGCTCGGCTACACGCGCATGTTTGTGCCTGCGGAAAACGCCTATGAAGCCGCCGTTGTGACCGGGCTTTCGGTCTACCCTGTGCCGGACGTGTTCACACTCATCGACCATCTGCGCGGTACAAAGCCGATCCTGCCCGCCGCACCGTACCACAGCGATCCGAAAAATCAGCCGCCGCTGCCGGACTTCGCCGATGTAAAAGGGCAGGCACAGGCAAAGCGCGCTTTAGAGATTGCCGCAAGCGGCGGGCACAACGTGTTGCTCATCGGCTCGCCCGGTTCCGGCAAAAGCATGCTTGCGAAACGGCTGCCGTCCATTCTGCCGCAAATGCGCTTTGAGGAAATGATCGAAACGACCGAAATTCACTCCGTTGCGGGACTTCTGCCGAGCAACACCGCGCTCATTGAAACGCGCCCCTTCCGCTCACCGCACCATACCATCTCCGGCCCGGGGCTTTCGGGCGGCGGGTCTATCCCCCGCCCCGGCGAGATCTCCCTCGCACACAACGGCGTGCTGTTTTTGGATGAGCTGCCGGAGTTTTCGCGCAGCTCCATGGAGACGCTGCGTCAGCCGCTTGAGGACGGCGTTGTGACCGTCTCGCGCGTGAACGGCACGGTCTCTTTCCCGTGTAAATTTATGCTCGTCGCCGCCATGAACCCCTGCCCATGCGGCTATTACGGTCACCCCACACGCCCGTGCACCTGCTCGGAGACCGCCGTGGCGCGGTACCTCGGCCGCGTTTCCGGGCCACTGCTCGACCGCATCGACCTGCACATTGAAGTGCCGCCGGTCGATTTTCGCGACCTCTCGAACACCGCAAAGGAGGAAAGCTCCGCGTCCATCAAAGTGCGTGTGGATGCCGCACGGGATATTCAAAACAAGCGTTTTGCGAACACCGGCATCGCCTGCAATGCACAGATTCCGCCGGAAATGCTGCACGAAGTCTGCCGCACCGCGCCTGCTGCCGATGCCCTGCTGAAAAACGCATTTGAAAAATTCGGGCTTTCCGCCCGCGCCTACGACCGTGTGCTAAAGGTTTCGCGCACCATCGCCGACCTCGATAACAGCCGCGACATCGAAGCGCGCCATGCCGCCGAGGCCGTGCGCTACCGCACGCTCGACCGCAAATATTGGACGAGATAGAATTATACGAACTAAAAAGCAGTTCTTCCTCACGGCGGTCACATCGCGTCAGCTGTGAAAATTCTGCCGTTTACTTTAATACTCCACTTCCTTGTGTTTTTCCGTTCATCCCGAAATTTCCTTCAAAAGCGCAGTGCAGCCTTCATAAACATCGCGCCAAGTCGCTTCAAAATCGCCGGTGTACCACGGGTCAGCCACGTCGCCGGGGCGTTCGGTGTGCTCCATCAGCAAAGAGAATTTATGCTCCGGGTCACCTCCGCAAATACGCTGCATGCCGCGCAGATTGGAGCTGTCCATGCCGATGATGTAGTCGAATTTATCATAATCCGCACGCGTCATCTGGCGCGCCGCATGGCCGTCGCAGCGAATGCCGTGTTCCAAAAGCTTGCGCTTTGCGGGCGGATACACCGGGTTGCCGAGTTCCTCTCGGCTCACCGCCGCCGAAGCAATCTCAAATGCGCCTTTTTTCCCCGCTTTTGCCGCAAGGTCTTTCATCACAAACTCCGCCATCGGGCTGCGGCAGATATTGCCGTGGCAGATAAAGAGTACTTTTATCATTGTTGCATAACCTCGCATTTCTTAGTTTTTCTTGGTTTTTCGGGCTTTGTAAGCCTTTGTAAATTTTTGCTTTCTGGCATAACCTGGTTTATTTTCGCATAATATCGTCCGCAAAAGGTGTAAAATAAGGTGTATGTTTTTCTATTTTATACCTTGCTATTTTCAATTAAAAATCGTAATTACACAACCTGAATCCGGGCAACTTCTTCCCTGGCATCCTCAAGATTTACATGCGTATATGTATTCAGCGTTACGCTGATATCTGAGTGGCCCATCAAATATTGCAATGCTTTTGGATTCATTCCGGATTTTGCCATATTTGTGCAATAGGTGTGCCGGCATACATGCGGTGTAATGACAGGCATCTGTACTTTATAAGTATTATTATACTTCTGAATGATGTGTTGAAAATAATGCTCCCAGTGCAGGGAATAACAGATACTTTCATTTTTATCAAAGTATAAGAATCCACTTTTTCCATCTACCATAGGTTCTGCTTTGGGTGGGTTTCGTTTTTCTATTATTTTCCGAAAGCATTCCTCTACATCTGCAGTCATAGGTATCTTTCTCGTTCCGCTGGTTGTTTTAGTCTCTTGAATATAATATCCGATTTTTGATTTTTTCTGCAATTGATGATCGATGTTGATCGTATGCTCCTTAAAATCAATGTCAGAAATGGTCAAACCACAAAATTCCGAGATGCGAAGGCCGGTTTTAAATAATATGTAAATCCCCTCATAATACCTGCAAAAATGAGGATCCTCCTTCACAAACCGTAGGAACTTTCGTTCCTCAGCCCTGCTGATTGCCTCTCTTGTCACACTGTCATTCACAACCACTTCCATTAGCTGAAACTGAAATGAATTTTTCCTGATCAGGTCATCATCCACTGCCAACTGAAATGCCGGACGAAGAACTCCTCGGATTGAATGGATGGAACTATAACTTTTCTTTTCTACCTGCTGAAGATGTATCAGCCAACATTTTGCATCCGAAATCCGAACCGTATCAATCCTTCTTTTTCCAAATGGATCTTTCTTCAATAAATTGATAACTGTTCCGTATCCTGCAACTGTAGTAGGTCTGACACCGGTTTTTGTTGATATATATTTTTCAACCAGTTCCAGTACCGTCATATTTCCGCCATTTGTTGCAATCTGCTCAAAATGGTCCGCCTGGATTTTCTTCTCCATCTCCCGAAGCGACAAAGTACGGCGCTTTCCTTTCGGAGTTGCATCGTTATGGTCTAAGCGCCAGCTATATACGCAGCGCTCCTTTCCCATCTCATCGACATACTTAAATCGATATCTGCCATCAGATAACTGTATTTCTCCATTGTGTAATATACGTCCTCTATGATCTCTCCTTTTTTCACTCATAATATTTTAGTCTCCTTCATCAAATGTTCATTTAACTTGGAAGACCGTCTCGGTTTATTCATTATACCACAAGACCTTTCCTTCGCTAAGATAAAATGAATATTATTTTCATTACTATTTCTTCTATTCTGTCACTTAAACTGTGCTGGCTGTATCCAGATAATCTTCAAACAATTTCCTTTTGAATCGAATATGAGAACCTACTTCCAAAATGAAATCCGCTCCCTCATTTTCACCTGCGATTTGTCTCAATCTCTTTTCTCCAATTCCGTAATATTCTGCTGCTTCGGATACATTTAAAGAATATTTCTCCCAAACAGGTATTGTTTTTTCTGTATGATTCATTCGCAGTCCTCCTCCCCTCTGTTTGTATTCAACAACGTTTTCGCTTTCTCCATTTTCATACTTGCAATCACTTCTCTCTTACTTGTGCCTCCAACATACATAGGCGTACACATTTCTAAAATACGGTCATAGATACGTCTTTTATCTAACATGGTCTCGTTTTTTATTTCTTTCAGCGGAAGATTGGTCGTAATGATCAAAGGTCGTCCTGAACGGATTCTTCGATCTATGACGCTAAAAATAATTCCTAACGCATATTCTGAATTTCGTTCCACTCCAAGATCATCAATAATCAAAAGCTGATAAGACGCCAATGCATTGATATATTCCGTTTTGTCTGCCAGTGGAAATATATCATCAATAATGGTATTGAAATTTGTCATCTTTACCATTACTTCTTGCTTAAGAAGTTCATTGGCAATGCACCCCGCAATAAAACTTTTCCCGGTACCAACCGGTCCCCAGAATAAACAGCCTATATGATTTCTTTTCATTTCCTCCCAGTTATCAACATATTTTTTTGCTCTATGCATTACCGTATCTGACATATCTGCATTCTCAAATGTCCACTCTTCCATTCTGCTCTCGTCAAAACAGATGCTCGTATTTCTGCTGACTAATTCCCGGTGCTCTTTGTCTTTAAAATATTTTTGTTCTTCTTCATACGCTTTTCTGTCACAGGCACATTGCCTGGAATGTTTCTTCATCCCCATAAATCCACCCTCAGGAAAAAATGCTTCTTTCGCTTCCCCACAGACTTTACAGTATTGCAAACCATCACTGCCTACACATACAGTATCTTCTTCTCTCATCACAAACTCTCTCCTTCCCCATAGCAATAATTTACTTCATGATATTTATTTCTTTTATATTTCTCAGTTACTTTACTAGGTGCCACATTTCCGACTCCTGCACAGCCATTTTTACGACCAGATGAAGGTTGCTTTTCCGACTCTGTTGCAACCATCTTTTCAACCGCCTTATTCTCAACCAGCTGTAAACCAATCTCATCAGATGGAATTTTTACATATAAATGATTGGGTTTTGAAAAACCACCAGATCTGCGAACCAATAGTCCCACATCATCTAATTCCTTCAATGCTGTTTTTACAGAAGATTTACATTTGCCGATTTGAGCAGACAATTCCTCTATCGGAAAAATCAGATAAACATTTCCATACTTGTCTATCCAGCTATTCTTTCTCGATATCCGTGCCCGGTCATACAAAATCATATAAAGAAATTTTGCAGTTTGGGAAATGCGCAGTTTGAGCAAAAACTTCGGAAACTGGAAGTACTGAAGCATCTGCTCTGACTCCTTCATGTATTCATATTTCATTCTTTTCTCGCCTCGTTTCTGTTTCTAATTGTTGTAAAAATCATTTTTATACCGGCTCAAAAATGTCCTTACACATATTCAAAAGATGAAGGGCATAAATACAGGTTCTTGATAAAAATTTTTTAAATTTTTCCTGTCCAAAATACCCTTACATAAAACGAAACGCTGAGAGGCATTTTTACAGCCCCCTAATGAAATTTTTTTAATTTTTTTGATTAATTGAATATTTGAAAACAAAAAAACACTCACCTATTCCAGGTGAATGCCTTATCAAAATTTCCTTATTTTGTTGTCTATGACGCTTATTCAGATATGCCTGCATATCTGCTAAAATGTAATTGCCAGCAATTATATTTTCACGTGGGTATGGGGACGTAATCCCCATCAAGTCTGCCACTCGTAAGTAATACAATATTGTCAAAATGACAATACTGTATTACACGGGTGGATCTTGCTCTGGTTGTAACGTATGAATTCATACAATAATAGGCCCAAATGGGCACTTTCACCATTTGAGCCTATATATTATATATGTCTTTCAAATGATAGCTTAAAAAATAGCTGTCTAGACGGTATGTTTTTAACGTAGAATTGATTTTATGGAAGACAAGGCATGGAATGCTTTGTACCTTTAATGGAAAAATTTAATGATATTTACCATGTACAAAAAAGAAACGGCAGATAAAAAACATCACACGAATCCTTATCGTGCTGTAAACTATATAAGAGATGAGAACGGAAATCCTATATGCCCTAATGGACGTAAATTTCTTTTCAAACGAAAACAACATGTAAGATATAAAAAATATGGACGTACAGAAGAAATCTATCCAAGCTTATTAAGTGTACCCTTTTTACATAAAACAGTGACGATTTTCAAAAAACATATATTAATGTAAAGAAACGCCAGAACCAGCATTTGTCGGAACTAGCGTTTCTTTAGCAGAGACTTATTTTACAGCCCCGTTTTTTGCTTATATTATTTTCCTCCGTTGGATTTCAATTTTGGAAAGAAGATGACTATCTTAAAGCCCTTTTCCCACGGGGAAGCAGCTTCCAGACAAAGGTTTAGATCGTCAGCCATCTTCTTAACCAGGTAAAGCCCTATACCGGTAGCTTTCTTTCTGCTGTCAGTAGAATCCCCGGTAAAGCCCTTTTGAAAAATATACGGCAGATCATATTTTTTTACACCGATGCCATTATCCTCAACTGAAAGGACATCTGCGATCTCCGAATGTATCATAGAGATTGTTAGCATGGGACTATCGCTGCTATATTTTATGGCATTGCTCACGATCTGTCCCAACATAAACTGAAGCCCTCTACGGTCTGTATAGACTGTTTCAGATTGCAGTTTATTGATAATTACAAACTGCTTTTCTTCCAGAAGTGGGGCATAGTCCTCCAGAACTTCCCCCAAGCAGTCATTCAAATTGATATCCTTAAACTGATAATCCTTTGTACTGCTCTTTAACCGGGCATAGTATAACATCTGAGTGACATCCTCCTGAAGCTGACTGCGGACATAATCCAGTTTTGCTTGCAGGGGAGGAGACATTTCGTTGCTCCGATTATCCAGGAGCATGGTCAACAACGATAGGGGCGTTTTCGCTTCATGTGCCCAGCCCTCCACATATTCTTCATAGTCCTGTAGGGCATCTGCCATACTGTTACTCTCAGTTTTGTGTTCCTGTAAAACTGATGCCAGAAGCCGGATAGATTCTCCTTCTTCCCGGCTGATGGCACTGAGCAGCCGTTCCTCGTTGCAGATGGTAGGATCACTGAGGAAATCCCGGAACAGCTCTCGGCGGGTGGTCTCCCGCTTGTTTAGTACAAACAGAATTGCTGAAAACAAAAGGAGGCTTGTCAGAACTACTAACCCACTCAAGGTTTGAAATGCCTGAATGTCAGAAATCCAAAGAATGATAGCACAAAAGCAATCCACGCCCAACAGCAACAGCAGCCAGGGGTAGTACCGTTCTATCATGCGCCAAAGCCGCTTCATGGAGCCACCCCCGTTTCCAGACGATAGCCCATCCCACGAACCGCAACGATTCGCTGCTTCATCTCAAGACCGGACATCGTCTTTTTCAGCCTGGTCAGATTAACCTGCAAGGCATTTTCGTCTATGTATTCCGTGGTTCCCCATAGTGCTATGCAAAGTTGCTCCGTCGTGACCAGAGCATCGCCGCCGGACAAAAGAGCAACCAACAGTTTTCCCTGATTTTTTGGAAGCACGACAGAGGTATTATGAATATAAAGCGTGTAGGTCTGCTGGTCTAACAGGAAATCTGGTCCCTCTATGAGATTGGTACGGCCTTCATACCTTTTGAGAATATTGGATACCCTGGCAAGAAGTCGATCTTTTCTGCACGGCTTCGTCAAATATTCATCAGCACCCAAGTGGAACGCTTGCAGTTCATCCTTTACCTGATCTCTGGAAGTCAGTATCAGGACGGGGATAGCGGTTTTATTCTTTAGTTCCTGGCAGATTTGAAAGCCACTGATCTCCGGCAAATTCAGGTCTAAGATCACAAGGTCAGGACGGAGGGCTGCCAGGAGCCGAGCGGCATCTTCCAACTCGGTGATTGCCTCCGCAAGATACCCGTCCTTTTGAAGCATATTGCAGAGTTCTTCCCGCATATAGACTTCATCTTCCACAACAGCAATTCTTTTCACGGCAGCACCTCCTTCCAAATTATTCTTCTCTCTGTGGCTGCATCAGTGTCAGCAAATACCGATCACTGGAGCGCTTGACCACTCTCATATAAATATATTCTATCACGCAAAGCAGCAAAATCATAGCAGCAGATACAAACATCATTTCAGCCACTGTCCCACGGGTTCGGGACGAGAGTATCCCTGTAAATAACGCCCTGACTCCAAACAAACTGCTGACAGCCGCAACCAATACAGGAAGTCCCATAAACCAGGTAATTTGCTTTCCAGCAGACTGGCAAAGGGTTTCGTAAGTAGCTCCCAGGCGGATCAGAGTCTGGTATCTGCGCCCGGTTTTCTGCTGACTCATCAGGAACTGAACACCCACGATGGTGTTGGCAACTACCAGGAAAACAATCGCAAGATAGAGGGTAATATAACTGGATGCTATGGTGTAGAAAAGCTGACGACCCATATTCTGAAGATAGCTTTCATATTCAATGTCAGTTTCGTCCAGCTTCTCGTTCAAATCCAAATATGCAGTTATAAGGCTATTTCCATTCAGAGCTTGCTCACTGAGCACCGCATTGACATAGGTATCATACATTCCCTGACTATAATATAGGAATGCTTCATCCGGAAGAATCAATGCAAAGGACAAGGTTATAGAACGGTCCGTGACCAAATTCACAGACTGAACCTCTCCTGTAAGATGAATCGGACTACCATCCAGTTCCACCTTGGGATGCCCGGCCAATACTTGGTTCAGCATTGCGGTACGGCTTACCGTAGTAAACTCTGTATCAATATAGACAGCGGCCTCCTTTTCGCCTAATTGGAGAGCCGGATTGCCGGACAATTCCAACAAACGATTATAGTCCGATAAACAAATCAAATATGGGTATGTGGCATAACCAAGATTGTTCAGAAGGACATCCCGGTCTTCCGACTGGGGCAGGCTCCGAAGAGAGTCCATAACAGCGTCCATGCTGTAGGCATTATCATAATCTTCTGTGGTGCGAATACGCCCAACCCTCATTTCAAAAAGCTCTGAAAATTGATTTTCCAAACTGTTTTCTTTCAGGACTGCCTTTATATTCGGAAGAACCTGCGATGAATCTTCTGCAGTATGATCTTCAAAAGTATAGTCGATTACATGGCCAGAAGACAGGTTATTCGTTCCTGCAATTCCTACGCCCGCACCAAAACAACACAGCGCCGCCAGAATCAGCAGGGAGCTGATGGCCATGGAGTTTGACTGATGAATGACATTCTCCTGAATCTGCCGGAAGGTAAATACATGAAGCTGCTTATTTCCTTTTCCTTTCTTAACAATCAAAGCAATCAGTGCACGCATCCCATAGAAAAGCAGCATCGTACCAACTATGCCCAACAGCAAAGTCAGTCCCATCATACTTACCTTTGTCCATGCAATTCCCTGAATCGCCATGTAGTAAGCCACTGCCAACATCACACTTCCGCATATAGCAGCCAGTCCATAGATAACAGATGGCATTTGCTTTTTGGGGCGGTTCGTTGGCTGGGATAGCAAAGTACCGATCTCCTGGCGGCTGATTCGTCCACTCAAAATCAGAAGTGCCGTCAGCTTAATTGCCAGAAATCCTGCCAGCGTCCATTCAATCGCAAACCAGGATAAAGAAAACTGATGACCGATGATCCCCATGCCTACCAGCTTGGCGGTGACAAGACTGACAATTTCTGAAAGCACCACAGCCACAGGTAATCCTATGAGCATGGCAAGAATACTGGTCAGGAAATTTTCCGCCAGAAGCATACCAAACAGTTTACTTCTACGCATCCCCAACATTAGATAAACACCAAACTCATGCCGTCTGCGCTCGAACTGATACTTGCAGGCAAAATAGATCAAAAAGAACAGAATACCGAGGGTCATCCCATAAAACGCAGGAATCAGAAGCAGGAGTTTGTCAACTGCGTCACTCTCCATTTTCTGCAAAAAGAGCATCACATCTTGAGTGGAGATGGAAAGAATCATGTAAAATGCAACAATAGAAATCACCAGGGAGCTGAAAAACAGACCGTTTTCCTTTCGGCTGCGGCGACTGTTCCGAAGAATGAGATTAGAGAACATTTGCGCTGCCCCCTCCCAGTTGCGCCATCACCTTCAGGATGCGCCCGTAGAACTCCTGCTGGCTTTCGTCTCCACGCCGAAGCTCATGAAAGATCACGCCATCCTGGATGAACAGGATGCGCTTACAGAAGCTGGCGGCATTGGAATCATGGGTTACCATCAGGATCGTAGCTTGTTCGTCACGATTCAGGCCGGACAGCTTCTCCATAAGACTTCTTGCGTTCTTAGAATCCAACGCACCCGTCGGTTCATCGGCAAGGATCATTTGGGGATGTAAGATCAGAGCCCTTGCTGCCGCAACACGCTGACGCTGGCCACCGGACATCTTGGACGGAAACTTATCCAGAACATCAGAAATTTCCAGATAGTCAGCCAACTGCTTCAGCCGCTGGCTGCTTTCTGTTTCGGCTACCCCATGCAAGGAAGTCGGGAGCAGGATATTTTCCCTGCCAGTCAGGTTGTCCAGCAATTCAAAGTTCTGGAATAGATAACCAACTTTTTTGCCACGGTACTCGGCAAGAGCCTTTTCCTTGAGGGATTGCAGAGTATCTCCCTCCACCTGAATGCTTCCACCTGTAGGCTGAATCACAGTTGCAATACAGTTGAGAAGCGTGGATTTGCCGGAACCACTGCTTCCCATAATACCGAGAAACTCTCCCGGCATGACCTGAAAAGTGATTCCGTTCAGTGCTCTCGTCTGGTTTGGCAACGTCCCATAGACTTTGGTAAGATTTTCAATATTCAAAATTGGTTTCATGTGAATGCCTCCTATCCATTTCTGGGTAAATGATAGCACAGAAGCACAATAAATAACACTTACAGTCGCTGTAAGGATTCTGTTCCTGTTTTCAGAACAAGAATGACGCATCAAGCGGAATAAGTATATGTTTTGTAAAAACGTCGGGTGACAATGAAAAAATATGCTGGACTACCGGATTGGCTAACTTGCATTTCTTTGTCAATTCTGGTAACCGCTTCAAACATGGAAGTTTCTGTTCTTACTTTTATTATACTCAATCAATAAAATCAACACGGTTCAGCAAATTTTAATTATTTCCAATATGACAAAATTGCTTCCTGTTATATTTATCTATTTCTTTATTTCTCTATTATTCCGATCCGGTCTTCCAAAGGTATAAATAAGGTGTAAATTATTCGTCAATCATCAAAAAATCCTTTAAAGCCTAGGCTTTCACAGCATCCATTAAACACTGCCGTGGCAAATAAATAAGATTTTTGTCATTTTTGTTCCCCTATCTTCATTTTGACTGTACCGCTATTTTACCATATTCCCGTTTCATTTTCCAGTGTAAACGAAAAGCCGCCGTGCGCGCTCACATTTCCGAAACCTACGCCGCCATGATGCGGTGGATTTCGGAGTGATCTTTCCCCACAAAAAAGCAGCTGCTCCTTGTTAAAAAGAGCAGCTGCTTTTCTATGGGATTTGAGTGAAAACTTGTAAGCAAATTAAGAATCAAGAATATTATGGATACCCTGCTGAACGGTCTCATAGTCTTTTTTTAAAGACGCCAACCGTTCCCGCCCGGCGTTTTCAATATGGTAGATCACACGCATGCGGGAACGCCCCGTGCTCATGCGCGTTACGACCTCCTCGCCGGTGATGTACCCATCATCCGCCAAGCGGTACAGAAGCGGATAAAATGACCCCTCCTGCACTGTAATGAAACCTTTGCTTCGCTCCTTGATTTTCTGCACAAGCTGATAACCATATGCGTCTTCTTCACACAGCAAAAACAGCGTGAGCATTTCTATGGAGCCTTTTTTCATGGTATCAATAGCCATAGTGGAGATACCCCCTATCGAATAATAGTTTACAGCAAATTGAATTACAAGTCAATGCCTATTTTCAATAAAATGTATTAACGAGCAAACTTTCATGTGCTATGATGACAACACGCAGAACATACGCAATTTATACTGTTTTAAAGATTTATATATCGGCATTATTGTCTTAGTTGTCAAGTGGCGCGTCTTCTTCGGACACGTCTTCCGCTTCGGCTTCAACGGGCAGCACCGCAAGCAAATCGAGCAAAAAGGCGGTGATCGTGCCGGACGGCTTCATCGAGAACCTCAATGCGCAGCCCATCCAAAACAAAAAGTAACGCAAAAAAATTAAAAGGCTCTGCCGCGCACCGATTTGATGCCGACAAAGCCTTTTTCTCGTTTTAGGGTGTTAAATGAATCTGAAATACATGCCCGCACTGCCATAATTGCAGTAGTGCTCGTCCGTCGACATGACATCAGCCTTGCTGATCTCTCCCGTGATCAGTTTTTCGCACAACACTACCATATCCTGCACAATCTCGAGCCGCAGCGGGTTATAGTAGACCGACCTGCCCGCAAGGTAATCCTGCTGGTGCTGCTCGTCGCAGCCGTTTTCCTGAATGGAATGCCCGCCAAACCACGCATAATCGCGCAGCGCCTCCGCACGCGGCAGGAAGCACTCAAGGTTCTTTTTGTAGCTCTCCAAGACCTTATACATGTCTTTTTCCGGGCAGATCATCAAAACGATATACCCGGAGCCGATGGCGTCGCCGGTAAAAAGCGCCTTGTAGTGTGCGCACGCGAACACCACGGAGTTTTCCGTGTGCCCGCCGAGATTCAGCACATCCACCGTCACACCGCCGCCGAGGTCGATCACGCTGCCCTCGTCAATAGGTACAAGCTGCGGGTATTTGCCGCCGTCGGAAAGCGCCGCCGCAAAGCAGTTTTCGTCTTCGCGGATCTTCTCCACATCGTTTTTGTGCAGATATACTTTTTCAAATCGGTCGATGCGGAACATGTGGTCGCGGTGCGGGTGCGTAATCGCAACCTCGACCGGCAGCCGCGTCAGCTTCTTCACGGCGTCGAGCAGGTCGCCCTCGCCCATGCCCGTGTCGATCAAAAGCGCCTTGTCCCTGCCCTCAATGAGGTAGCACGTCGCCGTAAAGTAGTCATCTATCCGCCAAAAACCGGGCTTTATCCACGTCACTTCAAGCTGCGTGCGTCTATCCTGCTTTAGCAGCCAACGAACAATTTCCCCGTCCGCAAAGACATTTTCCCATGCGTTTTCAGGGTTGATCTCCGTGCGCTCCACCGTTTCGGAGCCTGTTACGCGCAGGCTCATCACAAGCTTTTCCGCGTCTGCAAGCACCTTGCCGTCTGCGAACACATTGCCCTCACCCGCGAACGTATACACCTTCAGCGGCATGAATTTTGCCGCGCGTACTTCATAGGGGTCTGCGTGCCCACCGAGAATCGCCGCCGCGCTGAAGCAATGCGACAAATGCGAAATCAGCCGCCACGCCGCGTCCGCGCAGCTTTGCGATGCCGTGAGCGACAATTTGCATTTGTCGATGATGCCCGTCGTCTGCCATTCAAAAGCCAAGCTCTGCACCGCTGTTTCGGGCAATATACCGCCCGGTAAAATCAACGCGGTTACCTGTGCTTCTCCGCAATGCGGCTCGAGTTTACTTAAACAGCTTTCCGCCTCCGTCTCATTCGAGACAAGACACAGCAGCGTCGGCTTCCCGCCGCCCAGCTCTGCGCCGTTCACGCACCACTTGAGCACCTGTCCGTCAAACACTTTTTCAAAATAACGCATACCTTTTCCTCCCCGTTACAATGACCCGCTATTTTGTAAATAAAACAAAAAGACTCCGCATTTCTGCAAAGTCTTTCATGGTCGAGGTGAGAGGATTTGAACCTCCGGCTTCTACGTCCCGAACGTAGCGCTCTACCAAGCTGAGCCACACCTCGATATAAGCCTTGAATACTCAAGGCCATTTTGGCAGCGGTACCAGGATTTGAACCCAGACAAACAGAGTCAGAGTCTGCTGTGCTACCATTACACAATACCGCTATCTGTTTCGCTGTCTTTCTTTCGTTTCATTTGTTTCCGTCGGACAACGTAGTCTATTATAGCAGATATTCGGGAAAAGTCAACCCTTTTTTCAAAAAAACTTTAAAAATTTGAAATTTATTTTTCGAGTGAAAATTAAAACGCGCAAAAAAGCGCGGAATTATGCGGTTTTTTTGCTTTTTCAGCCGTTTACGGGCTCTGCCAAAAAACACGCGCCGAATGCCTTCGGCATACGCTTTGCGGCATTTTCCGCCAAGCTTTTTTCAGAAAAAATTCCAAAAACCGCGGAGCCGCTGCCGGTCATCAATGCATTTAACGCCCCGTTTTCGCACAGATATTTTTTTATCTCCTGCACAACGGAGATTTGCAGCGCGTCGTCAAACCGATTTCCGAGCGCGTTTGCAATTTCCTCAATCGAGCGATGCTCTACCGCGCGCACCATACCCGGCGTGTAGCGCATGCCGCCGTCCGGCACGTTATCGCACGCACGGTACGCTTCCGGCGTGCTCACGCCCACGTCCGGCTTCACAACGACAAGATAACACTTCGGTATCTCTGCCAGCGGCAGCAACTGCTCACCAATGCCAAGGCAGCGATATGTGCCGTTTAAAATGCAGAACGGCACATCTGCACCGATGCGCAAACCGAGATACAAAAGCTCTGCCGTATTGAGCGGCTCCTCCCCCGCTTCTGCGCACAGATGATTCAATAATTTCAGCACGGCCGCTGCATCCGCACTGCCGCCACCCATGCCCGCCTGATCCGGGATATGCTTTTCAATATAAATATCTGCGCCGAACGGCACACCGGTAGCGTCAAAATAATACTGCGCAGCCTTGTATGCCGTGTTGCGCCCGTCGCACGGGATGTGCGGCTTCGAGCACTTGAGTATAACCTCCCCCGTATCGTTCAGCGTCACGCGCACACGGTCGCAGAGAGACACGGACTGCATCACCATGTCGACCGTGTGGTAGCCGTCCTCGCGCCGCCCGGTAATATCGAGCGATAAGTTGATTTTTGCATACGCATTACATTCGGCTGTGTTCATATTCAGTCCTCCCTCATAGGTCAAACAGTGAAAACCGCTTGATATTGATGACGTGCTTCGGGCACATTTCGTGGCAGCAGAAGCAATGGATGCACTTGCTGTACTCGATGTGCGCCTTGTGCTCCCGCACCGTTATGGTGTGCTGCGGGCAGCTTTCCGCGCACTTGCCGCAGCCCACGCACTGTGCCGTGTTGATCTTCGGATACGGCGTTAAAATTCTCTTTGCAAGCGGCCGCATGAACTTTGGAACGCGTGTCGTAAAATCGATGCTGCTGGAGCGCGCACGCTTAAAATCGTGTACGACAATATTCTCAAAATCGTCACCAAGCACTTCGATCTCCGAAAGCTTTCCCGCACAAAGTCCGCGCTCCTGTGCGTTTTTGAGCACCAAAATTTCTTCGGGCTTCATATCGATGAGCTTCGCGCCGACCATATCCGCTTCGTAGGGACTTTCAGACCCCACAAGTGCGCCGACAAAGCGTTTTTGGCCGCCCGTAGGTCCATCGCCCTCCATGGCGTCTATCGCATCTATAATCGAGAAATCCGGGTGCACATATTCGCACAAATCGACGAGCATTTCCGCAAACGGCTCTTTTTCCGGGTAACGGCTGTGCAGCTCCGGTTTTAATAGCCCCGGCACCACACCGAAGAGATTCTTCACCGCGCCGGAATAGCCCATCATGCCATGGGTCTTTAACTTCGCAATGTCGATGACGAGCGTCTCGCGCGGTCGCGCGAACAGCTCTGTGACGGTCAGCGTATTGCAGCGCTTGCCCTCCGGCAGCTGCACTGCCGTGCTCTTACACGCTGTATATAACGAAAAGCCGTATTTTTCCGCCGCTTCCGTATAGCCGCACGCGCGGAACGTGCCTTTCATGATAGATGTATTGTACGGCCCGCCGCCGCTTTCCGCCACCAGCACGTCCGCGCCCTGCCGCAGCAGGCAAATCGCGGCCGCAGCCGTCACATTTGGGTGCGTGATGATGGCCTCTTCCGGCGCAGAGCGCATGACGAGATTCGGCTTCAAAATAACGGTCATATGCGGTTTTATGCGGCCATAAAACGCCGAAGCGGTGAACATTGCATCCACCGCTTCGGTCAGCCGTTCTATGTCATAATCCGCAAGCCGCTTTACATACGCGCTCACTTTAACTCCTTCAAAAATGCGCCGATGCGGTTCAGCGCCTCTGCAAGGTGCTTGATGGAATACGCATACGAAATGCGTACAAAGCCCTCGCCGCACGCACCGAATGCCGAGCCCGGCACCACCGCGACGTGTTTATCGTAAATGAGACGCTCACAAAATTCATCGGACGTCATACCGGTGGACTGAATGGACGGGAACACGTAAAACGCGCCCTCCGGCTCAAAGCAGGTAAGGCCGAGACGGTTGAGCCCATCCACAATCAAACGGCGGCGCATGTCGTACTGGTCGCGCATTTCAGCAATGTCGTCATCACCGTTTTTCAGCGCTTCGATCGCCGCGTACTGTGACATCGTCGGGGCACTCATAATGCCGTACTGGTGCAGCTTCGTCATCGGGGAAATAATCTCCTTCGGACCCGCCGCGTAGCCCATGCGCCAACCCGTCATCGCATATGTCTTCGAGAAGCCGTTGATGACGATGGTGCGCTCCTTCATGCCCGGCAGCGACGCAATGGAGACGTGCGGCTCGCCGCCGTAAGTCAGCTCACTGTAAATCTCATCGGAAAGCACGATGAGGTCATGGCGAATGATAATTTCGCTCAGCGCTTTCAAATGCTCGCGGCGCATCACGGCACCCGTGGGGTTATTCGGGTACGGGAAAATAAGCACCTTCGTTTTGTCTGTAATGGCGTTTTCAAGTTCTTCGGGCGTCAAGCGGAATTCGTTTTCCGCTTTCGTTGCGATGGAAACCGGCACGCCGCCCGCCATACGGGTCAGCGGGTCGTAGCACACAAAGCACGGCTCCGGGATAATAACCTCATCGCCCTCGCCCACAAGGCAACGCAGCGCCATATCGATAGCCTCGCTGCCGCCAACGGTGACAAGAATATCGGTAGCTGCGTTGTATTCCAGATCATATTTGCGCTTTAAAAAGCGGCAGATCTCCTCGCGCAGCGCCATCAGGCCGCGGTTCGGGGTGTAGCGCGTTCTGCCCTTTTCCAGCGTCGTGATACCCTCCTCGCGGATATGCCACGGGGTGAAAAAATCCGGCTCGCCGATGGAAAGGGAGATCACGTCCTCCATTTCGTTTGCAATGTCAAAAAAGCGGCGGATACCGGAGGGCTTAATCACGCGCGCACGGTCGTTCAGGTATTTGCTGTAATCAATCACAAAGGTTGCTTCCTCTCTCGTCAATCTCATCGTAGTCGGTGACAAAGTCCACGCTGCCGTCCTTATATTTCGTCAGAATAAAGTGCGTGGCAGTGGAGAGCACACCGTCGATCGGCGCGAGGCGCTTTGCAACGAACATCGCGATCTCAGACATGGTATTCGCCGTAACGGTTACGGCAAGGTCAAAGCCGCCGGACATCAGGTAGACGCTTTCCACCTCGGGGAAGGCCTTTACGCGTGCGGCAAGCTCATCAAAGCCGGAGTCCTTCTTCGGCGTAACGCGCAGTTCAATGAGTGCACTTGCGCGGTGCACATCCGTACGCTCCCAGTTGATGAGCGTGCGGTAGCCCTTGATGACGCCGTCTTTTTCAAACTTATGAATGGCGGCCGCCACTTCGGCTTCGGTCATATCCAGCATAACGGCAAGCTCCTGCACGGTCAGCTTGGCATCATCCTGCAAGAGCTTTAAAAGCTTTTCCATTTTCTTATCCATGGTGTTTTATCCCTTCTGTTTTTATTTTATAAGGCCTGCTGTACCTTTTGCAGCAGGCAGTGTAATCTGTTTTATTCGATTGGCACCTGCACCGGCTTGCGCTCTACAAACACGGTGTATTCCTTGTAGCCGATGTCGCTCAAAAGCTCCATGGCTTCTTCTACGCCGCTTGCAATGTTCTCTGTGCGGTGTGCATCCGCGCCGATGGTGACAAGCTTACCGCCAAGCTCCTTATAGCGCGAATAGACTTCGCGGTCGGGCAGCTTCGGCGCATCCGTGCGCAAAATACGGGAGGTGTTGAACTCCAGCGCGATGTCCGACTTGATGAGCGCTTTTAAAACCGCGTCCAGCTCGTCTTGATACGGCTTGTAGCTGGGCGTTTCCCCCGCCTTACACATGTAGCGCAGCGGGTAGGTGATGTGCGCCAGTGTATCGAACTTGCCCCACTCCACCATTTCAAGGCTCTCCGCAAAGTAGGCGTGCAAAGCGTTGCCGATCTCCTGCTCGGTGGGATTATGCTCGCCGATATGGTAAAAATCGTCGTGATCGCGAATGTTGTGCAGCGAACCGATTACCACGTCGTAGTCGCGCCCCGTAAGTGCATCGTGTGCTGCGTTTAGGTCCTGCAGAGGCTGGCCGAGCTCAATGCCGCGCAAAAGCTTCAAATTCGGAAAACGTTCCTGATTTTGCAACAGCTCCGCATAGGACTGACGTACGACATCGTAATACCGTCCGCCGGGAATGTGCGGCACGTTCATGTACTGGTTGCACTCGCAGTGGTCGGTCACGGCGTAGTAAACCAGACCCATCTCGATGGCGTTCATGCACATATCGCGCATGTTGCGGGTGCCATCGAACGAGCAGTTGGAATGGCTGTGACAATCGGATATATTTTTGTAATGCAAAAGATCATCCCCTTAAAGCACTTCGACCTGTATGCTCAAAACAATATACAAATTGATTTTAACACAATAAAAATCATTTTGGAATACCCAAAGCACAAGTTTTGCAACTTTTCGCCTAAAACCGCATTGTAAAGCGATGTGAAAGTTTCTTCCGATTCCCCCCACCGTACCTTTTTGATTTTTACACCGCTATTTCCCGCAAAACGCCTTTTAAACCTTGACAGCGCCCCACATTTGATAGATAATAAAGGAATAGAAAACCACAGCAAAGCGCTTTTATGTTTTGCAGGAAAGGGTAGGGTCATTTTATGAAAGCAGTCATCACCGTAATCGGAAAAGATATGGTCGGCATTCTCGCGAAAGTCTCCACCGTATGCGCGGAAAAAGGCATCAATGTCATTGAAGTCACACAGTCCATCTTGCAGGATATGTTCGCCATGATCATGATCGTAGACATCCGTGCTGCGACCGTGCCGATCAGCGAGCTCTCCGATGAATTCGATACGCTTGGCGAAAAGCTCGGCCTGAAGATCCATGTTATGCACGAGGACGTTTTCAACTCCATGCACAGAATCTAAATCTATTACCGAAAGGCCGGGAATGAAACTATGATCGATACACATGATATTCTGGAAACCATAAATATGATCGATAACGAGAACCTCGATGTGCGCACCATCACGATGGGCATTTCGCTTCTCGACTGCATCGATTCCGATATTGATAAGGCCTGCACGAAGGTCTACGACAAAATTTGCAGCTATGCCGAAAACCTCGTCAAGACCGGCGAGGACATCAGCCGCGAGTACGGCATTCCGATTGTGAATAAGCGCATCGCCGTCACGCCCATCGCCATGCTGGCGGGCGCAAACCCCGGTGCAAGCCCCGTTCGCTTTGCAAAGGCACTGGACCGCGCCGCAAAGACCGTCGGCGTCAACTTCATCGGCGGCTATTCCGCGCTCGTGCATAAGGGCTTTGCCCCCGGCGATTACGCTTTGATTGAAAGCATCCCGGAAGCACTTGCGGAAACGGAATTCGTTTGCTCCTCCGTCAATATCGGCTCTACAAAGGCCGGCATCAACATGGATGCCGTAAAGAAAATGGGTCACATCGTCAAGGAAGCCGCCGTCCGCACCGCGGACCGCGACTGCATCGGTGCGGCAAAACTCGTCGTGTTCTGCAACGCACCGGAGGACAACCCCTTCATGGCGGGCGCTTTCCACGGCGCCGGCGAGCCGGACTGCGTCATCAACGTGGGCGTTTCCGGCCCGGGCGTTGTGCGCGCAGCCATCAAGAAGGCAAAAAATACCGATAACATCACCGAGATCGCGGACATCATCAAAAAGACCGCATTCAAAATCACGCGCATGGGTCAGCTCGTCGCGCAGGAGGCTTCCCGCCGTCTGTGCGTGCCGTTCGGTATTGTCGACCTCTCCCTCGCCCCCACACCGGCCATCGGCGACAGCGTAGCGGATATCCTTGAGGGCATGGGCCTTGCGCAGTGCGGCGCACACGGTACCACAGCTGCACTGGCTCTGCTCAACGACGCTGTGAAAAAGGGCGGCGTCATGGCATCCTCACACGTTGGCGGCCTTTCCGGCGCGTTCATCCCGGTCAGTGAAGACGCCGGCATGATCGCCGCAGCAAAGAGCGGCGCGCTTTCCATCACAAAGCTTGAAGCCATGACGGCGGTCTGCTCCGTCGGCCTCGATATGATCTGCGTTCCGGGCGACATCACCCCGGAGATCATTTCCGGCATCATCGCGGATGAAGCTGCCATCGGCATGGTCAACTCCAAGACGACCGCCGTGCGCCTCATTCCGGCCATCGGCAAGAAGGTCGGCGAAGAACTGAACTTCGGCGGCCTACTCGGCTGCGGCCCTGTTATGGAAGTCAATACGAATTCCCCGGCCGTGTTCGTCAACCGTGGCGGCCGTATCCCCGCCCCGCTGCAGAGCCTTAAAAACTAAAAAACATAAAATTCAGTTTTTCGTTCATACTATCCTCGGTGAGCAAAGCGTTTTGCCTTTGTTCTCCGAGGATTTTTTATCGCCTGCGTTCGATTTTCGCCATCGGTCGGGTGCAGGCAAATGCAAAAAGGAGCAGAGTATATGCTGGACGTTATCGCTTTGATTTTGACGGTGATCGGCGGCATCAACTGGGGCCTCATCGGCATTTTCCAGTTTGATCTCGTCGCATGGCTCTTCGGCGGGCAGGGCGCCGTTTTGAGCCGCATCATCTACACACTCGTCGGCATCGCCGCCGTATGGTGCATTTCCCTCCTGTTCAGGGACAATGACCTCATTGAAAAGTAAATGCACCGCAAAAAGCCGAGACGCTTCGTTTTGAAGCGCCTCGGCTTTTGTTGTTATATACGTCGGTTAAAAGTTCTGTCTGAAATACGCACATGCGCCGAGCAGGCCGGCGTTATTGCCGAGTGCGGCGGCCTCCACCTCAAGGTCTTTTGCGAACTGCTCCATCGCGCCGTTCAAGATCTTCTCGCGAAGCGGGCGGATAAAATGTTCGTCTTCTCTTGAAATACCGCCGCCGATGAGCACCATTTCCGGGTTGAAAATGTGCACAAGGCCGATGATTCCAAATGCGATGCTGTCAATCCAGCTGTTCACCGTCGCGCTGACGTCTGCGTCATCGAGGTGGTCAAAAATCACCTTGCCGTTGACGTCTTCTGCCGGTACGCCCAGCTTTTCGAGCAATGCAACATTCTCCGTAAAGCGGCGCACAAGCGCGCCCGTAGAACCGTAGCGCTCAAAGCAGCCGCGGTTGCCGCACGGGCACTCCACACCGTCAAAATTGATGATATAATGCCCGATTTCGCCACCGATGCCGCGTCTGCCCTGAATGAGGCGACCGTTTTCGATGATGCCGCCGCCAATGCCGGTGCCGACCGTAACGACAAGCACGTTCTCCTTGCCCTTTGCGCGACCAAACGTCTGCTCGCCGAGCGCCGCTGCGTTCGCGTCGTTGATGACGGTTACAGGCAGATGAAACCGGTCTTCCAGAATTTTCTTCACCGGGCTGCCGAGCCAGTCGCCGAGCTGTGCACCCACGCCAATAACCGTGCCGGAGTTCACATCAATCTGCCCCGTTGCCGAAACGCCGATGCCCTCGATTTTCACGGGGCTCTTTTCGAGAACTTCTCCCGCAAGGTTCGCAACCGTCGTCATAATCGACGTTTTGTAGCCGTCAAAGCTGACGCTGCGCGTTTCGGAAAGCAGAACTTTGCCGTTTTCGTCCACAACGCCGATCTTCACAGCCGTGCCGCCGATATCAATGCCTAAAAGCGTACTCATGAAATGGCCTCAACAAATCTGCGGGTGATGTCACGCGGGCGCGTGATGGCCGTGCCGATAACCGCTGCGTGCACCGGGTAAGAGAACACCTTCTGCAGCTGGCCGCGCTCCCAAACACCGCCCTCCGCGATGACCGGCACGTTCAGCTCCGTCGTGATGCGGGAAAGCAAATCGTAGTTCGGGATAGCCGTGCCCTTCGTCTTTGCCGTGTATCCGCACAGCGTTGTGCCGACAAGGTCAAAGCCGATCTCCGCCGCGTGCTTGCAGTCTTCATAGCAAGAGCAGTCTGCCATAAAGAGCTGATTCGGGTACTTTGCGCGCGCTTCCTTGAACAGCGTGTCAAGCTCAAGGCCGTTCGGGCGCGGACGGTCTGTTGCGTCCAGCGCGATGATCTCCACGCCGGTCGCCGCCAGTGCATCGATCTCCTTCATCGTCGGCGTGATATATACATCACTGTCGTCATATACGCTCTTGATGATGCCGATGACCGGCAGGTCAACTTCCTTTTTGATGTCCACAATATCCTCGCAGGTATTGGCACGAATACCCACAGCACCGCCCTCTTTTGCGGCAAACGCAAGGTGGCCCATAAAGTGGTAGCCGTAAAGCGGCTCATCCGGCAGCGCCTGGCAAGAGACAATTACGCCGCGGTGAATCTGGTTTAAAATTTCCTGATTTGTCATAAAAACGCGTCCTTTCGTTTTTGAAAACATCCTGTATCTCTATCTTAGTCCGCTTTGTACGTTGCTTTGAGCCCAATTTCAAACATACGGCTCCACGGCAGGAAGATATCTTCCACGGTTACTTTGTCCGCAACGGACGTCATTTCCGTCTTTACAAACTTGCGCAGCTCCTCCAAAACGGCGTTGGCCGCCTTGCCGCGCTGCTCTTCGCACCAGAAGTACGTCATGCCCCACTGCGGCAGAATGTGCTCCGTCACGTAGCTGCGCACGACCGCACCGTAGCCGAAGTCCTCGATAAAGCGCTCCACAAGGAAGTTCTGCTTCGCTTCGGTATTATTCTGGTACATATTGTTCACAATCATCGCGAGCACCGTGCCCATGGAGTTTGCAGAGGTGTTCCAGCCTGCATAACCTGCAAGCTTCATCAAAATGCCCTGCTTGTTGAGCACGCGCAGAAGCTGCAATTCGCCGCCGTTCGTGTAGGCATTGTCGAGGATCGCCGTCGGAATGCCGCGCTTCAAGCAATCGTTCACAAAGTACAGAAACTCTGCCATATTGCGTTCCACATCATAGTTGATGTTGTTCGCCGGCTGATTTGCGGCTTCTTCCATCTCGTTTGCCGGAGCGGTGATGCCCATCACAACGTCGGCGTCGGCGAGCGACGGCACAGCGATGCAGCCCGCCGCCATGACGTGGTACTTTACGGTCTCATTGAGACTTCTGTCCTCGTAGTTTGGAATCAGCTGCGGCGCCAGCGTGGACGCATACTTGAGGTATACGCGTGGGGTGTTATTCTCGAGTGCGTTGATGGCGCGGGAGACAAGCACCATGCCGAGCTCATCGGCGCCCGGGTACAAGATCACGCGGTCATTGAGCACCTTCTCGTCGATCTTCGCGCGCACGGTCTTCTGGTCCATTGCGGTGTAGCCGTACTTTGCGGAATCGTCCTGCGGGATGATGAGAAAATCAATCGTGCCGTCCTCCACAAGGTCGAGTGTGCGGATATTGAAGCTGCCGTTAAACGCGCGGCGGTCAAGATAGTCTTTAAGCGCCGCGGGGTCTACCTTGGCTTTCAACTCAGAAAGCTCGTCCGCGTCACCCATGCCGAGCTTTTCAAGGTGCGTCAGACGGCCGATATGGTGAATCTCTTTGCCGTAAAGCTCATAGTAATCCGGCTCCTCATCGTCGGAGGAATACTTCGGGCAGCGCATGATGCACTGGAACGCGTACAGCTTTACCTGCGGGTTCTTTTCGCGCAGTTCTTTTAAAAGCATCAGACGCTCTAAAACCGTCTCCTCGGAAAGATGATGCAAGCGCGAGGGAATCAGGCCGCCGTACAGCAGCGTATCGATGGAAATGACCGCCGCGTCTGCCTTTTCGATATTCGCGAGCAGGAAATCGCGGATGAATTCATAAGACGCCGGGGTCTTCTTCTGGCCGAGATGCTCCGGGCGAATAATCGTATACTTTTCGCCGTTGAAAATTTTGGACGGGAAATCAAAGTTGCAGGGGCGCTCGTCGAGCGGCAGCAAAATAATATTTTTCATGGTAGTCTCCTTTTACGCGCGGATGATCTTCCACGCACGTGTGTTGATGTTCTCCAACTTCACATCCGCACCGCCGCCGATGTACAGGCCGCAGTCCTCCGGCACTTCAAAATCGACCTTGCCGGGTGCGAAGTCAAACACATTGCCCTTGAGCGGCAGGTTCTTAGACGGCTTACGGGTGAAGTCAATGTTTCTGAGCTCCACTTCGCGGATGTTGCCGTCCACGCCGTAAATGCCCATGGCGTTCTCGCCCATGCAGGTCACGCCGTCAATGTGCACGTTGCGGATGGCGCAGTCGGTCTCGCGGTGTGGGTCCTGCTCTGCCGGGATATGGTAATCGTGCTTTACAGCCATCATGAAGATCGGCTCGCCGTTGCCCCACCAGTTGCCGGCGCGTACACGCGTGTCAACAATCATGTTGCTGATGCGCACATTCTCCACAAGTGCGGACGTATCGTTGCACATGAAGCAGATGCCGCGGTTGCTCTCCTTGATGATACAGTTCGTGATGGTCACGTTGCGGATATGGCTGTAACTGTAGCCGATGACAATTGCCTTCGAGCAGGAACGCAGCACGCAGTTCGTGATAACGATGTCCTCGCACGGTTTTGCCCAATCCGTAATGCCGGAAAGCGCAATGCAGTCGTCGCCGCTCGAAATATGGCAATCGGCAATAATAACACCTTTACAGCTCGCAATATGGATGCCGTCGTCGTTCGGCACGTTGAGGCTGGTGTCAATCGTAAGGCCAAGCAGCTTTACATTCTCGCACGCGTTGAAGCTGAACGTCCAGCACGGCGCGTCGATAACCTTAATGCCGCGCACAGTAACATTCTTCGTATTGTGGAAGAAGATGCACTGGCTCGGGCGCGTGCCGATGGGGTATGTGCACTCGGCTTCCTGCTCCTTTGTGAACGGAACACGGCTGCTCGGTACGTTCATCACGCTTGTATCATAAAACGAAGTGCCGGAAAGGTCAATGGTGCCGCTGCCGTCGATAGTCACATTGTCGTGGTCACGGTTGATGAGCAGGGCACGCAGCACCCCCATTTCATTGTGGATAAAATCCTGTGCAGGGTAGTCGTCGATATTCGTGGAGCCCTTTAAAACAGCGCCCGGCTCCAAATGCAACGATGCACCATTCAGATGGATTGTACCGGTAATGAACACGCCGCCGGGAACGAGCACGGTCTCGCCCGTCTCCCCTGCGCGGTCCACAGCCGCCTGAACGGCTTTTGTGTTGACGGTCTTGCCGTCCGCCACCGCACCGAAATCTCTGATATTTAACATTATCTCTTTCCCCAATTCTCTTCAGAACTCATATTTTCTGCACCGATATATTCGGTGTAACAGACATCTTAAATCAATTTCAAGTTTAAAAGTAAGAATAATGAAGCAGGGGCGCAGGACCTTTTGCGTCCTGCGCCCTGCATTCAGATCATTATTCAGGTTTCAGAAGAGCAATTAGCCTTCCGTAGTGCCCTTTGCGATCTCGAGTACGTCCGGGTTAGCATCCAGATAAGCCTTGAACTGGGTTCTGTACTCTTCCATGTACTTGTCGAGACCAGCAGCCTTCAGCTTCTCGATAGCAGCATCGATGTTGTCCTCATAGGAAACCATACCGACCTTAATCGGGTAGATGGAGGAGATGATCTCGGTCTGGAGGTTTGTCAGCTCGCTCTGTACGTTGGAGCTATCAAAGATAAAGCCTGCTGCCGGGGAAATGACGTAGTTCTCAGACTTGTAGGTCATGTAATCGATCTGATCGTCCGGCGTATCGGAAGCATAAGCCATGTACGGCAGGTAACCGGTCATCCAGGTATCCATGTTGTACACAGGGTTGCCATCGTCGCCCTTGACCTGCTCAATTCTGTGATCGCCGGTCTTGGTATAGTGCGTGCCCTCAATGCCATAGTGGAAGAGGTCATGGTTCTCTTCGGAAGCATACAGCCAGTTGAGGAACTTGAGGCCGGATTCCGGATCCTCAGAGGTGGCGGAAATCGCATTCAGGTTCTGCACATAGGTGTAGATCATGTCCGGGACGTCGCTGCCAAAAGCTTCAACCCACTTGACTTCTGCGCCTTCAACGCCGTTCTTCTGCATCGTAACACCGGTGTACGGGTCGAATGTCTGGGACGGAAGCATTGCGCCGAACTTAGCGTCATCGTACTTCTTCTGGGAGTCACGGTTCAGGATATCCGGATCGATGAGACCGGCCTGATATATCTCATAGTAGGTGTTTGCGTCCTTCTTGAATTCTTCGGACTCATAGAAGGAATCAACCGTGCCGTCCTGACGGATGAGGCAGAGACCGAGGGAGTTCTCAACATAGAACGGATAGGTATCATAGCTTCTGTGGAGCCAGTGTGCCGTATCCTGATTCTGGTGGAACCAAGTGTAAGCCTTCATGCCGGTCTCGTTGAGGATCTCGTCCTGAGACTTCTTCATGAGGTCGATGATGTCTTCCGTCGTGTCCGGGAACTCATCGTAGCCGACCTTCTCAGCGATGTCGGAACGGTAGTCAATGTAGGACATCGTGTTGTCGAAGGATCTCCAGTAGCACGGTACTGCGTACTCTTCGCCCTTGTAGATGGTGCCCAGCCACTCGGTCTCAGAGAACTTGTTGTAGAGGTCCGGGTAGTTCTGGATGGAATCGTGGATGGAGGAGATAGCGCCCATACCTGCGATAGCGGAAAGGTTCTTAACGTCCTGCATGACGTGCAGAAGCTCGAACTCTTCACCGGTCGTCAGCATGAGGTTCAGCTTCTCAGCATAAGCATCCCACGGGATTCTTGTGACGGAAACCTCAATGTTTACGCCGTCTTCCTTCAGTTTCTCGTTGACAGCAGCCATACCGGTCTCATAGTCCGCGCAAAGTGTGCCCGGCTGTACGATACGCATCGGGTGAATGGTGCCGTCGTCCTCTGTTGCCGAAGATTCGTCAGATGTGGAAGCATCGGACGAAGTAGAAGCCTCAGAGGAAGCAGAAGATGTGCTGTCAGCACTGGAAGTGTCGTTGTTGCCGGAGCAACCTGCAAAAGCCGTAACGACCATTGCAGCTGCCAGAGCCATTGCCAGCAGTTTCTTCGTTGTCTTCATTTCTTACTTCAACTCCTTGAAAATTGATATATGTGTAACCGTCTTCCACGGTAAACACCGAATTAAAATGTGTGCGGGCAATTAACCCTTAACAGCGCCGACGACCATACCCTTAACAAAGTACTTCTGCAGGAACGGATACAGAATGATGATCGGGCCCATGGTGATAACGGAGGTCGCCATCTTAAAGCTTTCCTTCGGCGGGTTTACGTTGACCGTAGCGCCGGCAGTGAGCTTGCTCAGTGCAGTGATCTGAGACTGAATCTTGAAGAGGAGCATCTGCAAAGAGTAGTACTTCTCATCATTCACGAGCATAACTGCGTTAAAGTAGTTGTTCCAGTAGCCAATGGCATAGAACAGAGCAATCGTAGCCAGAACCGGCATGCAAAGCGGGAAGTAAATACCAAATGCAATCTTCACTTCGCCTGCACCGTCAATCTTTGCGGATTCGTTCAGCTCGGCCGGGATACCGCGCACAAAGTTGCGCACAAGGAACATATTAAAGGGATTGAACAACAGGCTCGGTACGATGAGGGCCCAGATGTTATCGTAGCAGTTCAATGCTTTACACATCATGTACCACGGAACAAGGCCCGCAGAGAAAACCATGGTGATGTAGAAGTAAAGGGACAGACCGTCTCTGTAACGGCAGGAACGGTTTGCAAGGGTGTAGCCTGCGCCGAATGTGATGAACGATGCAACGACGGTACCGACAACCGTTGCAATCGTCGTTACAAGGTAGGACTGCGGAACGGATGAGGACGGCAGGAAGAGCATTTTATAGGCTGCAGCCGACCATTCGCTCGGCCAGAAAGAGTAACCGTTGATCGTAATCGATTTCTCACTGCTGAAAGAAACAATGATAACGAGAACAAACGGCAGGACGCATATCAGTGCGAACAGAGCAACGACGAGATAAATGACGAATGTACCGACGTTCTCCCCCGTGCTGTGCTTGATTTTGTTGTTGGTGTTAGACGGCTTTGTCGCCGCCGCAACCGTGCTGTTCATGAGCTTGTCTCCTTTCCCTGTATCAGAACAGTGCGCCATCCGGGAACTTTCTTCTGACGATCCAGTTTGCTGTGAAGACCAGAATGAAGCCGACGATGGACTGATAGAGACCGATAGCCATGGAAAGGCTCGGATCACCTGTGTTCTTAAATGTACGGTAAACGTATGTATCAATAACTTCTGCAATCGGCATCAGCGAGCTGTTGTCGCGGATGATCGCATACAGCATACCGAAGTCGCCGTAGAAGATGCGGCCGACAGACATCAGGGTCATGATGCAGATGGTCGGTGCAAGCAACGGGATCGTGATGTAAATGATACGCTTAAAGCGCGTAGCGCCGTCGATATAAGCTGCTTCGTAAAGGCCTTCGTCAATGCCGGTGATCGCTGCGAGGTAAACGATCGTATTGTAGCCCGTGTTCTTCCAAATGTTGAGAATCAGAAGAATCGGGTACCAGTAGCCGGGGGTAGAATAATAATTGATGCGCGTACCCATCAGATTGTTGAGCAGGCCCGTCTCTGTACCAAGGATACCCTGCAGCATGTAGCTGACGATAACCCAGGAAATAAAGTACGGGAAAAGCATCATGGACTGAGAAACCTTAAGGAACTTCTTCGCCTTGACCTCATTGAGGACGATTGCCAAAACAACGGAGCAAACCGTACCGACGATGAGGAACAGGATGTTGATGACGAGCGTGTTGCGCGTAACGGTCCACGCCCAACTGGACTTGAAGAAGTATTCGAAGTTTTTCAGACCGACAAACGGGCTAAAAACACCCGTTTTGTAGTTGAACTTCTCAAATGCAATTACGATGTACGGCAGTGTCAAATAAGAAAAGATGAAAGTGTAAGCGACCGCGGGCAGCGCAAGCAGGTACAAAAACTTGTTTGTCCACAGCTCTTTAAAAGGATTCACTCTCTTCTTGCTGACATCAACCAAAGCTGACGCCTTACTCATGTTTGCGATCATCCTCTCCGAATAATGTGTCTCTTCTATATATAATAAGGAAGAGTTTTGTTCACCTCTGCACAGCCGCACATATAAAGTAAAGCTTATTTGCTTTATATTTATATATTGACTCTGCAAATGCGAACCCGGAATATCGCTATTCCTGCTGAAAACAAAGTGCCGACAAAACTTGGTGTTTGCCAAAGCGTGTCGTTTTGCAATCACAGTGCACCGGGCGCCCTCCCTCATGGGTCTTCCCGGAACCTCTGCCCCGTGCAGAGATACCGTTTCTGCAAACCGCTTGTTTGTTTTCGATGAATAAACTTTAACACGTTGTGAACGATTTGTAGAGTATTCTTTTTGCGATAAACTCCAAAATTTCAAAACAACTTTGCATTTTGGCAGTTTCAAGACACTTCACAAATTTCGCTTTTCTCCATTTTTTGAGAATCGAATCACTTTTTTCGGCTTTTCGTGATATGAAACTACGGTTTTTTACGATTTGAATCAATAATCTGATTTTTCGCTTGCGTTTAGTGCCGAAATCCGTTATCATAGAGTTATACGAAATCTAAATCGTGTTTTTCGTTCTCTTTCTGTATTTGGAGTGTTGTATTTTGTTTAAAAAAGTAAAAACCCGGCTGTTCAACCGGTACCTTTTCAGTATTTTCTGCGTGGTGGCCATAGCCGTTATACTCGTCACGCTTTTAATTTTCACCATCTACGCAAATTTGCAGGTCAGCTCTGCGCGCACCTATTCTGTGCATCAGTTGGAGCAGGTCTGTCAGATGACGGACATGCTCTACAGCCAAATGCGCTCCGTTAATAATCAAATTTTGCAGAACAGCCATACGAACCGTTGCCTCTCCTCCAATACCTTCAACCGCCTCATCGAAGCCGACGCAGGCATCAAGTTACGCGAGATCCAAACGGCGCAGAGCTATACGCGCTATGTTAGCCTTTATAACTCTGCCTCCAACCGTTTCGTCTCCAGCTCTACGGCAGATTTTCTCACGGATGACGATATTGCATACTATTATAGGAGATTGCCCGATAATCCCGGCGCCGATACCTGCCTTCTGCGCATGATCGGTGCAAACTACGCCACACAGCAGCTCAAGACCCGTTATGTCTATTCCTTCGTCTTCCGCGTACAGCTACGCAAAGGCGGCTCGCCCGACCTCATCATCGTAGACGTGGACGAAGATTATTTCAACGATTCCATATCGAACCTGCGCACCTCGAACGGCTTTCAACAGGTCCTGCTTTTGAACCGTTACGGCGAGGTTTTCTCCACCAATATCGCTGAAGGTGATTCACAAACCTTTACGCATGCAAAACCTGACAATACTATTGTCTCCGTGGAGGATTTCCCGGAGCTGACCGACAATTCCGGCTCCTTCTCCTACACCTGCGCTGACCATACCGAAGCGCTCGTCACCTACGCCAAGGCGTCTTCCTCCGGCTTTACGATCTTCAATATTGTGCCGTACTCGAATATTTACAGCGGTCTCCCCCAGCTCGCCATCATCACGTTACTCGCCGGCATTCTTGTGCTCTGCGTCGGCATGTTCATCTCGTTCCGCACCAGTGCAAAGCTCTCTGCGCCAATCGAAGTGCTCTACAACAACTACGTCAAAAAGCCGGCGAACGACCATGCCGGCGATGAGCTCGACCAGCTCAGCAAGGCCTTTTCCGATATGTACATGAAAACCGATAAGCTGGAGCAAGGCCTCATCTCCTCCTATTCCGATTCCAAAAAGCGCAACATTCAGCGACTTATGCACGGCGAGTATGGACAGATTCCGAATTACATCGAAGTATACCAAAGCTACGGCATCGACCTCACCGCGCCGTATTACACCATCGTCATTATCAGTGCAGCCTCCAAAGAGTTGCGCTTCGGCCCGGATGATCCAAACTATTTTATTTACAGCTACGCTCTCGAAAACCTCGCCACCGAAGTTTTGGGGCAGTTCGGCAGTGTCGTACCGTACCGCAATTCGCACAACTTTCTCGTGATGTTGCTCCCCCTGCAAAAGAACGCCTACCCGGAAAAGCTTGTGCCGGAGCTTGAGCGTGTGTGCGAGGTCATGCAGCGCGAGTTTGCCATGAACACCACCATCTGCATCGGCACCATCGTGGAGACAGCCGTCAATATCAACCTCTGCTATGAGGCGACGAACATCGCACTGGAATATTCCGCCATCCGTAATCAGGGCAAAATTTTCTTCGCCTATGAGACCGGCCAGAATATCAATCTCAACTCATACCACAACAAGCTCCACATGAAGCTTGCCGAGCACATCCGCGCAAATGACCTCGATGCCTGCTCGCATGAGTTCGATCTCGCGCTTTCCTACATGTCAAACGTCAGCTTTAATACAGCCGTTGCGTATTTCAATCACGTCATGATGTCGCTGCTCGACGATTTCTCCACCACCTTTACGGATGACGACACCGCTTATCCCATCTTGATGGATAAACTGAATAAAATTGACCGTCAGCTACCGAATGTCTATATGCTGCGCAAGCGCTGTATGGAGTTCATCACCATTTTGGCGCATCATCAAAGCATCAACCGCAAATACGGCAACGAGCTTGCCGCCGATGCCGCAAAGGAATACATCGACAAAAACTACGCAAATCCTGATCTTTCCCTGAAAATGCTCGCCGGCATGGCAGGCCTTTCCTCTGCCTACTTCGGCAAAATTTTCGCCACGCAGATCGGCTATTCGTTCAGTGATTACCTCAGCAACACCCGCATGAAAAAGGCCGAGCAGCTTCTGCGTGAGACTAAGCTTCCCATCAACCAAATCAGCGAAGCCATCGGCATTGTGAACACGAACTACTTCTATTCTATCTTCAAGAAAAAGTATGGCATGACACCGCTCGCCTACCGCCGCACGCGTTCCGGCGAAGCGGAAGATGCAAAATCCGAAGAACAGGACGAAACCACAGAGTAATTCACCCGGTTTTACGGATCGTTCACGAATTGTTAGCAGTTGATTTTCATAATTTTTCGGAAACGAATTGATTTTTTGTGCATTTACGCTTATAATGTGTATAGAACATTGAAAGGCGGCGAGCAAATGCGCATCCGTAAAAAACCACTTGGAGACAAAAACTTAGTCGGCGCACGTATTGAGAGCATTCGCCGCAATCGTGGCATGAAACAGAAAGAGCTGCTCGCGCAGCTGCAGGTGCGCGGTGTTGACATCAACGCCTCTGCCCTCTCTAAGTTAGAGGGTCAGCTTCGCACCGTCACGGATATCGAGCTTTTAGCCTTCGCCGAAATTTTAGACGTCGATGTCTTCTGGCTCCTTACCGGCAAATCCCAACAGATCTAAAACCAAAACCGGGTAGCACACCGCACGGCAGCTTACCCGGTTTTCTTTTAGCTTTTTTATTGTTTGTTTATTTCTATCCCCCGCACCGTAAAATGCGTCCTGTACAAAAACTCCCGGAGAGCACACAGCTTTCCGGGAGTTTCATTCTGTAATAGAAACGCTTGCTTAAAAGCAGCTCGGGTCAGATTACTTCTTGCTCTTCTCGCCCTTATGCACAGCCCACATGGTGTACAGCGGAGCCGCGATGCACAGCGAGGAATAGCAACCGACAATCGTGCCGACCATCATCGGCAGTGCAAAGCTCTGTACAGAGCTGATGCCATAAACCGCCGCAACAATGTAGATGACAAGCAGTGCCATGAAGGTGGTCAGAGATGTCAGAACAGAACGCGTCATTGTCTGATTGAGGCTCTTGTTGACGATAGCCGGCAGTGCATCCGGGCTCTTCGTCGGGGAGAGCTTGCGGTTCTCACGAATACGGTCGTAAATGACGATGGTATCGTTCAGCGAGTAGCCGAGGATTGTCAGGATAACAGCGATGAAAATATCGTTGATCGAGAAACCGAAAATCACAAACGCGAAATACACAAGCAGCACGTCATGCACAAGAGCGATGAGCGCCGTAACGCCGGCGGAAAGACCGCCGATTTTCTTAAAGCGCAGTGCAATGTAAACGAGCAGGATCACGAACGTGATGAGCAAGCAAACAAGGCACTTCTGGAAGAACTTCACGCCCATGGTCGGGTCAACGGAGCTCGATTCCACCACGTTGAACGTGCGGTCGGCATACGCGTCGGATAGGGACTGCGCGATTGCCTGCTGTTCATCGAGCGTCACAGCTTCGTTGCCCGCAAAGGACAGCGTCACTTGGTTCGCGTCCGTGCCGAACGTCTTGCTCAATGCAACGGAAACGTCGCGGCCGGTCTCTTCTTTTACGAGGGACGCGATTTCATCCGTATCGACTTCGCCGTCTACGGAATACTTAATCATTGCACCGCCGACAAACTGAATGTCCATCTTCGTGCCACGAATGAAATTGAAAATCAAGCCGATGACCATCAGGCCAATCGAGATGCCGAACAAAATTTTTCTGTTCTTATAGAAATCAAAATCAAACTTTTTCATTACTTATCCGCACCTCCAAACAGCCATTTCTTACGGAGCGGCTTGAAGCCGGAAAGCGATTTGATCATCAGACGAGAGCAGAACACGCCCATAATAAAGTTGCCGATTACGCCGACGAGCAAAGTGTAGCCGAAGGAGTAGATCGCACCGGTCGTGGATTCGCCGAAAATCTTAGAGAGAATGTTAGACGGACCGAACACGCCGATGAGCATGATGGCAACGATCAAAATCGTGATGTTGCCGTCGACGATCGACCAAAGGCTGTTGGAGCAGCCCTTCTGAATGGCGCCGTCCAGCGTTTTGCCGGTGCCGAGTTCTTCCTTAATACGGCTCGCGGTGATAATGTTCGCATCCACGCCCACGCCGATGGAAAGGATAATACCCGCAAGACCCGGCAGAGTCATTGTAAAGCTGTTCACAAACGGGAAGTAGCCGGAAATCGCCGCAAAGGTGATTGCAAGCTGACCCACAAGCGTCAGCACAGCCACAAAGCCCGGAACCTTAAAGATGATGATCATAAAGACCGCGATGAGCGCAAAAGCGATTATGCCGGCCATGACCATGGCATCCAGAGACTTCATGCCGAGCGTTGGGTTCACGGTGCTGAAGTTCGAGGTCTGCAAAGCAAACGGCAGCGCGCCGCCCTGAATCTTTGCGGCAAGCTCGGAAGCCGTAGCTGCCGTAAAGTTACCGGTAATAGAAGCCTTGCCGTCTGTGATAACCGCGTTAACGGTCGGTGCGGAAATCATGATGTCATCCATCCAGATGGAGATTGTCTTGCCCTTCAGACGTTCGGTCGCTTCCGCAAATTTCTGTGCACCTTCATCGGAAAGCGTCAGGGAAATCGCATAATCGTAGTTGCCGGAAGTGGAGTTTTCCTGCATGACCGGCTTTGCCTCGGTCACGTCGCTGCCTTCCAGAATAATTGTATCGGCCGTAGTGCCCGTCGGTGTCTGGTAAACCGGGTTGCCCGCGCCGTCCACGGTCTGGGTCTCGTATGAATTGCCCTCGCGGAATGTCAGCAACGCCGTTGCGGAAATTTCTTCAATCGCCTTCTCCGGGTCAAAGTCCGATTCGCCGCTCTTCCATGGGAAACGAACAATGATCTTGTCGTTGGCTTCGTCGGTGTAAATCTCGTAGTCCGTAATGCTCTTCGAGACCATACGCAGCTCAATGATTGCCTTTGCGGCTTCAAGCTGCTCTGCGGTCGCCTCCACGCCGTCAGCCGGGCTGAAGGTCGCTTCCACGCCGCCGCGGATATCAATACCCCATCTTATATCGCCGGCGCCCTTGATCCATGTGTTCTTCGTGTCACCGTTCTGCGTGTAAACGCCGAAGACCGATGTGTATGTAAGCGCAAGGATCAGAGCCGCGATGATAAAAAACACAGGTTTTTTCACGCGCTTCATCTAATTGTTTCCTCCAATGGATAAAACCGCCGTTTTATCCGTTTACTTTTAAAATGTCCGTCATGTAAAGCAGGGTGGAAAGAACCACCCTGCAAATTTACACCTGACGATTTAAATTATTCCTCAGAAGCGTCCTCGCCCTGGTTTTCGAGCAGAGCACGGATGGAGAGGGAAACTCTCTTCTTGTCGAAATCGATGTCGGTAATCTTCACCTTAACAACGTCGCCAACCTTCAGAACGTCCTGCGGCTTCTCGATTCTTCTGTCCGCGATCTGAGAGATGTGGATGAGACCGTCGATGCCCGGGAGAATCTTAGCAAATGCGCCGAACGTGGTCATACCGACAACGGTAGCGTCGCAAACCGTGCCAACCGGATACTCGTTCTTGAGAATCTCCCACGGATTGTCTTCCTTCTTCTTGTAGCCAAGGGAGATCTTGCCGTTCTCACGGTCAAGGCTCTTGACATAAACCTGAACGGTGTCGCCGACGGAGACAACTTCGCTCGGGTGCTTGATGCGGTTCCAGGAGAGCTCGGAAATGTGGATCATGCCGTCCACGCCGCCAAGGTCAACGAATGCACCGAAGTTTGTGAGGGACTTAACGGTACCCGTAAACTCCTGACCTTCTTCAACAGACTCCCAGAACTTAGCCTGTGCTGCCTTTCTCTGCTCGCGGAGCACGGAACGGATGGAACCGACCGCACGGCGGCGCTGACGGTTGACTTCGATGATGCGGAACTGAACGTCCTGACCCTTCAGAGCCTCAAGATCGTCACCGCGGTTTGCAACAGCCTGAGAAGCCGGGATGAAGACGCGAATGCCGTTATACAGAACGATCACGCCGCCCTTAACAACTTCTGTGACCTTGCCGGTGAGGATTTCTTCGGCGTCCATAGCCGCTGCAATGTCTTCCCAGCCCTTGATGGCATCGATACGCTTCTTGGAGAGCATGATGGTGCCTTCCTGGTCGTTCGTCTTCATGATGAGCAGATCCATCTCGTCGCCGATCTTTACAAGATCTTCCGGCTTCGCGTTCGGATCGTTGCTAAGCTCGTTAGCCGGGATGTAGCCGGCCTGCTTTCTACCGACGTCAACATACACTTCGGTGGGAGAAATGCTTACAACTACACCGTGCACCTTTTCGTCTGTATTTAAGCTCTTGAGTGATTCCTCAAGCATCTCCTCAAAATTAAGCTCATTTGTTTCAATTTTGTCTGTCATGGTAACAAGTACCTCCTTTATTATGCTTGCCGGTGTTGAAGCACCGGCAGTTATGCCGATATTCATTTTGCCCTTTACAGGCAGGGCTGCAAGCTCCGCCGCCGTCTCAATGAGATACGTCTGCGCATACGGTTCACAGACCTCCTTGAGCTTCGCCGTATTCGAGCTGTGACGCCCGCCGATGACGAGCATCAAGTCGCTTTCACGCGCAAGCTCGCGTGCTTCGCGCTGGCGATTTGTTGTAGCCTTACATATTGTATCAAAAACTGAAGCGTTTGTACATACCTTTTTTACGAAATCCAAACATTTTTCCCATTCTTCTACGTTAAAAGTGGTCTGTTCACAAAAAAGAAGGGGCATTTTGGCAAGTTCAGGCTCATTTTTAAATAGATTTTCGAGTTCTTCGCGCGTTTTGAAGGTGCGGTACGGCGTTTTGCAGCAGCCGAGTATGCCCTCCACCTCCGGGTGTTTTGCATCGCCGGCCAGCATCACGCGCCTGCCCTCGCGCTCTCCGTCGGAAACAAGGCGGTGAATCTTCTGCACATACGGGCACGTCGCGTCCTTGTAATCGACACCGAGCGCTTTCAGTTTTTCGATGACCTCGGGCGGTACACCGTGCGAGCGGATGACAACCGTCTCCCCCGCTTTCGCGTCCTCGGGCGCATCTATAATGCGCACGCCTTTGCGGCCGAGCTCCTCCACAAGCTGCGGGTTATGGATGATCGGCCCGAGCGTGCAGACGGTTTTGTCCTCGTCAAGCAATTTGTAAACGGTCTCCACCGCGCGGTTCACACCAAAGCAGAATCCCGCTGTTTTCGCCACGCGGATCATACTTTCTTCCACCTGTTCTCCATAATATCGAGACCTTCCTCGCGCAGCTTCTGCACCTCGGCAAAAATATTGCGCGAAACACGGCGGTAAATCATACCGGAATCTTCGGTCAGGCCCATGTCCTCAAACCGGATTGGCTTGCCGATGTTGATGACCATTTTCTTAAACACCTTCGGGGGCTTGCCGCCCTCGCCCACGATCGCCACAGGCAAAATCGTGCAGTGCGTCTTGTACGCCAGCATTACCATACCCATTTTCGGATTCAAAAGCTCGCCGGTCTTCGAGCGCGTACCCTCCGGGAACATGCACACGACCTTTTCTTCCTCCAAAAGGTCAATCGCCGTCTGAATGCCCTGTGCCCCGCCCGTGCCGCGGGAGATTGGGAACGCGCCGAGGCTCTTCAAAAATCCGCCGATGAGCTTGTTTTCAAAAAGCTCGGCCTTCGCCATATAGTGTAATTGTCGTTTCGGTATTGCGCAGCCAAGGTAAATCGGGTCGCCCATCGTCACGTGGTTAGAGCAAACGAGCAGCTTGCCGGTAAGCGGCATGTTCTCTCTGCCTATAATACGGTACGGGTGCAGAATTTTAAAGAAAAACAGCATCACGTACTTTGCAAGGAAATACCACCAGGAAAGGTGTTCCTTCGGCTTCTTATCTTCAGCCATGCTTCACGCCCGTCCTTTCTTCCACGATCTCCAGTAAGCGTTTCACCGTACCGTTAAAATCCAGCTCGCTGTTGTCAAGCAAAATGCTGTCCTCCGCTGCCTTAGATTGCTTTTCGTCCTGCTTGTCGCGTCGAATAACGTCCGCAAGCGTTTCTTCATAGCTCACGTCCACGCCTTTTTCCTTGAGCTCCTTGTAGCGGCGCTCGGCGCGCACCTCGGGCGAAGCCGTCAGGAAAATCTTCACCTGTGCGTTCGGCAAAATCGTCGTGCCGATGTCTCGGCCGTCCATGATGACGTTGTACTTTTTCGCCATATCCACCTGCGCGGAGAACAGAAACTTACGCACTGCCGGTACGGAAGCACACGCAGAGGCCGCCATAGAGACCTCCGGCGTGCGGATAAGGCCGGATACATCCTCCCCGTTTAAAATGACGTGCTGCACGCCGTCTTCGTATTTCAGATCGACCTGAATATCCCGGAGCTTCGGCTCCACCGCTTCTGCGTCTGCAGGGTCAACTTCACTGCGCAGCAGGTAAAGCCCCACCGTGCGGTACAGCGCGCCCGTGTCCACATAAACAAAGCCGAGCGCCTTTGCAGCCGCTTTTGCCACGCTGCTTTTACCTGCGCCGGCAGGTCCGTCAATCGCTATTGCATACATAATATAACTTCCTTATATATAATGATAGTTTACAGATTTTCGCCCGCCGCGTGACCCGTTGCAAAGGCGATCTGCAGGTTAAAGCCGCCCGTGTACGCGTCCACGTCCAGAATTTCCCCCGCAAAGTACAAGCCCGGAATTAATTTGGACTGCATCGTCTTCGGGTCGACTTCCTTTACGGAAACGCCGCCCGCCGTCACAATCGCGCCGGAAAGCGGTGCAAAGCCGGAAATCTCCACCGTAAAGTGCTTTAAGACATTCAAAAGCACCGCACGCTGCTCGCGCGTGATGGTGTTGCACTTCTCTTCCGGCGGAATGCCCGACCGCCGCACGACAACCGGGATCATCTTTTGCGGCAATAATTCATCGAGCGAATTGCTGAAATTGCGGTTCTTGTTTTTCTCTAAATCGCGTAAAAGGCGCTGGTCAAGCTGTTCCGGGGTGAGCGCCGGCTTTAAGTCGAGCGTCACTGTATATCTGCCGGGCGCCATATGACGCATATGCGCGCTCGCACTCAAAATCGTCGGGCCGGAAAGCCCAAAGTGCGTGAACAGCAGCTCACCGAAGTCCGTGTAGACCGGCTTCTTTTTCTTTTCATTGTCCGTCACGGTCACGCCGCAGTTGCGCAGAGAAAGCCCCTGCATCGCCGGGCAATCCTCGTCATCAGAGGTCAGCGCCACCAAAGACGGACGCATAGGAATAATGGTGTGCCCCAGCTTTTCCGCCAGCCGCGCGCCGTCGCCGTTCGAGCCCGTGCCGGGGTACGAAGCGCCGCCGCACGCCAAAAGCACGCTGGGGGCCTCAAACACATCGTTTTCCGTGCGCACGCCGATGACGCTGCCGTTTTCGGTCAGCACCTCTTTCACATTGCCCTGCCGAATTTCCACGCGGCACTTTTTCAGCTTCTTCCAAAGCGCGTCCGCAATGTCGTGTGCATTGTCCGAGACCGGGAACACGCGGTTGCCGCGCTCCGTTTTCAGCGGCACGCCAAGCCCCTCAAAAAAGCCCATCGTGTCCTGCGGGGTGAAATGGTTCACCGCCCCGTACAAAAAACGGCCGTTGCCGGGCGTGGATTCAATCACCGTGCGCGGCTCGCAGTTGTTCGTTACGTTGCAGCGGCCCTTGCCCGTAATGCGGATCTTCCGCCCAAGCTGTGCGTTCTTTTCTAATAATAAGACGTGCTTGCCGCGCTCCGCCGCCGTGATCGCCGCCATCATACCCGCAGCGCCGCCGCCGACTACGACTGCATCAAACATTACGTTCCTCGTCGGTCTTGTCTTCGACCTTCTCGTACACGCCGTACTCGTCCCAAATGGTCTCCAGGTTTAAGAGTGTATTCGCCACTTCGTCTTTCTTTTTAATGGCCACCGTCACAATAAGCGCGTTGATAAGCGCCAGCGGGCCCACAAGCGAATCGACAAATGAGACCATGTCGCTCTTTGCAAGCAACACATGCTCCGCATACTTCGTTAGCGGAGAAAGCGTGCTGTCCGTAATGGCCACAACCGTCGCACCGCGGTCGGAAGCATATTTCAGCGCCTTCACTGCTTTTTTGGAGTACCGCGGGAAGCTGATGCCGATAAGCGCGTCTCCCTCGCCGATGTGCACCATCTGTTGTAAAATCTGCGCTTCGCTCGTCGCGCTGATAAGCTGCACGGAATCGAACACCAAGGAGAAGTAGTACGAGAGGAACGTCGCAATGGCAAGCGAGCTGCCTGCACCGATGATATAAACCTTCTTTACCCTCACGAGTGCATCGGCCGCACGGTAAAACTCCTCATGTGAAATAGACTCCTTCGTGCGGCGGATAATGTCGATGTCCTGATCCATCGAGCTGTCAAGCAGGCGGTCAAGCGGAATGTTTGTCGAGGTCATTTCAAGGCGTTGCACGCTCGTCATGCGGTTGCGGATCATCTCCTGCATCGCCTGCTGAAGCGCCGGATAGCCGGAGTATCCGATCTCCGTCGCAAAGCGCACCACGGTCGATTCGCTCACACCGACCGTCGCGCCAAGCTTCGAGGCCGTCATAAACGCCACCTTGTCGTAGTGCTCCTCAATATACTTCGCGATCAACCTCTGACCTTTGGAAAACGATCTCGCATTTTGCTTAATGCGATTCGTAAGCTGGATATTCATGGGTGATTTCCTTTCTTTACGTTTCCTGACAGGAAATTTTACAGCACGAGTCGCCGCTTCCTGCAAAATTTCCTCCGTGCAGACGCGGCCGCATACCTGCCCCTACGGACAGGGCACACGTATACACGGTATCATAATGTTTATTTTAGCCGATATTCCTGCAAAAATCAAGGGATATTTTCGCTGTTTTCTATGAATTTCAAACCGTTTTTGCAGGAAACGCATCCTTTCATGCAAAGGTATGTCCGTGCAGCACGGATATACCTCTCCATTCTTTGTCATCCTTTACAAAAGAAGCTTGCAATTCCTTTCGTTTTGTTGTATCCTTATTCCGATTATTAATCGTTTAATTATGTTGATTTCCCACAACAGAATAAACGCACCCGTCTTTTGGAGGTCTTTTATGGAAAGTAAAACGCTCATTTCGTCCATTCGTGAAAATATCAGCAAGGTCATAGTCGGTTCCGAAGAAACCATCAACCTCTTGCTCACCGCGCTCATTGCCGAGGGTCACGTGCTCATCGAAGATGTGCCCGGCATGGGCAAAACCGTGCTCGCAAAGTCACTTGCAAAGTCCGTCAGTCTGGAGTTTAACCGCATCCAGTTCACGCCCGACCTGCTTCCCAGCGACGTCACAGGCCTCAACTACTTCGACCAGAAAGCAAACGATTTCGTTTTCAGCCCCGGCCCGGCATTCTGCAACCTACTCCTCGCCGATGAGATCAACCGCGCCACACCGCGCACGCAGTCGAGCCTGCTCGAGTGCATGGGCGAGCGCCAGATCACCGTGGACGGCGTCACCCGTCCGCTTTCGGCGCCGTTTTTCGTCATCGCCACGCAGAACCCCATCGAAACGCTCGGCACCTATCCCCTGCCGGAAGCCCAGCTCGACCGCTTTTTAATGCGCATTTCCATGGCCTCTCCCACAAAAGAGCAGGAGCGCGCCATCTTGCAGCGCTTTATGAAGGAAGAGCCGCTTGAAACGCTGCAAAGCGTCTGCACGCGTGAGGATATTCTCGCGCTGCAAAAGCAGGCAAAGGAGATTTACATTCACCCCGTCCTGCTCGATTACATGATCGACCTCGTGCAGGCCACGCGCAGTTGGCCGAATATCGATATGGGCGTCAGCCCGCGCGGCAGCCTTGCGCTCGTCCGTGCCGTGCGCGCTTACGCCTTGGTGCGCGGCGGCGCATACGTCGTGCCGGAAGACATCAAGACCGTCGCCGTGCCGGTGCTCGCCCACCGTTTGCAGCTCAGCGGCTCCGTCGGCTCCACCGATGCCCAGAAAAAGGCCATGACCGATGTGCTCTCCTCCGTCGCCCTGCCGACTGAGGACTGGTCAAAGTAATGTGGGCGCTCCTTCTGCTCCCGATCGTTTTGCTCGTCCTTTACTTTGCACAGCGCCTTTTGTTCCGCCGCCTGTGGGACGAAAACCTCACCGTACAGATATCCTTTGACCGCGATTACATTTTCTGCGGCGAGGAAGCGAATCTCGTCGAAACGATCGTGAATAACAAATACCTGCCGCTCCCCGTTTTGGAGGTCGGCTTCGATATGAGCCGCTGGGTGGTGTTTCAGGACGAAGAAAACTCCACCGTCAGCGATATGACCTACCGTCGCGACGTGTTCACAGCGTCCGTGCGCCAGCGCATCACGCGTACACTACCTGTCCGCGGCAAAAAGCGCGGCTATTACCGCATCGCGTCCACCACGGTCACGTCCTACGATTTTCTGATGGCCGAAAAGCAGGTGGCGCATTTTCCGCAGGAAACGGAGTTCTACGTCCTGCCCGCGCACATTTCCGCAAGCCACATCCGCATTCCGTACAGCAAGATCATGGGTCTGCTCGTCAGCCGTCGGCGTGTGTACGACGACCCGTTCGAGTTTGCCGGCATCCGCGATTACCGCCGCAGCGACCCCATGAAATACATCAACTGGAAGGCCTCCGCGCGCGGCGGCACGCTGCTCGTCAATCAGCACGATTCCACGCTGTCCCAAAAGGTCACTGTCCTGCTCGACTGCACCGGCATCGGCAGCGCCGTGACGGATGCGTTAAACGAAACCGCCATCTCCATCGCCGCCGAACTCGCGGAGCGCATGCTCGCAGACGGCATCTCGGTCTCCGTCATCTCAAACGGCATAGACACCGTAGACGGCAAAATGCTCTCCACCGGCGAGCTCACCGGCCGCAACACCGCGCTTTACCTGCGCCGCCGGCTCGCAAGATTGGAATGCCGCAACGACCTCACCCCCATGCCGCAGCTTCTCCGCACCCTGCACGACGGCGCACACGGCAGCGACCTCTACGTGCTCATCTCCAAGGAGCAAAAGCTGCCCGTTCTGCCGGATTTGGAAGCCTTAACGGAGGGCAGTGACGCCATCTGGATCCTGCCGGAAGACCGCAACATGCCGGAGCGCTACAAACTCACGGAGACCTCAAAATCCGTCGAAATCGTCCGCTGGGAAGTTTAACGGGAGGGGACAAAATGAAAATTTTCAAAAAGCAAATTTCCGTCCGCCACATTTTATACGTCGTGCTCGGCTGGCTGCACGCCACCATGCTGTGTGTGCCGCTTTACGCGCTCGTTCTAAATTTTGTCTCGGAGGGCATGACAAAAGACGTCATCCTGCAAAACATCCTGCGGGGATTTTTGATTCTCGCCCCCATCGCACTCAGCTGGTTCGCAATAAAATGCCTGCGCCGCATCTTTTTCTATATTCTCGCAAGCATCGGCATCACGGTACTCACCGGCTTCCTGTTCGATTCTGTTCTCATGGCCGTCGTCGCGCTGTTCATCTGCTTTATGCGGCTTTACGGCCGCCTGCACGGCGAAAGCCACTCTCTGTTTGACCACGCCGGCTATGCGGGTCTTGCCGTGTTCGCCGTGCCGTTCCTGTGCTCTGTCTTCACCGACCGCGCCGATTTGATTTTCCAGCCCGTCTCCCTCGTTTTCGCGGCCGTTTACTTCGTGCTGTGCCTCACGCAGCGCGGCATCCGCCGCATCGATGATTACATCGACGTCAACGCCGCCATGCAGAACATGCCCGCACGCCGCATCGTGCGCATCACCTGTGCGCTTTTGGCCGCCGCAGCCGTATTCTGTGCCGCCGTTTTGCTGCCGCCGCTGCTCACAAACGACATCGGCTACCGCTACACCCCGCGCGAGGCGATCCACGCCGAATACACCCCGCCCGAGCAGACCGAAACGTCCTCCGGCGGCGATATGCCGCTTGACGAGATGATACCCGCCGCAGAGCCGAGCCCTGTGCTCGTCCTCATCATGAAAATTCTCGAGTACATCGTGCTCATCGCGCTCGCGGGCGGCCTCATCTTCGGCGTTATTTACGGCTGCATCCGCATCTCGCGCGGGTTTAAGACCTCGTTTGTCGATCGGCGCGACCTTGTGGAAAACCTGCCCGAGGACGAACGCACCACCGTGCGGGAACGCGCCCAAAAGCGCGACCGTCCCGGCTTTCTTGACCGCTCCCCGACCGCTGCGGTGCGCCGCAAATACCGCAAAACGCTGCTGCATGCCGCAAAAGAGCCGCCCGCGCGCTGGATGTCCCCCGCCGAAGCGGAAGCCCACGCGAAGCTCCAAAACGATGCCCTGCACATCGTCTACGAAAAAGCCCGGTACAGCGAAAAAGGCTGTACAAAAGACGACCTCACCGCAATATAAGCTGTACAAAACGAACAGCCCATGGCACACGGAAAACCGTAGCCATGGGCTGTTTTATTTTATATATTTCTGTACAAGCGGGTGCAGTCTGCGAATGTACAGAACGATCAGTCCGTTCATCGAGTAATCGTACAGTACAAACACCACATTCAGCATCACCGCCAAAATCGGGATGGACCATTTGCCGAACACTTCCATTTCGGAAAGCGGGATCTGCAAAACCCAAACCGCCAGCGCCGTTTCCAGCGCCATCGCCAGATTAAACACGCCGAATTTCGCAAGCACACGCAAAGGCTTACGCTTAATGCGCATCAAAAGTCCGTACAGCGTCGGGTAGTAACCGAAAAATAAAATGTAAAACAAAATCGCTTCTCTGTCCGGTGTCAGCAAAATTGCCAGCACGCTCACAACGCAATACACCGCAAAGCCGTAGCGTACATTTGTCTCCGCCACAATGGCAATCGTCAAACAGCCCGCCAATGCAGGCAGTGCAATCGTCGCAATGGGCACAATGCCGGTCATCAGCATCAGCACCACGGAAAGCGCAGAAACCACACCGCACAGCGCGACCTTCGCCGCTTTAGAGCGCATGAAAACGCCCCCTTAGCAGCAGGAGATCAGGTCGCCGCCCATGCACTCGCAACAGCAGTCCGCGCAAATCAGACCGTTGCAGATGTCACAGGCGTTGCACCCACCCGCATTGTTCATGTTCATATTCGGATTGTAGCCACCGTAAACGCCGCTGCGCTGGTTCATGGCCTGGTTCAGCGCCGCCTGATACTCCGGGTTGCCCGGGTCCATCTGGCACGCGCGCGTGAAGTGCTCCTTCGCTTCCTCCAGCCAGCCGCGACGGTATAAAACCGTACCTTTTAAGAAATACCATTCGGCGTTACGGCTTTCCACCGGCACGCCGTTTAAGATCTGCTCCGCGTCTGCAATGCGCCCCGCCATAATGAAACGGCGTACATCGTTAAAGCCGGAGGCACTGCTGCCCCCCGCATACCCGGCGTTATAACCCGCATTATACGTGTTATAGTTGTTGTAGCCGTAACCGTTATTGTTCGCACCGCGGTTTTTGCGCTGCGAAACAATGGTGTCGTACGCCTCATTGATCTCTTTCATCTTCTCGCCCGCAAGCTCGGAGAGCGGGCTGTCGCCGTATTGATCCGGGTGGTACTTTTTTGCAAGCTTTCTGTATGCGTCTTTAATTTCTTCATCCGTCGCCGAGGGCGACACCCCGAGGACCTTATACGGATCAGTCATGTCGTTTCTCCTTCTTTATATGCAGGAAAAGGATCTCCCTTTGCATTTCCGGGAGCCCTTTTTCAAAAATATTCTCCAAAATTCGGGTAAATTTGCCGCTCGGCAATAGGTTCACCGCCGGCAGCAGCCGTGCAAGCGAGCCGTTTAATACCGCATTGCACTCTTCGTCGGCCCTTTTGCGTTCTTCGGGCAATAAATGTAACCCGCGCGAGCTTTCCAGTCCCAGCTTTTGAATAAACGGGTTGAATTTCTGCTGCAAAAGGTCGTCCGTGAGATCGTCCGCTGCATCCATAATGTAGATCCAGCGCCCGAGGAAATACCCCACCTCGCTCAAAACGGCCTTTTCGCCCGCATTGCTGCCAAGCTCCGCGCAGATCGTCTGCAGCATCTCCGCCGTCGGCGCACTGCAACGGTCAATGGAAATTTCCTTCGCGTGTTCGGCATCGGCCTGGTCGTCCATCATTTTCTGCACGGCGTCCGCCATAAACGGATAATCATTGCTCGCCTTTTTCATCGCGCGTCGCGTAAATAAGCGCAGAACGCGCGCACCGAACGCTTTCAGCCCGTCTTCATCCGCGGCGGTATCGCGCAACTTGTGCACTGTCATAATGATGCTCAGTGCCGCCGCCTTATGGAACGCCTCTTCGGCAAACACATCCTCGTTCGCGGGGCACACATACGTGCACTTTTTCATCGGGTTGCAGCAGCATCGCTTTTTCTCCGCCTTTACATCGGCATCGCGCTGATTTAGTGCCAGCAACGCATACAGCGTGCAGTCGTAGCTCAGCGTCAGCCGCATCGGAAAACCGTAATATTTTCCGAGCGCTCGGCAAAGCTGACAGTAAACGCCTTTATATGCGTCGTATTCTTTCACGAGCATCTCGCCCTTGAACGGACGCACATAGCCAAACATACCGCAAACCTCTCCTTTCCGTTCTTCATTCTACCCGATTTACACGCAAATGTGTTGAACAAAATGTAAATATGAACCGCCCGCACCCCTGAAAGACGCAAAATTTCAGGCTTTATATCTTAGACAGATTCTTTTTCCGTGTCAATCCGTTTAAAGCCGCAAAAACGCCGCGCACCCGAAAACCGGGCCCGCAGCGTCATACGTCACTTTGAATTTGTCATGCTTTCAGCTCCGCCCTGCGCTTTTTGTCACGCTCCAGCATCATTTTGATATACTCGCCGGTGTAGGAACCCTTCGTTGCCGCCACCTGCTCCGGTGTGCCCTCCGCGATGATCATGCCGCCTTTGTCGCCACCCTCAGGGCCGAGGTCAATGATATGGTCGGCCGTCTTGATGAGGTCAAGGTTGTGCTCGATGACGATAACCGTGTTGCCGCCGTCCACGAGCTTTTGTAAAACCTCCACAAGCTTGTGCACGTCCGCAATGTGCAGACCGGTCGTCGGCTCGTCGAGAATATACACCGTCTTGCCGGTCGGGCGTCGGCTCAGCTCCGTTGCAAGCTTCACGCGCTGTGCCTCGCCGCCCGAAAGCGTCGTTGCCGGCTGACCGATCTTGATGTACCCCAGTCCCACGTCGCACAGCGTGCGCAGCTTGCGCGCGATTTTCGGGTGATCCTTGAAGAACGCAAGGCCCTCCTCCACCGTCATTTCCAGCACGTCGTAAATGCTTTTGCCTTTGTATTTCACTTCCAGCGTCTCACGGTTGTAGCGCTTGCCCTTGCATACATCGCACGCAACGTAAACGTCGGGCAAAAAGTGCATCTCGATTTTAATAATGCCATCGCCCTGGCACGCCTCGCAGCGGCCACCCTTAATGTTGAACGAAAAGCGCCCGGAGGTAAAACCGTGCATTTTCGCTTCCGGCGTGCTGGCGTACAGCTCGCGAATATCCGTAAACACGCCCGTATACGTCGCCGGGTTTGAGCGCGGTGTACGGCCGATCGGTGACTGGTTGATCTGAATGACCTTGTCGAGGTTCTCCATGCCGCGAATTTCCTTATGCTTGCCCGGCACCGTGCGCGCGCCGTTCAGCTCACCCGCCAAACGTTTATACAGCACCTCGTTGATGAGCGACGATTTGCCCGAGCCCGAAACGCCCGTGATACACACAAGCTTGCCGAGCGGAATGTCCACCGTCACGTTTTTCAGGTTGTTCTGCTGCGCGCCGACAATGGTGATTTTTTTGCCGTTTCCTTCGCGTCTGGTCTGCGGCACGGGGATGAACCGCTGCCCGCTCAAATACTGGCCGGTGATGGACTCCGGGCACTTCAAAATACCCTGCACGTCGCCGCTGTAAATCACGTTGCCGCCGTGAATGCCCGCGCCGGGGCCGATGTCCACAATGTGGTCGGCCGCAAGCATCGTGTCCTCGTCGTGCTCCACGACAATGACCGTATTGCCAAGGTCGCGCAGACGCATCAAGGTCGATAACAGTTTGTGGTTGTCGCGCTGGTGCAGGCCGATGCTCGGCTCATCGAGGATATACAAAACGCCCATGAGAGACGAGCCGATGTTCGTCGCCAAGCGAATACGCTGGCTTTCACCGCCGGAAAGCGTCGCCGCCGCACGGGAAAGCGTCAGATATTCGAGGCCCACGTTGCGCAAAAAGCCGAGACGTGAACGAATTTCCTTCAAAACCGCCGCCGCTATCATCTCTTCGCGCGGGGTCAGCGTCAACGTATCGAGGAACGCCAACGCGTCCACAACGGAAATGTCGCAAAAATCACTGATATTCTTGCCGCCCACCGTCACGGCAAGACTCTCTTTAGAAAGGCGCTTGCCGCCGCATGCGTCGCACGGCACCGCACTCATGTACGACTCGATTTCCTCCTTGATCCACGAGGAGGACGTGTCGCGGAAACGGCGCTCAAGGTTGTTGATGATGCCCTCAAACTCTGTCTCATACGTGCCGCGGCCGTACTCGCTTTTGCGGTGCACTTTAATCTTCTCGCCCTTCGTGCCGTAAAGCAGAATGTCTACAAGCTCCGGTGAGAGGTCGCGGATCGGCGTATCAAGCGAAAAGTGGTAGTGCTCTGCGAGCGCTTCCATGTACATCGTCGCAATGGTGCTGCCCTCCATCGCCCAACCGCTGCCCTTCAAACCGCCCTTACGAATCGATAAGCGGTCGTCCGGGATGATGAGTGCCGGATCAATGCGCATGAAAACGCCGAGACCCGTGCACTTCGGGCACGCGCCCGCAGGGTTATTGAACGAGAACATGCGCGGCGAAAGTTCCTCCATGCTGACGCCGTGCTCCGGGCAAGCGTAGTTTTGAGAGAACAGCGTATCCTCGCCGTCCACCACGTTTACGATAACAAGCCCGCCGGAAAGTCCTGTCGCCGTTTCTACGGAATCCGCCAAGCGCGAACGAATGTCCGGCTTGATAACAAGACGGTCAACGACAATTTCAATGTTGTGCTTCTTGTTCTTCTCAAGCTTGATGCTCTCGGAAAGGTCATAAATGATGCCGTCAGCACGCACACGGACAAAGCCGCCCTTGCGCGCCGCCTCAAACTCCTTTTGGTGCTCGCCTTTCCTGCCGCGCACCACCGGCGCCAAAACCTGAATTTTCGTGCGCTCCGGCATCTCCATCACCCGGTCGACGATCTGGTCGACGGTCTGCTGGCGGATCTCTCTGCCGCAGACCGGGCAGTGCGGCACACCGATGCGCGCGTACAAAAGACGCAGATAATCGTAAATTTCCGTCACCGTACCTACCGTGGAACGCGGGTTTTTGGAGGTTGTTTTCTGGTCGATGGAAATAGCCGGCGAAAGACCGTCAATGTTATCAACATCCGGCTTTTCCATCTGCCCGAGGAACATACGGGCATAGCTTGAAAGCGACTCTACATAGCGGCGCTGGCCCTCGGCGTAGATGGTATCAAACGCCAAAGAGGACTTGCCGGAGCCGGAAAGTCCCGTCAGCACGACCAGTCGATCACGCGGCAGCTTTACATTGATATTTTTTAAGTTGTGTTCTCTTGCACCGGTCACGGTGATGTACTTTGAACTCATTTCGGTTTACCCTTTCGTTTCTTCCCTTTTAAAGCTCGATATTTCCACCCACGCGGGGTAAAAGCCCGTGTTGAGGGCGATGTTCTGCGAATGTAAATTGGCAAGCACTGTGCCGTAAAACGGCGTTTTGCCGAGCGCTTCGATGCGGTCACACAGCAGACTTACAAGTGTTGTGCCGAGTCCATGTCCGCGGTACCGTTCTTTTACGTCGATGCCGACCTGCCACAGTGCATCCGTGTCTGCCGAAGCACCCGCCAGCGCCGCGATCTCGTCGCCGTCATACGCCGCAAGCGCAAGGACGTCCGGGCGGTCGGGATTTTCTTTTTCACTTAACGCATTCGGAAAATCCGTGTTCGGGTACAACGTTTTCACGCTCGTTTTGTCGAACCATTTAAGTGTAAAGGCACCTGGCGTTACACGTGCTTTGTGCGGCTTGCCGGGCAAAAACATGTGGAAGGTCGACGACAATGTGTAGTCGTATTTGTTCAGCTCGCGTTCGATGCACAGCAAATGCGGAAGCTCGAACAACCAATACGGATGCTTGAAGCGCTCGGTATCGCCCGTAAACTCCTTTAAAAACGGGTGCAAAACCTCGTTCGCCGTGATAACCACGCCACTGCCGGTTGATGCCATTTGGAAGAACGGCAGCTCATGCGAATAGAGCCGCACGCCATCGGGCTTCGCCGGCGTTGTGACAGTCACTTGATTTGCTGTAAAGTCTTCTGGCTTTGCATTGTATTCCAGAGCCAGTTGACGCATTACCTCTGTAAAGCATTTCGCCTTGTCAATCATGTCGAAAACTCCTATTTTTCCAGCTCCTTGATGCGGTCACGCAGATAGGCTGCATGCTCAAACTCAAGCAGCTTTGCTGCCGCCTTCATCTCCTTTGTGAGCTTGTCGATCATCACGCGCTTTTCGGCGGCCGTATACTTCTTCTTTTTCTTCGATTTACCGCCCGCTTCCTCCGCCTTTGTGGAAATCTCCAGAATCTCGGAGACCTTTTTCACGATGGTCTGCGGCACGATGCCGTGTTCTTCGTTGTATTTTTCCTGAATGGCGCGGCGGCGCTCCGTCTCGCGTATCGCGTATTCCATCGACGGCGTGACAAAATCGGCATACATAATGACCTCGCCATGTGCATTTCTCGCAGCACGGCCAATGGTCTGGATGAGGCTGCGTCCGCTGCGCAGGAAGCCCTCTTTATCTGCGTCCAGAATTGCGACGAGCGACACCTCCGGGATATCAAGGCCCTCTCTCAACAGGTTGATGCCGACAAGCACGTCAAACTCGCCGAGACGCAGGTCACGGATAATTTCCATGCGCTCCACCGTATCGATGTCGTGGTGCATGTAGCGCACGCGGATGCTGTAATTTTCAAGGAAGCCCGTGAGATCTTCCGCCATTTTTTTCGTGAGCGTTGTCACGAGAATACGCTCGCCGCGCGCGGTACGCACGTTGATCTCCGAAATAAGATCGTCAATCTGCCCGTCGGTCGGCTTTACCGTGATGCGCGGGTCTAAAAGTCCCGTCGGGCGAATAACCTGCTCCACGACCGCTGCGGATTTTTCCAGCTCCAAGTCGCCCGGCGTGGCGCTGACGAACACCGCCTGATTGACGTGCGCATAGAACTCGTCAAAATTCAACGGGCGGTTGTCATACGCCGAGGGCAAACGGAAGCCGTAATCCACAAGGCTCTGCTTACGCGCGCGGTCTCCGGCATACATGGAGCGCACCTGCGGCAATGTCACGTGCGATTCATCAACGAACAGCAGAAAATCATCCGGGAAATAATCGAGCAGTGTGCACGGCTGGCTGCCGGGCTTACGGCCCGAAAGCACACGCGAATAGTTTTCGATGCCCTTGCACATGCCGATCTCGCTGAGCATTTCAATATCATAGCGTGTACGCTGCTCGATGCGCTGCGCTTCGATGAGCTTATCTTCGGACTTAAAGAACTTGACGCGTTCTTCCATTTCGGCCTCGATCTCCCTGAGCGCGACCGCCATTTTTTCGCGCGGGACGATGTAATGCGACGCCGGGTAGATGGCGACATGCTTTAAATCGCTGACAATCTCGCCCGTGAGCGGCACAACCTCGCTGATGCGTTCGATCTCATCGCCGAAAAATTCGACGCGGATCGCCTTTTCGCTCGATTCCGCCGGGAAAATTTCCACTACATCGCCGCGCACGCGGAACTTATTGCGCGTAAAGTTGATGTCGTTGCGCTCGTACTGGATCTCGACGAGCTTCTGCAAAAGCGCATCGCGGCTTTTTTCCATGCCGGGGCGCAGTGAAATGACCATCGTGCGGTAATCGATTGGGTCGCCTAAGCTGTAAATGCACGAAACGGACGCGACGATAATGACGTCCCGCCGCTCGGAAAGCGCACTGGTGGCGCTGTGGCGCAGCTTATCGATCTCCTCGTTGATGGCGCTGTCTTTTTCAATATAGGTATCCGTCTGCGCAATGTACGCTTCCGGCTGGTAATAATCGTAGTAGGAAACGAAGTATTCCACGGCGTTATCCGGGAAAAACTCGCGGAACTCGCTGCAAAGCTGCGCGGCAAGCGTTTTGTTGTGTGCCAAAACAAGCGTGGGACGATTCAATTCCGCAATGACATTCGCCATGGTAAACGTTTTGCCACTGCCCGTAACGCCGAGCAGCGTCTGCTCCTTATGCCCCGCGCGGATGGACTCCACAAGTTCTTTGATCGCCTTCGGCTGGTCGCCCGTCGGCTGATATTTTGACTTCAGTACAAATTTATCCCGCTCCTGCATAGCTTTGCTCCCTTACTGAACTTTTAGAACATACGTTTCGCTACGACTTAGTATAACACACGAACACCCGTTTGTCAATGCGTCCCGCCGTTTATGTCCGCCGACGTCCTGTGATGTTCGGCTTTTACGTGATGATCTGCCGCTTTAGGGCGGCGATGTCGTGGCGGAGCTTTTGGAGGACGCCGGTCGCGCGCATGGAGAGGTAATCCTCGTCCGTGAAAATGAAGTGGTCGGAGAGGATGACGTCTATGCCGGAGAGTGCGAGCTCGATCTCCTTGGTCGTTTGGATGTCCTGCCGTGAGGGCGTGCAGTTGCCGCTTGGGTGGTTGTGCGCGAGGTAAACGGCATCGGCGTCGTACAAAAGGCACAGCCGGGCGATCTGGCGGATATAAATAGGCACGCCGTGCACGGAGCCCTCGTTGACAATGCCCATGTATTTTAAATACCCCTTGCTGTCCAAAATGAGCAGCACGACGATCTCCGTTTTTCTGCCGAAAAATTTATTCTGCACGGCGGCAAAGGCGGTTTTGGTATCGACAATACGGGTGCGCGCCTGATTTTTCGACTCCATATAGGCACGGAACAAGTCCGGGTAAGCGGCGAGCGCACTTGCAAGGCGCGGGCCGACGCCGGGGCACTCCGCCAAAATCTGCGCGGGGGTATCGAACACGTCGCTGAGTTTTCCGTGTCGCTCCAAAAGTGCGGCCGCCGTTGTTTGTGCGGGGCAGCTCGGGTCCAAAAGGTGCAGCGCAAACGTCAAAATATCGAGCTCCGTAGGGTTAGACGTGGTATTCAGCTTTAAAAACTCCGCTTCCTCTTCCCTTTTTCGTCTTGCGGCCATGGTTTTCATTCCTTTCAAATGCTTGAAAAAGGGCAGCACCGCCTATGGGTGCCGCCCGGTTTTCAGCGGTCGATATAACGTTCGATAAAGCTGCGCACAGCGCTCCAATAGAGCTTTGGCGCGACGGAGGCGGAAAGGCAGTGGCCTGCACCCGGCACGGTAAGCAACTGCTTGTCGCAGTTTGCGGCTTCGTAAAGGCGATACACCATGGCGCACGGCACGAGGGCATCAGCCTCGCCGTGAATGAACAGCACGGGAATTTTACAGCGACGAATCTGATTAAGCGCACTCGCTTCGCGAAAGCTATACCCGAACTTCACTTTGGACGCAAGTGACACCGCCGGGATAAGCACACCCATTGCGCCGCCGTACAGATCTTTGACAGCGGCTTTGGCCTGATCCCACACGGAGGTGTAGCCACAGTCTTCAATGGCGAGCTTCACCTGCGGCGGCAGCTGCTCGCCCGCCGTCATCATGACGGTGGCAGCGCCCATGGATTCGCCGTAGAGAAGGATCTGCGCGTCTTTGTCGCGGCGAATAATCTCGTAGATCCAGCCGATGATATCCTTACGCTCCGGCCAGCCCATGCCAATCCAGTCGCCGGCGCTGTCACCGTGGGCGCGGGCGTTCGGCATTAAAATGTTAAAGCCGAGGTCATAAAACGCCTTGCCGCGGTGGCGCATGCACTCTGCGCGGCCGCCGTAGCCGTGGCAGATGATGGCATAGCGGTGGCCTTTGTGCGGAATGAACCATGCAGTGAGGCGCATATTTTCGGGGTTGCGGTACGTGACGCGCTTGGCATATTTCTTGAACCATACTGTTGCCGCACGGGTTTCTTCATCGTCCGGCAGCGGGTCTTTGTTCGGCGGGCGGCGGCGCAGGGTATCGTTTAAAACGGCGTTGGAGACAACCGCGGCCGCACCTGCAGCCAATGCTGCGGCGAATAGTGCTTTTTTACCCATAAACACGCACTCCTTTTGGTTTACTTTGTGTGGACAGCGATGACGGTATCGATGTCATCGGGCAGTTTTACAGTGTTGGAAACCTGCACGAACACGACGTCCGGGTAGTTTTCAACGATCCAGTTTTTAAGGGGCTTTATCTCGGTGCCGTCGGAGATGAGACGGATAGACTCAACCTCATCGAGCGAAATGCCCTGCAGCGGGATACCGCCGATGGAGTTTTCCATAATGTGATAATAGAGCGTTTTGCCGTTTCTGGTGATGCGACCGTTTTCGGGCTTCGGCAGGTCGCAGCCGCCACAGCCGTAAATGGAATCGGAATTCTTCTGCATCCACGCGCCGATTTTTTCCAGAATCTCGACGGACTCTGCGGGGATATTGCCTCTGGCATCCGGGCCGACATTTAAGAGCATATTGCCGTTTTTGCTGACGCACTCAACGAGCTTTTTGATAATCATTTCGGCGGGCTTAAAGTTCTTATCCTTTGCGCAGTAGCCCCAGTTGTCGTTCATCGTGATGCAGGCTTCCCAACAGATATTGCGGCCGCGGCTGTCCTTAAAGCCGGTCTGCGGGATGATCTGCTCCGGGCTGACATAGTCGCCGCTGTACTCAAGCGGTTCGTCCGTTGCGATGGAGCCGAAGCCACTGCCGCTGACCTCCAAACGGTTATCGATGATGATGTCCGGCTGCAGGGAGCGCACCATACGCACGAGCTCCAACGCACGCCACGCTTCGCCGGTGAGGTCGTCGTAGGAAAAGTCGAACCACATCATATCGAGCTTTCCGTAGTTTGTGCAGAGCTCGCGCACCTGACCGTGCATGTAATCGAGGTAGTTATCAAAGTTATAGGGCCTATCTTTATAGGCAATGTTGTTGCGCATGGGGTGCTGGCGGTCGCCGTAGGCAGGGTAATCCGGGTGGTGCCAATCAAGCAGCGAATAATAAAGGCCGACCTTGATGCCCTCTGCGCGGAACGCATCGAGATACTCACGCACGATGTCTTTGCCGTAAGGCGTGTTCGTGACTTTCCAATCGGTAAGAGCGGAATCGAACAGGCAGAAGCCGTCGTGGTGCTTTGCCGTGAGCACGGCGTACTTCATGCCGGCCTGCTTTGCAAGGCGCGCCCACTTTTTCGGGTCAAAATCTTTCGGATTAAACTCGTTGAAAAACGGGATGTAGTCCTCCTCCGGAATCTCTTCCGTGGAGCGCACCCACTCGCCGCGCGCAGGGATGGCGTAAAGGCCCCAATGGATAAACATGCCGAAGCGGTCGTGGGTAAACCACTGCATACGCTTATCATATTTTTCTCTATCAAATTTATACATACAAACTCCGTCCTTTCGCCCGCTATTTCGGGGATTCTTACTGTGATTGTATCATTTTGCCCGGCTTTTGTAAATAGATATTCGCGCGAAAAAAGGAAAGAAAGGCACCGCGCAAACAGCACGGTAGATACGCGTGAGCGCGACATCCTATCCCCCCTGCAATTATAGAGCAACCCCGTTGCCTCTTTTAAATCGGGCAGCGGCGTTGTTGTGTGTAAAGAAGTATAGCTTTATATTTGTGTAAAGTTATATAACTGCACAGATATGCAAAAACGCTCGTCCGCTGATAAACTGGGACGAGCGTTTTGTTCACTTATTTAAGCGGATTTCCAATCAATCAGAAGTTGCCGTTGGTGAGATCCTCGACGTAGAGGGTCTTCGGGCCGTTGTTGGCCGGTGCTGCGGGCTTTGCAGCCGGTGCAGCTTCTGCGGCAGGTGCTTCATCCTTATGCGGATTGTCGCGCCACTCAAAGAACTTTGTAGCAACAGCCGGGAACAGTGCGTAGGAGAGGACATCCTCTTCGCTCTTTGCTCTGTCGCCGATCTCTGCTCTGTACTTCTCAAGCTCCGGCTCAATGAGGTCGGCAGGACGGCAGGTGATGACCTTGTCATCGCCGATGCACTTCTTGCGGACTTCCTCGTTCACCTCGCCCGGCAGCTTGCCGTATTCGCCGCGCAGCATGCCCTTGCTCTCTTTGGTGACCATCTTATAGCGCTCACCGACAAGAACGTTCATAACAGCCTGCGTACCGACGATCTGGCTGGTCGGGGTAACGAGCGGCGGGTAACCGAAGTCAGCACGGACGCGCGGCACTTCTGCGAGCACATCATAGTACTTGTCTTCTGCGTTTGCCTGCTTGAGCTGAGAGATAAGGTTCGAAAGCATGCCGCCCGGAACCTGATACAGCAGCGTGTTGGTATCGACCTTAAGGACCTTCGGGTTAATGTTCAGCTTATCGGCAACCGTACGGAAGTGTGCGGCAACCTCGCTGAGCTTCTCAAGATCAAGGCCGGTATCACGGCTGGTGCCCTGCAGCGTGGCAACGAGGGACTCGGTTGCCGGCTGAGAGGTGCCGTTTGCGAGCGGGGACAGTGCGCAGTCCACGATGTCAACGCCTGCCTGTGCAGCCATCAGGTTGACCATGTCGCCTGTACCGGTGGTGTTGTGGGTGTGCAGATGGATCGGCACGCTGACGTTTTCCTTCAGCTTCTTTACGAGCGAATATGCGTCGTACGGAAGGAGCAGGTTTGCCATATCTTTAATGCAGATGGTATCTGCACCCATCTTTTCAAGCTGCATAGCGAGCTTTACGAAGTAATCCTCGCTGTGCACGGGGCTCTTTGTATAGCTGATGGCAGCCTCTGCCTTGCCGCCATATTCCTTGACGTACTTCATAGCGGTCTCCATGTTGCGGGGATCGTTCAGTGCGTCGAAGATACGGACGACATCGATGCCGTTTTCGATGGACTTTTTGCAGAACTCTGCAACCACGTCATCGGCATAGTGCTTGTAGCCGAGGAGGTTCTGGCCGCGCAGGAGCATCTGCAACGGGGTCTTCGGCATTGCCTTTTTGAGCGTTCTGAGACGCTCCCACGGGTCTTCGTTCAGGAAACGCATGCAGACGTCGAACGTTGCGCCGCCCCAGCACTCCAGAGACCAGTAACCCATGTTGTCCAGCTTTTCGCAAGCCGGAAGCATATCCTCGATACGCATGCGTGTTGCGGCCTGAGACTGGTGCGCGTCACGCAGGATGGTATCGGTAATTCTAAGGGGATTCTTAGCCATAATAACTGTTACTTCCTTTCCTAAGCGTTATCAAACGCCGAACAGAGCCAGGAACACACCGGCTGCAACAGCAGAACCGATGACACCTGCGACGTTCGGACCCATAGCGTGCATGAGCAGGAAGTTGCGCGGATTCTCTTTCTGGCCGACGACCTGCGATACACGAGCCGCCATAGGAACGGCGGAAACACCGGCGGAGCCGATGAGCGGATTGATTTTATCCTTAAGGAAGACGTTCATGAGCTTTGCGAGCAGAACGCCGCCTGCGGTGCCGAGACCAAATGCAACAACGCCGAGGACGATAATCTTAAGCGTCTGCGGATTGAGGAAGTTTGCAGCGGTAGCTGTTGCACCGACAGAGGTGCCGAGGAAGATCGTAACGATGTTCATCAGCTCGTTCTGTGCGGTCTTGTTCAGACGCTCTGTTACGCCGCTCTCACGGAGAAGGTTGCCGAGCATGAGGCAGCCGATAAGGGATGCAGCGGACGGCAGCATGAGGGAAACAAAGATGGTAACCACGATCGGGAACAGAATCTTCTCGGTCTTTGTAACCTGACGGAGCTGCTTCATCTGAATCATACGCTCTTTCTTTGTGGTGAGCGCCTTCATGATCGGCGGCTGAATAACCGGAACGAGCGCCATGTAGGAATATGCGGCAACGGCGATCGGGCCAAGGAGTTCAGGTGCGAGCTTGGAGGTGACAAAGATGGCCGTAGGGCCGTCTGCACCGCCGATGATGCCGATGGAGCCGGCCTGTGCCGGGGTGAAGCCGAGCAGGACAGCGCCGACATAGGTGACGAAGATGCCGAGCTGTGCGGCAGCGCCGAGCAGCAGGCTCTTCGGGTTTGCAATCAGCGGACCGAAGTCTGTCATGCAGCCGACGCCGATGAAGATGAGACACGGATAAACACCGAGCTTAACGCCGAGATAGAGGACATCGAGCAGACCGGCAGCTTCCGTGGAACCGTTTGCAAGCGGGATACCTTCTGCAAACATCTCCCAATGCACGTGGCCGCCTTCAAACAGTGCGGCATGGTAAATGCCTGCACCGGGCAGGTTTGTCAAAAGCATACCGAATGCGATCGGCAGAAGGAGCAGCGGCTCGAACTTCTTGACGATAGCGAGGTACAGAAGAGCACAGGAGATTACAATCATGACGAGCTGCCACGGGTTTTCACCGAGCTTTGCGAAGCCTGTGCTATTCAGAAAATTAGTTATCGCTTCCATGAATAATTTAACACTCCTTATTTTAGTAGTATGTGCGTAGGCTTAAGTTTAACTTAGCCAACAACGCAGAGGAGTGTGCCGCTCTCAACGGTTGCGCCCTTCTGGACGTTCACGCTGGTGACCTTGCCGGCCTTCGGTGCCATAATCTCGTTTTCCATCTTCATAGCTTCGAGGATCATGAGAACCTGACCTTCAGCAACGGTATCGCCAACATTGACGTTGACGGAAAGAATGTTGCCGGGCATCGGGCTCTTGACCTGCTCGCCAGCGCCTGCCGGTGCTGCGACCGGGGCCGGAGCGGGTGCTGCTGCCGGAGCTGCTGCAACCGGAGCCGGTGCTGCGCCGCCGATGACTTCTTCTACTGTTACTTCATAAGCTGTGCCGTTAACATTGACATTATACTTTTTCATTGAACTTACCTCTCATCTGTTAGATTTCGCGCTTTGCGCATTTCAGACTCTTTTGATGGAATGGATGCGGATGTGCGAAACGTCCGTGCCCATCTCCTCGGCGATCGCGACTGCGATAGCGGCAACGATCTGCTGGTTGTTTTGGGCGGATACCGCCGGAGCGGGTGCTGCAGCAGGTGCAGCGGCGGCCGGGGCTGCTGCCGGAGCCGGCTGCTTTTTAGTGACCTTCTCCATGATGAGGCCGAGGATCTTGATGATAACGATCAAGCAGATCAGGACCACAAACACGGTAATAAGGCCCATCAGAACAACCTGAACGGTGCTGATATTGGTCTCCATAATCTTACCTCCTTTCACCGAAGCGTTATGGAAATAAAAATAGAAAATGTAATTTGCATTCTGAAAAAAACACCACATTCCCGCATTTTATCAGAATGGTTATATCTTAACACGGAATTCAAAATTTCGCAATGCTTAATTCAACTTTTTTAACCGATATTTTCGGAACGAAAGTCTGTTTGGAGTAATTCCCGTTTGAACGCCGAAAACCAGGCAAGAACACGCCGTTTCTCTCCGGTTCAAAATATTGACGAAAAACTTTCTTTTATCCCGTTGCATTTTAGTAGAAAACATAGTAAAATTGAGTTATCTGTTATTCAGCATGGGCTTTCTTCCCAAAAAAGCGAATAGACTGCCCAAAGTATTGAAATGAGGCGAAGACGTGTTTTCAAACAAAGATCTGCGGAAGCTCATCATACCCCTTGTTATTGAGCAGCTTCTGGCCGTAACCATCGGTATGGCGGATACCGTAATGGTCTCCTCCTGCGGCGAAGCGGCGGTTTCCGGCATCTCCCTTGTGGACTCCATCAACTTTTTGCTCATCACGCTGTTTTCTTCTTTGGCAACGGGCGGCGCGGTCATTGCGTCCCAGTACATCGGGCGCGGCGACCACAAAAGCGCGAGTCTTGCGGCAAAGCAGCTTTTCTATGCCAGCCTTGCGCTTTCGGCCGTGCTGGGCGTCATCGCCGTATTCTTCCGCAAGCCGGTGCTGAACATGGTTTTCGGCTCCATTGAAGCGGACGTTATGGCACACGCGCAGATTTATTTTTTGCTTTCCGCGATCTCCTATCCGTTCCTTGCGGTCTATAACGCCGGTGCGGCGCTGTTCCGCTCTATGGGCGATTCGCGCACGACGATGCTCATTTCCATTTTAATGAACACCATCAACATCGTGGGCAATGCGATTTTAATCTACGGCTTCCAGATGGCTGCGGCGGGCGCGGCGACGGCTTCTCTTGTTTCCCGTGCAGTAGGCGCCATCATCATTACGGTGCTGCTTTTGAACCCGCGCCGTATTATTTTCTATGATAAGCTCCATAAGCCGGAAATCCACCTCTCCATGTTGAAGAGCATTTTGCAGATCGGCGTGCCGAACGGCCTTGAGAACAGCATTTTCCAGATCGGCAAAATTCTGGTTGCAAGCATTGTTTCGGGCTTCGGCACCATTTCCATCACAGCGAACGCCGTGGCAGGCAACCTCGCTTCCTTGCAGGTTATTCCGGGCATGGCGCTCGGCATGGCGATGATCACGGTCGTCGGCCAGTGCATCGGCGCAAAGGACTACGAAGCTGTGAAAAAGTACACGAAGAAGCTGATGCTCATCACCTACGGTGTCGTCTGGGCTATGACGCTTTTGATGCTGCTGTTCAGCAAGCAGATCCTTTCGTTCTACTCACTCTCCGAGGAAACGACCACAATGACGATGGAGGTCTTCATTGTGCACGGTATCTGCGCCGTCATTGTTTGGCCGCTGGCCTTTGCCCTGCCGAACGCCCTGCGCGCTGCGAACGATGTGCGCTTTACGATGATTGTTTCCCTGCTTTCCATGTGGATCTTCCGCATCGGCTTCAGCTACATTCTGGCGATCTACTTTAACATGGGCATTTTGGGCACATGGATTGCAATGTGTATCGATTGGTTCTGCCGCGGCGCCTGCTTTGTCATCCGCTTTGCGCGCGGAAAATGGAAGAATATCAGCTTTATTGATAACTAAGAAGGAGGTAAAACCGTATGGAATATGATGCTTTTACCGGCGGCGTTGCGCCGGGCGGACTGCGCTCGAAAAGCGATATCCGCATTTTGATCTGCTATATGCTCAAAAGCGTGAACGCGCCGCTTTCGGGCGATGACATCATCAAGGTCTTGCAGGAAAAATCCCTTGCGAATTACTTTGAGGCGAGCGATGCGCTTTCTGCCCTTGTGAATCTTGGCAATGTCACCCGTGAGGAGGACAACACCTATGTGCTGACTAAGCGCGGCAAGAGTGTGGCGGACGACTTAGAACAGCTTATCCCCTCTTCCGTGCGTGATAAGGCCGTAGCCGCCGCCACGGCTCTGCTGGCTTCCGCCAAGATGGAGCGCGAAAACGCGGCGACCATTGTCCGCACCGAAAATGGCTACAACGTGACATGCCACATTTCCGGCGGAGAAATGGAGCTGATGAGCCTTTCCGTGTATGTGCCCGACCTCTATCAAGCACGCGAAGTGAAAAAGAACTTTCACCGCGACCCACAGCGCGTGTATAACCTGATGCTCGCGGCGCTTACCGGCGACGACGAGATGATGAAAAGCGCCGTAAACCCGTGAGTTTCCGTCACCTTTAAAATTCCGAAGAGCCGCAGTTTTTGCGGCTTTTCTTTTTCTTCACTTCCTGTTTTTCCGAACGTTCTGCACTTGTCGTCAAAAACCGACATTTTTCTGTATGCGTATTGTGTATACTTGTATGTGAAAACAGTTTGAGTTTGCACAGAATATACACATCATCCGTGTGAATATTTTTCACGTAGTCGTGCATAATGGCGCAAATAGCGTATACTATCATTGTATCTTCTGTTTGTATCTCACGCAAAAGATACAACACAGTTATGTGCACGATTTTCACAGAATGACACAGCGGATGGTGAACAGCAATGGAAGAAATAGACTCTAAAGTAATCTTCGGCCGACGTCTCAAGCGTTTCCGTGAAGAAAGCGGCTATACGCAGTCGATCCTTGCGAATATTCTTGGCGTTGAACGTTCCACCTACACGTACTATGAAACCGGCAAAACGACACCCGCCATCTTTGACCTGATGCGCCTTTGCCGTCTTTACCGCATTTCTTTGGATGAGCTGTGCGGATACAACGCAAACTCTGCAGACGCGATGCGTCTGAGCGATTCCGGTCAGCGCGTGAAAGTGTATGCACGCCGCAAAGAGCGTCGTTACCTTGCCGATTCTGTGCTGGATCTTTCTACAGATGAGCAGCAGCTTTTGGCGTATTATCGTTCCGCTTCCCCGGAAGACCGTGCGAAGCTTTTTGAACATCTGCGCAATGCACGGTACCGTGACCGCCGCCACGCAAACGAAAAATAACCTTCAAAAATTTCATATGCGCTTGTAGCCCAGTTGGATAGAGCGACAGACTCCGACTCTGTAGGCCGCTGGTTCGAATCCAGTCAAGCGCGCCAAAAAAAACCCGCATGAACGCTGATGTTCTGCGGGTTTTTGATTTATCTGTAACACACTTTATGTTTTAAGCCCCCCGCTTTTCGGCTGATTGGTCAGGCAGCAGACTTTTCAAAAGAAAAAAAGATGAACAGGAATGGTAACCCCCGTTCCTGTTCACTGCATTATTGGAATTCTAAAAATAAATCACTACTACCACTAATTGGTCAATAGAGCCATTTTCATTTTCTTCACATATTCTCCGATGTATTTCGGCGCGTCTTTTCCATACTGTTCAAGCAGCTTGATGATTGCTGAGCCGACAATGGCACCGTCAGAGATATTCGCCATTTTCTTTGCCTGCTCGGGTGTGGAAATACCAACGGCTTGCCGAAATCATGCGGGAAATTTGCAGTGAGGATACTCAAAATTATTAGGCGCCGGGTGCGCCACCATCGTTTTGAAAACACCGTATCGTAACCTCCTTTGAAAAAGAAAAAACTCCTTTGACGTTATATCTTCCGTCAAAGGAGCCTCAAAAAAACGTCTTTGACAGAAATATACTTTCTGTCAAGGACGAACAAAACACTTATCCGCGGTGCCACCTTGATTCACGGCATGACCCGTGCACTTAGCAGGATACCTACATATCCCCGGCAAATGACGTCTGCCTGCAACGTCGCAGAATACTTTGTGAAATCACATTTGACTGCGCCCTCAGCGGTCCATTTGACAACTTGTTTCTTACCTGACTCTCAGCAACACAGGCTCTCTGTAAAGGCATCGTTATCGTTATCTCCGTGGAAAACCAACGATCCCATCCCGCAGCGGAAACAAGTTTCAGCGCCACTGCGGCTTTTGCTGTTGCGTTTACGGGCTGCCGAGCCTGTATTTGAAATCTCTGTAGCCGAACGACGCTAACTTGCGGATATCGCCGCCCGCTGTGCGGGAATAAATGCCGGGCAGGGGCATGCCGTTGAAGGTATTGTTTTTGCAGGTGGTGTAGATTGCCATATCGCCGAAGACGAGCAGGTCGCCGACCGCGGGCACAGCGTCGAAGCTGTAATCGCCGATAACGTCGCCTGCAAGGCAGGTTGGGCCGGCAAGGCGCACCGTGTACGGCTTCTCCCCCGGCTCACCGGCGCCGAGCAGCGGCGGGCGATACGGCATTTCGATGACATCCGGCATATGACAGGCGGCGCTGGCATCGAGAATTGCGATGGTCGTCTCGCCGTTTCGCACGACATCGAGCACGCGGCTGAGGAGGTACCCGGCGTTTAACGCGCAGGCTTCGCCGGGCTCGAGATACACGGTGACATTCCAGTCCTGCTGCGCGCGGCGGATGCAGCGCTCCAGCGTTTCCATATCGTAGTCGGGACGCGTGATGTGGTGGCCGCCGCCGAAGTTGAGCCACTGCATTTTGGGCAGCAAATCGCCGAACGTTGAAGCAACGGCGTTTAAGGTCGTTTCCAGTGCGTCGGCATCCTGCTCGCACAGCGTGTGAAAATGAAGGCCGTCGAGCAGTTCGGGCAAATGCGCGTCTTCTTGAACGGCTTTATCCCACTGCGCACGGGTGGTGCCGAGGCGGCTGCCAGGCGCACAGGGATCGTAAATTTCGTGTCCCTCCTGCGTAGAGCACTCCGGGTTGATGCGCAGACCGACGCTTTTGCCCGCAGCTTTGGCTTTGGGCGCGAACTTTTGCAGCTGTCGCGGCGAATTGAACACAATGTGATCCGCATAGCGCAGCAGCTCGTCCATTTCGTCCTCACGGTAGGCGGCACAAAACACATGGACCTCGCCGCCCGGCATTTCTTCAGCGCCGAGCCGCGCTTCAAACAGGCCGCTCGCTTCCGTACCGGCCAAATGCGGCGCGAAAATCGGATAAAGATTATAATTGCTGAACGCCTTCTGTGCCAAAAGCACCTTGCAGCCCGTGCGCTTTTGCAGCGCGCCGAGCACCTCTGCGTTATGCTGCAGGACGGCCTCGTCCATGAGGTAGCACGGTGTGGACAGCGTTTTAAATTCCGGCGGAATTTCGCCGTTGATGCCCGCAAACGGTGGGCGTGTATCCAGTAAGTTCATCAGTCCACCAAAGCCGGATCGTGGTTTTCGCTGCGCGGCAGGCCGTATTTATCAAGGGCATCGAGGAACGGATCCGGGTCAAACTCCTCGACGGTGTAGACACCGGGCTTTGTCCACTTGCCGGTGAGCATCATCAGCGCGCCGCACATGGCCGGCACGCCGGTGGTGTAGCTGATAGCCTGACTGCCGACCTCGCGGTAGCACTCCTGGTGGTCACAGACATTATAGATGTAGTAAGTCTTCTCTTTGCCATCCTTTTTGCCTGTGAAGATGCAGCCGATGTTCGTCTTGCCCTTTGTGCGCGGGCCGAGGCTTGCGGGATCCGGCAAAAGTGCTTTGAGAAACTGGATCGGCACAATCTCCTGACCGTTGTAGTGAATCGGTGTGGTGGAAAGCATGCCGACGTCTTCGAGGCAGCGCATGTGGTCGAGGTAGCTCTGACCGAACGTCATGAAGAAACGGATACGCTTGACCTCCGGCAGATTTTTGCCGAGGGATTCGATCTCCTCGTGGTGCAGCAGGTACATGTCCTTCTGACCGACCTGATCGAAGGTATACGCGCGCTTAATGCTCATAGCCGGGATTTCGACCCAGTGGCCGTTTTCCCAATAGCTGCCGGGCGCAGAAACCTCGCGCAGGTTGATCTCCGGATTGAAGTTTGTCGCAAACGCATAACCGTGATCGCCGCCGTTGCAGTCCAGAATATCGATGGTATCGATGGTATCGAACTCGTGCTTTTTAGCGTAGGCGCAGTACGCCTGCGTGACGCCCGGGTCAAAGCCGCAGCCGAGCAGTGCGGTGAGGCCGGCCTCTTCAAACTTCTTTTTGTATGCCCACTGCCAGCTGTAATCGAAGTAGGCGGAGAAGCCCGCTTCCTTGCAGCGCTTTTCGTAAATGGCGCGCCATTCGGGGTCATCGGTGTTCTCCGGCTCGTAGTTTGCGGTATCCATGTAGTTAACACCGCAGGCGAGGCAGGCATCCATAATGGTGAGATCCTGATACGGCAGGGCAATGTTCATGACGAGATCCGGCTTGTAGCTTTGGATAAGGTCACAAAGCTGCTGCACGTCGTCTGCATCGACCTGTGCCGTGGTGATTTTTGTTTTGGTGATGGGCGCAAGCTTTGCGGCAAGCGCATCGCACTTGGACTTTGTACGGCTTGCAATGCACAGCTCGGTGAAAACTTCGCTGACCTGGCAGCATTTGGAAATGGCGACACCGGCTACGCCGCCGCAGCCGATAACGAGAACTTTGCTCATGATGATGCTCCTTTTATATTTTTAGTTTGATAATTTATACGTTTAAGGCCAATAAGAGCTCGCGCAGGACTTTGCAGGCCATGGCGGTGGAAACGCCGCTTGCGTCCAGCATGGGGGCTAACTCGTTGACATCTGCGCCGATGATGTTCGTCTTTGACACGGTGAGAATGGCGTTTAATAGCTGCATGAACGTCATGCCGCCCGCCTCCGGTGTGCCGGTGCCGGGAAAGCACGAAGGGTCAAGGCAATCGAGATCGATGGTGAGGTAAACCGGCACCTGCGTGCGGCACAGCTCTGCCGTGAGCGCTTCGAGCCCCGAGAAATCGAACTTATGCATTTCGGTGTGCGTCTTCGCAAACGTAAACTCTTCCCTGTCGCCGCTGCGGATGCAGAACTGGTGAATGCGGCCGTCGCCGAGAATGTCGTGGCAGCGGCGCAGCACGCAGGCGTGGCTTAATTCGGCGCCGAGGTAATCCTGACGCAGGTCGGCGTGGGCATCAAAGTGAATGATGTGCATAGCGGGATATTTATGCGCCGCCGCACGAACAGCGCCGAGCGTGACAAGATGCTCGCCGCCGAGCAAAAGTGGGAATTTGCCGTCTTGCAGGATCGTTTCCGCGCGCGCTTCGATGTCTTTGAGGGCGCTTTCGCTGGAGCCGAAGCACAGCTCCATATCACCGCTGTCAAACACCTTGATGTCGGTTAAATCTTTATCCTGATACGGGCTGTATGTCTCGAGGCCGTAGCTTTCGTGACGCATGGCGGCGGGGCCGAACCGTGCGCCGGGGCGGTAGCTTGTGGTGGAATCGAACGGCGCGCCGTACAAAACGATATCGGCATCCGCGTAGCTGCTTTCGCAGCCGATGAAAGTTTCAATATTCTGGTGCAGCATTATTTTTCCTCCACTTCCCGCAGCATTTCTTCCAAAAATGCCGGCAGATAAAATGCGCCGACATGCAGACGCGTGGTGTAATAGCGCGTGCGCATATTGAGCGCGTTCCACTGGTTGGCGTCAAGGTCGTTGATTGGGTGATATTTCTTGCTTGCAAAGCCGAAAAGCCAGTAGCCCGCGGCGAAGGTGGGAATATGCGCCTGATAAACCTTGCTGATGGGGAACGTCGTTGCGATGCGCTGGTGGCTGCGCTGCATGGCAGTGGCATCCTCCGCATAGAACGGGCTGCCCTGCTGGTTGACCATGATGCCGTCCTCACGCAGAGCATTATAGCAGCTTCCGTAAAATTCGCGGGTGAAAAGCCCCTCGGACGGGCCGAACGGGTCGGAGGAATCGACAATGATGAGGTCGTACTCATCTTCACACTTGCGAATGAACTTCAGCGCGTTTTCGTAGTAGATATGTACACGGCGGTCGTCCATGCGGCAGGCGTTGCTCGGCAGGTAGGCGCGGCAGGCCTCGATGACCTGCGGGTCCATCTCGACGAGGTCGATGCGCTCTACGCGGTCGTAGCGGGTCAGCTCGCGCACAACGCCGCCGTCGCCCGCGCCGATGACGAGAATGTCCTTTGCATTGCGGTGCACGGACATCGGCACATGGGTGATCATTTCGTCGTAGATAAACTCGTCGCGCTCCGTGAGCATGACATTGCCGTCCAGCGTCAGCACGCGGCCGAACTCCGGCGTTTCAAAAATATCGATGCGCTGATAGGCGCTTTGCTTTGAATATAACTGGCGGTCCACACGGATGCTGTGCTTGACATCCGGCGTGTGAAATTCCGAAAACCACATTTCCATTTTTGTCCCTCCTTATGCAAGCACGTTCAGGCGGAGAATATCGGGATCCTCCGGGCCGGTCATGCTGCAGCCTTTGGCTTTGGCGTATTCGATGTAATCGAGGATCTCCGCCGTGATGCGTTCGCCCGGCGCCAAGATCGGAATGCCCGGCGGATAGCACATGACGAACTCGTTGCACACCATACCCTCCGTCTCGCGGAGCGGCAGGCTCTTTTTCGGTGCGTAGAACGCCTCCTGCGGACTGGCGGCAACCTCGGGGTCGATGTACTCCTGGCTCAAAAGGCCGGTGCCGTCCGTGCTGTACCGGCGCTTGATCTCGGCCAAAGCACTGACAAGGCGCTCCACCTCCTGCGGGCGGTCGCCGATGGAGAGGTATGCAAGGATATTGCCGATATCGCCGAACTCGATCTGAATATCGTATTCGTCGCGCAGAATGTCGTAGACCTCGATGCCGGCAAGGCCGATGTCGAGCGTGTGGACGCTGAGCTTTGTCGTATCGAAATCGAACACGGAGTTGCCGTTGCAGAGTTCTTTGCCAAACGCGTAGTAGCCGCCGACGGCGTTGATCTCCTCGCGGGCGTATTCTGCCATATCGGCGACCTGATGGAACACTTTGCGGCCGCGCAGTGCCAGATTGCGGCGGGAGATGTCCAGACTGGACATGAGCAGATAGCTGCCCGAGGTCGTTTGGGTGAGGTTGATGATCTGCCGCACATAACCGGCGTGGACATTGGGGCCGATGAGCAATAAGCTCGACTGTGTTAAGCTGCCGCCGCTTTTGTGCATGGAAACGGCCGCCATATCCGCACCCGCCGCCATAGCGGAGACCGGCAGGCCGCCGCCGAAATAAAAGTGCGTGCCGTGTGCTTCGTCTGCAAGGCACAGCATACCGGCATCGTGCGCCATTTGTACGATTGCGCGCAGGTCGCTGCAAATGCCGTAGTATGTGGGGTTATTGACGAGCACCGCCACGGCATTCGGGTGTTCGCGGATGGCTTTTGCCACCTGCTCGCGCTTCATACCGAGCGAAATACCGAGGCGATGATCCACCTCCGGGTTGACGTAGACCGGCACCGCGCCGCAGAGCACCAAAGCATTCAAAACGCTGCGGTGGACGTTGCGGGGCAGAATAATCTCATCGCCGCGCTTACATGCGGTGAGAACCATGCTCTGTACGGAGCTTGTGGTGCCGCCCACCATCAAAAACGCATGTGCCGCGCCGAACGCATCGGCGGCAAGCTCCTCCGCCTCCCGAATGACCGACACCGGGTGGCAGAGATTATCGAGCGGCTTCATACTGTTGACGTCCAACCCGACGCACTGCTGACCCAGGAAGGCGGCCAGCTCCGGGTTGCCGCGGCCGCGCTTATGACCCGGCACATCAAACGGCACCACGCGCATGTTGCGGAATTTTTCGAGCGCTTCATGGATTGGTGCGCGGCGCTGGTCGAGCTTTGCGCGTTTTACATTTTCGTTCATCTTTTCCCTCCGTTCAAAGCCCTTTGCAAAACAAAAAACGCAAGCCCGGCACGTAGGTGCAGAACTTGCGTTTGAATCGCTTATTTTTTGGGCGCATGTTCTCGGAACATAAAAACATGGTATCCCGGAAAGCGGAGCGTTTCAGAGTCTATATAGCAATTAAACTTTTACTACTCTTATTGACGTTTCACAAGTCTGCGTTTTAGCGCAATTTCATGGTTGCAAAGGAACCATCTTATAAAATCTGAGCTTTTTAACTCAGTCAATAAGGCAGCCGAAGCTGCCGGTCGGCAGTGGACCCGGCTGTCCGTATGGCCTTAGCCCAAAAGGGCGGTCCAAAAGTAAAAATTGCTTTGAAAAACTCTTACATCTCACTTCGTCTTTCAAAATCGATATGAGTATATCATAAACGACAAATCGTGTCAACAAAAAATTTCAAGCCGCATTATTTCCAGCCGCGGGCGGTGGGGTCGAGCATTTCGGCTGCGGAATATATGAGCGCATTGCAGACGGCGGCGGCTATGGTGCTGCCGCCCTTGCGCCCAAATGCGACGATGGCGGGGACATGATGCTTTTCGCACACGGCGAAAATATTTTCTTTGCTCTCGATGACGTTCACAAAGCCGACCGGCACACCGATGACAAGCGCGGGGCGCAGACCGTTTTCGATCTCCTCGGCAATGGCGAACAGCGCGGTGGGCGCGTTGCCGACCGCCAAAATCGCGCCGGGGTATTCTTTTGCAGCCTTGTGCATGGCGGCGACGGCGCGCGTGGTGCCGCTTTCTTTTGCGCTTTGGGCGACTGCGGGGTCTGCCATAAAGCACAGGGCTTCCCCATTCAGCTTTTGGAGACCCGGCTTGGAAACACCTGCGAGCGCCATATTCGTATCGGTGATGATCGTGGCGCCGTTATGCAGCGCTTCTATGGCTTTTTGCACGGCATTTTCTGTAAAATGCAGCGTTTCGGCGTACTCGAAATCCGCCGTGGTGTGAATAACACGCTTGACGACGGCAAGATTTTCCCTTGGTATCCGGATATGCCTTTCTTCAAGCTCTTTTACGATAATCTGCATGCTGGTGCGCTCAATATCGGCGGGCAGATGATGCTGTGGGATCATGCTTTGCACCCCCTCGGGTTTTCCATGCCCATGGCGCGGTACACGGCATCCATATCGAGGCTGTTCCGCACGCCGTCGGCTAAAATATCGAGCTGCTCGCGGCGGTATTCCTCCATGGAAACAGGCACGGCGGCTGCGGGGTCTATCCCCTTGCGGGCGCAGAGGTATTCCGCAAGCTTTTCGGTCAGCTCGCCGCTGTCAAAGAGACCGTGCAGATACGTGCCGAAGACGTTTTGATTTGTGCAGCCCTCTTTTGTGCCGTCCGCATGCGTACAGAACGGCTCACCGCGGACGATCGTATTGCCTGTGTGAATTTCGTAACCGGTGAGCACTGCCCCTGTAAACGGCGCGGCGATGACTTCGCCTGTGACCTGCGCGCGATGCTTTTCCGTACAGAATGTCGTTTCTGTCGGCAATAAGTTAAGGCCGCGCAGCGTTTGCGGGCGACCGCTTTCGGAGCCATCCGGGTCGTGCAACGCCTCACCGAGCATCTGGTAACCGCCGCAGATGCCAAGCACCGGCGTCTCTTTCGCGGCGAGCTTTAAGATGACGGCTTCGAGTCCCGACTGGCGCAGCCAGAGGAGATCCTCAACCGTGTTTTTCGTGCCGGGCAGAATCACAAGGTCGGGCGCACCGAGCTCGCGGGTGTTTTGCACGTAGCGCACATCCATTAAAGGGTGCTGCTCGAGCACCATGAAATCCGTGAAATTTGAAATGTGCGGCAGGCGAATGACGGCGATGTCCAGCGGACGAACGGCGTCTTTTTTTTCAAGGCGCTCGGAAAGGGAGTCTTCGTCCTCGATATCGACGCGCAGATACGGCACGACGCCCAGAACGGGCAGGTGCGTTTTGTCTTCAAGCATGGAGAGGCCGGGGCGGAGAATTTCGACGTCACCGCGGAATTTATTGATGACAAGTCCCTTGATGCGGTCGCGCTCGTCCGTCTCCAGCAGCTCTACGGTGCCGAAAAGCTGCGCGAACACACCGCCGCGGTCGATGTCGCCGACGAGCAGAACGGGCGCATCGACAAGCTTTGCGAGCCCCATGTTCACGATGTCATCCGCTTTCAGGTTGATCTCCGCCGGGCTGCCCGCGCCCTCGATGACGATGACGTCAAAATCTTCTGCAAGGCTGTTGTAGGCGCGCAGAATATCGGGAATGAGTGATTTTTTCATCTTGAAATACTGCGAAGCTTTCATCTGGCCGCGCACTTCGCCGTTCACGATGACCTGACTGCCGACATCGCTGCTCGGCTTCAACAAAATGGGGTTCATGCGCACGTCCGGCTCCACACCCGCCGCCTGCGCCTGTACGACCTGTGCGCGACCCATCTCTAAGCCGTCACGGGTAACGAAGCTGTTCAGCGCCATATTTTGACTTTTGAACGGTGCGGTGTGCAGACCGTCCTGCGCGAAAATGCGGCACAGCGCCGCGCATAATAAACTTTTGCCCGCGCCGCTCATCGTGCCCTGCACCATGATGCACTTGGCTTTTTTATTTTCGCTCATTTCAGCACCTCCCGCATGATTTTCAGTAGCTTTTCGTTTTCCTCCGGCGTGCGCACGGCGGTGCGGTACCAGGTGTTATCGAGCCCCGGGTAGTTTGCACAGCCGCGCACGACAGCGCCTTTTTCTTTTAGTCGCTCGCCGAAATCTTCCGGCGCTTTGAATAACAGGAAATTTGCCTGCCCCTCCAAGACGCGCAAGCCGAGCGAGCGCAGGGACGCGATCATTCTGGGCCGCTCCCGTGCGATTAAGCTTCGCACGCGGTCGGCGTATTCGGTTTCATCTAACGCCGCGACGCCTGCCGCCTGTGCGAGTGACGAGACTGCCCACGGCTGCCCCGCTTCGCGCATATTTTCTAATAATTTTTCATCTCCGCTGAGTACATAACCGAGCCGCACGCCCGCCATGGCGTATAATTTTGTGAAAGCTTTCAGAATAACAAGCTCGGGGAACTGCGCTAAAAAGTGCTTTGCAGTCCGGCTTTCGTGCTCCGGGAGAAAATCGAGGAAACACTCGTCGATGACGGGCGTTGCATGACACGCCCTGCATTTTTTCAGGAGCTTTTCGAGAAAATCCGACGTAACGATCTGCCCGGTGGGGTTGTTTGGTTGACATAAGAACACCATATCGATGGTTTCATGGAGAGCAGAGAGCAACTCTTCGGTGATTTCAAAATCGTTTTCCTCTTTTAAAAAGAAATATTCGACTTCACAGCCGACGGTTTTGAGTGCGGACGCGTACTCTGCGAAAGTCGGCGCGGGCAATAATGCGCGGTGCGGCTTTTTCGCGAGCACGAGCCGAAAAATAAGGTCTGCCGCGCCGTTGCCGCAAAGAATTTGGTTTTCGTGTACGTTTTCGCTTGCGGAGAGCTTTTGGCGCAGCTCTCTGCAAAGCGGGTCGGGGTAGCGGTCTGCGGTGGGCAGCGCGTTTACGATTGCCTGTGCGATGCCCTCCGGCAAACCGAGAGGGCTGACATTCGCGGAAAAATCGAGTGCATCGTGGCCGAATTTTGCGCGGTAGCCCGCCCAGTCGCCGCCGTGTGTGAGTTCCATATCTTCTCCCCCCTTACAGTAAGACGAATGCCGCGCGAACGAGCAGACCGAGCACGAGTGCCAAAATGCTTTCTGCGTACATCATGCGGTCGGCTTTCAAAATGTCCTCCGGCATGACCGGGCGCAGCGGGTCGCCGATCGTCGGCTTATCATAGTATTCACCGAAATAATATGCGGGCCCGGCGAGCTGCACGCCGAGCGCACCGGCGCAGGCACTTTCGGTCTGCGCGCTGTTGGGGCTTGCATGATTTCGGCGGTCGCGCCGCCAGATCTTCCACGCGCCCTTGACGCTGTTTCCCGTGAACCCCGCCGCGAGCACCCACAAAAGTGCCGCGATACGACTCGGAATGTAGTTTGCAGCATCGTCAAGCTTTGCGGGCACGCGCCCGAAGTTTATGTACTTTTCATTTTTGTAGCCGAGCATGCTGTCCATCGTGTTGATGGCTTTGTAGGTCAGCGCAAGCGGTGCGCCGCCGATGAGCATGCAAAGAAGCGGCGCGATCACGCCGTCACCGGCGTTTTCGGCAACGGTCTCCACAGCGGCTTTTGTCACGCCCTCCATGGAAAGCGCGTCGGTATCACGCCCGACAATGCGGGAGACGGCCTTGCGCGCGGCGGGGAGGTCGTTCTTTTTGAGTTCCTTGTAGACGTTGCGGCTCTCCTGCACAAGTCCCTTTGCGGCAAGTGACTGCGCGCACCAGAACATTTGAATCAAAAGTCCGAACACCCAGTGAATTTTATAAAAGAAGAAGCACACCGCGCCGGAAAGCAGGAATGTGCCGACAGGCAGGATGAATGCGGTGATTGCGCCGCCGATGCGCTCGCCACGCGGTGTTTTTGGCAAAATTTTCCGCAAGCTTCGATCTAAAAAGGAGATAACTTTGCCCATATATACAACCGGGTGCGGCAGCCACAGGGGGTCGCCGAAGATCGCGTCTAAAATGAATCCGCCGAGGACGGCGAAGAAAATCAGCATGTGGCCTCCTTTTTGTACTGCACGGTTCCGATAAGATGCAAAACGTGCTTTTCCTGCCAATCGCAGGCATCGAGCACATAGCCGCCGGCAGTCGGCGCACACCATTCATAATAATTTTTCTGCGGCACAGCGTACTTTTCCATGACGGCCATCTGCGTGCCGCCATGCGCAACGATAACGAGCGTGTCTTCACTATTTTGAATAGATTGATTTAACAGTAATTCAAACGCTTTGCAAACACGCTCGCTGAAATCCGCTTTGCACTCGCCGCCGGGACAGGTGCTTTCGCAGTTAGAATCCACCCATGCACGGTAGGCAGTATCATGTTCCATATCCTCATAATTACGTCCCTCAAATACGCCGAAATTCATCTCGCTGAGGTCGTTTACGGGGATATACTCGGCAGTCGGAAATAAAATCTCCGCTGTCTGTTTTGTGCGCTTTAACGGCGTGACATAAACGGTTTCGGGCAAAAAGTCCGCCTGCTTCAGTGCCGCAAGCCCGGCCGGTGAGAGTGGAATGTCCGTCACGCCCTGATAGCGGTGATCAACATTATAGGCGGTTTCACCGTGGCGCAAAAGGTGAATTTTCATTTGGGCAGTTCCCCTTTCAAGGCGGTCGGAATGCCGCAGAACATCTGCACAACACAATCGGCACGCGCGGCGAGCAGGCATGCCAAGCGGCCGGCTTTTTCGCGGTTTGCGCGCTCTGTGGCATCAACGGGCACAACACCGCCGCCGACTTCCGTTGCGGTGATAATATCGTATTTTTCAGAAAGTATTTTAGCAAGTGCTTCGAGGTCTTCCGTCGTTTCGGCCTGCTTCTGCACCTCAAAACAGCATGTACCGCCGAGCTTTTTCGCGAACGTGCGCTTGCCGCTGTAAAGCGGACCTGTGATGAACAGCATTACAAAACTCCTCCCCACTGGCACACGGCGAGCGCTGCCAACATGGCGAGCTCTGCCCTTTGCAGGAACCACCCGGCAAGGTCGCCCGTGATGCCGCCGAATTGCTTTTTCGACACTGCGTAATACCGCCAAAAGACAAGTAAAGCAGCCAAAACTGCCGCCCAGCCGCCGAGCACGAGCATCGCAGCACCGAGCACGACAGTATAAATAATCAAGACACGACGCACCGTTATGCGGTCTGCGGCTTCCGCAAACGTATGCGCAAGACCGGTGTTTTTTGCCATGGGAAATGATGCCACGGCGAGGCCGGAAAACGCACGCTCCAAGGTGAGTGCCAATATCCAGATCACACCGAAACGCACCGAAAATTTCACTGAAGCACAGAGCGCAAAATACAATATGAAATATGTGCATAATCGGATAACTGCAAATGCACCGCAGTGTGGGTCTTTCAAAATTTCGAGCTTCTTTTCCGCATCACCGTAGCTTGAGAGCGCATCGCATGTATCGGCGAAGCCATCCAGATGGATGCCGCCGGTGACGAGCACAGGCACAAGGCAAAAGCCCGCTGCGCGGACGAGCTCCGGCACAGGCAGGACGCCGACTAAGCACCACAACCCGCCGCACACTGCACCGATGAGCGGAAATGCGCACAGCGCGTATCGCATGTTCTTTTGGCTCCATTCGAACTGCGGCATAGGAATTGCTGAAAACATAGCAAATGCCACAGCAATCGTCTGCAAAATCGTCATACCTTTTCCCCTCCTTTGTAATAAATCGGGATACCACACACTACGCGGCAGACGTGATCCGCACGGGCAGCGATGCCGTTTTGGATCTGCGCCAGCGCTTTGAGGTACAGATCTGTTTCGTCGGCATACGCTGTACCGCCGCTGAACACCTCGTTGCCGACGACAATCAGATGTTCGCATTGTTTATATAGTATTTCAACGCCATACAGAACGGCTTCTGCGGTATTTATCCCCGCACCTTTCGGATCGTACAGCTCGTTTGCGGTCAGGTTGCCGAGGTCTTCGAGCAGAACTATTCCGCGATTTGGTATTCTGATTTTATCAAGACTGATAGGTGATTCGATCGTTTCAAACTGTTTTTCTTTTCGCATGGCGCGGTGCTTTTCGACGCGTTTGGCGCACTCTTCATCCCACACCTGCATGGTGGCGACGTAGTAACGCGGCAGCGGGAACTTTAAGGTCAGGCTTTCTGCATAGGCGCTTTTGCCGCTTGCTGCGCCGCCGATGACGAGCGTCAGCATTGCGGGGTGTACGGCGCGATGCCGCCCTCCGTGAACGAATAACAGTTGTCGTAGACCGCGAGTGCCATGTCCCACAGCGGCAGGCTTGCGACCGCGCCGGTGCCCTCGCCGAGGTGCATATTCGCCGTGATGAGCGGCTTTTTGCCGAGCGCTTCCAAAACGATACACGCCGCGGGCTCTGCCGAAACGTGGCTTGCGAACATGGCCTTAGTCGCCGTCGGGCACAGCCGTGCCGCACACAGCGCCGCCACACTGCTGATGAAACCGTCGATAATGACAGGGATATTCTCCAGAGCACCGCCCAAAAACACGCCGCACAGCCCGGCGATATCTAAGCCGCCGAGCGCCGACAGCACGCCGATCACATCGGTTTTTTCGGGATGATTGATCGCGATGCCTTTATAGATGACCTCGATCTTGCGGCGCAGACCGTCATCGGAGAGTCCCGCGCCGCGGCCGGTCATTTCTTCGGGTGCACGGCCGAGCAAAACGCAGCTCACGGCGGCAGACGTTGTCGTGTTGCCGATGCCCATTTCGCCGGTCGCGAGGAGCTTTATGCCCTGCGCTTTCTGCTCGCGGACGAGCTCGATGCCGGTCTCGATGGCTTGTAAAGCGTCCTCGCGGGACATGGCAGGGCAAGCGGTAAAATCATCCGTACCCGCACGCACACGGCAATTTTCCACACCGTCCACGGGCGCTCCCGCGATGCCCATATCAACGGGAATCACACCGCAGTGCACCGTTTCCGCCATTTTGCAGACGCTTGTTTTGCGCTGCGCAAGATTCTGCAAAACGGCGCGCGTCACGTCGCTGCCGGACTGGCTGATGCCTTGTGCGATGACGCCGTTATCCGCGCACAGTACCAAGACCGCGCGCTTTGAAAAATCGAACTGCGGCACACCTGTAAGCGCAGCCACATCTTCTAATAATGGTTCGAGATCGCCAAGCCCGCCGAGTGGCTTTGCAAGCGACGCCCAATGCGCGTGGGCGGCTTTGCGCGCGGCTTCATCCGGCTGCGTGATTGTTTTGAGCCGGTTTTTAAGTTCTGTTTCCGTCATATTTTGTCCCTCATGTAGCGGCGGGCGGCGTCCGCAAAGCGCTGCGGCAGCGGCGTGCCCGCCCAGTATAAATGCGGAAAACCCGCATAAAAATATTCGTTTGCAAAAGCACAGTCCCACGTACGGCCGTTCGGCTTTGTCGCTGTGCACGCTATGCCGTTTTCGGTGGAATCCCAGTGGTGAAATTCGTGCACAGGAAGCAACTCGTCTTTTTTTAGCAGCATGCTGTTCTCCTTCGCAGTAAGCGTCGCGTAACCGAAGCGCACGAGGCGGCCGACCTTGAAGCCTTCGCCGGGCAGAACGCCTGCCATACGGTATTTGTCGCCGTTTACATCTTCAAGTGTTTGACCTAAATACAAAAAGCCGCCGCATTCTGCCACAGTCGGCAAACTGTTTTTGATTGCGGTTTTGATGCACAAAAGCATCTCGGTATTTTCGCTGAGGGCCTTTGCGCAAAGCTCCGGATAACCGCCGGGCAGATACAGCCCGCCAATTTTTTGGGGCAAGCTTTTATCGTGCAATGGGCTGAAAAAGACAGGTTCTGCGCCGGCTTCTTTGAACGCTTCAAGCGTTTCGGTATATGTAAAACAAAAGGCTTCATCCCTCGCAACGGCGATGCGCACATTAGGAATCGGAAATTTCTCTTTCGGTACTTTGGGTGCCGGACACGCAAAGACGCTAAAGAGTTTTTCAAAATCGACCGTCTTTTCCATCGTCTCACGCAACAGTGTGATCTTCTTTTGCAGATTTTCAATCTCACCGGCGGTTTTAAGCCCCAGATGACGACTTTCGAACGCAGCTTCGGGCATTGGGGGCAGATAGCCGATAACGGGCGCACCTGTCTCCTTTTCGAGCATCGGTGCTAAAATACGGTACAAATTTTCTTTACAGTCATTCAGTATAACACCGGCGATATGGTGCGGTGTGCGGAAGGACATTAAGCCGCGTACCTGCGCTGCAAGGGTTAAGCTTGCACCCTTCGGACGCAGGACAAGCAGGACGGGTAGATTCAACGTATCGGTTAAATGCCACACACTTGCGATGTCACTTGTGCCGCCGAGACCGTCATAGTACCCCATAGCACCTTCGCATATAGCAGCACCGTGATCGGCTGCGCTTTTGTTGTACAAATTCTGTACTATTTGCGGCTTTGAGAAAAATAAATCAAGATTGTGACTTTCAACGCCGAGCACACTGCGGTGAAACATGGGATCAATATAATCGGGCCCGGATTTAAACGCGCAGGGATTAAGGCCGCGGGCTTTGAGCGCCGCAAGCAGCGCAACGGTGACGGTCGTTTTGCCGCTGCCGGAGTTCGGCGCAGCGATGAGCATTTGCAGCATGTCATTCCCTCACAATCAAAAAAACGGGATTATTCGCCTTCATCAGGTGCAAATTACCGACTGAACTGCTGCGGCTTATGGCAATTTGTGTGATTTGCGCAGTCATGCCGTGGGTTGCAAAAGATGAAAGCGCCGTTTGCAGCGTTTCAAGCGCGATAGCGGAAACACACAGGCGAGCACTCGGGTTTGCGGTCAATACAGCATCGATGATCTCGGGCAGATTGCCCTTACTGCCGCCTATAAACACGGCATCCGGTGCAGGAAGACCCGTTAATTTTTCCGGCGCCTTGCCCTCTACAAGTGTCAAATTATGTACATGAAATTTGTCTCGGTTTTGTTTTATCAGCGAACAGGCGGCTGCGTCACACTCCACGGCATACACGTATCCGAGCGGCGCAGCAAGCGCCATTTCTATGCTGACACTGCCGGTCCCCGCGCCGATGTCCCAGAGAATATCGGTCGGTTTAACGGCAAGCTTTGCGAGTGCCGCGGCGCGAACCTCCTGCTTTGTCATGGGTGTTTTGCCGCGGATGAAGACTTCATCCGGCAAACCCGGCACACGCTGCACGGGTACTTCACACGACTCTACAAGAAGCACACATAGCGGTGCAAAAACACTTTCAGATATTTTTCGTACTGCATTCTTACTGATTTTTTGCTGTGGTGTACCGAGATTTTCACCGACAACCGCCTGCACGTCTCCCAGCCCGGCTTCGGTAAGTTTCGCGCAGATCACCGCGGGAGTTACTTCACCGCCCGTTAAGAAAAATGTGGGCTTGCCCATGCTGCACGCAGCAACAGGGTCACATGCACAGCCGTGCGCGGAGACGAGATTCCAGTTCTGCCACGGTTCGTGGATGGCAGTAGAAAGCAACTGTACGCTGGAAACGCCCGGAATCACGGTGTATCCGATGTGGCGTTCATCGAGCACGCGGCACAGTGCAGAGGCGCCGGAATAAAACCCGGTGTCACCGCTGTATATAAGTGCGATATTTTGTTCTTTTGTTGTTTCGAGCACGGATAAAATCTCACCGATTTTATACATTGCGATACGATTTTGCGTACAGAAATCCGGCAAGTTTTCGAGTAAACGCTTTGCGCCGATGATGAGTGTAGCTTCATGCAAAGCTTCTGCTCCCTGCATTGTTACGCTGTCGAATGTGCCGCCTCCCATGCCGACTAAAGTGATTTTCATAGCAATTCTCTACACCTTTCAAGGATACTTTCAACTGTCTCTCCGTTCTCCCGCGGGCGGCGCAGTACAAGGAGGCGTGCACCGCAGTATGCGCAGGCTTTTGCTTTTTCCATAAAGCCGCCTACTGCGCCGCCGTCTTTTGTAACGAGCCATTGAATGTTAAATTGTTCAAGGATCACGCGGTTGAGGTCAAGTGAAAACGGGCCTTGCATGGCGATGATGTTGCGGTGCGGAATGTCGAGGGCTTCGCACGCGCGAATGCCGTCGAGCGTGGGCAATACACGCGGGAAAATCCGCTTTATATCTAGATTTTTAAAAGCGGGCAACTCCTTTGCACCGGTCGTGAGCAAGATATTCCCGGCAGTACTTTCGAGATATTTTGCCGCTTCTGCTGCCGTTTCAAACACGATACTGTTCTTCGGCAATTCGCTTTCGGTACGGAGCAATCGATGGTACTCGACGCCTGTCGTTTCACACGCTTCACAAATGGTGCGCGTAGCTTCTGTTGCATAGGGGTGCGTTGCGTCCACACAGATTGACGCGCCGTGCAAAAGTTTCGTCATCTCTGCGGCAGTGCATCTACCTACACGAATTGTGATATTTTCATTCTTGTCTTGTTCTTCTGCGCCGATCTCTGTTGCAACACTGACAAGAACTTCTACGCCGAGATTTGCCAAAATTTTTGAAAACTGTCTGCCCTCTGTCGTTCCGCTGAACACCACAGCTTTCATACCGTGCGATACCCCCTTGGCGTTACCATTTTGCTTTCGATATTCTTTGTTGTTTTGTTGCCTATGTATACAGTCGTGAACATATCGACCTGCTTGTTTTCAAGTTCGCGGAGCGTTATGATCTCACTTTGCTGCCTCTCTCTGCCAATGTTGCGTACGATGCCGCAGACGGTCTCCTCCGATTTGCCGTTTTGGAGCAAAATGCGGACAGCACGCTGTAAATAATCGGGCCGGCCTTTCGAGGACGGGTTGTAGATTGCCACGCAGAAATCGCCCATGGCGGCGCAGGCAAGGCGCTTTTCAATCATCTCCCATGGGGTGAGTCGGTCGGAAAGGGAAATTACGCAAAAATCATGCGCAAGCGGTGCGCCTAAAACCGCACCGCCGCTGAGCGCCGCCGTAAGTCCCGGAATGACCTCGATCTCGACGCTCGGGTAATTGGGTGCAAGTTCCAAAATCGGGCTCGCCATGCCGTATACGCCGGCATCTCCCGAGCAGACAAGCGCCACGGTTTTGCCGCTTTGCGCGGTCTCAAGCGCCCAGCGGCAACGGTCGATCTCCTTTGTCATGCCCGTTGCGTGCACCTCTTTTTCGGGATAAAACGAGCGGATAAGATCGATGTAGACGGTGTAGCCGCATAGTACGTCGGCGTTTTCGAGCGCCATTTTCGCCTGTGCGGTCAAAAACTGCGGGTCGCCGGGGCCAAGGCCCACGACATAAACGAGATTTCGCTTCATTTTACACGCTCCAATCCGGGGTAAAGGGTTTTGCGGCGACGGCGAACGTCACGCCGCTGTATATATGCTTTTCGATCACCAATTCGCCGCCCGACGCCAGCACAGCCGCACGGGCGCAGACGTTGTCAACGCCCGTTATCTGCTGCACAAATGAAGATGATGTGAATTCGCCGGACGCTTTTTTGAGCTCCTCGGCTGTATAAAAATGGATGCTAAAATCATGGTTTTGACAGAATTCCAAAAGCCCCGGTTCATCTTTTTTGAGGTCGATGCTCGCACACGCACAGATGCTTTGCGGTGCACAGCCTGTTTCTTTGCAAAATTGTTTAAATGTTGCTTCAATATGTTCTGCCGATGTGCCGCGTTTGCAGCCGACGCCGAGCACACAGATTTTTGGAACGAGGTGCAGCGCATCGCTCTGCGGATGGAGTGTTACGGAAAAATCGGCTTGATGGTTCTCGTCTGCCGGGAAAACATTTTTAGGTTGAGTGCCTGTGATTTTCCACTGCGAGTCATAATAAACCACTTCACCGGCGAGCAGTGTGCCGCTGACGGTTTTGATACGCCCAGGCTCGAGCACGTGGCAGTTCTGCGCTTTCGCCCACTCGTCTACGGCGAACACGCCCTCGACATCGGTCGCGGTCGTGATGACCGGCACTGCGCCGCAGATGCTCGCGAGTTTCTTGGCAAGGTCATTTGCGCCGCCGAGGTGACCGGACAAAATCGGAATGGAAAACCGACCGCGCTCATCGAGCACAATCACAGCGGGATCGGTCGCCTTGCTTTTACAATGCGGCGCAATGGCGCGCACGGCGATGCCGACAGCGCCGATGAAGATGAGTGCATCGGATTTTTGAAAGTTCTCGGCCGTCCAATCGGATAATTTCGCGCCGTTTTTACCGCCGCGACTGACGCTGCCCGGGTGTGAAAAAGCCAGCCTTTCTGCGAGTTTTAGTCCGGTTTCGGTGAAAGCGATATATGCGCAGCTCATGCTTTGCTGCCTTTCCGATATTCCGTCGTGAATGTGGGATCGTAGAGCTTACTGCGGTCGTATTGTGTGCCGAGAAAATCTCCGACGACAATAAGCGCCGTTTTGGTGATGCCCGCTTTATGCACGCTTTCGGCCAAATCACCGACAGTACAGCGCACGATTCTTTCCTCCGGCCACGTGGCTTTGTAGACGACTGCCACAGGAGTGGAAGCCGTATAAGCACCCTGCAAAAGCGCCTGCTGCACCTGATTGACCAAACCGATTGAAAGGAAAATCACCATGGTCGCGCCGTGCGTGGCGAGGCTTTGCAGCTTTTCTTTTTCCGGCACGGGCGTGCGGCCTTCCATGCGTGTGATGATGACCGTTTGACTGACAGACGGCAACGTATATTCTGCGTTTAAAGCTGCCGCCGCGCCGCAGAAGCTGGAGACACCGGGGGTGTCGTCATAGGGAATGCTTTCTGCATCAAGCCTATCCATCTGCTCGCGGATTGCGCCGTAAAGGCACGGGTCACCTGTGTGCAGGCGAACTGTTATTCTGTTGTTTTTTTCGTTCTCGCGCATGACAGAAATCACATCTTCCAGCGTCATTTTGGCGCTGTTGTAGATCGTACAATCTGCTTTAGCGAGCCCCAAAAGTACAGGGTTGACAAGGCTGCCGGCATAGATGATGCAGTCAGCAGTCTGTAAGAGCGCCGCGCCACGCTGCGTGATGAGGTCCGGCGCGCCTGGGCCGGCACCGACAAAATGTACCATGTTTACGACTCCTTCCACTTTTGCAGCAATTTTTCTGCGGTTTCGGTCTGCCCAAGGGGGCCGGTTTGATTGGAAAACAGCACCGCGCCGACTTGGAATGCACCCGCTGCGCGGCGCTCGAGGTGCAGCTGCACAGCGTTTATCAGGCCGTGCATGACGGGCTCGCGCAGACCGTTTTGATCCAAAATATCAAGGCAGGCATCGGTTGTGGCCGCCTGCATCAGCGCTTCGCACACCTCTTTTTTCGCGCCCGCAAGCGCCGCATACGTGCAGAAAAGCTCCGTGCGACAGTCCGCCATGTGGGAGTGCGTGTTCATAATACCGCCTGCGACCTTCACGAGCTTACCGATATGCCCGACGAGTAAAACTTCTTCAAAGTGCTCTGTTGCGGCGGCATCGAGCGCGTCACCGATAAAATTCGAGCACTTTATGATGGGAATATCCAAGAGCGCGGGGTAGGTTTCACGCAGATAATCGAGACCGTAGTTGCCGGGAGTCAGAATCAGGCGGCGCGCACCGTTTTTGAGCGCAGCCTGATGAATTTCCAGCTGCATCGTATCGACGATTGCCTGCTGACTCATCGGTTCCACGATGCCGCTGGTACCGAGCACCGAAAGGCCGCCAATGACGCCGATGTGTGGATTGAACGTCTTTTTCGCGGCCTCTTCCCCACCCTCGATGGAGACAAGCACGGAAAAGCCGCCTTTATACTCAAATGTTTTGGCTTCTTTTAAGAGGGCTTCGGTGATCATCTCGCGCGGAACGCGGTTGATGGCCGCCGCGCCGACGGGCTGGTCAAGCCCGGGCTTGGTCACACGGCCAACACCCTTGCCGCCGTCGATTTTAACGACGCCGTGTTCATTGGGCAAAAGCGTCACATTTGCGATGACGGGCAAGCCGTCCGTGGCGTCAATATCGTCTCCTCCGTCTTTGCGAATGGCGCATACGGCGCCGGTGTCAACCTTCACACAGTAGATTGGCGCGACCTCAACAACGATGCCTTTCGGTGTACGCAGACCGACCGTTTCCGGGGCCTTGCCGGTGAAAAGCAGTCGCGCCGCACCGGCGGCACCGAGTGCCGCGCACGTGCCCGTTGTGTATCCGCAGCGCAATAATTTTTGTCCGCTGCGAATGTAGTGCTCAAACTTTGGCAGCTCCTTTTTACCGAACAGAAACGCATATTCTTCGTCGGATATTTTATATAGCTTTTGTATGTTCTCTTTTTGAAACGCGTCTTTTACGGTCATGATGTCCGAGACACTGTTCGGCGAAACGCAGACAACGGCATCGGAGAGCTTCTGCGCGAGGTCAAGCTCGTGCAGGCTCAGAATAATTGCGGTATTCTTTTCTTTTGCAAGCCGACGCAGAATCGTCATAAGCTCCGCTTTACCTTTAACATCGAGAAATGACGTCGGTTCGTCCAAAAACAGAATTTCCGGCTCCTGACAGACTGCCCGTGCCAAAAGGACACGCTGACGCTGACCGTCGCTAATCTTATCAAAATCGCGGTCGGCAATATCGGCTGCATTTACGAGATGCAGCGCGTCGAAAACCTGCTTTTTATCTTTTTCGGAGAGAATTCCGAGACGACCGGTATACGGGTAACGCCCGGCTGCGGCGACATCAAAGCAGGTCGTGAGCTCTGTGCGGTTCGTGTGCGGCACCATCAGCGCCATTTTGCGCGCGCGGGCATTCGGTGAGTATACCGAAAGGGACTGCCCATCGAGCAAAACGGTCCCTCCCTGCGGCGCAAGCTGCGCGGCAAGCGTTTTCATCAGGGTCGATTTACCCGCGCCGTTCGGGCCGATAAGCGTCAAAATCTGTCCGCGCTCGGCGGCGAATTTTATATGCTCCAAAAGCGGCGAATTGTAGCCGACCGCAAGGTCGTTCGCTTCACAATAGCTCATGCTGCCGCCTCCCTTCTCTGTTTGCGCACAAGCAGCAAAATAACCACCGGTGCGCCGAAAATCGCCGTGACGGAACTGACGGAAAGCTCCGTCGGCGCAAATATACTGCGCGCGATGAGGTCACACAAAAGGCAAAATGCTGCACCGCCTAAAACGCACCCCGGCAGCACGTGCAAAGGCTTTGCACTGCGGAGTGTGCGCTTTACGAGATGCGGCACCGCGATGCCGACAAAGGAGATCGGCCCCGCAAATGCCGTGACGCATGCCGCGAGCAGGCTGGATAACAACACAAGTGCAACTGAGAACAGACGCACGGAAACGCCGACACTCTGCGCATAGGCTTCACCCATTTGGTACGCCGCCATCGGTTTGGAAAGCATAAACGAAAGCGCAAGGCATGGCAGCACAATTAAAGCCGCCGTGAGGACATTCTCCCACGTCATACCGGAGAAGCTGCCCATCGACCAGTTGTGTAGATTCACGATGTTGGAATCCTGCGCAAATGCAACAACAACGTCCGTAACAGCCGAACAGATATAGCTAATCATCACGCCACAGATAACGAGCACGCCTGCGCGCTTTACGCGCTGTGAAACGGCCAAGACGAAACCCATAGCGACCATGGCACCGACAAATGAAGCTAAAATCAGCGTGAGTGAGCTTGTGAACAAGTCGTGATTTAAAAGCACGACCATCGTGAGTGCAACGGCGAGCTTTGCGCCGCCGGAAACACCCATAACGAACGGCCCGGCGATAGGGTTTGCAAAAAAAGTCTGCAATAAGTAACCCGCAACGGACAGCGCCGCGCCGAGCAAAACGACCATGGCGGCGCGCGGCAGGCGTAAACCAAATATGATCTTTTGCGCGAGTGCGTTATTCCCCGCGCCGAAAAGCGTGCTTAAAATGTCCTTCGGCGAAAGGGCTGTGCTGCCGCAGAAAATGTTCAGCATAAACAGCGCGAGCAATGCAGCCGTGAGCGCAAGATATGAAATTGTCAGACGCTTTGTGCCGTTTTGTTTCATGGTTTCCTCAGCTTACATGTGTCAGAAATTTCAGTTCATCTTCGTAGACCGCATTCGGGCTTTCCGCCGTGAACACGCGGTTCATGTCCAAAATCAAATCGGGCAACTCCATGCTTTCCTGAAACAGACTTTGCGTGGTACACCAGACGTTGCCGTTCTGCACGGCTTTGAAATCTGCCAGCATGGGACATTTTGATAAGAGCTGCTCGGTTGTTTCAATCTTGCCCTCGATGGTGCTGTTGTAGATTAAAACATCTGCATCTTTCGCGCCGGCGTAGAACTCCTCGAGCGAAAGATTCATCGTTGCGAGGTTATTGCCGTTATCGGAAAGATTGGAAAAAACGTATTCGCCGCCCGCCATGCCAATCATCTTCGCAACGTAATCGTTCGATTTACGCACCGTGACGAGGTTATTCGACGTCACAGAGAAAAACGCTGCCGTTTTGCCTGTGGTATCCTGCCCCAAAAGCGGCCGGATGCGCTGAACCTGCTCGTTGAAGAACGTTTCGGCTTCTGCCTCTTTATCAAATAAAATGCCATAGAGCTTCACCCACTCCATGCGTGCCAGGGGGTCGGATTCATAGCTGGAGCGCTCAACAAGCACGGGAATGCCAAACTTTTCAAGCTGCTCTTTCACTTCCGGCGTGTGGTAGATCATTGTGTTTTCAATCGCGAGGCCGCAGTTTGCAGACACGATGCGCTCGTAATCCGGCGCGCTGTACTTACCCGCGTAGGAAATTTCACCGTTTTCCATGGCCTCTTTCGCTTCCGGCAGATACCAGTTTTCGGCACTCGTGCCGGAAAGCGTGACGGCGCTTCGTGCGTCGAGCTTCAGGATCGGGTCCAACGCAGACGTGGAGACGAGATAGACATTTTCAAGCGGTTTCTGCAAAACGGTGATGTCTTCCGAAAGACCGTTCGGCACGGTACTGTTTGCCGGCACGACGAGGTAGCGGGCATTCTGAATGGTGATGAGCCTTGTACCGCCGGTGCACTCGTCCACGGTGAACTCTTTCGCGTATTCGAGCGGATAGGCGCTTTCGACTTGAAAATCTGCTTGCGTTTCATCGGCCTGCGCTGGGCTTGATGTACTCTCAGGCTGTGCCGGGTTTGCTGCGCAGCCCGTGAAAGCCAGAAGCAAAAGCGCCGCTAAAAGCGCTGTAAGCCGTCTCATGCGGTAAGAGACGCGCTGTCAAACGTCAGGGTGTATTCGATCTCGTGCGGAGTGCTCATGGCGGTGGTATCTGCCGTAACGGCAAGTGCGGTATCGAGTGCGGCGACGGGAATTTCAAACACGGAGTTGCCTTCGGTATTGACGGGCAGATACTTTTCGCCGTCCACGATCATGTAATCGTAGTTTGGGCTGCTCCATGTGATCTCCGCGGTCATTTTGCCGTCCGCAACGGTGAGCTCCGTGGGGCTCTCGATTGTTGCACGGCCGGAACCGCCCTCAAGCGTGACGTTGCACGTATACGTGCCGTCCTTCGGGACTTCGGTCTCTGCGTCGCTTGCGGTGTCCTCAACGATTGGCTGCGGGTCACGCACGCTGACCTTGTGGTCGTACCACGTGCCCTTCGTGCCGATGAGCGCAAGGTCAAAATCTTTATCGACACTTTTCAGCGGGATGTCAAAGCCGTAGACTTCTTCCGATGTGCCGTCTTTATAGGTGACGGTATCGGTGGTCGGCTGAAGCCATTCGCTTTCGTTCTGCTTTGCGTCCTCTGCCGTACCGAGGTACAGATTTAAGATCTTCTTAGAACGCAGGCTGACGTGGAACGTCATCTCGCCGTTTTCGACTGTCAGTGTACCCATGCCCTCGCAAGTTTCGTTCGCCTGAAACATAGAGCTGTCCGTTTTGAACTCTGCCGTGTACACGCCGTCTTCCGGCACAACGTCCGGTTCTTCGGTGGGGGTAGGCTCTGCGCTTGAAACGGAAGTTTCGGAAGACGCACTGCTTTCATTCGTATTGCCTGCGCACGCGCTGCACCCGAAGATCAGGAGCGCTGAGAGCAAAAGGGCTGTAATCTGCTTCTTTTTCATTTTGTTATACCTCTTCAAACATAAGCGATAAGCGCCCGAAGAGCGATTCTCTCCGGGCGCTGTGTTTACGGATTAGCCATTCAGGGAATCGATCGCTGCCTGCGCGTGGTCGATGTAGATCTGCTGAATATCCCTAATCTCACCGAGACCCGCAATCTGCGTATCAACGCTGTCGAAGCAGTCCGCAGCCTTGAACTGGCTCAACCAGGAATCCTCATCGTCGCCAGCCATATCGTTGTTGGCATGGTCACCTGCAACAACCATCAGCGGGCGGAGCACAACCTTCGTAAAGCCTGCTTCCTTTACCTTTTCGATAACGGCTTCGCAGGAGGTGTCTTCCGGCTCACCCTCAACGGTGCCGATGAATACGTTCGTGTAGCCGAGTGTTTCCATGGTGGTCTGCATCTGGCTGTAACTGACCTTTGCAACATGCGCCGTACCGTGGCCCATAAAGACGAATGCGGTACCGTCTTCTGCAGCAGCGGCGACGTCATCATAACCGGCGGTTTTCACAGCTTCAGCTGTGATAGCCTTTGCAACAGCTTCCTTATCCGCGTTGATAACCGTTGCGTCGTCGCCCACTTCGCCGAGTAGTGGCTCTGCAACAGCGATGCCCTCAAATTTATCCTTATACCGGTCAAGCAACTCGTTCATCTCGTCGTACTCTGCGCCGTGCATGAGATGCGTCGGCTGCACAACGAGGTTCTTAACACCGTTTGCAACAGCGCGATCAAGCGCCTGCTGCATGTTATCGATCTTCTCATCGTCACGCGCCTGCACGTGGTTGATGATGATCTGAGCGGTGAACGCGCGGCGGACAGACCAATCCGGGTAGGCTTCCTGCAGAGCGTCCTCAATGCCCTTGATATCCTTTACGCGGCTGTCGTTGAAGGACGTACCAAAGCTGACAACGAGTAGCTCGTTTTCGCCGATTTCGTCTTCGTTGCGCGGATCGTCTTTTGCAGCGTCGCCCGTATCGCGACCGAAATAACCCGGGTCGGCGTTATCGCCTTCCACAAGCTCCTTCTGCGCATCGGTCAGCGCGTCCCAAGCTTCTTTTGCTGCTTTGCATTCTTCATTGGTATTATCATTGCGCTCCTGCACATAGATTGCGTCGATGAGATCCGCAACATTCTTCGCTGCCATTTCGTCTGTTTCCTCCTCGGTTGCGCTCGCCGCGCTGCTTTCGACTGTGGAAGAAGTGCTGCTCTCCTCAGAAGATGCGCTCGAAGACGCGTTATTACCGCAGCCTGCGGCAGCGGTCGTGAGCATTGTAACTGCCATTACCAGTGCGGCGGTCTTTTTCCATGTAAGCTTACTCATGGGTTGTGCTTCCTTTCCGTGGGCAATATCGGCCCTTATCGTATTTTCGCTGAAAGAAAGGTACAGGAAACCAAGGTGCATCTGAATTTTCCTTCAAACACACCGTAAAGCCCATGAGAAAAGCCGAGGTCCTTTGCGCTGCTGAAACGTACAAAATGTATAGAACGGCAACACAAAAAGACCCCGGCGTATAGTCAGAGCATTTTCGGTACAACCAATTCCTCGTGATTTGGAGTGTGACACTCCCGTACCAACACACAGGCAGGTTTCCCGGCTGAAAGATCGTCATCTGCCGCCGCCTTCCCAAGCTATGCTCAGTGACCGGCAAAACGCCATGGCGGCAAACTCCCTTATCACGGTGACGAGATCGTGCGGGATTTGCACCCGCTTCCCTTTTACCCTTTTCTATGCGCTTTTAAAAGCACACGAAAGGCACCTGTTGTTTTCATTCAGTTTTCGCAGTACAGTATAGCACAGGAAATGTAAAAAAGCAAGAAAATCCGACGCTTTTTGCCTTGCACGCAAATTTGCCTGAAACTTAAGTAAAACATCTTGCTATTTTATGCGAAACGTGTATAATATACCTAAAAATGGATGCGTAAATTGCCGAGTGGCAGCGATTTATTTTCATCAAGGAGGAATTCAATTTGGTCAAAGTTGCAATGATCGGCGTCGGTGCCATCAGCGGCATTTACCTTAAAAATATCACGACTGTATTTAAAGAGGTGGAGCTCGTCGGCGTATGCGACCTCATCCCGGAGCGCGCGGAAAAAGGCGTGCAGACGGTGAAGGAATACATTGAAGCAGGCGCAAAAGCCCCCGTGCCGAAAATTTATAAGGATATGTATGAAGCGTTCAACGATCCCGAAGTGGAGGTTGTTCTGAACCTTACCCGCCCGTATGAGCACTACGGCGTGACGAAAGCCGCGCTGGAGCACGGCAAGCATGTGTTCTCCGAAAAGCCGCTTGCGGCGGACATGGAGGAAGGTGACGAGCTTGTCGCCCTCGCTGAAGAAAAGGGCCTTTTGATGGGCGGCGCGCCGGATACGTTCATGGGCGCAGGCATTCAGACCGTGCGCAAGCTTGTCGATGACGGGTACATCGGCGACATCGTTGCGGCGAACTGCGCGATGATCTGCCATGGCCACGAGACATGGCACCCGGACCCGGAGTTCTATTATAAGCGCGCAGGCGGCCCGATGATGGACATGGGCCCCTATTATGTGACGGCGCTCGTGCAGCTCATCGGCGAAGCGAAGGGCGTCATCGGCATGACGAAAAAGACGTTCCCGGAGCGCATCATCACGTCCGAGCCGCACTACGGCGAGAAAATCGACGTCGATATCGACACGCATCTGACGGGCAGCATTGCGTTTGCAAACGGCGCGGTGGCGCAGATCTGCACGACATTTGATGTGCATTACGCACCCGGCGCTCAGTGCCGCTTTGAGCTGTACGGCACAAAGGGCACCATCTGTGTGCCGGACCCAAACACGTTCGGCGGACCGGTGCTCGTATACCGCCCGGAGGATCAGGTAAGCGGGCAGGCGATCGACCCCGGTCTGATGGCGCACAACGCGCCGCAGTATTACACCGGCTACAAAGAAGTGCCGCTGCTGTTCGACTACAACGAAAACTCCCGTGCGCTGGGCCTCAGCGATATGTGCAAGGCGCTGCGCACCGGCCGTGATTTCCGCGCGAACTACCAACAGCAGCACCACGTGCTGGAGATCTTGACGAGCTTTGAAAAATCCAGTCGCGAGGGCAGATATATCCCGCTGAAAACACACTACACGCGCACGGCACCGATGCAGAACAACCCGATGCACGGCATTTTAGACGACTAATATGGAGGCAATACGATTATGAAAGCAGCATATACAGGTTGGACTTGGCTGACCGCCAAGGACGCTGAGACCGCCAAAAAGCAATTGGAGCAGTCTTTTAAGGAATGCAAGTTCCTCGGCTATGACTATGTGGAAAACTTCGCCTTTATCGGCGATTATTTTGAAGACCCGAACGAGCTCATTGAGATGGAAAAGCGCTGCGGCGTGGAGCTTGTGAACCTGTACGGTCACTTTGGCACCGACGTGGAAGAAAACATCAAGGTCGGCAAAAAGCAGATCGATTTTCTCGCAGCCATCGGCGGCAAGTGGTACAACTGCCAGCACGGCGGGTATTTCGGTGACGGCGGTCCGCTGGAGCGCCCGACAAACCCCGAGGTGCTCGATAAAATCTGCGCCATTGCGGACACGCTCGGCGCTTACGCAAAGGAAAAAGGCGTGACACTGTGCTTCCACCCGCACTACGGCACATGCGTGTTCTGGGAAAGCGACATTGATTATCTGATGGCACACACCGATCCGCGTTATGTTTCGTTCTGCATCGATACGGCACACACAACGCTTGCGGGCATGTCCCCCGTCGAGCTCATCAAGAAGGTTGGCCCGCGCCTTGCGTACATGCACCTCAAAGACGTAGACACCTACGCTTTGAAGACCGCAGAGGGTGCAGACAAAATGGGCACATTCCGCGCGCTCGGCCACGGCACCATCGACTTCCCTGCTGTGAAAGCAGCGCTTGAGGAGATCGGCTACGACGGCATTCTGTGCGTGGAACTCGACCGCCCGGAGGTCGGCAACTTCCATTCGGCAGAGGTCTCCAGAATTTACATTCGAGACGTGCTGGACATTTAAGCTTATTTAGGAGTGAATTTTATGGCAAACACAAACCCCGTAAAGGTTGCAATGATCGGCGTCGGTGCCATCAGCGGCATTTACCTTAAAAATATCACGACTGTATTTAAAGAGGTGGAGCTCGTCGGCGTATGCGACCTCATCCCGGAGCGCGCGGAAAAAGGCGTGCAGACGGTGAAGGAATACATTGAAGCAGGCGCAAAAGCCCCCGTGCCGAAAATTTATAAGGATATGTATGAAGCGTTCAACGATCCCGAAGTGGAGGTTGTTCTGAACCTTACCCGCCCGTATGAGCACTACGGCGTGACGAAAGCCGCGCTGGAGCACGGCAAGCATGTGTTCTCCGAAAAGCCGCTTGCGGCGGACATGGAGGAAGGCACAAAGCTGATGGCGCTCGCAAAGGAGAAAAATCTCCTCATGGGCGGCGCGCCGGATACGTTCATGGGCGCAGGCATCCAAACCGCACGCAAGGTCATTGATGACGGGCTGATCGGCGATGTCATCGGTGCGACATGCGCAATGATCCAGCACGGCCCCGAGACATGGCACCCGGACCCGGATTTCCTCTACAAAAGAGGCGGCGGTCCAATGATGGACATGGGTCCGTATTACGTGACGGCACTCGTGCAGCTCATCGGCGAGGCAGTCGGTGTAACGGCTGTGACGAAGAAGTCGTTTAAAGAGCGTCTGATCACCTCCGAGCCGCACTACGGCCAAAAGATCGATGTGGAGGCCGATACGTACCTCACCGGTAACATCACGTTCGCGAACGGCGCCATTGCGCAGGTGTTCACGACGTTTGACGTGTACTATCCCTCGCAGAACTACGCACGCTTTGAAATTTACGGCACGAAGGGCACGATGATCGTGCCGGATCCGAACACGTTCGGCGGCCCGGTACTTTTGATGCGCCCCGAAGACGTGGAAGCAACGCACTCCGATCCCGGTCTGCGCACAGGCAATCTGCCCGCTTACGCCGGCTACAAGGAGATTCCTCTGCTGTTCGACTACAACGTGAACTCCCGTGCGCTCGGCCTCAGCGACATGTGCAAGGCGCTGCGTACCGGCCGCGATTTCCGCGCGAACTGCCAGCAGCAGTATCATGTGCTGGAGATTTTGACGAGCTTTGAAAAATCCAGTCGCGAGGGCAAATTCATCCCGCTGACGACGCATTACACGCGCACCGCGCCGATGAAAAACAACCCGATGCACGGCATTTTGGACGACTAAAATCGCATAAAAGCACAGCCCGCAGCTTGGGTTTTCCTGCTGCGGGCTGTTTGCTGTTTATTTACAGTGTTTTCAGCTCGTCTGAAAATTGCCGAAAGGCGGTAGGCAGTGCGAAATCGCGCTCAAGTTCCGCAAGGCTTGCCCACGTAAACGCTTCGGACATCGCGTTGCAGCGGATCACATAGCCGGTCATCTCCCAGCGAATATGTGTGAAAATGTGCGTCTTGTGCGTTTCGAGCATCAGCTCCTTCGGGTCGGTGTGCAAGCTCTGCGCTGTTTGCACGGCGGTTTGGGCATCGAGCTTTTGAGGTACGTTCGGAAACTGCCATAACCCGGCGAGCAAACCCGTCTCGCTTCGCTTTTCCACGGCGAATCTGCCATTGCATTCGAGTAAAAGCACGGTGCGCTCTTCTGTTTTCTTTGCGGCTTTCGGACGTTTTATGGGGTATTTTGTGACGTTTTCGGCTTTATACGCACGGCAAAAGCTCTGCGTGGGGCAGACTTCGCACTTGGGGCTTTTCGGCGTACAGACACACGCGCCGAGCTCCATAAGCGCCTGCGTGAACGCGCCGCAGTGCCCTTTCGGGTAGACCTTGCAAAGCGCCTCCCCTATCTCTTTTTTTACCAGCGGCAGGTCGATCGGGCGGTCGTCCGCCGTCATGCGCATGATTATGCGCAGCACGTTGCCATCCACAGCCGCCGCGGGCTGCTCAAAGCAAATGGACGCCACTGCGCCTGCCGTATATGCGCCGATGCCCGGCAGCTTTTCGAGCGCTTCGGCGGTATCGGGAAAAGCGCCGTTTTGCGTTTCGGTGAGAAGCTTTGCCGTTTTCTGCAAATTTCGTGCGCGGGAGTAATAGCCGAGTCCTTCCCAGAGTTTTAACACGCGGGCTTCGTCGGCTTCTGCAAGTACCTGTACCGTGGGAAACGCTTCCATAAAGCGCTCGTAATACCCGATGACGGCTTCCACACGCGTTTGCTGGAGCATGATCTCCGAAACCCACACGCGGTACGGCTCCTTCGTGTGCCGCCAAGGCAGGTCGCGCGCGTTTTTCTCGTACCACGGCAGCAAAGCTTCCGGCAGCGCAGCGTAAATTTCGTTTTGTTCCATACTATCCCCTTTTTCCACTCTTTTGATCTTGGGTTTACAGTATAGCACACCCGCTCTAAAAAAGGAAGCGGTATTGCATGGAAACGGCAGATGCGGTATAATCGGTATTGTCTTGACTTTCCCGTTTAAGTTTTGTATACTTTACAAAGCATACTGAATTTATAGGCGATATAAAGACAAACGCTAAGGAGACAAACGCTAAGGAGCGAAGAAATATGTTGAACCAATTTTCCAGAACGGAGTTAATCTATGGCCGTGACGCCATGGAGATGCTGAAGGATGCGCGCGTAGCCGTTTTCGGCATCGGCGGCGTGGGCGGCTACACGGTAGAGGCGCTTGCGCGCAGCGGTGTGGGCTCTCTCGACCTCATCGACGACGACAAGGTCTGCCTGACAAACATCAACCGCCAAATCTACGCGACGCACAAGACGGTCGGTCAGTACAAGGTGGATGTTGCGGCCGAGCGCATTAAAGACATCAACCCGGACGCCGTGGTGCGCACATACAAGACATTCTACACGCCCGAAACGGCCGACCAGTTTGATTTTAAACACTACGATTATATTGTGGACGCCATTGACACGGTGACAGGCAAGATTGCGCTTGTGATGAATGCAAAAGCGGCGAAAACGCCGATCATCTGCTCCATGGGTGCCGGCAACAAGGTAGACCCGACCGCGTTTGAAGTGACAGACTTATACAAGACCTCCGTTTGTCCGCTGGCGAAGGTTATGCGCAACGAACTGAAAAAGCGCGGCGTGCGCAGGCTGAAAGTGGTTTACTCCAAAGAGCTGCCCATCACGCCCGTGGACGACATGGCCATAAGCTGCCGCACGCACTGCATCTGCCCGCCGGGCACCGAGAGAAAGTGCACGCAGCGCCGCCAGGTGCCGGGCAGCAACGCTTTTGTGCCGTCCGTTGTGGGACTCATTATCGCGGGCGAAGTCATCAAGGATCTGACCGGCTTCAAAGGCCGCGGCATCGGCGCATAATCCACTTGGATTACGCCGCAAATACGCCTGCTCCGTGGAGAACACCCCTCCTGCGCGGTGTATGTCGTGCCGCGACCGTAAAAATGCGCTGAACTCTTGGCGCATCAGTTTAAGCCATCCGATGACCGAGGATGAACTCGATGAATTTGAGAGGATCTTCGACAAGCTATATTTGGAGTTTACATAAAATGGAAAAAGAACTTGAACCCTACCAGCGCGTTGAGCGCAGTATACAAAAGAAATTCCGCAAGTCAATCTGGGTGCCGTTCATCGCTGCGGTAAAGCGTTACGAGCTCATTCAGGAAAACGACAAGATTGCGGTGTGCATCTCCGGCGGCAAGGATTCCATGCTGATGGCAAAGCTTTTGCAGGAGTTGCAAAAATACAGCGAAGTTCCGTTTGAGCTTGTGTACCTTGTGATGGACCCGGGCTACAATGAGCTGAACCGTAAGAAAATCGAAAGCAATGCGGCATTGCTGCACATTCCGATCACAATTTTTGAGACCGATATTTTTTCCGTGGCAAACAACACCGAAAAGAACCCGTGCTATTTGTGTGCAAAAATGCGCCGCGGACATTTATACAGCAAAGCGAAGTCGCTCGGCTGCAACAAGATCGCACTTGGACATCATTTCAGTGACGTTGTGGAAACCACCGTGATGAGCATGTTTTACGGTGCGCAATTACAGGCGATGCCACCAAAGCTGCACAGCCAGAATTTTGAAGGTATGGAACTCATCCGCCCCATGTATTGCATCCACGAAGACGACATTTTATCATGGAAAAGATACAACGATTTGGAGTTTATCCAGTGTGCATGCCGCTTTACGGAAAACTGCGCAATGTGTGACAATGACGTAAGCGTCTCTAAGCGGCAGGAAACAAAGCTTTTATTGCGCCGCTTAAAACGCGATAATCCAAATATAGAGAAAAGTATTTTCAACAGCATCCATTCCGTATGTCTCGACACGATGGTCGGATATAAATCACACGGTGTGACGCACACGTTCACCGAGATCTATAACACCCGCACGGAAGAACTGAAAGAAGAATCAAAAGAAGACGAATAACACAAAGGGCGAACAGCGGAAATCTCCGGCTGCTCGCCTTTCGTTACAGCAAAAGAGTTAGACATCACTAATCCACAAGAAGTTTTATTTACTTTATGTAGTTGACAGTGCGTTTTAGTTGTGCTATCCTCTATTTTAGTTGAACATACAACTAAACGCTTTTATCTGAAACGGAGGCACAGCTCTATGGACAACACAGAGCGCAAGATAACCAAGATCGCCCGTGAAGCCAATCGGTTTACGGTGCAGACGATGAAAGAAGACGGCATAGGCACAGCGGAAATGGATGTGATCCACTTTGTACGGCATAACCCCGGTACAACACAAAAAGAAATGTGGGAAGCGTTGAAGATCGACAAGGGCGCAACGGCGCGTCGCGTGGCGCGGCTGGAGGAAAAGGGCTACCTCACCCGCGAGCCGAATCCTCTGGACGGCAGAAGTCAGCTGCTCTACCCCACTGAAAAAGCCGAAGCGCTCCGCAACTCCAAAGCGGAAATTGAGGGTTCGTTTTACGAGTGGCTGCTCGACGGCCTGCCTGATGACGAAAAAGAGGTGTTCTGCAAAACACTGAACACCCTCTATTTAAAATCCAAGGAAGAACGCCGCACAGGTTTTCTGCATGTCGCGCAGCGCGTAAAAGAGAAAGAGGCTCAGAATGAAGACAAATAGGAAGTCTGCGGAGTTTCAACCGAATCGTGTCCTCTCTTACTTTAAGGCAGAGTGGAGAGCACTGCTGATTGTCACAGTCTCCGGCCTGATCTACAATATCGGTCTTTTGACCGGACCGTGGTTTGAAGGCACGATGACCGGGTACCTTGTAGAGATTTTAAACGGCACCGGACAGTTTTCCGGCATGCTGATGCTCGTCATCCGCTTTGCGGTCGTCACAGCGATCGTGCAGATCTCACGCTACGTGAAGCGCTTTTACGTACGCCGCTTTGCAAACAATGTGAATTGCCGCATGAAAGAAACTTTGTACGGCAGTCTTGTGAAAAAAAGCCGTGCAAGCCTGCGCGAAGAAGGCGAAGGCAATATCATGACAAAGGCCATTCTTGACGTAGACGACTGCGTGGAGGGCATGCGCAAATTCACGACCGAGATTTTCGACACCGGCGTGGCGCTGACAGCATACCTCTGCATGCTGCTGTGGTATGATTGGCGTCTGACTATTTTGTGCATGCTTTTCCCGCCGATCTCGTATGTTACGGCGGAAAAGATGAAAAAAGTCATTCAAAAAGCCGGCGCGGCGTACAAGGAGCAATCCGGCCGGCTGAGCACCGCTACTCTGGACCGTGCAGAAAACGCCATGACCTACCGCGTTTTCGGTCTTGAAAAAAAGCGTCAGGCCGTATACGAAGAAAACCTGACGAGCTATGAAAAAGCAGCCGTGAAAGCGAACATCTGGAACGCTGCCATGCCGCCGATCTACCGCATCATTTCTATGGCGGGCGTGTTCTTCATTTTGTATTTCGGTCAGAAGAATGTGCTTGGTACCGGCTGGCAAGCATGGAGTATTGCTTCGTTTACAACGTTCCTTGTATGCTTTGTAAAGCTTTCCGTAAAATCCTCCAGCGCCGCAAAGCTTTTTAACGCGGTGCATAAGGCGCAGGTCTCTTGGAACCGCATCAAGCCCCTGCTACCGCAGGAAGAGGAAAACGAGACCGATGAAGTCAAAGTAAAGAAAACGCCCGTTGAGGCGCTCAAGGTCAAGCACCTGAGCTTTACATACCCGGACGGCAAGAAAATTCTCGACGATATTTCGTTTTCGGCGAAAAAGGGCCAGATCATCGGCATCACCGGCGCAGTCGCATGCGGCAAATCAACGCTCGGCAAGGCGTTTTTGTGCGAATATCCGTACGAAGGCCACATCACGGTGGACGGCGCAGAGCTGCAAAACATGGAGCAAAGCGTGCGCACGGGCATCGTCGGCTACCTTGGACACGACCCGGAGCTCTTTAACGACAGCGTGGAAAACAACGTTCTGCTCGGCGACAGCAAAAACAGCGATACGTATTTAAACGCTGCGTGCATGAAGCAGGAGGTCGCGGAAATGACCGACGGCAAAAATACGCTCATCGGCAGCGGCGGCGCGTACCTTTCCGGCGGTCAGGCAAAGCGCCTTGCGTTTGCCCGCACGCTGTGCCACGATAAGCCGATCCTCATTCTGGACGATCCGTTCTCCGCGCTCGATAAGAACACGGAAAAGCAGGCGTTCGTCAATTTGCAAGCGCTCGCAAAAGGCAGCATCGTGCTTTTGATTTCGCACAGGTTATACCTTTTCCCGGAGATGGACGGCGTGATCTGGATGGAAAACGGCAAGGCCGTGACCGGCACACACGAAGAGCTGCTGAAAACCGTCCCCGAATACGAAAACCTGTATACATCGCAAGTCCATACCACAGAGAACGGAGGTGCCGAACATGACGCGCAAAAAACAAGTGAGAACGGTGATCTTTGACACCGTAAAAAAGCAAAAAGGCCTTTCCCTCGGCATTGTTTCGGCCGTTATCGGCGCTGTTGTGTTCGCACTTATCCCGCCGCTGATCTTAGCCGATATTGTGGACTCCATCACAGCCGGAACCGACGCCGCATTCGCACGTATCCTACTGTATTTCGCCATGCTGGCGCTCACCGGGTTCACAGAATCCGCGCGTGAAAGTCTGCTCGTGGTATTCGGCCAGAAAATCACCCACGCGCTACGCAGCAGCTTAATGGACAAATTTACACACCTTACCGCCGACAACATGACAAAACAGGAGCCCGGCACGCTCGTTTCCCGCTTTGTCGGCGATGTCGATACCGTTGAAGCCCTATTCTCCTCCGGCATCATCAGTATGTTCGCCGATGCGTGCAGAATCATCAGTATTCTGGTCGTTATCCGGTTCCAAAACCGCGGTCTGGCGATCGTATTGCTCGTTTTGCTGCCGTTTCTATTCTGCTTCACGCGCCACGTGCAGAAAAATATGCTGGCAGCGCAGATCGAAAACCGCAAGGCCGTGGGCCGCGCTTCGGGCCACGTGCCGGAAACACTGCACAATATCCGCACCATTCACTGCCTTGGCAAAGAGAAGTACATGGAAAAGCGCTATGACACGTACATCAATGAGAGCTACCGCGCTATAGAAAAGACGAACTTCTATGATGCCGTCTACTCCCCCGTTATCCTCATTACGAACGCGGTGGTCGTCGCCGTCGTCATGCTGCTTTCCGCTTCCGGCAACACCACCGTGCTGACGTTGTTCGGTATGTCCGCCGGTACGGCTGTTGCCGTTATCAACTACATTTCGCAGATCTTCACACCGGTTGAAAGCCTTGGCATGGAGATTCAGACCATCCAGTCCGCGTTGGCGGGCATCCACCGCATCAACGAGTTCTTCGCGCTGGAAGAAAATCCCGATACCGTACCGACACATGAGCCGAAGACCATCACCGCAAGAAGCGGAAGCGTGCCGTTTGTCGAGTTCCGCGATGTCACGTTCGGCTACGATAAGCGCGTGGTGCTGGATCACTTGAGCTTTAAAGTCATGGACGGCGATCAGGTCACGCTGACCGGCCGCACCGGCGCCGGCAAGAGTACCATCTTCAAGCTTCTGCTTGGTCTTTATAAGCCGCAGAGCGGCGAGGTGCTCATTCACGGCGTGCCGGCGGCCGATATCCGCGATGATGAACGCCGCCGTCTGTTCGGCTGCGTGGAGCAGACGTTCCACATGGTGCCGGGCACGGTGCGCGACCAGATCACGCTATATGACAGTACAATCAGCGACGAAGCCGTGCACACTGCGGCGGAGCTCACCGGGCTCAAGGATACGATTGAAAGCATGGAAAAAGGCTACGACACGCGTTGTACCGATGATCTGTTCTCGCAGGGTCAATGGCAGCTTTTGTCCATCGCAAGAGCTGCAGCAGCCGCACCGAGCATGCTGCTGTTCGATGAAATCACTGCAAACCTTGACGCCGAGACCGAACGCGCCGTGCTTTTCGCTTTGAAACGCGTAGCGGAAAATCGCACCGTCATTTCCATCTCGCACAGAACTTCTGCCGAACTTGGTCGCATCATTGCTCTGACAGATTAAACACAACACGCAAAAGGCGAACCGCGAAAGACCCGTTGTTCGCCTTTTGCATATTCTTTAAGTTTACATAATTTTAGTTATTCGTACATGGAACACCGCTGCTTCGTATCTTATAATCTTATCATACCATGTTGCTCGCGAAATGTCCACTTTTTTTAATTTTGAGCAAATTTTTCTATGCGAAAATCATACAAAACTGATTAAAGCTGATTATACCGCTTAAAACCGCCCATACTCCTTTTTGCAAGCGCCGCAAAAATTGCAAATTGTGGAGGTGCTTTTATGTATGCGTATGCGCAGAGCAAAGTGGAGATTTGCGGAGTGAACACGGCAAAGCTGCAAACCCTGAAAAACGATGAGATGCGCGAGCTTTTAGACCGCAGCCATCACGGCGATAAAGATGCGCGCGATAAGCTGATCTGCGGCAATTTACGTTTGGTGCTCAGCGTCATCCAGCGCTTTACAAGCCGCGGCGAAAACCCGGATGACCTCTTTCAGGTGGGCTGCATCGGGCTCATCAAGGCCATCGATAATTTCGACCCAAGCCACGAGGTAATGTTCTCCACCTACGGCGTGCCGATGATCTCCGGCGAAGTAAAACGCTTTCTGCGCGACAACAACGCCGTGCGCGTCAGCCGTTCCATGCGCGACACGGCGTACCGCGCCATGCAGATCAAAGAGCAGCTGACGAACGAAAACGGCAAAGAGCCGAACATCACGGAAATCGCAAAGCGCATGGAGCTGCCGCCCGAAGACATTGTCATCGCACTCGAATCCATCGTGGAGCCGGTGTCTCTTTACGAGCCGGTGTTTTCCGACGGCGGCGACACCATTTATATTATGGATCAGGTGAAAGGCGGCACGACGGACGGCGACTGGCTGGAGGAAATTGCCATGCGCGAGGCGATTCGCGATCTGACCGATCGCGAGCGAAAAATTCTTTCCATGCGGTTCATCGACGGCAAAACACAGACCGAGGTCGCCGGGGAGATTGGCATCTCGCAGGCACAGGTCTCACGCTTGGAAAAAGGCGCGATGAGCCGCATTAAAGCAGAGCTGTGAGCCAGAACGGCAAGGGAATTCCCCTGCCGCATACATAAAAACGCAGGCTTATGAAAAGTCTGCGTTTTATCTGTTTTAATTCAAGTTTTGTAGCGGTTCGGATAAAATCTCGCGAAGTTTTTGCTCTGTCTCAGCTGTTTTGGGGCAGGAGCCTTGCGATGTCACGGGGCTGCCACCGCCTTTTGCGCCGAGCAAAGCGTTGATTTTCTGTGCGGCGGCGCGGCAGTCGAGCGCGCCGTTTTTGCCGCGCGCGCAAATGTAGCGCAAACGGTCACTTTCATTGCAGAACAGCACAGCAGAGAAATTATCGTCCGCGCAAAGCGTTTCGGCAATCGTTTTGCATGCGTCAAAATCGACCGGCAGGTATGCCGCAATGAAATTCTCCTGTGCTTCGGCATGCAGCTTTTCGCTGTACAATTTTGCAACCTGCGCGTTTTTCTCGCGGAGCTTCTGGTTCAGGCCCTGCACCTGTTCTTCCTTGCGGGCAAGCGCGTCGAACACGCCGTCCGGCTTTACGGAAAGTGCAGCGGCGGTGCGGCGCAGCTCGGCGTTTTCTTTTGTGAAGTGCTCCAGCGCCAGCACGCCGCAGGCGAACGTGATGCGGCAGCCGGATTTATACCGCGCATGCTCTAAAACCTTGATTAGGCCGACCGGTGCGGTGCTCATGAAGTGCGTGCCACAGCAGGTGCACATTTCGGTGTGATCACCGTCTTCCACCTCCACGATGCGTACCTCGCCGTGCAGCTTCTCATTTTTCTTGCGCAGCGGCAGATTCGGAAGCTCGGAAGCGTCCACATTAAAAATACGCACGGGCGCGTTTTTCCAAACGAGTTCATTTGCGTATTTTTCGCCGGCCTCGATCTCCTCATCCGATAAATCGTGGTCAAGGTCGATGGTCACGACGTCTCCCGCCATGTGAAAGCCGACGTTTTCCGCGCCGAACAGCACGTCGTAGGCATGCGAAAGCAGGTGTTCGCCTGTGTGCTGCTGGGTGTATTTCAAACGCTTTGCGGCATCCACTTTGAGCGTGACGATTTCGCCCACCGCAAACGGCTTTCCTGTGCGGTGCAGCACCGTGCCGTTCGCTTCAAAGCAGTGCGTGACCGGCACAAAGCCCTGCATAGGGTCGTAAACCGTACCGATGTCGCTCAGCTGCCCGCCGCCTTCCGGAAAAAACGGTGTGCGGTCAGTCTCAAGGTCATAGCCGTCGTTTTTGTTCGGCGTACAGCTCACAACACGCGCGGTGCATTCGAGCATCTCCGGCGCGGTGAGATACAATTTTTCGCAGCTCATTTATGTACTCCTTTTGTAAAACGAGGTGCCGCCGCAGCCGCACCCCGCCTATTCTATGTTTAATTCAGTTTAATTCAAAATGTTCCGCAAGCTTTTGAAGCACTTCTTCGCGCGTATCGCGCTCTGTGTTTTCCCGTATCAGCGTGAAAAATCCGCTGTGCAGATAAGCTTCATACACCTCCGGGCTGTTCACCGTTGCCATACGTTAAAATGTTCTCCTTTGCTAAAGCTAAATTTCGCTTCGGTATTTTCAGTATAGCATAGAAAACTCTAAAAGGCTACCGAAAAATGAAAAAATGCGCCGGACGCCCGACGCATCTTGAATTTTCAGCTTATCTGCCGCAGCACTTCTTGTACTTTTTGCCGCTGCCGCAGGGGCACGGATCGTTGCGGCCGACCTTCGGACCCTTTACGATCGTGGTGGAAGCCTTCTGTGCTTTGTAGAGTTCCTTGCGCTTCTCTTCGGTGAGAATGGAATCCCACTGCGGGAGCTTATACAGCCACTCGGCTTTTGCACCGACCATGTTGTAATAGAGCTTCTCCGGCTCGTAATCAAGGGAAACCTCCGTCTCGGCGGTCATGTTCTCCAGGTCGTTTTCCGCCTTGAGACTCTCGTTGATGCCGTCAAGGTAGCCGGTCATTTCGATGATATCCACGCCGAAGTGGTCAGCAAGTGCCTGTACGGTGCCGCTCTTCGGAGCTTCGCCCTTGAGGAGCTTCTCGTAAAAATCCTTTTCTCTAAGGAAATATTGTGTCCAGTACTGTTCTGCGCCGGGCTCTGCGGACTTCTTGTCTGCAAAATCCTGCCAATCCTTAAAAAGTGCCATGATGCTTCATCCTTTTCGTATCTTTTAAGCGGCTTTCGGTTATCCCCTGAAAGTCTATTTTTGATTATAACCGAATCCGCTGCTTTTTTCAAGCAGAAACTACCCTAATATATTGAAAAATAGTGCCAAACGTGCTATTCTTATAAAGAAATCCCGATTATATTTCGATTTTTTAGTTGAATTTCTATTTTTTGAGCACAAGGAGACAAAAATGGAACCGAACAACGAGCGCAAAACGCCCGCAGGCGAGCAAAATGAACTCTTTAAAAAGCAGGTCTTCAGCGATGAGACGCTGCGCACCGCAGATCCCGATGAAGAAGAAACCGGTGAGCAGCATTTTGAAACGCTCACTTTCGATAAACCCGCCGTGCTCGACGAACGCTTTGCCGCGCGCAAAGCAGAACGCGAAACCGCACAGCCGCCGCAGGCAAAACCGGCGGCTCCTCGTCCTGCCGCAAAGCCGGTAAAGCGCCAAGTGCCCGCCGCACAGAAAAACAAATCCGTTTCTCATGAGCGCAGATTGTACAGCGGCGAAACACCGTCCGACGCAGCATTGCGCATCACGCGGCAGATTGCGGCGCTTGTGCTGTGCCTGCTGCTTGTGTGCGGCGGCTTCTGGGCAAAGGGCACCGTGTGGGACATTTGGACCGACCGCGATATTGAAGACGTGCAGAAAAGCACGTATTACAGTGCTGCCGCAAACAGTGCACAACTTCGCTTAGATCAGAATCTCCCCATCGGTTACGACGCCGCGCAGGCTGTATGTATTTCTTTGGGACAGCCCATTTCGTCTTCCGCTATCCCCGCAAAAGCAGATGACAAAGACACGCTCATCTTCCCCGCAGACCTTACGGGCAGCATGGAAACGGCGCTCGGCAGCCAAAAGCTGCAGCTTGAAACCGGCCTTACGAACACCGATCTTTTTAAAGAAATCTACAAAAGCCTCAAGAAAAAGAAACCCGTCATCGCGCTGATGCTCGTCGCTGACGCAGAATCGGCCAAGCTGCAATACGGTGTTGTGACCGGCCTTGATGTCAGCAACAACCGCGTGACCGTGGCGCTCAGCGAAGGCGTGGACACGTACACGCTGGCGGAGTTTGTCGCTGCCACACGCTTTGAAAACACGAAGAACATCCCGCTTCGCTTGCGGTTTTCGCTGCTTTTCGGTACACTTTCCCGCAATACGGCGATCTTTTTAAAATGAGCGAGCTGAAGATTACTCTCCCCGCGCCGTGCGCGTTCATCCTCTCCCGCCTACACGAAAACGGTTTTGAGGCCTACGCCGTCGGCGGGTGCGTGCGCGACAGCTTACTGCACAAAACGCCGCACGATTGGGACATCACGACCGCGGCAAAGCCGAAGAAAATCATCGAGCTTTTTTCCGACATTCCCATTTTAGAGACCGGCCTTAAACACGGTACGGTGACACTGCTCATCGACCACGAACCGTACGAGGTAACGACGTTTCGCGTGGACGGCGATTACACAGACGGCCGTCACCCGGACAGCGTTGCATTCACGACCGATATTCGGGATGACCTTGCGCGGCGCGACCTGACAATCAACGCCATGGCCTACAGCCCCGCAACCGGAATCATTGACCCGTTCGGCGGGCAGGAAGACCTGAAAAATGAAATCATTCGTTGCGTGGGCGACCCGCACAAGCGCTTTTCGGAAGATGCGCTGCGCCTGATGCGCACGATTCGTTTCGCGGCTGTACTCGGATTTACGGTCGAGCCCGAAACGCTGCGCGCCGTGCACGACCTGCATGAAACGATCGGGCGCGTCGCAAAAGAGCGCATTTTCACGGAGCTTTTAAAGACCGTCTGCGCACCGCATGCCGCCGAGGCGCTGCGTGCCGCGCCGGAGTTGTTTTTTTGCGCCGTGCCGCAGCTCGAAAATCTCAAGGGTGTGCCGCAAAACAGCAAATATCACATTTACGACGTATGGGAGCACACGCTGCACGCGCTCGAAAGTATCGGCACAGATGACCCCATCGCCTGCCTTGCGATTTTATTTCACGATGTCGGCAAAAAAGCCGTCCGCACGACGGGTGAAGACGGTTATGACCACTTTTTCGGGCACGCGGAGAAAAGCGCCGCGTTCACCGATGAAGCTCTGCGCGCGCTGCACTGCGACAACAAAACGCGCGAAAATGTCGCGGAGCTTGTTTTGCTGCACGATACCGCTTTTCCGAAGCGCACGGCAAAGTTCCGCCGCCTGCTCGCAAAACTCGGCTATGAGCAGTTCTACCGCTTGCTCGCCGTAAGCCGTGCAGACAGCTTAGCGCACGCGCCGTGGTGCATCGAAGACCGCTGCAAAGCGCTTGCGGATGCCAAAAGCGAAGCCGAAGCGCTGCAAAAAGCGGATTTCTGCTTATCTCTGCGCCAACTCAAAATCACCGGCAAAGACCTGCAAGCGTTTGGCTTTCAGGGCAAAGCAATCGGCGAAACCCTAAACAAACTCTTAGACGCTGTGCTGTGCGGCCAGCTTCCGAATGACCGCGAAGTCTTGCTTTTGCACCTTGAACGGTACACACAAAAACACAAATAACATGCAAACCGCGCCGCTCGGAGCTTTTCCGAAACGGCGCGGTTTTTTCGGCCTTTACTTATATGTATCGTAAAGGCCGAAGCTGATACCGATGGCTTCGTTGACGCGCTGCATGGCGTCGTCATCGAGCTTGCCCATTTTTTCTTTTAAACGGTGCTTATCAATGGTGCGGACCTGCTCCAAAAGCACAATGGAATCCTTTTGCAGGCCGGTGCGCTCGGCATGGAGCGCAATGTGCGTGGGCAGGTTTGTTTTGTCGCGCTGGCTCGTGATGGCCGCCGCGATCACCGTGGGACTGAACCGGTTGCCCACATCGTTCTGCACAATAAGCACGGGGCGCACGCCGCCCTGCTCGCTGCCCACCACGGGGCTTAAATCTGCGTAGTAAATATCGCCTCTGTGTACATTCACGGTTTTCACACTCCGAACAGAATTTGCATCAACGCCCGCGACGCTACTTATATTCTTGCCCGTTTTTTCGGCGCTTAAACACGCCTGTTCCATTCTATTACAAAGTTGTGTGTTCCGTGCAAAATGCGCAGGATTTATTTGCCCTCGATCTGCAAAAAGACCTGCGGCAATTTTTCGATGAGGTCTGTCGGCAACATACCATGCTGCGAAAGCGCTTCGGTGCAAAGGTCACCCGCCGCACCGTGAATGCACACGGCAGAATATGCCGCTTCAAACGGCTGCATATTCTGCGCGCACAGCGCACCTGTGATGCCGGCCAAAACATCGCCGCTGCCGCCCTTTGCCATGCCGGGGTTGCCCGTTGTGTTCACCCGCGTTTCACCGCTCGGCGCTGCGATAATTGTGCCCGCACCCTTTAGCACGGTGATAACGCGGTACGTCTGCGCAAAGGTACGCGCGGTCTGCAAACGGTCGGCACGCAGCTCTGCCATGGTGCGGCCGTTTAGACGGCACATTTCCCCCGGGTGCGGCGTGATGATGACCGGGGCTTGCGGCACAAGTAGTTTTTCCGGCGTTTTGGCAAGGATATTCAGCGCGTCCGCATCCAGAACGACCGTCCCATGCGCATTTTCAAGTACGGCATCCACAAGCTTTACCGCATACGGCGCCGTGCCGAGCCCGCAGCCCACAAGGCACGCACTCGCCTTATCGATAGCGTCGAGCACCGCTTCACCCGGCGCTTCCGTGGGGTCATACAGCGTGAAGATTGCCTCCGGCACGGCGGGAGCCAAAATTGGGTACAGCGCATGCGGAATGGCGATGTTCAAAAGTCCCACACCGCTGCGCAGCGCCGCACGCGCAGCCATGATGCACGCACCTGCCATACCCACGCTGCCGCAGATCATTAAGAGCCGCCCGTATGTGCCCTTGTGCCCCTCCGGGTCGCGCTTCGGGAACAGCGGACAAATGTTGCCGAGCAAAACGGATTCCGTGTCACACGGCAGCATCTCAAGGTGCTCCTCCTTGATGCCCACCTGACGCACAACGGTCATGCCGCCAAAGCCCGCTGCCGGGTACACAACGCCCGCCGGCTTCATCGCCGTAAACGTCACCGTAAGGTCTGCCTTAAAGCACGCGCCCTCCACCGCGCCGGTATCACACACCGCGCCGCTTGGAATATCCACGGAAATGTGAAACGCTTTTTTATTTTCCGCTGCACGCGCAAACAAAGGCTCCATCACGCTCGGCAGACGACCGTGAAAACTGAAGCCGAACACCGCATCGATGATGACGTCCGCCGCGTCTACCGCGCCGCCTGCCGTGCGGTACATGATGATCTCAATGCCGCGGCCCATTTTGTCATACGCCTGCTTTGCAAGGTCGGAGGCCGGTGCGCCCTGCATCAAAACGACCGTCACCTTTGCGCCCTCGGCCGCCAATAAACGCGCCGCCACAAAGCCGTCGCCGCCGTTGTTGCCTTTGCCGCACAAAATAACCGTTTTCTTGCCTGTGACGTCCATTTTCTCTGTCACTGCTGCCGCCACCTCGGCGCCCGCGTTCTCCATAAGCATTTCCATGGAAACGCCGGATTCCACCGCGCACGACTCCAGCCCTCTGATCTCTGCCGCTGTCAATACCCGCATATACCTGCCTCTTTTCCGTAGCATTCTATGCTTTAATGGTATCATTTTCCCGTGCGGTTTTCAACTATGGAAGCGGTGAAAATTAAAATCATTTTCGCGTCGCATGGAAAAGCGCCCCGTCACCGGAAAATCTCCGATAACGGGGCGCTTCACATTTTGAATTTAGTTTCTGCCGAAGATTTCAAACTTTAATCTTCTGTCCATAAACGGCTTGATGGCATCGATGCAGCGCTCGTCCGGCGAGAACACAAGAAGCGTCAAGCCGGTCTTGCGGCTCTTTGCAATGATGTACCACGCGTCCTTGCCGTCGTCCGTCTCCGCCGCGAAGATGGTCTTGTCCACACGCTTACCTTTTAACTTTTGCGCATTCTCCGTGTACTTACCCATCTCTTCAATCGCCTTGGCATCGAAAGACGTGAGACGTTTACGGTTTCTGCGGTTGATGATCTTATCTACCGCAATGTCGCCGTTCGTGATGCTGTACTCAAACTCCAGGCTGCGCGAGGAGATGACGTAGTACACGCCATAAATCACGCCGCAGATCACGAGGAACGGGATCATCGGCGAAACCGGCGTCAGGAAAATGCTGACAAAAATCAAGATCGCGCCGAGGATCGACACGCCGAGCGACATCAAAATATCCTTGCTGCCGGTCTTCTTTTTCACCATGTATTCCACAAACACATCTGTCATCATACTGTAAATTACCTTCCGTTTCCATAATTCAATATTGTCATTGTACCATAACCCACACGGAAGTTCAACTGCGTAATTTGTGAATTTTTATCGAATATTACGAATACTGTGCGATGACCGCAAAACTCTACCCATAAAATCCCGCGAAAGGCTTGAAAACCGAAAATTTCTATGCTAAAATAACAGTGTTGCGTCGCGAGGATACAAACGACGCCGAACAGTGAAACGCGATGAAAAAGAAAAGTAGCCTGTTTTTTCGTGAGCAGAGAGGGTGCGCCGTCGGCTGAAAACGCGCCTGCATTGAGTATAGGTGAAGTTCTCTTTGGAGCGGTGCGGCTGAAATTAAAGTAGGCTGTAACGGGTAGCTGCGTTAGAGGCTTTCAGAGGGCGCAATGCGCCGAAATTGGGTGGTACCGCGAGCGTTCCGGCTCGCCCCATGTTTTGTGCATGGGGCGGGCTTTTTTCATGCTCACCGTTCGGTACAAAACGGAAATCATTTATGAAAGGATATATTGATATGGGAATCAAAGAAAGCATTTCCGAGCTGCGCCAGAAGTTTGACGCAGACCTTTCCGAAGTGCGCGACAGCGAATCCATCGAAAAGCTGCGCGTTTCGTATCTCGGCAAAAAAGGCTCCGTCACCGAGCTTTTAAAGGGCCTTAAAGACCTTTCCGGCGCGGAGAAAAAAGAATTCGGCCAGACCATCAACACGCTCAAGCGCGAGGTCGACGAACGCATCACAGCACACGTGGAGCGCATCCGGCAGGAGGAGGAAGACCGCCTTGTCAACAGCGCAGAGCAATATGATGTCACGCTGCCGATGGACACCGACTGCGGCTCCTATCACCCCATCACGCTCGTGCAGCGCGAGCTGGAAGAAATTTTCGCTTCCATGGGCTTTACGATTGAAGACTACCGCGAGGTCGTAACGGATTACAACTGCTTTGAGGCATTGAACATTCCGAAGCATCACCCCGCCCGCGACATGCAGGACACCTACTATCTCGATAACGGTCAGCTGTTGAAGACCCACACCTCGGCCGCGCAGAACACCATCATGAAAAAGTACGGTGCACCGCTGCGTGCCATCTTCCCGGGTCGCTGCTTCCGCAACGAAAGTACAGACGCTTCCCACGAGAACACGTTTTTCCAGATGGAAGGCATCATGATTGATAAAGACATCTCCATTTCGAACCTCATCTACTTCATGAAGACCATGCTTTCTAAGGTCTTTAAGCAGGACGTACAGGTTCGCCTGCGCCCGGGCTTCTTCCCGTTCGTTGAGCCGGGCTTTGAGCTTGACATCAGCTGCCACATCTGCGGCGGCAAAGGCTGCTCCACCTGCCACGGTTCCGGCTGGATTGAGCTTTGCCCGTGCGGTATGATTCACCCGAACGTGTTGCGCGCCGGCGGCATCGACCCCGATGAATACACCGGCTTCGCGTTTGGTCTCGGCCTCACCCGCCTTGCCATGATGCGCTACGGCATCAAAGATATCCGCGACCTCAACAGCGGCAATCTGAAGGTGCTCTCGCAGTTCAACCACGAATAAGAAAAGGAGTCGTTATAATGCTGATTTCAATGAACTGGATCAACGACTTCGTTGATCTTTCCGGTCTGGACCTTGAAAAGCTGATTCACCAATTCACGCTTTCCACTGCAGAGGTCGAAGACATCTATTATATGGGCCGCGACATCAAAGATGTTGTTGTTGCGCGCATCGTTTCCATCGAAAACCACCCGGATTCCAAAAAACTGCACCTCTTGAAGGTCGATGCAGGCGACAAGGTTTATGACTGCGTATGCGGCGCGCCAAACGTGCGCGAGGGCATGCTTGTTGCCTTTGCCCGCGAAGGCGGCTCCGTTTCCGGCATGGAGATCACCTGCGCAAAAATTGCAGGCTATGAATCGCACGGCATGTGCTGCTCCGAAAAAGAACTCGGTATCAGCGCCGACCACAGCGGCCTGTGGGAGATCACGGATGACCTGCCGCTCGGCACACAGATTACGGACGCATACGGCGTAAAGGACGTTGTGTTCGAGGTCGATAATAAGTCTCTGACGAACCGCCCGGACCTTTGGGGTCACTACGGCATCGCGCGCGAATTTGCAGCGCTGACCAATCGTGAATTAAAGCCGGTCAGCCGCATGGATCTCACCCCCTACGCTTCTCTGCCGGGCATCGATATCGATATCCGCGATAAAGAGCTCTGCTACCGCTACACGGGTCTCAAGGTGCGCAACATCACGAAGAAGGTCAGCCCGGTTGATATGCGCATTCGTCTCTTTTACTGCGGCATGCGTGCCATCAACCTGCTTGCCGACCTCACAAACTACCTCATGCTCGAGCTCGGCCAGCCGATGCACGCGTTCGACTGCGCAAAGGTCGATTCCATTCAGGTGCAGCGCTTCTCCGCTCCGTTCGAGTTTGAAACGCTGGACGGCACAAAGCGCCGCATCGACGAAAACACGCTGATGATCTGCTCCAAGGAAGAACCGGTCGCCATCGCGGGCATCATGGGCGGTCTCAACTCCGAGATTGAAGATAACACGGACAGCCTGCTGCTCGAATCCGCAAACTTTGACGCTGTAAGCGTGCGCAAGTCCTCCACGCGCATCGGTTTGCGCACGGATGCTTCCATGCGTTATGAGAAGACCCTTGACCCGGAAATGACCGACGTCGCCATCGAGCACTTCATGCAGCTGCTCACCGAGATCGACCCGGGTGTGGAGATCATCTCCTCCATGACGGACGTCTATGTCCGCCACTACGACAAAATCGACATCACGTTCGATAAGAAATTTGTAGACCGTTATACGGGCATCGATATTTCCGACGAACAGATTTTGAATACGCTTTCCGCGCTCGGCTTCGCACCGACGCTTGAAAACGAAGTCTTCACCGCGCACGTGCCGTCCTGGCGTGCAACGAAGGATGTCACCATCAAGGCCGACATCATCGAGGAGATCACCCGTGTTTACGGCTACGATAATTTCAAGATTACGACCACAAAGGCAGCTTTGGCGCCGGTCATGCGCACCGCGGGCAACAATGATGACCGCTGGACGAAAGACCTGCTCGTGCAGCGCTACGGCATGCACGAAGTGCACTCCTACATCTGGTGCGACGCGAAGAAGTACAAGGACCTCAACATCGAGATTGAGGACAACGTGCGCGTCATCAACGCCATGACGCCGGACCACACCGTGCTGCGCCGCTCCATGGTGCCGACGATGATCACCTACGTCAACGAAAACAAAGCATACGCAAACGATTTCGGTGTGTTCGAGATTGCCCGCGTCATCAACGGCCTCGGCGAAGACGGTCTGTGCGATGAGCAGAAGCACCTCGGCATTGCGCTGTACAGCCGCACTAAAAGCGAAAAGGACCTCTACCTCGGCCTGCGCGACATCATGGCTTCCATCAGCAAAGAGCTGAAGCACCGTTACTTTGAGTTCCGCATCGCGGAAGCAAAGCACAACTGGCAGCACCCGCGCAACACCGCAGAGATCTATCTCGACGGCACATACGTCGGCTTTATCACGGTCGTACATCCGTCCGTACAGACGAAGATCGATAAGAAAGCCGTCATCGTTGCCGGTGAACTGAACATGGATACGCTCTCCTCCATGGCAGCATCCGTTATTCACTATGAGGAGCCGTCCAAGTTCCCGGGCATCGATATCGACCTCTCTCTCGTCATCGGCGCAGACCAGACGTACAGCACGCTTTCCGCCGCATGGCAGAACGTCACCCCTCTGCTCAAGAATGTTGCGCTTATCGATTCCTACAACGGCGTCGTCAAGAGCATCACGCTGCGCTTTACGTTCTCCTCGAACGAGAAAACGCTCGCGAAGAACGAGGTGCAAAGCTATGTTGATACCATCATCGAGAACCTCGCGAAGATTGGCGTTGTGCTGAGATAATTTGTTAAAAATTTTCGTACCGCTTGCTTTTTTTGTTGTTTTGCGGTATGCTGTATACAGTGTTTATTCCACTGTGCTTTTATACGCGAATAAAACACCGGGCCCGGCATACAATGAAATGTAGACTGTATTTTTGCAGCCTTTACACGATCGGAAAACGAGGAGGTGTTCCACATGGCAGAAGATTTCAACGACCGCACCCAAACATTCAGTATTGAGACGCCGCAGAAGCTCGATATGCAGCAGGTGCTCGTACAGGTTTACGATGCACTCAAAGAAAAAGGCTATAACCCCATCAGCCAGATCGTGGGATATATTCTCTCGGAAGATCCCACATACATCACCACGCACAACAACGCACGCAGCCTCATCCGCAAAATCGACCGCGATGAGCTGCTGAAAGCAATGGTGCGTACCTATTTGGGCGAATAAGCCTGTTTTCTGATGCGCCGTCGCTTTATGCACGGCTTTGCCTGAAACCGAAATTGCCGCTTGGCGGATTTTTCCGTCGGCGGCAATTTTTATTTTCAAATGTGCAAATACAAGTTGTCTTTTTTCTTAATCTATGCTATACTGATTAAAAGTGTATTGAATGCTTTGCACCGGTGCTTAGAAAGTTCCGGCATTTTCCCCAACGAGACTTTATGAAAGGATTTGCATACTATGAGCGAAAAGCAGAAGAGCCCGTTTCCCATGTACCGCGGCAAGCCCCTTGTGCGTAGCGGCGATACCATTTACTACGGAAACATGACCGATAAATACGTCATCAAGATCGACATCAAAACGAAGAAGACCGTGGAGGACATGGAGGTTGCCGATAAGTGCACTGTGCAGCTCATGCTCACCGACCCGGAGATTCGCTCCAGAAAACAGATCGTAAAGACCAGCGAGAAAAACGGCCTTTATCTTGCTTTGGACATCGCCGATGCCTGGCTTACCCGCGCATTGACAGAATAAGCAGTTAATTCCGCAAAAAAAAATCACCGAGGAAACCGTTTGTCCGGTTTATCTCGGTGATTTTTTGCTTTATTCTTTCATTCTCGGTTGCTTGCCGTGCTTTTCTTTGCGCTGACGTTTGTTTTGGTACATGGCAATATCCGCTTTTTCGAGCATTTCGTCATACGGCGCGGCAACTTCATCTATGAGGCAGCAGCCCATGGAGAACCGCAGCGGCACATGCTGTCCATCGTGCAGCACGGCTTCGGAGCTGTCCTGCGCACTTTTAAGCTGAAGAAGCTTTTCTTGCAGCGCTTCTTCGCTTTTTTCTTCGAGGAACAGGACAAATTCATCGCCGTGACGTGCAGTAAGGCCGCTTTCGCCCACGATCTTTTTTAAGATTTCTGCTGCGGAAATGATATATTGGTCGCCGCTCTCGTGCCCGTAGGTGTCGTTGACCTCTTTCAAGTCGTCAAGGTCGATCATCACCACGGCGTAAGTATCGCCTGTACCCGCTTCCAAAATGCGCTCCACGCGGCGGAATACTGCATGTTTTTGCCCTCAGCGGTGTTCGGGCCGGCATCCTGCACAAGCTGCAAGGATTTATCCGTGAGCATCGGCGCAAAAAAACGCCATCTGCTCCAGACGCACAAATGTACCGGCAGCGGTGTCTTCCACGCGGCCCTGTTCAATCAGAATTTCCGCAAAGGCGATTACCACAAGGATCACTAAAGCCATCACGATTGCCGCAGAACGAATATAGCGATTGATAATTTGCTTCAGAGATTTCATAGGTTCACCGCCGTTTCATTTAAGTTTGAATAAAACCAAATTGGTTTTGAGTACTGTATTTGAAATCAAGTATATCGCATATATCGTATTTTCTCCAGAAATACAAATTGAAACAACAAATTTCACTTGTTTTTTGCATGAATTGACGTGTTTCGCAAGGATATCGCAAAAGCGTCAGCCATCGTTTTAAGGATCTCCCGCCCATTTTACAAATAACGCTTGAATTTTTGTAAAAAGCGCATCGCCCACCCGTAAAGCACGGACAAGCGGTGCGCCAAAAATTGATATTTAGCTTTCTGTACGCTTCAAATTGCTTTCGCCGAAATGCAGCAGTTTTTCTTTATGAATGAAGTAGTACACCACGCCTGTAACATCCGCGAGGAACCAACCGATCGGCACCGACCACCAGATGCCTGTAACACCGATGACAGCGGATAAAAGATATGCCAGCACCACGCGCGTACCGAGCGAGATGACCGTCAGCACCACGCTCATACCGGGCTTTGCGACCGCACGGTACAGCCCATAGAGCAGGAATAAGCAGCCAATGCCGCAGTAGAACGCGCCCTCAATGTGCAGGTAGCGCACGCCCTCGGCGATAATCTCCGTTTCGCCCGCTTCCACAAACAGCAGCATAAGCGACTTTGCGAACACGAACACCAAAGCGGACACAATCACGCAAAACACAACGGATACAAGAACCGCACCTTTCAATCCCTTGCGGATGCGTTCCTGCTTGCCCGCACCGTAATTCTGCGCGATGAATGTGGAGAACGCGTTGCCGAAGTCCTGCACAGGCATGTACGCGAATGCGTCAATCTTCACCGCCGCCGCAAACGCCGCCATTACCGCCGCGCCGAAGCTGTTCACAAGCCCCTGCACCATCAAAATGCCGAGATTCATCACGGACTGCTGCACGCAAGTCAAAATGGAATACCCGGCAATCTCCCGGATACGGCTCGCGCGGATAGGCGCACGGCTGCACAGCGTGCGCAGCTGCGGACATTTGATGAGCGCGCAGATCATGATGCCGATGCCGGAAACATACTGCGCGATGACCGTGGCCCCCGCCGCACCCGCAACGCCAAAGTTGAGGCCGATGACGAACCACAAGTCGAGCGCGATATTCAAAACCGCCGAGACCGCCAAAAACACGAGCGGCACGACAGAATTACCCACCGCGCGCAGATAAGACGCGAAGTAATTATATAAAAACGTTGCGAAAATGCCCGCGAATACGATTGCGATGTAAGCACGCATATCGCCCCAAACGTCGTCCGGCACCCGCAAAAAGCTCTTAATGAGGTCAAGACACGCAAATGCGAGGCCGTTTAAAAGCAGCGTCACGCCTAAAATGAGCACGAACGAAGCCCGTACACTTTCTTTTAAGGCAGTTTCATCGCGCTGCCCGAAGCGGATGGAAAACAGCGCACCGCTGCCCATGCACAACCCAAGCAAGATCGATGTTAAAAATGTCATCAGCGAAAACGAAGAGCCGACCGCCGCCAGCGCCGTTTTGCCGAGGAAGCGTCCTACAATGAGCGTGTCCGCAATGTTGTAGCACTGCTGCAATAAATTGCCGAGGATCATCGGCAGCGCAAACCACAGCATAGACCGCATCACCGGCCCCCGGGTCAGATCTTTGTTCATATTAAAACCTCCGCAGCGAGTTTTATACATCAAAAAAGCCCGACACAAAAGTGTCAGGCTTTTGGTGCCGGCGACCGGATTTGAACCGGTACGATGTTTCCATCGAGGGATTTTAAGTCCCTTGCGTCTGCCGATTTCGCCACGCCGGCTTAAATTATCTTAATTATAATAGCACATCCCGGCTATAAAATCAAGCCATTTTATTCCGGCATTTCATATTTTTCTGTTCAGCCGCGTAAAAAGGCATCCCTCGGCTAAGCCGGGTACTCGGAAGCCCTGAAAAGGCATATTACGGACAACGCGGTCTGCTTGGCCATTTCCTTTGCTCCATTCATAACGTCGTTATGAAATATATATCTGTAAAATCAAATGTCAATAGGCGAATCGAAAAACGTACACGCAAGCCCGAATTCTGCGCTTTCACGCTCCTTCCATTGCCCACAAAAGGCTGATTTCACAAAAATCGCAAATTTTTCAACTTTTTGCATTTACAAACATGCGCTTTATATTGTATACTATGATAAAAGACCGGGCGCAAGGCGTGCCGGAATATTCCATCTATAAGGAGTTCGTATTATGTACTATCTTGGTGTTGACGTAGGCGGCACAAACATTGCCGTCGGTATCGTAGACGAAAACAACGCGATCATCGCAAAGGCTTCCCATCCGACGCCCGTTCCGTGCTCGGAAGACGCATTCTGCGATGCGATTCTCGCTGTATGCAACGATGCACTTGCAAAGGCCGGCCTGACCCTCGACGATGTACCGTGGATTGGCATCGGCTGCCCGGGCACCGTTAACCGTGCTACCGGCATCATCGAATTTGCTAACAACCTCTATTTCAAGAACTTCAAGCTCCGCGACATGATGGCAGAGCGCACAAACGGCAAGCTCGTCATTCTGGAGAATGACGCTAACGCAGCAGCTTACGGCGAATATCAGGCAGGCGCTCTTGCAGGCGCAGACAATGCACTGGCTATCACACTTGGCACAGGCGTCGGCGGCGGCATTATCATCAACGGCAAGGTCTACTCCGGCAGCAACTTTGCCGGCGGCGAGCTCGGCCACACCGTCATCGTTGTTGACGGTCGTCCCTGCACTTGCGGCAGACACGGTTGCTGGGAGACCTATGCTTCCGCAACGGGTCTTATCAAAACCACAAAAGAGCACATGAAAGATGCCCCGAAGGACTCTCCGATCTGGACAATTGTTGACGGCGACGAGTCCAAGGTTAACGGCAGAACCGCATTTGACGCTATGCGCGCAGGCGACCCGGTCGGCAAGGCTGTTGTTGACGAGTACATCAAGTACCTCTCCGTCGGCCTCACCGATATGATCAACATCTTCCAGCCGGCTATCCTCTGCATCGGCGGCGGTATCTGCAACGAGGGTGAAACGCTTCTCGCTCCGGTCAGAGCATTCATCGACAGAGAGCAGTATGCTATGAACTCCACGAAGAAGACGAAGGTCTGCAAGGCGCAGCTCGGCAACGACGCCGGCATCATCGGCGCTGCACTGCTCGGTAAGCAGGAGGACTGATTTCCCCATGTCTCTTACAAAATCCGTGTTCGGCACGTTCCCCTGCGGGAAAACGGCTAACGCTTATACGCTGAAAAACGCGTCAGGCGTGACGCTTGTGCTCACAAACTACGGTTGCCGCATTTTACAGCTTTTAACACCGGACAAGTCCGGTAAGCTCGGCGATGTCGTGCTTGGCCACGCCACGCTCGAGGAATACTTCGGCTCCGACTTTCAGGGCACGTTTGTCGGCCGCTACGCAAACCGCATCGGCGGCGCAACGCTCACCATTGACGGCGTAACGTATGCACTCGATCAAAACGACGGCGCAAACACGCTGCACGGCGGCACAAAAGGCTACCATCAAGTACTGTTTGATGTGAAAGAGTCGAACGACGGCGACGAACCGTCTGTCACGTTCACACATGTCAGCCCGGACGGCGACGAAAATTACCCCGGCACACTGACCGTTGAAGTGCAGTACACTTTGACAGCCGACAACGCCGTGGAGATTACCTACCGCGGCAAGACCGACCGTAAGACAGTGTTCAACCCGACGAACCACTCGTTCTTCAACCTGAAAGCCGACGGCTCCAAGGACGTGCTTTCCACGCTTGTGACGATCCACGCGTCTGAGGTAACGGCGGTCACAGACGACCTCATTCCCACCGGCGAGTTGCTGCCTGTAAAAGGCACGCCGCTCGATTTCACGGTTGCAAAGCCGCTCGGGCAAGATATGTTCGCGGATGACCACCTCATCCAGCTCTGCGGCGGTTTCGACCACAACTTCTGTGTGGACGGCGAGGGCATGCGCGAGATTGCAGTAGCCTACGAGCCGGAGACCGGCCGTGAAATGACCGTCTATTCCGATATGCCCGGCGTGCAGCTGTATACGTTCAATCGCACTTCCGGCCTGAAGAACAAAGACGGCAGCGACATGGTCCCCCACGGGGCACTGTGCCTTGAGACACAGTTCTACCCGGATTCCGTGCATCACGAGAACTTCCCGTTCCGCTATGTCACGCCGGAGAAACCGTTCGAGTCCAAAACAATCTATAAATTCACTGTGAAATAATGTGGAAGGGCTGCCGCAGGGCGGCCCTTTCCGATTTCATCGCCTGCGGTTTTCCGCGGCAAATTGCAAGGAGGTCATTTTTTGAAAAAAGAAATTTCATGCGGCGCGGTCATTGCGCGGCAAACCGAAAACGGACGCGAAATTCTGCTCATCCGCCATGTAAACGGCGGTCATTGGGCATTTCCGAAAGGCCATATGGAGGGTAATGAAACCGAAAGCGAGACCGCCTTGCGCGAGATCCGCGAGGAGACCGGCCTTACAGTCACGCTTGATACCGGCTTTCGCGCTGTCGTCACTTACTCCCCGAAGCCGGACGTCATGAAAGATGTCATCTACTTTGCAGCCGAATACATCGGCGGCGAAGCACACCGGCAGGTAGAGGAAGTCACCGAGCTCTGCTGGGTACCGGCAGAAGAAGCTGCAGCGCACATCACGTTTGAAAACGATAAAGATGTGCTGAGGAAGTACAGAGAATATTGCAAAGCATAACAAAAAGAGCGTGCAAACTTTCATCTGCACGCTCTTTTCTTATGCTCATGTAGCTTTAAGCGAAATTACTTAACGATCTCGCCCTCAACGGTGCCGCCGAGTGCCGCTGCATTGGACTCATCGGTGTCGATGTGCATAGCAGCCGCATACTTCGGGCTGACACGCACAACAACGTCGCCGAAAATCACGCTGCGCTCGCCTTCCTTGCCGACCTTAACGGAGACGATCTGCTTGTCTTCCACACCGGCTGCCGCTGCCTCTTCCACGTTGAAGTGGATGTGGCGCTTTGCTGCGATGACGCCCTTTTCAATGACGACTTCGCCTGCCGGGCCCTTCAGCGTACATCCCGGGGTGCCCTCAAGGTCGCCGGACTCACGGATCGGTGCTGCAATACCGAGCTTGCGTGCGTCGGTCAGTGCAACTTCAACCTGCGTCTCCGGGCGCGTCGGGCCAAGGATGGACATAACAAGGGAACCCTTCGGGCCGATGACCTCTACCTTCTCGTTGGAAGCGTACTGGCCGGGCTGAGAGAGTTCTTTCTTAACGGTAAGCTTTGCGTCTGCGCCAAAAAGCGTCTTCAGATCCGCTTCGGACACGTGAACGTGACGTGCGGAGGTTTCAACCATAACTTTCATTTGAAAATACCTGTCCTTTCCGGATTTTGTATTTCTATTTTACTACGAACCGACAGAAAATACAAGTTTTGGGCTATGTTTTTTCTCCGATTTATGATAAACTTAATGCAGAAAAGACCGTAATTTGGAAAAACGAGAAAAGCCGGTGTGAAATATGTTTGAAAACTGGGAAGAATTGAAAGAAAACTGCCTGAACTGCCGCAAGTGCAGCCTGTGCGAAGTGCGCTCCAATGTCGTGTTCGGCGTGGGTAACCCGTGCGCGAAGGTCATGTTCATCGGTGAAGGCCCGGGCCGAAACGAAGATTTGCAGGGCGAGCCGTTCGTCGGTGCAGGCGGTCAGCTGCTCGATAAATACCTCGCCGCCGTCGACCTCGACCGCCGCACGAATATCTACATTGCAAATATCGTCAAATGCCGCCCGCCGCAAAACCGCGATCCCTTGCAGGAGGAACAGGAAGCCTGCATGGACTGGCTGCGCAATCAAACCGCCCTGCTGCGTCCGAAGATCATCGTATGCCTCGGCCGCATCGCCGCCATGCGCATCATCAAACCCGATTTCAAGATCACACGCGAGCACGGACAGTTTTTCAAAAAAGGCAACATCTACATGACGGCAACCCTCCACCCCGCCGCCCTGCTGCGCAATCCCGCACAAAAGCCCGCCGCGTTCGACGACTTTTTAAAGCTCCGCGATAAGATCGACGAGCTTCAGGCAGATATCTCCAAAACATATTAAACATACAAAAGCTGCTCCGTTTTTACGCGGAACAGCTTTTTTCGTTTTAATTATAAACTTGCATGAACCTTACAGCAGCTTTGCGCGGAGCGCTTCGCCGCTTTCCGGGTGGAGATACGCCGGAGCAACGTCAAAGACGGTTTTGCAACCCACCTGACCTTCACTGTGCATGCGGTATGCCGCGCGGGCAAACGCTACGAGCACACTGGAAGTGAACTCCGGGTTGGAATCAAGCGTCAGCTTATACTCGATGATGTGCTTGTTTTCGTCATTCAGACCCGTCACACCGGTGCGGAACACCATGCCGCCGTGCGGAATGCCTGAATGGTCGCGGTCAAGCTCTTCCTGGCTGATGAAGTGTACGGTCGTATCGTAATCGGAGAAATAGTTCGGCATCGTGACGATGGCTTTCTCAATGGCAGCCTTGTCCGCACCCTCTTTGGCAACGACAAAGCACTCTCGGGTGTGCTTCTCGCGCGTCGTCAGCTCCGGGTTCTCGCCGCGGCGCACGCTTTCAAGCGCGCTCTCCACCGGGATAGTATACTGGCGGGCATCCTGTACGCCGGGAATGCGGCGAATCGCATCGGAGTGACCCTGGCTGACACCCTTGCCCCAGAACGTGTAGTCTTTGCCGTTCGGCAAAATCGCCTGACCATAGAGGCGGTTCAGAGAGAACATACCCGGGTCCCAACCGACGGAAATCATGCCGAGGTGGCCGCTCTTCTTGCAGGCCGCGTCTACGTCCGCAAAATGCTCCGGGATCTTCGCGTGCGTGTCAAAGCTGTCGATGACATTAAAATACTGTGCAAGCTCTGCGGTTTGCTTGGGCAGGTCGTTCGCGCTGCCGCCGCACAGGATCATGACGTCAATCTTATCCGTCATGTTTTTTGCCTGCTCCATAGAATAAACCGGCACGCCGGTCTTCGTCTTCACACTGTCCGGGCTGCGGCGTGTGAAAACGCCCACAAGCTCCATATCTTCCGTGTGGGAAAGCGCACTTTCCACGCCGCGGCCAAGATTTCCGTATCCGGCAATGCCGATTCTAATCATTTTTATCGCTCCTTCATGTATCTTTCAAAATCATAACAGCGCAAGTTAGTTTACACTACGATTTCAATTTCCGTATCTATTATACGCAAACGCACGATATTTTGCAAGAGAAAATGCAGGGAAACTTGAAAAAGCCGTCACAAAACAGCTATTTTCTGTCTTGTAACGGCTTTTGCCTTTTTAGGTTTAACGCAAAATCAGCGAATGTTATACACGCTGCGCATATGAATACCGTTCGCGTCGCCGCTCACAATGCGGATGCGGCGCTCTTCACCGGCTTCGAGGTCGAAGTAGTTGTCTTCAAGCACCCAGTCCTCGTTCTCGTTCAGTACTTCCACGCTCTTCGCGTATGCCTTTGCGGAAACGATAATCTCATCGCCCTCCACACGGCAGGAAAGCTGCGGGTCGATGTAATCGTAATACTTCGGCACGGAGAACAGCACGGTGGATTCGGAGATCATCTCGCCGTTCCGGTAGCACGCATAGTGCACGTGGTCGGTGAACATGTTCGCTTCCGGCAGTTCTACGGTATCAAGCCACACGGTGTCCATTGCGGGCACGGTGATTACCACCTCGCCGCCGTCGCGCAGAACCTCGGAGCGGTTATTGCGCAGCTCCCACTTCACGGTGACCGTCTGCGGCTGCATCGTCTCGTTGGAGACGTTCAGGCGGATGCTCTTTACGGTGTCGGTATTCAAGTCACGGCACTCGCGGTTCGGGTTCGGGTCATCCAAGAAGCCCTTCTCTTCGCAGGAGAGCAGCACCGGCGCGAAGAAGCGCTTTTCATAGTAGTGCAGCGCCTTCCAGCGGCCGAAGTAGTCGATAGACGACCAAGAAGCAACCGGCCAGCAGTCGTTCAGCTGCCACACGATCGCGCCCATGCACTGTCCGCGATGACGGCGCCAGTGCTCTACGCCGTACTTCATGGCTTCGGCGCTCAAAAGCTGCGAGGTATACAGCAGCGTGCCAAGGCCCGCAGTCGGGTAGCGGTACGTCTGGCCGAGATATGTCATGATCTTGCTGTTCGCCGCGTTGTTGCGCTGATGCTTCTCCATGACATAGGAGAAAATATTCCTGTCTTCCGGCTCCGTGAAGGATTCGACCGTTTTCAGCGTCGGGAACGCCTGGAAGCCGAACTCGGAAACATAGCGGAAGTTGTGGTTGCGGTAGTCCGTAAACGGCAGGCTGCCGTGCCAAACGTCCCAGTAGTGCACATCGCCGCGCGTCTCGTCGGTCGGGTTGTCAAAGTCGCCGCCGGAGGACGGGCTTGAGGGCCAATAGTACGTCTGCGGGTCAAGCGCTTTTACAGTCTTCGGCAGAATGTACTCGTAAAGGCGCGTGTAGTTGCCCTTCTGCTTCGGGGTTAGCTCCCACATCGGCGGGTGACCCGTCGGGTTGTTCGGCATCAGCGCCAAACCGCCGAAGAATGTGAACATCTCCATCTCGTTGTTGCCGCACCACAGGCCAAGGGAAGCGTGGCTGCGGATGCGTTTGATGTTATCGTTGAACTCCGCACGGAGATTTTCTTCAAACTCGTCGCTCAAATTGTAGTGTGCGCAAGCGAACATGAAGTCCTGCCAAATGACGAGGCCCAGCTCGTCACATACATCGTAAAATGCATCGCTCGGGTAATGGCCGCCGCCCCATACGCGCACGCAGTTGTGGTTTGCCGCCACAGCCTGCTCAAGGAGCTTTCTCGTACGCTCCGGGCTCGTGCGCGGCAGAATGTTGTCCTCCGGGATATAGTCCGCACCCATCGCGAAGAACGTCACGCCGTTCACTTCATGCGCAAAGCTCTCGCCGTACCGGTCTTTCTCAATATGCATCGTCATCGTGCGCAGACCGATGCGCTTTTCCCACGTATCAACGGTCTCGCCGTCACGCTGTAAATCGACACGCACCGTGTAAAGCGGCTGCTCGCCGAGGCCATGCGGCCACCAAAGCTGCGGGTTTTCCACCACGATCTCCTTCGGGGAGCCTGTGTAGACCTTCTCCTCGCCGTTCGGCGTCGTGAGCGTCACGGTGTAGGTCAGCTCCGCGCCGTTTACAGTCTCGATCTCCGGCTCAATGCCGAGCGTCACGGTATTCTCGCCGTGCGTCTGCTTCACGTATGTGCTGATGACGCGGCCGCCGTTCACGCCGCAAAGCATAATGTCGCGCCAAATGCCGGCATCAGGCAGGCGGGGACCCCAGTCCCAGCCGAACATGCAGTGCGCCTTGCGCAGGTTCGGGAAGCCGACCATTGCGTCGTCGCTGCCGCCCGCGTGGCAGATCTTATCCTGCTCTTTGATGTACTTTGTCGGCGAGTGAAACACGATCTCAAGCGTGTTGCCGGTCGTTTTCAGGCTATCTTTTACGTCAAATTCCCACGTGCGGTGCATGTTGCACACGCTCGCGATTTTCTCACCGTTCAAAACGATGTCGGCAATGGTGTCAAGGCCCTCGCAGCGCAGTAGGACGCGCTCGCTGTTCAAAACGTCCGCATTCACGTCGAACGTCGTATTGTAGCGATAATCCTCGTCCATCAGCGCCAACGCTTTCATCTCGTTGTCGCGCCAATAGGGGTCTTCCATGCGACCCGCGTTCAGCAGGTCATTGTACACGGAGCCCGGCACGGTCGCGGGGATCGTGTCATTTTTTCCGACGGTCGTCAGCTGCCAGCCGGAATGTAAAAGCTGTTTTTTCATTTCTTTTATCCTCTCGTTTTATCCGTCAAAACGCGCGAATTTCTTCACTTTCGTTTTGATCGGTCTATATGCAGTATAGCACCGGTTCCACAAATTGTAAAGCGACTGCCGCTCCTTTATTCCGGTAAAGCAAAAAATTCGCAAAATACCGAAAACTCCATCGATTTTTCGTGTAGTTTTCAGGGTAAAAAGCGCAATATCCTTATTCTAAATAAACCGATTTATAGAACTCCCCATCGCCCATGTGTCCGTCAATCGCACGCCAACGCAGCCTAGCTGCACATATGATCGTCCCGTCATAGTCCTCTATGTCATCTTCCGATACACTTTTCTAAAGCAAATTGAACTCTTTTTCAGTTTCATCATATCATATTCGCCTGCACTGCACAAGCAAAATATTTCCGGATATAACAAAAAGCACCTACAAAACGTAAGTGCTTTCTTTCTGGAGGTGACACCCGGATTTGAACCGGGGAATCAGGGTTTTGCAGACCCACGCCTTACCACTTGGCTATGTCACCATTTTGAAAAAGACGCCTTATTTTCAGCGTCTTTTTCTTTTGGAGCGGACGACGAGGCTCGAACTCGCTACCTCCACCTTGGCAAGGTGGCGCTCTACCAGATGAGCTACGTCCGCATATGGTGCCTCCGATCGGAATCGAACCAATGACACGGGGATTTTCAGTCCCCTGCTCTACCAACTGAGCTACAGAGGCAAATGTGGCGACCCGGAACGGGCTCGAACCGTCGACCTCTAGCGTGACAGGCTAGCGTTCTAACCAGCTGAACTACCGGGCCACATTTGGTGGGGACAATAGGACTCGAACCTATGACCCCCTGCTTGTAAGGCAGGTGCTCTAACCAGCTGAGCTATACCCCCAAACAGCATCGCTTTTCAGAAATTTTTCAACAGAACTTGCGGTTCTTTTGAAGTCTTATGTCTTCCAGCGACGTTGTATATATTACCACATGCTTATTAAAAAGTCAATACCTTTTCCGAAACTTTTTCAAAAAAGTTATTTTGAGACATTTTTACGCTTTTCGCGCACGTTTTCGGCAAGCTCGTGCAGCTCCTCTTTTGTGAAGTAATACTTGCGGCAGCAGTACGGACATACCGCTTCCACCTTGCCGTCCACAGCCGGCAGCGTATCGATTTCATCCGGCTCCAAGGTCGAAAGGGCATTATAATACTTCTCACGGCTGCATGTGCAGGCGTAGTGCACGGGGATTTCCTCCAGCTTTTCGACTTCAAAGCCCGTGAGCGCCGTGTCGACCATCTGCTCCACGGTCATGCCCTTTGCAAGCATGGTGGTGACAGGCTCCAGCGTTGCGATATTCGCTTCCAGCTTTTCAATGTCCTGCGGCAGTGCGCCGGGCAGCACCTGAATAAGCAAACCGCCTGCAAGCAGCACGCCGTTCGTGTTCGGGTCTACAAGCACGCCGAGTGCGCACACCGTGGGGATCTGCTCGCTCACGGCGTAATAATTCGTGATGTCCTCGGCGATCTCGCCGCTGACGAGCTCCACTTGGCCCATATACGGCTCACCTGTACCGTAGCTGCGGATGACACCAAGGCGGCCGTCTGTACCGACTGCGCCGCTGACATCCAGCTTACCGTTCGGCTTCAGGGGCACGTCTACGTTCGGATTGTCCACACAGCCGCGCACATTACCGTGGCTGTCGGAAATTGCCGTGACGGTGCCGATGGGACCGCCGCCGTTTATGCGCAACGTGAGCGTGGCATGCTCTTGCTTCTGCATAGCGCCCATGACGGACGCCGCGGTAAGCAGTCTGCCAAGCGCAGCGGAAGCCGTGGCGCTGAGGCCGTGCAGCCTCTGTGCGGTATATACCGTATCGCTTGAATCGATTGCGGAGGCCATAAGTGCACCGTCCGATGTGATGCAGCGAATAATCCTATCCAATGAAATTCTTCCTTTCGGAGCGTTTTACGGAGCAATATCGTCCTTAAAAACGCCGTTTTGTGAGTTTGTGATGTGTGCGGCGAAAATAATGCGCTGCTCCTCCGGCTTCGGCGCGTCGAAAGAGAGGTCACCGAAGACCTCCACCCTATCAAAGCCGGACTTTTTCAGCATTTCTGTCAGCTTCTCCACGCTGTATGCGTGCTCAAAAAAATGCTCGCTGCTGCGCGTATAGACCTTGCCCTCTTTCTCAAAGAAATCGAGAGAGATCGCCACACTGTGATCCTGCGGATTATAGCGGTTCTGCCATGCGCAGTAAATATCCGCAAGGTCGTAAATATAGGTGTTGTTGCCCAGCACCTTTTCGTGCTTATAGAGCGTATTTACGTCGAAAATGAACCAACTGTCGTTATCCATGAAAAACGCCACGCGGTCAAATGCCGCCTGCACCTGCGCTTCGCCGGAGAGGTGGTTGATGCTGTCCAGCGAACAGAACACCGTGTTGACCGTGCCGAATAGGTCGAGCGTCTGCATTTTCTGACAAAGGAACATCACGTCAGCTTCCATGTCGTAAGCCTTGTCCTTCGCTTCGGACAGCATGGCGATGGAGCCGTCCACGCCGTACACATCCATGCCAAGCTTATAAAGCTCCAGCGTAAGGCTGCCGGTACCGCAGGCAAGGTCTAAGACGATGCCCGGTTCATGGTGGAGATGCTCGAGCAGCTTCTTTAAATACGCCGCGCGGCCCTTATAATCCACATTCGCGGTCAACGCATCGTAATAGCGCGCAAAAACGTCGTAGCCGGCCATTAGTCCTCTTTTCCTCCGCCGGTCAACAGGCGCTCAAAAATCAGCGTGTAGCCGTCGCTGCCGTAATTCAAAGAGCGATTGACACGGCTGATGGTCGCAGTGGAAGCGCCGGTCTTATCGACGATGTCGCTGTACACGTGGCGCTCGCTGAGCATTTTGGCAACCGCAATGCGCTGCGACATGGCTTTCAGCTCCGGCACGGTGCAGAGATCTTCAAAAAATTTATAGCATTCCTCGCGGTTTTTCAGCGTGAGAATAGCATCAAAAAGGAAATCAACGTTTTCATCATGCAGTTTGGTGTTCATTGTTTCTGTGTTCCTTTCTTTATGAATTTGCATCCGAAAACGGCGCATTTATGCCATAAAGCACCAAATGCGCCGTCTTTTCGTCAACGAGGTTCTTTACTTTTTTATTTTAACATACAAAAGCACAAAAGTAAACACCGAAATCAAGAAATTTTTGCACAGCAGTGCGTGAAATCACACATCGTTGCGCACGAGGTCTTCATAGGTCTCCCCTTTGATGATGACACGGGATTCTCCGCCGCGAACCATGACGACCGGCGGACGCGTGTTGCGGTTGTAATTCGATGCCATGGAGTAGTTGTACGCGCCGGTGGAGAGCACCGCCAGAACATCGCCGACCTCGGGCTTTTGAATGAGCGTGTTCTCCTGAATGAGGTCGCCGCTTTCGCAGCACTTGCCGGCAATAGTCGCCGTAAAGTCTGCGGGCTCGTTCGCCTTATTTGCGATGAGGCAAGTGTAATCCGACTGATAGAGCGCGTAACGCGGGTTTTCATACATGCCGCCGTCAATAGCCACATATGTACGCACATTCGGGATGGTCTTGATATCGCCGACGGTGTACAGCGTGAGGCCGGCCTCGCACACGATGGAGCGTCCCGGCTCAATGTAAATATACGGCACCTGAATACCGTACTCCTTGCAGGCAGCATGCACAGCTTCGGAAACGTCGCTCATGTAATCTTCATACGGCACGGCTGCATCGGCTTCCTTGTACTTTACGCCGAAGCCGCCGCCGAGGTTGAGGTGTGTCAGCGTTTTGCCGAGCTCTGTATGGATCTTGTTATAGAACTTCAGCATGACCTGCGCCGCCAGCACGAACGGGGCTTTGTCGAAAATCTGCGAGCCGATGTGGCAGTGCAGACCGATGAGCTCTACATTTTCGCACGCGACGGCTTCCTTTACGGCTTCAAACGCCTCGCCGTTTTCAAGCGCAAAGCCGAACTTGGAATCGATCTGACCCGTGCGGATAAACTCATGCGTGTGGGCGTCAATGCCGGGCTTGATGCGCATGGAAATGGACGTAACAACGCCTTTTTCCGCAGAGAGCTTTTCAATGCGGTGCAGCTCGTTTAAGTTATCAACGACAATGTCGCCTACGCCGCTTTCAAGCGCATAGCGGAGTTCCTGCATTGTTTTATTGTTGCCATGGAAATGAATGTGTTTTGCATCCACACCCGCTGCAAGGGCGGTATACAGCTCGCCGCCGGAAACGACGTCGAGGTCTAAGCCTTCTTCGGTCACGATACGGCAAATCTCTTTGCAGCAGAACGCCTTACTGGCATACAGCGCGGTGCCGTTTCCATTATAGTGGCGCTCAAACGAAGACTTATAGCGGCGGCAAACGCTGCGGATCTCATCTTCGCTCATCACATACAGCGCGGTGCCGTACTTTTCGGCGAGCTCCACGGTGTCGCAGCCGCTGATCGTCAGGTGGCCTTTTTCATTGACATTGTAACAATCGGATACAAACATATTTTTCATTCCCTTCAAAAAGTGGTGGATCTATACTTCGCAGCTGCTCAGTTACCCAAAACGGCAGCTTCGATGTGCTGTTTCAGCGTCTCCAAACCGAAGCCGGTCTGGGAGGAATACGGGATGAACGGGATTTCATGCTCACGGAACAGGTCCTCAAAATACGCGTTCTGCGCGTTGAACTGCGTTTTGTTCAGCTTATCGCTTTTCGTACAGACGACGAGGAACGGCAGGTCACGCTCGATAAGGAAGTTAATCATATCGAAATCGTCCGCAGTCGGCTCATGGCGCATATCGAGAATTTGGATGACGAGCGCCACGTTGCGCTCTGCATCAAAATATCCCTGCATCAGCTTTGCCCAGCGCTGCTTTTCGCTTTGTGAAACCTTGGCGTAGCCGTAGCCCGGCAGGTCTACAAAGCGGCACTCCGGCAAACGGAAAAAGTTGATGGTCGCCGTTTTGCCGGGCGTGGCGCTGACGCGTGCAAGCGCCTTGCGGTTGACGAGCTTATTGATGAGCGAGGATTTGCCCACATTGGATTTACCGGAAAAAACGATCTCCGGCAAGTCCGACTTTTTGAGCTGATCCGCGCGGCCGGCGGCAGCTTCAAATTCTACTGACTGAAAATTCACGGTGTTCCCCTTACTGTCTGAGTGTCTGCACGCCGTGCGCGGGCTCCGGGCAAGGCGTATTCGGCTTGGTTTCTCTGTTTAAAAGCCCGGGCATGGCGATGGGCAGCACCTCATCGATACGGCGCACCGGCACAAACCGCACGTTATCCTTAACGACCTGATCAACTTCGGCGAGATCCGCGATGTTCCCGTGCGGGATGATGACGGTCTTCATGCCGTTTTTATACGCCGCCATGGATTTTTCGCGCAGGCCGCCGATAGGCAGCACGCGCCCCTGCAGCGTGATCTCACCCGTCATGGCAATGTCGTGCGCGATGGGCTCTTCGCACAGCGCGGACGTGACGGCGGTCGCCATGGCGATACCGGCAGACGGACCGTCCTTCGGTACGGCGCCCTCCGGCGCGTGGATGTGGATATCCTTTTTCGCGTAGAAATCCGGGCTGATACCGAGCGTTTCCGCGCGGGTGCGAATGCAGGTGATCGCCGTTGTGGCGGATTCCTTCATCACATCGCCGAGCGAGCCGGTGAGCTGAATTTTGCCCGTGCCGTTCATCACGGCAACTTCGATGGGCAGCAGCTCGCCGCCGACGCTTGTCCACGCAAGACCGTTCACAAGGCCGATCTCGTCGCGGCGCTCTTCTTTATCCTTCGCAAACTTTGCCGGGCCGAGCAGGTCTTCAAGGTCGGCGGGCTTCACGGAATAAGACTTGAAATCTTCCTCCGTGACGATGCGGCGCGCGACTTTGCGGCAAATGGTGCCGATGGTGCGCTCCAGTGTGCGCACGCCGGCTTCGCGGGTGTAGTCTTCGATGATTGCGTGCAGTGCCTTCGGTGTAAAGCGCAGCTGCGCCGCCTTGATGCCGTGCTTTTTCAGCTGCTTCGGCACCAAATATCTCGAGGCGATGTGGAACTTTTCCTCCGCCGTGTAGCTGCCGAGCGTAATGACGTCCATGCGGTCGTAGAGCGGGCCCGGAATGGCGGAAGCGTCGTTTGCCGTGGTGACAAACAGCACGTGGCTGAGATCGAACGGCAGGTCGATGTAATGGTCCTGGAACGCGCTGTTCTGTTCGGGATCGAGCACCTCAAGCAGCGACGCGGACGGATCGCCCTTAAAGCTCTGACCGAGCTTATCGATCTCATCGAGCAGGATGAGGGGGTTATTCGTGCCCGCCTGCTTCACAGCCGCCATGATGCGGCCCGGCATGGAGCCGACGTAGGTGCGGCGATGGCCCATGATGTCCGCTTCGTCGCGCACGCCGCCGAGGGAAACACGCACGTACTTGCGGCCGGTCGCCTCGGCGATAGAGCGCGCAATGGACGTTTTGCCAACGCCCGGCGGGCCGACAAGGCAAATGATCTGCCCCGTCGCCTGGTCAGAGAGCTTGCGCACGGCGAGCGTCTCCAAAAATCTTGCTTTAACCTTTTCCATGCCGTAATGGTCGCGGTTGAGAATTTTCTCCGCGCGGTCGAGGTCCAAGCGCTCTTTGGAGCTCGTGTTCCACGGCAGCTCAAGGCACGTTTCGAGGTACACGCGCATGACGGAGCCCTCATGCGAGCCGTATGGCATTTTGGCGAGGCGATCGCACTCTTTTAAGAGTTTTTCGCGCGCGACCTGCGGCAGGTTCAATTTTTCTATTCTCTGGCGGAATTCATCGGATTCCTCCTGCGGGTTATCCTCTTCGCCAAGCTCGCTTGCAATGGCGCGCATCTGCTCGCGCAGCATGTAAACGCGCTGATTTTCATCCATTTGCTCCTGCGCCTTTTGCGAAATCTCACGTTCGAGCGATAAGACTTTGATTTCATCGCTCAAAATATCATTGAGTTTTGCAATGCGCTTTTCCGGGTGGAGCTCGTCGAGAATGCACTGCTTCTGCTCGAAATCGAGCGAGATGTTCGCTGCGATAAAGTCGGCCAAATCACCGCAGTCCTTCTGCTGCATAACGCCGAGCAGAATATCCGGCGGCACCTGACGGAACCAGCGGATGTACTCTTCAAATCTCTCCTGTGCAATGCGGCTGAGCGCCTCCGTTCTTGCGGTGTGGCGTGCGGCGATCGGCTTGCACACGCACACGCTGCCCGTGAGGTACGGCTCATTTTGCACAACGGACATAATCTCCGCGCGCTCGATGCCTTCCACATGCAGCTTGATGCCGTTATCTGCGGTGTGTACCACCTGCTTGATGCGGGCGATGACACCGATTTTATAGAGGTCTTCCGCCATGGGCTCGCTTTCCGAAAGGTCAGTCTGCGTGACGATGAACAGCTCGCGGCTATCCGTATCCAGCGCCGCTTTGGCAGCCAGAACGGACTTTTTTCTGCCGATATCAAACTGCACGATCATGCCGGGGAACACGACGAGTCCGCGTACGGCGAGTACCGGCAGAACTCTCTCTTCCTCAAGTATGGTTTCTTTCATAAAATTATCAAATCCTTATAAATCAGACAAGGCTGCGCAGCAGGGATCGCTGCACAGCCTGTATGATGATCACTATGATGCCGAATCCTTGCGAGCGCGCCGTTTGGGTTGTGTCATTTTGATCTTTACCGGGACGCGGTCGGGATTGTGCACGATTTCAGGCGCAGCGCCGTTCTCTACCGAATCCTTGGTAACGGTGATCTTTTCGATCGTATAATCGCTCGGGACCTCAAACATCAGGTTCTTCAGCGTATCTTCCATAATGGAACGCAGGCCACGGGCGCCGGTCTTGCGGGCAATGGTCTTTTCCGCAATGGCGTCAAGCGCTTCGGGTGTGAACTCCAAATCGACCTTATCAAGGTCAAAGAGCTTCTTATACTGGCTGACAAGGCAGTTTTTCGGCTCTGTGAGGATGCGCACAAGTGCGGCTTTGTCGAGGTCGCTCAGCGCGGTGATGACCGGCAGACGACCGACAAGCTCCGGGATGAGGCCGAACTTGACGAGGTCGTGCGGGGTAACTTCTTTCATCCACTCCGTGTTATCAAGCTCGTCTTTGCTCTTGATGACCGAGTTAAAGCCCAGCGTCTGCGCTTCTGTGCGGCGCTGAATGACGCTTTTAAGGCCGTCGAACGCACCGCCGCAGATGAAGAGGATGTTCGAGGTATCGATGTTGATGACCTCCTGCTGCGGGTGCTTTCTGCCGCCCTTTGGCGGGACGCCGGCAATGGTACCCTCCAGAATTTTGAGCAGTGCCTGCTGCACGCCCTCGCCGCTGACGTCACGCGTGATGGACGGGTTTTCGGACTTTCTGGAGATCTTATCGATCTCATCGACATAGATGATGCCGTGCTCGGCACGCTCAATGTCGTAATCTGCTGCCTGAATGAGACGCAGCAGGATGTTTTCGACGTCTTCGCCGACATAGCCGGCTTCCGTCAGAGTCGTTGCGTCCGCAATGGCGAATGGAACGTCCAAAAGCTTTGCAAGCGTCTGCGCAAGATAGGTCTTGCCGACGCCGGTGGGGCCAAGCAGCAGCACGTTGCTCTTTGCAATCTCCACGCCGCCGTCTTCACCGCTGAAGAAAATGCGCTTATAGTGGTTATAGACCGCCACCGCGAGCGTCATTTTGGCTTCGTCCTGCCCGATGACGTATTCATCGAGCTGCTTTTTGATCTCCTGCGGCTTCGGCAGCACCATTTCGGCGCGCGGCTTGTTTTTCGGCTGCGGGCGGCCGCGGTGGAGAGAATCTTCATCCGCGATGATGTCCATGCAGAGCTCTACGCATTCGTCACAGATATACACGCCGTTGCCGGAGATCAGGCGCTTTGCCTGCGACTGCGGCTTCCCGCAGAAGGAGCAGCGCACTTCGTTATCATTTCCGAAATTATTCGGCATGAAAACACGCCCTTTCGTTATTTCGATTTCGTTGCAATGACCTTATCAATAAGGCCGTATTCCATAGCCTGCTGTGCGGTCATGAAGTTATCGCGCTCCGTATCCTTGCAGATGACTTCGTACGGCTGACCCGTACGCTCTGCGAGGATGGTGTTGAGGCTCTTCTTCATCTGAAGAATACGCTCTGCCTGAATCTGGATATCCGTAGCCTGACCCTGCGCACCGCCGGACGGCTGATGGATCATAATCTCGGCGTTCGGCAGCGCATAGCGCTTGCCCTTTGCGCCGGCAGCCAGCAGGAACGCACCCATGGAAGCTGCCATGCCCATGCAGATGGTGGAAACATCGCACTTGATGTACTGCATGGTATCATAAATCGCCATGCCGGCCGTGATGACGCCGCCGGGGCTGTTGATATACAGGCTGATGTCCTTATCGGGGTCCTGACCCTCGAGATACAGAAGCTGTGCTACGACAAGGCTTGCCGTGGTGTTGTTCACCTCGTCGTTCAGCATGATGATTCTATCGTTGAGAAGACGGGAGAAAATATCGTAGGAACGCTCTCCTCTGCTCGTCTGCTCCACAACATAAGGTACTAAACTCATCGTACAAACTCCTTTCGCGCTTCTTTTGCTTCGCCCGCTGTCCGATGCAGGGACAGCGGGCGAAAGAAGCGATATATGATATGCTGTTACTATAATACTAACCGTAAAGGCGGTAAATTATTCCTCGGTCTTAGCTTCAGCTGTTTCCTCGGTTTTTTCTTCCGCTGCCTTCTTGGTGCTCTTTCTTCTGGTGGTCTTCTTTGCCGGCTTTTCTGCCTTTACGGAAGCGTTTTCCTTAACAAAGTCGATCGCCTTCTGGTTTTTAAGGTCTGCTCTGATCTGCGTCTCTGCAACGAGGTTCTTGATCTGCGCGACTTCCATATTGTACTGCTTTGCGAGTTTCTCGTACTCTTCCTCAACAGCCTCATCGGAAACTTCAAGGTTCTCAAGCTCAGCAATCTTCTCAAGTGCGAGTCTCAGCTTAAGCTGCTTCTCGGACTGCGGTCTGAACTGCTCCTTGATGGCGTTGACGTCCATGCCGGTGTACTTGAGATAGGTCTCGAGGTTCAGCCCCTGAGACTGGAGGCGGTATGCGAAGTTGTTGATGCTCTCCTCAACTTCCTGCTCGTACATCTCTTCCGGAATCTCGCCCTGTACCTTCTCGATGAGTGCATCAAAGATCTGGTTCTCAACGTTCATCTCTTCCTGCTTCTCGCGGTCGCTCTGCAGCTTCTCGCGGAGGCTGTTCTTGTACTCGTCGAGCGTATCGAACTCGCTTACGTCCTTTGCGAACTCATCGTCGAGGGTCGGGAGCTCCTTGCGCTTGATCTGGTGCAGCTTGATCTTGAAGGTCGCGTCCTTGCCCTTGAGCTCTTCTGCCTGATAGTCCTCCGGGAACTTCACGCTGATCTCGAACTCGTCGCCGACTTCATGGCCGACGATCTGATCTTCAAAGCCCGGGATAAACTGGCCGGAGCCGAGGGAAAGCTCGAAGCCTTCCGCTTTGCCGCCCTCGAAAGCCTTGCCGTCGCAGAAGCCCTCGAAATCGATGACTGCAGTGTCGCCCGTAAGCGCGCCTCTGTTATCGACGTCGACCATTCTGGAGTTTCTGTCCTGCACCTTTACGAGCTCTGCGCTGACGTCCTCATCCGTAACTTCGACATTTTTCTTCGTAGCCTCGATGCCCTTGTAGCCTTCAATGGTAATCACCGGCTTCACAACAACGGTGAGCTTCAGCTCGATGCCGTTCTCGCGGGAAACGGAGGTAACGTCCGCATTGGAAACTGCGATGACTTCCAGACCGGAAGCTTCGATAGCGTCCTGCATAGCCGGGCGATAGAGCTTGTCCACAGCAGCTTCAAAGAACACGTTTTCGCCGTACATCTTCTCGATGACGGATCTCGGAGCATGACCCTTGCGGAAGCCCGGAACAGACATCTTCTTGCCCTCGGTCTTTGCGACCTCGGAGAGTGCTTTGTTGAAATCTTCAGCGGAGATTTCGACCTCCAGCTCATACTTGTTGGTTTCGGTTTTGTTGGTTGCCTTTAAGTTCATTTCCTTCTATCCTCTCAAAAATAAATTACAATTTTATTTGGAACACGCGGGCGGATATACCCGTAATGCGCGATACCTTTTGACATTATAGCACACCTGTGCCGAATATTCCAGACAAACCTTTGAATTTTTTGATATTTTATAATTTGTTAAAAATTCAGCCGATTTCTGCGTCTTTTCGCACCAATTTCGGGGTGAAACGGATATAATCACACGAGACAAGGTGCATTTTTATGCCCCCATATTCACCAAGCGGCGCTTTTTTTGCGGCGTGATCGCCGTGAATGTGCCCGTAGTAGCACTCCTTTACGCCGTACGCCTGCATCGTATCCAGCAATTCCCGGCACTGTGCGGTATCGTACGCCGGCGGGTAATGCAGGAACACGACGGGTGTGCCGCCGAGGGCTTTTGCGGCGTTTAAGGACGCGATGAGACGCCCGTTTTCGCGCGCGACGATTTTTTTATCCTCTGCCGTTTCGGCGTTATAGAGCCAGCCGCGCGTGCCGCAGACCGTAATGTCCCCCACACGCTCGGCGGAATTGAACACGAGCTGCATCGTTTTGAAGCCCTTTTGCGCAAAGAATGTCTCGATCTTGTTGCGCGTGGACCACCAGTAATCGTGGTTGCCTTTTAACAATAGCTTTTTGCCCGGCAGACTTTCGATGAACGCGAAATCCTTTCCGGTCTCTTCCAGCCGCATGCCCCAGGAAATATCCCCGGCGATGACAACGGTATCCTCTTCGGTAACGAGGGCGCGCCAGTTTTTCTCCAGCCGCTCCACATAGTTTTTCCAGCCGCGGAACACATCCATCGGCTTATCTGTACCAAGGGAAAGGTGCAGATCGGCGATCGCGTACAGCGCCATTTTACACTCTGACCGTTTCGCGCACAAAATCTGCCATATCGGCAGCGGCGCAGGTGTTTTCAAAGCGGACGGGCTTCGTCCTTAACGATGTGATTGGCACAGGGATCTTTGTGTTTGAAAGCTTCGCGAGCAGTTCGGCCTCCGCAAACGGATCTGCGGGCTTTTCGCAATCGAACGCGTCGAGCACGCTGTCCGGGAATTTATACGGGCTTGCAGTGGAAGCAATGACGGCGGGCGTGTTGTCGCCGGTCTCTTTCAAATACTGCTCGTAAACGCCGACCGCGACCGCCGTGTGCGTATCGCACAGGTAGCCGTCTTTTTCAAACGTATTGCGGATGACTTCAACGGTTTCCTTATCATCGCAGCAGCCGCCGTAGAACAGCGCGCGTACGGCATCGGCCGTTGCGGCGTCTACGGTGTATGCGCCGCCGCTTTGCAGGGCGTTCATCCAGCCCGTGAGCTTTTCGGTGTCTTCGCCGCACAAGTGGTAGAGCAGTCTTTCCAGATTGCTGGAGACCAGAATATCCATGGACGGCGAAATGGTGGTATAAAACGCGCGCTTTTTGTCGTACGTACCGGTGCGGATAAAATCCGTCAGCACGTTGTTGCTGTTCGACGCGCAGATAAACTTGTGTACCGGTAGACCCATGCACTTTGCATAGTAGGAAGCGAGGATGTTGCCGAAGTTGCCCGTGGGCACGACGACGTTGATTGCATCGCCCATCTTAATCTTCTTCGCATTCACAAGGTCGAGGTACGCGGAGAAATAGTAGACGATCTGCGGCAGCAAGCGACCCCAATTGATAGAGTTCGCACTGGAGAACATCTTGTTGTGCTGCGCAAGCTCGGCCTTGAGCGCGGGATCGGTGAAAATTTTCTTCACGCCGGTCTGTGCGTCGTCAAAGTTGCCGTGGATAGCGCACACGCAGACGTTTTCGCCCTCCTGCGTGTTCATCTGGCGCTTCTGCATGGGACTGACGCCGTTTTCGGGGTAGAACACGATCATCTCCGTGCCCGCGACGTCCTTAAATCCCTCGAGTGCCGCCTTGCCGGTATCGCCGGATGTTGCGACCAGTATGACCGCCGTTTTTCCATCCGCCGTCTTTTTAAGCGAGCGGGTCAAAAGGTGCGGCAGAATTTGCAGCGCCATGTCTTTAAACGCGCAGGTTGGGCCGTGCCACAGCTCTAAAATATGTTTATTTTCGCCGTGTTTATCGAGAGACACGACCGGTGCGGGGGTGTTATCGTCAAACTTACCGCCGCCGTAAGCGCTTTCGGCGCACGCTTTAATCTCCTCCGGGGTGAAATCCGTCAGAAAGCGCGAAAGCACGTACTCGGCACGGCCGATATAGTCGAGCCCGAGCATGTCGTTTAAGTCTGCTTTCGGGAAGCTCTGCGGAACAAAAAGCCCCCCCTCCTCGGAGATACCCTGTGCGATGGCCTGCGCCGCCGTCACCTGAAGCGCGGCGTTTCGTGTGCTGTTGTAATTCATGGCATCCGCCTCCTAAATCAAGTCAGTCGTATTATACTGTATTCAGGCGTTCCTGTCAAAGCGTTTGAAGAAAGACGCCGCATTTTCAAAGAAAATTTTATCCACAAGCGCTTCCGGCAGATTATGACGCAGGAAAACGTTTGCAATGTCCTCTACGGATTCGAGACCTGTGATGCCATGCGGCATGTCGGAGCCGTCAAAATCGCTGCCCATGGCGATGACGTCCGCGCCGCCGAGAGACAGGAAGTGCTCTGCGTGCGCGAACAGGTCTTCAATGTCCGCCTTTGCCGGGTCATCGTTCAAGAATGCTTTGAAGTAGTTGAGACCCACAAGGCCGCCGCGGTTGCAGATGATGCGGAACTGGTCGTCTGTGAGGTTTCTCGGGTGCTTGCAGAGCACCTTGGAGTTCGAGTGCGTCGCGATGAACGGGCGTTCGGTGTTTTCGGCCACATCGTAAAAGAGTGCTTCGGAAGCGTGAGAAACGTCAATAACGATGCCCTCTTTTTCCATTTCCTTCACGGCGAGCTTGCCGAACGGCGTAAGGCCGAACTTATCGCCGGACATGACGCCGCTGCCGATCTCATTGCTGCCGTTCCATGTGAGCGTCATAACACGCACGCCGTTTTCGCGCAGGTGGTGAATATTCTTGAGATCGCCGGCAACGGCAGAGCCGCCCTCTACGGTCAAAATAAACGCCGTGCCCTGCTTGTCGCCGAGCTTTTCGAGGTCTTCCCCGGTTTCGAGCACGGTGAATGCGCCCGTCTCGGCCATTTTACGGAAATAGGCCGCGTGGCGGTCAAAATACTGCAAAGCCGCAGCGCCGCGCACCGAATCGGGCAGCCACACGGCGGCGCACTGCACATACGGCGCAAAGCGGTCACCCTTCTTTACGCTGACGTGCAGGTCATTGTCGATCAAAGATTTGTTTTGGTCAAGGCACGCTACAAGCGTGTCACAGTGCAGGTCAAAATAGCGCATGAAAAGCACCCTTTCGTCATTTTTCGCTTTTGAAAGCGAATTTGATTTTAATAAAAAGCGTTTTCGAGATATTCAATCTTGACTAACGCTCCGTTTTCGGTAAACACGGCAGCGGCGTCAAAGCGCGGCTGCAAATTCGTTTCGTGGTTGATGAGATAATACTGTGCCGTTTTGATGACCTTCGCGCGCTTAGAGGGCGTAATGGCTTCAAACGGGTGGCTGAGGCCGTCTGCGCTGCGGGTCTTCACCTCCACAAACGCAAGGTAACGGTCATTCTGCGCGATGACATCGATCTCGCCGAAGCGGCACTTGAAGTTGCGCTCCACGATCTCGTAGCCTTTTTCTTCCAGATATTCCGCCGTCAGCTGCTCGCCGAGGCGGCCGGAACCGGTGTTTGGCATGCGCACACCTCCTCAGCCCAGAATTTTCTTTAAAAACGTCTTGCGGTGGATGGGGCACGGGCCGAATTCGTGCAGTGCTTCCACATGCACTTTGGTGCCGTAGCCCTTGTGCTTCTCGAAATGATATCCGGGGTATTGCTTTGCGTATTCCAGCATCACGCGGTCTCGGCTGACTTTCGCCAAGATTGATGCTGCCGCGATGCTGGGACTTTTTGCATCGCCCTTGACGATTGTCTCACCCGGCACGGGCATGGGCGGCATACGGTTGCCGTCGATGAGCACATAATCGCACGCTTTCTGCATATTGTCATACGCACGGCGCATGGCGAGATATGTCGCCTGTAAAATGTTAATCTCATCGATCTCTTTTTCGTCCGCAAAGCCGATACCGTAAGCGACGGCATTTTCTTTAATGACGTCAAAGAGCGCCTCACGCTTTTTTTCGCTCAGCTTTTTGGAATCATTGAGGCCGTCGATGACAAGCCCCTCCGGCAGCCACACAGCAGCTGCGTAAACGGGGCCGGCAAGCGGACCGCGGCCGGCTTCATCGATACCGCAGACGGCGGTATAGCCTTTTAAATAGGCTTCATGTTCAAAGGAATAATCCATGGAATTTTCCTTTCCGATATTACTTTAACGGGCGGCCGACAGGCTCTAATGTGATGCGTCCGAGCTTGCCGCCGCGGTATTCGTCCAACACGTTCACGGCTGCGCGCTCGGTATCGATTTCGCCGCCGGAAATGAGCATACCGCGCTTTCTGCCGATGCGCTCCAGAATTTCGTGACCCTTAAGTTCTTCTTCGGGACGAATATCCGTTTTATAACGCGTGTTGACGGCTTCGGGATATAAGTCCTGCAAAAGTTCCAACAGGCGGTAAGAAAGTCCCTCAATGTCGAGAATTTCGTCGCGCACGGCACCGGTGAACGCCAAATGTTCGCCGACGACCGGATCTTCAAACTTCGGCCACAGCACACCCGGGGTATCGAGCAGCTCGAGACCCTTGCCAATCGTGAACCACTGGTTGCGGCGCGTCACGCCCGGTTTATCCTGCACGGCAGCTTTGCCTGCGTTGCCGCCCTTGCAAAGGCGGTTGATGAGCGACGATTTCCCGACATTCGGCACACCGACGACCATGATGCGGATGGGTCTGCCCACCATGCCCTTGCGTTCCCACGCAGCAATCTGCTCACGCAGGATGTTTTTGATCTCCGGCAGCAGGCGGTTTAGGCCCTTGCCGGTCTTGCAGTCGATCGGGATGGCGACAGTTTTATGCTGTTTAAAATAATCCACCCACTCCGCCGTGCGGGCGGGATCTGCCATATCGGATTTATTCAGCAGCACGATTTTGGGCTTATTGCCGATGATACTTTTCAGCACCGGGTTGCGGCTGCTGACGGGGATGCGGGCATCGATAAGCTCCGCGACAATATCCACAAGCTTTAGGCTGCTTTGGATGGCGCGGCGCGTTTTCGCCATGTGGCCCGGAAACCACTGTACCGATTGTACTTCACTCATACTGTATCCTCTCTGGGTATCTTGTTTTCTTAGTTGTTCTCATTCGTTTTCACAAAACCGAAGCGATCGAACGGGTAAAGCGTGAACACGGCTTCGCCCATGATATGGCGCGTGTCGATCATGCCGATCTCCGCATAACGGCTGTCCCTTGATACGGTGCGGTTATCGCCCAAAACGAACACGCAGCCCTTCGGCACGGTCTGCGGGAACACGAGCGCTTCATACCCGTCATACGGATGGAACGTGATGCCGTTTTCAATGCCGAACTGCGTTTCGTTCAGCGCTTCGCCGTCGATATACACGGTGCCGGTGTCGTAATCGATATCGACCGTCTGCCCCTCCGTTGCGATGACGCGCTTGATGATGGGTTCCTCCAAAACGTTCGTGACAACGACCACGGTGCCCTGCTCTATGTCGTGCCCGAGGTTCGTGACAACGACCTTTTCGCCCTCTACAAAATTCGGCAGCATCGACTTGCCCGTGACGGTAACAACACGGAACAGGAACGTGAACACAAGGATGACGGCCACAAGCGCAAAGACGATCTCCTCCAGCCACTCATACATGGAGCGGACGCCTTTAGACGCGGTTTTGATGTTTTTTTCCATGCAGCTTTCACCAATTTCTGTTTTTACAGTGTATTATTTCTATATAAAGTAAAAAAGGGACAAAGTATTGCCCCTTTTACTCCGTTTGCTATTCGATTTAGCGAACCTGGCTCTTGACCTTAGCAGCCTTACCGACGCGGTCACGCAGATAGTAGAGCTTTGCGCGGCGAACACGGCCCTTACGGACAACCGTGATGTTCTTTACGTTCGGGGAATGCAGCGGGAAAACACGCTCCACGCCTACGCCGTAGGAAACACGGCGAACCGTGAAGGTCTCGCCTACACCGGAACCCTTGCGGGCAATAACTGTGCCTTCGAACTGCTGAATTCTTTCACGCTCACCCTCGCGGATGTTTACGTCGATACGGATGGTATCGCCAACGTTGAACTCAGGTGCCTGCTCCTTAACGGAATCGGCAGCAATAAGCTTTAATGCGTCCATTTGATCTTCCTCCTGATAATTTTTCAGACATTCATGCGGTACGCGCCGCAGAGGACTGTCCGCTTCAATGACGCGGTTTGCACCGTGCATTGATCCCCATTGGCAGCGTTTGAGGGCCAACGGATTTCAAATGCTTAAATAGTTTATCACAACATGCGGAAAAAAGCAAGTGTTTTTTAACGGAAACCCGCACAAAGATCGCGAAAAAATGCAGATAAACTGCGCATTATGCGAAAAACAGACGTGATTTTCCGCCGTTTTACTTAAATTCGCGGAACGCGCTGTCGAAAAGCCGCGTGCGCTCCACGCGGACAAGCAACTCGCGGTTCAATACGCGCTCTGCGGCGTCCACAAAGAGCGTCGGGTTAATACCGCCCTGGTTGCCCGCGGGCAGGCGCACCGTCATTTCAAGGCAGTTTGGTTTTTCTTCAAACGTCATGTTTTCAAAGTACGGCTTGATATCGACGATCTTTTCGCCCTTTTTGGAGTGCTTTTTTACCGTAAGCTCCGGCTCGGCAAGCGCGCGCTGCATCTCGCTTTTTTCAAGCGCCGGGTCTTCGCACTCCAGACGCAGGATGTACTCGGCGTTTGCGACATCGTTGCCCTTCATTTCGGGCTCCGTCACCGCCCACACGCGGATGTCGTGCGGCAGGCCGGCGTTCAATTTTTCGATGAGCTCCGGATACGGCATGTCCTCGATGAGGCGAATGTCCATCGATTCGTGACGGCCTTCAAAGCCGAGCGAAAGCGGGGCCGCGAACGTCAAGAACACGTGCGGGTTAAAGCCCTCCGTGTACCACAGCGGCAGCTTTGCTTTGTGGAACGCGCGGGACATGCAGCGGTTTAAATCAAGGTGCGAAATGTACCGTGCCGTGCCGGTTTTGGAAAACCAGACTCTAACATCTTTTCTCAACGCAAAGACCTCCTTTAAAGCAGGCTGCACCGCAGGCAGAGCATTTTTCGCGGCAGTTCGGCGTCGTCTCAGACGCATAGGCGCGTTTACATTCCTCGATGAGAAATTCCTTTTTAATGCCGTAATCGAGGTGATCCCACGGGAAGACCTCATCAAAGCTGCGCTGGCGGTTTGCGTAAAACGCGGGGTCTATGCCGAGATCTTTAAAGACCTGCATCCACGCGTCAAAATCGAAGCAGTCCGCCCAGCCGTCAAAGTGCATGCCGCGCTTATGGGCCTCCAGAATAACGGCGTTCAGTTTGCGGTCACCGCGCGCGAACACGGCTTCGAGAAAACTTGTCTCCGCGCCGTGGTAGTTGACTGTAAGCTTACGGGAGAATGTGGACTCGCGCAGGAGCTTCTGCTTTCTCTCGAGCATTTCGATGGTATCCTGCCCGAACCACTGGAACGGTGTGAACGGCTTCGGCACGAATGCCGCGGCGCTGACCGTAACGGCGACCTTTCTGCCCTTCTGACGGTTTTCCGTCTCGTAGTACCAATCGACGACTTTCTGACCGAGGCCCGGAATGCCCACGACGTCTTCATCGGTCTCGGTCGGCAGGCCGATCATGAAATAGAGCTTCACCTTCGACCAACCGTTGTTGAACGCGATCTGCACGGTGCGTTTGAGCTCTTCTTCCGTGACGTTTTTGTTGATGACGTCACGCATGCGCTGCGTGCCGGCTTCCGGCGCGAACGTCAGACCGCTTTTGCGCACGGACGCAATTTTATCGATGAGCTCCGTGGAGAAGTTATCGACGCGCAGGGACGGCAGAGAAACGCTGACGCGCTCGTCCTCCGACCACGTGTGCAGCGTGTCGAGCAGCTCGAAAAGTCGGCTGTAATCGCTGGTGCTGAGCGAGGAAAGGGAGATTTCATCGTAGCCGGTCGTTTCACACAACCGCTTTGCCTGCCGGTTGATGGTTTCCACACTCTTTTCGCGGAACGGGCGATAGAGGAAGCCTGCCTGGCAGAAGCGGCAGCCGCGAATGCACCCGCGCAGCACTTCAACGACGGCGCGGTCGTGCACGATGTCGAGAAACGGCACAACGAAATTTTCCGGGAAATACATGTTGTCCACATCGTTGCAAACGCGCTTGCGGATAGTCTTCGGCACGCCGGCGTGCGGAATATAGGCTTTCACGGTGCCGTCTTCGTTGTATTCCACATCGTAAAGCGACGGCACGTACACGCCTTCAATCTGCGCCGCTTCCATTAAGAATTCCTGCTTCGTTTTGCCCTCTTTGCGGCACTTGCGGAACAGCTCGATGACCTCCAAATCCACCTCTTCGCCATCACCGAGGAACAGAATGTCAAAGAAATCCGCGATGGGCTCCGGGTTGCAGGCGCACGGGCCGCCGCCGACCACGATGTTTTTGAGTTCCGTGCGGTCGCGGCTCAAAAGCGGCACGCCGGAAAGCTTTAACATATTGAGGATGTTTGTGAAGCTCAGCTCATATTGCAGCGTAAAGCCGATGAAATCGAACTCGCTGACGGGGTCGCCGCTTTCTAAGCCGTAGAGCGGAATGTCGTTTTCAATCATCGCCTGCTCCATGTCGATCCACGGCGCAAACACGCGCTCGCACCAAATGTAATCGACGTTATTGAAGATCGAATACAGAATCTTGATGCCGAGGTGTGACATGCCGATCTCATACGTATCGGGAAAGCAGAACGCAAAGCGTACGTCCACGTCCTCTTTATTTTTAATGACCGAATTCAGCTCACCGCCGACGTAACGTCCCGGCTTCTGCACCTTCGGCAGGATCTTGTCCAGTTTTTTATTCAGCATAAAATTACCTTTCGTTTTGACCTTTGCATAACTTATCTATTTTATTATAACCGAACAGCGGGGGAATTTCAACACATGTTCCCCCGCTGTTTCAGAATTAAGTAAAATAAGATGTAAACCGCCAAAAGCAAAAGCGTAAAGTTGTAGCCCGTAGAAATCAAAACCGAAAACCCGAGCGTGCCGAGGGTAAGCGCCAGAAGGACGGACGACACGGTTATTGTGCGCTCGGCCGTTTTTTCACTAAATGTGCCGCACAGCAGACAGTAAAGCGCGGTGCCGCCGTCCAACGGTACGGCGGGCAGCACGTGGAACGCGAACAGCGTGAGCTGCACGGCAGAATAGGCGCGCGGCAGCGGCAAAAGCAGCAGGAAGCTAAGTAGATTTGCAAGCGGCCCCGCAAGCGACACGACGGCGCGACGAAAATCGCCGACGCTTGCCGTCTCCCCCGCCATGTGAATGCCGAGTGCGCCGAACGTGACCGATTTGATCTGCATGCCGCACAGCTTTGCTGCCAGAATGTGCCCTGTCTCATGCACCGCCACCGCCAAAAGCGCGGGCAGCACATGCACACCGCCGTCTAATGTGAGCAGCACGGCCAGCACCGCAAAAAAGCCGAAGCGCAGCGTGAGTACCGTATTATGAATACGGAACGTCATCCTGCAAAATCAAAACAGAGCGGTTCAGCTCCGCGTCGTATTTGGCACGCAGCTCGCCATATAGCTCCGGCAGAAAGCCGCGCAAGAAAAACGCCGCAAGCAAAATGAGCACGCATACAAGCGTTTGGAACACGGTAAGGCAAAAGCCGCCGCTTATGGCTTTCTTTGCGGCGGCTCTGTCCTTCGGCACTTGCGCTTCTGTTTCGGCAGGTATCGGCTCGGACGGCTTTTCCTCGTCGTTTGGTGTGGGCGTTTCGTAAAACTGCATGGTTTCCTCCGCTACAAAATGATGCAGATAAGCCCGTTGCAGCCATCGTTGATGATGCGCTCAATGGTCTCTCGCACCTTGCCGCGCGCATCCTCCGGCATACGGGCGAGCTTATTGTGCATGCCCTCGTTCACAAGCTCATGCAGCGATTTGCCGAAAATGTTGGAGCCCCAAATCTGCGACGGATTTTCCTCAAATTCTTTCAGCAAGTACAGCACAAGATCTTCGGATTGCTGCTCCGAGCCGACGATGGGCGTAACCTCCGTGCGGATGCATGTGCGCATCATATGGATAGACGGTGCGGCCGCTTTCAGGCGAATGCCGAACTTGCCGTTCTGCTTGATGATCTCCGGCTCCTCGAGCGTCAGCTCCTCCATATCGGGCATGACGATGCCGTAACCCGTCTGCATCACGTCGTCATAGGCGCTTTGCAGCTTTGCGAATTTCTTTTTGATCTCGTTCATCTCGATAAGCTTTGTGAGCAGGGCGGTTTCGTCTGCGACCTCCATGCCGGTCTTTTCGCCGAGAATTTTGAAAAACAGCGACGGCATGGGGGTAAGCTCCAGCACGCACGCGCCGCTGCCGAGATCCATGCGCGCGCAGCGGACGGTTTTGAGGTCCTCGCATGCGGCGAGACTACCCGAGACCTGCTGCACCTCGCAGACCCTATGGATATTGCATGCGCCTTTCAGGGTATCGAAAATCTCTTTTTTGAGCCAGTGGTCATCGTCAAGATCGATGATCCAGCCGGGAATGTCGAGTCGAATTTCCCGCACGGGGAACTGATATAAAAGCTTCCCCAAAATGCCCTGAATGTCCTGCTCCGTGATGTCCATGCAGTTCACGGGCAGAACCGGCACGTTATAACGCTCGGAAAGTTCGTTTGCAAGCGCACGGGCTTCGTTCGTATTCGGGTAAACGCAGTTTAATAGCACAATGTACGGGCGGTTCGTGGACTTTAATTCTGCAATGACACGCGCTTCCGCTTCCTCGTATTCCTCGCGCGGTATGTCGCTGATGCTTCCGTCCGTCGTGATGACGAGCCCGATGGTCGAATGCTCCGTGATCACCTTCTGCGTACCGATCTCCGCCGCCATGTTGAACGGGATGGGGTCCTCAAACCACGGTGTGCGCACCATGCGCGGCTGCTCCTCTTCTATGTATCCGAGGGCGCTCGGCACGATGAAGCCCACGCAGTCGATGAGCCGCACCTTAAACTCCGCCGTATCATCCATTTTTACGGTGACGGCCTGTTCAGGGATAAACTTCGGCTCGGTCGTCATGATGGTTCGGCCCGAGGCGGACTGCGGCAGCTCGTCGACGGCACGGTCGCGCGCGGCCTCATCTTCGATGTTCGGGATGACCGTCGTGTCCATAAATTTCTTGATGAAGGTCGATTTGCCCGTGCGCACTGGGCCGACGACGCCGATGTAAATTTCGCCGTTCGTGCGCGACTGCATATCTTTATATACGCTGAATGCTTCCATAGCCATATCCTTTCCGCTGTCTTATTTTCGGCAGATGATCACAGGGCGGTCTTCGCTCAAAACGTCTTCCATACAGTCGTTATGCGTGCGGATGGCGCTGACGCGGGCGTGGTAGCGTTTTGCGATGTCCCAGACCTTTTCGCCGCTTGAAGCGTAATACACCGCCGCGCAGCAGGGCTCCGGCTCGGTGGTCTCATCGAGCTCCGCGCTTTCGAGTGACCGCGCGGCGTATACCACGCGCACCTGTTCTTCCATGCGCAGCTCTGCGGTGCACTCCACCGTGCTGCTGTCCGTAATGACATACTGCACAGATATAATCTCGCCGCGCACACTGCGGCGTCCGACGATTTCTGCGGTATGGACATCGGTGAAATCGAGCATACGCTCCGTGTAGGCAATCTGCTTCTCTTTCGTGCGGTATAAAAGGCACACGGTGAATTTGCCGCGCACGGCGGCGTTTTCTTTTTCGGTAAACGCCGTCAGCGTGAGGCCCTCACACCAAATGTCGAGCACCTGCTCGAGGTCGTTTTCGGGAACGGGTACGTTCTCCTTCACGCGCACGCTGCGCGGCGGCAGCATCTCACAGCGCTCCAGTGAGAGATTCTTGTATTTCGCCGCCCACGCGCCCTTTATGGAATACGCGTCGCACACGGTGCGCACGGTACACGACTTTGTAAACTGCACGCAGAATGTGGGCTTTAGGTAAAGATTCAGCACGGTATACTCGCCCACACCGTCTTCACGCGGCTGCACGGTGCATTCGCCGCCAAGCACGGAGATTTGTACGGTACAGTCCTCCCCCGCGCCGGCGCACTCCACCGTCTGCGTAAACGGCAATATGCACGAAAAGCGCTCCGGCATGGCGGTATCGGAAAACGTGCGGTATAAGATTTCCACACACGCCTTTCCCGTGACGACCGCGCCGCCCGCCTGTGGCTGCACCGTATCGATCTGATACCGCACACTGCAGCGCAAAACGGTCTCAATAGGCGACTTGCCGTTTGGCAGCTCTGCGTTCTGCTCCAAAATAAACGCGTGCATCACGCAGCCCACGGCGCGGGTAACATCGTATTCTTCGCACTTTGTTTCCACACGGTCATCCGAAATGCAGTCTGCAATTTCAAGCTGCCGCACGGCGTAAGCGCGCACGGAAAGTCCCAAAGTAATGTGCAGATCGACCCTGCGGGCGTTCATGGCGCGGCAGGTCATGTGCTGCACGAACGGCTCCGCTTCCGCCGTCACGTTTTCCGCCTGTGCACGCAGCCGCACCGAACAGGTGAACTCCTTTTTCGTATCGAATCCGCGCACGCAGCCGCCTTTTGCATCAAGATATAAAACATGCATGGAAGCGCAGCCGTCGATTGTAAGGCTGTCCCCTGCCGCCGAAACGGACGTGACCTCCGGTGTGACGATACACTTTAAAATCTTCTGGATATCCGCACAGTAATCCGGCAGGGTGTATTCCGTATCCACGGGACACTCCTGCACGCCGTCAAAAATTTGTTCAAAGCCATCATAGCGCTCTGTGTTTGTTTCCATCCGCATAAGCTCTGTAACCTTCCTTTCGCTGCCCTTTGTTTCGCTACATTGTATGAGCGGAAAGCGGACAATATGACCGCCCCTTTAAACGGAAAGTTCACAGTCTGTTCCTTGAAATTAAGGACCTTTCGTGGTATATTCGTGTAGAAGAAAGAAAAAACTGCCGGAGGTTTACTATGTCTCAGGTCACAAAGCGTGCGCTTGTCGCTTCGCTTAAAAATCAGTTGCTTAAAAAGCCGCTCGATAAAGTCACCATCAGCGATATTACAGATGACTGCGGCATCAGCCGCATGACGTTTTACTATCACTTTAAGGATATTTACGACCTCATTGAATGGGCATTTGAGGAAGAAGCCAGTCGCATTTTGGAGGGCAAAAAGGACTACGATACTTGGCAGCAAGGCTACCTGCGCATTTTTGAAGATTTGAACGCAAACAAGCCGTTTATCATGAATGTTTACCGTTCCATCAGCCGTGAAAAGGTGGAAAACTACCTGTACCGCATCACCTATGATCTTCTTATACACGTGATAAACGAAAAAGCCAAAGGCATGAACGTGCGCGACGAAAACAAGGAGTTCCTTGCAAATTTCTATAAATATGCCTTTGTGGGGCTTGTGTTGGACTGGATCAAGCACGACATGAAGGATGACCCAAATATAATCGTCGCCGATCTTTCCGTTGCAATACACGGCAGTGTCTCTGCCGCGCTGGAACGGTACAGAAACGCTTAAATTTGAAATCATACGGGCAGCGCTGTTTGAGAGTATGGCGCTGCCCTTTTTTATCAAACCGCCGTTCGTGATAAAAATTTATACGCATTTGCCGCCGTGTTTAAAAACTGAACACGGCGGCTTTTCTGTATATTGTTTCGCACAAAAAGACATGCTAAGATGTAGACACAAAAACGAAAGAAACACTTTAGGAGGCTTTTTATATGTATTATGCAAGCGGCAACTATGAAGCATTTGCAAGACCGAAGAAACCGGAGGGCGTAGACCAAAAATCGGCGTATATCGTCGGCAGCGGTCTGGCAGCCCTTACAGCAGCGTGCTACCTGGTGCGCGACGGCCAGATGAAAGGCGAGCATGTACACATCCTCGAAAAAGAGCAGCTCGCGGGCGGTGCATGCGACGGCTGGAAGTTTGAAAACGTCGGCTACGTGATGCGCGGCGGCCGTGAAATGGACAACCACTTTGAAGTTATGTGGGACCTGTTCCGTTCCATTCCGTCCATAGAGACCGAGGGCGTTTCCGTTTTGGATGAATATTACTGGCTTAACAAAGAAGACCCGAACTACTCCCTGTGCCGCGCGACCGTGAACCGCGGCGAGGACGCCCACACGGACGGTAAGTTTGATATTTCCGATAAGGGCGCTATGGAGATCATGAAGCTGTTCTTTACGCCGAACGAAGACTTGCAGGACAAGCGCATTACGGACGTATTCGACGACGAGGTGCTGAACTCCAACTTCTGGCTCTACTGGCGCACGATGTTCGCCTTTGAAAACTGGCACTCCGCACTCGAAATGAAGCTGTACATTCAGCGCTTTATCCACCACATCGGCGGTCTGCCGGATTTCAAGGCACTGCGCTTTACAAAGTACAACCAGTATGAGTCCATGATTCTGCCGATGGTGAAGTACCTTGAAAGCTACGGCGTGCAGTTTCACTTCGGCGTGAAGGTCACAAACGTCGAGTTTGACTGTAACGAACAGCGCAAGCTTGCAACGCGCATCGACACGCTGCGCGACGGCAAGGAAGAGCACATCGACCTCACCGAAAACGACCTTGTGTTCATCACGAACGGCGGCTGCGTGGAGAATTCCTCTATCGGTGACCAGAACACGCCGGCTAAGTTCAATACCGAAATCCGCGAGAGCGGCGGCTGGGATATGTGGCGCAAAATTGCCGCGCAGGACCCCTCTTTCGGTCACCCGGATAAGTTCTGCAGCGATCCTGAGCAGACAAACTGGATGAGCGCCACCGTTGAGACGCTCGACGACCGCATCATTCCGTATATCAAGAACATCTGCAAGCGCGACCCGTTCACCGGCAAGGTTGTCACGGGCGGCATTGTTTCCGTAAAGGACTCCTCCTGGCTTTTAAGCTGGACCATCAACCGCCAGCCGCAGTTCAAAGCACAGCCGAAGGGGCACTGCCTTGTGTGGGTCTATGGCCTGTTCTCCGACAAGCCCGGCGATTACGTCAAAAAGCCGATGCGCGAGTGCACCGGCAAGGAGATCTGCATGGAATGGCTGTATCACATCGGTGTACCGGAGGATCAGATTGAAGAGCTTGCGGAGACGAGCGCCAACACCGTGCCGTGCATGATGCCGTATATCACCGCATTCTTCATGCCTCGCGCATACGGCGACCGCCCGGACGTTGTGCCTGCGGGCGCTGTGAACTTCGCGTTCCTCGGTCAGTTCGCCGAAACGAAGCGCGACACCATTTTCACGACGGAATACTCCATGCGTACCGGCATGGAGGCCGTATACACGCTGCTGAACGTGGACCGTGGCGTGCCGGAGGTCTGGGGCAGCGTATACGATTTACGCGCACTACTTGATGCCACCGTTAAACTCCGCGACGGCAAAAAAGTGACCGATATGGACCTCGGCCTCGTCGAGCGCCTTGTTCTGAAAGAAGCGCTGAAGAAAATTGAGCATACGGACATTGAAAAGCTGCTCAAGGAATATAACGTGATCTAAGCTTTCCTAAATTCAATCATAACGTAATACGCAAAAGGCTCACTGTTCCCCGCAGTGAGCCTTTTTGTTATGTGCAGTTTTGTGTTATGTCTCTTGCGGCAGCTTTCTGATGCCGAACATATGCCGCAGCATGAAGCCGATGAACCCTTTGCCGTTGACGATGACGACCTTCATAAAATACCGTTCCTTTCCGAGATCATAATGTGCGCAGCACCGCTACGCCGAGTGCGACAAGAATCACGGCGGCGATGAACAGCACGAGCCCCTCCGGGGAGATTTGTGCAAGCACCATGCCGAGCCCGAATGAAACGGCGCACAGTGCGCGCAGTTTTCGATCCCGAAAGCATGGGTTATTGCAGCATTTCGGCATTCGCATAGAAAAGCACCTCCGTTTACCGAAGCTCCCTTACGGGGTCATTCCAGTATATACGGAGGTGCATCATTTGGTTACGGATTATTTTTCGGTATCTTTTTTGTCTTCCGTTTCGGGCAGGCGGCTTTGAATCTCGCTTTGCGGCGGTTCTGCCGGCATATCCTTCGGCGTGTAGACAATGACGAGCGCACAGCCGATGTTCACGCGAATTTCCGCGCGGTTGGAGATAATGCAGTTGCTCACGCCCATTAAAGACGAACCCGCAGTGAGGTCTTTTTTCTCCAGCGGATACTGAAGGCCCTCATACGTCAGGTTGCAGGAAGAGCCGTCAAACGGGAACACGGAGACCGTGGCGCCTTTCAGCTCCGTCAGCACAATACGCCCGCAGCGCACAACGAACACCTTGGTGTCTTCCGTACACAGCACCGCGCTGCCGCCGTGCTTGGAGATATACAAAAGCACATCGAGGTTCGCCATGGAGTGATCGAAGCGGTCGCCGCCGAGGCCGCCGATAAGCACAAATGTCTTGTAGCCGAGCTTCTGCCCCACCATGACGGCGCCCATCATATCGGTAACGTCCTTTTCAACGGGGAGCTTAATGGTGCGGATTGTCTCCGGCGGGCGCTTTGCGGCGGAGTCAAAATCGCCAATGACAAGGTCGGGGCGAACGCCGTACCGCACAGCGGTGTCGTAGCCCGCATCCGCACAGATGACGTAGTGCTCTTTCGGATCGAATTCTTCAAAAACGGCGCCGGACGCCAGCGGAGCCGCGCCGATGATCATACATTTTTTGTCTTTGATAACTGCCATTCCTTTATGTCCTTCACTTCGTTATACATTGCAATGTAACTGTCTATGCGGGAGCGGGAAATTTTTCCCTCTTCCACAGCCTTCAATACCGCGCAGCCTTTTTCGCAGGTATGCGAGCAGGAGGTAAATCTGCATTCGCCGAGGTACGGCGCAAACTCCCTGAATCCCTCCGGCAGCTCTTCCTTGCGGAACAACTCGTAACGCTCGATATCCATGGTGGAAAAGCCGGGCGTATCGGCCACATAGCCGCCCTCCACGGGGTACAGCTCCACGTGACGCGTGGTGTGGCGGCCGCGGCCGAGCTTTTTGCTGGTCTCACCCGTTGCAAGCTCCAGCTCCGGCACAAGCAGGTTCAAAAGCGTGGATTTGCCCACGCCGGAGTTACCCGTAAATGCGGAGATGCAGCCCGTAAGCTCCGGGCGCAGGTCATCCACGCCCACGCCGTCCGCCGCCGAGACGAAGTAGCACCGAATGCCGATGCTGCCGTAAATGTCTTTCAGCTCCGTCGTATCGCTTAGGTCGGTCTTTGTGAACACGAGCACAGGCTCGATGCCCTTTAGCTCCGCCGCGGCGATGGTTTTATCGATGATGAGGGTGCTGGGCTGTGGGTCGCAGACGGAAGACACAACAAACAGCTTATCGAGGTTTGCAAGCGGCGGGCGCACAAGAAAGTTTTTGCGCGGCAAAATCTCCTGCACGTAGCCCTCATCGTTCGCGTCCACTTCAATGCGGACGCGGTCGCCGGCATACGGCGAAATTTTATCTTTACGGAACTTGCCTCTTGCGCGGCAGGCGTGCAGCACATCGCCGCACTGCACGTAGTAGAACCCGCCGATGCCCTTGATGACCAGCCCTTCTTTCATTTCGCCCATATTAATCTTCGTGCGCCGTGACCGAGCCGTCGAATTCACTCATGTCACCGCCGTTGTCCGGTGTCGGGGTCGGTTCCGGCTCCGGCGTTGCATACGACTGCTGCGAGGTCACGTTGATGCTCTGCGTGGTGTAATCAATCTCCGCCGTGATATACTGCTGGTCGTTCAGCGTGATGACAAGGTTCGCGCGGCCTTTGCCCGTGAACGTCATGTTGGAGTACGGAGAAGTTGAGGGGTTCACCGTGCGCGTCTCAATGAGTGTACCGTCCACGTAGATCTTCATCGTAAGATCATCCGATACGCCGCCGGGCAACGGAATATCGTAATAGACATCTTTCTGTGCGCCCTTGCCGGAGCTGACCGTTACGGTGACGACCGAGCCCTTCTTCGCCTTTTCGCCCTCGTTCGGGGAAACGGAAAGCACAGTGTTTTCGTCCTTGTCGCTCTCGTCGTCGTATTCCGCTGTGACCACAAAGCCTGCGGCCTCCAGCTCCTCTTTCGCGGTGCTGTACTGGTAACCGACGATGTTCGGGATCACGGCGCTTTCCGTAGACGGGCCGGAGCTGACGTAGATCGTGACCGTGGTGCCGGTGGAAACGGTGGAGCCTGCCGCCGGGTCAGTCTTGACGACATAGCCGACTGCGGTGTCGTCATCGGCGACCGCCTGAATCTTCGGCGAAAGCTTCAGTGCCTTCAGCGTGTCATACGCATCCTGCTGCTTATAGCCCTTCACGTCCTCCACAACGACCTGCTCGGCCTCGCCGTTGACGGTGAGGGAAACGGTCTTGCCCTTTTTCACGGTCATGCCGGCCGCCGGGGTCTGGCGCAGCACCTCGCCCGGCTGCTTGCTGGGCACATTGCCGTAGGTGATCTCAAACTCAAGGTCGGCGTAGTCCGAATTATCCTTAATGTCGGTGTCATAGATCATGCCGTCAAAGTTCGGCAGGACGATCTCATCGGAGGTCGTGTTCGTGGAAGCCGTCAGCTTCTGGAAATAGCGCCAGCCGAAAATGCCGCCGACCACAAGGGCCACAACGATGACCGCCGCCACGATGCCCTTGATGATATTGGAAGCGCGCGCGCCGTTTTTGGAGCGCACATATTCTTCTTCGTACTCGTAGTTATCGTTATACTTCTGCGGCGCTGCGTTCTGCTGCACGTCGCCGTAAATATCCGCAGAGGTGCCCGCATAGGCGCGGTCCACCTGCTCGCCGTAGTGGAACACGATCTCCGGGTTGCGGCGGAAGCGCTCCACGTCCTCCAGCATATCCGCAGCCGAGGGGAAGCGCTGCGCCGGGTTTTTCTCCATGGCGTGCATGGTGATCTCCTCAAGGCCCTTCGGAATGGACGGGTTGATGCGTGAGGGCGGCGTGGGCTCTGCCTGCATCTGCATGATGGCGACGGAGACCGCGTTATCCGCGACAAACGGCAGCTGACCGGTGAGCATCTCGTACAGCATGACGCCGACGGAATAAATATCGGCCTTATCATTGATATAGCCGCCGCGCGCCTGCTCCGGCGCGATATAGTGCACAGAGCCGATGGCCTTGTCGGTCATGGTCTGCGTTTCTGCCTGCGAGAAGCGTGCGATACCGAAATCCGTCACCTTAATGGTGCCGTCCTCAAGCAGCATGATGTTCTGCGGCTTGATGTCTCTGTGAATGATGCCCTTTTCGTGGGCGTGCTGCAAAGCGCGGAGGATCTGCACCGTAAAGTACAGCGCCTCTCTCCATTTGATCTCGCCCTGCTGCTCAATGTACTGCTTCAAGGTGATGCCGTCAATGTACTCCATGACGATATACTGGATGCGGTCGCCGAAGCTGACGTCATAGACCTTGACGATATTCGGGTGCGAAAGCACCGCAATGGCTTTCGATTCATTGCGGAAACGGCGCAGGAAATCGCTGTTGCCCGCAAGCTCTTCCTTCAAAATTTTAATGGCGACCCAGCGCTTTTCAATGTTGTCATACGCCTTATACACGTATGCCATGCCGCCTACGCCGAGAAGCTCGTGGATCTCGTATCGGCCGTCCAAACGCTTGCCTATATATTTATCCATTCTTTTTCATCCTTTCTCAGCGGTTTTCGATCACCGCGACGGTCACATTATCGCTGCCGCCCTTGCTGTTTGCGTAGCGGATCAGTTCATCGGCGAGCTCTTCGCCCTGATAGTTGCTGATGAAAAGCAGCAGTGTGTCGCGCTCTAAGTAATTGCTCAGGCCGTCTGTGCAGGAAAGCGCCAGATCGCCCGGCTCAAATTTGTAGCAGCCGTAGTCGCACTCCACTTCAGGGTGCACGCCCACCACGCGCGTGATGAGGTTGCGCTGCGGGTGCACGCGCGCCTCATCCTCTGTGATGGCGCCGCTTTCCACAAGCTGCTGCACAAAGGAGTGGTCGGTCGTGACCTGCTTTACGCCGAGCGCAGTCTTCAAATAGCAGCGGCTGTCGCCTGCGTGGGCAATGTGCAGCACGCCGCCCGCCGCAATGCTGACAACGACCGTGGTGCCCATGCCGTTTAAGGCCGGGTCCTCCTGCGCGCGGTGCAGCACCGCCGCGTTCGCGTCGCTGATCGCGTGCAGCATCATGTCGCGCACTGCGTCTTCTTCCATATCCGGCGTGTAGTTTTCCGTGATCGCTGTGCAGATGGCGTCGCACGCAACACTGCTTGCAATGTTGCCGCCGTTTACGCCGCCCATGCCGTCGCAGACCACGGTCCATGCGCCGCCGTCCGGGTAAGTTCCGCAGCGACAAATGTCCTGGTTAGAGCTGCGCACCTGTCCGATATCCGTTTTGCATACCGCGTACATTAGACTGTACCTCCCTGTTCATTGCGCCGGCGGAGCTGCCCGCAGGACGCTTCTATATCCGATCCGAGCGTGCGCCGGACGGTAGCGGTGATGCCCCGTTTTTCGAGGATCGCCGTGAATTTTCTGAGTCTCTCCTCCCCGCTTTTGCGGTAGCCCGTGCCGGTGACGTCATTTACCGGAATGAGGTTCACGTGGGCGATGATGCCACGCAGGCGGGATGCAAGCTCGTTTGCGCAGGCATCGCTGTCGTTCACACCGCTGATCATAGCGTATTCAAAGGAGATGCGACGGCCCGTTACGTCGGAATAATAGCGGCAGGCTTTTAAGAGCTGCTCCACGTTCCACTTGCGGTTGACCGGCATGGTGCGGCTTCTGATCTCGTCGTTCGGCGCATGCAGCGAAACGGAAAGCGTCAGCTGCAACTTGCGGTCGGCAAGGTCGTAAATTTTTTCGACAAGCCCGCAAGTTGAAAGCGAAATATGCCGCATACCTATATTAAGCCCGTTCTCTGACGAAACAAGCTCCAAAAATCTTAAAACATTCTTATAATTGTCGAGCGGCTCGCCCATGCCCATCAAAACGACATTCGAGATGCGCTCGCCAATGTCCTTCTGCGCCGTTTGGATTTCCGAAATCATCTCACTCGGCAAAAGATCGCGCGAAAAGCCGCTTTTGCCCGTAGCACAGAACGTGCAGCCCATTTTGCAGCCCACCTGTGTGGAAATGCAAATGGAGTAGCCGTGTTTATATTTCATGAGGACGGATTCAATCATCTCACCGTCGTTCAAGCGGAAAAGATACTTTTTGGTGCCGTCTATTTTGGAAACGCGCCGAATGGCGATCTCCGTATTTCGTATTTCAAAGCTTTCTTTTAAAGCAACGCGCAGGTCTTTGGAAAGGTCTGTCATCTCGTCAAACGAGGTCGCGCCGCGCTGATGCAGCCAGCGGTATACCTGCGCTGCGCGGAATTTTTGCAAGCCGCGCAAGGCAAAGTCCTCCTGCAGCTCCGAAAGCAGCATGGATTTTATATCGGTCAACGCTTCGTCTCCTTCCCAGTTTCTGTTTTTCTGCGCATGGCAGCGGCGAAAAAGCCGTCTCCGCCGTGGTCCATGGGCATCATGGTGCGCATGAATTTCGGTTCGTTCACCGTGTGGGATATGCCCTCCGTTTCGGGCAGATCATACGGTTCAAACTCCGGATGGCACTTTAAAAATTCGGTCACCACCGCGCCGTTTTCCGCATTGCGCAACGTGCACGTGGAATAAAACAGCATACCGCCCGGACGTACAAGCTGTGCGGAATGCTCCAAAATTTTGAGCTGCAACGCAGGCAACTCTTTAAAGCTCTCCTGCTTTTTGTAGCGGATTTCCGGCTTGCGTCGAATAACCCCGAGTCCGGAGCACGGCACATCGCACAGCACGCGGTCGTACTGCTTTTCACACACACCGGTCGCGGCATCGCGCACGGCGGCGTGAATGATGCTCAAGCCTAATCTCTCCGCGCCTTTTTTGATGAGGTTCACGCGACCTTTGTATAAATCGAACGCATCGAGCACGCCTGTGTTTTCCATGTATTCCGCAAGCGTGAAGCTCTTGCCGCCCGGCGCTGCACAGACATCCGCAAGCCGCTCTCCGGGCTGCGGTGAAACAAACGCACACAAAAGCTGCGAAGAAAGATCCTGCACATGGAATTTGCCTTCCGCAAAGCCCGGCAAACCGGTAACATCGCCCGTGCCGTGCACGCAAAGGGCGTTTTGGAGCACCGCTTTCTCCGCGGTGTTTTCCGGCAGCGACTCAATCAAATCGTCCACCGTGGTCTTTAGCGGATTTATGCGGATATACGTTTCCGCCCGCTCGGACATAGCCTTTAACAAATCTATGCAAACGGTCTCGCCGTAATCCTTTTTAAAGCTCTCGATGATCGGCTGCGGAATGTTATAGCGAACGCTGAGGTCATCTTCGGGAATGATTACCTCATGCCAACCGCGCGCAAAGCTGCGCAGCACACCGTTCACGAAGTTTTTATACTGCCCGCGCCGATATTCTGCCGCGCACAAAACGGCTTCGTTCACGGCGGCGGAATCCGGCACACGGTCGAGGTACATCATTTGGTACACGGCGATACGCAAAATGTTGAGCACCGTGCCGTCCAGCTTCTGCTTCGGTTTTGCGAGGAACTTGCGAATATAAAAATCGAGCGTCAGACGCTTTTCCAAAACGCCATAGAAAATGGTGGAGGCCAGCGCCGCGTCGCGCGGAGAAAGCTCCGCCGCGCGAATGGCCTTATCGATGACGATGTTCGAGTAGCCCTCGTTTTCCGTCACCTCGGAAAGCGCCGTAAGCGCCGTTTTTCGGGAAGAAGTCGCCATATTACTGAACCTTCGCCTTTGCTTCTATCGCGTGACCGCGCAGATAATCGCTGCCGCGCATACGCTTGCCGTTTTCCGGCTGAATTTCAATGAGATGCACGGCATTTTCGCCGCAGCAAACGGCCATTTCGCCGCCGATCACCGCAATTTCTCCCGGTTCGCCTTTGCCGACAACAACTTTCGTCCTGTGCAGCTTCATGCGCTTGCCCTCTAGCGTGAAAAACGCGGACGGCCACGGGTTCAAACCGCGCACAAGGTCGTGCACGCGCTCGGCGGGCTGTGTCCAGTCGATTGCGCCCATCTCCTTACGGATCATCGGCGCGTGGATTGCTTCCGCATCGTTCTGCGGCTGCGGGGTGATGGTGTCGAGCTTATCAATGGTATCGACGAGCAGCTCAGCACCGAGCACCATCAGGCGGTCGAAAAGCTCGCCTGCAGTCTCGTCTTCACCAATAGGCGTTTCCGCTTTCGCCAGCATGTCGCCGGTGTCTATACCATCTGCCATCTGCATGATGGTCACACCGGTGATTTTATCGCCGTTCAGCACCGCCCACTGGATCGGCGCGGCGCCGCGGTACTTCGGCAGCAAAGAGCCGTGCACGTTGATGCACCCGCGCGGCGGGATGTTCAGCACACGCGGCGGCAGAATTTTTCCATACGCCGCAACAACGATGAGCTCCGGCGCAAGCGCCTTCAAATACGCTATTTCGTCTTCATTATTTTTAAATGTCGTCGGCTGACGCACTTCAATGTTGTGTGCCATTGCCGTTTCTTTTACGGGCGGCGGCAGCAGCTTGTGCCCCCTGCCCTTCGGCTTATCCGGCTGGGTATAGACCGCCAAAATCTCATGGCCGCGCTCCAGAAGCGCGTTGAGGCTCGGTACGGCAAAATCCGGTGTGCCCATGAATACGATGCGCATGGAAATTCCTCCTTTTTCTCTAAATTCTGTCTTAACTTTCCAACTCGTCCGGCTCCAGCATGCGGCTGGCGCGCGTGACAAAGCATACGCCGTTCAGGTGGTCAATTTCATGGCAGAACGCGCGGGCCAGCAGCTCTGTGCCGCTGATTTCAAACGTTTTGCCGTTTCTGTCCTGTGCGCGGACGGTGACGTTCATCGGGCGCTTGACCATGCCAAACTCACCTGGGAACGAGAGGCAGCCCTCTGCGCCGTCCTGCTCGCCGGAGGTTTTGATGATTTCCGGGTTGATAAGCTCAATGCGGCCCTCGCCGACATCGATAACGACGATGCGGCGCAGCAAACCGACCTGCGGTGCAGCAAGGCCGACGCCGTTTGCGGCCTCCATCGTCTCGTACATATCGTCAAGCAGCGTACAAAGCTTCTCGTCGAATTTTTCGACCGGGCGGCACATTTTGGTCAGCACGTCGTCGCCCCTTTTCACAATATTTCTAAGCGCCATTTGCGGCACTCCTTTCCTGTGAATTTAAATTTCTGTTACAAAATCGCATCGGGGTTCGGGTCTGCATACGCGGTGACGCTCAAAAAGCGCTTATCGCTTGAAAACGCGCTCAAAAGCATCGCAATGGCATCCCGAAACGCCTTGGAATTCTTGTATTTCATGATAATCTTATATCGGTATTTGCCGCCCATACGTGATACGGATGCCGCAGAGGCGCGTAATAAACGCAGCGGCAAGTTGGGATAGTCCCGGCGGAACGTCTCTGCAAGCAGCGCGGAGAAATGCTCCGCTGCCGCACGCACGGTGTCTTCCTTTTCGCCCACAAAGCCGATTTGCAAAAGATCCGCAAACGGCGGATACAGCATGGCCCTTCTGAAACGAATTTCCGTTTCAAAAAAGCTTTCGTAATCCTGCGCGGCGGCAAGGTGCAGGTACGGGTTTTCCGGCACATGCGTTTGAATGAGCGCCGTGCCGCGGTAGCGCCCGCGCCCCGCACGCCCCACGACCTGTGTAAGCAAGTCGAATGTGCGCTCGTTGCTGCGGTAATCATCGCTGTATAAGGACTGATCTGCCGAAAGTACGCCGACAAGCGTGACGTTCTCAAAATCAAGCCCCTTTGCAACCATCTGTGTGCCGATCATGATGTCATACTCGCCGTTTGCAAATGCGTTGAGCTTCTTTTCAAGTGCGTATTTGTTCGCGGTGGTATCGGTATCCACGCGCAGGATGCGCGCCTCCGGGAACGCCTCCCGCAGCTGATCCTCCGCCTTCTGCGTGCCGCCGCCGGAAAAGGTCAGCTCACCGCCGCACGCCTTACAGCGCACGTAAGCAGGTTCGGAATGGCCGCAGTAGTGGCACATCAGGCGGTTATTCGCCGCGTGGTATGTCATGGAAATGGAGCAGTTCGGGCACGCGGCGACCGTTTTGCAGTCCTTGCACACGGCATACGTGTGGTAGCCGCGGCGGTTGAGCAGCAAAATGGACTGCCTGCCCGCGCGGATATTTTCGGAGACCGCACGCGCCAGCGCCATGCTGATCATCGGCTTGCCGCGGTAGAGATCTTCGTTGTTCATATCGACAAGCTGCACCGTAGGCACAACGGCATCGCCGTAGCGGTGGTGCAGCGCGTGGTAGCGGTACTTGCCGCTTTGCGCCATGTAGTAGGACTCAACAGACGGCGTAGCGGAGCATAAAAGGCAGTAAGCGCGGTTATAATTCACGCGAAACTTCGCGATGTCCCGTGCGTGGTAGCGCGGCGTGCTCTCCGATTTATACGTGCTCTCTTGCTCCTCGTCCATGACGATGAGCCCGAGATTCTGCACAGGCGCGAACACGGCAGAGCGCGTGCCGACGACAATTTTCGCCTTGCCGGTGCGCACGCGCTTCCACTCATCCATGCGCTCGCCAACGGAAAGCCCGCTGTGGAAAACCGCAACGGTATCGCCGAACGCCGCCGTAAACACGGCAAGCGTCTGCGGGGTAAGAGAAATCTCCGGCACCGTGACGATGACGCCCTTGCCAACAGTAAGCACATGGCGAATGACATGCAGGAACACGGCGGTTTTACCGGAGCCCGTCACACCGTAGAGCAGACCGACCATCGGTTCTGCCGCATCGCATTCGCGCAGAATGTCATTTGCCACATTCATCTGCTCTGCCGAAAGCGTCTGCGGCAGCCTGATATCTGCCATTTCCTGCTTTGGGCGTCGGAAGCGCTCGACTTCAAAAATCTCCGCTGCGCCCTTATCGGCAAGCGTGCGGATGATACCCGCACTCACGCCGGTATAGTAGCTCAGCTCGCGCACGGTTACGGTGCCGATGGCGCACAGCGTATCGAACGCGCTTTGCTGCTTCGGAGTCAGCTTGCTGGAAAAATCCGGCACGGCACAGACCATGCGCGTAGTGGCATCCGCCGCGTTGCGGGACGCCGCGTTTTCGCGTATGACCGTGCCGTTTTCGAGCAGCGAAAGCAGATCGCTGCTTTTTTCTTCTATGCCGAGCCTTTCGGTGAGTTCTGCGCCGGTAAGTCCGTTTTTTGCCGCCGTCAGCGCCACGATAATCTGCCACGCGGTATCCGTGAACGCTTCGCGGTCATAGTTTTTGAATGCGGCATTCATGCGATAGCGGTTTACGAGCTTATAGCCGATGCCGGCGGGAATCATGACCTTTACGGCATCGTACAGCGTGCAGAAGCAGCGGCTTTTCATCCATGGGATGAGCGCCAGCATTTCGTCATCCAAAAGCGGCTCTTTGTCCAAAACAGACGCGATGGCTTTCAGCTTTTGCCCTGCGCCGCTTTCATACGACGTAGAGAGCACCATGGCAACGCGCGTGCGGTTGCCTGCGCCGAACGGCACAGTAACGCGTACGCCCGGACGTACCGCCGTTTCCAATGCCTGCGGCACACTATACGTAAACGGCTTATCAAACCGATATGTGGTATTCTCCAAGGCCAACTGCGCCAGCAAAGCAAAAACTCCCTTTACGGTAAATTAGCCGTCAATCTCGTCCGGCTCGATGATCTTATACTTCTCATCGACGAAGTCCTGCACGGCCAGATCAACCGGCTTTTCAACGATGATTTCATTGTTGTCTTCCGCTTCCTGTGTAATTTCTCTTGCGCGCTTTGCAACGGCGATAACAACGGAATAATAGCTCTTGTGCGGGGTTTTAATGATGTTACAGGACGGTTTAAGCATGGTTCAGGATCCTTTCTTCTATATCTTTTTCGCGGGAAACACGCAGCTTCTCCGCGGCTAAAATGGCTTCTATATCAAGCACGGCCTGTTCGACCGTGTCGTTGATGACGGCGTAATCGTAATCTTTTACGCAGCGGATCTCGTCTGCCGCGGCAGCGAGGCGCTTCTCTATAACTTCTTCTGTTTCGGTGCCTCTGCCGCGCAGACGCTTTTCAAGCACCTTTAAGGACGGCGGCAGGATGAAAAGGCTCACGCAGTCCGGCGCGACTTTTTTAATCTGTCTGCCGCCCTGCACCTCAATTTCAAGCACGACATCGCGCCCTTCCTCAAGCCACTTTTCAACCGGCGCTTTCGGCGTGCCGTAGAAGTTGTCGCAATATTCTGCATATTCGAGCATTGCATGGTTTTCGATGTTCGTTTTGAACTCGTCTTTTGTGATGAAGTAATAGTGCACGCCGTGTTCCTCCCCCGGGCGCGGGGCGCGCGTGGTGGCGGAAACGGACATTTTAAGATTCTCATTGCGGCGGAACAATTCTTTTAAAATGGTCCCCTTGCCGCCGCCGGAGGGCGATGAAACGACAACAAGCAGTCCTCTTTTTTTCATCGGAAACATTCCTTTCTTTTCCGTTATTTATACATTCTGGGCTTCCGCTTCAACGGGGTCTTCTGCTTTTTCGCCGGTGTTAAAGCGGTTTGCAACGGTCTCCAGCTGCAAAGCGGAAAGCACCACATGGTCACTGTCCATGATGATGACGGTGCGCGTTTTTCTGCCGCACGTGGCATCGATCAAGGCGCCGCGTTCCCTTGAATCCTGCACGATGCGCTTAATCGGAGCGGATTCCGGGCTGACAATGGCGATCATGCGCTCTGCGGAAATCATGTTGCCAAAGCCGATGTTCACAAGCTGCATAATAAACGCTCCTTACTCGATGTTCTGGATCTGCTCGCGAATCTTTTCAATCTCGGCCTTGATATCCACCACCATGTAGGCGATCTTGGAATCGCTGGCCTTCGAGCCGATCGTATTCGCTTCGCGGTTCATTTCCTGTACAAGAAAATCCATTTTTCGACCGGAGGGCTCTTCGGCGCTCAAGAACGCCTTAAGCTGGTCGAAATGGCTGCGCAGACGCACGGTTTCTTCCGCCACGGCGACCTTATCCGCAAAAATGGCGGCTTCGGTCAAAATGCGCTGCTCGTCGATCGTGGTGTCGTTCAGTACCTCGCGCAGCTTTGCTTCCAGACGCTCGCGGTATTCCGTGACGGTCTCCGGGGAGCGCTCTTCAATCTGCCCGACGATGTTTAAAATCGTCTCTGCACGAGACATGACGTCCTCGTAAAGACGCTGTCCCTCCGTCTCGCGCATTTGAATAAACGCGTCCACCGCTTTTTCAGCAACCTGCTTCACGTCTGCCCAAATGGCTTCCTCATCCTCCGGCGCCTTGTGCACGGAAAAAATATCGGGGTAGCGCGAAAGAGAATTGACGGTAACGGTGTCCGGCAGATGGTAGCGCTCGGAAAGCTCGCGGAACGCCGCAATATAACCCGCGGCAAGCGAGTGGTTCACACTGACGACGACATCCGTGTCCTCCAGTGTCTCAATGCTCAAATAAAAATCGATCTTGCCGCGTGCCACACGGCTCTGCACGTAGGTTTTCAGCTTATCCTCAAGGAATCCGTAGCCGCGCGTCACACGGGGAGAAAACTCAAAATACTTGTGGTTGACCGATTTCAGCTCCGCCGTAATGTGTCTGCCGTTGACGGTTTCTTCGCAGCGGCCGTACCCGGTCATGCTTTTCAGCATAGGATCATCTCTTTTCTAAAATTCTGTCTATGTTTTTCGGGATATTTTGTGTTCCTCACAGAGGACATAGTACCCGACTTTAATTCTATCAAGATATTTTACCATTTTAAGCCGGAAAATGCAACCTATCGCGGGCGAAAATCGGAATTTTCGGAAAAAACAAAACACCGCAGGCAGCAGCCCGCGGCAATTTTGAGGCAATACCGCATAAAGAGGTTTCGCTTTGCGGCATTTTAGGTTTTATTCGTAATGCACGATGAGGCTCATCGGCGCTTCGGCGTGATCTTCCGCAACCGCAAACCCGCGCTGCTTGAAGAAATCAAAAAAATCCGGGAACGCGGTGCGGATGTGATTCATGCCGTTCGTCTCGCCAAACGACGCGGCGGAGCGCATAAGTGTATCGAGCACAAAAGTCGTCATGGGGTCGGGCTTTGCTTTTGTGAAATCGGTCTGCCCGGAGACGGAAAAGCCGTAGAACACAAGCGTGTCGTCTTCAAGCGCGACGACGACATAGCCGAGCGTTTCTTCGCCATCCGTCATCACAAGCACACGGCCGTTATCGGGTGCGCCCTCTGTTTTTGCCAGCAGGGCGGCTTCTTCTGTTTTTTTCGCCATTGGTACGATTTGCAGCATTTTGTTTTTCCTCCTCGCGCTGTGTGTTCTGCGCGTTTCCTTTTTTCTGTGCGGCGGCGCGTAATCTGCGCACTTCGTCCGGGGTCAGGTCACGGAAGCGCCCCTGCGGCAGCATGCCGAGCTTCACCGCGCCGATGGCCGTGCGCTTCAGTCTGGCCACTTCAAGGCCCACTGCTTCACACATGTTGCGGATCTGGCGGTTGCGGCCCTCATGCAGCACGAATTCCAGCACCACGCGGCCGGGCTGCTGCTCCAAAACACGCACGGAAGCCGGGGCGGTCATTCTGCCGTCGATTTCCACACCGACCGCAAGGCGCGTCAGCTGTTCTTCCGTTACGCCGGGGCGCACCGTAACACGGTACACCTTCGGCACATGTGTAGACGGGTGCGCGATGAGGTTTGCAAAATCGCCGTCGTTTGTCATGAGCAGCAAGCCCTCGGAGTCTTTATCAAGACGGCCGATGGGGAATAATCTCACAGGCAGCTCCTCCACAAGCTCGCTGACGCACTTTCTGCCGCGGTCGTCGGACATGGAGGTCAAATAGCCGCGCGGCTTATGCACCATTATGTACACCTTTTCGTCCACGGTCTGCACGCGCTGACCGTCTACGGTAACCTTGTCTTTCTTCACGTCCACCTTGTCGCCGATCTGCGCGCGGACGCCGTTGACCGCAACGCGCCCCGCCGCGATCATCTCCTCTGCCTTGCGGCGCGAAGCGATGCCGCATTCCGCAAGCATCTTTTGCAGTCTTGTATCTTTAGCCATAGTTCAAAACCTTTCTCTGTATCTCTCAATTTATAAATCTTGTGCTTCTCAAAAAGCGGGCGAACCACTTTTGAAGCCACGTGCGTTCGTCCTTTTGCAAAGCACAATCTTCGCTTGAAACAAGCGGTGTTTCCTTTAGAACCTTGCCGTTCACGCTGTATCGCACGCAGCCGATTACGTCGCCTTTTTCTACCGGCGCATACACAAATTGCGGCAGAATACACCCCGCCGTGACCGTCACATCTTTCGGCAAAACGGCGCTTTCCTGCGTTTGGAGCGTGAGACGTATGCACTCTTTTTCACCACCGACAACGGGAAGCGAAATCAACTGAAAGCCCGCCGTATATGTTCGCTCTGCAAGCTGTGCAAAGCCGTAATCGTACAAATTCATGTGGTCGTTCCAGTCGTCCGGGGCATTTAATGTCACACAAATGAGCCGTGCGCCGTCCCGCTCTGCGGAAGACACAAGGCAGCGCCCGGCCTTTTTCGTAAAGCCCGTTTTGATGCCCGTACAGTCCGGGTACAGCTTTAGTAAACGATTGTGATTTTCATACCGCACGGTTTTTTCGGGCGAAATAAACGGCACGGAAAGCGTCGTCTGCCCCACCGCCGCGGCAAACTCTTCATTTTGCATCGCTTCTGCGGCAAGCAGCGCCATGTCATACGCCGTGGAGCCGTGCCCCTCGGCATCGAGCCCCGAGGGCGTGACGAAATGCGTCTGCATCATATGGAGCTCTGCGGCGCGCGCGTTCATTTTCTCGGAAAATGCTTCCGCCGAATCGGACAGATACAGCGCTATCGCATTCGCACCATCGTTGCCGGAGGCCATCATCATGCCGCGGGCGATGTCGCCGAGTGCAAGCTCCTCCCCGGCGCACAGCCCCATCGAGGAGCCCTCCACGCTTATCATTTCCGGCGTGATCGTCACGGGATCACCCCTATGCTCACTTTCAAATGCCAACAGCGCCGTCATGATCTTCGTCGTGCTCGCAACGGGCAGTACCTTGCGGCTGTTCTTTTCAAATAAGACCGTGCCGCTCACGGGCTCATACAGTACGGCGGCATACGCCGAAACGCTTACGGACTCCGCCGTCTCTGCCGAAACCGGCAGACTGCCCCACACAAAAACGACCGCCAGCAAAATACAAAGTATCTTTCGCAAAAATCACCACCTGCCACGGCATGTATACGCGGCAGGCGGCTGGATTATACGATCAATACTGCGGGGGCAGGGAAATATCCTCGTCCTCTTTGTCTTTCTTATCCTTGTTGAAAAGTCCGGCGATCTTGTCCACTACGTCCGGCACACTCGCCACAACGCGATCGACAGACGAAACATACGGCTCAATCTGCAAAATGCGCACATTGCCGTTCGAGATTACCAAAAAAGCAATAGGCTGAATGGTAATGCCCGCGCCGCTGCCGCCGGCAAAGAGGCCCTTTTCCGGCTGCGCTTTAGAAGGCAGGTCGGAGCCGCCGCCTGCAAAGCCGTAGCTCACACGCGAAACAGGGATGACCGTGGTGCCGTCCGGCGCGGTGATGGGATCGCCGATAACGGTGTTAACGTCCACCATTTCCTTGATTTTATCCATGGAAACGCCAAGCAGGTTGTTGACCTTATTTTCACTCATGTTGTTCTCTCCTTTGTATTTGCTGCCGGTGCTGCGGATTTTACGACAGGCTTTCCGGCACTTTGAAATTTATTGTAAAACGGCAATATCGTGCGCAGTATAAACTGCACACCGTGGTGCACGACGAACAGCGGACGCACCGCGCCGCTTGCCGTACATAAAACCTTCGGTTCCTTCACGCTGTAATCGAGATCGACGGAAACACGTCCATGCGGCGACTTGCAGTTTGTTAAGCCGAGCAAGACCGACACAGCCGGGTACACGCCCGCACACACCTCTCCGTACAGGATAGCAATTTCGGCGGCATCTTTCCCGCCGACGAGCACGTATAGGTCGAAATCTTTTAGCTTTATGTGCTTTAAAAGCTTTCCAAAGCGCGTGCCGGTGGCCTTTAACAAATCTTTCGCGAGCGTTAAAAGCCCCGTAAGTCCCTCGGCTTCCTTATATTTTTTCACCTGCCGCAAAAGCGGGTTCGGCTTTTTCTCCTTGGCTTTTTCTTCAGACTTTTTTTCGCTCGGTTTCTTCTCTTTTTTCGGCTCCGGTGCGGGAAGCACGCGGTATTTTAAAAAGAGATACCGTATAAAAACGGTCGCCTCTCCGTTATAGTTCAGATCGAACCGCACAGGGATGCACAGCAGAAGAAAGATCAGCGCGATAAGCCCGAGCAGAATCCATAAAACGATCATGCTTTGTCTGCCCCGTCGTTTTGAGGTGCATTTTCGGTTTCTGCCTCCTGCGGCAAAGGCGGCAGCTCCAAAAGCGAGCGGATACCCATGCAGCGCAGGAAATTTTCCGTCGTGCCGTATAATAGCGGCTTACCGGGAAGGTCGAGTCGCCCGCGCTCTTCAATGAGCGCTTTCTGCACCAGGCTGCCGATGACGCCCGAGCAATCCACGCCGCGCACCTGCTCCACAAACGCTTTCGTGACAGGCTGATTATATGCGATGACCGCCAGCACCTCCATGGCCGCCTGCGAGAGCGGCGCGCTGCTTCTGAGGTCTAACGCTGTGCGCACCGGTGCCAAAAACACGGGATTCACGGCAAACTGCAAGGTGTGGTCTAATTGCAGCAAATGGATGCCGCTTTCTTCCTTATTGTATTTCGCCTGAAGCGTTCGGCTGAGCTCCAGAACGTTCTCTTCCTCGGTGTTAAGCGCCTGCGCCAGCTTATCGATGTCGATCGGGTCGCCGCACGCGAATAAGATTGCCTCCATCATGCCGAGCATTTTCTTTTTATTCAGCTTACTCGCCTCCGTTCGTCAGTTTGATCTCGCAGTCTTCGCCGTCACCGTCCACGCGCAATCGCTTGTCCTTGACAAGCTCCAAAACGGCGAGGAACGCCGCCACGCGCTCCGAGGGGTCGTTTTTGCCGCGGAACAGCTCTTTTAACGACACATGCCGCTTTTTCCACAGGCTGCGCAGCACGAAAACAATTTGCGAAGCCACGGAGACCACACGGCGCGTGATGAGCTTTGAGATGGTGTCCTCCGGCTTCTGCGGCTCCGGCGGCTTCTTTTTGCCGAGCATCGACAAATACGCCGAAAGCAGCTCCTGCGGCTTATGACGGCGCTTATAGGTGAGATCTGCGGGAATATCCGCCTGCGCACGCACGATGCCGTCGAGCGAAAACCGCTCGCGCAGACGCATGGCCGCTTCCTTGCACTGCTGATATTCAAGCAGCTGACCGGTCAGCTCTTGCTTCAATGCCGCTTCTTCTTCCTTTTTCGGCAGCAGCGAAACACTTTTGATGTGCACAAGACGCGCCGCCATCTCAAGGAATTCGCTCGCAACGTCCATATCTGCCGCCTGCATCTCGTGGATCTGCGCCATGTACTGCTCTAAAAGCTCTGCGATGGGAATATCGTAGATATTGAGTTTGTTTTTTGCGATGAGGTTGAGCAGCAGGTCGAGCGGACCCTCAAACACATCGAGCTTATAGGAAAGTGTTTCCGTTTTTTCCATGTTCATACACGATCACAATACGCCGACCAGACGGAACGGCAACGCCGCAAGCCAGCTCACACCGCCGTATACGGCGTTTTCAAGCACACTCAGCGGACCCGTGAGCGCACCGGAAACAATGAGCAGCATGCCGATCATGGAGAGCATGTTCTGGTACTGGTAGAACTTGTAGCGTGCGCGGTCGCTAAGCAGCGCCGCCAGAATTTTGGAGCCGTCAAGCGGCGGCAGCGGCACAAGGTTGAAGACCGCCAGCACCGCGTTGATAAACGAAAAATAGCTGAAGAACAGTAAAATGTAATGCACAAACGCGTTGTACGGCGCAAAAGCCGCAATAGCATAATAGATAACGCAGCTGACATAAGATGCAAGCAGGTTTGCCGCCGGGCCCGCAAGGGACGTGAGTGCCACGCCGGAGCGCGGATTTTTAAAATACCGGCTGTCGATCGGTACGGGCTTTGCCCAACCGATGCCGAAAAGCAAAAGGAACATCGCACCCATCGGGTCAATGCTTGCAAGCGGGTTCAGCGTCAAGCGGCCCTCATACTTTGCGGTAGGGTCACCGAGTTTGTACGCCACCCAACCGTGCGCAAACTCGTGCAGCGGCAGCGCAAGGAAAACGATGACAAGCGTGGCTAAAATCTGAATGATAACGCTGAGCGGATCAACAGCGCCGCCGCGCAGCAAGGTCATGATCGAATTAAAAAGCAAATATAACACCTCTTTCTGTGGGGTGCACCCGAAAACGGTTTCGGATATACCTTATAGAATTATAAAGCATAGAGGACGAAAAAACAATTCTTTTCTGTAAAAACATTCTGTGAACAACTTTTCGTTTTAGCAAAAGATGCGGAAAAGCGAGTTTTTTCAAAATTTAGTTCCCATTTTTAAAAATAAATCTTGCATTTTGCGTTCGTTTCTGCTACAATACTAACGTTGCAATGAAGAATTAGGCACTTTAAGGAGGTGCAGATAGATGGCTAAATGTGAAATTTGCGGAAAGGACGTATCCTTCGGCATCAAGGTTTCCCACTCCCACAGACGTTCCAACAGAACTTGGAAACCGAATATCAGACGAGTAAAGGCACTTGTTAACGGTACACCGAAGCGTGTATACGCCTGCACCCGCTGCTTGCGTTCCGGCAAGGTTACAAGAGCAGTATAAAAGAGCTGGTCAATAAAATTATGGACATCGTTTCGGTGTCCATTTTTTTATTTTCCGTATTTACTTTTTCATCCCGCTGTGATAAATTCCGTTTGTGTTATTCCATCCTCCATCGTTTAGAATGACTTCCTTAATAAGCAAAAGGCGCCGTGCAGGTTTTAAACCACACAGCGCCTTTTTAAGCTTTATTCTGTTTTAAATCAAATCAGGATCAGACAATGCCCTGTGCGAGCATAGCATCTGCGACCTTCACGAAGCCCGCGATGTTTGCGCCCATGACATAATTCTTCGGGTGGCCGTACTTCTCGGCAGCCGCGTCTACGTTTGCAAAGATGTTCTCCATGATGCCCTTCAGCTTTGCGTCAACTTCTTCAAAGCTCCAGGAGAGGCGCTCGCTGTTCTGGCTCATCTCAAGAGCAGAAGTCGCAACGCCGCCTGCGTTTGCAGCCTTGCCCGGTGCAAACAGAACACCGGCCTGCTGGAAGACATTCGTAGCCTCAATGGTGGACGGCATGTTCGCACCCTCGGCAACGACCTGTACGCCGTTCTTGACGAGCGTTTTCGCGTCTTCTTCGTTCAGCTCGTTCTGCGTTGCGCACGGCAGAGCCACATCGCACGGAACCGTCCAAACGCCCTTACCCTCGTGGTATTCGCTGTTCGGTCTGTACTTCTTGTATTCGGTGAGACGTGCACGCTTAACCTCCTTGATCTCCTTGACAGCTGCGAGGTCGATGCCCTCCGCGTCGTAGATCCAGCCGGTGGAATCAGACATGGTAACAACCTTAGCGCCAAGCTGCTGTGCCTTTTCGGTTGCATAAATTGCAACGTTGCCGGCGCCGGAGATAACAACCGTCTTGCCCTTAATATCCATGCCGTTCTTCTTCATCATCGCATCGGTGAAGTACAGCAGGCCGTAGCCCGTCGCTTCCGTACGGGCGAGGGAGCCGCCGTAGGTGAGACCCTTGCCGGTGAGAACGCCTTCATAGCAGTTACGGATTCTCTTATACTGGCCGTAGAGGTAGCCGATTTCTCTGCCGCCTACGCCGATATCGCCCGCCGGTACATCCGTATCAGCGCCGATGTGTCTGTAAAGCTCGGTCATGAAGCTCTGGCAGAACACCATAATCTCGCGGTCACTCTTGCCCTTCGGGTCGAAATCGGAGCCGCCCTTGCCGCCGCCGATGGGCAGGCCAGTCAGGGAGTTCTTGAGAATCTGCTCGAAGCCGAGGAACTTGATGATGCCAAGGTTAACGGACGGGTGCAGACGCAGACCGCCCTTATACGGACCGATCGCAGAGTTGAACTGTACGCGGTAGCCGCGGTTCACATGAACCTTGCCGTTATCGTCGACCCACGGCACGCGGAACATGATCTGGCGCTCCGGCTCGGTGAGACGCTCCAAGATACCGGCAGCCTCATACTGCGGGTTTGCTTCAATGACCGGCTCCAAAGTGGTGAGAACTTCCGTTGCAGCCTGAATGAATTCCGGCTCATTGGAATTAAGCTTTTTAAGGTGTTCCAGCTGTTCGCTTACATAAGACATAACGATCGCTCCTTAGAAAATAGATTGAAAAATAAGAAAAGCACAGGAAACGCAGTTTTCACCTTTAAATCCTGCAAAAAGATCTCCCTTCGGTCTTTTGGGCCTTTTTGCCCGTTTCCTGAAAACGTTTACATTTTACCACAGGTTTTTCGTGTTTTCAATATGTTTTTGCGAAAAATTTCAAAAAAGTTTCAGCACCGCAAAGCGATGAATTTTGAAGGAAACCTATTTCAATTCTGCAAGTTCACTTTCTTTTGTTGTAAAAGCACCAGTATTCTTTCGTCTCATACCCTGAAATTGTACGAATTCTTGCACGGCGGTTTTCGGAAAAAGATTGACATTCGGTGCACTTTTCTATAGAATTAATGTGTATGATAATGCACGGGAGAAAACTTTGCCGTTTTCGGCTTTTCGCCCGCGCCAAACGCTCAATGAAGAAAGGTATGGTAATGTATTATGCAGAAGACCGAATTACTCTACGAGGGCAAAGCAAAGAAAGTTTACGCAACGGAGAACCCGGATTATTGCATCGTTTCCTATAAAGATGACGCGACCGCGTTCAACGGCCTCAAGAAGGGCACCATCGTCGGCAAAGGCGTTGTCAACAACCGTATGTCCAACTTCATGTTCCAGCTGCTTGAAAAGCACGGCATCAAGACCCACTTTGTAGAAGAGCTTTCCGACCGCGACACCGTCGTGCGCAAGGTCAGCATCGTTCCGCTCGAAGTCATCGTCCGCAACAAGGCAGCCGGCAGTCTCTCTAAGCGCCTCGGCCTTGAGGAAGGCACCCCCATGCGCGTACCGGTCCTGGAGTTCTGCTACAAGAACGACGATCTCGGCGACCCGATGGTCAACAATTACCATATCCTCGCTGCCGGCTTTGCAACGCAGGAGGAAATTGATAAGATCAGCTCGATGGCTCTGAAGGTCAACGAGCTCATGCTGGAGTTCTTCAAGAGCATCGGCGTTGACCTCATCGACTTCAAGATCGAATTCGGCAAGACCTCCGACGGCGAGATTATCCTCGCAGACGAGATTTCCCCGGATACCTGCCGCTTCTGGGACATCAACACCCATGAAAAGCTCGATAAGGACCGTTTCCGCCGCGACATGGGCGGTGTGGAAGAGGCTTATGCCGAAATGATGAAGCGCATCGGCCTGAACTGACTGTAAAGCATATAACGAAACGGAGTCCCCGAAAACGCGGAGGCTCCGTTTACGCGGTTTATTGCCGCATTCTCCGTTTGTTATTTATTTAGATTAAAGGAAAAGATAAACATGAGAGATACGTATGAATCCCCCCTGTCCTCCCGCTATGCCGACAAAGAGATGAAGTACCTGTTTTCGCCGGACATGAAGTTCAAGACCTGGCGCCGCCTTTGGATCGCTCTTGCAGAGAGTGAAATGGAGCTCGGTCTGCCGGTCACACAGGAACAGGTCGATGAGCTGAAGGCACACGCCGAGGACATCAACTATGAAGTCGCCGAAGAGCGCGAGCGCCTTGTGCGCCACGACGTGATGAGCCATGTGTATGCCTACGGCCAGCAGTGCCCGAAGGCTGCCGGCATCATCCACCTCGGCGCAACAAGCTGCTATGTCGGTGACAACACCGACATCATCATCATGACGGAAGCCATGAAGATTGTTAGGAAGAAGCTCGTCAATGTCATCCGCATTCTTTCCCATTTTGCGGAAGAATATAAAGACCTGCCCACGCTCGCCTTCACCCACTTCCAGCCGGCACAGCCGACCACCGTGGGCAAGCGCGCCACGCTGTGGATGCAGGAGTTTCTGATGGACCTTGAAGACGTGGAGTATCAGCTCAGCAAAGCGAAGCTGCTCGGCTCCAAGGGCACCACGGGCACACAGGCAAGCTTCCTTGAGCTTTTCGACGGCAACGATGAAATGGCCGCAAAGATCGACGCGAAAATCGCCGAGAAAATGGGCTATGAGAGCTGCTTTGCCGTCTCCGGCCAGACCTACCCGCGTAAGCTTGACAGCCAGATGCTGAACGTTTTGAGCTGCATCGCGCAGAGCGCCGCAAAATTCTCGAACGACATCCGTCTTCTGCAGCACCTGAAGGAAGTGGAAGAGCCGTTTGAGAAGAACCAGATCGGTTCCTCCGCCATGGCGTATAAGCGCAACCCGATGCGCAGCGAGCGTATCGCCTCCCTTGCACGCTACATTGTCGTAGACGCGCTGAACCCGGCGATTACCGCTTCTACGCAGTGGTTTGAGCGCACGCTGGACGACTCCGCGAACAAGCGCATCAGCGTGCCGGAAGCTTTCCTTGCGACCGACGCGATCCTGAACCTTGTAATGAACGTTGCGGACGGCCTTGTGGTTTACCCGAAGGTCATCGAGCAGCACCTCCGCCGCGAGCTGCCGTTCATGGCGACGGAAAACATCATGATGGACGCCGCAAAGCGCGGCGCAGACCGTCAGGAGCTGCACGAGCACGTGCGCGTGCACTCCATGGCAGCCTCTAAGGTCATTAAGGAAGAGGGCGGTGAAAACGACCTTCTGGAGCGCATCGCAAACGACCCGATCTTCGGCGTCACACTCGACGAGCTCAAGGGCATCGTAGACCCACACAAGTATGTCGGCCGCGCACCGCGCCAGACCGAAATTTTCCTTCACGATGTCGTAAAACCGATTCTCGATCGCTATGCAGACACCGAAACAGAGACCGCAGAGATCAATCTGTAATTCACCCCGCCGTTTTAAACGGCTTTGGGAGGAAATAAATATATATTTAGAAAGGCTTGAACTATTATGGTAAAAGCAATCGTCGGCGCCTGCTGGGGCGACGAAGGAAAAGGCAAAATCACCGATATTCTGGCGGAAGATTCCGATATCGTTGTTCGTTTCCAGGGCGGCAGCAACGCCGGCCACACGATCATCAACAATTACGGTCGCTTTGCTCTGCATCAGCTGCCCTCCGGTATTTTTAGAAAGAACATCCTCAATATCATTGGCAACGGCGTTGCGCTCTCCGTTGAAAACTTCATCGACGAGCTCAAGACTGTAACGGAACAGGGCGTTCCGATGCCGAACATCCTCATCTCCAACCGCTGCCAGATCGTTATGCCGTACCACAAAGCACTGGACGGCATGGAAGAAGCCCGTCTGGCTTCTAAGTCCTTTGGTTCCACCAAGAGCGGCATCGCACCGTTCTATTCCGATAAGTACGCAAAGATCGGCTTTCAGGTCAGCGAGCTGTTTGGCAGCAAAGAGGACCTGATGGAGAAGATTGACCATGTGCTCGATCTCAAGAATGTACTCTACACCGACCTTTATAAGGTAGAGCCGCTCGATCGCGAAGAGATTTACGCAAAGCTCATGGAGTATAAGGAACTCATCGCGCCGTATGTGGCCGATACATTCACCATTCTCCACAACGCCGTTAAGGAAGGCAAAACCATTCTGCTCGAGGGTCAGCTCGGCTCCCTGAAGGACCCGGACCTCGGCATTTATCCGATGGTCACCTCCTCCTCCCCGGTCGCCGGCTTCGGCGCTGTCGGCGCAGGTGGCATCCCGCCGTATGAGATCAAAGAGATTTACACGGTCGTTAAGGCGTATTCCAGCGCTGTCGGCGCAGGCGAGTTCGTTTCCGAGATTTTCGGCGATGAAGCGGAAGAGCTGAGAAAGCGCGGCGGCGATAAGGGCGAGTACGGTGCTACCACCGGCCGTCCGCGTCGTGTCGGCTGGCTCGACCTCGTTGCAGCCCGCTATGGATGCCAGGTGCAGGGCGCAACCGGCGTTGCCATGACCGTACTTGATGCACTCGGCTATCTCGATGAGATTCCGGTCTGCGTCGGCTACGAGCTCGACGGCAAGCAGATTGATTACTTCCCGACCACTACGGAACTCAAGCGCTGCAAGCCGATTCTCGAGAAGCTCCCGGGTTGGAAATGCGACATCCGCGGCATCAAGAAGTTCGAGGATCTCCCGGAGAACGCACGTCATTACGTCGAGTTTGCCGAAAAGCACCTCGGTGTTCCGGTCTGCATGGTTTCGAACGGCCCTGCCCGCGAAGACATCATGTATCGTTAATTTAAGATATTCTAAGAAAGCAGGCAGCCCCAAGCCGCCTGCTTTCCCCTACTTTGCATATAAGTAATTGAATATAGTTATATTTTCACTGTACAGGAAATAACCAATTTTGAATTATAAATTCTGAAAGGATGGTTTAGGATATGTGCGGAATCGTCGGTTACATCGGTAACGATCAGGCAGTACCCGTTCTCTTGCAGGGGTTGGAAAAGTTGGAATACCGCGGATATGACTCCGCAGGTGTAGCGGTCTTCTCGGAAGACGGATTGAAAGTTGTAAAATCGAAAGGCCGGCTGCGCGTGCTGAGCGACCTGTTGGACGGCGGCAAAGCACTGACCGGTACGCTCGGCATCGGCCACACGCGCTGGGCGACGCACGGCGCACCGAGCGATGTGAACTCGCACCCGCAGGTGAGCGAGGGCGGTCGTTTTGCCGTTGTGCATAACGGCATCATCGAGAATTATCTCTACCTCAAGCAGCACCTCATGCGCCGCGGCATACAGTTCGTATCGGAAACCGATACGGAGGTTGTCGCGCAGATGCTCGAATACTACGATAAGGGCGACATTCTGGAGACGATTGAAAAGGTCATCTCCAAGGTGGAGGGCAGCTATGCGCTCGGCATCATCAGTGCCGACCACCCGGACTGCATCTACGCGGTACGCAAGGACAGCCCGCTCATCATCGGCATCGGGCAGGGCGAAAATTTCATCGCGTCCGACATTCCCGCGATCTTATCAAAGACGCGTGAGATCTGCCGCTTAAAAGATAACGAAATTGCAGAGCTCACCCGCGACGGCGTGAAGTTCTATAACGCAGACGGCGAGCCGGTCGAAAAAGAGATTGAGCACATCGAGTGGGATATTGAAGCGGCCGAAAAGGGCGGCTTTGAGCATTTCATGATGAAGGAGATCTTCGAGCAGCCGAAAGCCGTGCGTGATACCATTACACCGCGTATCCGCAACGGGCACATCGTGCTTGATGACATCACCTTGACCGCCGAGGAGCTGCGCCGCTTCACAAAAATCAACATCGTGGCATGTGGCACGGCGTACCACGTGGGCGTCGTGGCAAAGTACGCGTTTGAAGAACTGCTGCGCATCCCAGTCGAAGTGGATGTTGCATCTGAGTTCCGTTACCGCGACCCGATCCTCAACGAAAACACGCTCATGATCATCATCAGCCAGTCCGGCGAGACCGCCGATACGCTGGCGGCGCTGCGCGAAGCGAAGCGTGCGGGCTGTCGTGTGCTCTCCGTCGTGAACGTTGTCGGCAGCACCATTGCAACCGAATCGGACGACGTGCTGTATACGTGGGCAGGCCCGGAAATTTCCGTCGCGTCCACAAAAGCATACAGCACGCAGCTTGCGGTCATTTATCTTCTGGCGCTGTACATCGGCGAGCAGCTCGGCAAATTCACGCAGGAGCAGCTCAGTGCATACATCGCGGCGCTCGAAAAGCTGCCGGAGCAGATTGACGAAATGCTGAAGCACAAGGAGAATATTCAGTTCTTTGCTTCCAAGTATTTCAACGCAAGCGACATGTACTTTATCGGCCGCAATGTCGATTACGCCGCGTCTCTGGAGGCTTCCCTCAAACTCAAGGAAATTTCCTACATTCACTCCGAGGCCTACGCCGCGGGCGAGCTCAAGCACGGCCCGATCTCCCTCATCGAAGACGGCACGCTTGTCATCGCACTTGCGACCGACGCCCGCCTCTTTGATAAAATGATGTCGAATATCAAAGAGGTTAAGGCGCGCGGCGCTGTCGTGCTGGGTGTTGCGACGGAAGACAAAAAAGAGATTGCCGGGCAGACGGATATGGTGTTCTACATTCCGAAGACCGCATCGTTCATGCTCCCCTCCCTCTCAGTCATCCCAATGCAGCTGTTTGCGTACTATGTCGCCTCCATGAAGGGCTGCGATATTGATAAGCCGCGCAATCTTGCAAAATCTGTCACAGTGGAGTAAAATAGAATTGTATTCAATCGTTGAACCAACGTATTAAATTCAGGAAGGCAGGGTGTAATATGCCACAAAACGAAAAAGTGCTCGTAGTGGACTTCGGCGGACAGTATAACCAGCTGGTCGCACGCCGCGTCCGCGAGTGCAATGTATACTGCGAGATCGTGTCCTACCGCGTGGGTCTTGACGCCATTCGCGCGCAGAACCCCAAGGGCATCATCTTCACCGGCGGCCCGAACAGCGTTTACGTCGACGGTGCGCCGACCATTGATCCCGCGATTTTCGATCTCGGTATCCCCGTGCTCGGACTTTGCTACGGCTTCCAGCTCATGACGCATCTGCTCGGCGGTCATGTCTGCAAGGCGCCGGAGCGTGAATACGGCAAAACGCTGGTTCACGTCGATACCAAGTCCAAAGTCTTTGAGAACGTCAGCCCGGAGACCATTTGCTGGATGAGCCACAACGACTACGCCGAGACCGCGCCCACAGGCTTCACAATCTCCGCGTATACCGATAACTGCCCGGTCGCCGCCATCGAGCTGCCGGAAAAGAACCTCTACGGCTTCCAGTTCCACCCGGAAGTGCTCCACACGCCGGAAGGCAAGACGATGCTGCACAATTTTGTCTACAACGTCTGCGGCTGCAAGGGCGACTGGGAAATGGGCTCCTTCGTCGAGACGAGCGTCAAGGCGCTGCGTGAGAAGATTGGTGACGGCAAAGTGCTGTGCGCCCTTTCCGGCGGTGTTGATTCCTCCGTTGCGGCAGCCATGCTCTCTAAAGCCGTCGGCAAGCAGCTCACCTGCGTATTCGTCGACCACGGCCTGCTGCGCAAGAACGAGATGGAAGAAGTCTGCGAGGTCTTCGGCCCGAACGGCCAGTTCGAGCTCAATTTCGTCTGCGTCAACGCTCGCCAGCGCTTCTACGATAAGCTCGCCGGCGTATCTGAGCCGGAGAAAAAGCGCAAGATCATCGGCGAAGAGTTCATCCGCGTCTTTGAAGAAGAAGCAAAGAAGATTGGCGCCGTCGATTTCCTCGCGCAGGGCACCATCTACCCCGACGTCGTGGAAAGCGGCCTCGGCGGCGAAAGCACCGTCATCAAGTCGCACCACAACGTAGGCGGTCTGCCGGATTACGTCGATTTCAAGGAGATCGTCGAGCCGCTGCGTGACCTCTTTAAGGACGAGACACGTCAGGCCGGCCGTGAGCTGGGTCTGCCGGAATACCTCGTCAGCCGCCAGCCGTTCCCCGGCCCCGGCCTTGCCATCCGCATCATCGGCGAAGTCACGCCGGATAAGGTCAAGATGGTGCAGGAAGCCGACGCCATCTGGCGCGAGGAGATCGCAAAAGCCGGTCTCGATAAGTGCATCAGCCAGTACTACGCCGCGCTGACCAACATGCGCAGTGTGGGCGTTATGGGCGATGAGCGCACCTACGACTATGCCGTGGCCCTGCGCGCCGTGACCACCACCGATTTCATGACGGCCGAAGCCGCCGAGATTCCGTGGAGCCTGCTCCAAACTGTCACCAGCCGCATCGTCAACGAGGTCCAGCACGTCAACCGCGTCCTCTACGACTGCACCGGCAAACCCCCGGCAACGATCGAATTTGAATAAATTGAGAATCCGAAAAAGCCTAGTGTTTATGCGGGTTTGCGGCATTTCAAGAGGCCTTTTGATAACAAATTGATAACAGTCATATAAATGCGATTATTCTCACTATCAAGTGGTTTGCAGGTAGCGGAATGATTTTCAAGCGGCTTGTATGACTGGTGTTCAGAGCCATACTCTGAATAAATCCATATTATTTATAACGCCCTTAGCTGTGGGTAGTAACTCATAGCTAAGGGCGTTTTGTTGTCTTTATCTTTATTTGTCGGATTGGAGGTGGTCTTTGAAAGCGTCAACAAGAGCGTCGCTAAGTTCCTGCGAGGGAACTTTCGCCCAAAGCTGCGTGGTGTCATATTTCGGGTAGTAATAACGCCATCGGTCATATTCTTCTCTGCTGATTTCCTCGGAAGATAACTTGTCCGCCTGTTCTTTCCAAGCACAGAGCATTTTCAGTAGCTCGGCGGCGTCCTTGCCTTTGTCCTTGTTGACTTTTAAGCAGACCTCTCCGTCTGCTTCGCTGACGGTCAGACCGTAAATATCTTCAAGGGTAAATAAGGTGTGCATAAGTCCGATGTAGCTGTCAATGTCGGGAACAGAGAGAGCCTGTGGGGAAACATCAAGCACCTGCGCCAATGCCGCCGTTAAGTCTGCTTTCGGTGTGCGTGTGCCTGTTTCGTACTGAGCCAAACGCACATCAGCGGACTTTTCGGGAAAACCGACAGCCGTACCGAGATATTTCTGCGTCATACCACGCAGAAGCCTAAAAAAATGTATTCTTTCGCCAATAGCCATAGTGTTTCACTCCTTGCCTTATGTATCTGCAAGTAGTATAGCATATAAGTTTAGGAATTGTCAAGAGAAAATGAAACAAAAAAGTTTAATATTTTCTTGAAAGCCACTTGACAAAAGCAAATATGCTTAGTATAATTAAAGGGCATTAAGCAAATGCGCTTAATAAATGCAACTGAATGACCGTCTGAATGGGATATGTCTTTGCAAGGACTTTCCGAAAAGGAAACGAGCGAAGCAACGCCGCTGAAATGGGGCAGGCACAGAAAAACGACATTCGGGTAAAACGGCAACTTGAAAATTTAATGAAAGGACTGATGATATGGAAAACAAATTCATTCGTGCCGATGATGTGGCACAGGAACTAAGCGTATCAAAGCCCTATGCCTATAAGCTCATCAGAAAGCTGAACGAGGAACTGAAAGCACAGGGATTTATTACGATTGCAGGGCGTGTAAACCGCCAGTATTTTTATGAAAGGCTCTACGGAGCAGGAAAGGAGAGTAAATAATGCCAGTATTCAAAAATGAGGACAACGGCACTTGGTATGTAATGGCGAGATATGTGAACTGGAAAGGCGAACGCAAGCAGAAATGCAAGCGGGGTTTCGCCACAAAGAAAGAAGCGCAGGAATGGGAGCGAATGTTTCAGTTACAAAACTCGTCTGACCTTGATATGAGTTTTGAAGCCTTTACGGAACTGTATATTAACGATGTGAAAAACCGTCTGAAGGAAAATACTTGGCTGACAAAGGAGCATATCATTCGCACGAAGATACTGCCCTACTTTGGCAAACTGAAAATCAGCGAGATTTCCACAAAAGAGATTATCACTTGGCAGAATGAAATGCTTGCTTACCGTGACGAGAAGAAAAAACCGTATAGTATATCCGAAAAAGCAGGAAAAATCAACGACCTTGAAACAATTTCTATGACAGAGCTTTACGACACCGTATATCCAAGCAAGCCGCCGCTGATTGACGGCTTGCTCTATACTGGCACTTATCTCTTTGTCGGTGCGCCGAAGCTCGGCAAAAGTTACCTGATGGCGCAGCTTGCCTATCATATCAGCACAGGCACACCGCTATGGGATTATACCGTCCGAAAAGGAACGGTGCTGTATCTTGCTCTTGAAGATGATTACCGACGCTTGCAGGAACGGCTATACCGAATGTTCGGAACAGACAGCACAGACAATCTTTTCTTCTCTGTTTCAGCCGACAGTCTCGGTAATGGATTGGACGCTCAGTTACAGCGGTTTATGCAGGAACACACCGATACAAGCCTGATTATCATTGACACGCTCCAAAAGGTCAGAGAAGTCGGCGGGGATAATTACAGCTACGCAAACGATTATGAAATCATCACACGGCTGAAACAGTTTGCCGATAAGTACGGCATTTGTATTCTGCTTGTTCATCACACGAGGAAGCAAACAGCGGATGATAAATTTAATATGATTTCGGGAACGACAGGCTTGCTCGGTGCGGCGGATGGGGCGTTTCTTCTGCAAAAAGAGAAACGCACAAGCAACGCCGCCACGCTTGAAGTATCGGGCAGAGATCAGCAAGACCAAAAGCTGTACCTCAATCGCAATACCGAAACTTTGCTGTGGGAGCTGGAACGGACAGAAACGGAGCTTTGGAAAGAACCGCCCGAACCTTTGCTTGAAAAGATAGCGCAATTGCTTTCTTCGGGCAGTAATGAATGGACGGGGACGCCTACGGAGCTTTGCTCTATTCTTCAGCTTGATATTCAGCCTAACGCTCTCACACGAAAGCTGAATATCAATGCGGGGCGTTTGCTAAATGAGTATAAGATTTTCTATGAGAACAGCCGCAGTCGAAGTGAGCGAAAAGTAAAGCTATCCCGATTGGAGCAGGCGTGACGATATGTGACGGTGTGACGATGATTTTAGGGGCGGGTGCGGTATCAAAAATACCGTCACCATCGTCACACACCGTCACAAAAGTTTAGACGGGGTTGTAAGGGTGTCCTTTTCAAAGGACAGCCCTTACCTCTCGGAGAGCGCAAAACCTGCTTGCAGGTTGCATTTTTGTTGGCGAAGCTGACAAAAGTGCTTTTGCGTTACTCTTGGCAAGAGTAACAGAACCACTAACCGAAAAGAAAGGGCGTGATAAAATGCAAAGAACAATTAGTGCAATGGTCGGAAAGGGCTCGATCAATCACAACAGCCGAAAGTTTACAGCAGAGAATGTTGCTCCAGAGCGCACCCACTTGAATATAGATTATTGCAATGAGAACATCGAAAAAGTATATTACAAACTATTTGATGAAGCTCTGAAACGATACAATGATAAGCAGACAAGGGCAGACCGAAAGATAGAAAACTATTATGACAAAATCCGTACAGGCAAACAGGAAAAGCCGTTTCACGAACTGATTTTACAGATTGGCGATAAAGATAATATGAGTGCAGAAAGCGAAAACGGACAGCTTGCAAAGCAGATTTTGGATGAGTATTACAAGGGTTTTCGAGAGAGAAATCCAAACTTATATGTGTTCTCTGTTCATCTGCATATGGATGAAGCAACACCGCATATTCACATTGACTTTGTACCGTTTACAACAGGTAGCAAGCGAGGTTTAGATACAAGAGTGTCGCTAAAACAGGCTCTTGTGGCGCAGGGATTTAAGGGCGGTACTCGTGGCGATACGGAATGGTCGCAATGGGTACTTTCTGAAAAAGAACAGCTTGCCGCCGTTATGGAACGGTACGGAATTGAGTGGGAGCAGAAAGGCACACACGATAAGCATTTGTCCGTTCTTGATTACAAAAAGCAGGAACGGGAAAAAGAAATATCGGCTCTTGACAGTCAGATTGCCGAGAAAACCGATGTGGTGAAATCTCTTTCAGACCGAGTGCAGAATTTTGATGACGGTATTGAGCGATTGCAGGCAATAAGCGATAGCTTAGATACTGCACCTGAATATAATCTACCCGAATCATCGGGGTTAATGACAGCCAAAACCTATAAAACAAAGTTCGCCGAGCCGCTTATCAAGAGGTTAAAATCGCTTATTAAAACCGTATTTGCCCGATGTTTTGAAGCGTGGGACAGTTATCACAGGCTGAACGCAACAAACGCAAGTCTGTATCGTGAAAACCAAGTGTTGAGCAGAAAAAACAGCAGTCTTAACGCTGAAAATGCTGAACTGAAGGAGCAAAACAGGGATTATAAACTACTCCGTAAGGTATTCGGCAGCAAGCAAATTGATGGACTTTTAGAGCAAGCCAAACAGTCTAAACAGCGTGATAAACGCTTTAGAGATAATCAAAATGAAAGGTAGGAATACACAATGACAAAGACGATTTTTGAAGAAATGGGCGGCACTTATATACGGGTTGGAGATTATTTTCTCCCCGATTTGAAACTGCCCGAAACAGAAACACAATCTATCGGCATATGGGGACAGCGGCATAAACGCTACTTGAAAGAGCATAAACGGCTGTTTTATTCTAATTTGTTGACAAGCGGAAAACTGAACAGTTACCTTGCTGATATTGATCGACAGGCAGAGGAAATGTTTTCTCGGCTGGTAAAACAGATGGCAGAATGTGAGGGCGTGACAGAACAGCTAAAGGCAGAAAATCAGCTTGAATGGGTCGGGAAAATGAATAATATTCGTAGCAGAGCAGTAGAGATTATAGATGTAGAATTGATTTGTGTTTAGGAGGACAAAGCGGCAGATATAATGTTAAAAGGTGGTTGCGTGCGCACGCATATTGTGTTATAATACTGGTGGTTAGGAGGAATATATCTATGAAACTATTAAAATGGCTTTCAGTAACAGACCGATTTTACAAAATCTATTTGGACAAGCAACTTGCCCCCTATGGAATCAACAACAGTCAATATATGTTCTTAATCAAAATCTGTCGTTCGCCCGGTATTCTACAAGATTCTTTGTTGAATATGTTCTATGTTCATCCAAGCAATATTGTACGGACGGTTGCGACATTGGAAAAGCAGGGAATGATTACACGTTCTCCCAATGATAATGATAAGCGGACATGTAAATTGTATCCTACAGAAAGAGCATTGTCTATTATTGACGAGATACAGATGATATGCGAAAAGACAGAAGCTCTTTTATTGCAGGGTATGAGCGAATCCGAGCAGAACCTTTTTATGGATTTCTTAATACAGGCGGGCAGAAATATCACATCGGAACTCCATATAGAGAGAAAGGGGGAGGAGTTCAATGACTGAAAATCCTCTGGGCTATGAAAAAATTCCAAAGCTGTTGAAAAATTTTGCTGTTCCCAGTATTGTGGCGTCTCTTGTCGGTTCAATCTACAATATTGTGGATCAGATTTTTATTGGTCAAGGGGTCGGTTATTTGGGAAATGCAGCAACCAATGTTGCCTACCCGTTTTCTACCATCTGCCTTGCCATTGCACTACTGGTCGGAATTGGCAGTTCTTCCCGTGTTTCCCTCTGTCTTGGATGCAAAGAGCCGAAAGCTGCCGCCAAAGCAGCGGGAAATGGTATTGTTCTGATGGGAATTTTCGGAATTATTTATTTGCTGGTTGGAGAAACTTTTCTGCCTTTGCTCCTAAAGGCATTTGGGGCAACGACAGCTGTATTTCCATATGCAAAGCAGTATGCCAGCATAACATTGATTGGAATGCCGTTTCTCATTGTAACGAATGGTATGAGCAATTTGATTCGAGCAGATGGAAAACCAAAGTATTCAATGGCCTGCATGGTTGTGGGAGCTATTATCAATACCATTCTTGACCCCATTTTTATTTTTGTTTGCGATTGGGGAATTGCCGGCGGAGCTTGGGCAACGGTTATTGGGCAAATTTTTTCTTTCACACTCGCACTCCGTTATCTATGGCGTTTCCAAACAATCCATTTTGAAAAAAAGTCGTTTTTATTTGACATTAAAGAAAGCCTGAAAATTTGCAGCATGGGGATAAGCAGCTGCTCAAATCAGATTGCAATTACCGTGATTCAAATCATTCAGTACAATTCGTTGACTTATTACGGCGCATTAACAAAATATGGAACGGATATTCCCTTGGCAGCTTGCGGAATTGTTATGAAAACAAATGCCATAATCCTTGCGATTGTTACAGGAATCTCGCAAGGGATGCAGCCGATTATCGGTTTCAACTATGGAGCAAGGCAATATCATCGGGTACGGGAGGCTTACATGCTTGCAATAAAGTGGAATCTTGTTGTTTCCACTATTGCTTTTATCGCATTTCAATTTTTCCCGCGATCTATCATTTCACTATTCGGAGACGGGGACGAGCTGTATTTTGAATTTGCTGTTTTGTTCATGCGTACCTATATTTTCATGGTGTTGGTAAATGGTGTGCAGTTGCTTTCTTCCGACTTTTTTACCGCAATAGGAAAAGCGTTAAAAGGTGCTCTGTTGGCATTAACAAGGCAGACCTTTTTCTTGATTCCGCTTACCCTGCTGCTCCCGCTTCGTTTCGGAATTATGGGAGTATTGCTAGCGGGGCCTGTTGCTGATTTTTCAGCGTTTGTGCTATCTGTTGTACTGGTCGGTATAGAATTTAAAAAACAAAAAAAACTCGCTTATAATTTAAGCCATAGCATATAACTATTATCCACAGCTACTGAGCAAGTGTTATCAATACCGATAACAAAATGATAACATTAGCTTATATAGGCAGGATAATATGGATATATCAAATAATCAAAGGATTTACATACTCGGCAGAGAATAAATTCTAAACAAAATCAGTTAGGAAAAGTCGAGTTCGAATGATTGCATCCCGGAAAAAGCCCAGTCATACCAAGGCTTTTTCGCCATGAGTGCCCGCTGTGGCAACAAAATGGCAACATTTTAGATTATCCAAGAATAAAGAGCTATCTGATTTCTGTTAGAGAAGTCAGATAGCTCTTTTTGTCTGTTTTCTTAACTTTTACCCTTCAACTTTGCAGTTTCCCGCATAGGTGAACGCAATGTAGGACTTACCGCGATTGAGCTGCAACTCGTTGCCGTTCGCGTCAAAGAACTTCAGCGGGTCATACATACCGGCCTTAGACCAAGTAATCGGCACCATTTTGCCCTCGGAAATATAATAGCCCTTTGCATTTTCGCCGCCTTCCCAATCCACATACTTGATCACTTCATCACCGGGATATGGCTTGATCTCCGTCTCAAGAACGATCACATTTTCAAACTTGAGCTGTTCTTTGGAAATGCCGTCCATATGCGGGCTATCTTTAAAGTTCTTGAGGTATTCATGATTTTCTTCATCATAAGTAAAAACACTGTAATTTGCACCGAAATCCACACGCACCTTTTGGGCATCTTCGCCGTTCGGTGCGGCATTTTTATCCATTTCAACAAAATTAAAAGCTGTACCTGTTTTGTCCTCTTTTAAATCGGTGCGCACTTTATCTTTTTCCAAAACACTCGGGAAATTCGGCCCATGAAATACACCGGTGTGTTCCCACGCATAACCGCTTTCATAACGCGCCTTATCTCTGCCGAAGCAATCACCGAGGCCATATTCATCGCCGTCATACTGATCGATATCCATGCCGTTGACTGTAGGGCGCGCAACAGACTCATTCATGCCCCAGTTTACATAAATTGCGTCAAAACCAACTGCTAAAATCGGATAATAGTATCGGCAGCTGCGAATGGAACAAACCTCGGGAATTTGGGTATAATCCCCATAAACGGCCATCAAACGGGTCAGGTCGTATTCCACCGGTAACTCAAAAATAAGGTCTGCGGCGGAGATGCCATATTGCGGCAGGGCGGCGTCTACGTTATTCACCATCACGGCGATAGGACGTTTGCCGATGGCGCCGTCCGTCAAGGTCGGCAGACCGGTGAGCAGGTTCACATTCTCCGGTTCCGTGGAAGGTGCTTCCGTAGGTTCTGCGGTGCTCTCTGCTGCGGAAGATTCCGCCTCTGCCGTCGGAGCAGCCGTGGCAGTCGCTTCCGGCTCGCTTGCGGCGCTCTCCTCCGTCGGTTTTGATCCGCAGCCCGCGAACACAGTTAGGCTGAGCAGCAAGGCACTGCACAGCGCAAATATTCTCTTTTTCAATTTTACCAACCTCCGTTTGTTGATTTCTACTATTTAGTATAGTCCGAAACACAGCGGATTGCAACAAAAAAATGCACAAAAATTGTCGGGCAGCACCAAAATGCCGATACCAAGCTGCACAACGAGAACAAAGTTGAAAATGTAAAGAGCTTATATAGCAAAATATCCCCCGTTCTGTACAGAACGGAGGATACTTTAAACTTTCATGTGTTTAGTCTTCAAACAGGTCTTTAATCTTGCCGAAGAAGCTTTTACGCTTCTGATAGTTCTTTTCGTCGGCATTCTGTTCAAATTCCTGCAAAAGCTCTTTTTGGCGCTTGCTCAGGTTTTTCGGCACTTCAACGGTCACGCGCACGTACTGGTCGCCGCGCCCTCTGCCGTTGATGCTCTGAATACCCTTGCCCTTGAGCTTGAACACGTCGCCCGGCTGCGTGCCCTCGTGTACGGTATAGCTCACCTTACCGTCGAGCGTCGGCACCGTGACTTCCGCGCCGAGTGCAGCCTGCGTGAACGTGATTGGCATATCGCACCAAACGTCGTTGCCGCGGCGCGTGAAAATGGCATGCGGACGAACTGTAATGTATACGTGCAGGTCGCCGTTCGGACCGCCGTTAGAGCCGGCATTGCCCTTGCCGCCGACATTCAGAATCTGATCGTCATCGATACCCGCCGGAACGGAAATCTCGATCGTCTTCTGGCGGCGGATCTTGCCCTTGCCGTCGCACGTTTTGCACGGGGTATCGACAATCTGGCCTCTGCCGTGGCAGCGGTCGCACGTGCTTGTGGACTGCACCACGCCGAACGGTGTGCGCTGGTTGATGCGCACCTGGCCGGAACCGCCGCAGTTCGGGCAGGTCTTGGGGCTTGTGCCCTTGGCCGCGCCGGAGCCGTTGCAATCCGGGCAATTTTCGATCTGGTGGTAGGTCACATTTTTCTTGCAGCCCTTTGCCGCTTCCTCAAACGAAAGGGTGACGCTTGCCTCTACGTCATTGCCGCGGCGCGGTGCGTTCGGGTTCGCACGGCGTCCGCCGCCCCCGAAACCGCCGCCGAAGAAGCTGTCGAAAATATCGGTAAAATCAAAACCGCCTGCGCCGCCGGCATACGGATTTCCGCCGCCCGCGCCGCCGCCGAAGTTCGGGTCTACGCCCGCAAAGCCGAACTGGTCGTAGCGCGCCTTCTTGTCTTTATCAGAAAGTACCTCATACGCTTCGTTGACTTCCTTAAACTTCGTTTCCGCATTTTTATCTCCGGGATTCAAGTCCGGGTGGTATTGCTTTGCAAGCTTGCGGTACGCCTTTTTAATCACATCGTCTGATGCGCTCTTATCGACCCCAAGCACTTCATAATAATCTCTTTTGTTGTCCGCCATCCGCTGTCATCTCCTCGCAAACTCCAAAAGGCAAGGGACGCCTTTCGGCTCCCCTTGCACTTTTGAACGTGTCATTTATAAAACTTAATCGACGTCCTTGTAGTCTGCGTCGTAGACGTCACCGTTCGGGTTCTGACCGCCCTGCTGCGGGTTTGCGCCCGGGGCTGCCTGCTCGCCCTGCTGCGGTGCACTTGCCTTATACAGCTTCTCACTGACCGCGTAAATCGCCTTCTGCAGCTCATCCATGCCGGACTTGATCTCCTCGACCGTGCCGTTCTGCATGGTGGTCTTCAGGGCTGCAACCTTGTTGTTCACTTCGGTCTTGTCCGCCTCTTCCAGCTTGTCGCCGCTCTCGTTTACGAGCTTCTCCGCCTGGTAGCAGAGGTTCTCTGCGTTGTTCTTCGTCTCAACCTCTTCACGGCGCTTCTTGTCTTCCTCTGCGAACTGCTCAGCCGCCTTAACAGCCTTATCGATGTCTTCCTTGCTCATGTTGGAAGAAGAAGAAATCGTGATGTGCTGTTCCTTACCGGTGCCGAGATCCTTAGCGGAAACATTTACGATGCCGTTTGCGTCGATGTCAAATGTAACTTCAATCTGGGGGATGCCGCGCGGAGCCGGAGCGATGCCGTCGAGCTTAAAGAGACCCAGCTGCTTGTTATCGCGTGCAAATTCACGCTCGCCCTGCAGAACGTTGACCTCAACCTGCGTCTGACCATCAGCCGCCGTGGAGAAAATCTGGCTCTTCTTGGTCGGGATAGTGGTGTTTCTGTCAATGATCTTCGTCATCACGCCGCCCATGGTCTCAACACCGAGAGAAAGCGGAGTAACATCAAGCAACAGCAAGCCCTGAACTTCGCCGCCGAGAACGCCTGCCTGAAGTGCGGCGCCGATTGCAACGCATTCGTCCGGGTTGATGCCCTTGAACGGCTCTTTGCCGATAAGCTTCTTAACCGCTTCCTGAACAGCCGGAATTCTGGAGGAACCGCCGACCATGAGAACCTTGTTGATCTCACCGATAGAGAGGCCGGAGTCGCTCAGTGCCTGACGAACCGGGCCCATGGTCTTCTCAACGAGGTCTGCGGTGAGCTCGTTGAACTTTGCTCTGGAGAGCGTGAGGTCAAGGTGCTTCGGGCCGGTCGCATCCGCCGTGATGAACGGCAGGTTGATGGAAGCGCTCGTCATGCCGGAAAGCTCGATTTTTGCCTTCTCTGCCGCTTCCTTAATACGCTGCATAGCCATCTTATCGCCGGAAAGGTCGATGCCGTCGGAAACCTTGAAGCTGTTGATAATCCAATCCATGACGCGCTTATCAAAGTCGTCGCCGCCAAGGCGGTTGTTACCGGCCGTAGCCAGAACCTCCTGCACGCCGTCGCCCATCTCAATGATGGAAACATCGAACGTACCGCCGCCGAGGTCATAAACCATGATCTTCTGGTCGTCTTCCTTATCGATACCGTAGGACAGTGCTGCTGCCGTCGGCTCGTTGATGATACGCTTTACATCGAGGCCCGCGATCTTGCCCGCGTCCTTCGTTGCCTGACGCTGTGCGTCCGTGAAGTACGCCGGAACGGTGATAACTGCGCTCGTAACGCTCTCACCGAGGTAAGCTTCCGCGTCGCCCTTCAGCTTCTGGAGGATCATTGCGGAGATTTCCTGCGGGGTGTAGCTCTTACCGTCGATCGTCACCTTGTGGTCTGTGCCCATCTCTCTCTTAATAGAGGAGATCGTGCGGTCCGGGTTCGTAATCGCCTGACGCTTTGCGACCTGACCGACCATGCGCTCGCCTGTCTTGGAGAATGCCACGACGGACGGGGTGGTTCTTGCGCCTTCTGCGTTTGCGATAACGACCGGCTCGCCGCCTTCAATAACCGCTACGCAAGAGTTTGTTGTACCAAGGTCAATACCAATTGTCTTTGCCATATCAATTACCTTCCTTTAACTCAAATAAGTGTGTGAATTCTGAATTACTATATAAATGGATATTTGCTGATTTAGTTTGCTACCTGTACCATGGCGTGTCTTACGACCTTATCGCCCAGCATGTAGCCCTTCTGGAACACCGCCGAAATGACGTTTTCGCCAAGCTCGTCGCTTTCAATGTGCGCCACCGCGTTGTGCAGCGCCGGATCAAACGGCTCGCCAACCTGACCGACTTCTCGGATGCCAAGCTTTTCAAAGCTCGCCTTAAATTGGTTTGCAATCATCTCAACGCCTTTTTTCATATCCTCTGCGGAGGCATTTTCCTGTGCCAGTGCACGGTCGATATTATCGGCCACCGGCAAAATCGCGTTGATTGTATCGGAAACGGCGTTATTGTAAACGGCGTTCTTTTCGTTTGCGGAACGCTTGCGGAAGTTATCGTACTCGGCAAGCACGCGCAGGTGCTGCTGCTTGTGGCTGTCGAACTCCGCCTGCAAGCGGTCGTAATCCTCTTTCGGAATCTTCTCGCTCTTCTTTTTCTTTTTCTCCTTTTCCGCAGCCTTTGCAGATTCCTCTGCCGGCTCGGTATTCGCTTCCTGCTCGGGTTCCTGAACAGGCTTCTTTTCCTCTGCCATCTGGCAACGCTCCTTTCTCTATTCTTCCCGCATGATGCGCGTAAGCATTTCGCCTACACGATCTGCAACATATGCTGTTTGTGCCGCGACGTGTGCGTACTGCATCCGCATCGGGCCGATCACGGCGACCGCGCCGGCATCTCTGCCGTTCACGCTGTACCGTGAGCAAATGACCGACGATTCCGCCAAGGCGTTCTGCCCGGTCTCTGTGCCGATCTTGATCTGCGTGCGGTTCTGCTTGCCTGCGAGAAGTTCTGTCAAAAGCTCCCGTCTTTCCAGAATATCCATCACCCGGCGTGCACCGCCAAGCTTGTATTCCGGGTAGAACAGCAGGTTCATCTGACCGCTTACGGAAATTTCCGTCTGCATCGTTTCAAGCGCCACTTCCAAAAGCGCCGCCAGCGCCGGCGACATCAAAATCGCCATATCGCCCAGCGAGATTGCAAGGTTTTGCACAAATGCCCGGTTGATCTCCGCCACGTCGCGCCCTGTCACACGCTCGTTGAGCACGCGGAAGAAAATGCGCATAATCTCGTTTGAAAGATCGAAGTCGCAGTGAAACACCTTGTTTTTCATGGTACCTGCGCTGCTCATCATAATGAGCATTGCGGTGCGGCGGCTCGTCTGCACGAACTGCACCGCCTTGATCTTTGCATCCGCGCCGCTCGGCGTGGTACTCAACGCAAGGTACCGTGTAGAAGCCGCCAGCGTTTTCGCCGCGCCACGCAATAATCGTTCCGGGTCAAACGCGCTCTTTGCAAACATCGCGTCTATCGTAAGCTTTTCGGCTTCCGTTAACGTTTTCGGCTGCATCAGCGCATCTACAAACTCGCGGTAGCCTTTCTGTGAAGGCACACGCCCCGCGGAGGTGTGCGGCTGTTCCAAAAGCCCCAGCTCCGTAAGCTCTGCCATCTCATTGCGCACCGTTGCGGAAGAAACACCTGCTTTTTCCGCAATGGACTTGGAGCCCACCGGCTCGCCCGTGCGAATGTATCCGTCTACGATCGAGGCAAGTATATTTTGTTTGCGTTTTGTCAGTTCCATACTTGCACCTCTCAGGTTTTAGCACTCTATGTCCCTGAGTGCTAACCCTTGTCTATACTATACTGCAAAGGTCAGGAAATGTCAACACCAAAATTTGTAAATACTTTGTGAATGTGCGAATTTTTCCCGGTCGGCATCCATTTTGAAGCTTCTTTTAGCATTTCCGGCTCCACAGTGCCAAATTCCTGTTTATATGTAAAGATACCGAAAAAAGCGTCTTCGCCATAATTTCACTTTTTGTAATAGAATTTCAGAATTCTTTTGTGCAAATTATTGACATTTTATAAAAATTGTATTAAACTGATAGCCCGTGTTTCAGTTTCTGTGTTCGCATTAGCCCGAAAGTCCGTACCGTTAACGGAAAAGAGGAGTATACCATGATTCAGGCAGAACATTTACAAAAGACCTTCCGCGTGCGAAAACGAAACGCAGGCTTTAAAAACGCCGCAAAAGCATTTTTCAGCCGCGAGTACGAAGAAATTCACGCCCTAAACGACGTTTCGTTCCGTATTGAAGACGGCGAGGCCGTGGGCTATATTGGCCCGAACGGTGCCGGAAAAAGCAGCACCATCAAAATTCTCTCCGGCATTTTAACACCGGACAGCGGCACCTGCGTCATCGACGGGCGCGTGCCGTGGAAAGACCGCCGCGCGCATGTTTCGCAGATCGGCGTTGTGTTCGGGCAGCGCAGTCAATTATGGTGGGATGTGCCCGTCATTGATTCATTCGAGCTTATCCGCGACATTTACGCCGTGACCGAAGATGTTTACAAGCGAAATTTACGGGATTTAACCGACCTTCTGAATTTATCGGAGCTCTTAAAGACCCCGGCGCGCAGCCTGTCGCTCGGGCAGCGTATGCGGTGCGAGATCGCTGCCTCCCTGCTGCACGACCCGCGCATCTTGTTTTTGGATGAACCCACCATCGGGCTCGACGCGGTATCGAAGATCGCCGTGCGCGAATTCGTGCTTGATATGAACAAGCGCCGCGGCACCACGGTCATTTTAACGACGCACGACATGCAGGACGTGGAAGCCTTGGCGCAGCGTGTCCTGCTCATCGGCAAAGGGCGCATTTTATTAGACGGCACACTCGACGATATTCGGCGCGGCGGCAGCGGGCAGATTGACGAAACGCTCGCGGCGCTCTACAAACAGTTTGATATTTGAGGTGCGCCGTGAAACTTAAAAAATACATTTCGTTTTTCCGCCTGCGCTGTGTGACGGGCTTGCAGTACCGCGCAGCGGCATTGGCAGGCATCTCCACGCAATTTGCGTGGGGCTTTTTGATCATCTTCGCCTACCACGCGTTTTACCGCAGTGACCCCACCGCTTTTCCGATGACCTTGCAGGCGACCGTCAACTACACATGGATACAGCAGGCGTTTTTAGCCATGTTCGCCTCATGGGTCTTGGACGGCGACATTTTGGAGGAAATCACCTCCGGCAGCATCTCGTATTCGCTGTGCCGCCCCGTCGACCTCTACGCCATGTGGTACACGAAATCTCTCTCCGGTCGTATTTCCAAGGTTGCATTGCGTGCCGTACCAATCTTAGCCGTTGCGGCGCTTCTGCCCGCAGGCTATAACTTGACCGCGCCGACAGATTTACCCACATTCTTTCTATTTTTGCTCACCATGGTGCTGGGCGCATTGAACAGCACGGCGTTCACGCTGCTCATCTATGTCCTCACCATGTATACCCTTTCTTCCACCGGGTTGCGCTCCCTGCTGCTCACACTGGCAGATTTTCTCTGCGGCGGCGTAGTGCCGCTGCCGTTCTTCCCGCCCGCACTGCGCAGAATCTGCGAGCTGACCCCCTTCGCTGCCACAAGCAACGTGCCGTACCGCGTGTACAGCGGCGATATTGCCGGCACGAACGCTGCTTTCGCCGTAGGCTTACAAATCTTCTGGCTGCTCGTCCTGGTGCTCGGCGGTCACACCCTCATGAAAAATGCGCTGAAGCGGGTAGTGATTCAGGGAGGATAAACGGAACGACAAGTCGTTCCGCTGCCCGGCAAATTGTTCGTGTTTTGCAGTATACAAAGAAAGGGGTCATCTATGAAACTATACTTTGAATTTCTGTCTATCCATATCAAGAAAGCCATGCAGTACAAGGCTTCGTTCTTGCTTTCCGCACTGGCGCAGCTATTTATACCGCTCACATGCTTTTGGGGCGTGCAGTTTATGTTCATGCGGTTTAACCAGGTGGACGGCTTCACGTACACCGAGGTTTCGCTCTGCTACGCCATCGTGCTGTTATCATTCTCGCTCGCGGAGCTGTTCTTCCGTGGGTTTGATACGTTTAACCGCATGATCGGGGACGGCGAGTTCGACCGCGTTCTGGTGCGCCCGCGCAACGAGGTTTTCCTCGTCCTGTGCAGCCGCATGGATTTAGAGCGCTTCGGCAAGGGCATTATGGCGATTTTCCTACTGATCTGGGCGCTTCAAAACTGCCCAATCGATTGGTGCGCCGCGCGCGTTATGACGCTCATTTTCATGATTTTAGGCGGCATCGTGCTTTTTGCAGGCGTGTATTTGATCTTCGCCGGGCTATGCTTTTTCACATTAGAGGGACTCGAGTTCATCAATATTTTAACAGACGGTATGCGCGAGCACGGGCGCTACCCGCTTTCCATCTACGGCAAAGGCGTACTGACGTTCTGCACCTACATCGTCCCCTACGCGCTCGTGCAGTATTACCCGCTGATGTACCTCATCGGCCGCCACAACGACGCCCGCGCGATGCTTTTGCCCGTTATCGCCTGCGTGTTTATCGTGCCGTGCTATCTCTTCTGGAAATTCGGCTTGCGCCATTACCGCTCCACCGGGTCGTAAAGGCGCAAGCTGTCATAATTATAAAGCAATTTAAAAGGAGCACCCCATGAAAAAACTCATCACCCTGCGCGGCAACAGCGGCAGCGGCAAAACGACCATCGCAAGAGCTTTACAGGAAAAGTTCGGCAAAAACACCATGCTACTGTCCCAAGATGTCATCCGCCGCGACATCTTAAAGACGAACGACGGCGCGGGCACCCGCGCAAACGACGTGCTCATCATGCTGCTTGAGTACGGCCACGCGCACAACGAGCTCGTCATTTTAGAAGGCATTTTGAACAGCCGATGGTACACCCCGCTTTTCGATGCCGCAAAAGTGCTCTACGGCGAAAACATCTGCGCGTACTATTTTGACCTCCCGTTTGAGGAGACGCTCCGCCGCCACCAAACGAAGGACAAGCGCACGGAGTTCGGCGAAGAGGAAATGCGCAGATGGTGGAACGAAAAGGACTATGCCCCCGCATTAAACGAGCAGACCCTCACGCCCGACATGATGCAGGACGAGATCATCGACCGCATCTGCGCCGATTTAGAGCGCCTCGATACATAAACCGCACATATAAATTCGGAAAGAGCGAGGTTCTCCCCGCTCTTTTTGTGTATATTGTATTATATTCTGCCCGAATTTCTATCGATGCAAAAATAATTTTATAGCATTTTGTTCGTATCTATGATAAAATAGACACAGTGATAATTTTTGTAAAGCTTAGAGGGGCACAATGGACAAAGAGGAGTGAATTATTTTCCTCCCCTTTACAAACCGACATCACGGATTTAACAGGGCGGCGCTACAATGTAAGACCGAAAGCACGCACCTGATTTTAAAAAGAAAGTAAGGTCTTCACATGAAATCAATTTTTCACGCACTCAACCGGCTCAAGGTCTTCCGCGGGCTGACGGAACAGGAATTCGCATGGGTGCTCTACGACGTGGGCAACTCCGCGTTCACCATGCTCTCCTGCTCGCTCATCCCTATCTGGTTCAAGAGCCTCGCCATCGGCACTGCGCCGGGACAGATCAACTCGCATCAGGCAACGGCGTATTATTCCATCGCCGTGGCGGTCGTCACCGTTATCGTGGCGCTTTTAGGGCCGATCTTCGGCGTGCTCGCCGACCACAAAGATAAGAAAAAGGTGCTGTTCACCACCGCGGCAACGCTCGGCATTTTCGGCTGCATTTTAAATGGCTTCATCACCGGCTGGCTGCTGTTCCTCATCCTTTTTGTGTTCACGAAGATTTGTTACAGCGCGTCGCTGACCATCTATGATTCCATGCTGAACGACATCACCAGCGAAGAACGCATGGACGAGGTTTCGTCCTACGGCTTTGCATGGGGATACATCGGCTCGTGCATCCCGTTCCTCATCGCGCTCACCGCCTATGTGCTTGGGCCCGATATGGTCGGCGTGCTGCCGGATATGCTCTCTAAAGGCATCGGCTTCACGGTGACTGCCGTGTGGTGGCTGCTCGTCACCATTCCGCTCATTCGCGGCTTTAAGCAGCGCAACTATGTGGAAACCGAGGGGCATGATATCCGCAAGGCGTTCGCGAAAATCTTCCACACCCTCAAAAACATCGCGACGCACGACAAAAAGGTGCTGTTCTTCCTCATCGCATTCTTCCTGTACATAGACGGCGTGGGCACCATCATCGATAACGCCATCAATATCGGCACAGACCTGAACCTCAACACGGTCGGTCAGGTCGTCTTCCTGCTCGCAACGCAGGTCGTTGCGTTCGGCGGCTCGCTCGTCTTCGCAAAGCTCTCGAAAAAATACAACACCGTCACGCTCATTCTCGTTTGTATTGCGGGCTATTTCGGCATCGCGCTGTACGCGCTCATGCTCAGCAGTCTCCTGCACTTCGCGATTCTGGCGTTCTTCATCGGCTGCTTCCAGGGCTCCATCCAGTCGCTCTCGCGCTCGTATTACTCCAAGATCATCCCGGCGGAAAACTCCGGCGAATACTTCGGTATCTACGATATTTTCTCAAAAGGCGCGTCCTTCCTCGGCTCTGCGGTCATCGCAGCCGTAAAGCTTGCAGGCGGCACCATCAACGTGGCGGTGGCATGTCTCGCAGTGTTCTTTGCGCTCGGCTTCCTCTTCCTGCGCATTGCAGATAAGCAAAAAGCCATTCGGTAAGGAAGCACCGGGCTTTACACCGTTCGCTCTTCACGCCCGTAAAATATCGCTGTAAATCTTAATAGGACATGCAAAAAGGAACGGCGTACAAACCGTTCCTTTTTCCTTTACTCTTCATAAACCGGCTCAAAATCATCCGTTCCGTGCCCGCACAACGGACATACGTAGTCCTCCGGCAGCGCGCTGCCCTCATACACATACCCGCAAATTTTGCACCGCCAGCCGACGATCTTCTGCTTTCGCTCGACCTTCTCCGACTTCGGCTTCAGCTTATTCTGGTAATCCGCATATGTCAGCGGAGCGCGGTCGCTGCACACCTCGGCTTCCGTCACCTCTGCAATGAACAGCGTATGCGTGCCGAGGTCAACACTGTGCGTCACCTTGCCGCTGAACCGCGCGCAGGTGCTCCAGTTCAGATACGGTACGCCACTTTCGTCTGTCGGCATCGGCAGGCCGCCCAGCTTATCGACGTCGCGACCGCTCTGCATACCGAAGTGCTTAATGGTCTCAAACGAGCAGCTGTCATCCAACGCGCTCAACGTAAACCGTCCGCTTTCCTTAATAAGTGCGCAGGTGTAATTCGTATTCAGCACGGAAACCGCCACGCGCACAGGGCTCCCCGCGACCTGCACGCCGGTATTCACAATGCAGGCGTTCGCCTTTTCCTCCGCTTTTGTCGCCAACAAAAACACGCCGTATGTCAAATTATAAAACGCTTTGTTATTCATTTTGCTCCTCCTATTAAGATAATAATTATTATCATTTTCATAATAGCGGATAGAAAACAAAAAGTCAAGCGTTATTTTCGATGTATGCAAAAAGGAACGGTGTATAACGCTACGGGCTGATAACGAAGTATTAAAAGAGCTTAGTTATCAGGCGTAGCAATGGCAAGGAAAATCACCGAGATCAGTCTATCGCAGACTTTTCTCGGTGATTTTCTTATATCCGTACATTCGATTTACGCTAATTCTCCTGCTACAATAATTGCAGAAAATCAAAGGAGGAGCAGCGTATGAAGCAGAAATACTATGTGGAACTGAACCGGCAGGAATGGCGGCTTATCATTGAGGGGCTGAACCGGTTCCGCAACAAGTTGATTGCGGCGGGACGGTACACAGATGCCGTAGATGAGATATTAATCAAAGTCGCCAATGCAAAGCCGCAGAAGTCAATGTTGTGGGGATGGAGGCGCTGATGATGGAAAAGTACATTACCGATGAACGCACAGGGCTGAAATATGAATTGGTCGGTGACTATTACCTGGTTGTCGGAGATGATGAGCCGGAGGAAGATCAGCCAATCGGGGTATGGGGACAGCGGCACCTCCGCTATCTCAAGGAGCATCACCGTGTACGCTATGCCAACCTGCTGACTATCGGCAAGCTGAACGATTACCTTGCAGACCTCAACGAGCAGGCAGAAGCAATGTTTTCTCAGCTTGTAAAGCTGCTTGCCGAAAAGGAAGGCGTAACGGAGGTCCTCAAAGCAGAAAACCAGATGCTTTGGGTGCAGAAAATGAACAATCTTCGAAATGCCGCTATGGAAATCGTTTCAAACGAGCTTATCTACCGTTAGAAATGACGGCCATCAAAAAAGAGCATAAGTGTGTTTGCAGAAAAGCCGGTGGATGCCGGCTTTCTTTTTCTGCGGTGAACCGAAAAAGGCCCACAGGATGTTCTATCCTAATAAGCGGAGGTGATGGAGGTGACTGCGAAACGGGGGCTGTTCTGGTATGTGGACGGAGAATTGCTGTGCTTTCCCGTTTCCGGCGCGGAGGTCGATACAGTCGGCAACAATCATCGGCGGTTTTGGGAAACGCTTCCGCATTCCCTTACCGGCGGGATGTCCTACAACTACTTTCCCCGTGGGCGCGTAGAGCTGCGGCACGGGAAAGCGCTGGTCTATCTGCATCCCACGCTCTGCACACCGGGAATTTATGCCCGGATTCGCCATGCCTTTTCGCTGCCCGATGAGATGCAACTGTCGCTCAAGGCGGACGGAAGCCGGCACTATCGCAGTATTCAGAAGGAACAGGAGAGATGAGCATTGGACATACAGCCAGAGAAAACCTGCTGCTTTACGGGGCATCGCCCCCAATTTTTTCCCTGGGGCAGCAACACCGGTGATCCCGCCGCTGCCAAAATGCTTCGTGCGTTAGAGAGCGAAATTTTGCAGGCCATTGCCGACAGCTATACGACATTTCTCTACGGCGGTGCGCTGGGAGTGGACGCTTGGGCGGCGGAGATTGTGCTGCGGCTGCGTAAGAATCTGCCGCTGACGCTGATGGCGATTCTGCCCTTTCCGGGCTATAACGCCGATGTAACAGAGAATTCCTATCGACAAACTATAGCGGCATCTGACCGCATTCTCTGTGTGGAACCGGTACGGCGGATGGCCGCTTTGGCGGCCCGAGACCGGTATATGATTGACCACAGCAGCCGCCTGATCGCCGTCTACGATGAGCATTCCCGGATCCATAGCGGAACCTGGCGGGCGCTGTGCTACGCAAGGAAAAAGCAACTGGGCATCCGGCAAATTCGCTGGATGGAGTACCTATAAAGAGGCGAGTACAGATGGACATTTTCAGATTTATAGACTCCGCCGACATCCGGCGATACCTGGTGGAAATTCAATACTGATTCAGTACAGAGGAAAAAATGTTCTTGATCTGGTACTGCAAGTCTGCCACACTGAATGAAAAAATCGCCGCATGGCAGGAAATAGTCGGGTATGTGCCGAGTTGTCCTTGGGACGACGCTTGGGATATCCGAGAGCGGGTAGCTGCGTACATCGAACTGCAGGAAGAAATGTTGGGACAGTTTCAGTCGGCAGACAGTTGCGTCTATCAATACAAATTGATAGACAGTTTGACGGGAGGAACTGATTCGGGCAGCGTGTATCGCAGTTACAAGGATTGTCTTGCCGCTGCGATACATGCGGCACATGCCGCGGGCTGCTGCAAACTGGAGATCCGCAAGGAACCGCTCAATGCGGCAGAGCACAGCCGTCGGATAGGCACCTGTCTCTTCAATCAGGACGGTGAGATCATGCAAATTAATTGCCTGCTTCGGCAGTCGACACTGCCGGGGCAGGCAGAATGAACAGGAGGAAAAGAAGTTGGACATTTATCGTTTTATTGATTCCCGTGATATGCGGGAGCACCTGCAAAAGCTGAACTATTCATTTACCACGCCGGAGGCGGCTTTTCTGGTGTATTGGTGCAAAGCCGCCACGCTGGAGGAAAGAATCGCCGCATGGCGGGAGATCATCGACACCATGCCGAACTGCGCTATGGCGGAGCGGCTGAATCTGGAGGCCATTCCGGATTTTCACCAGTTTCTGCGGGACTATATTGACCTGCAGGAGCGGGATCTGCGGCGCTTCAAGGAGCCGGATGGCTGCGTCTATGTCTGTGAGCTGTCCCGGCAGGGTGAATTATGCAGAGATATGGAGTTCGGCCCGTTCAGTGATTTTGACCGCTGCCTGTCCGCAGCGATCCAGAGGGCGGCAGAGGAAGAAACAGTCGGTCTCCGCATTTTCAAGCGCCCCATGGATCCGGGTGAGGATTTGACGTGGGATGATTATTGCATCCTGACCCTGCAGGGAGAGGTGTGCCAGCTGGAGTGCAGAGAGTTTAACGACCGTGACTTGATTCTGTCCATTGCCTTTGAGGGGATGTGGTTCGACTTTCCTACCCCATTTCACGCCGGGGACATCGTGTGTTCTCACAGATGGTCCGACGAGCCCTTTGTGCTGACCGACCTCTGCACCTGGGATGCCGAAACCTATCGGCGGGAGATGCCCGTTTCGGAGTGCTCAGACAAATGGCTCAGCAACCTGGACCGCACACTGGCAAAAATGCGTGCCAAAGGCGATGCCAGCGACATGACCTGCAGTGGATACACCATGTCGGGCGATCCGGGAGAGGCCATACCGTTTGTGTTTCACGATCATCCTCTCGACAATTATTTGGATCTGGAATACTACCGAGGGCCGCTGAAGGGCATCCACAAACTGCTGAAACCCATCAGCAAATTTCTCAAGGGCGACCGCAGCATTGAATATCTGCTGAACATCTACTGCCTGGCGCAGCAGCAAGCAATGTTGGAGAACAGCATCGCATGGTTTCGGAACTGTTATAGCAAGGAAGCACTCGCAGATATTGGTATTCTTCCCAAAAATGAATCGTCCCGGGAGGAGCCATGAAAATCTGGCTGGATGACATGCGCCCGGCGCCGGAGGGCTTTGTATGGTGCCGGAGTGTCAACGAGGCAAAACGCCTGATCCACCGTGTGGTCGAACCCATCACGCTGGTGGATTGCGACCACGATCTGGGCGACTACGCCTGCGATGGCGGCGATGGGATCAAACTTTTGGACTGGCTGGCAGAAACCAGACAATTTCTGCCTGTCCATATTCACACAATGAACCCGGTGGGGCGGGAAAATATGGAGCGTCTGCTTCGGCGGTACTGGCCGTAGGGCGAAAAAGGCGCACAGAGTGCGCTATCTTATCCATACCAAAAGAAAAGGAGAAAACACTATGGAACACGAAAAGCAAGTGGAAGTCGTCAAGCAGGCGCTGGAGCTGGAAACGCAGATCCAGGTGCTGGAGCAGTTTCTGCCGGAGGAGCGGGCGGAGACCTACGCCGAACCGGAGCCCCAGCCGCCGGTGCGGCAGGAAGCCCATTACACCGAGCCGCCTATTCGGCACGGCTGCAAGGTCAACTGGCTGCTGATGCTGGGGCCTGCCGGGATCACGCTGGCCCTCTCCACCTTCAGCAACAGTGCTTTTCTCGTCTGGATGTTTGCACTGACGCTGTTTGTCTGGGTGCCTGTGTATTACTTCGCTCTTTACCGCAAGCAAAAGGCGGCAACCATCGAGAGAATCCGCAATTCCGCCGAATACCAACAGCAGTGCACGGCCGCCCGTATGGCCACAAACCGGCAGCAGCAGGAGTTTGACGAGGCATACACCAAGGCGAAGGAGGAATATGACTCCGTGCTCCTGCCCCGGTATCAAGCGGCCCGCAGCGCATGGGAAGCGGAGCATCAAGCGCAAATCAGGAAAGAGGAACAGGAACTGACCCAGGCAAAGAAGGAACTGGCGGCGCTCTACGGGGAGACCCGCATTGTTCCGGCCCAGTACCGGCGGGTGGACGCCCTGCAGTACATCTATGACATGATCTCCACCTCGGACTACGATGTGCGGCAGGCGATTGAATACTTCGATAAGAGCCAGCAGCGAGCGCTGGAGGAAATGCGCCTGCAGGAGCAGCAGCAGGCCAACGCTCTGGCCATGGAGCAGAATGACCTGCTGGATCGGCAGAACTCCATTGCGGAGAAAGCCCGGCGGGACGCCAACATCGCTGCGGCAGTGGGCGCTGTGCAGCGGCACAATACCAACAAGACCATCAAAAAATGGATGGAGAAATAAGCAGCGGCGGCAGGTATATCACCTGCCGCCGTATGCGTTTTATTGGGGCTGGGAGAAGCCTAAGTTGTGCCCGATTTCCCAAAGTACTTTTCCAAAGGCCGGATCCTTATGGAGCTTTTCGGACAGACGCCCCATAAATTCGCATTCTCTGGGCAGCTCGCCCGCGTAAACCCTGGTTCCATACAGCGGCGAAAGATACCACGATGCGTAATAACAGTTGAAGAAATAATGCCCGTGCTTCAGCGCCCCGAATTCGATGCGCCCGTTTTCGCCGGGATACAAGCACTGCACGCCGCAGCAATCGTCGCCCACCTCGGTCAGAATACAGTAATGCGGCTCCGAAACATAGGGGTCGCAGCTGACTTCCAGAATGTCTCCGGGGCGATACGGTACCGGCAGATTCAAATGGACAGAGTTTCCTCCGAAAGCGCCCTCCGCCCACACACACCGGCGTTTTTTGGGATCGTGCATAAAATACTGTACTTCTCCATTCGGAGCAGCGGCAAAGGTGTATTCGGGGCATGCGAATCCCTCGGGATCCGATGTGCCGCCCTGGCGATACTGCTCTATACACCAGTACGCTATGGCCTTATCGCCATTCTCCCAGTATTTGGGAATGGCACGCTGAACTTCCTCTACAGATAAGGCGATATAGGGACCGTCAAGCTGTTCACCGTCCTTCCAAAGCTCCGCCGAAAACGCAGCATCCTTGCTTTCCAGCGCCTGCAGCGCCATGTGCAAACAGGCGTTGTAATCCCGAATCAGATCGGTGTCTTTGCTGTGTGCCATATGTCCGGACAGACGATCTAAAAGTCGCTTCTTTTCCATGAGAGCCACCGGCGCACCAGCGATGATATGGGCATAGTCGGTGGTTTGGAGCTGTTCCGGGCGGGCCAGCAGGTAGGCGTGCAACTCCGGTGAGCCGGACAGCAGGCCCAAAATTTCTTCAAAAATGGTCATTGTACGACCTCCTTTAGGGGAACATGGTCCAAAGTATGTCCGACCTCGTCCGTCAGATATTCATTGTGGCCGGTGCTCTCCTGATCCCACAGCACGGTGACGGTGTCGGCTTCGGCGGCATGGACCTCGGCAAAAGCCCGGATCAGCGGAAGCCAGTTAAAATCCGCCCCGGACACCCGAAAATAGAGATCCCGGTTTCCGGGTACAGTGTCATACAGTCCACCCAGACGCACCCGGAGGAATTCGCTGTTCAGCGCCCGGTTTACGGCGGCGTTCAGCTCCGGCAGACGGACCGGGTCCACATAGAAAAGCTCCCCGGCGTGCCGCTCCACAAAGGCACGGCTGAGGAAAACATAGGGCCGCTCCCGGATGGCCAGCAGCAGGTTCCGCACCAGATTGCGGTTGGACCGCAGCGCCACACCGTAGGCGGCAATCAGGTCAAGGCACCGCCGCCGGGTCTCCTCGCTTTGGGTAGCATCGTACAGCCATTGGGCGGCGTAGAGGGTCTCTTCTACCTCCGCCGGGTCGGCGTTTCCGTAGTAGTGCCATTGACAAGGGAACGCCGTTCCGTCCCGCCGCAGCATCCAGGCGGTAGGGGTCTTATTCATACACATCCGCTCCTTTCGGGGGATAGTGTAGCATGGCGGGTGGGATAAAAAAGGCGCACGGAGAACAAATCGTTCTCCGTGCGCCTTTTAAGGTTTACTTATTTTCTTTCTTGTTCCTTCTTTCTCGTTTCTCTGTTTTGTGCAACTTTAATCCATACAGGGCCTTCCCACTGAATAGGGGAAATCCCCTGTTCTTTTGCAATGTCCCTGATTTCCTTTTGCAGTTTTTTGTAGTTTTTAGGATCAGATATGGCACTCCACGCTTCGCCGTTATAATAGTAGGATTCGCCGGAACCGGTAATCTTGTTTCCCTCGGTGTTGAACTGCTGCGTCTCTTTTAGAGCTTCAAGAATAAAGCTGTCAACCGGTACATGCAACTCCGCCTCAGAAAGGCCATTCGGCAGCATATCAAGCAACCACAGATATTTCAGCGTCATATTCACCCATTTCTGTGCTTGCCCGTATGTAAAACGGGCTTTAAGGAATCCTTTCTTACCATCACCATAAGGCGCATTCATCCGATCAATAATTTGAGCACATTTGCTTTCATGCCATGTGTCGAAACCGCCAGAATGATTCGGATAACCTTCGATGGATTCAATTAGTTTCGAGCAGACATCTTCAATTCGTTTTTTCCGAATATCAATGAACGCATGTGCATCAGTACCGACCGTTGCTTTTTCCAGCTCCGTTGAAGAATAGACATATTTGACCGTACGAGCTAAGTCTAAATATGCACGGTATGCACACTTCTCCTTTCTGGTTAGGTCGAGATCCTCACTGCTGTAGCCAAAGTAGCTATACAGCAGGAAATCCAATAATTTTTCGTTGCAAACGGGTAGACGCATCAATATTCCCTCCATTAATTATATTTCTCCAACGCTTTTTTCAAAGCATTTTTGACCTTTTCTCGCAGGCGCTGGGGCTCCAGCACCGTCACATCCGGGGCGAAATTCAGGGCAAATTGCTCCATGGCCATCTCGTTGGTGAAGGCCGTCACGGTAACACCGGCGTCGTCCTCGTCGGAGAAGGTCACCTCTGTGCCAAACAGGTCGATGACATCGCTGACCATGGCCTTGGCCACCCGAAACACCGCCCGGACATTGTCGCTGGCATACATATAGGGGTGCTCCTTCATATAGGTGGCCAGATCGAGCGGCCGGCCGTTGGCCCACTTCAGATGCTCGAAGGGCTTGGCAGGCTCGTCCAAAATCTTCAGCTCCGTGATGCGGTCCAGACGGTAGTTGGAAATGTCGTCGTACTTGTCATAGTTGCAGATCAGGTAATATTTCCCCTCCTTGGCCGCCATCTGGTAGGGGGAGATGATGTACACCCGCTCTGTGCCGTCGGGGCGGGTCTTGCTATGCTGGCGCTTGTCCGTTCCGTACTCCAGGTACTTGAAGCTGACCTTCCGTCCACGGCTGATGGCCTCGTCCAGCAGCTCGATGGTGAGAAAGAGCTGCTTGTTGTCGGTTTTGTCCTCCGGCAGGCGGGCAATGTGCTTCACCCGGCTGCGGAAATACACATTGGACAGACCCTCCAGCTTGTCCACCAGCTCCTTGCACTGGCTGTAAGGAATGTGCTTGGAGAACAGCAGACTGTCAATGAGCAGCCGCAGCTCGCCGTCGGTGAAGTCCCGCTCCAGATAGAAGTCCGACCACAGGTAGCTCTCCTCCGGCACGCCGGTTTTGGGGTTCGGCACCATGCGGATGGATTCGCTGTACTCGATGTTGTAGCCGCAGTCCATGAGGTTCAGAATGTTCCGCCGGATAGCCTTGCGGTCGGCGGTCATGTCGTATTCGGTTTTCAGAATCTCGGCGATGTCCTTCTGACTCAGGCGATGTTCCTCGTCGGAATACTTCCGCAGGATATCCAAAATGTTCAGAATCAGCAGTTTTTTCGGCTGTTTCACAAGTATGGGACCACTTCCTCTTTTACCATATTCTATCACGGTATCTCTTATAATACAAGATGGCGTGGGGCAAAAAACAGGCCACAGAATACCGAAGTAGGCACACATGGCGCTAATCCGTGAAGGCTCCGCACTCCGCACGCACGGCGATCTGCTCGCGAAGCCGGCTGACCTCTTTTTCGCACACCGCCAACCGGTCTGAATAGAGATGTCCCGGTGACTGCACAAGGTTCTGAAGCTCCTCTTTTCTGGAAACCACCTTGTCCAGGTGTTCCTTGTCCTGATCCGCAAGCTTCTGAAAATCTTTCAAGGCGTTGATCACACGGCGGGCATTGCCCGTAGGTGTGTCACCCATGGGAACAAGGTATTTTTGTTCCGCGTATTTCAGCAGGATATATGGCTTCTTTTCATCCTGTTTTTCCGGAAGCTCCATGCCCATTCCCAGAACCATTGGCATCTGCAATGCGCTCCCGGAGGTGAGAAAGTCATCTGTCAGGAGTGACTTGATTCGCTGATAGGCACTCTTGCGTGCATCGGCATCGTATTTCTTCAGGGCGTCTGCTGCGGCTATCGATGTTTCCCAGCGCTGCCTAGCCGCTTTGATTTTTTCATCGATTTGCGCAAGCTCCTTTTTCTGCTCTGCAAGAGTCTGTCGCTCCCTGGACAGCAGAATTTTCAGGTTCTTGACCTCGTTTTCTTTTTCAGCCAGCTGTTTCATCAGCGGCTCAGCCAATGCAAGCGCTTTCACCTGTGCATAGGTCAGCACCTGGTTCTCCAGATCCTCAATAGAGCGCTGATAGGTGGTTCCTGTGAGAAACTGTGTAATAAAGCGCTGCTTTGTTTCTAAAATCTGCCAGGAATAGGAATCAAAGCTGCTTTCGGTAATGTAACGGTAGATGATCACATTTTTATTCTGATTGCCCCGGCGCAGGATTCTGCCTTCACGCTGTATCATGTCCGCAGGGCGCCAGGGCACATCCAAATGGTGAATGGCTTTCAGCCTCTCCTGCACATTGGCCCCGATGCCCAGCTTAAAGGTCGAACCAATCAGAATGCGTATGTCCCCCGCATTGAATTTACGAACCAGCTCCAGTTTGCGGCTTTCTGTATGGTAGTGGTGAATAAATGCGATCTGCGCAGCCGGAATGCCGCACTGTACCAGATTCTCCTTCAGTGCATCGTAAACATTGAATGCATCACTCTTTGGGGTCGCGTAGTCGCAAAATATCAACTGCGTCATCTGGGGATACTTGTTGTACAGCGCCGTCACACGCTCCACGCATTGAAAGATTTTGGAGCTCTCACCCGCCGGCTGCTCTTTTCCCACCAATCTCAGGTCAAGCGCAGCTTTTTCGCCCGTCTGTGCTGACCTTCAGCATATTGTCTATGCGACGGTCCACCGCCTTGCCGCGAATTGCCTCGGTTCGTTCACATAGGGAATTCATATAGGCAGTGAGTACCGGAAACCTTTTGATGGTTACATCTGTATAGCTCTCCAGCTTCGGCATTTCTTCCGTGTCGTCCATCGCATGAAAAATGGCGATTTGCGAGAACATCCGTGAAAGCTCCGGAAGATTAAAAAATTTGGAGAACCTTCTCACAAAACGGAATTTGGAGGTATCCACATCGATCTCGCAGAGCTGCTCGGGTAAAGCAAAGGTTTTGACCCAGTTATCAAATACATCCAGATGACTCTTTTCCAATTCGTCATATTGCAGATAAAGCTGCATGGCATAGGCATCGGAAATGGAGTTGCACAGCGGCGTGCCTGTGGCGAGCACCACACCTCGCCCACCATTTGTGCGCTGAACATAGCGCACCTTGTGCAGCAGATCCATGCATTTAGAGGAACCTTTGGTGTTGATTCCGTTCAGGTTTTTCAGTTTTGTCCGTATGGGGATATTTTTGTAGTTGTGCGCCTCATCCACAAACAAGGTGTTGATCTCTAATTCGTCAAAGGTTATATCACCGGTTTGGGGCGTCGTCATGCTATCCAAAAACTCCCGGGTCAGCTTTTTGATATACTTCTTTTCCCGGTCAATCGTATTGGAAAAATCCGTCCGCTGGCGCGCATCGAACAGCACATCATTCAGGCGGTTCAGCTTTTGCTTCATATTGTCAAGCACAACATCTTCCGACAGGGGAATCATTTCAAAGCAGCTATATGCCATGATGATCCCATCATAGTCGCCGTCGCGTATCTGTTTCAGTACCTTCTGCCGCATCATCGGCTTAAAGGACTTCGGTTCGACAGCAAGAACCTTTGCTTTCGGATACAGATCGATGAATATCTTTTCCCACTGACCGACAATATGATTCGGTACAACAAACAGATTCTTCCGTGAGATCCCCTCCGAACGCATTTTCATGGCTGCGGCAATCATGATATAGGTCTTGCCTGCCCCTACATCAAAGGCAAGGAGGGTGTTCGGCGAGGAAAGGATCTTCTGCACAGCATCCTTTTGGTAGCCATAAAGGGTAAACGCCGGCGACATATCCGGAAATTGCAGTGCGCTTCCATCATACTTCTGCGCTTCATAGCCGGTAAATATGTTGTTATAGGCTTCTTCCACCAGCCAACGGCGGTCCTCATCAAGCCAGATCCACCGCTTGAATTCTTCATTAATCAGGCGCTGCTTTTCCAGGGCAGCAAGGGTATCCCGTTCGTTGTACTCCGTTCCGTTATCAAGCAGCTTGATCTCCCGCAGGTTCAGTGTATTTTCCATGATGCGCAGTGCATTGTATCGTTCAAGTCCGTACTTGAACATCGCATTTTTACTGTTTAAGGAGGCCAGATAGTCCTTATTGTAGATGCACCAGCTTCCGGTTACCTCTTCGTATCCCAAAAAAACGGAAAAATCCGTTTCACCCTCCAGAATATGAGCAATGAAATCCGCAATAATCTGTTTGCCGACCCAGGGAACGCCCAAGGAAACCTCAATATCTGTGTAGGGGATCGCATGCGGTGTTCTGCCGACCGTTGGCGCTCGGTATAGCTGTTCCTTGTGCTCATGCACGGCGGCCGCTTGCCGATAGAGCTCAATCCACTTATCCAGCGTCATCTGCTCCAGATTCTTTTCCGACAGCATATCCACGATTTCCTCCGCCGGAAACCCTTCACCGTCATTGTAATAGAGCGTATGATCCTGCGCGTCATAAACGGAATAATCTCTTTGCAACAGTTCCCGGGTAATTTGCCGCCCTAAAAGGCCGGGCTCCACTGTCGAAGCCAACTGCTCTGATATGTACTTACGATCCCTTTGCGCATAAAGGGGCATATTATTCCGAACCAGAAGATTCTTGAGCTCCAGCTTTCACAGTATGGTAAGCTGGTTTCTCCGGGATACCTGCTTGTTGCCGAGCGCTTCCCGAAACAAAGTGATATTGTCATTTTCGATGCACAGGATGCCCCAGTGGTTCGGCACATGATACTGCGCAGACTGACAGTGGCTTTTGCTGACCACCAAATAGTTTTCGTCAAAGAACCGGTCATATGCTTTTATTTGGCCGGCCAATCTGAAATAGTTGTCCAAGTCGCTTTTGATCTCATAGCCGGTCAGCCTGTCCGTTACCGCCATTACATCACAGATCGAAGTGCCTATGCTCTTTTCCTGATAAATGCGGATCTTGTGATTGGATGCCTTCAGGTACGCGATCAGAATATTCCGAATGGCCTTGTCGTTCATAAGTGCCTCCTATGGTGTCAGTCTAACCATAGTGTAAAATACCCGGTGAGGCGAAAATGCCCCACCGGGTATGATTGCCCTTATGCGTTCTAAGTCGCCAGCATGCCTTCTGTAAACTCGTCATTCTCCTTGATTCCCTTACAAATTTTATTTATATAAAACATTGCATCAGGATAAATGCTCGATTCAAATTTTCCTACCCGAATATCCTGCAATACGGGCATAGTCATTTCTCTGCCGCCATTGAATTTAGGGCCCCTATTCAGTGTTGGATTGATATGATTATTTACTCTAAATAGTATAATGTACTTAACTTTTTCATCATGAATATATCCGTAATGCTTTACTTCAATGTTGTATGTGTAAGTTTTCTTTGCCCAATACTGTTTCGTAATTTTCAACCCATGAGACCAGATAATATGCAGTACACAGTTCAAAAAATCAATATACAAAGGCAACGCTTCATCCGAAATTTTCCAGTCCTTTATCGCAGAAGGCCGAGAAACTTTCATGGGGAAATATGGGTTAACGGCAACAGAAGTATCCGTCTTGTAATCCTTGTAATCATCCATATTCACCACAATGTCAATATACTTTTTAACCACTCTAACCGGTCTAAACCATTTTTTCATATCGAAGACTCCCTCCATATATGCTTTTACTTGGCCGACCAATCCGGAATCGTTATCCAAATTGTTTTTGATTCCATAGCTGGTCAGTCTAACCATAGTGTAAAATACCCGGTGAGGCAAAAATGCCCCACCGGGTATGATCTGCCTTATCGCTTCTATCCTGCAAGCGCATTGGCGCTCCAAGAATCAGCGCAGAAAAAGGGCATGGGAAGTCATGCCGAAAAGCCTATCCTCGGCCTTGCTGGGGCTGCAATCTCCGGCATTTCAATATCCTCGGCACACAGGGTCGTGATCTCCTTTTGCGTGAGACTTTCATAGTCCTGAGTCAGCAGCCGGGTGGCCTGCGCCATTTTTGCTTTTTCGAGGATATTGCGAACATAGCGGCCATTGCCGAAATCCGCCTGTCTCCGTGCCGTCTCAAAAACAGAGGCCAGTTTTTCCTGTGCCTGATCATCCAAGTGCAAGCCCTTCTTTCGGGCGGTCAGCGCCGCAATGCTGCATAGCTCCTCCACGCTGTAATCCGCAAAGGGTACATGATAGGCAATTCGGGAGCGCAGGCCGGGATTCTTCTGCAAAAATTCCTCCATCCTATCCGGGTACCCGGCGAAGATCACCACCATGTCGTCCCGGTAATTCTCCATCTCCTGCACGATGGTGTTGATGGCCTCATCCCCATAAGAGCCACTGCGGCCATCCACCAGAGAGTAGGCTTCGTCGATAAACAGCACACCGCCCTCCGCCTGCTCGAACCTTTTCTGCACAGTCTGCGCCGTCCAGCCCACATATTTGCCCACCAGGTCGCCCCGTCCTACTTCCACCAGATGCCCCCGGGACAGCAGCCCGTTCTCCCGCATGATCCGGGCAAAGAGCCGGGCCACGGTGGTTTTGGCCGTGCCGGGATTGCCGGTGAACACCATGTGCATGGCAAGGCGATCGACTTTCATACCTTTGTCCGCAAAAAGCTTCTGCGCCTTGTGGTAGTTCAGCGCCTGCAAAATGACCTTCTTGGCCTCGGTCAGGCCGATCATTTCCATCAGCTCCTTGTAGGCGTCGCCCTTCGGTTTGGCTTTCTCCACCTCGGTTTTTACAGTGGTAATCTCTTTGTACTGGGGATACACGGTGGTTTTCAGCTTGTTGTTATACCAACCATCGAAGATTGTCCTCAGTTCCTGCGCCAGATACCCCCGGTTTCCCTCCAGCTTAGCAAACAGCTTTTTATCTGTGCGGATATGATTGTCCCGGGCCAACAGCTTCAAGTAATCTCCGGCTTGTTCACCCTCGAGAAATTCTTCCTTCAGCTCCACAAAACTGACCGTGCCGAGATTTTCGTAAAAAAGCTCTTTCAGCTTCGTGCATTCCCGGGGCAGACAAAGGATGGTCAGCACCTGATGACGGTATTTTTTGATGTAGCTGCATAGCTTTTCAATGGTATCACGGATCCCGTCAGCCGTATCCTCGTCGTCTATGTCGTCGTAGTCGGCGCTGTATTGGACGATCACTGTGCCACCGGCGTTGCTTTTATAAAACTGGTCGTAAGCCGAGGACTCCCCATGCAACGCCTCTCCGCGAAAGCGGACAGAGCTGTACCGCCTGTTTTGCAGCCGCCCATTGGCGTAGAGCGATGGCAGCAAGGCCTGGATCATCTCCCGGCGGATGCCTGCGTCATCAGTCTGTATCAAGTAGTGGACGGGATGACCAACGATTTTTCCGAAAGAACCTCCAGCGTAAATGCGGTCCAGCTCCGGGAGAAGGCAGTCCTTCGTAAAGAGCCGTCCGGCTTTGGCGTAGATCTCGTCCCTGCAAGTCTCGTCCATGAGATCCTCCCGGAAGCAGAAGTCACTGAAGCGCCGATTTACCATGTAGTCCAGATCCAGCGTCTTCAAAACATCGTCATCATCTTCAATATAATCACTTCGGCTGGCTCGGTGCAGCAAATTACAAGCAGCATGGAGAGAAATCTCCTCCGCATGGATATCCGTCAGCTTTACGCCCAATGCCTCCGTATACGCAGGAGACTGAGAATTCATATTCATGTGAGGGTCCTTCTGCACGGCCATTGCCGTAAAAGTGCCGCCGGAGGCGTTGACCACATAGAAAAAAGCCCGGCCCCGAAGCCCTTTGTTGAAGGCCTCGCTCTTGGCGGCCAGTAAATCCACATTTTCATCAGTCGTCCGCTTCCTGCCCTGTCCGCCGCTCCCGGCTGCGAATGCCCCTACCAGCTTAAAAAACTGCATCTCTGTACCTCCCATGTCTCTTTATCCTTGCAAAACGAGTATAGGAAATTGAGTGGGATAAAAAGGGACCATCGGCTGGTCTGCACATTACAGTCAGGGAGGCATTCAAGAGATGATGTAATGTGCATCCCGTTCTTTTGAAAATGTTTTTGAAGCATTTCTCTAATGAGGGATTTTTATTGGACAGCAACTATGCTAAAATTATTTTTGAAAAGTAGGAACAATCGGCGTTTGCTTATGCCGTTAAAAAATAGAGGGCGCTGGCCCTCTGGAAAGGAGACGATAAAAATGCCAATTATGCTGACCAGAAAGGACGGCCCGCCTACGCCGTTCCGCAACGCAGAGCACATCCCGTTCTACTACTTCATCCCGAAAAGCATCCTGTCCCGCTGTGGAGCGGAGCTGAACGCCATCCCGAGGAATCCGCAGGAGCTATTTCACAACCGGGCCGCCTGCGAATTCGTGGAGAGCGACCTGTTCCGACTGCTCATCATTGACGCCACCGCCTTTATGGTTTGGCCGTATATGGGCTTCGGCGAGTATATGGAAATTTACTCCGGCTACGACCCGGCGTGGCGGTTTGCCCACTGCCCGGACTACTGGATTCAAGAGCTGACGGACGAAGGCATCTTGGCGTCCGCCGGCGAATTATTCAAAGGTTGCCACTCGGAATTGGGGTATGTGCCGGAATGGCAGATCGACATCTATCTGCGCTACATTGTGCCCAATGTGATGAAAAAGCACCGGATGGACGAGATCATCCGAGTGGCACGGGAGTACCCCTGTTTCGAGGACTTTGACTTCCGAAAGAGCAACCAGAAAACGGACTTCATCCGCAAATGGTATCACACCCGCACCAAGCACCCGATGATCTCTCTGGAGGAATTTCAGGAGGCCTATGCCGACGCCCACGGCGGACAAGAATACGAGGAGCCGGATCCGTCGCAGAATGTGGAGGAAACAGCGGTAGCACAGGCACTGGTGGATCAGTTCAAGGCCACGCTCAGCGAAAAGGATATGCAGATCCTTGAACTGCGTATGAGTGGCGACACGCTGGAGGAGATTGCCGAAAAGCTGGGTTACAAAAACCACAGCGGCGTTCTCAAGCGTATCCGCAAGATCGGGCAGGCTTACGAGGCCTACACCGGCGTGGACTACGGCTTTGAGAGCGGCAAAATCATCGGATAACACCTACTAAAAATCAGTAGGTGTTATTTTTATGCCCGGATTTGAGAGTGTGCCGCTGCCGTGCGTCTCACGGTATAACAAGCAGGGACTTTGTGTGCCGCAAAAGTCCCAATCACAGCCGAAATCGGCTGACTCTTTGGGGGCGCAGCCCCCAAGCCCCCGAAAGGAGAGATGTGCATGGGAAAGGATGTACGAATTGCCGTAAGAGTTACGGCAATAGAGAAAGAGAAAATTCAAGCAAAGGCCCGAAAATGCGGGCTGAGCGTAACCGAATATGTGAAGCAAAGAGCGTTGGGGTACGAGCCGAGAACGGTTCCGCCTGACGCTCTTTTTGCTTGTCTTGAAAAGCTTGGCGAGCTTGCGGACAAAGCCAGTTCACCGGAGCTGGACAAGGAAATTTACACGGTGCTGAAACAGATCACAGCAGAATTCCTGCTGCCGGGAAAGGGGTGATGCGGTATGGCGGTGACAGGATTCTGGCCTGTGTTCAAAAATCTGAAAGCCACGTTGGACTACGCCGACAATCCCGACAAGACCACCGCCCCGGAATATCTGGACGAGGATTTGTACGCCGCTCTGCGCTACGCAGAGAACGACGATAAGACCGACCGCAAGATGTTCGTCGGCGGCATCAACTGCTCAGCGCAGAACGCCTATGCCGAGATGGTCGCCGTCCAGCGACGGTTCGGACTGCGTGGCAAGGTGGTGGGCTACCACGGCATCCAGAGCTTCAAAGAGGGTGAGGTCAGGCCGGAGCAGGCGTTCGCCATTGGCAAGGAGACAGCACGGCGGATGTGGGGCGACCGATATCAGGTGCTCGTCACCGTCCACCTGAACACCGACAATGTTCACTGCCATTTTGTTGTGAATCCCGTGTCCTTTAAGGACGGCGCAAAGTTCAAAAACAAAATCGGCGACCACAAGGAGCTGCGTAAAATCTCCGATGAGATCTGCCGGGAGCACGGGCTGTCGGTATTGGAAAACAGCGAATTTTACAGCAAGGGCAAGAAAAAGGAATATTGGGTTCACAAGGCCGGCAAGAAAACCCACCGGGACTATCTGCGGGAGGATGTGGAATACTGCCTATCCTTTGCGACCAGCCCAAGAGAATTTGAAAATCAGCTCTATGCGCTCGGATACACCCTTGATCCTGTGCGCTTTTCAGTTAAAGCGAAGCATTGGGAGCGTGCCGTGCGGCTGAGTAACATCGGCTTTTCCAAAGACCATGTCAACGCACAGCTGCGGCAGAACGCCGAAAATCGGTATCGGCTATTTACCTTGGAATACCGACCGCCGTACAAGCCGAAGAAATTTCCGCTGGAGGACGAGCTGCGAAAGCTGGGGTTCTCCATTGAACACAGCTATGACACCGCCGCCGTTTTGGTTGATACGCTTTTTTATATCATTATCACCGTCGTTCAAATCGTAGCCGAGCTTGCCGATGTAATGCTGCTGTCGCCGGATCTGCGGGCGGCGGAAAAGGATTTGAAGGAGCTGGTTGCCGACTATCACTTCTTGCAGGAGCACGGTATCCATACGACAGCCGACCTCCAAGCAAATATTGAGCAATCCAAAGCAGAGCTTTCTGCCTTGGAGCGTGAGCGCAGCGACATCAGCAACCGCATACGCCGCCCCAAGTCGCCGGAGGAACAGGCGAAAAACAAGGAACGCCGCAAGGCGGTATCCAAGCAGATGAAGCCCGTAAGGGAGCGGCTTCGCCGTGCGGAGCGGATTTTAGAGAAATCCCCGCACCTGTATGAACTGTTAAAACAAGAGCACGAGCTGGAGAAAAAAGCCCGTGCGAGATACAAGGAAAGAGGTAGATAAAATGAAAAATACGATGAAAAAGCCGGCGGCAATTCCGGTAGAAAAATTGCGTCCCTTTGCCGGACACCCGTTTAAGGTCAGGGACGATGCCGAGATGAATACGCTAATCGAAAGCATACAGACGCAAGGTATTCTCTCGCCGCTGATCGTCCGACCGATAGAAAATACAGAGGAATATGAAGTCGTAAGCGGGCACCGCCGTTTACACGCCGCGCAAAAGGCAGGGATCACCGAGGTCCCTGCCTTCATTTATGCCCTCGACCGGGATTCTGCTGCCATTGCGGTGGTGGACAGCAACCTGCACCGCGAGCATATTTTGCCCTCCGAAAAGGCGTTTGCCTATAAGCTGAAAGCTGATGCCCTGAAACATCAGGGACAAAGAACAGACATAACTTCGGAGCAAATTGCGCCGAAGTTGTCCACGGAGGTAATCGGAGAGCAAGAAGGAATCAGCAAGGATACCGTTAAGCGGTATATCCGCCTGACCTATCTCATCCCAGAATTCCTTGAAAAGATGGATCAAGGCGAAATTGCCTTGTCCGTCGGCGTGGAGCTTTCGTTTCTTGACGAATCCAGCCAGCGGGAGGTGCTGGAGCAGTGCGCTATCAACGACTGCACCCCGTCCTATTCGCAGGCGTGGCGGATGCACAAGGCTGACCGGGAGGGGACACTGACCACGGCGGTCATTCAAGCCATTATGTCGGAGGAAAAAGCTAACCAGAAGGCCCGCCTGAAAATCCCAATGGAGCGCATCCGAAAGTATTTCCCGCAAAGCTATACTGCCGCCCAGATCGAGGACGCCGTGGTGAAGCTTTGCGAACGGGACTACCGCCGACGAACCGACCGGGAACGATAAGGAGGTGCGCAGATGAATATTAAAACTAAAGAAATGATTGTGAATCCCAACCTGATATGGTTACCTACACCGCCACGTATGGAAAGCGCCGAGGATTTTGCGTATGTTGATGCGTTCCTTCCTGACAGCACCGGAGAGCGTATTGAGGACGGAAAATTACAGCGTTACGGCATCGGCAATTACACAGTGAAAATCGGCGGCACGGTCTATGAGATATCCACCCATTTCAGTACCGACGGTAAGCAAAGCGTGCTGCAGCAGTTCCGTGACCTGCTGCTCTCGCAAAATCTGATATAACCGCATAATCGAAAAAGGCAACCGGGCATAGTAAAATACACTTGCCTTTGCTATGCCCGGTTGTTGGAAAGGAGCATTTTACTATGGCAACAGCAAACAAAACCAAAGGGCAAAAGGAAGAACTCATTACGGCACTGTACTGCCGCCTGTCCGTGGATGATGATAATAAGGATATGGAGTCGAACTCCATTACGAATCAAAAGCAGATTTTACAGGACTTCGCCCGTCGGGAAGGCTATCGGAACACGCAATTCTTTGTAGACGACGGCGTATCCGGCACTACCTTCCAGCGGGAAGGCTTTCAGCAGATGCAGAAAATGGTAGAGGACGGTTTGATTGGTACGATCATTGTGAAGGACCTCAGCCGCTTTGGTCGTGAGCAGGTGGAAATGGGACGGCTGACACAGATCGTCTATCCGTCCCTTGGTGTGACCTTCATTTCCATCCAAGAGAATGTGAACACGGCCGCCAAAACCGGCTTGGAGATGATGCCATTCTACAACATTTTCAATGAGTGGTATGCCGAGCAGACCAGCAAGAAGATTCGTGCGGTCTGGAAGAGTAAGGCGGAACACGGCAAACGGGTATCTTCCACTGTTCCATACGGCTACAAAAAGTCGCCGGAGGACAGAGAAAAGTGGATCGTTGACGAGCCTGCTGCGGAGGTGGTACGAAGGATATTCCACCTATGCCTTGCGGGGCGTGGCCCATCACAAATTGCTCGTGACCTTGAAAGAGAAAAGATTCTCACGCCTACGGCATATTATGCCAGCGTAGGCAGAGCTACCCGCAACCCAATTCCGGCAAATCCGTATCTATGGGCAGACGAAGCTGTAAAACACATTCTTGAAAACAGACAGTACACCGGGTGCGCGGTAAACTTCAAAAGCACAACGGTCAGCTTCAAAGTTCACAAGAAGATCTACAACCCCGTAGCGGAGCAGCAAATCATTCCGAATATGCAGGAGCCGATCATATCCGAAGAGCTGTTTGACCGTGTGCAGGAGCTTCGCAGCCATAAACGCAGAAATACGAAAACCGGACGGGCGAGCTTGTTTGCAGGCCTGCTGTTTTGCCCCGACTGCGGAGCTAAGCTTCATTTCTGTGCCGCCAAGAGCTTAAAACCCAATCAGGAATTTTACCGCTGCGCCAACTACAATTCCGGACGAGGGACTTGCAATATTCATTATATCCGCAATGTGGTGCTGGAGCAGATCGTGGCGGAAGCGGTGGGTAGTCTCGCAGACTTTGTGCGGTGCTATGAGCCGATTTTCCTGTATCTGCTGGCAAAAAACAATACCGCTGCACGACAGTCCGAGGTGCAGAAGCTGAAGCAGACCATTTCTACAAGTGAACGGCGCATCGAGGTTCACAGCAAGGATAAGGAAACCAAGAAGGTCAAGGTGGATATTTACTTCACCGCCGTTGGGCTATTCTCTATTCCTACAGAAAATGAGATGCAGGCGGCAATGGAGGAAATCCGCCAAAACCCGCAGCAGTTCAAGACTTCTGCATAAAGCAGAACACGGTGCAGCTCCTTTTCAGAGACTGCACCGTATCCTGCATAAAAAACTTCGTTATCCGTCTGTGTCTAAACCGTTCCTTTTTTAGCTTTATATTCTATTTCTAAAGGCTGGCGAAAACTTTTAGCCACGCTTCCCGGCAGAACGGTGTTACTTCACGCTTTCCGAATCGCTCACATACGGTGCGGCATGTTCTCTTTCGAGCCTGCGGAACATTCTCACAAGCACGACAACGGCGATGGTACCGAGGATCAGCTCTGCGACGAACTGCGCATACGCGAGGCCGTACAGTGGGAACAGCCAATTCAGCACAAACAACGCGGGAATCTCCAGCACAATCTTGCGCACAACAGCGAATACGAACGATTTCATACCCATACCGCACGACTGGAACACGCCCAGCGCGAGGAAATCGATGCATAAGAACGGCAGCGCAAAGCAGAAGCCGCGCTGGAACGCCGCGCCGTACGCGACGATGCTCTCGTTCTTCATGAACATGGAGATGATCGGCTCCGCCGCAAACACGAACGTCAGCATCACGGCCAAAATAAAGCCAAGCGAAATTTTCGCCGTGAACATAAACGTCTTTTTCATGCGTTTGATATTGCCGCTCGTGTAGTTATAACTGATCAGCGGCATAATGCCCTGCGAAAAGCCCATCGCAATCTGAAACGGCACTATGTTGACGCGCTGCGCGATGCCCATAGCCGCCACCGGGTCAGAGCCATACGCGGACGTAAAGTTGTTGAGAATGGTCATGCCGGTCACATTCAAAAGGTTCTGGATGGAAGCCGGGATGCCCACGCCGCACACGCCCTTGACAATCTGTTTCGATGGGCGGAACATGGAGGGCTTGATGCACACGTACGTCTTGCCGCGCTTCACGAACAGCAGCACGAAGAAGTAGAGACACGCCACGGTGTTGGAAAGGCAGGTCGCGCAGCCCGCGCCCGCCGCGCCGAGGTTCAGACCCCACGGCAGAATGAAAATCGGGTCCAGCACAATGTTCAGCAGGCAGCCGCACATGGTGCCGATGCTCGCGTGCAGCGAAGAGCCCTCTGCGCGCACAAGGTATGCCAGCACGACATTCAAAATGGACGGCGCGGAGCCGAGCAGCACAGTCCAGAACAAATAATCCGCCGTTGCCTGTAGCGTTTCGGCATTCGCGCCGAGCATCACCAAGATCGGCGACTGCAATACGCCGTACAGCAAAGAAAACAGCAGGCTGCAAATCAAAGACGCGTAAAATCCGAACGCCGAGCTGCGGTACACGGTATCGTAGTCTTTACGTCCGAGTGCGCGGCTCATCATGCTGGAGCTGCCGATGCCGAACAGGTTGTTGACGGCATTGAACGCCAGCAGAAGCGGTGCCGCCAGCGTAACAGCGGCGTTCTGCACCGGGTCGTTCATCATGCCGACAAAGAACGTATCGGCAAGGCTGTAAATGACCATCACAAGCGAGCTGATGACCGACGGCACCGAAAGCGTTACGACCGCCTTCGGGATCGGCATCGATTCAAATAGCTCTGTTTTGGAATTATCCATTTCTCCCTATCCTTTCCGTTCTTATCACGCAAGGCTGTCCAAAAGCAGCTTGCAGCAGCCGTAAATGCCGGCGTCGTTGCCGAGCACGGCCAAGTTGAACCGAACGTCGGTGCTCGGGTAAAATACGTATTTCAAGAAGCCTTTCTTCGCGCCTTCTACGAGCATCTCGCCCGCTTTCGAGACACCGCCGCCGATGACGACGACCTCGGGGTCTGCCACCGTGCACACGGCAGAGATGGCGTAGCCGAACGCATCGTACACATTCTCTAAGATTGCGTTTGCAGCGCTGTCTCCGTTTTTAGCGGCATCGAACACGTCTTTCGTTGTGAGCTTCTCGACACTCCGCAAAGCGCTTTCTTCCTCGTGTTCGGCAAGGTATTTTCGTGCCAGTCTCGCAATGCCCGAGGCCGAAACGTACTGCTGCACGCAGCCGCGGCGGCCGCACGCGCACGTCTCCGTCTCCGCGGGGTTGATCGTCATGTGGCCGAACTCACCCGCCGCGCCGTTTGCGCCTGCCACCATGCGTCCATCCGAAATGACCGCGCCGCCGACACCCGTGCCGAGCGTGATGAATACCACGTTCTCGCTGCCACGACCGCCGCCTTTCCAGGCTTCACCCATCGCCGCAGCATTCGCGTCGTTCACGACCACAACCGGAAGCCCTACGGTCTCTTCCAGCGCCGTGCGCACATCAAATACGCCCCAGCCGAGGTTCACGCAGCGGTGCACCACACCGTCCGCTGTCACCGGCCCGGGGATGCCCGCGCCCACGCCCAAAATGCCGTCTGCGGGAATGTTGTGCTTTTCTCTGCACTTTTGAATTTCCGCCGCAATATCACGCAGCACCGCCGTGCCGTCTCCCTCAATCACGGTCGGAATCTCCCACTTTTCAAGCAAAGTGCCGTCTTCCTCAAATAAACCAAGCTTCACCGTCGTGCCGCCGATGTCAGCGCCGATGACATACTTTTTGTTTTCCATTTTTATAACTCCTCTCCGCGCGCGGTTTCCCACGCACTTAACACGCGTCTGTATAAATTCCCTTTCGGTCTAAACCGTAAATCTATTAGTAATATAGTATACCATATTTCGCCGCCGATTGCAAAGGAAACTATGGAAAACTCCGTCTTTTTGCAACCGCCTTGCAAACAGGGGAAATTTGTGGTATTCTTTAACGCGTAACCCAAACGGCCGCCTGCCGATGTACCGCCATTACGCGGCCGCTGTGACCAAATAGCCCGGGAATCCCCCGGCGGCGCAGTGTTCTTCCGAAAACGGACAGAGGCAGACGGCAACATAGTCAATATAGATTCTTTCTCGCGTATTCTGCGCAGCGCACGTTTGCGTAAAACCCAGGAGCGCCGGAGAACCTTTCGCGCTCCGTAAAAAGAAAGGATTGAACAAAAATGGAGGGAACTTCTTCCAAAAAAGAAAGCAAAATCAAGGTGTATCTGCACCGCTACTTTATCGATGCCATGAGCGCCATGGCACAGGGGCTTTTTGCTTCCCTGCTCATCGGCACCATCATTTCCACGCTCGGCACACAGCTTAACATTCCGCTGCTCGATGAGATTGGCGGGTATGCAAAGTCCGCAGCCGGTCCCGCTATGGCGGTCGCCATCGGCTACGCGCTGCAGGCGCCCCCGCTCGTACTGTTCTCGCTCGTCGCAGTCGGCGGCGCGGCAAACACGCTCGGCGGCGCAGGCGGTCCTCTCGCGGTGCTCGTGCTCGCCATCATCGCGGCAGAGCTCGGTAAGCTCGTCAGCAAAAAGACGAAGGTAGACATCATCGTCACGCCGCTCATCACTATTTTTTCGGGCTGCGGCCTCGCGTACTTATTCGCGCCGTACATCGGCACGGCGGCTTCCAGCGTGGGCAACCTCATCATGTGGGCAACCACCCAACAGCCGTTCCTCATGGGTATTCTTGTTTCCGTCATCGTCGGCGTTGCATTGACGCTGCCGATCTCCAGCGCGGCCATCTGCGCGGCGCTCGGTTTAACAGGCCTTGCGGGCGGCGCGGCTGTTGCAGGCTGCTGTGCGCAGATGATCGGCTTTGCGGTCATCAGCTTCCGCGATAACGGCTGGGGCGGCTTCTTTGCGCAGGGCATCGGCACTTCCATGCTGCAGGTGCCGAACATCATCAAGAACCCGCGCATCTGGCTCGCGCCTACGCTTGCTTCCGCTGTGACGGGCCCCATCGCGACATGCATTTTCGGCATGCAGATGAACGGCGCACCGATCTCCAGCGGCATGGGTACCTGCGGCCTTGTGGGGCAGATCGGCGTTTATACCGGCTGGCTGAACGACATCGCTGCCGGTGCCAAAACAGCCGTCACCGCTATGGACTGGCTGGGCCTTGTGCTCATCTGCTTCGTGCTCCCGGCTGTGCTTTCTTTTGTCTTTGACCTCATCTTCCGCAAGATCGGCTGGGTCAAGGACGGCGACATGAAGATCGACGCATAAAAATCTCCGTTTTCCGGCAAACGCCTAAGGCTGAAACGCTTTAGGCGTTTTTCATTGTGCTAAGTGCGGTACTGCACGACGTTTTTCTTGTACGGAATTACCCTTGTTTTTCCGCCCTTTCGCCCGTATAATCAAATAGAAAAGTCTATTCTCGATTTGGGAGGTACAAAATGCAGTTTCAATATCTTGGCACCGCCGCCGCAGAGGGTTGGCCTGCCGTATTCTGCCGCTGCAAATATTGCTTAGAGGCGCAGCGCCTCGGCGGCAAAAACATCCGCACACGCTCGCAGGCTATCGTCAACGACGATCTTCTGCTCGACCTGCCGCCGGATACCTACATGCACAAGCTCATGAATAATCTCGATCTCAGCCGTGTGAAGTATCTGTTTGTCACGCACTTTCACATGGATCATTTCTACCCGCAGGAGCTCACCGTGCGCGGCTCCGTTTACAGCCTTGAGATGATCAGCCCCGAGCTTGAAATCTACTGCGCACAGGAAACCTACGATTATTTCCGCCGCTGTGCCGATTGGGAAATTGACGAAAAAAGCGACAGCGCCATGCACTGGCACATCTTAAAGCCGTTTGAGACCGTGGAAGCCGGTCCCTACCGCGTAACGCCGCTGCCCGCAAACCACATGAACCCCTCGCACCAGCCGTTCGTGTACCACATTGTCGATACACGCGAGGATAAATCTGTCTTCTATATGCACGACAGCGGTTACTATTTTCCAGAGGTGTGGGATTACCTCAAGTCGCAGAAAAAGCCCGCCGATCTTTTCAGCTTCGACACTACGCTCGGCTATGAAGACTGCGGCTTTAAAAGCACGCACATGGGCGCGCCGGAGGTCATCCGCCTCAAGGAGGAGCTCGAAGCGCTCGGTATTGTTGACAAACACACGCACTGCGTGATGAACCACTTCTCGCACAACGGTCATCTTCTGTATGACGAGCTCGTGGAGCTTGCCGCGCCGCACGACATCGAAATATCCTACGACGGCATGAAACTGACACTTTAAACTATACTTGCATGCAAAAAGCGGAGACGCCCCGGTTTTTAAGGGCATCTCCGTTTCTTTCTTTATGACAATAACAGGAACAAGTGATATAAAAACTCACTGATTGTACTTTTGTGGCAACAACTGTTGTCCTTTTTAAAAATCCGTTCAGTCAATTTCGCTTCTCGTTATATCAAATTTGCATATAATTATATAATTCTGTATATTCAGGTGCTTTCCGGTCGAATTTCTTGTAAAAAAGAAAAACGACAGAGCAACCCCTGCCGTCTTCATAGCGCATGTTGTTTTCCGTTTACTTGCAGCGGCGCACAGCTTCTTCAATCTTCGGGAGAAGCTCTTCCTTATCCGCGTCCTTCGTGTACTTAAAGATAGCGGCAACAATCTCCGGAATATCGGAAGCCTTGTAGTGCTCCGTCGTAGCAATCTGCAAACCGGCATATTCATTGCGGGTCAGCAAAGGCGCGAAGCGGCGGGCATTCTTTCTGCCGGGTCCGTCGTTGATGAAAGCTGCAATGAACTGGTAACCGATCAGATTGTTGATGATGACGTGGAAGGAATTCTTCGCAAACAGCGGATTCTCCGGGTCACGCAGCGCAATCTCCATGATCTCTGCGCGGTTCAGCGGACGGCCGGCCTCCCAAAGGAGCTGCATCATCGCAAATTCGGAATTCGTTAAACGGATATATGGTTTTTTTCTTTTCATGCTATATCCTCCTGTCAATTTTCATATCCCATATTGTTTCAACTAATCCTGTCGAAAGTAATATTAGTATATTTTTATTTTTGCAATTTGTCAAGGGATTTGGAATAAAAAAACTACTGATGAGTCAGTTTTTTCAAAAAATTCACATTTTAGAAATAAAAAGAAGACCGGCAGCGCATTTTACCTACCGATCTTCTGTGTTTTACGCCTTTTTACGCATCGTTTTCAATAAACAGCGTCTTAAAATACGGCAGTTCCTCTGCCCATGCGCAGAACACGTGCCACTCGTCCAGCTTGTGGTGGCGGCGCGCAAAATACATGTTCGCAATGTTCTCGTAGTTCATGGTACAGGTGCGCATCTGGTTGTAGCTCGAAGGCAAAAGCTGAATGAGGCTGTACCAAAGGTCTTTGTCCTTCGTCTCCACAAATTCCACGCGCAGCTTTTCCAGCACGCCAATGGTCTGCATCAGGCTCTCCTTTGCCGCGGGCACCATACGGTCACAGCTGAAGTCCGCTTCTTCAAACGTCTTCGCCTGAATTTTGTGCATCGTGCTCGTGGAGTTCGCCACGGTGCCCACCTTATACGTGTCGAATTCCTTCCACCAGTAGATCGGCGCGGTGAGGTCGACCGAAACGAAGATCTGTCGGATGAATTTGCGGTGATCCGTACCCGCCTTGCACAAGCGTTTTGCAAGGCTCAGGTCGTTTTCGCCGAAAACGAACGTGCCGTCCGGCTCGGTGTGGCTGTCCATGCGGCCCCAGCTGTTCATGGGGTTGCGTGCGCCTCTGATGGCGTTTTCAAAGTTCATGACGCTTGTACGTTCGATCTTAATCATGTCGTTCAACCTTTCGTATTCAAATTATTTGTGGTACTTCGTGCCCGCGTTGATGGAAAACGCGCGGTACAGCTGCTCGCACAGCATAACGCGTGCCAGCTGGTGCGGAAACGTCATCGGCGACATGGAAATGCGCTTCGAGCCCTGCTTCACGCTGTCGTCCAGCCCGTGTGACGAACCGATAACGAACGCTAAGCTGCTCTCCCCGTTCACGGCCGCCGCGTCGATCTGCTGCGCGAGCTGCGTGGAGGAGACAAGCTTGCCCTCAATGCACAGCGTGTAAAGCGCGCTGCGCCCCGCCGCCGCCAAAATCGTCTTCGATTCCTCGCCGAGCGCCTTTGCAATCTCCGCCGCATTCGGATCCTGCGGCAGGCGCGCTTCGTTCAGTTCGATGATCTGAAACCGGCAGAATGCGGAAAGTCGCTTTGCGTATTCCTGCACGGCGTCGCGCCAATACTTTTCTTTGAGCTTACCGATGCAAATCAGCTTTACCTCCAGCATATTGTCTCCCTATGTTAAAATGTGATGGCGCCGCCGGTCAGGTTTTCGATCGGCGCGACCTGCAATATGTAGTCCTCCGCGTTCTCCACGCCCGCCATCTGCATGCCGCAGACGGCGGTCTGCCGCGCAATGTCCGGCGTGTTGTTTTCGCGGCTCAAATGCGCCAGCAAAAAGTGCTTTGTGCCGTCTTCAAAAAGCTCCGGCAGCAGGTCGGCGCACGCGGTGTTTGAGAGATGTCCGAAGTCCGATAAAATGCGCCGCTTTAAGCTGTACGGGTACGGCCCCGTGCGCAGCATACCGATATCGTGGTTCGATTCGATGACCGCAAGATCTGTGCCGTGCAGATTCTCTTCCACCTCCGGCGTGATGTGTCCAATGTCCGTCGCGACCGTGACGGTGTGTCCGTCTTCGGCTTCTATGCGGTAGCCGAAGCTCTCCGCGCAGTCATGCGGCGTGCGGAACGCGTTTACGTGCATTCCGGCGAGCTCTAACGTGTCTTCAATCGTGTAGGCGGGATATTTGTCGTTTAAAATTCCCATCGATTCCAAGGCCCCCAGCGTGCCCTTAGAGGCAAACACGGGAATATGGTATTTGGAAGCGAACACACGCAGACCGCTGATGTGGTCGCTGTGCTCGTGCGTAATGAGGATGCCCTGCACGGAAAGCGGGTCTATACCGCAGCGCTGCATGACAGTCGTCACCTGCTTGCAACTGCGTCCGATATCCACCAAAATGCCCGAAGATTTTGAACCGATATAATAACTGTTTCCCGTGCTGCCGCTGAACAGCGGGCAAAGCTCTGCCATTTGCACCCTCCCTGTTTTCATAAAAAACGCCCTGACAAGGTTTTGTCGGGGCGAAACGGTCTGTATACGGTTTTAACCGATCTTTGCGGTATCGCTGTTTGTGGGATCGAGCATCAAATACATGTCCGCGCCAAGGCCGACGAACTTCTCCACAATGTCCTCATAGCCGCGCTGAATGTGCTCAATGTCCTCAATCTTCGTCACGCCATGCGCAGCAAGACCGGCAATGATCATCGCCGCGCCCGCACGCAGGTCAGTCGCACGCACCGGTGCACCCTTCAGGTATTCCACGCCCTCAATAATGGCGCTCTTGCCCTCTACGGTGATCTGTGCGCCCATGCGCTTCAACTCTTCCACATAGCGGAAACGGTTTTCCCACACGCTCTCGTTTAAAATACTCGTGCCCTGCGCAATGGAGAGCAGCGCCGCGATCTGCGGCTGCATGTCCGTCGGGAAGCCCGGGTGCGGCATCGTTTTCACGTTGCACTTACTCAGCGGGCCGTCGCAGCGCACGCGCACCGCGTCGTCATATTCCACAACCGTCACACCCATCTCCATCAGCTTCGCCGTGATGGATTCCAGGTGCTTCGGCGTCACGTTTTTCACAAGCACATCGCCGCGCGTTGCAGCCGCAGCCGCCATGTACGTGCCGGCTTCAATCTGATCCGGAATAATCGAATACGTAATGCCCTTCAAATGCTCCACGCCGCGAATCTTGATGACGTCCGTACCGGCGCCGCTGATGTTCGCACCCATGGAGTTTAAGAAGTTAGCAAGATCGACCACGTGCGGTTCGCGCGCGGCATTCTCAATAACCGTAAGGCCCTTTGCCTTTACGGCTGCAAGGATAATATTCATCGTTGCACCGACGGTGACCATGTCAAGGTAAATGTGCGCACCGCGCAGCTCCTTTGCGGAGACCTCGATCATGCCGTCGTTGAGGCTGTACGTGCAGCCCAGCGCCTTAAAGCCCTTGATGTGCTGGTCAATGGGGCGCACGCCGAAATCGCATCCGCCGGGAAGCGGCACAATGGCCTTGGAGCAGCGGCCGAGCAAAGCGCCGATATTGTAGTAAGAGCCACGCATTTTGCGGCCCAACTCGCTCGGCACCACGTTCGTGTGGATGGTGGTCGGGTCGATCTCCACGGTATTCTTGCCGAGCCAGCGCACAGTCGCGCCCATCGCGGTCAGGATGCGTGCACTGAGCTTCACATCGGAAATGTTCGGTACGTTCTCTATACGGCAGGGAGATTCCGCCATGGCTACGGCCGGAATGATCGCCACAGCCGCGTTTTTCGCGCCGCTGATGACAACCTCACCGTGCAGGCGCTTTCCGCCCTTGATGATAAATTTATCCACTGTAATTTTCCTTTCTGCGGGCGCGGCATATCCTCGGCAGTCAAAAGCACACTGCCTGCCGCCACACAGCGCCGCAATGCGCTGCACGAAGTAGGATCTTTCGTTATGCCCGCCGGTCCGTGACCGACTGATTTATTCCTGAAACGGGCTGCCGCCGATTGGGCAGCTACACAGCGCGGGTACGAAAAAAGCCCAATGCCGTGCGCAAAAAACTAAGGCAGTCTAAAACAAAACATACACTGCCGCATCTATTTAAAGAAAAAGTGATCGCAAAATATAGTATGACCAGTAAACATAATAATACACAATGGAAAAATTGTCAAGAAGCCACAGGCTATTTGGAAGGTTTTTCCAAGATTATGTAAACGAAAAGTGCCAAATCCGGCCGTTTGCGCGCCTTTTTCTGTATAGGCACCGCGCTTTACACTTACTTGTTCTTAAAGGAGATCGTAGATTCCGTGCCGTTTCGGATGCGCTTAATATTCGCGCGGTGCTTGATGATAACGGTAGCGCCGATCAGTGCCGCCACAAGTGTTGCCATTACAACGTAAAGCACCGGCAGCCCGCCCACGCAGCAGTCCACAAAATACGTCATGCAGAACGTCACAACGGGATAGATCGCCGCCGCCGTAATAGACGAAAGCGAGACCATGCGCTTTTTCAGGAACACCAGAAGGAACACCGCAAAGCAAATGAGAAACACGCGCCAGTCGAGCAAAAGCATCATCGCAGCCGTGGTCACAACGCCCTTGCCGCCGCGGAAGCCGAAGTACAGCGGGTACATGTGGCCGATCATGCAGCAAAAGCCCGCCGCATACATGCCAAGGCGCGCCATTTCGGGGTCTACGCCGTTTGCAACGCACGCGTGCTTTACAAGAAAATAGCCGACCAAAACGCTCGCAACACACTTGCAGAAATCGAGCAGAAACGTCAGCGCAGAGGCTTTTTTGCCCGCCACGCGCAGTACGTTCGTTGCACCCGCGTTGCCGCTGCCGTGCGCGCGCACATCTTCGTGCGCAAACGCTTTGGTCAGCAAAATGGCAAAGCTGATACTGCCAAGCAGATACCCCACAAGCGCCGAAAGCAGCAGCGGCAAAATTAAAGAACCGAAATTTTCCATGTAGATCAAGTCCTTCCCCCCGTCAGTCTGCCTTATCGCCGCGCTCGCGCACGATCATGCGCACCGGCGTGCCCTCTAAGCTGAAGATCTCGCGGATGCGGTTCTCCAGATAGCGCTGGTACGAGAAGTGGAAAAGCTCTTTGGAATTGACAAAGCAAATGAACGTAGGCGGTCTGGTAGAAGCCTGCGTCATGTAGTAGATCTTCAGGCGCTTGCCCTTATCGGTCGGCGGCTGTACGCGTGCCGTTGCCTGTGCCAGAATGTCGTTCAAGGTGCCGGTCGTAATGCGCATCGCGTTGCTGGAAGCAACCTTGTGGATAAGTTCAAACAAGCGGTCAAGTCGCTGGCCGGTCTGCGCGGAGATGAAGATGATCGGCGCGTAGGACATAAAGGAAAAGTCCTTTTCAAGCTTCGTCTTATATTCCTGCATGGTTTTGTCGTCTTTTTCAACGGCGTCCCACTTGTTGACCGCAATGATGCAGCCCTTGCCCGCTTCGTGCGCGATGCCGGCAACCTTGGAGTCCTGCTCTGTAAAACCGACCGTGGCATCGATGAGGATGACACACACGTCTGCCCTGTCCACCGCCATTTCGGCGCGCAGGTTGCTGTAATGCTCAATGGAATCCTCCACCTTGCTCTTGCGGCGCAGGCCGGCAGTATCGATGAACGTAAATACGCCGTACTTGTTTTCGATGGTGGTATCCACCGCGTCGCGCGTCGTACCCGCAATGTTGGAAACGATGCAGCGGTTTTCGCCGGAAACGCGGTTCACAAGGGAAGATTTGCCGACGTTCGGCTTGCCGATGACGGCGACCTTGATGATCTCGCCCTCGTCCTCCTCTTCCTTTTCCTCCGGCAGATGCTCGAGGACGGCATCCAACAGGTCGCCCGTGCCGTGTCCGTGCACGGAAGACACCTGAATAGGGTCGCCGAGGCCGAGGTTATAAAACTCATAAAAATCCGCCGGCGGGTCGCCCAGCGTATCGCACTTATTGACGCACACGATGACCGGCACATTGCTGCGCTGGAGCATCTGTGCGATGTTGAGGTCCGTTGCGACCATGCCGGTGCGCACATCGGTCACGAAAATGATGCAGTCCGCAGAATCAATGGCAATCTGCGCCTGTGTGCGCATCTGGGACAAAATAATATCCTTCGATTCCGGCTCGATGCCGCCCGTATCTACCAGTGAAAACTTTCTGTTTTTCCATTCACACTCGCCGAAAATGCGGTCACGCGTCACGCCCGGCGTGTCCTCCACGATGGAAAGGCGCTGCCCGATCAGCTTGTTGAACAGCGTGGATTTACCGACGTTCGGTCGGCCCACGATGGCTACAATAGGTCTTGACATACGGTTTTCCTCCTTCTTTTTTCCTTACTCCGCAGTGCCCAAAATGTCCTTGAGCTCGCCTGCGGCGTCTTTATGCATTCTGTAAGCCGGCACACCCAGCTTTTCGCTGAGCTGCTGCACGGTCATATCGTCTAAGAAAATATCTTCGTCCGCCATAAGCATGGACGGTGCAAGCAAAATTGCGTCGCCAAGGTTTTCGCGGCTCAAGCGGTTCACAAGGTCACGCCCCGTGAGCAGCCCGGTCACGTTGACCGTACCGCCAAAGAAATCGTTGTGCACAGGCACAAGGTTGATCTCGAGCCCCGGGAATTTTTCGCGCGCAAAGTCCATCACATGCTCCATAAACGCATACACGCCTTCGCCCGTCGGGATCGTCACGCGGCGCTTTATGTCGCGCTCCGGCTCGTCTTCAACCGCCCAGGAAAATTCTTCTTCTAAGTCGCGCAGCATACCCACGCCGTTTTCAATCTGCGGGAAGTCCTCGTAGAATTCATACGGCGGCAGCTCGCGCTTTGCAATGAGGTAGAACTCGTCGCTCGGGAACACGGTTCTCGAGCCGCGCTCTGCCTTGAATTTATCGCCCCACCGCTCCAAAATCTCGATCGCCGCGCGCGCCGTATCCTTGTTAAACGTCTCCAGCGGATACAGCCCCTCGCGGTAGCGCGTCACGCCGACCGGTACGCAGGCGACGCTCTGTAAGCTCTCGCCGAGCGCGTACATTTCAGAAAGCGTAAATTCCAGCTCCTCGCCGTCATTCAGCCCCGGGCACAGCACGATCTGACAATTCAGCTTGATGTTGTGCTCCGCCAGCTTGCGCACAAAACGCAGCGCGTCGCCCGCAAAGCGGTTGTGCATCATCTTGCAGCGCAGCGTGGGATTCATCGTATGCACGGAAATATTAATAGGGCTGATGTGCATTTCAATGATACGGTCGATCTCACGCTCATCAATGTTCGTCAGCGTGATGTAGTTGCCGAACAAAAACGAAAGGCGGTCATCATCATCCTTAAAATAGAGCGTTTCGCGCATTCCGGGCGGCAGCTGGTCAATGAAACAGAACACGCACTTGTTGCGGCAGGAGCGCTGCCTGTCCATAAGATACGTTTCAAACGCAAGGCCCAGTGCGCCGTACTGCGGCTTTACGAATTTCTCTTCGCGCCGCTCGCCCTCCGCCGTTTCGTACACCACATGCAGATGGGTGTTCGTCTCGTAAAAACGGAAATCGAGAATATCCGTGATGTCATGCCCATTGATTGAAATAAGCTTATCGTGCGGCTTTATGCCGGCCCGCTCGGCAAGGCTGTTTTTATCCACGCCGAAAATTTCAACTGCCACAGCTTTTCTCCCTTCCGTTTTGAGGTAGTATGCGCGAAATTTGCCGCTGTTTTACGGCTCGGCACCAAAAAACGCCGACAAAACAATAGAGAAGGAGCACGCAAATGCCCCTTCTCTATCTGGCACAATTATTGTTTCAGGCAAAATTATGCTTCCTTCTTAACAACTTCTCTGCCGTTGTAGTAACCGCAGTTACCGCAAACCCTGTGAGGTGTCTTATACTCTCCGCACTGCGGGCATTTCATAAGGGCAGGAGCGCTAAGCTTCCACACGTTAGAACGTCTCTTATTCTGTCTGGCACTGGACACTTTTCTCTTGGGTACCGCCATCGTCAGCACCTCCTTATATTAAACTAAAACTTTGGTTATCTGGAATTATTGTAGCAGCTGCCGCAGAGCCTCCAGACGGGGATCTGTCTGCTGCTTTGCACAGGCGCAGTCGCCTTCGTTCAGGTTTTTGCCGCAAGTGGGGCAAAGCCCTTTGCAGTCTTCCTTACAAAGGAATTTCGTCGGCGTCAAAAGGATGATATCGGAATAAATCAGCTCGTCCAAATCCAGCTCATCGCCTTCAATCACGATATAATCTTCAAAATCCTCTTCATCATTCAGCTTGTTCACAATCACGTGAGAAATGTTGTGACAAAGCTCTTTACGCGTCAACGTCAAGCACCTGTTGCACGGCATCGAATACGCATAGCGCACCTCCACGTTCAGCTCCGCACTGGAAGCGAACGAACGGATGCTGCCCTTGACCTGAACCGGCGTGACAAACGGCTTACAGCCGTCAATCTCCACCTCCGACAGATCGACCGTATAATCGATCGCCTGTGAAATATCCTCTCCCGAGAAATATTTTTTCAAATCGATAAGCATAGTTTTCCTCATACCGTACTTGATATATTATAAATACCACGCGCGGTTTTGTCAAGAAAAATTTAAAAATTCGGCATTATGCCGCGAAAAAAAGTGTTCGGCGGGTCGTTTCCGCCGAAACACTGTTGCTTTTTTCGTTTTTGCACTGCTTTTCGTTACTGTTTCGGGCGGTGCAAAGGCTTTTTGAGGCCGAAATTACTTCGCGACAAATTCCCGAACGGAAGCCGGCAGTTCCTCTGCGTCAGCAGAAATGAGCAGGCAGATGTTCACGTTGGAAGATTCGCTGAGCGTCTTGAGCTTCGCGGTGAGCGGCTCAACTTCCTCAACGCCCTTGCCGGTGATCTTCAGGGTGGAGTCAACGAAAACGTCCGTCACATCGTAGTTTGCAGCGCAGATGCCGCTGACAAAGCCTACAAGTGCGTCCAGACCCTCAATGCCGTAAGCGTCGGAGTCAACAAGACGTGCCTTGTGGGAAATATCGTAAGTAAGCTTAAGGCCCTTTTCGATAACAACAACGTTGCCGTTGGAGTTCTGAACCGCTTCGTTTGCAAGCTCGATGAGCTTCTTGGTTTTGCCGGAGCCTTTTTTGCCGATTAAAAGAGTGATCATAGTGAAGTCCTCCTGTGTATTTTTTCCGCAGTGCGGATTTACGCCTTTTTATTTGGAAAGTCTTGCTTCCAGTGCTTCTTTTTCGCCTTCGTAACCCGGCTTGCCGAGCAGAGCAAACATGTTCTTCTTATAGCTTTCAACGCCCGGCTGGTTGAACGGGTTCACGCCAAGGAGATAGCCGGAGATGGCGCAGGCCTTCTCGAAGAAGTAGATGATCTGGCCGAGGGTGTCCTCGGAGAAATCGGGAGCGGAGATCACAACGTTCGGCACGCCGCCGTCGTTGTGTGCCAGCACGGTGCCCTCAAACGCCTTGCGGTTGATATACGCCATGCTCTTGCCCTCGAGGAAATTGAGGCCGTCTACGTTTGCCGGGTCGTTGCCGATGACAACTTCGCGCTTCGGCTTCTCAAACAGCATCACGGTCTCAAAGAGGCTGCGTCTGCCGTCCTGAATGTACTGACCCATGGAGTGCAGGTCTGTGGAGAAAACAACGGATGCCGGGAACAGGCCCTTGCCGTCCTTGCCCTCGCTCTCGCCGTACAGCTGCTTCCACCACTCGTTCATGAGCGTGTAGCACGGCTCGTAGCTGACCATCACTTCGGTCGTCTTGCCCTTATTGTAAAGAATGTTGCGAATGGCAGCATACTTGTAGCAATCGTTTTCTTCCATGTTCGGGTTGTTGTAGGCAGCCTGTGCCTTCTGTGCGCCCGCCATGAGTGCGTCGATATCCGCACCGGCCACAGCGATGGGCAGCAGACCCACAGCGGTGAGAACGGAGTAACGGCCGCCGACATCATCCGGTACAACGAAGGTCTCGTAGCCTTCTTCGTCCGCAAGGTGCTTCAACGTGCCGCGCGCCTTGTCGGTCGTGCAGAAAATACGCTTCTTTGCTTCTTCCTTGCCGTACTTCTTCTCGAGGATCTCGCGGAAAACACGGAACGCGATAGCCGGCTCCGTGGTGGTGCCGGACTTGGAAATCATGTTGATGGAAATATCCTTGCCCTCGCAGATCTCAACCAGCTCCGCCAGCGCGGTGGAAGAAATACTGTTGCCGGTGAAATAGATGTCCGGCGTATCTTTCTTCAGTGCATTGTAGTGCTCGCTCTTGAGGAACTCGATTGCTGCGCGTGCACCGAGGTAGGAGCCGCCGATGCCGATGACGATAAACACATCCGTGTTCTTCTTGATGCGCTCCGCAGCCGCCTTGATGCGTGCAAATTCCTCTTTATCGTAATTGGTGGGCAGGTCTACCCAGCCGAGGAAATCATTTCCCGGACCCTTGCCGGATGCCAGACGCGCATGTGCATTCTCAACCTGAGAAGCCATTGCAGCATATTCGTGCTCGCCGATAAAGCCCTTCAAGTATCCGCATTCCAATTTCAATGCCATTTCTATTGCCTCCTATTTGCATGATGATGCTTTTGCACGTGTGAAACCGTTTTCACAGCCCCACTTTATGCAAGGTACACCACAAGTCAAATCTATGTGCTTTCATCATACAATAATTTGACGCATTTTGCAAGTGCACAACGCGGATTTCATGAAAAGTTAACGAAGGTTTTTTTGCAAATCAGATTTCATGCCGCTTCTGCTGCGAAAAAACAAGCCAAAAAATATTGCAATGCAGAAGAAAATGTGATGGCGGGCGCTTCGGTTTTCGCCGTGATTTTGAGCGACTGCACCGTGTCGCCGTTCAGCGCGACCTCCGCCGTACCGAGCACATTCCCCGGTTCTACCGGCGCAGGAACGTTTTCCGGCAAAATGAGCTTTATCCCGATCTCCGCGCCGCCCGAGGCTGTTAAAACGCCGCGTGGGGCTTCACACTCAAGCGAAACGGCGCTCACCATGCCACCCGTAACGGGCAGCTCGGGCAGTTCCGGGAGCTCCGGTGTCGTCAGCTTCCAGTTTGCAAAACCGTAGTCGAGCAGCGAAGACGCGGCCGAAAAGCGGTCTTTCGTATTTTCCGCACCGAGCACTACCGCAATGAGCCGCATACCGTTTCGCTCTGCCGCAGCCGAAATGCAGCTGCCCGCCGCACTTGTCGTGCCGGTTTTCAGCCCCAAAATGCCGTCATACGTGCGCACGAGCTTATTTGTGTTCACAAGCTGCGTCTGCCCGTCACGCACATAATCAATCCAGATGAGCGTGTAATCAAATATTTTCTCATGCTGCATCAACGCGCGGCTCATCACCGCCACATCATAGGCGCTCGTAATGTGCCCGTCTTCGTCAAGACCGTTACAGTTTTTAAAAACGGTGTCGTTCATGCCTAACTCCGCCGCGCGGGCGTTCATGCGCTCTACAAATGCGTCCTCGCTGCCCGCGACTGCCTCCGCCAAAACGACCGCCGCGTCGTTCGCGCTCATCACCACGCACGCTTTGATGAGGTCGTCTACGGTCATCTGCTCGCCCTCCTTGAGCCAAATGTCCGAGCCACCCATGCCCGCCGCGTGCGCCGAGGCCGTGAGCACATCGTCCAGATGCAGCGTGCCTGCATCGATTGCCTCAAATACGAGCAAAAGCGTCATCACCTTCGTGATGGACGCACAAGGTCGCTGCACATGGGCAGACTTTTCGTATAACACCTGACCCGTGGAGGCTTCCATCAGCACCAAAGCCTGCGCGGGGAAATCCGGCGTCTCGGCACGCGCAAGCGGACAGAACACGCCGATCAGCAATACAGCAGCCAAACAGAAGCCAAGAAAATGTCTTTTCATAAGTAAACACCCCCGCACCAAAAGATATGCGGGAGTGTCCTTCAATCATTCTATTAAATTTCACCGGCGCACCGGGATACCGTTTTCCGCAAGGTGACCCTTGAGTTCCGGTATGCCGATCTCGCGGAAGTGGAAAAGTGACGCTGCCAAAACCGCGTCCGCCTTACCCTTTGTAAACGCGTCCTTAAAGTGCTCCATCTTGCCCGCACCGCCGGACGCAATGACCGGAATGCCCACGCTTTCGGAAACCGCGCGGGTCAGCTCCAGGTCATACCCGGCCTTCGTGCCGTCGCAATCCATGCTCGTCAGCAGAATTTCACCCGCGCCGAGCTTCTCCGCGCGCTTTGCCCATTCTACGGCGTCAATGCCCGTGTCCACGCGACCGCCGTTTAAATACAGCGTCCAGCCCGCACCGTTCGGGCGGCGCTTCGCGTCCATCGCCATCACAACGCACTGGCTGCCGAATTTATACGCCGCGTCTGCAATGAGCTGTGGGTTTTTCAGCGCGGCGGAGTTTACCGAAACCTTATCCGCGCCCGCGCGCAGCAGCGCCGTGAAATCCTCTACCGTCCGGATGCCGCCGCCCACCGTAAACGGGATAAATATGCTGTTCGCCACGCGGGAAACGATATCCAGCATGATACCGCGCGCATCGGAGGACGCGGTGATGTCGAGCAAAACAAGCTCGTCCGCGCCCTGCCGGTCGTATTCGACGGCAGCCTCCACAGGGTCGCCCGCATCGCGCAAATTCACGAAATTTGTGCCCTTAACGACCCTGCCGTTTTTAAGGTCAAGGCACGGGATAATGCGTTTGGCGTACATTACACGTCCCCCTTTCCCCGCGTCATGGCGGCGAAGTTTTCGAGCAGCTTCAGTCCCAACGCTCCGCTTTTTTCCGGGTGAAACTGACACGCCATAAGGTTATTTTTCTGCACCGCCGCATGAATTTCCACACCGTACTGCGTCGTAGCGGTCACAACATCCTCTTCAGCCTTTAAATAATACGAGTGCACAAAGTACACATACGGCTCGCCCGTAATGCTTCGGAACAACCCGCCGTCCTTTTTGATTTCAAGCGAATTCCACCCGATATGCGGAATTTTCAGCCCCGGCGCAGCAGGAATACGCAGCACCTTACCTTTTAAAAGCGACAGGCCGGAGACGCCCGGGGATTCCTCGCTGCTCTCAAACAGAATTTGCAGCCCTAAACAAATACCCAAAAACGGCTTGCCGGAGGCGACGAACGCTTTAATCGGCGCTTCCAGACTTCTCCCGCGCAGCTCGTGCATGGCGTCGCCAAACGAGCCGACGCCCGGCAGCACGGCGCCGTCGGCTTTCATGAGAATGTTCGGGTCCTGTGTGACTTCGACCTCGCAGCCGATATGCATAAGCGCTTTTTCCACGCTGCGGATATTGCCCGCGCCGTAATCTATAATTGCGATCATCCCGTCGCCTCCCTATCGCTTTGATTTAACGTGATAATATAGTATCACATATTGTTTTATCCGTCAACAGGTTTTTCGCTTCCCGCAATCAAAACAGCTTTCTTTGATTTTGGGCAAAAAGAAAGCACGCAGAAAATTTGGTCTGCGTGCTTCTATGCTAGCTTGTTTGGTATTTTAAAGGCGTCTTTGCGGACGCCTTTTGGGAGACCCCCTAATTGGGTCTCCCACGAGGGAACAGTCCACTGGACTGTTCCCTCTCCTGTCCTGATTTTATGGTAGGCAAAAGGATTTCGAGCTCTGCGGAGCTCGACCAAGGGTTTCACCCTTGGATTCCACAGCCTTTTGAAAAAGGCTGGCGAAAACTTTTACGTCGCTTCGCTGTGCTTGACTTTGGCTTAATCCAAACCGTCCGCCCAACCCATGGATCTTTCCACGGCCTTATGCCAGCGTTTCAGCGCTTTTTCTTCGCTGCCTGCTGCCGTTTGCGGGTCATACGCATTTTTAAGCTTCCACACAGTCCTAAGCTCATCCAGCGATTCCCACACACCGACGGCCAACCCCGCCAGCATCGCGGAGCCGAGCGCGGTGGTCTCCAGACACTTCGGCTGTCTCACGGCGCAGTGCAATAAATCTGCCTGATACTGCATCAAAAAGCGGCTTCTCGATGCGCCACCGTCCACGCGCAGCTCGGAAATTTCCGTGCCGCTGCCCGCTTCCATGGCTTTCACGAGATCATAGCTTTCATACGCAATGCTTTCCAGCACGGCGCGGCAGATGTGCGCCTTAGACGTACCGCGCGTCACGCCGAGCAGTGCGCCCCGCGCATACATATCCCAGTACGGTGCGCCAAGCCCTGTAAACGCCGGCACAAACACCGCGCCGCCTGCGTCCTCCACGGTCTCCGCAAGAAGGTCCGCTTCCTGCGGGTTCGCGATAAGCTTCAACTCATCGCGCAGCCATTTGATGGCCGAGCCCGCGTTGAACGCACTGCCCTCAAGCGCATAGGTCGTCTCGCCATTCACGCACCAACCGATCGTCGTAATAAGCCCCAGGTCGGAGAAAACCGGCTTATCACCCGTGTTCATCAGCACAAAGCAGCCCGTGCCGTATGTATTTTTCGCCATGCCCTTATCAAAGCAGCACTGTCCGAACAGCGCGGCGTGCTGGTCGCCCGCAATGCCCGCAATCGGAATTTTCCTGCCGAGTATCGTTTCGGAGCACATGCCCACAACGCCGGAGGAGTCCACGACTTTCGGCAGCGCGTCACGCGGGATACCGAACACGTTCAGCATTTTCTCGTCCCAATCAAGCTTTTGAATGTCAAACAGCATGGTGCGCGAAGCGTTCGTCACGTCCGTCACATAACTTTCGCCCTCCGTGAGCGAATAAATGAGCCACGTATCAATGGTACCGAAGCGCAGGCGATGCTCCTTCGCGAGCACTTTGGCCTTCGGCACGTTATCCAAAATCCACTTCATTTTGGTGCCGGAAAAATACGGGTCGATGATGAGTCCCGTCGTTTTATGAATGTACTCCTCAAGTCCCTCGGCTTTTAACCGCTCGCATTCCGGCGCGGTGCGGCGGCACTGCCACACAATGGCGTTGCAGATCGGGATACCCGTCTCGCTGTCCCACGCCACGGTGGTCTCTCTTTGATTCGTGATGCTGATAGCAGCGATGTCCTCCGCGGTGATCTCCGCCTCATGCACCGCCTGCCGCATGGCGTAAAGCTGCGTCTGCAAGATCTCCACGGCATCGTGCTCCACATAGCCGGGCTGCGGGTAAATCTGCGTAAATTCGCGCTGTCCCATGCCCGCAATGCCGCCCAAAGCGTCAAACAACACGGCGCGCGAACTGGTCGTGCCCTGGTCAAGCGATAAAATGTATTGACCGATTTTCAAGTTCAAGCCCTCCTTACCAACGGAAGAAATTGAGCCGGTGCTCCTTGCGGTCCTCCTGCTCTCTTGTGTTTGTGATGACTTTATACCGTACCACCCATTTCGGGTCAATATACTCCAAAATCGCCTGCGGCATTTTGTACTGGAACAGATGCCGCTGGTGCTTAAGGCTCTCCACCACACGGAGATGATCCGAAGACTTCACATCCAAGCTGCCGACGATGATGGTGGAATAATCGTTCGGGTTCGTGTATTTGAAGTTGTCGAGAAAATCCGCCCAGTCGGTGTACTCGGTCAGCTTCACGTATTCGCGCGGAACATTGAGACGGATGCGCACCGCACCCGAAACACGTCCGCCGGTATTCTGCTTTCTGCCGCGCACCACGCCGAATATGGGGCACTCGCAGTGCAGGTCGAGCATATCGATGAGCGCGGCGTACTCCTTCTTAAACGAAATACTGGGGCTTGCGCGGTAAATCTTGCCGCTTTGCAAAATACGCATCACGGCGCCGGACTGATATGTGTCAATAATCATGTTCTGATAAACCCTTTCCCTTAAAAATCGCGTCGATCCCTGCGTCGCTCCGCCCGCTTCAAAAAAACACAGGCGGTTTTTCAAAACCGAAATTCAAATATATGCGGAAATGTTACTTTGTAGCCCAATCGTATAAAAAGCGGTCAAACTCGCCGACCTTGCGCTTATCGGGCTTGATAAGGTAGCGTTTTAAAAGATCCTTTTCGTTTTCCACCGTCCGCTTATAGTATGCGCCCGCAATGCCGCCCGCAATGCACGCCACGGTGTCGGTGTCGCACTTCACGCTGAACACATTGCGGATGCAGCTTTCCCAATCCTCGCTTTCCATAAAGCAACGGAACGCAAGCGGCATCGTTCCCTCCGCCGTAGCATCAAACTTCGCCTTCGGCCGGTACGCCCACAGCGGCTTATGCACGGGGTATTCAAACTCTTTGTTAAAGTATTTTTTCAGGTCCTTTTTGCGCTCGCCGTGCAGCGCAAGGTAAATGAGCCCCGCGGTCGCAACGGCGGCTTTCAGGCCCTCTATGTGGTTGTGTGTGCACATGGCGCTGTTTTTCGCTTCTTCCTCCACCTTTTCCAGCGTATCAAAGTGGTAAGCGATGTAGCTGACGCGCATGGCCGCGCCGTTGCCGAAGCTGCCGTAGCCCGTTTCGGCATGTCCGTCCAGCCAGCGCTGAAACATCGTGCCGTACCCCACGCCTCTGTACATACGCCCGAATTTGCCATAAGCCTTTGCATAGCTGATGTCATTTAAAAGCGCGTATTTCGTCGCGATGGTCAGCACCGTATCGTCCGTGAAAAAACAGTTGTTCCCAAAAAGCTCCACCTTTTTATAGTTGAACCCGCTCGGTTTGCTGAACTCAAACCGCGAGCCGGCAATGTCTCCTAAAATCGCACCGGTCAATCGGATCCCTCCATTCCCTGCATGATCGGTTTCAGTATACCATGTTTTTTCTTCTGTTTCCACATATTTTTGTGAAAAAGTTCCGACTTTGAACAGCTTTTTGATTCTTTTGACTTTTTTCGCCGAATACGGTATGATATAGTTTAAGATAAGCTCATAAAGAGGTGTTCAAAATGAGAAACGCAAAACGGCTTTTGGCGGCGCTTCTGCTCGCGGCGGCACTCATCCTTTCCTCGGCATCGTGCGGCGGGCAGACCGAAACGGCAAGCGAAGCGCCCGCCGCCGCGTCTTCCGAACCGCAGCGGGATTACACCGTACAGATCTCCAAGGACACCCTGCGCCGCACAGGGCTCGACATCACCGCCGCGGCGCACCGGCTGGGGCTTACAAACGTCACCACAAATGATGACGGCTCCTGCACGGTAGAAATGACAAAAGACGAGCGCGATGCCGTCTGCGCCGCGCTGAAGGAAAGTCTGCACGAGCAGATCATCGCTTTGCCGGAGGACGGCACGTGGCCGTTTATAAAAAGCGTCACGCTTTCCGAAGACGGCCGCAGCGCCGAAATTCTGAGCACCAAAGACCTGTATAAACCGGAGCGCGACAACGCCGCTGCGCAGGCCGTGTACATTCCCGCGCTGCTCTATGCAGCGTTTACGGGCGAGGACGCAGAAGGCTTCACGGTGCACTTCACCGTAAAAGACGAAACGACCGGCGATGTGCTGGGCGCGTTCGATTACCCCGCCGCAGAGCCGACCGCTTCCGAAAGCGATGCAAGCGGCACAGAAAGCACCGCCCCCTCACCCGACACCGCTGAATAAACCGCATACAAAAAACGGAGCCGCACAGGTTTATCCCCCATGCGCGGCTCCGTTCTTTTTACTTTTTCGCCTGTGCAAGCTCTCCCATTTCTTTGTGTTTTAATTCGCGCCAGACGGTGCACAGCATCGTAATGTAACACGCGCCGCCGCCCACAAAGTTCGAGATAACCTCCGCCCAGAACACACCGTCCACACCGACAGCGGGGATCTGCGGCAGCAAAAACGTCAACGGAATGACGATGATGACCTTGCGGAGCAGTGAAAAGAAAATCGCCTGCTTTGCGCGACCCATCGCCTGCACAACAGACTGCGCCGACATTTGCAGCGCCATCATAAAGCACCCGAAGAAATAAATGTGCATGGCGTGCGTGCATGTTTCGAGTAACTGCGGATCGCCGTTAAAAAGCTGAATAAACACGTGTGGGAACAGCCTTAGCACGAGCCATACAAGCACCATATAGCTGAATGAAACGACCGTCGTGAACACAATCACGCCGCGCACGCGCTTATATTTCTGTGCGCCGTAGTTGAAGCTGACCACCGGCGCCGCGGCAGATGTCACACCGTTTACCGGCGTATATGTCACTTCGCGAATGGAGTTGATGACCGTCATGACCGCGACGAACAGGTCGCCTCCGTGTTGCGAGAGCATCGCGTTGCACGCCACCTGCACAGCGCTCGACGTAAAGCCCATGATAAAGCCCGAAATGCCAAGCGAGGTGATCTTGCCGATGAGCTTTGCCTGCGGGCGCATGCGCTTTAACTCCAAACGAAACAGCGTACGCTTACCGAGCAGGAAGCGCACCACCCACACGGCGGAAACGAGCTGCGAAAGCACCGTTGCAAGCGCCGCGCCCTGCACACCCATGTCGAACACAAAAATAAACAGCGGGTCAAGCGCAATGTTCACCACTGCGCCGATAACGACCGTCAGCATGCCGCGGCTCGCAAAGCCTTGCGCATTGATGAACCCGTTCATGCCAAGCGAGACCATCATGAATACGCTGCCGAGCATGTAAACCGAAAGATAGCTGTCCGCATAAGGGTACGTCGCGTCGCTCGCGCCGAAGAGATACAGCACCGGCTTTTTGATGAGCAGCACCACAATGCACAAAATTACGCCCGTAATGACGAGCATCGAGAACGTGTTGTTCATCACGTCTGCGGCGCGCTCACGCTGCTTTTCGCCCTCTTCGCCGCCCTGCTGTGCCGCACCGCGCGCCATAGAAAACAACGGCGTGCCGCCTGTGCCGAATAAATTCGCAAACGCCGTCACCATCAGTAAAATCGGAAACGTCACGCCGACGCCCGTCAGCGCATCCACCGATGTATCGGAAATATGCCCGATATACATGCGGTCTACGATATTATATAAGACGTTCACAAACTGCGCCAGCACCATCGGCACCGCAAGGCGCAGGATCGTTTTGGAAATCGGTCCCTTTGAAAAATCATCGTTTTTCTTTATATCTGCAGCCATACTTTTGCCTTTCCGAATTAAAAAATAGCAGTATCAGTATACAACTTTCGGTAAATTTTGTAAATGGAAAGCCTTAAAAAATCACAGACAAAACGACCCCTTCGGTGGGCAAATTGCCGCGAAAGGGTCGTTTGCATTTACTTTATTACAGCTTGAGTTCTACCGCAACCGGGCGGGTACCAAGCAGCTCCGCGCTGCGGTCATCCGGCTGCGAGGTGCCGACGAAGAACGTGAAACTGCGGCTGTCTACGCGGCGCGTGCCGGTGTCGTCCACAATTTCAAGCGCGGTCTTCGGCACGGTGATCTCGACGTCACACGTCTCATTTGCACCGAGTGAAACCGCCTTAAACGCACAAAGGCTGTGGTTGCGCACCGCGAATTCTGATTCATTGTCACGCACATAGATCTGCAAAATCTCATGCACGGCACAGCCCTCATTTTTGACCGTCGCCGTAATCGTATAGTGCTCGCCGTCATCACGCATTTCGGCTTTCGTCACTTCCGTTTTACCGTAAGTGAGGCCATAGCCGAACGGATACAGCACGCCGCCCGTAAAGTAGCGGTACGTGCGGTTTTCCATCGCGTAATCCGTAAACGCGGGCAGCTCGTCGGAGTCGTTATAAAACGTCACGGGCAGCTTGCCGCTGAAGGAATACTTGCCGAACAAAAGCTCCGCAATCGCCTTGCCGCCGCGTGCACCCGGGTACCAGCCCTGCACTACGGCGGAGAAGTTTTCCTCCGCAAAGCGCAAATCCATGGCGCTGCCGGTCATATTGATGAGAATGACGGGCTTGCCGGTCTTCGCGACAACCTCCATCAGCTTTCTCTGCGGTGCGGGCAGCAGCAAATTCGCCTTGTCGCCGGAGCCGACAGAATTGCTCTGGTCCATCTCCTCGCCCTCAAGATTTTCATTGAGGCCCGTCACCAGCACCACAACGTCGCTGTGCTCCGCCACGGTCTCGGCTTCGGAAAGGCGGTCGCCGGGCAGGCCCAGCCCCTCCACGCGGTCTTTGTAGAGGTGGCAACCCTCGGCGTACAGCACGCGCACGTCGTCGCCTACATAGTCCTGGATGCCCTCCAGCACCGTGATATATCTTGACGCCGTGCCGTGATAGTTGCCGATGAGCGCCATGCGGTCGTTCGCATTCGGGCCGATGACGCCGATCGTCTTGATTTTCGCTTTATCAAGCGGCAAAATGCCGTCGTTTTTCAGCAGCACAACGCTTCTGCGCGCGGCTTCCTCGCTGAGCGCCAAATGCTCCGGGCACTCCACGACCTCATAGGGAATGGAGTTGTATTCGCAGTTCTCGTCAAACTCGCCGAGCATAAAACGCGTGGTAAAGAGCCGCTCCGCCGCCGTCGTGATGTCGTCCTCGGTGATGAGCCCGTCCTCGAGCGCGCGCAGCAAATGCAGATATGTGTTGCCGCAGTTTACGTCACAGCCCATCTTAATGGCGAGCGCAGCGGATTCCGGCGCGGTGGTCGTGATGTGGTGGTGCAGGTGAAAATCGGAAATCGCCCAGCAGTCGGAGACAAAGTGTCCCTGAAAGCCCCACTTGCCGCGCAGAATTTTGCGGATGAGCAGGTCACTGCCGCAGCACGGCTCGCCGAGCGTGCGGTTGTATGCGCCCATCACGGCCTCCACTTCGCCCTCTTTCACAGCGGCTTCAAACGCGGGCAGATACGTCTCCCACAAATCCTTCTGGCTCACCTCGGCGTCAAATTCGTGGCGAATGGCCTCCGGGCCGCTGTGTACAGCGTAGTGCTTCGCGCACGCCGCAACCTTCAAATATTTCCCGTCACCCTGCAAGCCCTTGATGTACGCCACGCCGAGCCGCGCCGTGAGGTACGGGTCTTCGCTGTACGTCTCCTGCCCTCTGCCCCAGCGCGGGTCGCGGAACAGGTTGATATTCGGCGACCAAAACGTGAGGCCCTTATAAATATCGCGGTCGCCGTGCTTAGAAGCTTCGTTATACTTTGCGCGGGCCTCCGTCGCAACGACATCGCCGATTTTTCGGATCATCTCCGGGTCAAACATGCTCGCCATGGCAACGGGCTGCGGAAACATCGTCGCCGTGCCGGCGCGTGCCACGCCGTGCAGCGCTTCGTTCCACCAGTTGTACGCCGGAACGCCCAGCCGTTCAACGGGCGGCGCATCAAATTTCAGCTGTGAAGCGCGTTCCTCTATCGTCATTTTGGAAACAAGCTCGTGCGCCAAAGCCTGCGCCTTTTTTCTGTCTCTCATGGTAACACCCCTAAAAAGTTGTTGAAAAAAGTATAGCACGGTTTTATTCAAAAAGAAAGATAAAAGTTTTATCTTCCGGATAAATTGACAACAAAAAAGCGGCAAACCGAAGCCTGCCGCCGAAAATTTACAATTTAGAGATTCAAAAAGCCCGCGTTCAGCATGGACTGTGCCGCCAAAATCGCACCGAGGCGGCCGCTGTTGAAGTTCACACCGCCCTGCATCCATGCCGCAAACGGCTCACGCAGCGGTGCGTCCGCAGAAAGCTCAATGGACGAGCCAAACGTGAACGAGCCGGACGCCATGATGACGTCGCAGTCGTAGCCCGGCATGGGGCTCGGCTCCGGCACAACGAAGGAATCGACCGGCGCGCCCTGCTGAATGCCGCGGATAAATGCGCACAGCGCCTCGCGCTCGCGCAGCTGCACTGCCTGAATAATATCCGCGCGCGGCTCATCGTAGCGCGGGGTCACATCAAAGCCGAAGCCCTCAAACAGCGCCGCCGTGAACACAGCGGTCTTTAAGGCTTCACCCGTGACGTTCGGCGCGTGGAACGTGCCCATGAAAAGCTCGCGGTTGTTGCCGAGCGTGCAGCCGATCTCACGACCCGTACCCGGGGTCGTCAGGCGATACGCGCAGCTTTCAATAAGGTCGCGGCGGCCCGCAATGTAGCCGCCCGTCGGCGCAATGCCGCCGCCCGGATTTTTGATGAGCGAACCCGCCATAAGGTCTGCGCCCACAGCCGTCGGCTCCATTTTCTGCACATACTCGCCGTAGCAGTTATCCACCATGACAATGCAGTCCGGCGCACGGCGCTTTGCGATCTTTACAATGCGCTCGATCTCCTCCACCGTCAGGGACGGGCGCAGGCTGTACCCGCGGGAGCGCTGAATGTACACCATGCGGTGCTTCGGCGTGATGGCCGTCTCCATGCCGTCATAGTCAGGCGTGCCGTCCGGCAGCAGGTCAAGCTGCTCGTAGTTTATACCAAACTCCTTTAATGAGCCGTTGCCGTCGCCCGTAATGCCGATCACGCCGCGCAGCGTATCATACGGCATGCCGGTAACGCTCAGCATCGTATCGCCCGGGCGCAGAACGCCAAAAAGCGCTACGGTAAGCGTATGCGTGCCGCTGACAAAATTATAGCGGCACAGCGCGTCCTCCGCACCGAGGGCACGCGCGTACACTTCGTCCAGCACGTCGCGGCCGCGGTCGCCATAGCCGTAGCCTGTCGTTGCCACAAAGTGGCTCTCGCTGACACCTGCCTGCATGAACGCAGCCTGCATCTTCTCCTGATTATACCGCTGTGTTTCGGAAATTTTTGCAAGGTACGGCGCAGCCTTCTGCTCCGCTTCCTCCGCCGCCTTCAGCACGCGGTCATCAATTTTAAAAAACTCGTACATAGTAAACCCGCTTTCGCAAACGCAAAAGCCTTCCTTTATCTGAATTATTTTAATTGCATAATATTCCCTGCGCCCATGCGCCGCACGGTTTATAGCCCAAAGCGTCATAAAACGCCTCGTTTTTGCTTTCTTCGCGCAGGATATACACCGTGCCGCTCGGCAGCATTCGCTCCATTTTTCGGACAACCGCCGTGCCAAGCCCCCTGCGGTGAAATTTCGGCAGCACCGCCACAGCAGAAATGAGGCTCGCGCTTTCGCCGAGCACTGCTGCAGCCACGGCGACGGTCTTCCCATCTGCCGAAACACCCGCGCAGCGCACCGTGCCATGCCGCATGCGGTGGGATAAATCGAGGTAAAACGGCTCGAACTCCCCCACCATGCCGTTGGCTTTCAGCACAGCATAAATCTCTCTCGGAGAAATTTCCTCCGCAGGCTGCACAGTCTCATTTCGCAGCACTTTTTGCAAAATCGCGCCGCTTTCGGTGATGTTCAGCCCCAGCTTTTCGGCATTCTCCGCGCTGCACACGACTTCATTTGTGCCCACCGCACTCAAAAACGCACGCGCTTCGTCCGCGTCGGTGATCTCCCCCGCAATGCAGACGGAGCCGTCCGTTTTTCCGTAGGCGGCTTCCCCGTCCGTCCAAAACTGCGCGAACGACTGATGGAAGCCATACGCCTGCGCTTTAGACCGGATTTGGCAGCCAAACGGCGAGCTTCCGCACGGCATAGAGAGCGCTTCTAACTTTTCCGCAAGACGGATCATTACAGCTTGCCGCCGGAAATTTCCGCCATCATCAGCGCCGTCAGGTCAATAACCGCCTCTATGTCCTTTTCGGTTGTCATCGCGATCGCGCTGTGGATATAGCGGCACGGGTGCGAGATCGTCAGCGTCTTCACGCCGCCGCGGGAAACGTGAATGGTGCCCGCGTCTGTGCCGCCGGCACGCACCGTCTTCGGCTGCACCGGAATATTGTTTTCTTTACCGAGCGCCATCGCGCGGCGGAAATAATCCTTCGGGTAAACGGTACGCATATCCGTAAGGGAAATGACTGCGCCGCCGCCCATTTTGCATGCTGCGTCCGTCGGGCTCACGCCGGGAATATCGCCCGCCGTCGTGCCCTCCAGCACAAGCGCCGCATCGGGCTCCAGAATATACGCCGCCGTGCCCGCGCCGCGCAGGCCAATCTCCTCCTGCGTGGAGAAGACGAAATACGTGTCGTATTCGAGCGGGCGCTGCATCAGCGTGATGAGCGCAAAGCAGCCCACGCGGTCATCGAGCGCCTTCGCCTTCACCGTACCGTGCACGTGCTCAAAGAACGGCACAAAGCACGCGTTGTCGCCAATCTGCACCAATGTCTCGGCTTGCTCACGTGTATCTGCGCCGATGTCGATGGCGAGTTCGTTCACGGGCACGGGCTTTTCAAATTCATCGCCCTTGAGCAAATGCACCGGCTTTGCGCAGATGACACCCGGCGTTTTACCGCCCACCAGCACATTGCGGCCGGAGAGCACCTCCGGGCGGATATTGCCGACCGTCGTGAACTTCAAAAGGCCGTTTTCCGTAATGTTTGTGATGACAAATCCCACTTCGTCCATGTGAGCGCAGAGCATCAGCTTCTTCTCGGGACGCTTTTCGCCCTTTTTAAACGCCAGAATGTTGCCGAGCGGCGAAATGTGAATCTCGTCCGCATACGGCTCAATTTCACTTAAGATCACGCTGCGCACATCGTCTTCCTCGCCGGAAACACCGATGGTGCGGGTAAGCTTTTCCAGAATTTCATAGTTAAGCATTCGGCTGCGCCTCCTTATCCGTGATATACGCCGCGATGAGCTTTGCGATGTTCTCCATATCCTCAAAATCGCAGACCTCCGCCGGGGTGTGCATGTTGCGCTGCGGCACGGAGATGAGCCCCGCGCGCACGCCGCCGCGGGTGGTGCTGATCTCGTCGCAGTTCGTACCCGTTCTGCCGCCCATGGCTTCCAGCTGATACGGGATATTTTCGCGCTTTGCGAGCTCGACAAGCTTTTTGCTGATTTTTCTGTCCAGCGCCGCGGAGAAGCCGATCATCGGCCCTTTGCCGAGCTCCGCGGTAAGCATGCTCTCCGCGTCCGGCTGCTTTGCGAATGAAACGTCCACGGCAATGGCCTCGGTGGGCTCAAGTGCATACGCAGAGACCTGCGCGCCCTGCCCGCCGACCTCCTCCTTTGTGGAGCACAGCACCATAACGCAGCAATCGGGATTCTGTTCATTTGCAAGCTGTGCGGCGCGGATGACGCACGCGCAGCCCGCACGGTCGTCGAGCGCCGTGCCCGTGATGCGGTTGCCCATGAGCTTTTTCAGCGGGCGCGTCAGTGCGGCGCGGTCGCCGACAGCGACAAGCTTCTCCACTTCCTCTTTCGGAAGCCCTAAGTCAATGCACTGCTCCGCAACGGGCTTTATCTTATCATCGCCCTTTGCAAGGTGCGGCGGCAGCGTGCAGCCGATGCCCGTGACGGTCTCCGTGCCGAACACGGTAACGGGGCTGCCCGGCAGCGTGCGGCGGTCCACACCGCCCACATTCGTCACATGCAGAAAGCCGTTTTCGTCAATGTCCGTCACGATCATACCGATCTGGTCAATGTGCGCATCCAGCAAAATGCGGCGCTTAGAACTCAAATCGCCGAAAATGCCCACAACGCCGCCAAGCTCGTTCTCACACACCTCTTTGCAAAAGCCGAGCTCCTTTTTCGCAACTTTGAACACGTCGCCCTCACAGCCGGATGTGCCGTGCTCTGCGCACAGTGCGCGGGTGAGGCGTTCAATCTCTTCAAACATGATATTCCCTCCTAAAGCCTGATTTATAAAAACAAAAGCCCCGCATTCCGAATGGAGACCCATCGAAAAGCGAGGCGCATTTCCGCAAGTATTTACTTACTTTGTGAAATACATAATGATGTTGATCACAAGGACCAGCACAAAGAAGCCGATCGCAATGAACTTTGTCCAACGAGCAAGGAACGCATCCATGGAACGCGCCTTATTCTTGGAAAGGAACGTATCCGCGCCGCCGGTAATCGCGCCGAGGCTCTGCTGATGGCCTTCCTGCAGCAGTACGACAATGATGATCGCCAGTGCGAAAAGAAGCAGAACGATACCGAAAATAATTTCAACAGCACCCATATATTTTACCTCCTCTTCAAGAGACTTAACGCTAATTTTATTCGTAGCTTAATTATGATACCATACAAAGCGGGATTTTGCAACAGGATTTTTTGCTTTTTTCCTGCATATTCCGCCGTCCTACGTCCATACTGATACCAAGGCAGTCACAGTCAGGCGTTTGTGCGCGCCAAAACGGACCGTGCGGCAAAACCGCACTTTCGCGTCACACGAGCGGGGTCTTTCCCGGGCGGGCGGCGCAGTCCATGGTGCGGACTGTATGCTGCCCGCCCTTCAGTAGGACTGAACGCTCCGCCGCGCAGGCCACACGCCTGCACAATCGGAACGCCAAACGGTCTTGCCGGAGGGCTGATTTTTTACAGCGAAATCTGCTCGCCGCCCTCCTCTCCGTTCGGCAGTGCGCCGAGCGCCGGAATCTTCTTTCTGTACCGCGATGGGTTCTGCAGCTCGTCTTCTTGATAGATATGCGCGTCCGTAATGCGTTGGCCTTTTTTCAGGTTCATCACCGCCACGCCCTGCGTGCTTTTCGTCGTCTTCGGGGCAATGAGCGCCGTGTTCATGAGCAGTCGTCTGCCGCTTGAGGACGTCAGCAGCACATCGCAGTCTTCCAGAATTTGCAGCGCCGCCGCAAGCGGGGCCTTGTCGGAATACGCGTTAATGAGCTTTCTGCGGTTCGTCTTCGTGTAGTACGCGGAGAGTTCCACCTTGGCGACCTTGCCGTTATCGAAAACAAACAGCATATAGCCCTTAAAGTCGGTCGTTACAGCCATGTACGCAGCGCTTTCGCCCTCGTCCATCTGCACGCGCGCAGGCACATATTCGCCCATCACGCTCGCTTTGGTGTCAGCAAAATCCGCCGCTTTCAGCTTATAGACCTGCGCTTTGTCGGAGAAGAACAAAAGCTCTGCCGCGTTTGTCGATTCCATCTGTTGGGCGATCTCGTCGCCCTCTTTCAGCTTTTGGTCACCGCCCATACGCAGGGAAAGCGGGGTGATCTTCTTAAAGTAGCCTTCTTTCGTGAAAAACAGGTCCACCGGGTAATCCGGCACAGTCTCCACGGGCTCTTCCTCAGCAATTTCCTCCGCGTACAAAATATGGCTGCGGCGCGGCTGGCCGTACTTCTGCGCGATTTCATTCAGCTCGCGCACAATAATCGTCTTAATGCGCGTTTTTGAGGCCAAAATTGCCTCAAGGTCACGAATTTCTTCCTCTAAGCTGTTCACCTCTTCGGTGCGCTTTAAGATGAACTCGCGGTTTAAATGGCGCAAACGGATTTCCGCTACATATTCGGCCTGAATTTCGTCGATGCCAAAGCCGATCATGAGGTTCGGCACAACTTCGCTTTCTTCCTCGGTCTCGCGCACAATGCGCACGGCTTTATCGATGTCGAGTAAGATTGCCTTGAGGCCGTAGAGCAGATGCAGCTTCTCTTTCTTCTTCGTGAGGTCGTAGTGCGTTCTGCGGCGGACGCATTCAATTCTGAACGCCGTCCACTCCTCAAAGAGCTCACGCACACCCAGCACACGCGGAATGCCCGCGATGAGCACATTAAAATTGCAGGAGAAGCTGTCCTCCAGCGTCGTCATGCGGAACAACCGCTGCATCAGCTTATCGGGGTCTGCGCCGCGCTTCAAGTCGATCGTGATCTTGAGTCCGTCCAGACCCGTCTCGTCTCGAATGTCGGTGATTTCCTTCACCTTGCCCTGCTTCACAAGGTCGATGACCTTTTCCACAATGGCTTCAATGGTCGTTGTCGGCGGGATCTGGGTAATATCGATGCAGTTTGCGGATTTATCATACGTATAGCGCGAGCGCACCTTGATGCTGCCGCGGCCTGTTTTGTAGATTTGCTCCATCGCCGCGCGGTCGAAAATAATCTGCCCGCCGCCCGGGAAGTCCGGCGCCTGCATCGTCGTAAAAATGTCATGCTTCGGGTCACGGATGAGTTCCGCCGCCGTGGTGCACACTTCGGCGAGATTAAACGGGCAAATGGACGACGCCATGCCGACCGCAATGCCCGTGTTTGCGTTGACGAGCACCGAGGGGAACGCCGCCGGCAGCAGCGTTGGCTCTTTCATCGTACTGTCGTAATTGTCGACAAAATCCACGGTGTCCTTGTCGATATCGCGGAACAGCTCGCGGCAAATGGGGTCAAGGCGCGCTTCCGTGTAACGGGAAGCCGCCCACGCCATGTCACGGGAATAAAACTTACCGAAGTTGCCCTTAGAGTCTACATAGGGGTGCAAAAGCGCCTCGTAGCCGCGGGAAAGACGCACCATCGTGTCGTAAATCGCACTGTCGCCATGCGGGTTCAGCTTCATCGTCTGACCGACGATGTTCGCGCTTTTCGTGCGCGCCGAGCCGAGCAGGTTCATTTTGTACATCGTATAGAGAAGCTTTCTGTGCGAGGGCTTAAAGCCGTCAATCTCCGGGATGGCACGGGACATAATAACGCTCATCGCATACGGCATGTAGTTCTGCCGCAGCGTGTCGTTGATGTCCTGCGCCTGAATTTCACCCGCGCCCGCAATAAAGCCCTGCATCTTCGGCGTATTTTCTCTTTTCGGCTGTTTTTTTCTTGCCATGCTTTACGCTTCCTTTCGTCAGAGCTTTAAGAAATATCGAGGTCATCGAGGTACTCGCTGCCGTGGGCCGCAATGTAGTCCTTACGGCCCGTAAGATTATCGCCCAGCAGGATATCAAACATCTGCGCCGTCATTTCGGCATCGCCGGGCTTCACCTGAATCAGCCTGCGCGTTTTCGGGTTCATCGTCGTCAGGTTCATCATGTCCGGGTCGTTTTCACCCAGACCTTTCGAGCGTTGAATCGTAAACTTCTGGCCCTCAAGCTGCGTCAAAAACTCGTCCTTTTCGCGCTCGTTATACGCAAAATACGTCTTGTCCTTCGCCGTAATTTCATAAAGCGGCGATTCCGCAATGAACACCTTGTGCTCTTCGATGAGCTGCGGCGTCAAACGGTACAGCATCGTCAGCAGCAGCGTGCGGATCTGGAAGCCGTCCACGTCGGCATCGGTGCACAGGATAATCTTGCTCCAGCGCAGCGCGTTGATGTCAAACGACGCAATGGACTTGTTCGCCTTCGACTTTACCTGCACGCCGCAGCCGAGCACCTTAATGAGGTCGGTGATGATCTCACTTTTGAAAATCTTGTCGTAATCCGCTTTCAGGCAGTTCAGAATCTTGCCGCGGATCGGCATCACGGCCTGATAGTTCGGGTCGCGCGCCTGCTTGACCGCACCGAGAGCGGAATCGCCCTCCACGATAAAAATCTCACGCTCGGAAACATCCTTGCTGCGGCAGTCCACAAACTTCGCCACGCGCCCCGTGATATCCATTTTGGCCGTCAGCTTGCCCTTTAAGTTGAGGCGCGTTTTTTCGGCGTCCTCGCGGGAGCGCTTGTTGATAAGCACCTGTGCGCCGATTTTCTCCGCCTCAATGGGGTTTTCGATGAAATAAATTTCGAGATTATGGCGGAGCATCTCCACCATCGCTTCCTGAATACCCTTGTTGTTGATGGCCTTCTTTGTCTGGTTCTCATAGGAGGTCATCGTGGAGAACGAGGACATGACGATAACAAGGCAATCCTCCACGTCCTGAAATTTAATTTTGCTTTCGGATTTATTATACTTGCCGTTCTGCTTCAAATACGCGTCAATCTGGTACACGAACGCGTTCTGCACGGCCTTGTCCGGCGCGCCGCCGTATTCCAGCCAGCTCGAGTTGTGGTAGTATTCCGTCAAATGCACGCGGTTGGAAAATGCTACCGCGGCGTTGATCTTCACATTGTAAAGCGGCAGGTCTTCGCGGTCGCGCACGCGCTTTTCGGACTGCCAGAACTGCACGGAGGTCAGCGCATCTTCACCCACCAGCTCGCGCACATGATCTAAAATGCCGTTTTCGTAGCAGAATTCCGTCGTCTCGAATTTGCGCGGCGAAACTTCATTTTTGAAAATAAACTTCACGCCCGCGTTGACGATGGCCTGCCGCTTGATGATGTCCGTGTAATAGTCCGCCGGCACGTCAATGTCCGTAAACACCTTGATATCCGGCTTCCAGCGGATGCGCGAGCCTGTGGCCTTCTTGCCGTAAGGCTCCTTATTGAGTCCGCCTACGTTCTCACCGTGCTCAAAGTGCAGCGTATAGCGGAAGCCGTCGTAGCGAATATCCGCATCCATGTATTCGGAGGCATACTGCGTGGCGCACAGACCGAGACCATTCAGGCCCAGCGCGTAATCGTAGTTGCCGCCGTCATTGTTGTTATACTTGCCACCCGCATACATCTCGCAGAACACAAGCTCCCAGTTGTAGCGCTCCTCACGCTTGTTGTAATCCACCGGGATGCCGCGGCCGTGGTCTTCCACCTCAACGGAATGGTCGGCATAGCGCGTGACGGTGATCTCCTTGCCGTAGCCCTGGCGCGCCTCATCAATGGAGTTCGAGAGGATCTCGAAAATCGCGTGCTCGCAGCCGTCGAGACCGTCTGAGCCGAATATGACCGCCGGACGCAGGCGTACACGGTCCGCGCCCTTCAGACTTTTGATGCTGTCGTTGCCGTAGGTTTGCTTTTTAGCCATTCACCATGTTCCTTTCCTCAAGCGGGCAAAATAATACCCGCACGGGATTGCCCATAAACAAACGTAAAGGGAATGCAAATGAGCACATTCCCTTTCGTTAAAAATTTATTCGTTCGTGTTCGCTTCCGGTTCCGTCTGCGCTTCGGTCGGCAGCTCTGTCGTTTCCGGCGCTGCCGCTTCTGCCGGGATGATGCCCGCAGCGGCAGTCTGTGCGCTCGGCAGCAGCTTGCCGTTCATCACGTCAAGGAACTCGTCGGCGTCCAGCTTTTCGCGCTCAAACAGCACACCCGCCAAACGGTGCAGCAGGTCAATGTGTTCGGAGAGCACCTTCTTCGTCTTATCATACGCGTCGCAGATGATGGACTTAATCTCCTCGTCAATCTCCGCGGCGGTCTCCTCGGAATAGTTCGAGACATGACCCATCTCCTTGCCGAGGAACGGATTGCTGCTGTCCGCACCGTACGTAATCGGACCAAGACGGTCGCTCATGCCATACTTTGTGACCATCGCGCGGACGATCTTCGTGGCGCGCTCAATGTCGTTCGATGCGCCCGTGGAAATATCGTCAAGCACCAAGGCTTCCGCCACACGGCCGCCCAGCAGCACGATGAGTTCCTCGCGCATCTCGTTGCGGCTCTGGTAGGACTTATCCTCCGTCGGCAGGTGCATCGTGTAGCCGCCTGCCATGCCGCGCGGGATGATGGAAATCTGGTGCACCGGGTCCTGCGAATCGCAGAAGTACGTCGCAATGGCGTGTCCTGCCTCGTGGTACGCGGTCAGCTTCTTCTCTTTGTTTGTCATCACGCGGCTCTTCTTTTCGGTGCCGACAACGACCTTGATCGTCGCTTCCTCGATTTCCTCCATCGTGATGGACTTGTGGTCCTTGCGGGCCGCAAGCAGCGCCGCTTCGTTTAAGAGGTTCTCAAGGTCTGCACCGGTAAAGCCGGCGGTGGATTTTGCAATGGTGGAAAGGTCAACATCCGGTGCAAGCGGCTTGCCCTTTGCGTGTACGCGCAGAATATCCTCTCTGCCGCGCACATCCGGATAGCCCACCATCACCTGGCGGTCGAAACGGCCGGGACGCATCAAAGCCGGGTCCAGAATATCCGGGCGGTTCGTTGCCGCAATCATGATGACACCCTCGTTCGCGCCGAAGCCGTCCATCTCAACGAGCAGCTGGTTCAGCGTCTGCTCACGTTCGTCGTGGCCGCCGCCGAGACCCGCGCCGCGCTGGCGGCCCACGGCATCGATTTCATCAATGAAGATGATGCACGGGTGGTTTTTCTTGGCTTTGTCGAACAGGTCACGCACACGCGATGCACCGACGCCGACGAACATCTCCACGAAGTCGGAACCCGAAATGGAAAAGAACGGCACGCCGGCCTCGCCTGCAACGGCGCGCGCCAAAAGCGTTTTACCGGTGCCCGGAGGGCCAACGAGCAGCACGCCCTTCGGAATGCGCGCACCGAGCTCGTTATACTTATTCGGACGTTTTAAGAACTCCACAATTTCGCGCAGCTCTTCCTTTTCTTCGTCCGCGCCCGCCACGTCCGCAAACGTCGTGCGGCGCTTTTCGTCGTTTATTTGCTTGACTTTCGCTTTGCCGAAATTCATCTGGTTTCCGGCTCCGCCGCCGCCCATGCGCTTCATCATGAATACCCAGAACGCCACAAGCAGCGCGATCATCAGCAACGTCGGAATGAGGCTGACAAGCCAGCTCGTCTCCGCCGGGCGGATGACATCCTGCGTCATGCGGTTATTCGGATGTTCCTCGTTATACGACTTGATGTAGTCCGAAACGTCGTTGTAGAACAGGTTCACGTTCGGCACCGTGTAGCGCACAACGGATTCCTTTTTGCTGCTGTCCTCTGTCACGGTCAGCTTCATCTCGCCCGTGCCCAGGTTCAGCGAGTATGCGCTCACCTTGCCGTCTTCAAAGTAAGACAGTACATCGGAGTATTTCAGCCCCGTCTGGTCTGCCCCGCGGTCAAACAGAAGCAAAAGCAGCACGACGAGCAAAATCGGAATGCCGAGGTAGATCAAAAGATTGCGAATGATTTTTTTGTTGTTGCTGTTCAAGTTCCGACCTCCCGGAAATCAAATTGGATACAAAGTGTATCCTTAAATAGAAACAGAAACTTTTTTATCAAAACGGAAGCTTAGACTTCACCGTAGACTTCAGGTTTCAAAACGCCGACAAACGGCAGGTTTCTGTACTTCTCATCAAAATCGAGACCGTAGCCCACGATGAACGCATCGGGAATATCGCAGCCCTTGTATTTTGCGTAGACCTCCACCTCGCGGCGCTCCGGCTTATCGAACAGCGTGCAGATCTCAATGCTGTTCGGCTCGCGGCTTTTCAAAAGGTTTACAAGGTAGTGCAGCGTCTTGCCACTGTCGAGAATATCCTCAACAATCACGATATCACAGCCCTTCAGGTTGATGTCGAGATCCTTGATGATCTTGACAACGCCGGAGGTCTTCGTGCCGGAGCCGTAGCTCGAAACGCACATGAAATCGATGCGGGCAGGAATCGTAATGGCGCGCATAAGGTCTGCCATAAAGACGACAGAACCCTTCAAAACGCTGACAAGCAGCAGGTTTTTATCGGCGTAATCGCGGGAAATTTCCGCGCCCACGCGCTTGACCATGCTGTCGATGTACGCTTCGCTGTACAAAACTTCCTTGATATCGTTTAACATTGTGTTTTCCATTCGGATGACCCTTTCCTCAAAATTCTTTCCGCTTTATATGCGGGTTATGCCTACCATGTCCGTCACCGTAAGCTCCAGTGCCGGGAAATTCGGCTTTGCCGCATAGCCCTCCGCCGCGCCGACCGCTTCGATCCAGATGATCTCACCGTCTTTTTCAAGCAGCAGCAAACGGTTGCGCGCCGCCGCCGGAATGCGCAGTTCATTCAGGATTTTTTTGACCGATTTCGTCACGCCGCGCCCTGCGGGTCTGAAAACATCGCCCGCGCGCCGCGTCCGTACTCTCGGAACATTCGTAATTTTATCACAATCCGAAAAGTTTTGGAATAACAAATTATGAACTTTCCGGTTGATTTCTTCTTTTTCGGGAATTTTTTTCTCCACAAACAGCGTTTTCCCGTTCGGAAGCACGTTTTCGCCCGCTCTCAGCGGAACAGAAAACACATTCCGGTCTTTTATCTCCCGGTTTTTTCGTACCGTGAGCGTGTCCTGCTTCGCCTCCAGCACGATGTCCCCCGGCAAAGAGAGACTGCCGCCCATGAAAACGCAGCTCGCCGCCCTGCAAATGTGCTCATAAGAAAGCCGCCCGTAAGACGATAACAGCAGTTCCAATGCCGCGCGCAGCACCGCCTCGTGTGCGCTCCGCAAAATTTCCAAGTCATACCCGTAAGGCGTTTTCGCTTTACAGAGCAATTCATTCGCGCACGCAAACACAAATTCATTCTGCAACCGCATGCTCTCCGCAAAGCGGGACGTTGCCTGCGTCATCTGCGGGTTTACGTCCTTCAGCACCGGCAGCACGCTGTGGCGCAGCTTATTGCGCGTGTAGTCCACCGTCAAATTCGTGGAGTCTGTCACGTAGTCAAGTCGATATACTTTACAGAGATATTCTACCTCTGCGCGGGAAATGTTCAAAATCGGGCGATAAATTCTGCCGCGCCGCGGCGGAATGCCCCCTGCACCGTGCGGCCCCATGCCGCGCGTCAGGTTCAAAAGCAGTGTTTCGGCATTATCGTCGGCGTTGTGCGCCGTGGCGATGCACCCGTTTCCCCCTGCTTCCTCCGCAAAGCACGCGTAGCGCACGCGCCGCGCGCATTCCTCCACGCCCTCGCCGCTTACGGCCGCAAGCGCGGGAATATCCTTATAGATCACCTTGCAGTGAAGTTCAAGTGCTTTACAGTAGTCCTGCACAAATTCCGCGTCGCGGTCGGCTTCCGCCCCCCGAATACCATGGTGCACATGCACCGCAAACAAGCGCTCCGCGCCGTACTTCTGTACAAGCAAATACGTCAGCAGCACGGAATCCGCTCCACCGGAAAGCCCTACGACAATTTTTCCCGTCTCCGGCAGATCATACCGCACGCGGGCGAGGATGTCCTCAGTTTTCATGACGCACAACTTCCTGCGATGTAAAGCGCATGAACTCACCCTGCCAGTGCAGCGGCACGCTGCGCAGATCGCCGTGACGGTTTTTCGCCACGATAACCTCGGCGCTGTTTTTGTCCACGTCTTCGGGCGAAGCCTTTTCGTTCGCGTAGTACGCGTCTCGGTACAGGAACAGCACGATGTCGGCATCCTGCTCGATGGAGCCGGAATCTCGCAGGTCAGAAAGTACCGGGCGGTGCTCCTGCCGCTTTTCACCCGCACGGGCAAGCTGCGCCAATGTCACAACCGGGATATTCAGCTCTTTCGCCATGATCTTGAGGCTTCGCGTGATCTCGGAAATTTCCTGCACGCGGTTATCAATGCGCTTTGCACTGTTCATCAGCTGTAAGTAGTCGATGATGACAAGATCAACGTCTTTTAAACGACGCACTTTTGCTTTCATCTCCGGCACCGTAATGCCCGGGGAATCATCGAGGTACAAATCAGCCTTAGAGAGAATATCGCCCGCCTCCACAAGGCGCGTCCATTCGCCCTCCGTCAAGTCGCCCGTGCGCAGCTTTGTGCCGCTGACGAGTGCCTCCGTGGAAATAATACGGGAAGCGAGCTGCTCCTTGCTCATTTCCAGCGAGAAAAACGCCACGCGCTTGCCCGCCGTGATGGCGGCATGGCGCGCAATGTTCAGCGCAAAGCTCGTTTTGCCCATGCCGGGTCGTGCGCCGATGATGATAAGGTCGGAGCGGTTCAGGCCCGTGATCGTGTTATCCAGTTCACGGATACCCGTAGGGATGCCGCGGTACAGGTCTTTGTCCGGCGAATTCAAACGGTCAAGGCGTTCAAACGTCTCAAACAGCACTTCGTTCAGGCGCTCAAGACCCTTTAACGCCTTGCCCTGGCGGATGTCAAAAATGCGCTGCTCGGCGGAATCCAAGAGGAGCGAGGTTTCGCCGGTGTCCTCCATGGCGTCATCCAAAATGCCGCGCGCCGCCTGAATGAGCATACGCAAATCGTAACGGTCACGCACAATGGTGCAGTAACGCTCCACATTCGAGACGCTCGGCACAAGCTGCGCAAGCTGCATCAGATACACCTTTCCGCTGCCCTCATCGAAGTTTTCCTCTTCGCGCAGGTGCTCCAGCAGCGTGACGAGGTCCACCGGCTGGCCTGCCGTGAACATATCGAGCATCGCGCTGTAAATCGTGCGGTTATTGACCTGATAAAAATAGTCCGCGCGCGGCAGCATTTCCGCCACGGTCGAGAGACAGTCGGGTTCCAGCAACACCGCGCCCAGCACCGCCTGCTCGGCCTCTGCGCTGAACGGCATCACCGTTCCGGGCAGTGCCGGCGTATTCAGTTGAAAATTATCTTCCGGCATTTTTACCACCCTTTTTGAGTGAAATTACTTCAAAGTGAAAACGATTTTCTAATCGTAAACGACTTTTAGTCATTGCAAAATTTAATGCTGCGCATCAAGGAAATCAGGCTTTTACTGTGCTTCGGTCACCGATACCGCCAGCTTCGCGGTGATGCCGTTATAGAGCTTCACCTCAATGTGATAGCCGCCGAACGCCTTGATGTCGGTGTCGAGGTGGATCTTGCGCTTGTCGATGTCGAAGCCGTACTGCTTTTTAATCTCCTGCGCAATCTCCTTTGCGGTGACGGAGCCGAACAGTCTGCCGCCCTGGCCCGCCTTTGCGGTGATGCGGACGGTCTTGTCCTTCAAAGCTTCCGCAATACGCTGCGCTTCTTCGGTCTCGGTTTTCACTTTATATGCCTTGGAGGCCTCGGCGTTTTTCAGCTCGTTCATCACCTGTGCGTTCGCTTCCTTTGCAAGCTTGCGCGGCAGCAGGAAATTGCGTGCGTAGCCTTCTGCTGCATTGATGAGCTCGCCTTTTTTGCCTACACCTTTTACATCTGCTAAAAGTACAACTTTCATGGTCGTATCTCCTATCGTTTAAATCTATCGCTAAAGCAGTCAAACGGCTTCGCGCCGCTTTGCCGCATTAGTTATTCTTTTTCGTCGCTTCGGAAAGCTTTTCGTCCAGCACGCGGATGAGTGCCTTGCGCACATCGTTCGTGGTGCTGTTTTTAATCTGCGCGCCCGCCATGTTGAGGTGACCGCCGCCGCCGAATTCCTCCAGCAAAATCTGCACGTTCACGTCGCCGAGGCTTCGTGCCGAAATAGCAATCTCATTGCCCACGCGGAAAATGACGAACGACGCGCGCACGCCCTGAATGGACAGCAGCTCGTCCGCCGCCTGCGCCGCCGCAATGCGCACATTCGGGAATTCCCAGTTGGAGCACGCAATGGCGCAGCCCTTGTAAACCTCCGCACCTGCCACAAGCTGAGAGCGCTCTTTATAGGTATCGAGCGAATTTGCAAACATCTTCTTCACTTCCACCGTGTCGGCGCCGCGGCGCTTTAAGTAGGCGGAAGCTTCAAATGTGCGCACGCCCGTCTTCAAAACGAAGTTTTTTGTGTCCAGCATAATGCCGGAAAGCAGTGCCGTCGCTTCTTTTTTATTGAGCGCGGAGCTGTTGATATACTGCACGAGCTCCGCCACCATTTCGGAAGCCGAGCTGGCGTACGGCTCATGGTAAAAGATGATCGCGTTTTCAATGTGCGTCACCATCATGCGGTGGTGGTCGATGACGACCACGCGCGGAATAGCCTTTAAAACTTCTTGGCTCTCCACAAACGAGGTGGAATGTGTGTCCACCACAATGAGAAGCGAGCGCTGCGTGCAGCGGTCGAGCGCCTCCTGCGGGGTGATGAACATGTTTTCATACTCCGGCTGGTGCTCAAACGCGTTGATAAGCGTCGTCGCCATAGAGCGGCCCTTGTCGATCACAATGCTTGCACGGCGGTCAAGGCCCTTCGTCACAGCCGCCCACATGCCGACCGCCGCGCCCACGGCGTCAAGGTCGGAGTTCGTGTGCCCCATGATGAAAATATGGTCGCTCGATTTAATGTGGTCGGAAAGCGTCGCGGCAATAACGCGCGTGCGCACCTTGTCGCGCTTTTCAACACCCTTGGAGAGGCCGCCGAAGAACTCGTATGTACCGTCCTGCTGGTAGATGGCCACCTGGTCGCCGCCGCGGCCGAGCGCCATTTCCAGTGCCTGACGGGCATGCAGTTCGCTTTCCGTCGCCGTTACGCCCGCGCGGCCGATGCCGATGGAGATCGTGGCAGACATGTTATTCTCACCCTTCACGGCGCGCACGCTGTCCAAAACGGCAAAGCGCTTCGTTTTGGCTTCTTCAATGTGCTGGTCGTCCGTGATGAGCATATAACGCCCGTTCGTCATGCGGCGCAGAAAGCCCTCCATGGTGTCGATCGCCCAGCTGCGCAGGACGGATTCCACCTCGGACGTGATGCGGGAATCCTCGCTGCCGGAGGCATCGCGCGTCAGCTCCTCGCGGTTATCAAACGAGATGACCGCAATGACCGTGCGCTTTTCGCGGTAGTCGCGCTGAATCTGCTTATAATACGTGTCGTCCACAAAGTAAAGCACACTGCCGCTTTCGGTGCGCAGGCCGTAGGCCGTAAACTCGCGGTCGCCGTAGGAAACGGAGGTTCCGTTTTCGGATAAAATCTGACGCAAAGTCTTCGGGTAAATGTACGCCGCAATGTTATCGCCGCAGCCTTCGCCGTTTTCGGTGAATAAATCCTGAAAGCGCTCGTTCGTCCAGACGATGTCGCCCGCCGAGCCCAGCACCGCAAGGGGCAGCGCAAACTGCCCGAGGTTGCGCTGTTCATCGGCGGAAAGCACCTTTCTCGCAGCTCTGAGCGCCGTGTACACATGCACGCGGTAATGCAGGTCGGTCATGATAACCGCTGCCAAACACAGGCCGGAAACCGTGATCTCCACCGCAAACAGAATCTTATTCTGCGTATAGCTGAAGCACGCCATAATGAACATGACCGCTGCCATAACATAATAGACCGGCGAGGTCGCCCAGATGCGTCGCTTGTTCATTTCCCGTCTCTCCTTCTGAGGGGAACCCCCAAGAAACTAATCTAACTTAAACTGAATTTAAACTTCCATGATGATCGGCAGGATCATCGGGCTGCGCTTTGTGCGGTTATATAACAGTCTGGAAAGGTTGTCGCGCACGCGCAGCTTAATGGCGCTCCATTCGCGCACGTTTTCGTCCGCGCACTGCTCAATCGTGCTGTTGACAAGCCGTCTCGCCTCGTCCATCAGCGCCTCGCTCTCGCGCACATACACAAATCCACGGGATACGATATCCGGACCGGAAACAACTCTGCCGGAGCCTGCCTCAATCGTGCACACCGCAATGATGAGACCGTCCTCCGCAAGGTGCTTTCTGTCGCGCAGCACAATGCTGCCGACGTCGCCCACGCCGAGGCCGTCCACCATAACCGCGCCCGCCTGTACATCGGGCAGTTGTTTCATGTAGTCTTCATGAATCTCCACCACGCTGCCGACATCGCCGATGAAAATGTTCTCCGGCGGCATGCCCATGCTGACGGCCACGCCCGCATGCTTGCGCAGGTGCTTCTGCTCGCCGTGCACCGGGATGAAGTACTTCGGCTTCGTCAGCGCCTGAATAAGCTTCAGCTCTTCCTGACACGCGTGGCCGGAAACGTGCACTTCGTACATGGATTCGTACACCACATCGCAGCCGCGCTTCAAAAGCTCGTCTACAACGGTGCCGACCATCTTTTCGTTGCCCGGAATGGGGCGCGCGGAAATGATGATCATGTCGTCCTCACCAACCGCGACCTGACGGTGGTCGGCAAACGCCATGCGGGTAAGCGCAGACATCGGCTCGCCCTGACTGCCCGTCGTGATGAGCACAATCTGCTCCTTCGTGTAACGGGAGATCATGTTGAGGTCAATGAGCAGACCGTCCGGCACTTTGAGATAACCGAGCTCGCTCGCAATGGACATGACGTTCACCATGCTTCTGCCGGAAAGCGCCACTTTTCTGCCGTACTTTTCCGCGCAGTTGATAATCTGCTGCACGCGGCTGATGTTCGACGCAAACGTCGCGATGATGAGTCGCTTTTTATTCGCTTCCGCGCGGGCAAAGAGTGCGTCAAACGTCGCGTTCACCTTCTGCTCCGTCTGTGTGTAGCCGGGGCGCTCTGCGTTCGTAGAGTCCGCCATTAGCAGCAAAACGCCCTCCTGACCGAGCTGCGCAAAGCGCGCAAGGTCGATCATGCCGCCCTGCGTGGGGGTGAAATCGATCTTAAAGTCGCCCGTGTGGACAATGACGCCCGCAGGGGTGTGCAGCGCAAGACCCACAGCGTCGGAAATGGAGTGGTTTACGTGGATAAGCTCCACGTCGAAGCAGCCGAGCTGAATGTGCGAGCCCGCCGTTGTGACGTTCAGCTTCACATAGCCGAGGTTGTGCTCCTTGAGCTTATTCGCAATCAGCGCCACCGTCAGCGCCGTGCCATACACCGGCACATTGATCTTTTTGAGCAAATACGGCAGGGAACCGATGTGGTCCTCATGACCGTGCGTGATGACAATACCGCGGATGCGGTCCTTGTTCTTCTCAACAAATGTGAAATCCGGAATAACCGCGTCGATGCCGGGCATTTCCTCGTCCGGGAAGGCAAGGCCGCAGTCCACGATAATCATGTCGTTTTCGCACTCGAACAGCGTGAAGTTCTTGCCGATCTCATTTAAGCCGCCGAGGAAATACGCGCGCACAGAGGGCTTCTGCTTTGTGTGCCTGCCCCTGCCCTTGTTATTTTTCGTCTGCGTGCTTTTTGTTGTCTTAGCGGGTGCTTTTTCACCGTTTGGGGCCGATTTTACCGTTTTCGTCGTCTTTTTGTGTGCGTCCGTGTTTTGCGCGGTACGCGTGCGCTTCAGCTTCGTCTCTTTTGTTTCGCTCACGGTTTGCTGTGCCGCTTCTTCTTTTACCTGCGCGTTTTCCGTTCTGCGCGTTTTCTGGCGTCTCACCGGCTTTTCGATGGGGCCGGAAATCTTGCCGATGAAGCTTTCCCCTGCACCGCTGAGGGGCTGGTCCTGCTGCTTTGCAGGCGCGTCGCCGAGCGACGTTAATTTTGTCATTTTTCTGATTCTTTTTTCTGCCAAATTGACCTTCCTTTCAAATAACACAGGCGCACTGTCGCAATTCACGCAAGAATAAGGTATACAAAAGCACCAACCGATGCTCTACGCAGTGTCGCCTTTCGGCATGAGCAGAATAAAACGCACGCAAGTCCGCGCCGCCTTCTGCTTTTCTTTCTTCTGTTTTTCCGTTCAACACATGTAAATCAAAACACCGCAGCGTTTTTTTCATTATCCGTTACACGTACCGTTTACGTGCAAAGTGTCTGCCGTTCACGTATGCGAAAAATACCCGCACACAAAAAGATAATTCTATTTTACGCTATTCTCCCCGTGCTGTCAAGCCGCGTGCCGTTTCGCTCTGTACGGAGTTTGGGCACACCGCAGAGGTTCTATTCCCATATTCTCCCGATTTTTTGTGTTCTGTACGCCGGTTTTCAAAAAAACGGCCGCCGTTTTCTTCCATTTTGTACGGAAAACTCTCGTTCGGGGTCTTTATTTCCCGCTTTTTCAGAAAAAATTTGACTTTCTGGAATTTCCCTATTGAAAAGTATACCAATTTGGTGTATATTTATCTCGATGAGGAAAGAATATGCGTATCCCGACCGATCGACTCCAAATGCGTTTTCTGTTCCCTCACAAAAAACACTATCCGAAAGGTACTGATAAAGCTATGGAAAACAACGGCAAGAAGATCATCTATGCGGACAACGCCGCTACCACTGCCGTCTCCCCTGCGGTGCTTGAGGCTATGCTGCCGTACTACACCGAATGCTACGGCAACCCGTCAAGCCTGTATGCGCTCGGCACGGCTGCAAAAAAGCCGCTTGAGGAAGCACGTGCAAAAGTAGCAAAATGTCTCGGTGCAGAGCCGAATGAGATCTACTTCACAAGCTGCGGCAGCGAAAGCGACAACTGGGCCATTAAGGGCGCAGCGCACAAGATGCTGAAAAAGGGCAAAAACCACATCATCACAAGCAAGTTTGAGCACCACGCGGTGCTGCACACCTGCGCAGCGCTCGAAAAAGAGGGCTTTGAGGTCACGTACCTCGACGTACATGAAAACGGCATCGTCGTCCCGGAAGAGCTCGAGGCCGCCATCACCGATAAGACCGGCCTTGTCACCATCATGTATGCCAATAACGAGATCGGCACCATCCAGCCCATCCCGGAGATTGGTGAAATCTGCAAAAAGCATGGCGTTTGGTTCCATACCGACGCCGTACAGGCTGTCGGCAATGTGCCGATCAACGTAAAAGAGCAGAACATTGACATGCTGTCCCTCAGCGGCCACAAGTTCCACGGCCCGAAGGGCGTCGGCGTGCTGTATATCAAGAAGGGCATCATCCTGCCAAACCTCATCGATGGCGGTGCACAGGAGCGCGGCCGCCGCGCCGGCACCGAAAACGTTGCAAGCATTGTCGGCCTCAGCGTTGCGCTTGAGAACGCCATCAATACGATGGACGAAAAGAACGCAAAGCTGCGCCGCATGCAGGATAAGCTCATCACGGAGCTTTCAAAGATTGACCGCAGTCATTTGAACGGCGACCGCTACCACCGTCTGCCGGGCAACGTGAACTTCTCCTTCGAAGGCGTTGAGGGCGAATCCATGCTGCTGATGCTCGACCTTAAGGGTGTCTGCGCTTCTTCCGGCAGCGCCTGCACCAGCGGTTCTCTTGACCCGAGCCATGTGCTGCTTGCCATCGGCCTTAAGCACGAGGTTGCCCACGGTTCCCTGCGTCTCAGCTTCAGCGACGTGAACGACGAGAGCGACGCCGATTACATCATCGAGGTGCTCCCGAAGATCATCGACCGTCTGCGCGCCATGAGTCCGCTGTGGGATGCGATCATCCACGGCCGCACGATCTCTTAATTTTAAAATAATCCGGTACGAATATACGAAAGGAAATGAAACGATATGGCATACAGTGCAAAAGTAATGGAACACTTCTCCAACCCGCACAACGTTGGCGAAATCAAAGATGCAGACGGTGTCGGTGAAGTCGGCAACCCGAAGTGCGGCGACATCATGCGCATGTACATCAAGGTCGATAACGACGTCATCACGGACGTAAAGTTCATGACCTTCGGCTGCGGCGCGGCCATCGCGACAAGCAGCATGGCGACCGATCTTGTAAAAGGCAAGACGATCCCGGAAGCTCTGAAACTGACGAACAAGGCGGTCATGGAAGCGCTGGACGGTCTTCCGGCCATCAAGATTCACTGCTCCGTTCTGGCCGAGCAGGCCATTAAGGCTGCGGTCTCCGATTACTACCGCCGCCGCGGCATTGACCCCACCCCCATCGTGGGCGAGATCAAGGATGCCGACGAAGCACACGAGCACGGCGTCTCCGAAGAAGACGAATAAGTTAAGATAACGAAATCTCCTGCCTCTTTCGGGAAGCAGGAGATTTTTTTATGCTCTGTTCTTTTTATGCTCTGTTCTTTTTATGCTTTGTTTTTCTGTTCCGGCTTTGCGCAAGAGCCGGCGCAGTGGGTGCAGTCCCCGCCGCAGCCGCCGGTCTTTCCTTTTTGAATTGCCCGCACAGCAAAAACCACCGCTATGACGAGCAAAAGGAACACAAGAACCGTGCCTATGTTCAGCTTATCCATCATATAAACAGCGACCCCATGCCGTACACAAGCCCCGCCATCAGCCACGCGATGACGCACTGACCGATGACGACGCCTGCCGCCCACTTACCGCCAAGCTCGCGCTTTACGGACGCAATGGCCGCCACACACGGCGTGTACAGCAGGCAGAACACAAGCAGGCTTGCGGCGGAAAGCGGCGTCAGCAGCGTTGCAAGCGCCGTGGAGGAGCCGAACAGCACCGTCAAGGTAGACACCACGCTTTCCTTCGCCATAAAGCCCGTGATGAGCGCCGTAGAGATGCGCCAGTCGCCAAAGCCGAGCGGCGCAAAAATCGGTGCAATCCACCCGGCGATGACCGCCAAAATGCTGTCTTTGGAATCGGAAACGATGTTAAAGCGCAGGTCAAACGTTTGCAGGAACCAAATGATGATGGTCGCAACAAAAATGACCGTAAAAGCGCGCTGTAAAAAATCCTTCGCCTTTTCCCACAAAAGCTGTGCCACGTTTTTCGCGCCCGGCATACGGTAGTTCGGCAGCTCCATCACAAACGGTACGGCCTCACCTTTAAACATCGTGCCGCGCATGAGCAAAGCCATCAAAATACCGACCAAAATGCCGGTGAAATACAAAATGACCATCACAAGTGCACCCTTGCCCGGGAAAAACGCCGCCGCAAAAAAGCTGTAAATCGGCAGCTTTGCGGAGCAACTCATAAACGGCGTGAGCAGAATCGTCATTTTACGGTCGCGCTCGGAAGGCAGCGTGCGGCTCGCCATCACACCCGGAACGGTGCAGCCGAAGCCGATGAGCATCGGCACCACACTGCGGCCGGAAAGTCCGATTTTGCGCAATAACTTATCCATCACAAACGCCACGCGCGCCATGTATCCGCTGTCCTCCAGCATGGAGAGGAAGAAAAACAGCGTCACAATGACCGGCAGAAAGCTCAAAACGCTGCCGACGCCGGTGAAAATACCATTGATGACAAGCGAGTGCAAAACAGGGTTCACGTTCGCTGCCGTCATGCCGCGGTCGACAATATCCGTCAGCGCGCCGATGCCCATGTCCAGTAAATTCGATAAAAACGCGCCGATGACATTAAACGTCAGCCAGAATACAAGACCCATAATGCCGATAAATGCCGGTATTGCCGTGTATTTGCCGGTCAAAACGCGGTCTATCGCCACGCTTCTTGCATGCTCGCGGCTTTCCTTCGGCTTTACGACCGTAGCGCCGCACACTTTTTGAATGAAGCTGAAGCGCATGTCGGCAATGGCGGCGGCGCGGTCGAGCCCGCGTTCCTTTTCCATCTGCGTGATGATGTGCTCCAGTGTCTCCTTTTCGTTCTGGTCGAGGTTCAGCCGGTCCAAAACAAGCTGATCGCCCTCGGCGAGCTTGCTCGCCGCAAAGCGTACCGGGATGCCCGCATCGTAGGCATGGTCTTCAATGAGGCTCATAATGCCGTGCAAACAGCGGTGTACCGCGCCGTTGTGGTCGTTCACATCGCAGAAGTCCTGCCGCCCCGGCGCTTCCCGGTACTTTGCCACGTGCACGGCGTGGTCGATAAGCTCCTCAATACCCTCGTTTTTCGCGGCGGAGATCGGCACCACGGGGATGCCAAGCATCTCCTCCATCTCGTTCACGCGCACAGAGCCGCCGTTTTGGCGCACCTCGTCCATCATATTGAGCGCCAGCACCATCGGCACATCCAGCTCCATCAGCTGCATCGTCAGGTACAAATTGCGTTCTATGTTCGTCGCGTCCACAATGTTGATGATGCCGCGCGGATGCTCATCCAAAACGAAGCGCCGCGTGACGAGTTCCTCGCTCGAGTACGGCGACATGGAGTAAATGCCCGGCAGGTCGGTGACGAGCGTGTTTTCCACGCCGCGTATCGCACCGTCTTTGCGGTCTACCGTCACACCCGGAAAGTTGCCCACGTGCTGGTTAGAGCCCGTCAGCTGATTAAACAGCGTCGTTTTGCCGCAGTTCTGATTGCCCGCAAGTGCAAAGGTCAGCGTTTCTCCGGGCGGCAGCGGCTCGCCGGTCTGCACGTGGTACTTGCCGCCCTCGCCGAGACCCGGGTGAAAAATCGGGCGCGCGCCCTGCGGCCGCATCGGCTCCGTTATCGTGTCGCGAATTTTATCGATCTCTATTTTTTCCGCATCGGCAAGGCGCAGCGTCAGCTCGTAGCCATGTATGCGCACCTCAACGGGGTCACCCATAGGTGCGAATTTCACCATGGTGACGTCCGCCTTCGGAATGAGCCCCATATCCAGAAAATGCTGGCGCAGCGCGCCCTCGCCGCCAACGGTCGTCACCGTTGCCGTTTTGCCGATCGGCAGGTCTTTCAGTGTCATGCTCTTGCCCCTTTTCTATCCCGATTAGACGTTCTAAGTCTATTATGTTGCTCGGAATTTGTCAAGGGCATTTCTACGCAAAAGCACGCTTATATCTGCGTTTAGCCCCAGATAAAGCGTGCTTTTACACTCTGTTTCGCTGTTATTCGCCCAATTTTACGCTATGGATCGTTGCGGTCATTTCTTTGTGCCACACACCTACGCGGAACGCTGTGAAAAGATACGCGCAAAGCACAAGCAATGTCATGATTGCGCACACAGCTACGCAGATTTTCCGGTGGTTTTTCCAAAGTTTACGCATACTATCTCCCCCGTTTCGCCCTCAGTATAGCATGGCGCGAAACGAGGTGTCAAGACTGCTTATCGCTTCTTATAAAGCAAAAGCTCGGGGGTTGCGTCGTCTTCGCCGCGGGTGTAAAATGAGATGAAATCTGCATTTGCGATGACGAAAAAGTGGGTACTTTCGTCAAACACACACGGCAGCTCCGCGCACAGATAGGTCGCGCTATCATCGAGGAACTGCACCATTTCGCCGCTCGGAAGGCGATGCTCAAAATTCAACGCACTGCCGACACGCATGTGCAGGGCTTCCACCTGCGGCAACCCGTCTACATTTAACGCATTGATCTCCTCAATCAGCCCCGCTTTGAACGTATCAAGCCGCTCTTTGCCACCGATTGCTTCATAGCGCTGCCAAAACTTGAGCTTCGGGAGCAGGTCATTCATGTAGGTGCGCACTTGCTCCGGCGGGAACGTTTCGCTGCTCATGTGCCTGACGCACACTTCGATAAGGTCTTCCATGCTGTCGTACCGATATTCGCCGTCCGAATAGCAGTATTTGCAGTAATCCTCGTTGAACGCACCGCCAACTTCTTTGCTCGTCGTCGAATCCTCCAGCGGCATGCCACAGCACTGGCAGATGAGTGTTCTGGGCGAGCCAAGCAGCGTGTTGATGGACACGTCAAATAGCTTTGAGAGCAGCTTTAACGTCTCCGTGTTCGGGGTCGTCTCGCCGGTTTCCCAGCGGGACACCGCCTGCCGCGTGACGAACAGCTTTTCCGCCAGCTCGTCCTGCGAAAGGCCCCTTTTCATTCTGAGCTCCAAGATCACGTCTTTCGTTTTCATACCATCACCTCTTGCGCTTATTATAGCGCGGGAAGCAGGCGCACGCAAGCAACCCGCAGTTGCGATAAAACCAGTGAAGTTCAGTGAAGACGCACTTTGCGCTTGTGAAATATTGCTCCTTCGTCGCAATATGAAATGAAATCCGCCCTTAAACTGCCGAAGACAATTTCACAACAACCGAAAGTTGTTATTTCACCGCGAAGCAATTCTACTCGCCACAAGGCGAATTTCACAGAAAAAAGGTCTTTGTCAAAATGACAAAGACCTTTTTTCTGGTGGGCCATCAGGGACTCGAACCTTGGACCAACCGGTTATGAGCCGGTAGCTCTAACCAACTGAGCTAATGGCCCGACTATATATCGGAACTTAGAAAGTATAGCACAAACAGCATATAATTGCAAGACCTAAATTCACCCGTGCGAAAAGAAAAAGGAGAGCCGCAAAACGACTCTCCCGTTCTTTACAGGTTTATATGACCCGAAAATTATTCCTTATTGCAGTCGCAGTTTTCGCCGCAATCGCAGGAATCGTCTTCTTCGAGGTCGAACTCCAGCGTTTCGCCGCAGTTCGGGCAATCGATGGAGCCCTCATCGAGCATTTCTTCGTTGAGCTCGATGGTATCGCCGCACTTCGGGCAGGTGACTTCGTAATAGCATTCGTCTTCGTCGTCTTCCCATGCGTCGTCATCGTCATCGTCTTCGTCCTCGTCGATGTCGTAGAACTCTTCTTCCAGCTCGCCGAGGTCTTCGTCGATCTCGTCTACCTGGCCGCTGAGCTCATCGTATGCGTCTTCCATTTCCTCAACAGAAAGGGAGAGGTCATCGAGCAGGTCAACGATCGCGTTGAAGAGCTTCGTCTCCTTCGCATTCGGGTCCAGATCCATGCCTTCCATCAAACCGCGGATGTATGCCGCTTTCTCGGAATTTGTCATGCTTGCACCTATCTTTCCGGCAGGCAAACGCGCTGCCTAACGTAGGGCTTTCGCCCCGGGTGTTTCGGCGTATGGAACAAGGAAAAACGCTTATGCGCGCTCCATGTACTCGCCGGTTCTGGTATCGACGCGGATCATTTCGCCTTCGTTGATGAAGATCGGAACCTTGATCTCTGCGCCGGTCTCCAGCGTAGCGGGCTTCGTGACGTTCGTAGCGGTATCGCCCTTCACGCCCGGCTCGGTCTCCGTGACCTGAAGCTCAACAAAGTTCGGCGGCTCAATGCCAAAAACGTTGCCCTTGTAGGAGAGCACCTTGCAAACCATGTTTTCCTTCACAAAGCGGAAGTTGTCGCCGAGGACATTCGGGCTGATCGGCAGCTGCTCATAGGTCTCGCTGTCCATGAAATAGTACAGGTCGCCGTCATTGTAGAGATACTCCATGTCCTTTCTCTCAATGAAAGCGGTCGGATACTTATCGTTCGGGTTGAACGTCTTTTCCGTCACGGCACCGGAAATCACGTTGCGGATCTTGGTGCGGACGAACGCCGCGCCCTTACCGGGCTTGACGTGCTGGAATTCAATGATCGAGTAAACGTTGCCGTCCATTTCAAAGGTGACGCCGTTTCTGAAATCGCCTGCGGTTACCATATAGATAATACCTCCAAATTTTTCTTAGGTCTATTGTATAACAGAAAGTGGCTTTTTTCAAGAAAAAATCGTTCTGTTTCTCCGTTTTTTCGGAAATTTTACAGGATGATGAGCTCCTTCGGGGAATGCGTGAGGCTGCGGCAGCCGTCATCTGTGATGAGCAGCATGTCTTCAATGCGCACGCCGCACTTGCCCGGGATGTAGATGCCCGGCTCGTCGGTGATGACCATGCCCGGCTCGCAGATGGTCTCATCGGTCTTATTGAAGCGCGGCCACTCGTGAATCTCGAAGCCTACGCCGTGGCCGAGGCCGTGACCGAACGTGTTCGGGTACGGGGTCTCGATGATGTCGCGCGCGATTTTATCCACATCGCAGCAGCGCATGCCCGGGCGTGCGCCGTCGATAACGGCGAGCTGTGCTTTTAAAACCGTGTTGTAGATGGCTCTCTGCTCATCGTTTACATAGCCGAGCGCGACGGTACGGGTCATATCGGAATGATAGCCCGCGAGCATAGCGCCGGTATCCATGGTGATGAGATCGCCTTTTTTGATCTGTGTGTTGCCCGGAATGCCGTGGCACTGCGAGCCGTTTGCGCCGGTGACAACGATGGGGTTGAACGCATTGCCGTCTGCACCCTCTTTGCGCATGAAGAACTCAATCTCCAGCGCAATTTCGCGCTCCGTTACGCCTTCCTTGATATAGGGGAGGATGTGCTCAAACGTAGCGTCTGTGATGGCCTGTGCGTCACAGATCCTCTTCACTTCCTCATCGCTCTTGACGATGCGCTGCTTGCGGATGGCATCGTCCAAGGTCGTATTCAAAATCGCCTTAGCGCCGCACTCTTCGGAGAGCTGCTCAAAACGCTTCGCATGACCGTAGGGCAGAGCGGCGTATTCCATGTACACCTCGGTGATGCCGTGCTTTTTCAGAAGCGTCTTATAGGTTTCGTTAAGCGAGGTGAACTCCACAACCTCCACATTTTGCGCCTTGGCGCGTGCGGCCTCGGTGTAACGGAAATCGAGGAGATAATAAGCCTGCTCGGAAGTGAGCAGCAGTGCGCCGTCTGTGGACGGGAACGCCGTGAGGTAATAGAGGTTCGTTTCGGAAACGATCAGCGCCGCTTTTTTGCTATCGCCGCCGATGACAGAATTGGTAAGACGTTCGATCGGATTGCTCATTGATAATTCCCCTTTCTAATGTGTACCCAAAGGTGCCCTTTATGCTTTGCTTTTTACCGTTTCTTCCCCGGCCGTGAGCCGCGTATAGTGCGGGCGCAAAAAGCCTTCCAGACTGCGCTTGAAGCGCACCGTGGCGGAAGGATCCGGCGACAGGGGGTCAAGTAAAACCGACCGCATTCCGCAAAGGTTTGCGCCGAGGATATCGGTGAAGATCTGGTCGCCCACGACAAGGCATTCCCTGCGGGGCGTGCCGGCCATTTTCTTTGCGCGCAGGTAGCCGAGTGGAAACGGCTTGCACGCGAAAGAAACGAACGGCAGATTGAACTGCGCGGCAAAGGGCGCCACACGTTTTTTGTAATTGTTGGAAACAACGATCAGCTTGACGCCGCTTGCCGTTACGCTTTGTGCCCACGCCCGCACGCCGGGAAACGGCGTCTGCGAGCCGTGCGGCGACATGGTATTATCCACATCGAGCACGATCATGTGCACATTGAGCGCTTTTAAAAGCTCGGGCGTAAGCTCCGTCACGCAGTGGAGCGTGCCGGTCGGTTTAAATACCGCCATAGCTTCGGTCTTTGCCTCCTGTGTTGCTCGGGAAAAACCCGTTTACACAAAAAAGCGGGCAAAAAGCCCGCTTCTTCACGTTTGATTATTTGTACTTGCGCTTGCGAGCTGCTTCGGACTTCTTCTTGCGCTTAACGGAAGGCTTTTCGTAAGCCTCTCTCTTGCGAACTTCCTGAATAACGCCCGCTCTTGCGCACTGCTTCTTAAAGCGTCTGAGTGCGCTCTCCAAAGATTCGTTGTCTTTGATTCTGATTTCAGCCATCTATATCCCTCCCATCCGCCATCAGGCAGGGGTTTGTATTTGTTACTTAGCACGAAATAACACAAATAATTATAGTGGCAGGGGGCAAAAAAGTCAAGGCTTTTTTCCCGAAAAATAGAAGAAATCCGTTTCTCTTTGCAAAAAAAACCGTTTAGGGCTGTTTATTTGCCTTTTAAAGCGGTGTTGCACGAGTTTTTGGGGCTTCTCTTCCCCTGCTTTGCGACTTTTATGATTAGGCAGAAAACGCAGCGCGGCTTTGCGGCTTTGTCATAGGTTTTTTCTTGTTTTTGCTTTTCGACAATCTGCAAAAATGCTGATAGGAAAATTTTTCAACTGAATTTTGCCCAAAACATTGACAAGTATGGGCATTATATTATATAATACGTCCATAAAACCCTGCGCAAATTCCTACTAAAGCGAGGTTACGGATTTATATGAAAAAGACGGCGCTTACAAAAAGCGAAAGCGAAGTCATGTATCTTTTGTGGCACACGGACCGTGCGCTTTCCGCGGCGGAAATGGTCGCGCTTTCCCCACAGAAGACCTGGAAGGACAGCTACATTCACCTGATGGTGAACTCTCTTTTAAAAAAAGGGATGATCACCCCGGCCGGCTTTGTGAAGACGTTTCGCAATTATGCGCGCACCTTTGCACCGTGCATGACAGAGGAGGAATATGCCCAGTTACAGCTGCGCGACACGACGATTCAGGATCCCGCGCTCGTGGCGCCGTTCCTCTCTGCAATGATCGACACGGCGGATGACCCGGCTTCGATGATTGACGAGCTCATTGCAATGCTGCAAAAGAAGCGCGAAAAATTAGCCGCGAAAAAACAAACATGACAGACAAAACGGAAGGCAGAGCACATCATCGCTCTGCCTTCTGTTTTGTAATGATATAGCAAGCTTCACTTGCATTGTCCGAAGGGCAATATCACCCGCCGCAGATGAATACAATTTATAATTGGTCTTTGCCTACAGGGGTGCAGAAGAGCTTTTCAAATTCCTCGCGGGTCTCGGAATAGGCCAGTGCCCACATCATTTTGGCGATGACGGCTTCCGTTGTCATGTTGGAAGCTTCGAGCACGCGGTATTTTTCCTTGATGATATGGCCCACGCGGTAGACGGAAAGGTTGCTGCCCTCGTGCGGAACCTGTGTGGTGATGACGACGCGTACGCCGTTTTCCATTAACGCAGCGATCTTTTCCTCAAACGCGTTGTCGCCGTAGTACGGGATGCCGCCGACGCCGAAGCTTTCGATGACAACGCCGCGGCAGTGCGCGGTGATGTAATCGAACACGGACGGGTCCATGCCCGGGATGACGCGGATAGAGAGAATCTCCGGTACTAATTTATCGTAGAACACCGCGCCGGGGCACTCCGGGCGCTCATCAATATAGCACAGGAGCTTTTTATCGTAGAACACGCCGATGTCCGGAAAATCGATGCTGGAAAAGGCGTCAAAGCTCTTTGTATGCGTTTTTCTGGCGCGGGTGCCTGCAATGACGTGCCCGTTAAAAACGACGTGTGTGCCGCACGCACGGGCATCTGTGGCGTATACAAACGCTTCAAACAAATTGCGCCGCGCGTCGCCGTCCGGCACCTCGATGGATTTCTGCGCACCCGTTAAAACAACGGGCTTTTCGTTTTTCTGGATGAGATACGAGAGCGTGGCCGCCGCGTAGGACAGCGTATCCGTGCCGTGGGCGATGACAAAGCCGTCGTACTTTGCATAGTTATCGCGAATGATCTCCGCCACGTGGATCCACTGCTTCCAACACATATTGGTACTGTCTAAGCTGTACGGCTGCACGGTATCCACCGCGCACAGGTTTTTCACCTGCGGCACGGCGTTTAAAAGTTCCTCCGATGCAATCGCCGGCGTGAGGCCGTTTTCCGTTTTCGCCGAAGCGATGGTTCCGCCGGTCGCAATGAACAGAATTTTTTTCATTCTGCATTTTCCCCTATTCTTCGTGAAATTGCGGAAATATCATACCACATTTTCCTGCATAAATGCAAGCCGCAGAACCGACAAAAAGAGACGGGCCGCAGCCCGCCTCTTTTGCTTTTGCGAAATTATTTGAGTGAGATGTTGGACGCAAGGGACAAAAGTGCATCACCCGTCAGGCGGTACGTTGTCCACTCCTCCATGCGCACGGCGCCGAGGGAATCATAGAACTTGCGGCTTGGGGTGTTCCAATCGAGGCACGCCCACTCCAGTCTGCCGCAGCCGCGCTGCAAAGCGAGCCGCGCAAGGCGCTTTAACAGCAGCTTGCCGTAGCCCTTGCCGCGATATTCCGGCAGCACGAAAAGATCCTCAAGATAAATGCCCGCGCGGCCAAGCCACGTGGAGAAATTGTGGAAGAAAAGCGCAAAGCCCACGGGCTTTTCGTCCTCCGAAACAAGAAAAACCTCTGCTTTCTTCTTTTGGAAGACCCACTCTTTTAAAAGCTCCGGCGTTACAATGACCTGATCTTCCATATTTTCATACGCAGCGAGCGCATGGATAAACTCTAAAATGACCGGAATGTCTGCTTCGGTTGCAAAGCGAATGTTGGTTGCCATGGTTTCCCCCTTATTCTTTCGGCTTTCTGTTGCGGACAATGAGCATGAAGCGGTGCTGCACGCTTGGGATATAGCCTTGCTTTTCACACAGCGCGTCGAGCGCATCGAGCTGCGGCAGGCAGCTTTCTACTGTGAAATTGCCGAATTCCCACGGCAGAACCTTTGCGTACCACACGAGTGCGCCGACATCCAAATAGTGGTCGGTTACATAGGCCTGGTCGCAGAAATTCACCGTAAATCCGGCGTTTTTGAAGCGCAGCAGCTCGTTTTCGAGGTTAAAGCTCGGCATGGCGGTTTTGTTATTGCCGAGCAAAGCGCGCAGGCGCAAGTCGTTGCTGCCGCCTACCTGCTGCGTGATAAAATATCCGCCGGGCTTTAGGACGCGGCGCACTTCGTTTACGTCATAAGAATCGTGACGATTTAAAACGAGGTCAAAGCTGTTATCCGCAAACGGCAGAGGTTTGTCCTCTTCGGTTTTGCGCACGGTGATGCCGAGCGGCGCTAACTTTTTTTCGCACAACTCAAAATTCGGCTGCCAGCTTTCCGTGACGCTTGTCTGCGAAAACGGGTGGCGCAGGGACAAAAGGAGCTCTCCGCCGCCCGTACCCATATCCAAAATGACGGACTGCGGCTTTAAAAAATCGAGCACCTTTTGCTTATAATCCCACGGCAGCGGGGCTTCCTCTACCCGCCCGCGGATGTGCGAAAAATCCCAGCCGTGCATTTCGGCGCTTTGTTCTTCCTGCGCCCAAAGTGCGTGTTTTTCAGTTTGTGTCATGTATTGTGGTCCACCTTGTGGAAAGTTTTGAGGTTACCCGTTTTGCCGTGACGTCGGTTAAGCTCCGCGCGCACATCGTCAAGCGGGATGTTCTCGTTCACCATCATGACGGTGAGGTGATAGAGCAGGTCGCTGATTTCGCCCACGGTGTCCTCTTTTTTGCCGTTTTTCGCGGCGATGATGACTTCGCTGCACTCTTCGCCGCACTTTTTGAGGATCTTATCAAGCCCCTGCTCGAAGAGATAGCAGGTGTAGGAGCCCTCCTGCTTTTCACCCTTGCGTTCCAAAACGGTATCATAAAGCTGCTGCAAAATGTCCATAGTGTTCCCTCCGTCAGTTTCTTGCAATCTCTTTGTAGAAGCAGCTGTGGCTGCCGGTGTGGCACGCCGCGCCCGTCTGCACGACCTTTACGAGCAGTGTATCATCGTCGCAGTCGGCATACATGCTGATGACCTTCTGCGTATGGCCGCTCGTTGCGCCCTTGTTCCACAGCGTTTGGCGGCTGCGGCTGTAAAACCACGTGTAGCCCGTCTCCAGCGTTTTCGCCATGGATTCGCGGTTCATGTATGCCAGCATGAGCACTTCGTTTGTGGAGGCCTCCTGCACGATGCACGGGATGAGCTCCGATTTTTTGAAGTAGCGCTCAAGATGGTCTTCCACTTCTTCGCTGCACTTGAACGATTTGCCGGAAAGGCGCTGGCTGGCGGTGATGGCCGCCGTTAAGTCAAGCGCTTTCGTATAAATGGATTTGCCCGCAATCGCACCGTACACGCCGAGGGCGTTGAGGTCTACGATGTCCTTTAAGTTGCTGACGCCGCCGCTTGCGATGATGTTGCAGCTGACGGCGCGGTTGACCTTATCGAGCATGACGAGGTTCGGGCCGTTCATGGTGCCGTCCTTATAAATATCGGTCACGATGAGGTAGCGCACGCCGATGTCTTCCATGCGCTTTGCCATTTCGAGGTAATCCACTTCGCTTTGAGCCGTCCAGCCCTCTGCCGCCACCTTGCCCTTTAACGCATCAATGCCGACGGCGATCTTTTTGCCGTATTTTTTCACGGCCTCGCGCACGAACTCCGGGCTGTGCAGCGCCGCAGAGCCCAGAATGATGCGATTGATGCCGTGCGAAAGATAATATTCCACGGTGTCCATATCGCGGATACCGCCGCCGACTTCTATATTCATCGAGACATTATCGCGAATGGAGAAAACGGTGCTGTCGTTTACGGGGCAACGTGCCTTTGCGCCATCGAGATCGACAAGGTGCACCCAGCGCGCGCCCTGCTCCTCAAACGATTGCGCGGTCTTGACGGGATCCTCCGCCACCTGCTCCGCCGTGGCGTAATCGCCCTGGAACAGGCGGACGCATTTGCCGTCCTTGAGGTCAATCGCCGGTAAAATGATCATGTTATATCCCTTCCTTATTCATTCCAAATTATCGTGTATGCAAAAAAGTTAAAATTTCAAATTATTCCGAAAGCGTGCCCTTGGTGGAAAGCACCGCGCCGGTGCTGTTTTCTGCTGTGGCATCGCACAGAGCGTGCGCGCAGGCTTTGAACAGCGCTTCGATCATGTGGTGAGAATTTTTGCCGTAGGGGCAGCGCAGGTGCAGCGTGAAGCCGGCGTTATCGCTAAGCGCGCGGAAGAACTCCTCCGTCATGCAGGTGTCAAAATCGCCGACGCGCTCCTGCGGGAACGCAGCGTCGAACACAAGGTACGGGCGGCCGCTGACATCTACGGCGCAGAAGCCGAGCGCTTCATCCATAGGGATCATGGCATGACCGTAGCGCACGATGCCGCTGCGGTCGCCGAGCGCCTGCTTAAACGCACGGCCGAGCACGATGCCGGTATCTTCCACCGTGTGGTGGCAATCGACATTCCAGTCGCCCTCGGCTTTTAACTGAAGGCCAAAGCCGCCGTGCACGGCAAGCGCCGTGAGCATGTGGTCGAAAAAGCCCACGCCGGTATCGACGACAACCTCGCCGCCGTCAAGCCCCAAGGTCAGCTCAATGTTCGTTTCTTTTGTTTTGCGCACAACTGTTGCCGCACGTTCCATATCGTTTCCCCCTAAAAGGGCCTAAAGCCCGATTTACGCTTGCTCTTTTTCTTCAAAGAACCGCTGAATGTGCTCTGTGACCACTGCGTTTTCGCCCGTGGAGCCTGCCGTGATGCGCAGGGCGGACATGTTTTTAAAGTACCGCACCGCGATGGATTCGGCCAAAAGGCGCTCGTAGAGCTCCTTTGCGTACGGTGTGCGCAGAACGACGAAGTTCGTAACGCTCTTTACCGTTTGGAGCTTTTCCGGAAAGCGCTGCGCCATGCGGTCGAATTTCTGCTGTAATTCGTCTCGCGAAAGCAGCAATCTGCGGATGGCGACATCGGCTTCCGCGCGGTTTTTCAGCACGGCTTCCGCCATTTTCTGCGAGCAGGTGTTGACGTTATACGGCGACTTTACAGCCTTGATGGCGCGGACAAGCTTTTCGTTGCCCACGGCAAAGCCTACGCGCAGCGCGGCGAGACCGAAGGCTTTGGAGCACGTTTTCAAGATGAGTAAATTATCGTAGTTTTCAAATTCGCCGAGCATAGATTCGTTCCAGAAGTCCATATAGGCTTCGTCGAGCACGACGAGCGCGGAGACGCCCCTGATGATTTTGCGCACGGCTTCGCGCGTGAGGCCGACGGACGTCGGATTGCACGGGTTGCTGAAAATGAGCAGCTTTACGTTCTCATTGTTGCAGGTTTCGATCACCTTGTCAATATCGATTGTGAAATTTTCGTCTTTTTTGATTTCGATGCCGCGGCATTCCGAAACGTAGCCGTAAAAATCATACATGGAAAAATCCGGCGTGAGCGTCGCGTAGGTCTCGCCCTTCATCAGAAAGCTCTGGAAAATGACGTTGATGAGCTCATCGCTGCCGTTGCCCGCCGCAACGCACGCCGGCTTTACCTTATAGCTTTTGGCAAAGGCGGCGCACAGGTCTTTTGCGGTGGGATCCGGATAGCGGTTGAGCTCCACTCTCATCATGGCGTGCAAAGCGGACGCCATAACGGATTCCGGCAGGCGCAGAAACGATTCGTTTGCGTCCAGACGAATTTTATACTCGCCCGCAATGGGTTCATACGGCTCTAAATCGCGGATCTTTTCATTCAGCGTATACATAAACTACCTCCGGGATCACTTTTTCTTGCGGACGGCGATGGAATTCGCGTGCGCGGTCAGCTCTTCGGTCTCGGCAATGCGGATGATGTCGTCGGCAGCTTTCAGAAGCTCCGCTTCCGTATAGTAGATAAAGCTCGATTTTTTGATAAAATCATCGACGGAAAGCGGCGAGAAGAAACGCGCCGTCCCGCTGGTGGGCAGCACGTGGTTTGGACCCGCGAAGTAATCGCCGAGCGGCTCCGGAGAATAGTTTCCGAGGAACACGGAACCGGCGTTATCGAGCTTGCCGATATATTCGAGCGGATTTTCGCAGCAGACTTCAAGGTGCTCCGGGGCGAGCTCGTTTGCAAAATCGACGGCTTCCGCCATGTTTTCGCAGACAATAATTGCACCGAAATTTTCGATGGATTCTTTAATAATGTCTTTTCTCGAAAGCGTCTGCATCTGGCGCTCAATCTCCGCAGCGGTCGCCTTTGCAAGGTCTTCCTCCGGGGTAATGAGAATGGCGGACGCCATGCGGTCGTGCTCCGCCTGGCTCATGAGGTCGGCGGCCAAGAACTCCGGCTTTGCGGTTTTATCCGCAATGACGAGAATTTCGCTTGGACCGGCAATCATGTCGATATCGATGGTGCCGTACAGTAATTTCTTTGCCGTGGCGACGAAAATATTGCCGGGGCCGACGACTTTATCAACCTTCGGGACGGTCTCGGTGCCGTAGGCGAGCGCCGCGACGGCCTGCGCGCCGCCGATGAGGAATACGCGATCTACACCGGCAATCCTTGCGGCGGCCAAAATGTTTTTATCCGGCTTGCCGGTACGTCCCGGCGGCGTGACCATGACGATCTCGCCGACTTCGGCAATTTTCGCCGGGATGACGTTCATCAAAACAGAGGACGGGTACGCCGCCGTACCGCCCGGCACATACACGCCGACCCTGTGCAGGCCGCGCACGCGCTGACCCATCAGAACACCCGTGGGAGAGGGGTCGATGCGGCTTTGCTGCTTTTGTCTGGCGTGGAACGCGCGGATATTTTCCGCGGCACGCTCCATCGAAGCGATGAACGCCGGGTCGCAGTCTGCGGTGAGCGCATCGATCTCCTCTTTTGTGATCTCCGCTTTCTCCGGCGCCCAGCCGTCGAACTTCATCGTATAACGGCGCACGGCTTCGTCGCCGTTATCGCGCACATCCTTCAAAATTTCGGCCACTTTATCCTCTACGCTGCGGTCGTTTTCGCTGACGCGGGCTTTAAGGCTTTGAATAAACGCTTCACAGTAGGCTCTATCGCCTTTGGCAATACGGATCATACGGATTTCTCCTCCCTGTTCTTTTCGATCTGCGCTTCCATGCGGGCGGCAAGCGCTTCAATCTCCTGCTTTCTCATTTTAAGGCTGGCGGTGTTTGCGATGAGACGCGCCGAGATACCGGCGATGGTCTCCGTGACCTCCAGACCGTTTTCTTTTAAGGTGGTGCCGGTCTCGACGATATCGACGATGCCGTCTGCAAGGCCGAGCAGCGGGGCGAGCTCTACGGAGCCCTCGATTTTGATGATGCGCACGTCCATGGCACGGCTTTCAAAAAACTGCCGTGCGACGTTCGGGTATTTGGACGCGACGGTCTTCGCTTTGTAGCCGCCGAAGAAATCCGTACCCTTGCGGCAGGCGAGCGCAAAGCGGCAGCGGCCGAAGCCAAGATCTAAGATTTCGTAAAAATGACTGCCGTTTTCCATGATGGTATCTTTGCCGACGACACCGAGGTCGCACACGCCGTTTTCGACGTAAGTGATGACATCGGCAGCTTTGGCTAAAACGACTTCGATCTCGCCGTTTCCAACGGGAAGAATCAGTCTTCTGCCTTTTTCGCGCACTTGCGTGCAATCAAGGCCAATCTGCTCTAAAAGGTTCACGGTGTCTTTTTCGAGGCGCCCTTTTGTGAGGGCAATTCTTAATGGCTTCATGCGTTTTTCTCCCCTCTAAGGACGATGACTTCCGGGATGCCGCGGCGCTTTGCGTAGCGCTCGGCCTCGTCTACCGTATCGAACACGGAGCTTTCGCAGATTTTGCCGTTTGCTGTCAGCTCGCGAATTTTCATCTGTGCTTTGATCTCCGCGCCGCTTTCCGCGTGGACGAGCACGTCCGGCGTGGGCACGCTTTCAATCCGGCCGTCGTCGAGCAAAACAGAAGCCAGCGCATCGACGTTTGCGGCAAAGCCGATGGCGGGCATGGGGGCATCGAATTGCTTTAAAAGCGTATCGTAGCGGCCGCCCATTAAAACGGCGTCACCGTAGTTTTCCACATAGGCGCTGAAAACGACGCCGGTGTAGTAATCGTTGCGCTGCACAAGGCCAAAATCGACCATCAGGCGGTCATCGAGGCCGAGCGACGACAGCGCGGTATATAGCGTGCGCATATAATCGAGCGTTTCGGAAAGCACGGGGTGGCCTTTGCAGAACTGCTCCGCTTCCGCGAAGACCTCTGCCCCGCCGAACAGGCGCGGCAGCTTTTTGATGGCTTCGGTATACACGGATTTTGGGAGTGCGTCGAGCATATCGCCGAGGGCGGCGTAGTTTTTGGACTCAATCGTCTGGCGGATGTCCTCTTTTTTATCTGCAGAGACGGGCAGCTCATCGGCGAGCGCACCGAAGAACTTTGCGCTGCCGATCTCCAAGCGGAAGTTTTCCGTGCACGCGGAAAGCGCCTCAACGGCGGCGGCGATGACCTCGATATCCGCTTTCAGCCCCGATGCACCCAAAAGCTCGATGCCCGCCTGCGTTGTTTCGTCGCTGCGGCCGGAAAGATCCTTGCGGTTGCGGTAGATCGGCTGGTTATAGTAAAGCCGAATGGGCTTTTCCATCGCCTGCAGCCGCGTTGCGGTAAGGCGCGCGATGGGCAGTGTTAAATCGGGACGGAACACGATGAGCCTGCCTTTGTTATCCGTGGATTTATACATCTCATACTGAGGAATGGCGGCGTTTGGGGCATCGAACACGTCGTAGTATTCCATGCCGGGCGTGATGACCTCATTATAGCCGCGCATTTTGAATATATGCGTGAGCCGCTCGCTCACGGTACGCTGCGAAAGGCACTCTTCAAACAGAATATCCTTGGTGCCCTCCGGCGTGATTTTGTTGAACTTCTTCATAACGACCGTCCTTTTGCTTTAATGTAATGACGTGTTACAATAATACCATGTAGCTGTGCGCTTGTCAAGACTTTTCCTGTTTTGTGTATACACGTATATACGCATAGATATGCAGAAAGGCGGAAGCAACTTCTTGCGTCCGCCTAATGGCATTAAAACAGTGATGTCTGGCTGCTGTCCGGCAGACCCTGCAGTGCGCCGGCGCTTTTTAAAACGTCGATAACAGCGCTGGAAACCTTGGCGCGGGATTGCACTTCGTCGATGGAGATGAACTCCTCGCCGCCCGTGCACGCTTCATACAAGCTGTGCGCCGCCGCCTCGCCCACACCGGGCAGGGACGAGAACGGCAGACGGATCTTGCCGTCTTCGACAAGGAACTTTTTCGCATCGGATTTATACAGGTCGACCGGCAAAAGCTCGATGCCTCGGCACAGCATTTCATTGATGATCTGGAATGTGGAATACGCCGCGTCCTCCTTGACAGTGGACTGGTGCTCCTTTTGCTTCTGCTCCAGCTCGCGCATACGGCGCTGCACGGCGGCACGCCCCTGCACGGCGGTGGCGCCGTCGAAATCTTCACTGCGCACGGTGAAGTACGCCGCGTAGTATTCCACGGGATAATGCACCTTGTACCAGCCGAGGCGCAGCGTCGCGATCATGTAGGCGGCAGCGTGCGCTTTCGGGAACATGTACTTAATCTTATAGCAGGACTCGATGTACCAATCCGGCACGTTGTGCTCCTTCATGGCGGCGATGTGCTCCTGCGTGAAGAGCTTTTTCGCGTTGCCCTTACGGGTGATTTCCATAATCTTAAACGCCATTTTCGGCTCAAGGCCCTTTAAGAGCAGGTAGGTCATGATGCTGTCTCGCGTACCGATGACGGTGGCGATGGTGCAGGTGCCGTCTTTGATGAGGTCCTGCGCGTTGCCGATCCAAACATCCGTGCCGTGGGACAGACCCGAGACCTGCAGAAGGTCGGAGAATGTCTTCGGCTGGGCATCGATGAGCATTTGGCGCACGAACGGCGTGCCGCACTCCGGCAGAGAGAACGTGCCCGTCAACGAGCCGATGTCCTCCGGCGTGACGCCGAGCGCTTCCGTGGACGTAAACAGCGACATGACCGCCGGGTCGCTCATGGAGACCTTCATGACGGGGATCCCGGTGTAATCTTCGAGATAGCGATAGATAGTCGGCACATCGTGGCCGAGCTCGTCCAGTTTACAAATGGTATCGTGAATGGAATGGAAGTCGAAGTGCGTGGTGATGTTATCGGAATTCTGGTCGTTTGCGGGGTGCTGCACCGGGCAGAAATCGTAGATCTCTTTGCCCTTTGGCACAACGACCATGCCGCCCGGGTGCTGGCCCGTGGTGCGTTTGATGCCCGTGCAGGAAATGGAAAGGCGTTTTTCCTCCGCGCGGGAAAGCACGCGGGAACGTTCTTCGGCATATTTTTTCACGTAGCCGAACGCGGTTTTCTCCGCGACGGTTGCGATGGTGCCGGCCTTGAAGACGTTTTCGCGGCCAAACAGCGTCTCCGTATAGCGGTGCGCACCGCTTTGGTATTCGCCGGAGAAGTTGAGGTCGATATCCGGCGTTTTGTCGCCGTCAAAGCCGAGGAACGTCTCGAATGGGATGGTGTGGCCGTCGCGGTCGAGATCTTCGCCGCAGCGCGGGCACTTTTTCGGCGGCAGATCAAAGCCGGAAAGGTAGCTGCCGTCCGTGATGAACTCGCTGTATTTGCACTTGGGGCAAATGTAGTGCGGCTCGAGCGGGTTGACCTCCGAGATGCCGGACATGGTCGCGACGAACGACGAGCCGACGGAGCCACGCGAGCCGACGAGATAGCCGTGCGCTTCGCTGTCTGCCACAAGCTTTTGCGCCGTCATGTACAAAACGGAGAAGCCGTGCTTGTTGATGGAGCCGAGCTCGCGCTTTAATCGCTTTTCGACGATCTCCGGCAGCGGGTCACCGTACTTTTCCTTGGTGCGCGCCCACGTAATGGAGTTCAGCTGCTCCTCTGCGCCGTCGATGAACGGTGGGAAAACACCCTCCGGGATGGGGCGGATTTCCTCGATCATATCGGCGATCTTGTTCGTATTGGTGACGACAACCTCATACGCTTTTTCTTTGCCGAGGTAGTCGAATTCTTTCAGCATTTCGTCCGTGGTGCGCATGTAGAGCGGCGCCTGCTCATCGGCATCCGTGAAGCCCTGACCCGCCATCAAAATGGCGCGGCCTGCGGCGTCTTTCGGGTCTTTGAAGTGCACGTCTCCCGTTGCGACAACGGGCTTTTTCAGCTTTTCGCCGAGCTTTACGATGGTGCGGTTGTACTCTTTTAACTGCTCAATATCGCATGAGCCGTTGCGCACCATGAACATGTTATTGCCAAGCGGCTGGATTTCGAGGTAATCGTAGTAGGAAGCAATCTCGAGCAATTTTTCCCACGGCTCACCGCGCGTAATGGCGCGGAACAGCTCGCCCGCTTCGCACGCGGAGCCGATGATGAGGCCCTCGCGGTACTGGTTCAAAACGCTTTTCGGCGTGCGGGGACGCTTATAGAAGTAATTTAGGTGACCGAACGAGATGAGCTTATAGAGATTCTTTAAACCCACCAAGTTCTTAACGAGAATGATCTGGTGGTAGGTCGGCAGCTTTTTCGGGTCGCCGCCCGCGAGTGCGGTGTTGATCTGCTTGACATCCGTCAGCTTGAAATCATCGACGAGGCGCTGGATGAGGTTGATAAAAATCTCGCCGAGCACGGCGGCATCGTCGCACGCGCGATGGTGATTAAAGGGCTTTAGCTTTAAATACTTCGCGACCGTATCGAGCTTGCAGTTTTTGATGTCCGTCAGCATGGAGCGACACATGGCGACCGTATCGATATACACATACGGAAACGTCATGTCGTGGCGGCTGCACACGGCGCGCAGGAACGAGGTATCAAAATTTGCGTTGTGCGCGACAAGAATCACGTCTTCGCCGCAGAACTCGAAGAATTTGCGCACGGCTTCTTCCTCTTTCGGTGCGCCCGCGACCATTTCATCCGTGATACCGGTGAGCTCCGTAATCTTTGCGGGAATGGGCTTTTCGGGGTCGACAAATGTATTGAAAGATTCGGTGATTTCGCCGTTATGCACGCGTACCGCGCCGATCTCCGTGATGCGTTCTTTGCTCGGAGAAAGGCCGGTGGTCTCGAGGTCAAAGCAGATGTAGTCCGTATTGAGCGGCTTATCGGTCTCGCCGGTGACGGCGGGCACGAGGTCGTTTACAAAGTAGCTTTCCACGCCGTAGATGACCTTGAATTCGCCGCCGCCCTTCTTGATCTTGAGCCACGCGTTCATGGCATCCGGGAACGCCTGCACGACGCCGTGGTCGGTGATGGCGAGGGCCTTTTGCCCCCATTTATAGGCGCGGTCGATAAGCTCGCCTGCGGGGGTCATGCCGTCCATGGCGGACATGTTCGTATGCAGGTGCAGCTCTACGCGCTTTTCTTTGGCGGTATCGACGACCTCCACCATTTCCGCGCGGGCAATGGCATTCGGGCGCATAACGTTTTCGCGGTCGTATTTATCGTACTCCACGGAGCCCGTCACGAGCAGCGCCGTACCCTTTTTGATGGCATCAATCTTTGCGCAGTCGTTCGCCTGCTGGATAAGCTTCAGCGTGATGGAATTTGTGTAATCGGTAATGTCGATGGAATAAATTTTGCGGGAGCCGTCACGCGTTTCGCGGGATTCGATGTCGAACACCTCGCCCCAAACGGTGATACGTCCGGCTTCAATGGTCGCTTCGGAAATCGGCACCGGCTCCTTTTTCGGCAGGTTGCCGAGAATGGGGCGCGCGGTCTCCAGAATGATCTGCGGCATGAGCGATTTGCCCTCGCGCACGCTGACGCGGCGCTTCGCGGCTTTCTCTTTCATGGCGGCTTCGTAACGGTCCATTTCTTCGATGGCGGCGGCGCGCGCACGCTTTTCTTCCTCGACGTGCAATCGCTCAATGACGGATTCGTCGCCGTTTTGCAGCTCTGTTTTGCCCGTGAACGTCACCGTAACGGGCACGTTGAACCACTCCTGCACCGTTTCGCTGATGGCGCGGTCGGTATGGCGCTTTTCGAGCAGATTGAGTCCGCCGTGCAGCAGCTCTATTGTAAGGGTATTTTCGTTTATGGTGCAGTCTGCGTCTTTAAATGTGCCGTTTAAGCTTGCGTCAAGCTCGCGCACGCGCTCCAAAACGGAGGTAACGCAGCTTTCCTGCCACGCCTGAGCGGGGAATGCGGGGACAAGCTCCACGCGCATATCGGGCAGAATGCGCTCGTGCAGCATACCGTTTACCTCGCGCAGGTCGCTGTACGGCACGAAGGCTTCAAACTTCGTTTTCAGGCGCACCAAATGGTTTTCCCTGTGTATCTCTATTTTTTCGATCTGACCGGCAGCGACGCCGTCTTTCGGCGTATAGCCGGCGCTTTTCAGCAGATCGCCTAATGTTTTCAAGTGCACCTCTCCTATGTAGAATGGTCTGTGTTTTTATGGTGTGAGATGATGCAAAAAGGCCGTACCGCCCGGCACAGCCTGTTTTATTGCAAATTAAAGCTTGTCGATCTCTTCCATCAGGGCGTCCAGAAGCTCAGCTTCCGGCACCTTACGGATGATCTGACCTTTTTTGAAAATGAGACCCTCTCCCTTGCCGCCGGTAACGCCGAGGTCAGCCTCGCGCGCTTCGCCGGGGCCGTTGACAACACAGCCCATGACGGCAACGGTGATGTCCTTATCAACGTATTCGAGTGCCTTTTCGACCTTATTGGCAAGGCCGATGAGGTCGATACGCGTTCTGCCGCAGGTGGGGCAGGAAACAAGCTTTACGCCGCCGCGCAGACCGAGCGCGCTTAAAATATCGCGGCCGGTGCGAATCTCCTCTGCGGGGTCGGCCGTCAGGGAAACGCGCAGCGTATCGCCGATGCCGCGCTGCAAAAGGCTGCCGATGCCGATGGCGGACTTGACGATCCCCATGCGCAGCGTGCCGGTTTCTGTCACGCCGAGGTGCAGCGGGTAATCGCAGCGCTCCGCAATCCTTTCATACGCCTCGATATTCGTATCGACCGAAGAGGATTTCAGGGAGATGACGATGTCCGTGAAATCGAACTTTTCGAGCAAAGACGCGTGGTAAAGTGCGCTTTCGCACAGCGCTTCCGCTGTGGGCGCGCCGTACTTTGCGAGGATACTCTTTTCGACCGAACCGGAATTGACGCCGATGCGGATCGGAATTTTCTTTTCGCGGCACACGGTCGCGACGGCTTTTACGCGGTCATCGCCGCCGATGTTGCCGGGATTGATGCGGATTTTATCCACGCCCGCCGCTGCAGCCTCAAGCGCAAGCTTATAATCGAAATGAATATCCGCCACGAGCGGAATGGAAATTTTCTCTTTGATGGCGGGGATCAGCCGCACGGCATCCATATCGGGGATGGCGGCGCGGAGAATCTGGCAGCCGGCTTTTTCCAGTGCGACCGCCTGCCGCACGCTGCCTTCTATATCGGTGGAGGGCACGTTCAGCATGGACTGCACGGTGACGGGCGCGCCGCCGCCGATTTTCACATTGCCCGCCATGACCTGTTTTGAAATACGTTTCATTGTATCGTCCTTTCCCTTATCCGCCTGTTGCGATGCGCATGATATCCTGGAACGTGACGGCGAGCATCAGGCAGATGAGCAGTGCAAAGCCGCCTGCGTGCACCCATCGTTCGTACTTTGCCGGAACCGGCCTGCGGAAGATCGCTTCGATGATGAGGAACACAAGCCGTCCGCCGTCGAGCGCCGGCAGCGGCAGTAAATTCACGATGCCGAGGTTCACGGAGATCACAAGCATGATGTACACGATGTTGTTGACCGCCGCACCGAAGCTCTGCTTGAGCCCCGCGCTTGCGGCCTGCGTGACTGCCTGCGCCGTACCGACCGGACCCGCAAGCTCGCTAAATCCAAATCGGCCTGTCACCATGCCGATGAGGCTGTTGAAGATCATACGCACGGTGGAATACGTATCCGCAAACGCGTTTTTGATGAGCGTCCACGGCGTTTTTTCTTCGCCCAACACGTAGAAATCCAGCACGGCGCGGTACTGCTTGCCGTCCGCAGATGTTGTGTTGATGGTCATATCGTTAAAGGTGACGGTCTCTTCGCCGCGCTTTACGGTGAGGTCAAGCGCTGCGGTGCCGTCTGTGGAATCAAGCGCCGCCATACTTAAAGCAAAGGAAAGATCCTGCCCGGTGCGGACAGTGTAGCCGTCGATGGAGGTGATGACGTCGCCCACCTCTACGCCGGCGGCTTCAAACGCGGAATTTTCCGCAAAGCCGGCAATCCGCATGGTGGCGTAGCGGTCTTCCTGCCCGCAGATGACCATCATCAGCAAAACGGCGAGCAGGATATTCATGATGCCGCCCGCCGCAACCACGATCATGCGCTGCCAAACGGGACGGTTGCCAAACGCGCGGGGATCGTCGCTTTTTTCGTCCTCACCCTCCATGGCGCAGTAGCCGCCGATAGGCAAAAGCCGCAGGGAATACTGCGTTTCGCCGCGGGTGAACGAGAAAAGCTTTGGCCCCATGCCGATGGAGAATTCGTTGACGCGCACGTGGCTCAGCTTCGCTGTGAAAAAGTGGCCGAACTCGTGGATGAAAATGATGAGCCCGAAGAGCAATACGCCGATAACGGCGAGCAGGATGCCCTGCACCACCGTGCTCATCTTGCGCTCTCCCCGCAGCGCTCCAGCACATAGGCGCGCGCTTTGCGGTCGGCTTCCAAAACGTCCTCCACGCTTGTAACGGGCGCGGCTTCAAATGTATCGGCTACATGGCACACGAGCTCGCCGATGTCCTGCCAGCCGATCTTTTCTTTTAAAAACAGCGCAACAGCGGCTTCGTTTGCACCGTTGACTGCCGCGGGCAGTGTACCGCCGCGGCGAATGGCATGCTTACACGCGCCAAAGCACGTGAAGGTTTCTTCGTCCGGCGCATAGAACGTCAGCTTCTGCCAATCAGCCAAATTCAACTGCTTTACGGGCGACGGGAAGCGGCGCGGGTAGGTAAGCGCATACTGGATGGGGATGCGCATATCCGGCACGCCGAGCTGCGCGATGACGGAGTGGTCTTTATACTCGATGAGCGAGTGCACGATGCTTTCGCGGTGCACAACGACGTCGATGTCGTCCGGCTCCATATCGAAAAGCCACTTGGCTTCGATGAATTCAAGCCCCTTATTCATGAGCGTGGAGCTGTCTATGGTAACCTTTGCGCCCATGTCCCAGTTCGGGTGCTTTAAAGCGTCTGCAGGGCGGATATGCTGAAGCTCCCCGGCTTTTTTGCCGAAGAACGGACCGCCGGACGCCGTTAAGATGATTTTATTTAAGTCGCACTTTTTGTACATACCCTGCAAACACTGGAAAATGGCAGAATGCTCGCTGTCTACGGGCAGAATTTCGATGTCGTTTTCCTTGGCGGTCTTCATGACGAGTGAACCGCCTGCGACGAGCGTTTCCTTATTCGCGAGCGCCATCTGCTTTTTGGCTTCGAGTGCCGTTAAGGTCGGCTTGAGGCCCACCATGCCCACGACGGAGTTTAAAACGATATCAACGCTTTCCAGCTCCGTCAGAGCACAAAGGCCCTCCATGCCGCTGTACACCTTCACATCGAGGTCGCGGATGGCAGCGCGAAGCTTAGAAGCAGCTTCCAAATCAAAAACCGCAACTGCTTGCGGTTTAAATTCCCGGATCTGCTCTTCCAGAAGCCGAATATTGGAATGGGCAGCGAGCGCCTCCACTTTAACGGCGTGCTCCCCTTCCTTTTGTATACAGCGCACAACGTCGAGCGCCTGTGTGCCGATGGACCCGGTAGAGCCGAGCAAAGCTAACTTTTTCATGCAGACCCATCCTTTCTTACGACACGATCGGCAGCAGCATCGTTACCATGTAGACAAACGGTGCGGTGAAAATCACGCTGTCGAAACGGTCCAAAATACCGCCGTGGCCCGGAATGACGCTGCCGAAATCTTTGATGTGGCAGCTTCTTTTAATGAGCGAAAAGCTGAGGTCGCCGAGCACGGACACAAACGCGCCGAAAAAACCGATGATAAAGAGCGAGAGCCAGTTTGCCTGACGTTCGCCGCCGTAAATACCGTAGGTGAAAATGAGACCCACGAGCTGCAAAATGATGACGCTGGACAACACGCCGCCGATGAGACCCTCCACAGTCTTTTTGGGGCTGATCTCCGGGCACAGCTTGTGCTTACCGAAGAGCTTGCCGGCGAAAAACGCGCCTGCGTCCGGAATCCACGCGGAGAATACGCACACGAGCGCGTAGAACATGCCGTGCTGGTCGCTCAACGTGCGCACCAGAACGATAGTCTGCAGCGCAAGTGGGATCAAAACGACCATGCTGTACACAACGGCCATTTCTTTAAAAGTGATCTCGCGGTGGTGGCGCAGCAGCGCGCAGAAAATGCACGCCGTGAACACGGAATAAATAAAGATATTTGCCTGCTGAAATTCACAGAACTGCACCAGCACGGCAGCTGTCATGCCGGGAACCGTGATATACCAGCGGTCGGAAAGTCCCAGCGCCTTGATGACTTCAAAAACAGCGAGCGCGGAGATAAACGCAATGGCAATATTGAGTGCCAGCGGAAAAGAGCGGTTGAACACGACGATTGCCATGAAAAATGCGACCAGCGTGACACCGGATAAAACTCTGTCCTTCATATACCTATGGTTTCCTTTCACCGTTCGGAATGTAATAGAAACGCGGTACAGGGCGGCATGTGCCGCCCGCACTGCAAAAAATCATACACCGCCGAAACGGCGTTGTCTGCTGTTGAACTTTTCAATGGCTTCGTCCAAGTGCTTCGGCTTGAAATCCGGCCAGAGAATATCAAAATATTCAAATTCGGTATAGGCGCTCTGCCACAAAAGGAAGTTTGAGATGCGCTCTTCGCCGCTTGGACGGATGATGAGATCCGGGTCAGGCTGGCCGGCGGTGTACATAGCGCCGGAAAGCGTTTCCTCCGTGATGTCCTCGGGCGAAAGCTCGCCGTTTTTGACGCGCTCTGCCAAAATGCGTGCCGCGCGGGTAATCTCTGCGCGGCCGCCGTAGTTCATGGCGAGGTTCAGCACCATGCCGGTCTTCACGCTGCTCGCTTCCTCCACGCGATGAATGAGCGCCTGTAAGTCGGGCGCAAAAGCGGAAATATCGCCGATAAAGCGCACCCGGATATTCTCATTCATGAAGTCGCGCAGCGCTTCCTCGAGGTACTGGTGGAAAAGCTTCATCAGCGCAGAGACCTCGTCTGCGGGGCGGCTCCAGTTTTCCGTGGAAAACGCGTAGAGCGTGAGATATTTTACACCGATAGACGATGCATACCGCGTGATGGTGCGGAAATTCTGCGCGCCCGCCGTGTGGCCCGCCGTACGCGGCAAACCACGCTTTTTAGCCCAACGACCGTTGCCGTCCATGATGATGCCGATATGCGCCGGCACCTGCACGGGCGTTTTGTTTTCTTTACTTCCAAATGCCATTTCGGAGCCTTCCTTTTGCTTACAGGGTGAGAACTTCCTTCTGCTTTGCGGCAGAGCGTTCGTCTGCCTGCTTTACGTACTTATCCGTCAGCTCCTGCGTTTTCTTTTCCGCCTGCTTCAGGTCGTCCTCGGTCAGTTCGCCGTCTTTCTTCATCGCCTTCAGCTTTTCCATAGCGTCGCGGCGGATGGAGCGCAGGGCGATTTTTGCTTCTTCTGCCATGTGGCTGACGTCCTTCACGATATCCTTACGCTTCTCTTCGGTGAGCGGCGGGAAAATGAGGCGGATGGTCTTGCCGTCGGACTGCGGGTTGATGCCGATGTCCGAGGTCTGGATGGCGCGCTCAATGGCGCGGCAGACGGAACCGTCCCACGGCTGAATGGTCAGCACGCGTGCCTCCGCAACGGAAACGGCTGCAAGCTGGTTGACCGGCGTGGGTGCGCCGTAGTAATCGACCATGACCTTATCGAGCACAGCCGGGTTTGCGCGGCCTGCGCGGATGGCGGCGTAGTCGCTTTCGAGTCTCGCGATGGTTTTGCCCATTTTGCTTTCTGCTTTTGCCAATACTTCCTTCATAAGTATATTCTCCTATCTGTTATTTCATTATACGTTTTGTGTGCTCTTTATCAGAGCGCACAAGGCTTCTCCCCTAAAAAATCTTTAGTCCTTCGTGATGACCGTGCCGACGTTTTCGCCGCAGACGGCGCGGACGATGTTCTCCGGGTCCTCAATGCTGAACACAAGGAACGGGATGCCGCGGTCGTTACAGAAGGAAGCGGCCGTCATATCCATGACCTGCAGGTTCTGATTGAGGATTTCCATATACGTGAGATGATCGTACTTCTTTGCGTTCGGGTTCTTCTTCGGGTCACTGTCGTAAACGCCGTCGACCATGGTCGCCTTTAAGATGACTTCGGCGTCGATTTCTGCACCGCGCAGCGCTGCGCCGGTATCGGTGGAGAAGTACGGGTTACCCGTGCCGCAGCCAAACACGACAACGCGGCCTTTTTCAAGGTGACGCACCGCACGGTTGCGGATGTACGGCTCTGCAACCTCCTGCATGGCGATGGCTGTCTGTACGCGCACATCAAGGCCGACCTGCTCGAGGCCGTCCGCCACGCCGAGCGCATTGATGACCGTAGCCAGCATGCCCATGTGGTCTGCACGAGTACGGTCCATGCTGCCGCTGCTTCTGCCGCGCCAGAAGTTGCCGCCGCCCACAACGATGGCGACCTCGCAGCCCATATCCACGATCTTCTTGATGGGCTCGCAGATCTTGACAACGGTGTCAAAATCGATGCCGTGACCGATCTTGCCGGAAAGCGATTCGCCGCTGAGCTTTAAGAGAACTCTTTTGTACTTTAAATTCATACGTTCATCCTCGATTCTTTAGTATTCCATATCCTGTGACGCACACCCGCAAATTTTTTCAATTTGCAAATGCACAGATTTATACTTATACTTATTTTACATGACAGACCCCGATTTGTAAAGCGTATTTCCGAAATGTTCACGGAAATGAAAAATTTTTGCACAATGCACGAAATTCAAACAGCGTTCACAGTTTTGTGCTAAAAGTGTCTTATACTTAAAAAACGGCTGAAAGGAGTGAAAAACCACATGCAGCTTAGAAAAACGATTTTAGCTTCCGTGCTTTCTGCGGCGCTTGCGCTCTCTGCGGCCGCCTGCGGCACAGCGGAAAACACACAAAGTGTGAGCAGCGCGGCGGCTTCAGAGCACGTAGCGGAAACGCCGACGCCTTCCCCCGAAGCGACCGCAACGGCATCGCCTACCGCCGAGCCGACGGTAAAATCCACCGCATCTCCCGCACCGGAAAGCAGCAAGGTAAGCGAAAATGCAGAGATCACCGCGGAGATTGAAGCGATGGCGCCGCTTTTGGAAGCACACATTCTGGCGCAGATGAACGGCATGGCGTTTGACGCGAATGATCCCGTTTACTTTTGGCAGACCGCGGCCTTTGCGGTGGACAACTGCGGCATGACGTTTTACAGCGCAGAGACGACCGGCAGCGCGCTGGTGCTCTCTCGCGGGGTGATGGAAGAAATTGTGAGCGGACTATTCGAAAGCGCCGCAAAGGAAGACCTGCCGGATATTCCCGACTCGCTTTCGGGTGAGATTTCGTACGATGCGGACAGCGACACCTATGCACGGCCTATAAGCGGCGGCGGCTTTTCCGTGGACATACAAGACTGTGTGAAAAGCGGAGATGTGTACACCGTGACGGCAGCGCTCATCCGCGACGAGAACGAGGCGGAACCACAGGCAATCTTCACAGCGGAGCTCGTGCCGAATCCGCGCGAGGACAATACCGTATTTATATATAGTATACGCACCGTGAAACAAAATTCATAAGCAAATTAAAAATGTCGCGCAGAATGTGTATTTCTTCTGCGTGACATTTTATTATCAAACTCTCTGTGAAACACAACAAAATAGTGCCCTAACACTCCGTTCATTTTTAGTACATGTATATCGATATAGGAATATCAATATGCAAATTTAGCACTTAACAAATCAAAAATTTTGATATACAATACAGTCGTAAAAAGAAGTTAGGTGGTGCAAACCACCGAGCTTTGCGATAAATTGCTTCATATAGAAAGGGCGATAGACTTATGGCAAGATTTACACTTCCCCGCGATTTGTATCATGGCAAGGGTGCTTTGGAAGAACTGAAGCATTTTGAAGGCAAGAAGGCTGTTGTTTGTGTAGGCGGCGGCTCCATGAAGCGTTTCGGCTTTTTGGACCGTGCAGTCGGCTATCTGAAGGAAGCCGGCATGGAGGTCGAGCTGATTGAAGGCATTGAGTCTGATCCGTCTGTTGAGACCGTTATGAAGGGTGCGCAGAAGATGATCGAGTTCCAGCCGGATTGGATCATCGCGATGGGCGGCGGCTCTCCGATCGATGCCGCAAAAGCTATGTGGATCAAATATGAATACCCGGATGTTACGTTTGAGGATATGTGCAAGGTCTTCGGCCTGCCGAAGCTGCGCCAGAAAGCACACTTCTGCGCCATTTCCTCTACTTCCGGCACCGCAACGGAAGTGACCGCGTTCTCCATCATCACCGATTATCAGAAGGGCATCAAGTACCCGATCGCTGACTTCGAGATTACCCCGGATGTCGCCATCGTTGACCCGGACCTTGCCGAGACGATGCCGAAGAAGCTCGTTGCGCACACCGGTATGGATGCTATGACCCATGCGATTGAAGCGTATGTTTCCACCGCAAACTGCGATTTCACCGACCCGCTCGCCATCCACGCAATCGAGATGATCATGAAGGACCTTATCCCGTCCTATAACGGCGATATGACCGCCCGCGACAACATGCACAACGCACAGTGTCTGGCCGGTATGGCGTTCTCCAACGCTCTGCTCGGCATCGTACACTCCATGGCACACAAGACCGGCGCTGCGTTTGCCGATTACGGCGCACACATCATCCACGGCGCTGCAAACGCTATGTACCTGCCGAAGGTCATCGCGTTCAACGCAAAGGACGAGACCGCAAAGAAGCGTTACGGTGTCATCGCCGACTACATGCACCTCGGTGGCAACAACGACGACGAGAAGGTACAGCTGCTCATCCAATACCTGCGCAACATGAACGACGAGCTGAACATTCCGCACTGCATCAAGCACTACGGCCCGGACAGCTTCCCGACCGAGAACGGCTTTGTGCCGGAGAACGTCTTCCTTGAGAGACTGCCGGAGATTGCAAAGAACGCTATCGCCGATGCCTGCACCGGTTCCAACCCGCGTCAGCCCAGCCAGGAAGAGATGGAAAAGCTGCTTAAGTGCTGCTACTACGACACGGAAGTTGACTTCTAAGTCTATAGAGACAATCTATAACGCATCCCGGGCATCTGTCCGGTAAAAGGACATTCTATCCCTGCCGCCCGGTATTTCTTCGGAAATCGCCGCACGGCAGGGATTTCCTGTCTTTTCCCGTTGTAATTTTGATATTTCTCTGTTATAATAGTATCGTTTGCAGGTTTTAAAGGCAAAAATTGCAAAACCGGCATCCGACACAGACAAAACTTAGGCAAAATCGCACAAACTGCGCACATGCCTGAAGGGAAAGGTTTTGAAGTATGTATAAGATCGTTAAAAAACAGCCGCTGAACCCCACGGTGACGCGGATGGAGATCGAGGCGCCGCTCATTGCGAAAAAAGCAAAGCCCGGCCAGTTTATCATTCTGCGCGTAGACGAAAACGGCGAGCGCATCCCGCTGACCGTTGCCGGCTATGACCGCGAAAAGGGCACCGTTACAATCATTTTTCAGATTGTCGGCGCAACGACTGAAAAGCTCAACCACTTAAACGAAGGTGAATGTCTGCACGACTTCGTAGGCCCGCTTGGCGTACCAACGCATGTAGACGGCCTTAAGAAGGTCTGCGTTATCGGCGGCGGCGTAGGCTGCGCCATCGCACTGCCCATTGCCGAAGAGCTGCACGCCATGGGCGCGGAAGTCACCTCTATCATCGGCTTCCGCAATCAGAATCTCGTGATTCTGGAAGACGAATTCAAAGCTTGCTCCGACCACTTCACGCTGATGACGGACGACGGCTCCTACGGCGAAAAGGGCAATGTCACCGCCCCGCTGAAGACGCTGCTTGAAAACGGCGAGCGTTTTGACGAGGTCATCGCCATCGGCCCGCTGATCATGATGAAGTTCGTCTGCCTCACCACAAAGGAATACGACCAGAAGACCGTTGTTTCCATGAATCCGATCATGGTAGACGGCACGGGCATGTGCGGCGGCTGCCGCCTGACCGTTGGCGGCAAAACGAAGTTTGCCTGCGTAGACGGCCCGGACTTTGACGGCCACGAGGTCGATTTTGACGAGGCGATGAGCCGCTCCCGCAGCTACACTCCTTTCGAGCGCCACGCTTATGAGGAAGCCTGCAACCTGTTCAAGAAGGAGGTTGAGTGATCATGCCTAACATGAGAATGACAAAGAACCCCATGCCCTCGCAGGACCCGAACGTTCGCAACAAGAACTTTAAAGAGGTCACACTGGGCTATACCGAAGAAATGGCGCTGGACGAAGCACAGCGCTGCCTGAATTGTAAGAACATGCCGTGCGTTTCCGGCTGCCCGGTCAATATTCATATTCCGGAATTCATCAAAAAGGTCGCTGAGCACGACTTTGAGGGCGCGTATCAGGTTATTGCGCAGTCCTCTTCCCTGCCGGCTGTCTGCGGCCGTGTCTGTCCGCAGGAGACGCAGTGCGAAGGCAAGTGCGTGCGCGGCATTAAGGGCGAGCCGGTCGGTATCGGTCGTCTGGAGCGTTTTGTTGCCGATTGGCACAACGCACACGCTACCGTTGCCACCATCACCGCGCCGAAGAACGGCCACAAGGTTGCCATTATCGGTTCCGGTCCTGCGGGTCTTACCTGCGCGGGCGACCTCGCAAAGCTGGGCTACGACGTGACGATCTACGAAGCGCTGCACCTTGCAGGCGGCGTGCTCGTGTACGGCATCCCGGAGTTCCGTCTGCCGAAGTCCATCGTGCAGAAGGAAGTCGATAACCTCAAGGCGCTCGGCGTCAAGGTGGAGACCAATATGGTTATCGGTCGTATCCTGACGATTGAAGAGCTGAAGGACGAGTACGGCTACGAGGCCGTGTTTGTCGGCACGGGTGCAGGTCTTCCCCGCTTTATGAACATCCCGGGTGAGAACCTGAAGGGTGTGTACTCTGCAAACGAATTCCTCACCCGCAGCAACCTGATGAAGGCTTACCGCGATGATTCCACTACGCCGATCCAGCACGCGAAAAACGTGGCGGTCGTCGGCGGCGGTAACGTGGCCATGGACGCCGCGAGAACCGCAAAACGTCTCGGCGCGGAGAACGTGTACATCATCTACCGCCGCGGCATGGCAGAACTGCCGGCACGTAAGGAGGAAGTGGAGCACGCAGAGGAAGAGGGCATCATCTTCCACACGCTGACGAACCCGGTAGAGATTTTACCGACGGACGTCACCGACCCGCGTGACCCGAATTACGGCTGGGTCGCCGGTATTCGCTGCGTAAAAATGGAGCTTGGCGAGCCGGACGCTTCCGGCAGACGCAGCCCGATCGTCATTGAGGGCAGCGAATTCGATATTCCGATGGATTGCGTTATCATGTCCCTCGGTACTTCCCCGAACCCGCTGCTGAAAGCCACCACCCCGGGTCTTGAGACCCAGAAGCGCGGCCAGATCATCACGGACGAACACGGCCTCACCTCCATCGAGGGTGTGTACGCAGGCGGCGACGCCGTAACGGGTGCCGCAACGGTTATCCTCGCCATGGGCGCAGGCAAGACCGCCGCAGCTGCAATCGACAAGTACATTCAGGAAAAGAAGTAAGTCCGCTTTTCCCCTAACCTAAAAATGAACGGCACCGGTGACAGATTTCATCGGTGCCGTTTTGCTGTGTTTGGCGGGTTTAATTTTCAAATGCGTTCTTCACCCACTGCGTCGTGTAGGCGTCTGCCGGTCGGTCTTTCCGCACGCCGGAACCGACCTGCACGCCCATCAAAATGCGCGGCTCACGCTCGGCAAATGCCATAAAACGCGCCAAAATTTCATCGTATCTGCCCATTTTTCACAGCTCCTTTTTTCGATCCTTTTAGAAAAACAAGCAGAGTATACCACGCTTTTCAGAGAAACGCAACACCCTTTTGTATACTGCCGAAAGCATCTTGAATTTTCACGGTTTTGGCAGTATAATTCTATTGGCAAGTCTACCCGAAAAGAGGTTTTCAGAATGAAAAAAGTGCTTTTGCTCGGCGATTCCATTCGCATGGGCTATGACGATTATGTAAAAGAAGAGTTAGACGGCAAGTGTGAGGTCGTTTACGACGCCGAGGACAACGGCCGCTTCGCTGCGTACACGCTGTGGCAGGCGAACCAGATGTTCAAGCATCACGGTCATTTTGACGTGGTACACTGGAACAACGGCTACTGGGATATGAACATTGAGGCTCCGATGACGGAGGCCATGCACCCCGTTGAGGAATATGTGCACTTCTTAAAGCGCATCATCAAGCTGTGCAGAGAAAACGGCGCGAAGATCATCTTCGCGACCACCACGCCGATTTTGGAGCCCGGCATGGCGGCAGACAACACCGGCACGCAGGCGGACAGCATCAACTACAATAACGAGTGGGTGGAGCTGTATAACGACGCCGCCAAAAAGCTGATGGCAGAGGAAAACATCCCGGTGAACGACCTTTACGCGCTGTGCAAGGAAGGCGAGCACTATTATAAGTGCCCGGATATGCTGCACCTGACCGAGGAAGGCTACCGCAAGTGCGCAAAGCAGGCGGCCGACATGATCTTGAAGGAGCTCGGTGAAGCATGAGCTCCGGCGTAAAAAAGACGAACGCCATGCGCATGCTGGACAGCGCGAAGATTCCCTATGAGGTGCGCACATATGAATTTGAGGAGACCGATCTCGCGGGCATACACGCGGCAGACGCCGTGGGCATGCCGTATGAGACGGTGTTCAAAACGCTCGTTGCGCGCGGCGATAAGACCGGGTTTGTCGTGTTTTGCATCCCCGTAGCGGAGGAATTAGACCTCAAAAAAGCTGCCAGAGCCAGCAAAAATAAATCCGTGGAGCTTCTGCACGTGAAAGACTTGCTGCCGACGACCGGCTATATCCGCGGCGGCTGCTCGCCCGTGGGCATGAAGAAGGAGTTCCCGACGTATATCGACGAGACCGCCATGCTGTTTGATGCAATCGCCGTCAGCGGCGGTATGCGCGGCGTGCAGCTCATCGTAAACCCGGATCAGCTTTTGGGCTTCGTCAAAGGCGAGTATGTTGATTTGACGGCGTAACACAGAGCGAACTGTAACGGCGATAAAAACCTTTTGATCTAACTTTTCTCAAAAAAATTCACGCTCCCCTGCTTACTTCTTTAAAGTATCTGCAGCGGGAGCGTGTTTTATATCTGTTATTTTAATAAATAACTTTTCGCGAAAGCGTATAATCAGTGGTTCATGAGCGCTTCGGCATTTTCGTTTTCGTTTACAAGAGGCCGAGGTCGTGCTTGATCTTCGTGGTGGAGATGCCCGGCGTGCGCGGCAGGAAGACGAGCTCGCAGTAATCCTTGAGGTAGTCAAAGCGATCGCTGTTTTCCCAGTCACTCCCCATAACGACTACGTCCACATGGTAGTCCTTCACGTCGCTGATCTTCTGATCCCAGCTTTCCTCCGGAATGACGAGGTCAACGTAGCGAATGGCTTCGAGCATCATTTTGCGCGTTTCATAATCGTGAAACGCTTTTTTGCCCTTGCCGGCGTTGAACTCATCCGTGGAAAGCGCCACGATAAGATAATCGCCCAGTGCCTTTGCGCGCTTTAAAAGGTTGATGTGGCCGTAATGCAGCAGGTCAAACGTTCCGTAGGTCAATACTCGTTTCATGTTTTAGCCTTTCCTTTCGTTTTTTACAGCTTGCTCAATGCTCCGGTTTCTGTAAGAGTCATCGCCTGCCGTTACACTTTGAATATTCAGATGCGGCAAAATACGGAATACTTCCCGCGCGAAAATAGCATCGCAATTATACTTATTACGCTCTCTGCTGAAAAACAGCTTGATGTTTTCCGGCAAAGAAAGGAACATCTGCGTATCGATCACGGTGTAATCCAGCCAATCGTTATATTTATCGGTCAGCTCCTTGAGGGTGAGCTCGTTGAAATCCCTGCGCAGGAAAACCGCTACGGGCGCTTCCATGGAATGCAGCTGCTGTTCCAGCTCTTTCGCCCAACCCTTATGGTCGTTCTTTCCGACAAGATAAACATTTCGCGGCCGCTTTTTGTTTTCGGCATAATCGATCACTTCAAACTTCGGCGCTTTTCCGTAGAACAGCATGTCGTTCAGGTTTTGGATATTATCCGGCGCATCGTAATTTGTAAACATCTTATAATACGCGTCATACGCCGCACTGTTCACATCTGCCTGTTTATCGTTTTCGTGCAGGTATGCGAGCATTTCGTTCATGGTGTAAATTTTGCGGAACGGGAGGTCGCGCACATCCATATACATGCCACGCTCTGCCATGTACGCATCATAGTCGTACATAAAGAGCACGATTGGCTTGCGCGTGATGGAAAAATCGAAGAAAACGCTGGAATAGTCCGTAATCAGCACGTCCACAGCATTCAAAAAGCTGTAACTGTCCACGTCATCCGGGAATTTTACAATGTGCTTATAGCCTTCGATCGGCACTTTGTCTTTTACAAGCGGATGCAGGTTCACGTACATGATCTGCTTATCCGTCAGCGCGCTGTCGAACTTTGTCAGCAGGTCGCGCACTTCCGCTTCGTACCCACCCTTGTTTGCGCCGGAGCTCATCGCGCCGCGCCAAGTCGGCATGTAGGCAAAGGTTTCCTTACCGTCCATTCCGTATTGCTTCCGCACCGCCGCTGCCGCGTCTTTATCCCAGAATATCGCGTTGCGCGGGTACCCGCTCAGGATCACCTTTCCCGTATAGAGGTGGTTCAGGTTGTAATCTTCCATCATGTGATCCATTGTATAGCGGTTCGGGTGCAGAAGATAGCTGCTGTGCAGGAAATTGCGCTGCATGTTGCTCATATCCTGAATGCCCATCGCCATTTTTTTGCCGAGGGTCTTCAGCGGCGTTCCGTGCCATGTATTCAAATAGACCTGCCCTTCACGGCGGATAAAATACGTCGGGAAGCTCACGTTATTTACAAGGTACCGGCTCGTTGCCAAAATCTTCTGGTATTTTCTCGAGCCGAGCGGGATGAGCTGCACACGGTTCAGCCCATACGCATCTAATATCTTCCGGTGCTCGCCCATCAGCTCTTTTTTCGACGTGTAATAGATGGTAAACGTCGGGTCCTTTGCCAGCTCGCGCATCATTGCGAACGGCGAATCATTTAGGTTCGTACCGTGGAAGGATTCAAAAAGCACCTGCTTGTCGCAAAGCGGCTTCTTTTTACACGTGCGCACGTAGTAGTATTTATTCAAATAACTGCGCTTTGAGAAAACCGTCAAAGCCTTGCGCATTGTTTTTGCCGCTTTGCCCAAAAGGCGCAGCACGGAATTCGGCATCATGCTGTAAAGATACCACGTGAACTCGTGCTTGGCCAAAGCGCCCATCAGCCGTTTTTTGGAGAAGAAAAAGTCAAAAAACACCTTGTTTCTGCGCCAGTCATCAAAATAGTGATCCAGGTGCTGAAAGCCCTTATGGACGACTTTAAACTGCAGGTCTTTATCTTTATACGCCGTAAAATCGCGAAAGCGCAGGATCGTGTGCTTCAAATTGATGAAGCCGAGCACCTCTTTAAACTCCTCGAATGCGCCTTCCCGAATATAGTACTCGTTCATGATTGCGAGCGAATCATACATCTGCAGGATGTTCTCGGAGAATGTCGCCGTGATTGCGCCTTCGCGCTTTAGAATATAGTAGTACAGCGGCTCGTTTACTTTGGAGATTCGGTTGGCATGCAGCATCAGCGGGTAGATGGTCGCAATGTCCTCATAAATCTTCCCTTTCGGGAAGCGTATCCCCGTGCGCTCAAATAAGGCGCGGCGGTAAATTTTATTCCAGGCATACGGTGCATTTGTGTACAGAAGCTTCGGGTTTTCGTGCAGGCTCACACCGAATTCCAGAGTGCTGCCGCGCTGGAAAAAGCGCCGCGTTTCGGTATTTTCGTCTATGCCGTAATAGCCGCAAACCACAATGTCCGAATCCGTTTCAGCGGCGCGGTCGTACAGCTTTTGGTACATAGTCACGTTTAAATAGTCATCGCTGTCCACAAAGCCGATGTATTCACCGTGCGCATACGGAATACCGTAGTTGCGCGCATCGGATAATCCGCCGTTTTCTTTGATGAGACTTATCACCTTCTGCGGATATGCTGCGGCATAACGGTCTATGATCGCCTGCGAATTATCCTTTGTGCCGTCGTTGACAACAATGATCTCCATTTCTTCCAGCGTTTGCTTCACTAAGGAATCAAGGCAACGCTCCAAATACGCTTCAACGTTGTATACAGGAACGATAACGCTGACTTTTATCGAATCAAAATTACGTTCTGACTTCATTTTATCTATCATTTATCCCTTCTGTAAGGAAAGTCATTATAAGATCCACACAGCGCTGCGTGTTGTTCGTGTCATCCGTCTCCACGAATTCTTTTCTGAAGGCGGTAAGCTTTTCGTAATCGTAGGGCGTGTGGAGGATACAGTCGACCAGAGGCTCGGCTTTTGTGAACGCGCAGTGCGGCATTTCCGCAAGGGGGTCGAAATTGAGGCCGCGCGTTTCCTTGTAGCGCTCTAAATCGTAAACGTAGAAATACACCGGCTTTTTGATGAGGCTCGCCTCAATGGAAATAGCGGAATAGTCCGTGATGACGGCGTCTGCTACTGCCATTAGCGTGAAGGTGCCGAACTCCGGGCACTCGCGGAACTTCGGCAGCACACGGCGGCGCTCCAAGCGCTCGCGGTCGAGTGGGTGCAGCCGCACGATGAGCAGCATACCCATTTTTTCCGCCGCCGTGATGAGCGGCTCAATCTCAGGCGTTTGCTCGCCGTCGCGGAACGTGGGAGCGTATAGGACGATCTTCTGCCCGCGCAGTTCCGGGTAGGCCGCGAAAAAGCGGCGGCGGCAACGCGCGCGATTCATTTTCAAAATGGCGTCTACGCGCGGCACGCCGGTCACGCGCATTTTATCGGCAGAAACGCCGAACGCCTCCTCATAGGCTTTTGCTGTACGGTGACTCGCACAGAGCACGGCATCGTAGTGCTTATGCATCCCCATGCGCTCCGCAAGCTCTTTATCGCGCCCGCCGGGCACGGAAAGCGCCTGCCTGCCAAACTTCTTAATGGCGCCAAGCGCGTGCCAGACCTGCACCACGCGCAGCTCTTTACGGTGATGCAGCACGCTGACCGGGATGCAGTAGCCGTCTATGATGCACACATGCGCGGTGGAAAGCTCCGCGGCGCAGTGCAGCAAATGGAAACAATAGCGCAGGAGCTCTAACGGCGTATCGCCCATTTCGCGGCAGAGATACACAAGGCGCACCCCTGGATCACGCACTTCAATCTCTGCGCCGAGCTGTTCAAAATCCGGCCGCTGGCTGTTCGACTGGCGGCTGATCATGACGACTTTTTTCTGCATGGGGCGCAGCTTCATGACGGCGTACACAGCGTTATACAGCGCTTTGAAAACGGAGATCAGCCCGAGCAGTATTCTTTTTTTCACAGAGGCTTCGCCCCTTTCTGTGCAGCGTCGTTCCATTTTTGCGCATAGCGTGCGGCCTTTGCCCGCACCCCAAACACACACTGCCAAATTTTGCCGTTGCGGAAAGCCGCACTTTTCCGCATTAAACAGAGTTAGTATACCACACTGTGCAGAAAATCGCCAGTGTTTTACCGCAAAGTTCGCCGTTTCGTTAAATCTTTGTAACAGTACGGAAAAATTTGCGCCCGAACCCCCGTGAATTTGTCGCATTCGCAGGAAAATTCAGGGTATTTTGCCTCCTAATCCTGCGTCAAAATCGTCTAAAAAGTCACAAATCCGCCGTAAGCCATAGGAAAAACGGGCAAGCACCGAAAAAGTGCCGCCCGTTTTTGTTTAGTCGAACGAGGGGTTAAACGCGTAGAAGTTTTTGGAATCGAGTCGGTCAGTCGCGATGCGCAAACCCTCGCCAAAGCGCTGGTAATGCACAATCTCGCGCTCGCGCAGGAACTTGATGGGGTCGCGCACATCGGGATCATCCGCAAAGCGCAGGATGTTGTCATACGTTACGCGGGCCTTCTGCTCGGCGGCGAGGTCTTCGTTGATGTCTGCCAGCGTGTCGCCCGTTACGGCGATGCACGCTGCACTGAACGGCGCGCCGGAGGCCGCTACCGGGTAAACGCCCGTCGTGTGGTCGATGAAATACGCATCAAAGCCTTGCTTTTGAATCTCCTCCTGCGTCAAATTCCGCGTCAGCTGGTACACGATTGTCCCCACCATCTCGAGATGAGCGAGTTCTTCGGTGCCTACATACGTGACAGAAATGCTCCGGTGTCCTTGTTTGGAGGACAATCAGTTGAGTTTCGGGCTTAAAATACATAGTCTTACCGAATTTAAGTCTGTAAAAAAGCGTTGCGATTCCGAACACTCAAAAAGCCCTGATTTCATTGAAGAAATGAAACCAAAACGAATTGTAAATCTGTATGCGGTTGCTTCTGTATGAGCGTTAACTGCGTAAGGATCGCCGTTAAATATGTTTCTGCTGTTTGCGGACAAGCAGATTTGCACTTTTCAACCGGCTGCTTCAAGAAAAGTCGAAAATCACTCAATTTATTGCAGTTGATTTTGAGCTAAAAACCGAATATTTTGCCCGATTACATAGCCGTCTGCTGCGCCGCAGGCGGCTAAATTCATATGAAGGAGGAAACCCATATGGCGAATTGCAAAGTGATCGCGGTGACGAACCAAAAGAGCGGCAGGGGCAAGACCACGACCACCGCCAACCTCGGCATCGGACTTGCCCGGCAGAACAAGCGGGTGCTGCTTATCGGCGCAGATGCACAAGGCTCTTTGACCCTCTCCCTCGGCTATCCGAAGCAACTGAATAACACCACGGAAGCACTTCAGTAATGGCATAGATACATTTAGAAGCCCTCTTTTGAATGTTATATTAAAGCCGCAAATTCGACTCAAAACGTCAAGTTTCATACCAATCGTATTGTTCTTTTTATCTTGATATCCACGTCAATTTCTGCTATAATGTTGTTATGATTAGTAGGAACGGAGGGATCTTTTGTGCGCTATATGAATGTTAAGACTGCAGCTGACCGTTGGGAATTGACCGAAAGAAGAATTACCACGCTTTGCAGAGACGGACGCATCGCGGGAGCGAAAAAGGAAGGAGGCTTATGGCTTATTCCTGATGACGCTGAAAAACCAGCGGATGGCCGCAGAAATAAGTCTTCACGAGCTATGAAAACAACCGCCAAATTGCCTTTACCCATTGGTGTGTCCGATTTCAAGGAATTGGTTTCGGGATACTATTATGTGGACAAGACCCTGATGCTCAAGGAGTTTATCGATTTCAAGCCTAAGGTTTCTCTTTTTACCCGTCCAAGACGTTTCGGAAAAACATTAGCAATGGATATGCTGAAAACCTTCTTCGAGGTTAGCAGCACGGATACCTCCAAGTATTTCAAGAATAAAAAGATTTGGAGCTGCGGCGAGGAGTACCGCCGTGAGCAAGGAAAATACCCGGTCATCTTCGTTACCTTTAAAGATATTAAGTTTGCAACATGGGAACAGACCTATACGGCGATCCGTGAGATCATTGCAAATGAGTATCTGCGCCACGATACTTTGCTGACGAGTGACAAATGCAATGAATTTGAGAAGAACTACTTCCGTAAAGTTGTTGACGGGACGATAACAGAAGTTAGTATGACAAGAGCTTTTCTGGAGCTTTCGCACATGCTCAATAAGCATTATGGCCGCCCCGCTGTCATTATCATTGATGAATATGATACACCTATCCAGCAGGGCTACACGGAGGAATACTACGAACAGATCACCGGCTTTATGCGTAATCTTCTGTCCGGCGCTTTCAAAGATAATTCGAACCTCTCCTATGGATTTCTGACCGGCATTCTTCGTGTGGCAAAGGAAAGCATTTTCAGCGGCCTAAACAATTTGAAGGTAAACTCCATTCTCGAAGATCGCTACAGCGAATATTTCGGGTTCACCAAAGACGAGATCCGGGGCATTACGGAGTATTACGGCCGAACGGATAAGTACGAGGAGATTTGTGAATGGTATGACGGCTATCGATTTGGCGATACGGATATTTTCAACCCTTGGTCTGTTCTCAATTATATGGATGAGAATTGCTCGGCAAAAGCCTATTGGCAATCCACGGGAGATAACAGCATCATCCGACAGATCGTTGCAGAGGCAGACGATGAGACTGCAGACAATCTCCGCAAATTGATGCAGGGACAAATGGTTTCCTCTTATGTGGACACCTCTGTTATTTATCCCGAAATCAGGAATAATCCGACAACGATCTATAGCTTTCTGCTTTCTGCCGGCTATCTGAAGGTCGTAAAAAAGGATGAGCTGCACGACGGAAATGCCATCTGCGACATTGCCATACCGAATAAAGAGATTTTCTATGTCTATGAAAAGGAAATCCTTTCTGCACTGACAAATATGGTCTCCCAATCAACCGCTATTGCGATCCAACAGGCCATTATAAAGCAGGATGTTCCGAAATTGCAGGATAATCTGCAGAAGCTGCTGCTGAATTCCATCAGTTCCTTTGACTATGCCCATGAGAATTTCTATCACGGGCTTATCCTCGGGATCTGCGCGATCATGAATAACCTCTATCATGTGGACTCCAACAGAGAATCCGGCCACGGCAGATACGACATTCAGCTAAGGCCCTACAACAATAAAATGCCGGGTATTATCATAGAGCTCAAGGTATTAAAGGATAGCGTTACCGAATCTCGCATTGACACTGAGCTTGAGGCTTCTGCCAAGGAAGCTCTGGCGCAGATTGAAAGACAGCAATATGTCACGGCGATGAAACAGCAAGGCATTACCCATTTCTTCAAGGTTGGTGTTTCTTTCTACAAGAAGCATGTCAAACTGCTGAGCGGCACCGAATAAGCTATGCGATTGACTTCCATGGTCGATATGCTTGGAGATGGTTTTATTAGCATAAGTCATCTGGCGCTCACTGGCAAAGGTATTTGCAATCTTTGAAGGGTTGATCGGTGCGCCGATTGCAGATGCAAGCACATCAACCAGAATCCCAATCTCATCCACGTTCTGAATCTTATTTCTTTCGATAACATCCTTCAGATAGACATTTGCAAAGATGTTCTTCAGACAGTCCGCTTTCTGTCGTTCGCTCTGGAAACTTACGATCTGCGGCAATCCTCCGTAGATCATGAGGCAAAAATGTATTTAGCGCTCCTGATATTCCACATACAGGGCAACAAATATCCCCGCTCAGTTCATCATTCAAATAAGTACAATCTATTTTGAATCTGCTTTTACACCTATCGCATTGAAGCGTAACCAAACCGTTTTCGTCTGACTACAGCGTGGCTTTACCAATGGTGCTCATATTTTCTATTCCCCCCTAATTCGTAATTTCTATATACCTGATTAGCCTTTCTTCTACATATTCGGCAATCAATTGAACCATGGCCCCCGCATCGTTATCACGATAATAACTATCAAATGCTTCATAATACCGTTTACGGTCTGCAAATTTCACATTGATAGGTGGATAGCCATTCTGCATAAGAAACAGGTTCAATATCAAACGCCCTGTGCGGCCGTTGCCGTCCACAAAGGGGTGAATACCCTCAAATTTCAAATGAAACAGCGCTGCACTCTCAATCGGGTGCAGTTTTTTCTTTGAAAACTCTTTTACGAGCTTTTCCATCTGTTCCGGAACAACAACCGGCTCCGGCGGCGTATGATATGCGCCCATAATTTTAACAGGAATCCGTCGATAAACGCCGCGGTCCTCCGGTCGATCCATCAAAACCAGCGTGTGAATCTGTTTGATAATGCTCCCCGAAAAAGGAGCTTTTTCTTTCACCAAGTCTTGAACATAAAGGAATGCGTCCTTATGTCCGACGGCTTCTAAATGATCTTTCAGCGGCTTTCGATCGATCGTAATTCCCTCTAAAACAAGCGCAGTTTCCTGTAAGGTCAGCGTATTTCCCTCGATTGCATTTGAGTTGTAGGTATATTCAACCAAAAATTCTTCCTGCAATCGCTGTAATTCACCTGTCGTAAGTGGGCGACGCTGGTCTAACTGTTCCTTTATACTGTCGATACGGGAGAGCATCGGCAAATATTGTTCCGATACCGTTTTATGACGGAGGGTGCGCCCGTCAATCGGCTTTACCGCATTGCACGGTATGAGATAGGAGCGCCCTTTTTGAATAACGCCCTCAATTTTTCCCTGCTGGCACAGAATACGAACCCTACGGTCAGAAATCCCCCATTGTTTCGCAGCCTGTGTGACTTTCATATATTTCATTGCGTTCACCGCCTACATAACATTTTCTTTTCGCTTATGCTTATAGTATAACATCTTATCGGAATAATATCAATTCGTTTTTACAACCATTTGAATTTATATCGTTCCTAATATTACATAGCCGTCTGCTTCGTCCCAGGCGGCTAAATTTATGTGAAGGAGGAACCCCATATGGCGAATTGCAAAGTGATCGCGGTGACGAACCAAAAGGGCGGCGTGGGTAAAACCACGACCACCGCCAATCTCGGCATCGGACTGGCACAGGAGAACAAGCGGGTGCTGCTCATTGACGCAGATGCGCAAGGCTCTTTGACCCTCTCCCTCGGCTATC